>OJFG01000005.1_pt1 | contig 254919 bp, 225 predicted proteins | sample 1594071 | NCBI WGS metagenome assembly OJFG01 (sample SAMN05416818, study PRJEB24817) | seawater metagenome | isolation source: Sea water | place: Canada:Atlantic | collected 2013-07 | reverse complement strand
CGCATGCCCAGCTATTAGCCACTCAGTGGCTGTGGCAATACAATAACGAGCGGCCGAACTCGGCTATCGGCGGAGTGCCTCCGGCCCAACGGCTAAAAGCGGGTTAACCCTCTACTCATTCGGGCGGTTAAAAATGGGGGGATTACAGAGCGAATAATGAAGAAGTCTCGATTTTCCGACAGCCAGATTCTGGCGATTCAGCTTGAATGAAGGGCAAGAAGGAGAAAGAGGAGCGCCACCGGATGGTGGCGCTGGGCGTTTTGCTCAGCTTACAAAGATTTGGTGCAGAAGTAGAAATCCTTGCAGTCGTATTCACCTGACTCTACACGGGCGTTGGCCGCTTGCGCGGTCTTGGCCGGCGGGACGATGACCTTGTCTCCTGGCTGCCAACCTTCCGGGGTGGCGATGCCGTTTTCATCACTGGTTTGCAGTGCTTCTAGCAGGCGCAGGAATTCCGGAATGGAGCGACCATTACTCATCGGGTAATAAACCATGGCACGCAGGATGCCATTGGGGTCGATGATAAAGGTGGCGCGCACGGCAGAGGTATCCGCTGCGCCCGGATGGATCATTCCGTAAGCATTGGCCACTTCCATCTTCAGGTCTTCAATGATCGGGAAAGGGATCTCCACACCGAAGTTCTGTTTGATATTGCGTATCCAGGCAATGTGCGAGTGGATGCTGTCGATAGACAAGCCAAGCAGTTCACAGTTGCGCTTGGCAAATTCTGGGGCGGCCTTGGCAAAGGCCATGAATTCGGTGGTGCACACCGGGGTAAAGTCCGCCGGGTGGGAAAATAGCAGCAACCACTTACCACGATAATCTGCCAGGGTTCTCTGGCCATCGGTGGTCAGTGCGTTGAAATTGGGGGCCGGTTCATTGATCTGCGGCAGGCCGCGGGTTTGCTGTACTGGGGGCTTCCATTAGTCTCTCTCCTTGCATTAAAAGCGGGGGATCGGGCTTGCAGAAAAAGCATAAAAGGGAGAGCATATTCCTGCAAGATATATTCTTATATGGTTTAGCTATATAAACCCTGTCGCTCACTTTTAATCTGAATGTAGGCCGACACCAGCAAGGCAACAATCAAGCGAGACGACAACAGGAAAAAGGAGTCAGTGATGAAACGGACACGGGTAACGGGGTTGGCGTTAATGCTCATGGCTGGCCCTTGCGTTGCTGATGCGCTCACGGACAGGGAAGAGGCGCGCCAGGCCAGCATGGCTCTGGGCGGGGCACTCAAACAGGCATTGATAGCGTCCATGAAGGAAGGGGGACCGCTGGCGGCCATTGACGTGTGCAATCTGTCCGCCATGCCGATTACCGAACAGGTGAGTGAACAGAGCCAGTGGGCTGTGGCCCGCACCAGTCTGAAGATTCGCAACCCGGATAATGCCCCGGATGCCTGGGAGCGCGAACAGCTTGAAGCCTTCCAGGCACAACTGGATGCCGGAGCCTCGCCGGATTCCCTGGAGGTGCTGCAGACTGAATACCGTGACGGTAAGCCGGTGCAGCGATACATGAAACCGATCATGGTTCAGGGGCCCTGCCTCGCCTGCCATGGCAGTCAGCTGTCCGCCGAGGTGACGCAGGCACTGGATACCCATTATCCGCAGGACCAAGCCCGGGGGTACGAGGCCGGGGAGTTACGCGGTGCCTTTACTCTGGAGCGTCCGCTTCCCTGACCTGGCCTACGGTAATTTAAGGCGGCTGGCCTGAATGGCACTGAGTTAACTCCAAGCCGTTCATGCTACTGATCGATTTTCTCCCCGTTGCTTTGGAGGATGGCCATTCTTGCGTATATCAACGTGTGGCTCATGTCTGGACGCGTCAGTAGTGGTGTCGGCTTTGTCCGTCATTTGATCGCTCTTGGCTCAATGTGCTAGGCGTTTTTCATCTCACCAACCAGCATTCCCCCTTTCACGCTGGTGCGCATTAAAACCAAGTGGCTTTAGCGTTCTAACTGCAGGAATGCTTCTGTGGGTCGATTTACAGATAGCGAAAAATTTATCACTTTTCTTAATATTAAAACTAAATACATTCCCTTCTGTGAATACGGTGATAGGCCCCTGTGTCCACGATCCGCAGCCTGAAAGACGGACTCAACCTTGAATTCTTCAAGCTAACCCTTGCTACTCAAATACCGTGGTGATTGCCATTTTGTTGCCTGAACGGAGCCTCGGAAACTCGTGGTAATTCAAACGACGGCAGAAGGTGTAGCCCCAGGTAAGCAACCACCAAAGAACGCAGCGTCGCCTGCGAAGATCCCGAGACCTTTCATCACAAGCGCTCAAAATTTCAGCAGTTTCGGGGAAATGCCGTTTGTTTTACGTGATCATCATTGGCAACATGGAGACGAGCCCGTACCAAGGCTCATTCCAACCGCAGGAGGCTTCGCATGAGCGATTACGACGACAGAGATGATTACCAGCAAGAAGCCGAAGATCTGTTGGAGACGATTGAGCAGGTGGAAGAAACCCTGACAGTCATGTCTAAAGTGGTCGGGCAACTGAAAGAGCAAGTGGCATCACACCTAGACCCGAACACGATAGAAATGAGCGCCGAGGAATTCCTCGATCAATGTGAAAATTTAGAAGGAACTTGGCACTAGCGCTAATTCAACGCGCTTTGCGCAGAGCGCCGACCCCGCGCTCTGCGCAAACGGGGGCTACATGGCTGACCTTGGCCGCTCCGCCTGCCCGCTCGGGTAGCGGCGCACCCCTCCCACCCACGTGCCTAGCACCTGAATCTCCCTCCAGTCACCAATGGCTTCCCGTGGATCCCGGTCCATCCAAACCAAGTCCGCACGCATTCCTGGGCGCAACTGCCCCACCTGATCGGCCACCCCAAGCTGTTTAGCCGCATCCACTGTCACCGCTTGCAACGCCCGCTCCACGTCCACTGCCTGCTCCGGGCCCAACAAAGCGCCAGAGGCGGTCTTGCGTTCAACCGCGTTCCACACCAGCTGCAACGGCTCAAACGGTACCATTGGGGAATCTGCATGCAGGGTAAAGCGCAAGCCGGCTTGTGCCGCTTGTGCCAGCGGACTTACCTGCCGTGCCGGCTCCTGCCCCGGGAAAATATCCTGGTGGCGATCGCCCCAGTAAGACATATCGACATTGAAGAAAGAAGGAATCACATCCAGCACCACCATTCTTTGCAGCTGCTCCGGGGTGGCCATTTGCACATGAATCAACACCGGCCGCACTCGCACCTGCGGGCAGGCCGATCGTGCACCGGCGATAGCATTCAAGCTCTGATCAATGGAGGCATGGCCATTGGCATGCACGGCCACCTGCCGGCCCTGGCAATGAAACTGTTGCACCTGATCATCAAGCGCCTGCTGGGATAACGCGCCCCCCCCCCCCAAATCGTCCTCTAGGGAATCATCCGGCAACGAATAATACGGCGCGCCGAAAAAACCACTGTAGCCTTGCAGCGAACCCTCGCTGACCAGTTTCACCGGCCCCAGGTGAATACGATCGCCCTCCGGAATGTCGAGTTTCCCAGACTGTCGCTGTTGTTCCGCTTCCGTGTTGGGCCAGAGACTCAAGCGCAGCGGAATCAGCCCGAACTGTAGCGCCGGCTCCAAAGCCCGAATCGCTGCCGGGTCTGCCAATCCGTTCTGCGCAAAAGTAATGCCACGGGACAGATAGATATGCGATGCCCGGGACAACACCTTCAAAAGGTCCATGCTTGCCAACGTCAATGCCTTGCTACGCACTGGATAAAACGCCGCTTCTGCTAGCAAGCCATTGAGCCGCCCGGTTTCATCGCGCCCATAAAAACCACCGGTAGGATCTGTGACATCTTCCTTGATCCCCATACTGCTCAGCGCGGCGGAATTAACGACCCCAAAACGCCCGGAGCGATGCATCACCACAATCGGTCGCGTCTCGCTTACTGAATCCAACTCCGAGCGGGTGGGGTAACGTTGCTCACCGATAGCCGTGTGGTCAAAACCGTAGGCAAGCAGCACCCCTTCTGAGCGACGCTGCGCCAAAAGACTCAAGCGCTCCAGCAAAGTGTCTATGCTGTGTAAATCGCCAATGGGAGGACTGTTAGCATCCACCGCCACTGCCGATAACCCTTCACCGGGGAAATATCCATGCGCTTCAATAAACCCGGGCATTAGCGTGCCGCCCTCCAAATCGATCACCATCACATCGCGGCTGACCTGCTGACGCAACACTTCGGCCTCACCCAACGCAACGATTTCACCATGCTTAACTAGCATCGCATCCGCTACTGGCTGCTGCGGGTCCATGGTCAGCACCGTACCATTGAAGAACAGTTGGGCCGCCGGCGCCGGCGGATTAAACCAACGATGGACCCCTACCGCAGTTAAGATCAGCAAGGCGATCACCACCACCACAACCCACAACCCAGCTTTCTTCATCGCTCTCTCTCTCAATGCTGGCCGGTGCATTTAGACACCCACAAGCCTTCACTCATTAGGGGCAGACTCTGCCCTTCTCCACCGCAGAGAACAAGCTTGCTGTCTCTAAGGCCAAAACCCCTTCTGCTTTCATCACCTTTTTCAATCAGACAGATTCGTTAACCCCATACCGGCTTACCGGTTCAGCGCGCTATAGTGAAGCCGAACCTAGAGATATCGCACCTTTTCCGTGCACCCTACATGCACCATAACAAAGAAAAAGCGGCATCATCTTTGCATCACACGCGGTAATAATTTTATCGCCACGCATCGTGGAACCCGGCAAGGCCACAAGCCAACAACCGGACCAACTGGAGACAAAGAGTCATGAAAGCATCGGATTTGTTCGTTCGCGCCCTGGAAGCAGAAGGGGTTGAACATGTGTTTGCCATTCCCGGTGAAGAGAACCTCGATTTGCTGGAGTCCCTGCGCGGCTCCAACATTGAGCTGGTGATCACCCGCCACGAACAGGCCGCCGGCTTCATGGCATCCACCTACGGTCGACTCACCGGCAAAGCCGGCGTTTGTATGTCCACCTTGGGGCCCGGTGCCACTAACTTGGTTACTGCTGCCGCCTACGCCCAGCTCGGTGCCATGCCCATGGTCATGATCACCGGCCAAAAGCCGATCAAAACCAGCAAGCAAGGCCAGTTCCAAATCATCGATGTGGTCGACATGATGCGCCCACTCACCAAGTTCACTAAACAAGTTGTCAGTGGCGACTCCATCCCCACCCGTATCCGCGAATCGTTCCGCCTGGCCCAAGAAGAGCGCCCTGGGGCTACTCACCTGGAACTGCCGGAAGATATTGCCCGCGAACACTCCACCATGCCGGTAACGGAACCCAGTGCTACCCGCCGGCCTATCGCTGAAGACAAGGCCATCTGCAAGGCCATCGAGGCAATTAAGGGTGCTCGCAAACCACTGCTGCTGGCCGGGGCCGGGGCCAACCGTAAGCTGACCAGTAAAATGCTGCGCCAGTTCGTGGAGAAGCTGGGCATCCCGGTGATCACCACCCAGATGGGTAAAGGCGTGGTTGATGAAACCGGCCCACACTTCCTGGGTAACACCGCCTTGTCCTCCGGCGACTTCGTGCATCGCGCCATCGACCAGGCCGACCTGATCATCAACGTGGGCCACGACGTGGTGGAAAAGCCGCCCTTCTTTATGCGCCCCGGCGGGGCCGAAGTGGTTCACATCAACTTCAACTCCGCCCAGGTAGACCCGGTCTACTTTCCCCAAATTGAAGTGGTCGGCGACATTGCCAACAGCCTGTGGCAGCTTAAAGAACGCTTGGCCCCCCAAGAACATTGGAGCTTCTCGGATTTCCACCGTATCCGCGATGCGCTGCAAAAACACATCCATGAAGGCATACAGGACGATAGCTTCCCGATCCGCCCGCAACGCCTGGTGGACGAGATACGCAAGATCATGCCGGAAGACGGGATCCTGACCCTAGATAACGGCATGTACAAAATCTGGTTTGCCCGTAACTACCCAGCGACCAAACCCAACACGGTACTGCTCGACAACGCCTTGGCGACCATGGGCGCCGGCCTTCCTTCTGGCATGGCCGCCAAAATGGTACACCCGGACCGTCGCGTGATGGCCATCGTCGGCGACGGCGGCTTCATGATGAATAGCCAAGAACTGGAAACTGCAGTACGCCTGAAGCTCGACATCGTAGTGCTGATTTTACGCGACGATGGCTACGGCATGATCAAGTGGAAGCAGAACGACATGGACTTCCAAGACTTCGGCCTGGACTTCCAGAACCCGGATTTTGTTGCCTATGCCCGTGCCTACGGCGCCAACGGCCACCGCGTGGAGTCCACTGCCGGCCTGGGCCCGCTGGTGGAAGAGTGCTACCAACAGGGGGGCGTACACGTGATCGACTGCATGGTGGATTACCGCGACAACAGCCGTATCCTCAACCGGGAAATCCGCGAACTCAGCAGCAAGTTGTGAGCAACGCAGCACGCAATAAGCTTTTGCATGCCCGTATGTTGCGTGTCCCATGCTAGCGAATCATAGATTGCCCCAACCTCATGGCCTCACTAACGCCATTAAGGAACCAACATGTTAAAAGACGCTTACCCGTACTACTTGGCCAACGAAGCTGTGTTCGCCAACCAAGATCTGGATGTTACCGACAAATACAGCGGTAACGTCGCCACCCGTGTCGCCATGGCGGATGCCGCCACTATCGACAAGGCCATCGACGCGGCCGACAAAGCCACCAAGCCCATGGCACAACTGGCCCCTTACGAACGCCAGGCGATTCTCTACCATTGCGTTAAGCGCTTTGAAGAGCGCTTTGAAGAACTGGCCCTAGCGCTGTGCATCGAAGCGGGCAAACCCATCAAGGACGCCCGTGGTGAAGTGGGCCGCCTGATCGACACTTTCCGAGTCGCCGCCGAAGAAGCTGTACGCATCGATGGCGAAATGCCGAACCTGGAAATTGCCGCCCGCGCCAAAGGCTACCGGGGCATGGTCAAGCGCGTGCCCATTGGCCCGTGCTCTTTTATTTCCCCGTTCAATTTCCCACTTAACCTGGCCGCCCATAAAGTGGCGCCGGCCATTGCTGCCGGCTGCCCCTTTGTCCTCAAACCGGCCAGCCGCACGCCCATTGGCGCCATCATCATTGGTGAAGTGCTGGCAGAAACCGACCTACCGAAAGGGGCGTTCTCCATCCTTCCCTGTCACCGTGAAGGCGCCGACCTGTTCACCACCGACGAGCGTTTCAAGCTGCTCAGCTTCACCGGCAGCCCAGACGTGGGCTGGGACCTGAAAGCCCGTGCCGGCAAGAAACCAGTCATTCTGGAACTGGGCGGCAACGCGGCGGTGATCGTGGATGAAGATGCCGATCTGGACGATGCCGTAGAGCGCATTACTTTCGGTGCCTTCTATCAGTCCGGACAAAGTTGCATCGGCGTACAACGCATATTGATTCACGATGCCATTTACGACGAACTAAAAACCCTTTTGGTAGAAAAAACGGCCAGCCTGACAATGGGGGACCCTAAAGATGAAGAAACCTTCATCGGCCCGGTGATTTCGGAAGGCGAAGCTACCCGATTGGAAAACTGGATCAATGAAGCCGTGGACGCCGGCGCCACCCTATTAGTGGGCGGCAAGCGCGAAGGCGCCATGCTCGAAGCCACCCTGCTGGAAAACGCCCCTAAAGGCAGCAACATCGTGGAAGAAGAGGCCTTCGGTCCTGTTGCCGTCATCAGCCGCTTCAGCAATTTCGACGAAGCGCTGAACACCGTTAACGAGTCCAAATTCGGCTTGCAAGCCGGCATCTTCACCCGTGACCTGTACAAAGCCCACAAAGCCTGGGACGAACTGGAAGTGGGCGGTGTGGTGATCGGCGATGTGCCCAGCTGGCGCGTGGACAACATGCCCTACGGTGGCGTGAAAGACTCAGGCCTGGGCCGTGAAGGCATTCGCTGGGCCATCAATGACATGACTGAAGAGCGTTTACTGGTGATTCGTACCGCACCGTAAATTTCAAAGCGGCAGGCCTATTCACAGGCCTGCCGTCTTCTCCATCCCCCTCTTCTCTACCCGCTCAATCTCACTCAACTTCTGGCAAGTAGAAGGCTCTTAACTCAACCGGAAGCGGCACGGGGATTTCCGCTCAGCAAGCGTTTTCACACCACCGGCACCCCATCCATAACACACCTATCGTCAATGCGTGCAAGGGCACCCGAAACATTGCAGAAAGCCCTTAGCTGAAAATGAATCCCATTCATCACCAATTTCTGCCGCCTTACCTGTAATTGATTTACCGCTTTTAACCTCGCTCATAAAGTCGAACCACCAAACCCAAAGCGTGACATATATCACAAAATTAATTTGTCACTTAACGACTCATTGGCAATGGATAAAAACATGAAAAAAACACTTACCGCTCTGGCTCTCGGCTCCACCTTCATGAGCACCGCAGTAATTACCTCTGCCGCTGAACTGACAGATAGCTTTGATGTACTGCTCAACCTGCAATCGTCCTGCACCCTAGACAGCACCACTGACCTGGATTTTGGCGACCAAACCGATGCCGACGTGGTAGCAGGTAACATTGATGCAGCCAACACCGTGACGGTGACTTGCTCCAATGGTGCGGACTTCACCATCGGCCTGACAAATGGCGCCAATTTCGGCGCTGGCCCTGTGGCCACAGAGCGCGCCATGAAGTCTGCCAACGCCTCCTATGTCAGCTATCAAATTTTCCAAGACTCCGGCAGAACCACCGCCTGGACCGACACGGACGATGTTGCTTTCAATGGCACCGGCGCCTCCCAGAACATTGATATTTATGGTCGCATCCCGGCTCAGACACCGACCATTGATGCCGCTGACACCTTCAATGCCACGGGCCTAGCACTCACCGATACCGTCACCGTAACGCTGACTTACTGATGCCTCTTCCCCGCTGCCCTTGGCGGCGGGGGAAAAAGGAAAGGCGCTCCGTGAATAGCAGCGATGACAAGATCTGTTCCCCCCTGCCTGCCTGTATGCTTAGCGCAGCCTTTAAGGCCGCGGCATTACTGGCTCTGTTATCCGTCTCATCCGTCATTCATGCCCAAAGCTCACCCCTTGAGCGGGCAGCAAATGAATCGCAGGTCGTCCGCCTTTCCAGCGCGTACTCCCCATCCGACATTGTCCGATTACGCGCCCAGGCCAGAGGCCAAGGAGGCAATACCTATGTGGCCTACCCTCAGTTAATCCTCAACGGTCGGCCCACCGCTTACATGCTCCCTGTACAGGTATACGGTGAAGAGCTGACCATTGATACTCAAGCTCTGGCTTCTCAGGGAGTCACCTTTCCCGCCCAAGCAAGCAGCAAGCAATGGCAAACGCTAGGGCAACTTAATATTACTGGTCACTATGACAACAGCGCCCAGCAAATCAGCCTGGTAGTGCCTGCTAATTGGCTTCCCCAACAAACGCTGGAAGTGGGGTTTTCTCTGGTTAACTCACCGGTGCAACGTGGCCAAGGTATACTGATTAATTACGATGCATACAGCTCTTGGCTGGATAACGGTGAACAAACCCTCTCTGCTGCCCATGAGCTGCGCGCTTTCGATGATTGGGGAGTGGTCAGCTCCAGCGGGGTGGTGCGCTGGAGTGATAGCGCCCCTGATAACGGCGATTACATCCGCCTAGACAGTTACTGGCGCTATACAGACCCGAACCGCATGCGCACCTACATGGTGGGCGACACCATCAGTGACGCGCTAACCTGGTCGCCCTCAATTCGCTTGGGCGGGGTACAGATCGGCAGAAATTTTTCCTCTCGCCCGGACTTGATCACCTTCCCCCTGCCACAGATCCATGGCTCTGCAACGCTGCCCTCGGCACTGGAGGTGTTCGTCAACGACCTTCGCCTGTCGGACCAAACCGTGCAGCCAGGCCCTTTTGTTGTTGAAACATCGCCTATGGTCACCGGCTTTGGCGAAGTGCAAGTGGTGACCACCGATACACTAGGAAGAGAAACCGCGCAAACCGTGCCTTTTTATGTCAGCCCAAAACTTTTGAAGAAGGGCTATTGGGATTACTCCGCTAGCCTGGGCGCCCCCCGGCGCTTTTACGGGCAGCGCGCCAACGACTATGACAACCAGGTCGTGGCAACCGGTGTGGCGCGCTATGGTTTCAACAACACCCTAACCCTGGAAAGCACCCTCAACGCCAGCGGCACATTGACTAACGGCGGCGCCGGCATGGTGATCCGTTCCGGCTTGCTTGGGGTATCAAACCTATCTATTGCCCACGGCAGCGATAGCGACGATCAGGGAAACCAGTGGGTTGCTGGTCATGAATTTCGCACACAACGTTACAGTATCAGCGGCCAATACACCGAGCGCACCCGTGGCTACAAAGATTTATCCAACAGCATCGACCTGCGCATACCTATTAAGAGCAGCACACAATTGAACGGCAGCGTCAGCTTCGGGCAACAAGGAAACCTGAACGTAAGCTACCTAGAAACCCGACTTTTCAACGGCCCCGACACCCGGTTTCTAGTACTGGGCCATAGCCGAAGCCTGTGGCAGCAACTTTCACTGACCTTGAGCGTTAACCAAAACCTGGAAGCCTCCAGCGACAGAACCTGGCTGGCCGGCTTTACCTACCGCCTGGACAAGCCCAGCGACCGACCGATTCAGGCCGGGGCGCGCATTAACCACAACGAAAAAACCGAAAATACCGAAACACTGCTCACATTGCGCCAGCATGTGCGGGATTTCTGGGATCTTGGCTGGGACTTGGCCTATAGTCCCGACGCCAACGGTACCCGCCAGGCAAGAGGCCGCTGGTGGACTCCCTATGGCGACATTCAGGCTGGGGTGTATGGTCAGGATGGCGAGAACAACAGCTTTGCCAGCCTAAGTGGTTCACTGGTCTCCAACTACCAAGACCTGTTCGCCGCGAACACCATGAACAACAGCTTTGCCATCGTCGATACCGGTGGCTATGCCGGCATACCGGTGCGCCAGTCGAATCGCGTGATCGGCAAAACCAATCACAAAGGCAGGTTGCTACTACCTGACATCATTCCCTTTACTGAAAACGAGCTCGCCATCGATATTGATGACCTGCCGGTGGATGCACAAAGTGGTGCCAGGACGCTAACCATCAAACCCGCAGAGCTTACCGGGGTAACCGCCCGGTTTGACATTGCCCGGCAGAACAGTGCCATTGTGGTGATTCATAACGCCCAGGGGAAACCTGTTCCGGCAGGAGCCAAAGCCCTGCTGGCAGACGCAGACGCCACAGTTGTGGGCTATGATGGGGAGGTATTCTTGCAGGGCATAACCGAAGGTAAAAATGAAATAGACATCATTAGCAACGGCGAATTATGTACGGTGATATTCAACTTCGCCGCAAATCCGGGCACCCTGCCTCGACTTGGCCCTTATCAATGTTTGCCACCGTCAGCGCGTTAAAAAGGACTGTGTACCATGAAGATATTTACCAAGGCGCTATTTCTCTCTCTATTCACGCTGTTACCTTCTGCTGCGCTGTGTGGCCAGCTCACCGTTTCGCCCCTAATCATGAAGATGTCTCCATCGCAGCCTAATGCCGCCTATAAACTCAAGAACGGTTCGTCCCAAGACGGCTTTTACCAAATCCAGCTTTTTGCTTGGGAACAAGGAGACGATGGAGAAAACCGCTTGCTACAACAAGACGATCTGATCATCACTCCCCCGGTGACCCTTATTCCAGGTAACGAAGAGCAACTAGTCAGAGTAATCCAGAAAAACCCGCAACCATCCGATAGTGAGAAGAGCTACCGTCTAGTCATCAGTGAAGTGCCGGACACCGAGTCCGATCAAGGAGCCAACCTCAAAGTTCTGCTGCGCATGTCCTTGCCGCTATTTGTTGGCACACCAGAACAAAATCATACTCTTAGCGTGTCGCTCCAGGATGGCACCCTACGCATACGCAACACAGGAACCGCCCACGCGCGAGTATCAAATGCCTACTGGCAAGCCCCCAACCAAGATAAGAAGTTTGTTATCCAAGAGGGCCTTGTGGGTTATGTGCTGCCTGGCAGGGAATTGCACCTCCCAATTGAAACCGTTCCAGCAGAGAGCACCGTTGCCTCTTTTTCAGCATCAATCAATGGAACCCCATTCACCCTCTTGGTGAAGGATAGCCCGAAATGAAACGGTTAATGTTGGCGCTCTTTTTCCTGATAGCACCACTTAAATTGCTCGCGGCTATTCAGTGCAGTATTGATAACTCACCAACCCTTGATTTTGGTGCTACGGATCCGTTCATGGCCGGCCCCCTCAACGCCAACACCCAGATCCAGTGGTCATGTTCTCGGGGGATTGGAGTTCTTGAGAGCATCCCTTTTAAAATGTGCATTTATGTGGCTGCAGACAACGATGGCGGCATCCTTCCACGCAACCTCAGGCCGGCCAATCCTGGCCCGGCCATCCCTTTTAATGTTTACACTTTGCTTGTCGGCGGTACCATTATCCAGCCATCGACAAACGCCATTGAAGTTCAAGTAGACATGTCCAGAGCTTTCCAGTATTCAGACAGCGACACTGTCAATATTTTCGGAATTGTCCCCGGCCCACTGCCCGGCAATGCCCTTGCAGGCGAAAACAGAGCCAGTATGGTAAATTCACAGGTCACCCGCATCGGCACCAATCAGTCATGTAACACTACTAGCGGTTTACCGCTGACGAACTACACTCTGAATGCAAATCTAGCCATCCAGAACCAATGCAGCATAACCGCCAATGACCTAAATTTTGGCACCCAAAGTTCACCTCTGCCACAGACGGACAGTGACACGTTTATTGATGTGCGCTGCACCAATACCAGCCCGTTTACGGTCGGGTTAAGCGACGGACTGAACCCCTCCGGCGGCTCGCGAAGAATGCGCGACGGCAGCCAGTTCGTCAGCTACGGTCTGTTCCAGGACGCCGCCAGAAGCATTCCCTGGGACAGCACCACAAATCGCAAAGGGGCCACGGGGCTTGGCACTAGCACCAGTATCATGATGAGTGTATTTGGCCGCATTCCCGCCGCCCCCTCCGCCCCTCCGGGTAATTACACGGATACCATCACCGTAGACATTGAGTTTTAGCAAGCCTATGAACATCCCTTGCATGCTCAGTCTCTCAAACCGATTCGCAATCGGTGCTCATTCAGGGCACAGAAGGCGCATTTTTGAGGGCATGCCGGTTGCCTATGGAGAAAGGCAACAATGAGAGAACTAGCCTGAAAGGCTCGAAGGGCGCAGCTTTCCATAAACGGCATCTGGATGTTCATCTTTTCATACTGACTTACACAAATAACGTGATTACGCCGTATTCTTTTGCCTGAACCCATCCTATAATCAAGAAACTATGGCGTGTATGGGTGTGGTATCAAATGAGTACATCTCTAGGCCTGTTAACAGGCGCGATTACCAGCCTGCTGGACCCGCAGGAAGTGGCACAGCCACGTTACCAGCCAACAGTGGAAACCACCTGGCAAATCCAACTGCAAGGCGCCACCAATACCGGTTACCAAGCCGACCTGTATATACTCGATCTATTCGACACCCCGCAATCCGTCATCACTGACCTGCAGGCCAGCGGTCGTAAGGTAATCTGCTACTTCTCGGCGGGCACCTATGAAGAATGGCGAGAAGATGAAGGGCGTTTCACTGCGGCAGACAAAGGAGGCCAGCTGGACAACTGGCCCGGCGAACGCTGGTTGAATACCCGCTCTACCAATGTCCGCAGCATCATGGTGGATCGCCTAACACTGGCGGCGGAGAAAGGTTGCGACGGAGTAGACCCAGACAACGTTGATGGTTACAGCAACCAAACCGGCTTTCCCCTCACCTATGACAGCCAGCTGGATTACAATCGTTTCTTGTTTAACCAGGCTCAATCCATGGGCCTGGCGGTATCACTGAAAAACGACGTGGAACAGGTCGCAGACCTGATCGACTATGTAGATTTTGCAGTGAACGAATCCTGTCACGAATGGCAAGAATGCCACCGGCTATTGCCATTCGTGGAGGCCGGCAAACCAGTGTTTCATATCGACTATATCTACAGTCAAGACCCCGATGGCCATGCCATCCATTGTCAACATATGGGCAGCTTGGGCTATCGCTCGCTGACCCTGCCAGTGGCGCTGGACGACAGTTACCGCTTTAGCTGCGACTAACTCGCCCCGCAAAACACACCATCAGATACTAAGACTACTCCCGGCAACGTGGGCTGCTACACTGCCATTTCGCCCATTCGGAATGCAGTGTTATGCATGACACCCTGACACTTACTGTGGTCCTACTCAGCAGCGCGGTGGTAGCCGTGGTGCTTTTTCGCCGTCTGGGCATGCCGCCCATTCTTGCCTACCTGCTGTCCGGTCTGGCCGCTGGGCCATTCGGCTTTGGCTGGATCAACGATGTGGAAGGCATTCAGCATCTGGCGGAATTCGGCATCGTCTTTTTGCTGTTCACCCTGGGGCTGGAATTTTCCATCCCCCGCCTGTTGACCTTGCGCCGCATTGTGTTTGGCGCCGGGCCACTGCAAGTGGTTCTGACCGCAGCGGCGGTATTCGCGGTGATGCGCCTGTTGGGTTTTCAGCCCATGACCGCCGGGATTACCGCCGGGGCCCTGGCACTGTCCTCCACCGCCATTGTGATCCGTGACCTGATCGGCCGTGGCGCCGTAAATACCGGTTACGGACGAGCCTCCACCGGCATCCTGCTGTTTCAGGATCTGGCGGCGGTGATCATGCTGGTGATGCTCCCCGTGATCAGCACCAGCAACGGCAACGCCCTGTGGACCATGGCCGGTATCACCCTGGGAAAATCCCTTCTGCTGTTTGCCGGCATTTACGTGGTGGGCAAATGGATACTGCCACGACTGCTGGAAGAAACCGGCCGCACCCGCTCCGATGAAGTCTTTGTGATGACCGCCCTGTTACTGGCACTGGTGGCCGCCTGGGTCACTCACTTAATGGGTCTATCCATGGCGCTAGGCGCTTTTCTGGCTGGCATGATGTTGGGGGAAAGCCATTTTCGCCACCAGATCGAAGCAGACCTGCGCCCCTTCCGCGATCTGCTGCTGGGGCTATTTTTTATCAGTGTGGGCATGCTGGTAGACCCAAACCTGTTCGCCGAGCAATGGCACTGGATCATCCTCGCGGCCGTGTCCCTAATGCTGTTCAAGGCGGTGCTAATCTTTGCCTTGCTACGCCTGTTGGGTGAACCCACCGACACCGCGACTCGTAGTGGCCTGGTTTTATCCCAGTGTGGCGAGTTCGGCTTTGTACTGGTGGCCCTGGCGGTGTCGCATCAGGTTATGTCACCGGGGAAAGCCGGTCTACTGGTTTCTATTACCGTGCTGACCATGGCGGTAACCCCGGGGCTGCTGCAACACAGCGGCAAACTGAGCCGCCGCCTGCTACGCCCCTGGATGGACATCCCCAAAGACAGCCCGGTCTCCGACGATATCACCGGCCATGTCATCCTGTGCGGCTACGGCCGGGTAGGTCAGAATCTGATGCGTTACCTGAACCGTTTCCATCTCAAAGGCGTGGCGGTAGACATGGATCTGGTGCGCCTGCAGGAAGCCAGCGCCGCCGGGGAACATATCCTGTTCGGCGACGCCAGCCGCAAGGATATCCTTGAGCGCGCCGGCATTCATCGTGCCCGCCTGTTGGTGGTGACCTTTGATGATGCCCGTCTGGCAGAGCGTATCATCCATAGCTGCCGGGACCTGAATAGCAAGGTGCGGGTTCTGGTGCGTACCCGCGATGACACCCACCTGGACACACTCACCGCCGCCGGCGCCGCCGAGGTAGTTCCCGAAGTGCTGGAAGCCTCCCTGATGCTGGTGGCCCACGCCCTGATGATGCTAGACGTACCTTTTGAAAGGGTGCTGGCAATGCTGCGCAAAACCCGCCGTGATCGTTACCGCATGCTGCAGGGCTATTACCATGGCGACTCTTTTCCCACCAGCGACAGCGCCGGCAAACCCTACCGGCTACTGCACGCGGTGACCTTGAGCGATAAAGCCCGCAGCATTGGCTTGAGCATCCATGATTGCGCCTTGCGGGATGTGGAAATCCGCGCAGTAAAACGCAATGAACAAACCCGGGAAAGACCGGACGACACCTTGCGGCTGGAGCAGGGAGACACGGTGATTCTCTATGGCCCCCTGGAAGCTGTGGAAGCCGCCGAAGTCCGCTTGCTGGGAGGCTAAACCCACAAACTGAACAAGACTAGCGGCTGCCTCTCTGCGGGCCAGTGCACTTGCGGGCAGCCTCTCAATACAACAAGCTAACCAACAACTATTTGATCAATAAAACAGACCCGGTAGCCCCGGATAATGGCATAGACAGCCTGTCATCGTGGCGGACGCCAGTATCGGCTTTTTTCAGGGGAAATAGCCCATGTCTTCCAAACCCATTAGCTGATCCATGCTCAGGAACAATCGCAACCATCGGCCCCACAGGCACCATCGCTTAGCCACGACGAGCTGCACCGCTTCAACCAGTTAGTGAGCACGCTCTATGGCTGCCCGCATTCCAGCCTCGGCAGATGATGTAGGCTGAACCTTCGGCTATCCGGAAGGTTTTGAGGGGAGGTTCATCCACCGCGACCTGCCAGAGCGGGATGAAGCTCTAGCTCGCTACACTGCGCTGCCACCCTGACAATTCGATTCCCTCCTCCACGGTGATCCCGACAAGAACATTCTCGACATGCTCAGCGCAGAAAGTCACCCTTGGGCAGAATCCGTGGGCATAGGTGACAGCGCTGACATGTTGGTCATGCCAACAAAACGATAGCGATAGAGCATAACGGCGTGCTTGCCGAACTGTTCCGCTACGACAGCAACATGGAACCGAATCTGCGTAAGCTGCAATCCATGTTCCACTGCACCCCGGACGAAGCCAGCATTGCAGCCGAATTAATCCACGGCCTCAATGCCACTAAAATCGCAGATAAGAATGGCATCTCTATTCACACAGCTCGCCAGCACATCAAAGATTTGCTATCCAAAAACGGGTACCGAAAACAGACAGAACTAGTCCCCATGCTGGTCAGAGCCCTTTCATAGGCAACAAATTTGCGGCCAAACAAGAGCATTGTCAAAAAAAAGGAACGCTTGTTCAGTTTTTCCTTACCGAGCTTCCTTATCCACAGCATCTTGTGAACATTTACACACAAATACTGTGGAGGGCTCGTTCTCATGCGAGCCACATCAGCGCAAAACGACAATATGCACTTCCCAGCGCAATCTGGTCAGGCGTCAAACTAGCAGCCGCTCAATGATTTTGCTGAACGAAAACAGCAAGACAGTGGGCCGAAGGCCTGGATTGCCGTGGTCGAAGGCTGCATCAAGGCGATTGAAAAAACCGCCTGGCAAGGCCGTCAAATTGCGGACTAGGGAATCACTGCCTGTGGTCGCCAGCATGTACTGGTACCCGGCGACGCAGACACTTCCATCGTCTCTTGTCGCCTCGCTGCAAAAGATGATCCGCAGAAAATGATGGGACCCCATCGCCCGCAACGTTGCACAGTGGCGAAGCCACCGCGATAGATCAGTGGATCAACAATGTGGCAGACAGCCGCTACACCAACGCTAGCGCCTGTAACCGATCCCCTCCTCCTCTCCGGCAACACATACAGGCATCAAGCCTTTAGCGCCCAACACTCTTCTCTGTATCACGAATGGCTTTCAACGGCGCGGATAACTTATCTGGATGACGCGGGTGAATAGCGGCATAGCATTCAAAAATTTCGGTTAGGTCTTTTTCCACATCCCCGCACGGTTCGATAACACGGGCAAAGGTAATTTCTTTTTTAGCATAATCCGCGGTGGCTACCACAATGGGCACGCCCGCCTTCTGAGCGATACGGTAAAAGCCAGTTTTCCACTGTGCCGCACCACCTCGAGTGCCCTCTGGTGCCACTACCATCACCAACTTATCGTGACGATTAAACTGCTCCACGGTCTGCTCAACGACACTGCCCGCCTTATGCCGGGCAATGGGCAACGCCCCCATCCAGCGCAGCATCGTCCCAAAGGGCCCCTTGAAGGCGCTATCCTTGATCATCACATGGGCATCTAACCCCAGCTGCATCATCGCTGCTAAGGTGTAGATACCATCCCAGTTGGAGGTATGCGGCCCACCAATAATCACCGCCTTGGGCACCGCCGGCATGGGGTTGGTTACCCGCCACCCCGCTAGGCGCAGAAAACCGCTCGCCAGAGACCGAGAGAACGTATTGCCCCTACGGGGGTAATCAGAATCCGAGGGTGATGACATGGGATTGTCCATTACAAAAAGAGCAGCGATCATACCCACGCGACTGAAAGACTGCATTGGCACTAATGCCCAACGTATGCCCAACGTTCTTACAAAGTGATGATCCGCCCATGAATTCCCTGCGTTATATCACAGGCTATCCCACTCAAATTCAGCAGCAAGCACAAGTCCTTCTGGATCAGGGAAAACTGGGAACGTATCTGCATCAACGCTATCCAGAAAAACATGATATTCAAGGTGACAAAGCACTGTTCCAATACGCGACTAACCTTAAACAGCAATACCTTCGCAAAGCTCCGCCTCTGAGCAAGGCCTATTACGACGCCAAGCTGAAAACGGTTAGCCAAGCATTGGGGATGCATACCCGGCAAACCCGCATTCACGGTAACAAACTGCGCAGCCATAATAGCTTGCGTATCGCGAGCCAATTCAAAACGGCCCCGGAAGCTTTTTTACGCATGATCGTGATTCACGAGCTGGCTCATTTCAAAGAAACCGAGCACAACAAAGCGTTCTATCAACTGTGTTCACATATGGAACCGGACTACCATCAACTGGAACTGGACACCCGGCTCTGGTTACTCTGGCAAGATACCGACAACAGCTAAAGCCGTCTTTCCGGCGGAGGACGATTCCGCCTCCTCAGCGTTACCCATGCTCCTGCTAACGACCGCGCCAATCCCAAAACCTCTTTATTCAACAAGCATTTACATTACAGGCGGCTTTAACCCTGAAACGTTCATCTCAGCCGTTTCATGTCCCCGCCATAAGGGCGTAGTATGAAATGACTTAACGTCATAACGCAGGATCACTAGTGCCGCGGTTTGTGGCTATGCTGTATTGATCCTGCGCCAGTGTTCCCTCTGGCGGTCACTCTATCCGCCAGCGCGGAACTCCCATCAGAGCCCAGGAGGTGTGTAGTGACACGGATTGGCCAGGACACCCTTAACAGCAAAAAAACGCTGCAAGCCAACGGCAAGACTTATCATTACTTCGATATCAATGCAGTCGCCGACAAAGGCTGGGGTGATCTCAGCAAGCTCCCCTTTTCCCTCAAAGTCCTTCTCGAGAATCTACTCCGCTTTGAAGACGGTAACAGCGTCACCGGTGCCGACATTGAAGCCGTAATGCGCTGGCTGGAGCAGAAACGCTCCGACAAGGAAATCAATTACCGGCCTGCCCGAGTGCTGATGCAAGACTTTACCGGCGTACCCGGTGTTGTGGACCTAGCCGCCATGCGTGACGCCATTAAGAAGGCCGGTGGTGACCCTGGCCGCATTAACCCGTTAACACCGGTAGATCTGGTCATCGACCATTCGGTGATGGTAGACAAGTTCGGCAACCCACAGGCTTTCGAAGAAAACGTGGAGATCGAGTATCAGCGCAACCGGGAGCGTTATCAGTTCCTGCGCTGGGGTCAGAAAGCCTTCAACAACTTCCGCGTGGTCCCACCGGGCACCGGCATCTGCCACCAAGTAAACTTGGAATACCTAGCCAAAGGAGTGTGGTCGTCCGAATCTGAGGACGGCAACACCTATGCCTACCCCGACACCCTAGTGGGCACCGACTCCCATACCACCATGATCAACGGCTTGGGCGTGCTGGGCTGGGGCGTAGGCGGCATCGAAGCTGAAGCCGCTATGCTAGGCCAGCCCATTGCCATGCTGATTCCCGAAGTTATCGGCTTCAAAATCAGCGGCAAACTCCGTGAAGGCATCACCGCTACTGACCTAGTACTTACCGTCACCGAGATGCTGCGCCGGCGTGGTGTAGTAGGCAAATTCGTGGAATTCTTTGGCGACGGACTGGCCGATCTAACCTTGGCCGACCGCGCCACCATCGCCAACATGGCCCCGGAATATGGCGCTACCTGCGGCTTCTTCCCCATCGACGAGCGCACCATCGAGTACATGAAACTGACGGGTCGAGACGAAGACACCATTGCGCTAGTGCAGGCCTACTGCAAGGCACAAGGCCTGTGGCGCTCCAGCAGCGATCCAGATCCAGAGTTCACGGACGTACTGGAGCTAGACCTGAACGATGTGGTTCCTAGCCTGGCCGGCCCCAAACGCCCCCAGGACCGAGTGCCGCTCACCTCAGTCAAACGCACCTTCATCGACGTGGTCACCGACACGCTCAAACTCAATGACGAGGAAATCAGCAAGCTGGAAGGCGAAGGGGGCCAAACCGCCGTGGGCAACCACGAACCCAGCGGCGGAGATGTGCCCATCACCATCGATGGCCACAAGCACCATTTAAGCCATGGCGATGTGGTGATTGCTGCCATCACCTCCTGCACCAACACCTCCAACCCCAGCGTTATGCTAGCCGCCGGACTAGTAGCAAAAAAAGCCGCCGAGAAAGGCATGAACCGCAAACCCTGGGTGAAAACCTCACTGGCCCCCGGCTCTAAGGTCGTGACCGATTATCTAAATGTCACCGGCCTGCAAGAGCCACTCAACAAGATCGGTTTCGACTTGGTGGGCTACGGCTGCACCACCTGCATCGGTAACTCCGGACCACTGCCACCGGAAATCGACAAGGCCATTTCCGACGGTGACCTGGTAGTGGCCTCTGTGCTCTCCGGTAACCGTAACTTCGAAGGCCGGGTTCATCAGAGCGTGCGCACCAACTGGCTAGCTTCTCCGCCATTGGTGGTGGCTTATGCCTTGGCCGGCACCGTAAAAATTGACCTGGCTTCCGATCCCCTCGGCAATGACAAAGAGGGTAACGCGGTTTACCTGAAAGACATCTGGCCCAGCTCCGATGAAATTCAAGCGGAACTGGTGAAGATCAACGACGACATGTTCCGTAGCCAGTACGCCAGCGTGTTCGAAGGTGATGAAATCTGGCAGAGCCTGCCTATCCCGGATTCTCAAACCTACGACTGGGACAGCAGCTCCACCTACATTCAGAACCCGCCCTTCTTCGACGGACTCACCGCCGAGATGGACGATGTAGAGCCAGTGAAAAACGCGCGCATCTTAGCGATGTTAGGTGATTCCATCACCACCGACCACATCTCCCCCGCTGGGGCTATCAAAGCGGATTCTCCCGCCGGGCATTACCTGCAAGGGCACGATGTGGAACCTATCGACTTTAACTCCTATGGATCACGTCGAGGGAATCACGAAGTGATGATGCGCGGGACCTTCGCCAACATCCGTATCCGCAACGAAATGACCCCCGACATCGAAGGTGGCTTTACAAAACACCTTCCTCAAGGCGAGGAAATTTCTATCTACGGCGCCGCCATGCGCTATCAGAACGACGGCATTCCCACTGTGGTGGTTGCGGGCAAAGAATACGGTACGGGTTCCAGCCGCGACTGGGCTGCCAAGGGCACCAACCTGCTCGGCGCTAAAGCGGTCATCGCTGAAAGCTACGAACGGATTCATCGCTCCAATCTGATTGGCATGGGCGTGCTTCCGCTGCAATTCCCAGAAGGTACTGACCGCAAAACGCTCAACCTGGACGGCACGGAAGAGGTGGATATTCCAGACCTGAACAATAACCTAAAACCCGGCGACACCATCACCGTGATATTCCGTCGCGATGGCAAGGAGCAGAAAGTGGCGGCCATCTCTCGCCTGGATACCGCAGCGGAAGTGGAGTATTACAAGAATGGCGGCATCCTCCATTACGTGTTGAGACAGATGATGCAGTAGAGACGCTCCACACCGCATGCAATGGTGCCGGCAACCTGTTCTGCATGCACCAAACCCAGAAGGCCGCATCCAAACACCGGGCGCGGCCTTCTGCATTTTTGTAACCATGGTAGATCGCATTTACCCAATGACACAGACAGGCTGAGAACGCGAACCCGACACTCGCGCCTCACCTTCAGCGACGCCGCTTACCGTTGTTACCTAGCGAAGCCTGCGTACGCAACGAAACAATGACGCAGTGCGCGCCTGCCCCGCATGAGCGGGCGAACCGCGTGTAGCGTTTGCCGACCGTTTTTTGCTATGCTGGCTTTTCACCACACTGAGTTTCGGGGGAACTCCGTGCGTATCGTATTGCTGATTTTCATCTTCGCGTTGAGCAACCTAGGCCACCATGCCATCGCCCAACCACCAACCAACGACACCGATTTGCTAAACGCAGAACAACGCGATGCGCGCCTACGTGAACAACAGGAACTGGAAGCCCGCACCAACGATCTGCAAGCCCAGCAAGAAACCACCCGCGAACTGCTGGACCAGCAAGACCAATATCTGAAAGCCCTGCGTGCTCAAATCAAGGCAATCAAACAGGCAAACACCCCCACTCCTTACACGCACAAAGACACACCATAATGATTCGAAAATGGTTGGAGCAATTGCTCCGTCGTAACCAACACCCTATTGCACCTACCCGCACGGCGACACGGCACACTCCGGACGAAATCAGGGCCCAGGACACAGCGAATACTAGTAACGGCCCACAGGTCCTATTGCGACCGTTTCAGATTCGGCCCATGGACAGTGGCGACTTGGGCGAACTGCTGGGAGTGTTCCGCCAAGCCATTCAGGTCAGTGCCGCCGATCAATACGACCAACAACAACGGGATGCCTGGAGCCGAGCACAAAGCCATGAGAGCCTGATTTCCGCTCTCAGTGAAGGCGAAGCGGTAGTGGCCGAATGGGATAACGTTCTGGTGGGCTTTGCCCACCGGATCAACGACTACATCAACATGCTGTTCGTACACCCGAATGCTGGCCGCGAGGGCATCGCCACTCTACTCTACCAACACTTGGAAGACGGCGCCCGGATGGAAGGCATCACTGAACTCGGCGCCCACGTCAGCCTCACCGCCCACGGCTTCTTCCATTTCATGGGCTTCACCAGCGAAGGGCAAGAAGAAGCCGAACGCAACGGCGTCAGCCTAGCCCGCTACCCCATGCGCAAGCCTTTAATCTGATCGCCCCAGACGTTATCAATCAAATAATCTGATTAAACCGGTCGAGCCATCCCCCTGGTTTGCTCGGAAAGCCCCCGCTATAGTTAGCCTATCGTTGAAGCCCTTTTCTTTAGCCACTAAATCATATTGCACTCATTCTGTGGTTATAAACCTTAGGTTTATTAGATCCGGTATTTTCCCCCTTAGGCCGTTACCCGACGGCCGTTTTTTTGTCGCTACATAACAGCCTATGCTTCACACCCAATCAGCCACTGAAAGGCAGGTAGCGGCTCAAGGGTCTCGTACCTTATTAGTGTTGGCGAAGTTGCCACCCAACGCCCTGTCGCCTTGATCATTCCTTGATATTACCACTGTGCCGAATCCATCATGTTGTCGTATAACAGGCAAAAGGAATGAACCATGACAGGCACAAACATAGAAACACACTCCTCTCCGTTGACCACCACGTCTCTGGCCGTGCTTATTGATGCAGACAACACACCGCCCAAGATTGTCGACGGCCTGTTCGAAGAGATTGCCAAGTTCGGCACCGCCAGTGTCAAGCGCATCTACGGCGACTGGACCAAACCTAACCTTGGAGGTTGGAAAAGCGTACTACTGAAACATTCGATACAGCCTATCCAGCAATTCGCCTACACCCAGGGGAAAAATGCTACCGATTGCAGCATGATCATCGATGCCATGGATCTGCTCTATAGCAAGCAACTATCTGGTTTCTGCCTAGTATCAAGTGACAGCGATTTTACTCGCCTAGCGGCGAGGTTAAGGGAAGAAGGACTGACCGTGTACGGTTTCGGGGAGCGTAAAACACCCGGCCCGTTTGTGGCCGCTTGTGATAAGTTTATCTATACCGAAGTATTACGCTCAGACCATGCCCCGCAACATACGCCCGACAAACCCCAATCCTGCGAAGAACCCGTTAATAAAGAGGATCCACCACTTCAGCTTATCGCCAACGTTATCGATGATATTTCTGATGAAGAGGATTGGGCGAATCTTGGCACCCTAGGCCAACATTTGAGCAAGCGTAAACCCGACTTTGACACCCGTCTGTTCGGCCACAAAAAACTCAGTGACATGATCCGCGCCTATCCCAAATGGTTCCAAATCCAGAAAGGGCAAGGCAAAAGCATTCAGGTCAAAACCCTGCGCAAATAACGCCGCTAGCCTTTCAGCAAAGAAACAACGCAAGAGGCCGCGCTCGGAGAATGAGCGCGGCCTCTTTGACCTCTGCCTCAGCAAAAAATCTGATCGCGTTTCAACTTTTCACTCTCAACGTGCCGCTTAAATCAGCGCACCAGCCACAAGCTCAACTGCGGTACATAGGTAATCATTAACAAAGCGATAATCAATATCAGCATGAAAGGAATGGTTGCCGCGAACAGCTCCGTAACTTTCTTCTTGAAGCGGTAACTGGCAATAAACAGATTCATACCCACCGGCGGGGTGATATAGCCAATCTGCATGTTCGCCACGAAGATAATCCCCAGATGCACAGGGTCAATACCGTAGCGCAACGCCACCGGCAAAATCAGTGGCACCATGATCACCAGCGCCGCAAAAATATCCAGTAACGCGCCCAATAACAGCAGCAAAATATTAAGCAGGATCAGGAAGGTGATTTTGCTTTCCACATGCGTTTGGATTAGAGCAAATAGCTCCTCTGGCACACCGGCATACACCAAGTAGTCAGAAAACGCCTGCGCCACCGCCAAAATCAACAATATGCCGCCTACCATGATCATGGAATCACGCATAATTGTCGGCAGCTTGCGCAGGGAAATTTCCCGATACAGAAACACCTCCGCCACCAGCACATACAGCGCCGTCACCGCCGCCGCCTCACTAATGACTAAAAAGCCGGAGAAGATTCCGCCCAGCACCACCAATGGTAATGGCAGCTCCCAACGAGCCTGCCATAACGCATCCACCAGTTCACGGAAATCAAACGCCTGCCGGGGTACATCGGTGCCGCGGGTAGCCCACACACAGTAGCCGTAAAGTAGCACGATCATCAGCAATGCGGGCAATAGGCCAGCCAGATACAGATCGACAATCTCCACTGTGGGCATGTCCAATTGCTGAGACATTTGCTGAGCAATAATGCCGTAGATCAACAGGGGCACAGACGGCACCAATAGCAAGCCCAAACTCCCTGAAGAGGTCACCAGACCCAAGCTAAATTTTTCCGGGTAATTGCCTTTCACCAGCGCGGGCAGCAACAGCGCCCCTAATGCCACAATAGTGACGCCAGAGCCGCCGGTTAAAGCGGTAAAAAAAGCACAGGCAATCAACGCTACAAAAGCCATGCCACCGGGCATCCAGCCGAAGGCGGCTTGGCTTAGCCGCAACATACGATCAGCGGTTTTCGATTCACTCAGCAGAAAACCCGCAAACGTAAACAATGGCAATGCCATCAGCACCACAGAATTGCTGAGCTGATAGATATCGATGTGCAGCACTGCCAACTCAATCTCTAGGGTATAAAACCCCAGTGCTGCCGCGCCAAGAATAATGGCAAACAAAGGCGCGCCCATTAACGCCAATACCACCAGCAGGATAATCGCCGCTGTAATCATGGCGTCAGCTCCTGCATCTTCGGCCGTTTACCAATCAACCCCATCGCAAACAACACCACATAGCGCAAGGCCATGACCGAGAAGCCCACTGGAATAATCGCTTGCAACAACCAGCTGGGCACACTGGCAAACGCTGGCGTGGCGTACTCATATTCTTCAATCACGAATTGCACGCTGTACCAAGCAACCAACAAACAGATAAAGGCGGTAAACAGGTCTACAAATGTAGTCAGGAACGGGTGATATTTTTCTGGCAATAACGATGAAGCCACATCAATGCGAATGTGCTCATCATTACGTGAAGCGATCATGGCTCCTAACAAACCAATCCACAGCACCGCGTTCTGCAGTAAGGGCTCAATCCATACCAAGCTGGTACCAAAAAAGTTACGCAACACAATTTGCGCCACAGCCAGCAGAATCATAAACAAAAGAACGGCCACAATAAGGCCGTCCTCGATATGATGAAGGGCGCGATGCACCCTACGTAATAGTGCAGCCATCATTGCCCGTCGCGTTGCTTGGCAAGAATGCCATTAAGCCGATCCAGCATGGCTTGGCTGATTTCGCCCTCTTCCACCAGTTCAGCGGTGGCGTGCTCGGCATAACGGTGCCATTCCTTGCGCTGTTCTTCGTTCGGTTTGATCACTTCCAACCCCTGTTGTTGAACAGCGGCAAAAGCGCTTAGGTTTTCCTCGCGACTTTTCGCATTCAGGGTGTCAAAGGTGCCATCCAGTATGGCGCGAACCACTTTCTGGTCTTCCGCGCTGATGCGTTTAAAGTACTTTTCGTGGATACCCAGCATGCCAAAGGTATAGAGCAGCGGCATGTCGGTCAGATAGTTTACTCGGGAGTACCACTGCAGAGTCAGCGCCGCGACAGGGGGCGCAGCAAAAGCATTCACCGCACCGGTTTGCAGGGAGGTCAGCACAGAGCCAATATTGAGCATAATCGGTGACAGCTCGAAAGCCTTGGCCGCCTTAGCAGAGGCTTCATCATTCGCCGGCAACCACAGTTTTTGTTCACGCAAATCGGCAATACTTTTTACCGGCTGCTCAGACATCACATAAGCAAACCCGCCATCCAGCAAACCGAAGCTGACCCAGCCACCGTCTTCCAGGCCCTTTTGAATTACCGGGTCCAGTTCACTGCGTACCGCATCCACTTCATCGTAATTATTAAAAGCCAACGGGACATTGAGAATCTGGCTGTCTTTGTACGCGGAGGAAAAAGCCCCGCCTTGGGCCACCAGGCCGTGGAGCTGGCCAATACGGATTTTGCGTTCAACCGCGCGGTCATCGCCCATCACCCCGCCGGGATAAATTTTCAGTTTCACTCGGCCATCGGTTTGCGCAGCAATATCTTTACCGGCTTTTTTTAGCCCAGAAACAATGGTGGTGCCATCCGGGTACAGAGTGGAAATTTTCAGGGTGGTCGCAGCGGTGGCAACCAGCGGGAACAACACGATCAGAATCGTGGCAAGGCGCAGCATAAACACTCCTAGAAATAATCATCCGCGTCGGCAAGCAGGGCTTCAGCCTGCTGCTGCGCATAGGTATTTTGCAGGGTCAGGCCGTGGACATCAGGATCCGCCGCCAGCACCTCGTTGAGCAAGCTGTCATGCAGCTCCCGATCAAACAACAGACGCGCATATTTTTCCGCGTAAAGCACCTGGGCCAACAAGTTTTTACCGTCGGCCAACTGCACCGCCTGTTCAAAATGAGTTTTCGCCAGTTCAGGGTTGCCACCGAGCGACGCCGGTAAGATGCTGTTTAGCACGCCCAGATACATGTGTGCCTGGCCATACTGATAGTGCTCATCCAGCGCAACAATTCGCTCCATGATGGCTTCTACCCGGCCCAGTTCAGCCACCGCGTTCCAATCATTGGTGTTTTGCTGGATATAACCCGCCCAGGCTCCACCCAAGGAAAACAACACGGGCACATCACCTTTGTTCGCGTCTTCCAGCAGGGCCTCGAATTCAGGGACAGACAAGCTACGTAAGTCGCAGTAATCCTTATCGTGGGCACAGGCGGCACGGAAACCGTAATCCAGAGCCTTAATGCTGAGCTTGCGGGCACGTTCCGGCTCTTTCACGAACAGGCCTGCGTAGGCGCCATAAAGGTCCGCACCACTGCTCAACAGCGATTCGCTTTTCGGCCAGTTTTCGATCAGACCATCGACCATCAGCAAATAGGTAGGCAGGCCGTCTTCGACCAGCTGCAGGTCATTGTTATTGAGGACACCATAGGGCAGGTTGTCGTCAACATGGGCCAGAGAACAGCCTTGCAGGGCAACCACCGCTGCGAAAAATAGAGAAGGTACCCAATAGGGTACAGAGCGCCACTGCATAGGTCGCTGACATCCTTTCATTGTTGTAACGTCATCGTTTTGGCTGTCTTTATAGCAGTCCACCGGGGGTAACTCAAACTGCTCCTTGCTTCTGGCTGCGCCGCACCATGCCGAAAATGCCGCCCAACAAACAACCGCTTACCAGCCCTGCCAGATGTGCCGCATTCGCCACCACATCCGATAGCCCTACGAAACAAATCACCATCCATACCAGCATAAAAACCACAATCTGCCGACGCAGGGCAAACCCGGCACCCGGATTCAGCCACCCGAAGATCCATAGGTAGCCCAACAAACCGTACACCACTCCGGACAAGCCACCGAACATGGGCCCGCTGTATAAGAACTGAGCCACATTGGAAACCGCTGAGGTCACCAGGGTGACCAGCAACAGCTGGGCAGACGATTGATGGCGTTCAATCAGACGCCCCAGATCTGCCCACCACAGCAAGTTGAAAATGATATGGAGAAGGGAGAAGTGCAGCAGCATAGGAGTGATCAACCGCCATGGCTGGCTGGTCAACCCCTCCATGGTCGCGGGAAACAACAGGGCAAGATAGACCCCGTCGCCCATTAGATAAGGCGTCAAGAAGATGGCCACACACAACCCCAGCCCAAGCTTGGTCACCCAACCCATGCTGGCCAGCCAGCCACCAGACAGCAAGGGCTGTGGCTGGCCGGTGAGAGGCTCCACAGCTTGTCGGTCCTGCCCCCGTTTCAGGTCGGCAATCAGCTCTGCGGTCAGTGTTCGCGCATGGGGATATTGCTCAGCATCAGGCACACTCAGCACGAACTGACCTTCATCCTCATGACGGTGCACCTGAAAACCATTGCGTTTCAGGGTGCGTTCGATCAGATTCGCCAGCTCTACCTGGGGGGTACGAATCAGTTCCATGCCAGTGCCTCCAGGGCTTGCTTGCGTTGTACATCATCCAAATCAGACAAGTTATCTACCTGCTGCCAGAAACAGCCCCATTGCTGCTGGCACTGTGAAAAAAGCCGGCTAAAAGCCGGCACATAATCATTATAATCACTGACCGTATTCAATTGGGCATTGTTCAACGGACCATCGAAAAAAGGTTTGTAGCCTTTTAAGCCCGGCAAACGCTGGCTTTCATCAGCGAACCGGTCTCGGGCCTGTTGCTGAATGCGAGCCTTTTCGCGAGCCAATCGCGAGGACTTCGAAGTCGACTCATACAGCCTTGCTAGCGCCTTACGAGTATCAGCAATGATACTTAGAAAAGCATCCTCCACCTGCTCTCTACGATCCCAGTAGCCATTCGGCAGTGGCTCTCCGGTTGCCAAAAAGTACTGCTTTGCGCCCTCCCGCCCCACCATGGTTGCCAAAGATTCGTTGAAGCGAGTATCACCCTTGATATACAGCTTGCGGTGAGCCAATTCGTGAATCAGCAACTCAGCCAGTGAAGGCTTTGACCGCTGGATCATGGGCGTAGTGAGGGGATCCGCAAACCAGCCTAGGGTGGAATAGGCTATAGCGCCCCCCACCCAAGTATCCATGCCGTCAGCCTGTAATTTCGCCGCTGCTTTTTCTGCCCGTTGCCGCTGGAAAAAACCGCGATAGCTGACACAACCCACCAACGGATAACACCAGGTTTTTTGCGTCAGCGACCAAGGCGGTGCCGCCAGCACATTCCACACCACCGCATCCTGCTCCAACGCCACATATTGATGGTAGACATCATCAGCCGGCAGCCCCAAATGAATTCCCGCCCAGCTCACCAGCTGCTGGCTGAATTGCAATTTCTCGACCAACGATTGCGGTGTTTCAGGATCTGCCAGCACCTGCTCCACCGGCTCGCGCTCACCCATCAACGACCAATGACCGCCAATGGCCTGGCTGTAATAGCCCAGCTGGCAGCCTGCCAATACCCATGGCAGCCAAAAACATAACAGGGAAAAACGAAACAGCGTCGGCATCAGGCCCGAGACATGAACTTGCGTTCGGCGGTATTCACCCGCACCTTTTCACCCGCTACGATATATTCCGGCACTTGCACCACCAAGCCGGTATTCAAGGTGGCAGGTTTGGTACGAGCCGAGGAGGAAGCAGCCTTCATGGCCGGCGTGGTTTCAGTCACGTCCAGCACTACCGACGCTGGCAGCTCTAGGCCGATAACCGACTCTTCTACTTTCAGAGCCAGCACGCCTTGCGTCTCTTCCGTGATGAACGCCAGCTCATCACGGATATCGTCCTGCTTGAGCAAATACTGGGAAAAGTCCTCGTTATCCATAAAGATGTAGTCATCCCCATCCACATAGGAGAACTGCACCGCACGGCGCTGCAATGCCACCGTGGCCACGTCGTCATCGCCCTTGAAGCGCTCTTCAAACTTGGGGCCACCACCAACCGCACTGGCCTTCACCCGGTACAATGTGGCCGCCCCCCGGGCAGAGGGAGACTGCACCTCGATCTGGCGAATGGCATACAAGGTGCCGTTAACTTCAATAACGTCGGATTTTTTCAGCTCACTGGCGCGGGTCATGGAAAAGGCTTCCTGAAATGTCGATGCGCCAATGCTACAACAAAGAGCCGCTGCAAGCTGCAAGCTGCAAAGATAGATAGAGAGAGCCGGGAAATTCCCAAGGGTTTGCTTTTCAACTTTTAACGTTGAACTTTCAACTGCCCCTCAAGCCGTTCGTACGCCAGGGAACACAATGCCTTACGGTTCATGCCTTCCCCATCAAGAGGCTCACAAAAATGCAGGCGAACACGAATTTTTCGGCGTAACAATATGCTCCACATGTGATGATGGAACTCATCGTCACCAATAAACGCCAAACTTTGGTCCGCCGCGCCCATGCTGTCCAAGTAGCGAATCGCCAGTGGCTGAACCGGCACCTGCGCTAACAAGGGCGCATCAAACAACTGCGGGAAAAAGCGACGCAGCCCGGTACCATCCGTCGTGGTGCCTTCCGGGAACACCAGCACCGTATGCCCGCGCTTTAGACGACCGGCAATTTCTTGAGCCACGCGAACGGACTCACCGCTACCCCGCTTGATAAACAGGGTGCCCATGGCACGAGCCAGCATGCCTATCAGCGGCCAGGCACCGACCTCAGCCTTGGAAAGAAAATACAGATGTCGCTGGCTGGCAATAACAGGAATATCCAACCACGAAACATGATTACTCACCAAAAATACGGGCGTCTCGACCCTGCTACCTGTAACGGTCAATTCCACACCCAAGATACGCAGAAATCGCCGGCACCATCGTTGCTTTGCCTTCAATATCACGGGCCGATAGGGTGACCAGAACGCGCCAAGAAAAAACGCCAGCACAAAGCCCCACAATAGATAGAGCACAACACCGGCAACTCGCCACACTCGACGCAGTTGCGGCCAGACCCCTCTCTCGGGATAGGTACCAACACTGACGCTATGATTCATATCGCTCCTGTATACAGTCTGCTAGCTGTCAATTATCCACTACCCATTGTTTACACTGCCTGGGCGGGCTGCATGAAGTGCTGCACATAGCGAGCGGGCAGGTTTTCCACCGCCATCAGCACAAAGAAGTCCAAGCAATTAAAATCCGGGTCCCAGCATGGCTCACCACATACCTGCGCGCCCATGCGCAAATAAGCCTTCAGCAACGGCGGCATCTTCACACCCTCCGCTTGTGCATCGCCGGGCAATGCCTGCAACCGTAAGTGAGGCTGCACTCGATGCTCGGCCCGGCTTAAATGGCGCCCCTGAATGCGCTCGTTGACCGCCGCCACGTTATAGCCTTCACTCAACGCAATGCTGGCGCAGCCCAGCAGGTAGCGCACATCATTTTCCAGCATGTATTGCGCCAGCCGTGCCCACAGCACACTTATCACCGCCCCGTTACGGTGATCCGGATGAATGCAGGTGCGCCCGATCTCCGCCAGCTTGCCCTCCAGACGCCCAAGCATGGTGAGATCAAACTCACCACTGGAATAGAATCCACCAGTACGTTGCAGCCTGTCACCGGGCAATACCCGAGTGTAACCAACAATGTCGCCGCTGCGATTGTCGCGCACCACCAAGTGCAAGCAGTGGCGGTCAAAACGATCACGATCCAGCCCGAACGGCGCACTGAAACTCGCGCCGTATTCCTGGGAGAAAATGCGATAGCGTAAACGTTGAATTTTTAGAATTTCACGACGCGAACGGGTGAAGTAAGCACTGAAGCGACCCTGCGCCTGGGCTTCTCTATCCGTTGTCATTTCCCGAGGAAAGCGAAGAATCTCGGCAGTGGCAACGAACGGCTTAGCGAACGCTCCTTTCCATTGCGGGCTCAACGCTTTGATCTTTCCTGCGGCTTGCGCAAGCATAGTGTGCTCCACTGGCAGTTTCAGCCAGTGTCGTCAGCGGCCATGGCAAGGCAGTGACACTTGCGTGACATTTGCGCGACACACCCAGAGAGCCTAAAAAATAAAAAACGAGAAGGAGAGAGCCATGGACGCCCCGCACATTGCCGACACCGTCCCGTTTCCGTTGCCCGTCAAAAAAGGCGATACGGTGTACTGGTGTGCCTGTGGCCTGAGTCAGACGCAACCGTATTGTGATGGCAGCCACAAGGACACCCCCTTCTCACCGGTGCCCTACACGGCACACAAAGACCAAATTGTGTTTTTCTGTGGCTGTAAACACAGCAACACAGGGATGATCTGCGATGGCAGCCATGTGGCGCTCAAAGGAAAAAGCACCGGCCACCGATGAGAACCCTTGCTGACAACCTATCCTGTATTGCGTAAGCCCGCTGCAATACCCGCAATGGTTACCATCAGTGCACTCTCCAAGGTCTCATCGCCATCCTGTTGGCGCAGCCTTGCCATCAGCTCCGCCTGCAACAGGTGCAGGGGGTCGGTGTAAGGGTCACGCACCCGAATCGACCAGCGCATCACCGGATTGTTATCCAGCAAGTCTTCTCGACCAGTGAGGGCAGACAAGGCGCTCACCGTGGCGGTGAGCCGCTCGCGCAGCACTTCACCCAGACGCATTAACCCGGGATCGTCCCCCGCCAAACGCTCTTCATACCAGGCCGCTACTCGCAAATCAGATTTCGCCAATACCATTTCCAGCATATCCACCACGCCCTGGAAGAACGGCCACTCGCTGGCCATTTCCCGCACCATGGCATTCTGCGCTGTATCGTTCTGGGCATCTTCCAGCGCGGCACCGGTGCCCAACCAAGCGGGCAACATCAGCCGTATCTGGGTCCAGGCAAACACCCAGGGAATCGCCCGCAGTGAGCTGATACCTTGATCCGACTTGCGCCGCGCAGGGCGGCTGCCCAGCGCCAGCCGCGACAACTCCGTTTCTGGCGTAACGGTACGCAGATAGCGCACCAGCTCAGGCTCATCGCGCACCACCCCGCGATAGCCCGCCACGGAGGTATCCGTCAGGGCCTGCATCTGTTGGCGCCACTCCGGTCGGGCCGCCTGGGGTGGCAACAAGGTTGCTTCCAAAGTGGCCGCCACATACTGCTCCAGGTTAAACACCGCCACCGACGGGCGACCGTATTTAAACCGAATCACCTCCCCCTGCTCAGTCACCCGTATACGCCCGGCCACCGAGCCTGGCGGCTGTGATAACAGCGCCATGCGGGTGGGCGATCCGCCTCGGGAAATGGAGCCACCTCGGCCATGAAACAGTGTGAGCGGAATGCCGTTATCGGCAAACAGGGCCGTGAGCTTTTCCTGTGCCCGATATTGGGCCCAGGCCGCGCCGAGAAAGCCCGCGTCCTTGGCGGAATCTGAATAGCCAATCATGATTTCCTGCCCGGCAGCCACTCGCTCTCGATAGAACGGCAGCGCTAACAACGCTGACATGGTTTGCTCGGCACCATCCAAATCGTCCAAGGTCTCGAACAGCGGCACCACGCGCATGGGTTCACGAACCCCGGCTATCTTCTGCAACAACATCACCGCCATCACATCAGACGGGGTAGTGGCCATGGAAATCACATAAGCGCCTAGCCCTTCGCTGCCTTGCTCGGCAATCACCTCACACGTTGCCAATACCTCTGCCACTTCGGCCGTACAGTGCTCGCTGTCGCGGAAAGCGGCGTCAATCAGTGGTCGACGCGCCTGCAGCTCATCAACCAGAAACGCTTGGCGCGCCGCCTCATCCCAATCGCTGTAACGACCCAACTCCAAATAACGGGTGATGGCGTCCAACACATCACTGTGACGGGTCGATTCCTGACGAATATCCAGCCGCAACAGGGTGATGCCGAAACAGTTCAGGCGCCGCAGGGTATTCTTTAAATCGCCATCGGCAATGTCACTTAGGCCCACGGCACGCAATGAACGGTCGAGCAACTGTAACGGCGCCATCAACTCTTCACGGCGTAAATAGGCTTGGCCCTCCGGCACCGGTAAGCCTTCTACTTGTGCTTCCATCTGGCGACGAGTCAGGCGTAAGCGGCTACGCACTTCGCGCAGCAGCACACGGTAAGGTTCATGGGTTGGGCCAGTGACCGCCAGTAATTCCTCACTGGCCGACTTCATCGACAGGTCCGCCAGCAAGTTCTCCACATCGCGAAGATACAGGTCTGCCGCCATCCAGCGGGCCAGCAGCAACACTTCCCGAGTCACCGGGGCGGTCACATTGGGGTTACCATCCCGGTCACCGCCCATCCACGACGCCAACTTCACCGGCGCCCAGTCGGAGGGGGGCGCAGGCAGCCCCCGGTCGGCCAGCTGTGCTTCCAGTTGGCGCAGAACATCGGGCACCGCCTGCCACAGGGATTGTTCAATGGTGGCAAAGCCCCATTTGGCTTCGTCCACCGGGGTCGGCTTTTCACGACGAATTTCATCGGTGCACCAGGCCGCCAGAATCACCCGGCGCAGACGTTCGCGGCGCAACTCACGCTCGTCTTCATTGAAGTCTGGGCGATCCAGCTCACTGAGCAGATCGGCCATTTGGTCATACTTGCGAATCAACGTACGGCGGGTCACCTCGGTGGGGTGGGCCGTCAGCACCAGCTCGACAGAAAGCTGCTCAAGCGTTTCCGAAATTTGCTCTTTGGCAATGTCATTATCGGCCAGGCGCTGCAGCACCTCCTGCAACCCCTGATCAGTACCCGCATCCCCCGGATAGCGCTGGTGTTGACGATGCAACCGCTCCCGGTGATGTTGCTCGGCAATATTGCTCAAGTTAAGAAACTGACTGAACGCACGCGCGACCTCCAGCAGAGTCGCATCATCCAGCGGCGATAATAAATCGCGCAACGAGGCCAGTGACGCCCCCCCTTCGGTGCGGGTCGCCACCGAGGCTTGGCGGATTTTTTCCACCGTCTCGTAAATGGAATCGCCCGCCTGCTGGCGCAGGCACTCGCCCAACAAATCACCCAATAACCGGACATCATCACGCAATGGTGCATTTACATTGTGATCCACTGTGCCTCCTTACCGTTCAGGAATCGTTGCCGGCGCCTACCATACTCGCTCTTCAAGTCGGTGCCATAACCAACAAATGCTGTTCAAATTGCAGTTTTAACAAGATTACACTGCTGGACACCTTTATTCCGCTGCCGCCGTGCCGCAACATAGACCCCCTAACAAACTTGGGATCGACTCAATGATGAACACCTCACGCCGTATTACCTCGGATCAGGGTGTAGTGCTGATGCAATATCTGGCGCGGACCCTGTTTGCTGGGCTTGCGGTGATATATTTCCACTATGCAGACCACTTTTTCTTTAACTTGCCCCAAGCAACCCCGTGGCTGTTATTCAGTGCTTACGTGGGCATTCAACTTCTGCTATTGATCTGGCGCCCAGTCAATGCCGACGCCTTCGCCTCCGCGCTAGACCTGCTGACTCTGGGTATCGTGTTGTTATTGGATGCTGGTGACCCGCCTCCCACCATGGCGCTGCTGTTCATTGCTGTGCTCAGTAACGGCCTACTGCATGGCCTCAAACGTTTTCTCATCATGCTTGCCGGAGCTGAAATCGTATTGGCCTTCGTGCTCCCTATCCGCTTGAGTTACAGCGACGCGGCCAGCGCCTCTGCCAGCCTACTTCTGGTCGCGGCACTCAGCGCCTGCATGTTGTATTTCGGCTTGATGATCTGGCGTAACCAACACCTATCCCGAGCGGCGCTAGAAGCCACTTGGCGCGACCCAGATACTGATTTCATTAGCCGCGAAGCCTTGGTAAGCACCGCCGGCTGGCTGGTGCCTCTGCACGACCGCATTTCCTCGCCATTAACCTTAGTATTAGTGCGGCACCATGAATTACCGTTACTCGCCGACCGAGTAGCCCAGCGCATTCGCCGCAGCGATGTGGCCGCTCGCTACGATGAACAACACCTGGCTCTACTGCTGCCCTGCACCGCCACCGCGGCGGCGGAACAACTGCTCAATGATTTACGCACCCGGCACCAGGGGCTGCGTGCGGCCATGATGACCCTGGCCAATGGTGACGCCGCCCTTGAGCAAGCACTCTCTCACCTGCAGGCCTCCATGGCCCGCACCACAGAAGAAGACAATCACTGGCTGGCCCACGCACCGCCGATAAATTGAGCCTATTACACCACCAATTCATCAGGCGATCTTTGTCACACTGCCTTGTCGGCAAATGCGCTACACTGGACCAAACAACGACAAGGCAGCCCCTATGCCAATTCGCACCGTTTTTCTAACCCTGTTCGCCATCGCCAGCCCGCTGCTCGGTTTAAGCATGCTCACACAGGCGGCCGACGCCCCCAGCCCACGCATTGTTGGCGGCAGCCCGGCCGCCGACCGTTGGCCGTGGATGGCACAAATCATTATTAAAGAGCCTTCCGGCAGCCCCTCTTTCTGCGGCGCCAGCCATCTCAGCCCCCGCTGGGTTCTTACCGCCTACCACTGCACCCAGTACCTGAACGGTGACCCGGCCACCGCTGACCGGCTGTTCGTTTATATCGGTGAAACAGAGAACAAACTACTATTACCTCCAGAAGGTCGCATCACGGTGGAGGGAATTTATAAGAACCAACAGCGCTTCGACAATTTTTCCTTTGCCCACGACCTCGCCCTACTGCGCATTCCTGCCACCAGCAACAGGCTATGGCCCAGCTTGGCAGACGACGACGTTTTTAATGAGCTGAAAAACCGCCCGTTAAGCCAACGTGACGAAGCGGTAACCGCCCTGGGTTGGGGCCAGACGGGCAGCGGTGAGCGAAGCACTGTGCTGCGCGAGGTGCAACTGGACTTCATTCCCAGAGAGGAGTGCAAGCAACTATCCACTTTGAGCATTCCCGATTCCACCATCTGCGCGGCAGAGCTCAATCCGGTCAATGGCATTAATCAGGACACCTGCTTCGGTGACAGCGGTGGCCCTCTGTTCATCGGCGAAGAGGGCAACCCCTGGCTAATCGGGCTCACCAGCTTCGGGCTGCAAGACTGTGCCACCGGCGCTCCTGCCGGCTATACCCATGTCACCGCTGAAATTGCAGAAGTGGAGCGCCTGACCACGCAGGGCAATGCTCCCTTGGTGGACATGACCATCAACGGCGAGACGAAACGATACTATCAGCGCATTAACGGCACCCAGGCCATCCCGATCACCCTACGCAATAATAGTATCAACAACACCGCTACCAACCCGGCTATAAGTCGCTCTTTCAGCGGCAGCATAGCCACCAGCGCCCGCTTTAACTGGACCGGCTGCAGCACCTTGCCCTCCGTGACACGCTGCACCGTGGCCAGCAGCTTGGCCGCTAGTGCGTCCCGCACGGGCAACCTTGACGTCACTGACAGCAGCGGAACCGATCAGCTGGTGACGCTAACACTCAGCGCCAGTGCAGACGAAAACGACTACCGCCGCCGTAACAATAGCCTGATTCATGAAATCGCCTTCTCCGACAATCCTGATTTGGCCCTATCCGCCGTCCAACAGACCAGCAGCCGCTCCCAGGCCAGCGTCGCGGTGACATTGAGCAACCACTCGCCCTTGTTCGCCGCCACCAACACCGGCATCAGCTTCTCGCTCCCGACCAACACCCAACTGCTCAACGGCCCCGAGCTCGGCTGCCAGCAAGGCAACCCGATATATTGCCCCATTGGTGGCTTGGGCACCGAGCAAAGCCACACCTTGACACTGAAATTCGCCACCGACACCGGCATCAGCCAACTTTTTACCTTTAAAGGGCTCCCCACCGAAGACAACAACATCCCTGGCGACACTGACATGCAAGTGGATGTCACCGTGCAGTACAAGTACAACGCCACCGTTAGTTCAGCGGCTGGCGGTGGCAGCGGAGGAGGGGCCTCACTGTGGCTGGGGCTAATCGCACTGGTGCTGGGAGTGCGCCGACAACGCAACTAACTTGTCTGCCTGTCATTGCGCCTTTATTCTTGCCGGTTTACCAATATGCTCACCGGGGGAATCCACGTGAAGGCCAAGCCGAGTTACCGCGCCGACATCGAAGGCCTGCGCGCCCTGGCCGTGATCCTGGTGATTCTGTATCACTATCAGGTACCGGGCATCAGTGGCGGCTGGCTTTATCGGTGTCGATGTGTTCTTTGTGATCTCCGGTTTCGTGATCACACAGCTGCTGGAACGGGCCTTCCAGAAAGACACATTCCGCTTTCGCGATTTCTATGCCCGCCGAATTCGTCGCCTGGTGCCGGTATTTTTACTGGTATCCACCGCCACATTCTTGATGATCTCGCCATTCTATATCGGTGACGCCTACTATATTTTTGCCAAAAGCTGGCTGGCCTCGCTGATCGGGCTGAGTAACCTCTATTATTTCAACGAGCTGAGCCAATATTTCGCCCCGGAAACCCTGTCGCTTTCCCTGCTCCATACCTGGTCGCTGGCCGTGGAAGAACAGTTCTACTTGCTCTGGCCTGCTTCGCTGTACCTGGCCTATCGCTTCGGTAAAGGACGCACGGCCCACTGGCCGTTTCGCATTACCTTGGTCGCCACCTTTGTATTATCCGTGTATATGGCCAGCGCCCACCCGGCCGCCGCGTATTATCTGCTGCCCGCCCGGCTGTTTGAATTTATGCTCGGCACCGGTGTCGCCCTGTTCAGCCAACAGCTGCCCCGCCTAAACCGCAGCAGCGCAGAAACGCTGGCACTGGTAGGATTGACCATGATCGTGGCCACCGCCCTGCTGATCACCAAACACGATCACTTCCCCGGCTATAACGCCCTGTGGCCCACCCTCGGCACCGCCATGGTCATCTACGCCGGCCTGCATCAGCCGGCCACCTTCACCGCACGCCTACTGAGCCTACCGGTGATGGTTTTTCTGGGAGGCATTTCCTATTCCCTGTACCTGTGGCATTGGCCACCAGTAGCTTTGATGCATTACCAGCTGATCGAGCTGACCTGGCTGAACCGATTATTGCTCATAGCGGGTGTCGTGGCCCTCTCTTGGTTCAGCTTTCGTTTTGTGGAAAACCGCTACCGCCACCGGGACTGGAGCTTCACGAAATCGTTCCTGATCTTTATTCTGGCCCCGCTGATCGTCATCTGGGCGATCCAGTCCACCATCCGCATCGCCGACGACACCAGCTTCCGCATCCCCGAAGAGCGCCGCGAACTGTACAAAATCATCGCCAACAACAACCCGGCGGATCTCTACAAACGTTGCTTCAAAGGCAAACCGGTTGAATTTAACCAGAGCGACGCTTGCCTGTTCGGAGCAAAACCCGCCGACGGACAGCCCAACAGCATGTTGATTGGCGACTCCCACGCCATCGCCCAGATCGGGTTTATTGAACAACCACTCAAAGGCACAGACTATTCCGTGCTGATGGTCACCCGAGCCTCAACCCCGTTCCTGCCCCCCGCCATTGCGGAAAAAGCCCAGGCCTCTGATCCGACCAAAGTGGCCCGTAACCAAGCCCTCAGCGACTACCTGAGCCAACGCCCATGACGGTTTTCATCGGTGCCTGGTGGAGCGCTTACCTCAAATCTGAACACTACCAACGCTACTTTGTGGGCACCATCGGCTGGCTGAAAGCGCACGGCCACACCGTCATCGTGATGGAAGACGTGCCAGAACTGCCAAACCGTCCTGAACGGCATCCCACTCTACCGCGATGAAAGTCACTTAAATAACGTGGGCGGGATTGAAATCGGGCAGGAATACCTGAAGCGCTTCGGCAACCCGTTAACTTCATCGGAGAAATAACCCACTTTTGCACGAACACCTCTCGATGCGCGAACCGGGCTCGATCAGCAGCCGCAGACCGTAGGCCAGATTGACCCAAGGGCACCGAGAGCGCGAAAGGGGTAATACGACCTCACAAGCGCCCTTAGTGAAAACTAAAACGCATCACACCGCCTGAAACTGCGCCAACGACGCCAGAATATCCAACGCATGACGACGCTTCACCGGATCATAAAGATCCACCGTCACCATCAACTCATCCACCTCCACGGAGTCCAGCAGCTGATCCAGCTGCCCCTGCATGGAGGCTGCCGTTCCCAGCAACTGTAAGCCCAGGAAATCTTTTACCCCTGCTTCCTCTTGTGGATTCCACAAGCCGTCCATGCTTTGCACCGGCGGTTTCATCCATAACGGCTGGCCACGAAACAAAGCAAGAATACGTTGGTAACTGGTGGTGGTCAGGTAATGAGCCTCTTCGTCGGAGTCCGCCGGCACCGCAGGCAACGCCAACATGGCGTAGGGTTTGCTCAGCTGGGCAGAGGGCTGAAATTGATCCCGATAGATACGCAGCGCCTCACGGTACAGTCGCGGCGCAAAATGCCCGGCAAAGGCATAGGGCAACCCCCGCTGCGCTGCCAGCTTGGCGCTGTACAAACTGGAGCCCAGTAGCCAGATCGGTACCTGAGTGCCAGCGCCGGGAATCGCATTAACCCCCTGTGACGTATCCAGTGGCCCCAGCAAGCGCTGTAGCTCGGCCACATCATCGGGGAACTGCTCAGCCCCAAGACCTTCACGGCGCAGGGCGCGGCTGGTCATCGGGTCGGTTCCCGGTGCGCGGCCCAACCCCAAATCAATCCGACCGGGGTACAAAATCTCCAGCGTTCCAAATTGCTCCGCAATCACTAACGGCGGGTGATTCGGCAACATCACCCCGCCAGACCCGACCCGAATGGACTCGGTGGCGCCGGCAATATGCCCAACCAGCACCGAGGTAGCTGCACTGCTGATCCCCTGCATATTATGGTGCTCCGCCAGCCAAAACCGCTGAAACCCCAACGACTCTGCATGGCGTGCATAAGCCACACTGTTAGCCAACGTCTGCCCAACGGAGTCTCCCTCACGGATCGACGCTAGCTCCAGCAATGAAAACGGTACGCTTACAGACAAAATGCATACTCCCATAACGCCGGCACTATGAATGGTGTTAAACCCGAAGATTCACGTCAACAAAGTAACCTACACGATTCAGGCCGTATAGCCGCACCACGGGCTCATGCTAATGCGACCCGCGGTTTGATTTCCAGCGACAGGATGTACCGCTAGCACCAAGGAAAGATTGAAGTAGCCGCCCAAGAAATCCGCGCTCAACCAGCCCCATCGCGCGAATGCTCGCCGTCAGCGGATAGGAGACTCTGCTCCGAACGATAAGGCACCTCTTGGGCCGCTCCCGCCCCCTGAATACCAAAAAAGAACAACCGACAGCAATGGTCAGCAACGACCTCGGGGTCATCTTGTGAAGGCATATATTCAACAAAAAACTGGCGCATGTGGCGAGTTTCGTAGTGGTGCAACACCAAGCCCAGAAGCGACGTCACTAGCATGTGGGTATCGAAAGCCTGGGTTACTCGGCCAACGCTTCGCACCATCGCCTCGTACTGTTTACCAAACAATAGATCCACCAGCATCTTCAGACGTTCGCTGTTACCTTCCAGCTGCTCTCGCTTCACCAGCCGAAAAAAATGCTGATCCTTAGCTATGTAAAACGCGAACTCTCGAATGAACTCACCGAGCTGGCTCTGGGGTGTTCCTTCAATGGATACCAATGCTGAAAAATGCGCAGCCTGCTCTGCGTAGGCGAAACGCAGTACCTGCTCATACAAATCTTCTTTGTGGACAAAATGGTGGTAAAGCGTCGCTGGATTGATGCCAACCTCTTGCGCAATGCGTCGCATTGATACGCCGTTGAAGCCGGTCTCTGCGAACAACTCTAACGCTTTTTCAAGAATTACGGTGCGTGTACTTCCAGCCGGGCTATCAACCGGCACTGCGGATCGATCTGTCATCAGGCAAAACTCCCTGTAGCTGCAAAAGTGCAGGCCTCACCCAGATGCTGCACCACTCCAGTGCCCCCGTCAAACGTTTGTTTGGTTTTGGTGCACCAATGACGTTCCCACGGTTTCTCGGCAAACGCTAACTGTGTTGCTACCCGATTGTTTTATAAGTCTATTTTTTAGAAACAACAACAATTGGCACGCCTATCGCATTCCCAAACAAACGTTTGGTTGATCCTTATAATGCCCGCGGTGGCCTAGTTCATAGTATGGAGTTCACAAAATGCAAAAAACGCCCATAGTCGCTACAGGTCACCCTCTAAGGTTCGCAATGGTGCCCCTCCTTTGTGCCGTGACCACTAGCGCCCTCATTGCCCCCTCTATTGTCCACGCCGCAGACATTCGTACCTCCGGTTATCTGCGACAGCACCTCGCCACTAATCTCAACGACGTGCCGGAAACTCAAGAAGACGATAAGTACGACCTGGCTATGGCTAGAACCACCTTACTGCTGCAAGTCGATGCCGATTTGGGCTGGGCCTATGGGGTCGCAATAGGCCGCTTGACCCGCGAATACATGACCAACTACCTCGATCGCTTGGAAGACCTCACTGCAGTAACTGGATCAATGAATACCCCCCCTCTACCTCGCTCAGACTTTGAAAACGACTACAGCGACGAAGAACTGCGCGAGGCCTACTTGGACATCCCGATGGGCTCGCAGTTTTCAGCCCGCATCGGCAAACAGCAGGTGGTGTGGGGGGAAACCGATTTCTTCCAGGCAATGGATGTAATTCACGGCTACGACCAGACCTGGCGCGCTTTTCTGGAACCGGAGAACGAGGAGTGGCGCAAGCCACTATGGTTGGCCAACCTGCAATACTTTTCGGTCAATTCGGACAATTCTTTACAACTTGTGCTGCGGCCTGGGATCGATGATGACGACGCCATGGGCAACAGCCTGGATACCTTCGGTGGGCGTTGGAGCCTCAATGGCAGCCGCGGATTCAATACCGCGGGGCTGATTCCGGTGAACTACGATCACTCCAAGGCGGATGCAGATGATCCCTCGTACGGCATTCGCTGGTCGGGCACAGCCTTAGGTGTCAGCTATACCCTCAACTATTACCACACCTTGAGCCAGGACCCTGTGGTGAACTTCGCGGACCTCAGTGGTGGCTTCAACCCGGCGTTTCAGGCTTATGGCGACGCCCCGGAGAATGGATTTGCCGAGTTTATCTACCCAGAGATAGACATCTTCGGTGCCACCCTCAATGGCTACCTGGAAAACATCAATGCCACGTTCCGTGCGGAACTGGCCTATACACCAGACAAACCTTACAACTTTGGTTTCGCCAACACCCCGTCTGCCGGAGGCAATGGCATCATTGAAAAAGACACTCTGCGCTCAATGATCGGCCTGGACAAACCCCTACGCACCCAGAGTTGGCTCGGCACCAGCGCGCCCACGTCGATCAGCCTGCAGCTGTTCGACACCTGGATTATCGATCACAAAGACAGCGAACAAGTGGTGGATTTCGGCTCTCCCAAAAAGGAGCACTCCAGCATCCTGACCGCTCTGATAATGATGCCATTTCGGCATGATTCGGTGAACCTCTCCTTCGCAGCGATCTACGACCTAGCATACGACGGCACCATCCTCGTACCCGGTGTAAGCCTGTCGTTCGGAGATCACTGGCGGCTGATGTTCGAAGCCGATTTCTTCAACGGTGGGCGCTACAAAAGTGACCCCACGGATCCACAGGGTCAAAGCTTGATCGGCGCGTTTCACAACAGCGACCAAGCCATGGCACGTATCACCTACCAGTTCTGAATCTAAACCCAACCCCCGCTGCCCAGCGGTATGACAACGGTAGACAGGAGCACACAATGATTTATCAATTTCTTCGCGCACTGCGCAATGCTCAGGCCGCTCTGATCCTCTCACTGGGGATAACCGCTCTGCCAGCACTGGCAGAGGAGGTTCCAACCGGGTTTGTGCTGTCGGCGCAGAACCTTGACGAGCACCTGGACGATCATTATCAGGGCACCCCACTCAAGGAGCTGCTAACCGAACACCTCATTATGCGTATTCGCGAACACGGATTGCGCATAAAGCTCGCGCCGGCAAGGCCGATGCAGCCCGACTCCCGCTATATTGCTGCCACAAAAACCTACGCGCCAAAAGTGGGCTTCGATACCCAAACCAAGACCCCAACAGGTTACGTTGCGGGCATTCCGTTTCCAAAACTGGATCTGGCAGACCCACACGCTGGCTGGAAGCTCGCATGGAATTTGTTTTATGCGATTCCCACCAATGCCGACAACAGTGCAGTGGGCGGCCCCATCACCATCGCTGGCTTCGATAAAGGGATAGTTCGCCAGTTTGTGGGTGACAACTACAAGTTCCGCATGGTTGGGCGCTACACCGATGAGCAGCCCGGACACCGTGGCGATGGCACCATCAAGCAAAAGTCCGTGGTGGCACTGAGCGCACCCTATGATCTGGCTGGTCTCGGTGTGTACACCGTGCAGTCTGCGCAGGGGAAGGCAGACGAAGCCTACGTTTACGTCAAGTCCATCCGACGCATCAAACGCACCGCAGGCGCCGCCGTCTGGATGGATAACCAACCGCAGATGGACATGCTCAATGACGACAACAATGGGATAGACAGTTACCCCTTGTGGTATTCCGATTTCCGCATACTGGGCAAACGCACCATCCTCGCGGTTTCCTACCTCGAGCCCATGATGACCAAGCACTACGAAGACTTGATCGAGCAGTCTGCGCCCTGGATCAACCCAAACCCCGAACATGTGGTCTGGCGTCCCACCGAAGTCTTCGTACTGGAAGGCACCCCGCCTTCAGAGCACCCCTACGGCCGAAAAATTCTCTATGTCGGCACTGACTACCCGCAGCCCTACGCCGGTGAGTTCTACGACAAGAACGACGAACTGTGGCGCATGTGGCGGCTGTGGATCACCCAGTCGACAACACCGGATGGCTACACCATTCCCTCCGCCAACTACGTACAAGCCATCGACCTGAAAGCCCAACGCGCCACGTTCATCGACGGCACCGGCATCATGGTGCAGAACGACCCTCAGTTCAAAGAGGAAATGCTCTCTCCACGGATCATGCAACGACTGGCCACCGGCAAGCAGGGCCTTTACTGAGCAAGCCACCGCACTGGGACAATCGGTCACACACCCAAGGGAGTCATGACATGAACGCATCCATATCCAACAACAGGCCGGCCGCAACAGGCCATAGCAGTTACGCGCCCTATATCAAGGCCCGCTGGGGGCTCAAAAACCATTGGTTTCCGGCGCTATTCAGCGAAGAACTTAAAGAGGGTGAGTTCGATGCAACCACTCTCTGTGGTGAACCCATTTTGCTGCGCCGCGAGGCGGGCCAGGTACACGCGCTGGAGGATCGCTGTTGCCACCGCGGCGTGCCGCTGTCAAAAAAACCTTACTGCTTCAAGGAAGGCACGGTCACCTGCTGGTACCACGGCTACACCTACGGGCTCGGTGACGGCGAGCTGAAAACCATCATCGGCAGCCCTGATGACCCGTTGATTGGCAATGCCAGCATCAAAACTTATCCGGTCACTGAGGCGGCAGGCATGATCTTCGTGTTCGTCGGAGACGCCGACTTTGGCGAGCCCCCACCACTTTCCCACGACTTGCCCCCGCAGCTACGCGCAGCCGGAGAAGATCACTACTGCGCCCACCTGCTTAACCCCAATACCACCGTACGTGGCATCCGTCGCCAAGGTGCCGCTAACTGGCGCCTGGCCTCCGAGAATGGTTTTGATCCGGGGCATGTCCTGGTACATCAGGATTCTCCCTGGGTGTACGCCCAGGACTGGGCTCTGCCACTTGGTTTTCGACCAGTAACCGAACACGCGACCACCACCTTTGTTGAGAACAACGCACCGCGCGGCATCCTTAATGAGTATGTGCCTGGCGCCGATGGCGTCGCCCACTACGAGCCGGTGATGCACAACGAAATGCTCGACGTCTCAGCATTTGGGGGGCAAAACGTTCCCGCAGGGCTGCGTACCTCCATGTGGCTTCCCGGCGTCTTGCTGGTAGAGAACGCGCCCTACCCAGGCATGTCCATGTACGAGATGTATGTGCCCATTGATGACCAGACCTACCAGTACTGGGAGCTCATCGCCTGCGAAACGCCAACCCCCGAAGACGAGACAGCCTTCGTCGACCAGTACGAAAACTACCTCAAAAAAGCCATGTTTAATGATTTTAACGACCAGGACCTGGTTGCCCGTGACGCCATGCAACCGTTCTACGCGCAGGATGCCGGCTGGTCCGCTGAGCAATTGTGCTCACTCGACGCCGTCATCATTGGCTGGAGAAAGCTGGTGGCAGGCTACGCGCGTGGCATCCAAAGCCCGCCCAAGGAGCTCTCTCGACCACGTAAATCACGCACCCTTTAACACAACATCACAGTGACAACCATCACGTTCATACCCCAGGAGTACATGCTATGAGCACACCCGACCCAACCCAATCCCAAGTCACCCCTCCAGCCCAAGGCGCAACCGCTGCCAAGAGCTACCAGCCCTATGTCGATGCCAAGTGGGGATTGAAGAACCACTGGTATCCGGCACTGTTTAGCCACGAGCTGGAAGAAGGCGCTTTCGGTTCCACCAAAATCTGCGGCGAACCCATTCTGCTACGACGAGAGAATAACCAGCTCTACGCACTCGAAGACCGCTGCTGCCACCGTGGTGTGCCGCTGTCGAAAAAACCCTACTGCTTTAAAGAAGGGATGGTTACCTGCTGGTACCACGGCTACACCTACGGCTTGAACGATGGCGAGCTCAAGACCATTCTCGCCGCACCCGATGACCCTCTGATCGGCAACGCATCGATCAAAACCTACCCGATCGTAGAGAAATACTCGATCATCTGGGTGTTTGTCGGCGATGCAGACTATGCGCCCATTCCACCGCTGGAATCCGACCTGCCACCACAAGAGTCCAAGGACTACGCCCACTACAGCCCTAACCTCACCGATGATGACGCCATCGTTCTCGGTATTCGCCGCAAAGGCGAATCCAACTGGCGCCTAGCGGTCGAGAACGGTTTCGATCCCGGGCATGTACTCATCCACTGGAAATCACCGCTCGTCTATGCCCACGACATGGCGATACCGCTGGGATTCAAACCCACCTCAGACGGTGCCGTCAAAGCATTCGAAGACCCCGATGGCCCCAAGGGCATGATGAACATGTACCCACCCGATGCCGACGGCCACTCCCACTACGAACCCATTTTCGAGAACACCATGCTCAACGTGCGGGCTTCCGGCGGGACCCCAGCACTCGGACTACGCACCTCCATGTGGCTGCCCGGCGTGCTCAAAGTGGAAAACTTTCCATTTCCGGGGATCACCGCCCACGAAATGTACGTTCCCATTGATGACAAAAGTTACGAGTACTGGGAGCTATTGGTCAAAACCGCACCGACCAAAACCGAGCGCGATGAATTTACCGACCAATACGAAAACTACCTGCGTGACGCCGTCTTTCACGATTTCAACGACGACGATCTGTGGGCGCGGGATTCAATGCAGCCGTTTTATGAAAACGATGTCGGCTTCGCTGAAGAAAAGCTCTGCGCGATGGATGCCGTAATTGTGGCCTGGAGAAAGCTAGTGGCCCGTCATGCACGAGGTATTCAAACACCCCCCATGGAGCTTGGGACCAAGCGACGGAGATAAAAGATGACGAACCCCCAAGTGCTGATCCAGTTCGCCGACGACACCACCCGGCGCATCGAAGTAGCGCCAGACCAGACGGTGCTGCAGGCTGCGCTTGACGCCGGACTGCAACTGTTTCACCAGTGCAAAACCGGCAGTTGTGGTTCCTGCGTCGGCACCGTAGAGAACGGTGTGGTTCGCATGCGCAGCGACACCAGCATTGCGCTGCTTCCCCGCGAGATCGAGCAGCGCAAGGTACTCACCTGCCTGGCGCAGCCAGAAAATGATGCGCATATCCGCATGGACTACGGGTTCAATGAGCTACAGCGGTATCGACCCCAGCGCTTCCGCGCTTGGGTCGAAGACATTCATCGGCTCAATGACTCGGTGGTTGAGCTGACCCTGGAGGTCGACGAAGCCGAACGCGATGCTCAGTTTCTTCCGGGGATGTACTACCTGTTGCGGGTGCCCAACACCGACATTTGGCGGCCCTATTCCATGAGCTCGACCGTGGAGCAGCTGCCATCCATGCGCTTTCTGATTCGGCTGCTCGACGACGGCGCGATGTCGACCTACCTGGAGAAAGAATGCGCCATTGATGCGGAGTTGGAGATCGACGGCCCCCATGGTGCATTCAAAATGCAGCAGCCGCCGCAAGGCCCCGTGGTGCTGATCGCCGGAGGCACTGGCCTCGCGCCGGTGCTGTCGATCCTCGACACTCTTGCGGAAATGCGCTGGCGGGCGCACCCCATCCACTTGCATTTCGGGGTGAACCGGCTAAGCGAGCTGTTTTATCTCGACGAACTAGCCGCGCGACTTGAATGGCTACCCAATCTGAATCTGCGGGTCACGCTAGTAGAGCCCCACACCGATTGGCAAGGCGCGCTGGGGTACGCCACCGGGGGGGTGCCCGATGCGGCATTGGGACCCGACACCGAGGTCTTTCTATGTGGCCCGCCGCCGATGGTAGACGCCGCCGTCAGCTCGCTCGAAGCACGCGGCATTCCCCCTGCCCACATTCATTTCGAATCCTTCATTCCAGCCCAGGAGGGCATATAACCCATGAGCCAACAACAGCCACCGGCCCCCGTCGAGGGGTATCAAGACATGGTGCACGCCGCCGAATCCCAATTCGATCGCGAGCAATTCAAACAGCTCCTCATGGACATGGTTAACATCCCAAGCCCCACCGGGGAAGAAGCCGAGCTGGCCCGCTACATGGCCGACCATATGACGGCCAACGGCCTCCAGGGGCAAACCCAATACTTGGACGACCAACAGGCGAATGCCATTGGGAAACTGCCCTCTCGCAGCAAACAAGGGCCGGAACTTCTACTGTATGCCTCCTTTGATACCCACCTCGGTGGCTCCGACGAAGAGGAGCGCTGGGCAGGACAGCCCTTGCCCAGCATGCTGCGCCCACAAGCCCGCCTTGAAGGCGATGAGATCAGCGGGCTCGGTGCAGAAAACCCCAAAGCCTACGCCGCCTGTGTGACCACCGCCGCCACCTGCATCGCCAAGGCGGGCTTGGAATTACCCGGCGAACTCACCGTCGGGTTGGGCGCGGGCGGCATGACCGCGCTGTCCAGACCGGGATTCAGTCGCCGCAATATCGGCCACGGCGCCGGGGTTATGTTTATGTTGCAGCGTGGCTATCGGCCTGACTACTGCGTCATGTGCAAACCGGTGTACGCGGTCGCCTGGGAAGAGGTCGGTATTTGCAACTTCACCATCCGTGTCAAAGGCGCCATGGGCTACGTTGGCGTGCGCCATATGATGCCGCAGGATCAAAACCCCTTCCCACAGGTGGCCAAGGTCATCGAAGCCCTTGAAGCCTGGTTTCCCACCTACACTGCCCGGCACACGTCAGGGCTGGTCGCCCCCCAGGGAGGCATTTCCGCCATTGAGGGTGGATGGCCACACAAGCCCATCATCACCACCGCCGATGTGGTATTGCACGTGGATATCAGACCCAGCCCCCGCACCGATCCGGTACAAGTAAAACGCGAATTACAAGCCATGTTGACCGAGCTATCTCAGCAACACCCCGACGTGGTCACAGAGCTTGAGGCAACCCTTGCGATTCCCGGGGCCACCACTTCGCCGGATAACTGGATCATTCAATCGATGATCCGAGCCTGGGAAGACGTGGAGCAAACCCCGCACGAACCCTTCCTGAATATGAGTGGTTACACCGATCTGTCGGTCATCCGCCAATGGGGCGTTCCGGCAGCTCGCCTGGGCGTGCCCTTCCGCCATCAGGAGCCGGACCCGGAAGATAGCTTGCCGATGAATCGGGTACACCTGGACGATTGCTACCGCTTGATTCAGGTGCTGATCCGTAGCGCCATCGACACCTGTAGCCGCCCCATCGAAATCACCCAGCAGTACCAATAGTTACTCGTATCCACACTCCAACTCTTCAGCAGGAGTCACGCATGGAACCACTTGAACTTGAGGACCAATTTGTTACTACCGAAGCCGGCTACCAGCTGCACTACCAAAGCGCGGGTACTGGCGAGCCGCTGATTTTCCTCCACGGTGGTGGCCCCGGAGCCACCAGCTTCGGCAACTTCTACTACAACGCACCGGCGTTCCTGGAACAGTACCAGTGTTTCTTCTACAACATGCCCGGCTACGGCCAATCCAGCAAGTTAGTGGTTGAGGCGCCGATGTACAGCTTCCACGCCAGCATGCTCGCTGAATTCATGGACCTGGTCGGCATCCCGCGAGCGCACCTGGTCTGTCAGTCCTTCGGCGGCTGTGCGGCCATCAAACTGGCGATCGACCACCCTGAGCGCGTCAATAAACTGGTATTGATGGGCGCCCAGCCGATGTTTGGCGGGGTTATTGATCCATTGAAACTGATGAGCAAACACGCGGCCAACATTATCCTCGACTACTACGGGGGCGAAGGTCCGACCCCAGAAAAGATGCGACGTTTACTGGCCGATTACGAGATGCACGATGACAGCAAGCTCACTGACTGGACGGTGAACGATCGCTTTGCCAACAGCACAGACCCGGAACTGCTTGAAGTCGCCCGCACTCCCGGTTTCATGGGGCAACCCGAATCGCTGCTCGGTGACTTGCACCGCAATGTCGTCCCCACCCTTTGCCTGTGGGGTCTGCACGACTGGTTTGGCGGCCCGGACGTGCCCCTGCTGTTTCTCAACCAGTTTGCAAACGCTCAATTGTTTATCGAAGGACAGGGCGCTCACCACTGGCAGACCGAACTACCCGAGCGCTTCAATCGCGTTGTGCTCAGCTACCTGAGTGAATAGACCATGACCTCCCGAACCCAACGTCTAATCGAGTTATGCGTGTCCTTGGGGCTGACGAGCGGATTACTCGCCGTTGCGGCCTTTTATCAACCCAAAGTGTCCCCTCCGCCCATCAGCCAGCCCGCGCAGGTGCCAACCGATCGCTACTACGGCATCACCGCTGTCCAGGGCAACACCTGGGTGGTGGGCGACGGCGGCAAGGTGCTGCACTCCATCGACGGAGGTGACAACTGGACAGTGCAACGCGGCTATGGGCACCCCGACTTGCAGGCGGTGGCGGCATGGGATGCCAAGCAAATCATTGCCGTTGGCAATGACAACCAAATCATCCGCAGCGAGGATGGCGGCCTAAACTGGTCATCCGTAAGGGAGGTTCCAAAGTCTCAGTGGAACAACAAGCTACTGCAAGTCCACCTGGATGCTAGCGGCACGGCCTGGGCCGTGGGCGCCGGTGGTGCCATTTTGCGTAGTGCTGACGTTGGCAAGCACTGGGAAGCCATGGTGGAGATGGAAGATATCACCTGGCATGGGGTAAGCAGCTGTGATCACGGCAGGCAGCTCATGGTCGTCGGTGAGTTCGGTCAGATTCTCTCCTCCATCGACGCTGGAACCACCTGGGTGACGATGCCGAGCGCCACAGATATCACCCTTACCTCGATTGGCTTGGACAACGCATGCCAAGGCCTGGCGGTTGGTTTACAGGGAACGGTGCTACGTCTATTCAACGGTCGCTGGCAACCTTTTGAACTGCCTGGGATGCAGGATGCGACGGCTTCTCTCCACTGGTTCGCCGTTGCCACAGCGGACAACCGCTGGTGGATCACCGGCGAGCACGGCGCGCTCATACAAATTGACTTACCCGAGCCCACCACAGGCCTAGCGCAAACCCAACGGCTTGAAACCGGATCGAGCGCAGCCTGGTTCACTGACATACAAGCGGCGGGCGACAAGCTACTGGTGGTTGGAGACGCCATCGTTAGCGCGATCCCAGACACCTCCTCTCTGATATCACGGCGATAGCCAAACTACTTGGGAAAACCGACTATGATAAACGCATTCGCGCAATGGAGCATTCGTCACCGCCGCATCCTAATGGCATTGACCGTGTTGATGACCATCGGTTTCCTGTGGAGCGCTACACGCCTGGAAATTGGCACCGAGTTCTCGGACCTGCAGCCAAGCGGTCACTCTTACATCGACACCAACAATCGATTCAAAGCAGGCTTCGGCAGTGAAAACCTGGTCAGCATTATGCTCGAGGTCAACGAAGGAGACCTGTTCGAACCCGATGTGCTCGCGGCCATAAAAGGGATTACCGACGGGCTGCGCAAGATACCAGGGGTGAACCCCCTGCAAATCACCTCCCTGGCCTCAAAGAAGCTGAAATCCATTCGCGCCTCCACCTATGGCATCGAGTCACAGCCCCTGATGTGGCCCGACCTGCCCTCCACGCCGCGGGAGATCGCCGAGTTACGTAGCCAGGTTATTGGCAACCCACTGGTGCATGGACGTTATGTCTCGCGGGATTTAACGGCGGCGCTGATCACCGTCGACTTCTTCGATCACTTAATCGATACCGAATCGCTGGCCAACGACGTGCAGCAACTCACCGAGCCCTACCGCTCCCCAACGCTGCAGGTGCGCGTGGTGGGAGAGCCCGTGATCAATAGCCTGGTGCTGCAGAAACTGCCCGAAACCATGCGTATTTCGTTGGCGATTGTAGGCGCGGTGGCGGTGCTGCTGTTGCTGGCAATGCGCACCTACCGGGGCATGTTATTGCCCCTTACCGCAGCCCTCGTGTCCGGCATTTGGGCGCTTGGCATTGTGTCGCTCCTGGGTTTCAGTTTGAACCCATTAGCCATCGTGATCAGCTTTGTAGTCTCTGCCCGAGCACTCTCTCACGCGGTGCAATTCACCTCTGCCTTCGAACAGGAACGACTGGCAGGCAATCTGGAACCAGAGTCCGCTGCAGTCGCCGTACTTTCCAAACTGTTTCGCCCCGGTATGCTGGGTCTTGCTACCGATGCGGGGGCAATTCTGGTGGTTGCCGCCACCCCCATCCCCTTCTTGCAGAAGGTGGCGCTCATCGGCACCATCTGGATCGGCGTCATGTTGTTTTGTGTTCTAACGCTGGTTCCCTTACTGCTGTCCTGGGTCAACGCTCCGGTGGAGCGGGCACGAGTACGCGTCTATAACCGGGATACCAACGCGCTCATGGAGCGTGGCTTGAGCCGAATCGCCGATATGGTCAACCACCGCCGTGGCCCCGCAGTCGTGTTAGGTGCTTGCGTGTTACTAATGCTGGCCACCGCTTACTATGCTCAGGGCATTCAAATCGGGGATGCAAGCCCAGGCTCGACAGTATTTTGGCAGGACTCGGAATACAACCAGGATGCAGCAGCGATTACCCAGCGCTTCCTCGGCGCAGACCACCTGTTCGTCGCGGTGGCAAGCGATGAGCCCGACACGCTCAAGCAACCGGCAGTGTTGCAACACATGTCGGATTTTCAGCGGGAGATAGGCCTCTTTCCGGAAGTCGCCGCAAATGTCTCAATCGCTGATATCGTGCGCCAGGTGAACGTCAGCCTGCATGAAGGCAATCCAAGGTTCGCAGACATTGGCAAAGTGCCAGAGATCAACAGTGAGTTGATCTACACCTATCTCGCCAGCTCCGACCCCGGTGACATCGAGCGCTACGCCGACACCGATTACAGTAACGGTGCCATCCATCTTCTGCTGACAGACAAACGCGGCGACACCATTCGCAACACTATCGCTAGGCTGGAAGACTACATCACCGATCACCCTCTGGAGGGCGCGCAATATCAGCTTGCCGGAGGCGTGGTGGGGGTCATTGCTGCGGTGAATCAGGTCATCCTGTCGACTCAAGTACAAAGCATCGCCCTCGCCCTGTTGGTGCTCTTCCTATTCTGTGCCCTCGCCTACCGCTCACCTCAAGCGGGCTTGTTTTTTCTACCCCTTGTGTTGATATCCAACCTCAGCACCTTCGCATTCATGGCTCATTACGGCATTGGCCTCAATATCAACACGCTGCCAGTGGCAGCACTCGGCATCGGGCTCGGCGTAGACTACGGATTTTACATCGTCGACCGTGTGCGCGAACGGTATCTGGTGTCTGGTGATCTGCGCGACAGTGTCCGATTCGCCCTCGCTACCGCGGGCCGCGGAGTGCTGATTACCGCGGCGACCATGATCACCAGCATGCTGTTCTGGTTTGCTTTTTCTTCCTTGCGATTCCAAGCGGAAATGGGGTTGTTAATCGCGCTGTGGATGGCCGTGTCTGCGCTCACCGCCTTGGTGTTAATCCCGGCGTTGATCCTGATGTTCAAACCGAGATTTATCGTCATGCAGCCCCCCATCGAGGCCAAGAGCACGTCCCCCACAGACACAGCGGGAAGCGCCACGTTTGGGAGCAATAAAACGGTGATGTGTAACCCAAAGACGAGTTAGAGCCGGTGTCTTTATTCATCAGAGCCACTCGGTTTCAACTAAGCAGTAGCGGTCTAATGAATCAGGACACCAACGACACTATAAAAAGGGCAAACAAAGGAGGGCACTTTACTGTCGGTGAGCATTCAGATATTCAGAGGGGGCAAGCATTTCCCAGCGTTTGAATGCTTTACGGAAATTGGCGATGTCGGAGTAACCCAGGGCAAACGAAATCTCCTGAATGGACATCTGGCCACTTTCCAGATACTGAATGGCAAGTTGATGACGAACCCCCTCTAGCACTGCCCGATAAGAGGTTCCTTCATCAACCAGCCGACGGTGTAGGGTTCTTGGGGTGATATGAAAACGCCGAGCAGTCATCTCGAGGGAAGGGAAACCATGACGGCTCTGCAACATTAGCCGACGCACCCGGGCCGACCAAGTCTGCTCGGTAGATAGCTGATCAAGCTCCTGTTGGCACACTTTCAGGGCTTCCTGAAAACTGATCTTATTGGCCATTTTAAGAGGAGTGTCGATGGCCGCTAACGGAAGGGTAAAACCAGCCAGATCCCGGTTATAAGCAACGGGGCAGCGAAACACACTTTCGGCCAGCCTTTCATCACCGTCAAAAGGAAAGGTAACTTCGCGGATTTCACTCGTGCCCATGGTGGTGAAATCCAGAACGTTGCGAATCGCCAAAACAGTGGCCTCTATTATCGGGCGCCGAACATCTTCCAGGGGGCGGTTTTCAAAAAAATTAAGCCTAAACTCCCCGTCTCGTTCAGAGGTTTCCACGGTGAGCAGGTCGGTTCGAAGAACCAGATAGCGCTGCAACAAATCAACAAGTTGCCGCACAGATCCGCTACTCAGTGCAGCATAGCCAACAATACCGTGAGTATTGATGAGCAACCGCTCTCCAACCATCAGCCCTAAGGCCTTGTCATTGCTAAAACGGCCTGCATCCAACACCAATTGCCGGAAAGTAAGCCAAGGCATCGTAATCTGGGATTTTACGAATTTGTCGGGATTGATCCCAAGGTGCTCCAACCAAGCGGCGGTAGGCACACCCAAGTCTTCAACGATCGAAATGATCTGAAGGATGTAGTGATTGGACAGCGTGATATCTGAATGGCTCATCCAATTATAGTCAAATAATAACCCCTAAGCGTCAATCAATAACCCCGCGGTGGTGACGTGTGGCCGGTAGCATATATCGAGTCAAACACCGAACGAGGGTAGCCCATGCTTTCACTCTTCAAGAACAAAAAGAGTATTCCGACCGTAAGATACGCTGAGATTAATGGCGAGCGGGTGGAAGTGCAGCCAAAAGAAACGCTTTTGCATGCTGCATTAAGAGAAAATATCAACTTCCCCCATAGCTGCCGGGTAGGCGGGTGCGCCTCTTGTAAATGTCGCCTCGTCAGCGGGAAGGTCAAGGAGCTTACCGACATTGGCTATATCCTCAGCGAGGAGGAGCTCGACCAAGGGTATATCCTTGCCTGTCAAAGCATTCCCCAGTGTGATGTCACCATTGAGGTTGACCTCAGCGCGCAGGCGCAACGTAAGAAGGTAGCCGGCAAGGTTGTATTGCAGGAGCACCTGACTCACGACATCACTCACCTCAAGATTCAGCTTGGTGAAGCACTCAACTACAAGGCGGGGCAATATGCTGACCTCTCCATCGACTCGCTGCCAGGCGTGGTGCGTAGCTACTCCTTTGCTGCTCCTGTACAACCTGATTCCTCCGTATCGTTCTTTATCCGTAAAGTACCCGCAGGCCTGTTTTCAGTTGAAATTAACGAAAAAGACCTGACTGGCCAACTGATCCAGTTGGATGGCCCAGCCGGGGATTTTTGGCTACGCCAGTCAGATGCGCCCATGATTCTGATTGCCGGAGGAAGCGGGCTGGCGCCGATTTTGGCAATTCTTTGGAACGCCCTCAATGAAGGCTGCCAACGTTCGGTCACGCTATTGTTTGGTGCCCAGACCCAAGCAGACCTTTACGCACTCGACCAGATTAGTGAAATCAAAGAAAAATGGCCCGCACGGTTCGAGTTCATTCCGGTTCTTTCCAGTGAAGATGAACACTCCAGCTGGGGGGGCGCCAGAGGACTTGTGACCGAAACGATCCCAACCCTGAAATTGCAGGGTGCGGAAGCCTACCTGTGCGGGCCTCCCGCGATGATTGATGCCGCTGAAAGGCTTCTAATCGTGGGCGGCATAGAACGAAAAAATATCCATGCCGACCGCTTCATCACACTCGCCGACGCAAACAAGGGTGTTGCTGCAGAGCAGGTGAATTAAACCACCAACAAAAAAGCTGAGGATTTAGCCATGATGCTCCTTCATTACCTTAAGTACTTTCTTTTTCATGCTATCGGACTTCTGTCTATTGTCGTTCTATTGGCTGGCGGATACTGGATCAGTCTTGGTTTGGCCGCCATACTTGCAATCTACCTCATCGGCGATGGCCTAAGCGGAGATGATACCAATACTCCCGAATTCAAATACCCTCAAATCCTGACCTTCCAGCTGTGGATGGCCTTGCCTCTATTGTGCCTAATTGTCTTTACCTCCTTATGGACCTTCAGTTCTGCAGATGTTCTGGGGTTTGGCGCATGGATAACCGACCTGACAGGTTACGACGTAATTGGCGCCAGAGAGGCGACTGGGTTCGGCCATCACATCGCGGGTATTTTATTGACCGGGTTAATGATTGGCATGATAGGCACCATTCCCGGCCATGAACTGACCCATCGCACCTGGGATCCGGTTTCAATGTTTATAGGACGCTGGTTGCTGGCCTTCAGTTTTGACACCGTGTTCTCCATTGAGCACGTCTATGGCCACCACCGTTACGTGTCTACAACAGAAGACCCTGCCACTGCTCCGCGTGGTCGGAATGTTTATTTCCATGTATTGGCGTCGACATTGAAAGGAAATGTCAGCGCCTGGAAAATCGAGAAGCGCCGGCTCTCGCGTAAAGGGTTATCCGTCTGGTCGTGGCGTAACGCCGTGCTTCGAGGACACATGATGAGTCTTGCCCTGGTCGCCTGTGCCTTTGCTATGGGGGGTGTTGGTACCGCGATTTATTTCATTGTGTCCGCTCTATGGGGCAAGGCCCTGCTGGAAATCGTTAACTACATGGAACACTACGGCATGGTACGAAATCCACAAACACCGGTTCAGCCTCGTCATTCTTGGAACACCAATAAGCGCATCAGCTCATGGACCATGTTCAACCTGACGCGTCATTCACACCACCATGCCCAGGGCGAGGTACCTTATCAGGATCTGAAGCCGTTTCCGGAAGCACCAATGATGATCAGTGGGTATCTCACCACCATCGTGGTCGCCATGATTCCGCCCCTATGGCACAAGATGATGACGCCGAAAGTTCTCGAATGGGACAGAACCTTTGCCTCAGATGAAGAGAAAGTTCTGGCGGCACAAGCCAATCTACAGAGCGGTATTCCTGCACTGATAAATGCAAATCGAAACTAAACCTGCGTATAACGTCCTCACTTCAGCAAAATAGAAGTGAGGACGTTATATCTCTTCACAGAACATTGGGCGCGCCACGGTTTGACCGGTGCGTACCGGTGTAATCCCCTTATTTTTAACCGCCCGTATGAGTAGAGCGTCTAGCTCATCTGTAGTAGCTGGGCATGAGCGATGCGAGTGAACTCGTGAAGATTCAGCCACTCGTGCCGCGCAGTGCGATTGAATCGTTCAATGTAAGCGTTGTGTTGGCTTCCCAGTCTGGACTAAATCAGCGTTATCCGCTTTTCGGTTGCCCACTCTACCAAGGCCCGTGGTATGTACTCCGGGCCGTTATCACAGCAAAGGGCAGCGGGCTTACCGCGCCATTCAATGGCCGGGGCAAAGGGCCATATTAACCAAACCGACGGTAGCGACAAGTCGGCCTCAATACCCAATCCCTCGAGGTTGTAGTCGTCAATCACATTGACGGTTCAGGGCCGTGGTCACATTGAGCTCGCCGGGGTAACCTCACTTGATGCGATAGACCTCGCAGGCCGCTAATGCCGTGCTTGGCAACGCCAAAATGTCCTTACAGCTTTCCCTCAAGCGATCACTAAAGAATCACGGAATTCATCCTATCCTGAAACGGTGAAAGTAAAATTCTCGGCTCAAATCTCGTTTATTTATCGGCGAAATAACAACCAACAAAGTGTCATTATTTTACCCAGGCTAAACATACGCCGCTTCAATGAGTCGAAAAATTGGCGGCATTATAGTTACAGATGCCCCGTCTTTACGTAAATCAAAGCCCCCTCTTCTTTGGTGAAGGGACTATGCCGGCTTAGATGAGGGCTACGTAGCCATGAGCCTTTAGGGTAGCGTCCATGCTCATCATGGAAAGTGCCCTCTAACACAAAAATTTCTTCTCCACCCCAATGCTGATGAGCAGTAAATTGTGTGTTTGGCGCCCACTTCACCAAAGCGACGTGTTCACTTTCAAACTCATGCAATGGCATCACTTTTAGGCCACCGACTAGCCCCTGAAACCATGGTTGCGTTTGAGTATCGATCACCTTTTGCTCTGTATCTTTTTCGTCGAACTGCTGCAATTTAACGAAAATAGTCGCCCCCTCCTTACCGATTTTAGGGGTGTGTGATGAGCCAATAGGGTTGCGTACATAACTGCCTTTGCCATAGCGTTGATGCTCATCAGAGAACACGCCTTCAAGCACAAAAAACTCTTCTCCACCGGAATGAATATGTGCCGAGAACTCACTAAAAGGCTCATAGCGAACGATCGATGTGGCACGTGCAGTTTCGCCACCCACCCTATCGAGCATCATTCGTTGCACACCCGGCATCGGGGATTCAACCCAGTGATAGTCACTAGGTTGAACCACGATGCGTTGTGAAAAATCTGCATTTATTCGTATCGTCATGTTGCGCGCCTAACCTATGTTTTAGTTCCTACCCGCCATAACGCCCCCATCTACATCCCAAATAGCGCCAGTTACCCAGCTGGATCCAGAATTTAAGAGAAACATAATGCTATTCGCAATATCATCGGGTGACCCTATTCGACCGATCGGATGAAAGTCATTAAATCCTGCTAAGGCATCATCCATTTCCGCGGGGTCAATAAATGCTTCATAAATGGGCGTTTTTACCACCGCAGGAGAGACGGCGTTAACTCTAATATTGTATTCAGCGAGTTCCATTGCCATATGTTGCGTTAAAGCATGCAAACCAGCTTTAGCCATTGAGTACGCAGAAGAAGGTGTTGCTTTAATCGCTTGCTTAGCCCACATAGAACCAACATTCACAACAGCCCCACCACCGTTATCGATCATGTTCCTTGTGACGGATTGACTGATAAAAAACATAGCGCGATTTACTACAGAATAAGTATCATAGTCATCTACTGTGTGCTCAATAAATGGCTTAGGGTTAAAATATCCCGCAGCGTTTACAAGGTATTTTATGTGCCGCTCCTCGTTGTTTATTTTGTTATTAACGGCATCTACATCACTTTGATCATAGAGATTAGCCTGTATTGTTTCTACCGCATCGCTATTAGCAATGGTCTCAAGCTCTGCTTTAGCCGCTTTCAGCTTCGCCTCATTTCTTCCCAAAATGACCGTCTTGATACCCTGAGCGACTAATTGCTTTGCGGTTGCCAGGCCTATGCCACTGGATCCACCAATAATCAAAGCAATACTAGAATTTTTCATGTCATATCTCCTAGAGGTGTTATTTGATAGAGACAATTTAGACAATCATTGAGACAATAAGAAAGTAAGCACCTTTGGGTAAGGTAGGCACTTTTGGGTATATCTTCATGAAAGATAAAGAAAAAAAATTCTCAAGAACAGAGGCTCCACACAAAAGCGCCCAGATGGTTGAGGCAATCTATGGCTGCAAATGGTCTCTTACCGTATACCAATTACTTGCCAGAGGTATTAATAGGCCGGGAGAAATGGTACGTAGCGTTGAAGGCTTAACGACAAAGGTGCTTAATCAGTGCTTAAAAAGAAATATTGAGTTCGGCATTCTTGAGCGCGTTTCTTATAACGAAGTACCTCCTAGAGTTGAGTACAAGGTCACTGTATTTGGAGAAAAATTCATGGAGATTTTAGATGAACTTGAAAAGCTACAGCGTGCAATTGAAAAACAAATATAACTGAGCAATCGAAGGCTGCTAATTCGAATATCTACAACACCCTGTTTGCGCACCACTCTAGTTTAGGGTTGCCGCGCTTCACCCATTCACCCTACCTTTTCCCTGCGCCCTGTGGTTCACTGCCGGCATCACGCTTCTGAACACGGTACGCTATGCCTACACTCAAATGCCCTAGTTGCGAGCAAGCCCTTCGCCTTTCCGATAACAGCTGGCGCTGCGATAACGGTCACCAGTTTGACCGCGCCAAACGTGGCTACACCAATCTGTTACTAGCACAGCAACGCCGCTCCCGTTCTCCTGGGGACGACAAAGCTATGGTGCAGGCGCGCACGTCATTTCTTGAATTGGGCCGTTATCAGCCGCTAGCAGACGCCCTGCTGGCCCACCTGCCAGATGAAGAGCCCGCTTGGCTAGATATTGGCTGCGGTGAAGGCTGGTACAGCGATCAGTTTGCCCAGCGACTAGGGGCAGTGAATGGTGTGGGCGTGGATATTTCCAAGTTCGCCGTGGATGCCGCCGCTAAGCGTAACAAGCGAGTCACTTGGCTGGTGGCGAGCGGCGCGCGCCTGCCTCTGTTTGATGCCAGCCAGCAACGAGTGTTTGTACTGTTCACTCGCCTGTTTGTGGATGATATCGCCCGGGTGCTGCAACCTGGCGGGGAGTTAATGGTTGTGGGCACCGGTGAAACGCACCTGCTACCGTTACGCGAAGCCCTCTATGACGATGTGCGCCAGAGTGGCTTTGATGCGGGCAAGTTTCTAGATAATCGCTTTGAGCTACTTTCCAGCGAGACCCTGCATTGCGAGTGGATACCCGAGTCAGAAGAAGAGCTGCGCAACTTGCTCGCTATGACGCCTCACCATTGGCGCGCACGGCCCGAAGCTAAGGCTGGCATTGGCACCCTCGCGGGCAAGCCCATGAACGGGCATTTTGTGATTCAACGCTGGCGGCGTGTGGCGTAGTCGCTCTCGTATTCGATAAAGTGAGGTGTCCGATTACGCCTTTGGGGCTAACGAGAAACACCTCGCTCCTTCTTCGTTTCAGCTGTTAGCCTTCCCAACCACTCTCCTCAGATAACCCAGCAAATCATCCGCATTGCTCACCGGTGCCCGGTACGCTAAATGCCCATCCGGCCGCATCAACCAAAGCCGGCCTTTATCGCCAAAGGCGCTAGCGAACTCGCCCTCATGGTCACGCCAGATACGGGTGGTGCCTTCACGGGGCACGTCATCATCGGCGGTGGCACGCGCCGCAATCACGGTCAGATGCACGCTTTCGCGATACTCTTGCCCGAGTCGCTCACTCAGCGCATACATCACCAGCCGCTCGTTATGCTCAGGACTCTCACTCAGCTGCAATAACAAATGATGCACGGGCTTACGCAGCAAGCCATGCAACTGATGCAGATGCCCGGTCCGCACGGATTTCAGCGCCGCATCCGGTAGCCGATCCCCCGGTAGCGGCCCTTGATGCCGCCAACCAACATCCGCTTCCGGGCCATAGGTAACCAGCGGCGAGTTGCGATAGTGCACATCCAACTGACTGGCAGTGCGCAACAAACGACTGGAGATATTACGACGGCTACCCGCCAGTTTCAGCAGCGAATCCCGGCTGCGTCGCAGCATCGGCAACTTCACCAATGAAGCCCGCGATAGCATGTCCACGCCGTACAACATTTTCTCCGCCACCGGGCGCCGTTCCTGCTCATAACTGTCTAGCAAAGCGCCCTGCCCAAATCCTTTCAGGTAAAACGCCAGTTTCCAGCTCAGGTTGAAGGCATCAGCCAGGCCCGTATTCATCCCTTGTGCGCCCAGCGGGCTTTGCACATGGGCCGCATCCCCGGCCAGAAACACCCGGTTGCGGCGAAAATGCTGGGCCAGCCGGCGCTGCACGGAAAACTGGCTGAGCCAACGGGGTTCACCCAGATTCGGTGCCTCCCCCAGAATCGACGTGAGCCGTTCAGTGAAGAGAGCTAAACTTAACGGCAATGTCGGCGGCTCGCGACGGGCCATAATCAACCGCCAGCCCTGCGGCAGCGGCAATGCCAATAACAAGCCTTCTTCCTGCAGGAACCCGTGAGAGCGATCATTACTCCAAGGGGCCTCCCAGAGCACATCCGCCAACAGGAAATGTTCCTTATAATCCACGCCATTGAAACCAATGCCCAGCTGTTCCCGGACGATAGAACCCACACCATCGGCACCGACCAGCAATTCGCACTGCAGCTTCTGCACATCCGAACCCTGACGAATACGCGCCTCGACGCCGCGACCATCCTGACGAAAATCCAGCAGCTCCGCGCTGCGGATCAATTCCCCCCCCAGCATCCGGTAACGATCAATCAGCACGGTTTCCACCTCGGATTGCGGGCAACTGAGCACCCACGGGTATGGCGCTTTCAAAGTGGTGAGATCCAACTCCAAGAGAAAACCCTTATCGCCATACACTGATACCGCCTTGAGCCGCCTCGACACCTTACGAATCGACGGCAGCACCTCCAGCGCATCGAAAATCTCCAGCGTTCGAGCATGTAACCCCAAGGCGCGCGAATACGGCGATGGCGCATCCAGCCTGTCAATAATGCAACAATCAATGCCATGACGGCGCAAACCAATACCCAGCGCCAACCCAGTAGGGCCGGCACCAACAATCAATACCTGCGCTGTGCGGTTCTCGGTAACGGCGATGGTACACTCTCCTTATGTCACTCCCGGTTGGCATAAAGGCCCCGGGGCAATCCGGCTTGTTCGACGGCGCGCTTGGGCACACCCATGGGTAGCGCCTGCAACAGCCGCGCCAACACGGCAACGTTTGACCCGAGTTCATCATGGCACAACCTGCAACACCGACGGTGCGCAAAATTATCCACGTGGACTGCGACTGCTTCTATGCCGCCGTGGAAATGCGCGATGATCCTGCGTTGCGCGGCCGGCCCGTGGCGGTGGGCGGCGACCCACACCGGCGCGGCGTGATTGCCACCTGCAATTACCCGGCCCGGCAATTTGGTGTGCATTCGGCCATGGCCTCATCCCAGGCTCTACGGCGCTGCCCAGAGCTGGTTATTGTGCCTCCGAATTTCGATAAATACCGCAAAGTTTCAACCCAGATTCATGATATTTTCCGTCGTTATACCAGTCTGATTGAACCCCTGTCCCTGGATGAAGCGTATCTAGATGTAAGCACCAGCGAACAATTCGAGAACAGCGCCACACGGATTGCTCAAGCATTACGCTTAGATGTTCGCCGGGAAGTGGGGATTACCGTCTCTGCCGGCGTCGGCCCTAATAAATTTCTGGCCAAGGTGGCCAGCGACTGGCGCAAACCCGACGGATTGTTCGTGATTCCTCCAGCCCAGGTTGAAGCCTTTGTGACAGCCCTGCCTGTTGGGAAAATTTCCGGGGTGGGCCTGGTCACTGGCGAGCGCATGAAAGGACTGAACCTGAAAACCTGTGGCGACCTGCAACAGCTGAGCCGTCTGGAATTAGGTCAACATTTCGGTAGTTTTGGAGAGCGCCTTTACCATCTGTGCCGGGGAGAAGACAGCCGCCCGATCCAGACAGGCCGGCGACGCAAGTCCGTTTCTGTGGAACGTACTTACGAAAAGGATCAGCCCACCCTCACCGACTGGCTGAGAGAGCTGGAGGGGCTGCTTGAAAAGTTAAAGGAGCGGTTTGCCAAGTTGGACCAGCATTACCTGATCAGCGGGCTAACCGCCAAAGTAAAGTATCAGGATTTTATCAGCATGAGCTGTGACAAGGCCGGCACCGACTTGGAGCCGGCCCATTTCGAAGCCTTGTTTTGCCAGTTATGGGAACGCCGGGAAGGCCCCGCTAGGCTACTGGGCATCGGTGCTCGACTACGCGACCTGAAAGCTCCCCAGCAACCAGATCTGTTCCCGGAAGAAAGGGACAAGGCTATGCACAACCAACGTAATAAGCTTTGAAGCCATTAAAAGTTCAAAACACGAACCAACCACACAGCCCTACAGAAAACAAAGCCTTCTGTATTAAGCGCTCATAAACTCAACGCGCAGCTCCCTACGCCCTTGGCTGGCAGCAAGGCCAAGCGTGTAGATAGGCGCCTCGTGTTGCGTCCTTAGTGCACCCGCAGACAAACCCTGTCATGCAAATCCGCCGGGATCAGCCCATCCATCAACTCTCGGCCACGACGCTGTACCGGCTCCATTTGCCCATCTAAATAGGCATCCAGCGTAGCGACACAATCGGCGCAATAGGTGACCGTAGCCGAGTCTGGGTGCTCGCAAGCCGCTCTAACGGCCTGTTCCAGTTGGTTCAAATATTTGAGCAACATGCTTTGCTCCTAAGTCTCACTCTCTACAAGGGCCTATTCAGCGGCCCTAGAAACTGATCAAGCCTGATTGATAATGACGACAATTCGATGACAACGGCTTGTCGTAGATCAATGTAACCGATCGTACTGCTTGTGTCGGGAAAGCTTTGCACACAGAGTTCTGAAAACCCGTATCAGCCTCGATATTTATATCCGACGCACGTGTCATCACGTCGTTCCCGGCCGAAATGTAAAAATCACAGCCTACCGACAAACGCAACCGCCCAGGTTTGCCCCTGGTTGAAACCGAGTTTCCCACCCCAACTACTCCTTTGTCACCCGGACTACGGTACTCTCTCGGGACCCTCAGAAAGAGACGCTCCAAAAGAACGCTATGTGTGTCTTAAAATACCTGACGATTTACAACGGACCGACCCTATGACCGAAACGGTATCGACCATTGTGGCGCCGGAAGGCAGCCTGGAAGTGCTTAGCCAGCATGAAGTGGAGCGCCTGCGCGACACCTCCGGTAGCGGGCTACACGATTTACTGCGCCGCTGCGCCCTGGCCGTGCTCAACTGCGGCACCCCCACCGACGACAGCCGACAGGTGCTGGAAACCTATCACGACTTTGAAATTGAAGTGATTCAGGAAGATCGTGGCCTACGCCTAAAACTGGACAATGCGCCTGCTGGCGCCTTCGTGGACGGGCGCATGATTCGCGGTATCCGCGAGCACCTATCAGCGGTGTTGCGCGATATCGTTTACGTGGCCAACGAGATTCAAAACAATGACCGTTTCAACCTGACCAGCAGCGAAGGAATTACCAATGCAGTGTTCCATATTCTGCGTAACGCTGGGGTACTTAAAGCCGGGTCATCGCCGAATATCGTGGTCTGCTGGGGCGGGCACAGCATCTCACGCCACGAATACGATTACAGCAAGAGCGTGGGCTACCAGCTAGGGCTACGGCACAAAGACATCTGCACCGGTTGCGGCCCTGGAGCCATGAAAGGCCCCATGAAAGGGGCGCACGTGGCTCATGCCAAACAACGGGAAAAAGAAGGCCGCTATCTGGGCATTTCCGAGCCCGGCATTATTGCCGCCGAAGCGCCCAACCCCATCGTTAACGAGCTGGTCATTATGCCGGATATCGAAAAACGACTGGAAGCGTTTTTGCGACTGGCCCACGGCATCATTATCTTTCCCGGCGGGGTTGGCACCACCGAAGAAATTCTTTATTTATTAGGCGTACTGCTGCACCCAGACAATGCGGATATACCGCTGCCCATGGTGCTCACCGGCCCAGCCAGCAGCGCCGACTACTTCCGGCAAGTCGATGCCTTTATTCGCTATACCTTGGGTGAAAAAGCAACGGAACGTTATAAAATCATTATTGATGATCCGGAAGCGGTGGCTTTGGACATGTGCCACGGCATGGACCGCTTAACCTTATTCCGCCGGGATAATGATGATGCCTTTTACTTTAATTGGCGCCTTAATGTGCCGCTGGAATTTCAGCACCCCTTCTTGCCCACCCACGAGACCATGGCAGCGTTGAACCTTAGCACCGATCAGCCGGTTCACGAACTGGCCGCCAACCTGCGCCGTGCCTTCTCCGGCATCGTCGCCGGTAATGTTAAAGAGCATGGCATTCAGGCCATAGAAAAACACGGCCCCTACAAGCTTCACGCCCCTAACGCGCTAATGATTCATTTGGACGAGCTACTTAAAGCTTTTGTAGAACAACAACGCATGAAACTGCCTGGCAGCCATTACGAACCATGCTATGAGTTAGTGAGCTAACAGGTAGCGGCTACATTGACACAAAAAAGCCCCGCAAAGCGGGGCTTTTTTGTGTTGCGGGTACCATGACGCATGTTGCGTCTTTTGTTACCGCGGCTGCATACGGATAGCACCATCGATACGGATGGTTTCACCGTTAAGGAACGTGTTCTCGATCATGTGACACACTAGCTGACCGTATTCCTTAGGGTGTCCCAAGCGCTTCGGGAACTGAGTCATTTCGATCAGCGGCTGTTTCACCTTGTCCGGTGCCGCATTCAACAACGGGGTATTAAAAATACCTGGGGCGATAGTGTTACAACGAATGCCCAGCGGAGCCAAATCACGAGCGATGGGAAGCGTCATGCCGACCACGCCACCTTTGGTTGCCGCATAAGCGGCCTGGCCAACCTGACCATCGAATGCAGCCACAGACGCAGTATTCACAATCAGGCCGCGCTCATTGTCTTCATCCGGCTCATTCTCAGCCATAGCAGCTGCCGCGAGACGGGCCACGTTGAAAGTGCCGACCAGGTTGATCTGCACCACCATGTTGAACACACCCAGGTCATGAGGCTTGTTCTCACGGCCCACAACTTTCATGGCCGAGCCCACACCAGCGCAATTCACGCACACATGAATGGCACCGAATTTAGCCATCGTGGCATCCACGGCAGCTTTCACGGAAGCTTCGTCTGTCACGTCAGTCTGGGTAAAGGCAGCATTATCACCAAGCTGGTCCGCGACTTCCGGGCCGCGCTTGTCGTCACGGTCAAAAATCATGACCTTGCCACCCTTGGCAATAATCGCTTCTGCTGTCGCCTGGCCCAGGCCTGAAGCACCACCAGTAATCACGGCCACTTTATCGGTAATATTCATATGCTCTCCTTCTTGTGAAAGGTAGAAAGGTAACGGATCTATAAAACATTACCCGGAGTATACCCAGCCCTGCCAAGCGACTCATTGTTACTTTCGCTCAAACCAGGACTGCTTTAAGGTGAGATTGCGTCATTGCAGTCATTATTCATTATGACCGCACAGTGGCCCACGGCATGGGAGGGAAAGCCTTGCCAGATACCGCCAAACAGGACGATACCTCCTGGCTCGCCGCCACGTACCGGCGAACCCGACAATTCAGCGAGCAATTATGTGCCCCCCTGCTCGCCGAAGACATGGGCCTGCAAGCCTGCCCGCAGACCAGCCCGCCACGCTGGCATCTCGCACATACCACCTGGTTCTTTGAAACTTTTCTGCTCAAACCGCACCTGCCAGGTTATCGGCCACACAACCCCGCGTTCGAATACCTCTTTAACAGTTATTACAACGGCATCGGTGAACAGTACCCTCGCCCCCAGCGACACCTGCTATCGCGGCCCACCAACGACGAGGTAATGGCCTGGCGCCATCAGGTAGACGCGGCCATAGACACGTTGCTAACGCAGACCGATAACCTCAATGGACTAATGCAGCTAGGCATCAACCACGAACAACAACACCAGGAACTGCTGCTCACAGATCTGAAATACAGCCTCTCTTTCAACCCACTATCACCGCGTATCAGCTGCCCCATCAACACCACGAATCAGGCCAACGAAAGCACGCCAGCGCTAACGTTTCAGTGCTTCGAAGGAGGACTGGTGGACATTGGCGCCCATAGCGGCTTCGCGTTCGATAATGAAACTCCCCGGCACAAGGCTTGGCTAGAACCATTTCAATTAGCCAATCGGCCCGTTACCCAGGGAGAATTTCGCACCTTTATTCAGGATGGTGGCTATCGCAATTCAGACCTGTGGCTCTCCGATGGCTGGAGCTGGGTGCAACAGAAAGGTATTGAACGCCCGCTGTACTGGAACGCAGCGTTGAGCCAGCACTTCACTCTGGCCGGTGAACAACCGCTTGCTGATAACCAGATTCTTGCCCATGTGAATTACTACGAGGCCGACGCCTACGCCCGCTGGGCAGGCAAGCGGCTGCCCACAGAGCAGGAATGGGAGCATGCTGCCCGCGCCCAAGCGATCGCCGGCAACTTTGCCGACGAGGGCCTGTTCCAGCCCGGTACGGTCCGTAACTCAGCCCTTTCTCACTTATTTGGCGACGTTTGGGAATGGACCGCCAGCGCCTACCTGCCCTATCCGGGCTTTCAAGCCGAAAGCGGGGCCGTGGGCGAATACAACGGCAAGTTTATGTGTAATCAAATGGTACTGCGCGGCGGTTCCTGCGCCAGCAGCGCCAGCCACCTGCGCGCCAGCTACCGCAACTTCTTCTATCCCCACTTACGCTGGCAATTCAGTGGCATTCGACTCGCCAGCGACCCGAGGACGAAGCATGCCTGAACAACATACTGCATTTTCTATCGAGGCGATGATGAAGCATCAACAGACCCCGTTGAACCAACAACAGCTTCGTCCCAATTTGACCTTTTATGATTTGTACCCCCCCACCAAAGACATGCTTGCCGAAGTCAGCCAGTCCTTGTCGGGCGCTAACCCTTCCCTGCACCCCAAGTATTTTTACGATGAAACCGGGTCGGCCCTGTTTGACCGCATCACGCGTAGCCCCGAGTACTACCCCACCCGCACGGAAACCGGATTGCTTACCGACTACGCCGAAGAAATCCACGCGCGCCTTGGGCAGCCACAAATCATCGCCGAACCCGGTGCCGGCAGTTGTGAAAAAGTGCGCCTGCTGCTGGATGCTTGGCAACCCCGTCACTACATGCCGGTGGAAATTTCCCGCGAATGCCTGCTTGATGCCTCACGACAACTGGCCGGAGACTTCCCCAATGTACACATCAGCGCCGTATGCGCTGACTACTGTCAAACCATAGCCATGCCCGACGCGTTGACACAATCGGGCCAGGTGGTGTTTTTCCCCGGTTCCACCATTGGCAATTTCGAGCCCTCCGCCCGAGCCGATTTCCTTAAGGGGCTGCATAATCTGGCCGGAGCCGGTGGTGCGCTGCTGATTGGTGCGGATTTACAGAAAGCGAATACACAGCTGAATGCTGCTTATAATGATGCCGAAGGCCTCACAGCGGCGTTCAATCTGAACGCACTGCATCACCTGAACCGCAAATTGGACTGCCAGTTCGACACGGCCAACATGCGCCATGTCGCCTTCTATAATAGCGACCATCAGCGCATCGAAATGCACTTAGAGTGCCTGTGCGACCAGCACATCCAACTCGGCGAACGCAGCCTCATTCTGAATAGCGGCACGCGCATCCATACCGAGAATTCCTACAAATTCACAAAACAAAGCTTCAGTGCTGAGTTGATCGCTGCCGGCTTTAAGCCATTAAACTGCTGGACCGACCCACAAAACCTGTTCAGTCTGCACCTTGCTCAGGCCTGAACGTAAAAGCTGTAGCCCCCCACCAAGGCTAATAGTGTGAACCCGATCCAGTATCGTTATACTGGACCGCGTTTTTCTGTGCGTGTATTCCAACGATAATATAAGAGGGGCTGCGGCGATAACCGTGGCATAGGGAAATCGGATGCTTGAACTGATCAGCGCTGCGCGCCGCCGTAAACGGCCGCCTACGCACCAGCTTTTTGATGTGGTCACCATGGAGTTCCGGGTTGGCCTGCTGGATATCGACCTGAACATGCATCTGAACAATGCAAAATACCTGAAGTTCATGGATCGCAGCCGGCTGGAACACGCCGTGGTTACTGGGCTACTCAATCGTATGTTTGAAGCTCGCTGCAACGGCGTGGTGGCCAATACCGAAATTGCTTACATCCGCGAACTACGCCCTTATCAGCACTTCCAGCTTCACACCCAAGTTCTTGGCTGGGACGAAAAATACCTTTACTACGATCAACGTTTCGAGTCCCAGCGCAAACTGCACACCCATGCCCTGCTGCGTGTGGCCAACGTTTATGGTGGTAAATCCGTCAGCCCTCAGACCGTACAAGAAATGACCGGAATGAATCTGACCTCGCCGCCCTTGCCTGAATATGTAGAGCAATGGAAACTATTGCTGCAGACCAAGCGACGGTTGACGGAAAATGGCTAGAAGCCCCGCTGTAAGCTATAAGCAACAACACGGGGCAGACATATTACCCAGCGAATAGTCAGACAGTGAATGTAGGCCATGGCGTTACGCCATGCTCAGCCAAGCGCTCAAATTACCAGCAACCGACCGGCACGCCTCTCCCAGAACCAGGGTTTTCTGTTAGCATTCCTTCATGGCAGCAAATCGAATCCACACCCCCTGCATTGGCGTCTGTTCCACCGTTTTCGGTGATACGGTTTGCCGTGGCTGTCGTCGTTTCAGCCACGAGGTAGTGCATTGGAATGGCTACACCAACGAACAAAAAAGCATTGTTTGGCGACGGCTGGATGTGTTGCTGTGCCAAGTCGTGGACAACTATTTTTTAGTAACAGATGCGAAGCGCCTAGCCGCCGAGCTGGATTTCCAAAATCTACGCTACCAAACCCAACTGTCCCCTCAGGGCTGGGTGCCGGAGTTACTCAAAGCTGCCGGCTCCAAACTTATTTCCTACGAGCACTTTGGCTTGCGCGCCCTTCCCCCCACCGACACGATGACCCCGCGACAGCTGTACGATCAGATCAGCGCAGAATGTCATGCCCTATCTCAGGCTCATTACGACCGCGCCTATGCCCGCCCAGTAACCCTGGTCGCCGAACTCACAGAGCAAGCCGCTCGGGAGAAAGGGCTGATCTAACTGCAGGCATGTACTTCAACTACCAAGAAAACAATCCCCTGTGCCAACCTGAACTCCCCCGTCACAACTAAAGAAAACATTTATCGATACACTTTAACCGTATCAACCTTTTGTGGGGCACGCTGGAATACAACATCTGTTGAAAATTTTAGGCACAGGCTAACTTCAACCAACCTGCAGGCAGACAGCGCTGTGAACGTGATAATTGGTTGGACCCCAATGCGTAAGATTTGACCGCGTTCGGCCCCTTAATGGTGGAGTCGACGCTGCACTTACACGCGCCCAACACAGCAGGCGAGGTAACGATAGGATTACAGGGAATTCGCCGCGTCAGTCAGTGTTGAGCGGATATCTTTTAACGCTGTGCGTGCCTCAATGCCTTCCGAATGGGCAAAGACCCCCAATATCAAAGCCCCCGACACCAGCAAGGCCAAAGCCAATAACAGCACTTTTTCTTTTTCCAATACTCGCGGTTTTGGTGAGTCAGATTCGTCCCCGTGAGAATTGTGGTTGAGTTTTTCATCGCGGCTGTCGTGCATCATGCCTCCATCAGGATCTCCTATGGTTGTACCCATCCAACCAGACAAGCACAAGGCAAGAACTGACCGCTTATCTGACAGCGGCTCAAACCCCGTAGGCACAAAGAAATCATAGATGACAAGACGCCCGCCAATCCCCCATAACGCAAAAGGCCGCAACAGCAAGCTGTTGCGGCCTTTCTTTGTGATGGTGCGCCAGGAAGGACTTGAACCTTCACACCTCTCGGCACCAGAACCTAAATCTGGCGTGTCTACCAATTCCACCACTGGCGCAATGGGCGGCTATTCTAGCAGGCTCGCTGACAATTACCAGCCCTCTTGCAACCTATTAAACTGCTGCGCGGGATACGGCAATGCGCCAGCAGACCCTTGTCGATTTTGCTCACTCAATTTTGCTGCCTGCCCTGGGGAAAATCGCTTGTTTGTGCTGTCTTCTAAAAGACAAGCTGAGAGCAGCTTGACGCTGAGTGAGCACAAGCCCCCCTTACACCGGCACCGTCCCATCCAGGCCTCTACCTGAAAAACGGTTGGCAGTGGCATCTTACAAAACGACTAACAGGTTTGCCGGCCTAGAGAAATAAACAGAGCTATATTCTGACCATGGCAGAACATTTTTGGGCTAGAGTTCTTTAAATTTAAATCCGTCACTCAGACTGCCCACCCCTCGGAGAAACAGTCCGTGCTAGGTTAAACGATCAACGACCTTCCAATGAATCCAGCCGGCTGTTGACCTGCAATCGATAGGCATCAAATGCCGCAATTGCAGCTTCCAAATCATCGACAGAGGCATCCAGCGCCGAAATCTTGCCCTGGGCCTTTTCCACCTTGGCCAACCCGTTTTTCAGGTTAATTTGCTCTCGCTCCAGTTGCTTGATGCTGTCAACCAACACTTCCATTCGAGTCTGCATTTGTCCGATCTGACTCTGCCATTGATCGCTGCTTTTGTTGACTGCTGCCACGGCACTTTCCATCTGTTTTTTAAGCGCAGCCGCATCAACGCTAATGCTTTTTAATTTTCCATCCACTCCAGCCTGGCCTTTCTTCACCTCTTTCACCGACAAAGACAATGCGTTCAATGCTTTTTGCTGCTTGGCAATCGTGGTTTTATTAAGTGTGTTGCTCACGTCCCACAGCTTGCGGATTTCATTCTCATTGGCTGCTAGCTTTTTGCCATAGGACTGCACCGTCTCCAGCAATTTACCGGACGACTGATTAAGCGTTTCGTCCGTAGCCGATAAGCGGGACTGGAGATTGCCCATCTTCTCACTGGACTCCGTCAACCGGCTATCCAACTGCGCTTGTAAACCCGCCACTTGCTTACTGAACCAAACACCAAGCACCGCAATCAGCACCATCAGTACTAGACAAGCAGCCATCCAGCCGCCATTACCACCACCTGAAGGGGTCGGCTTTTGCGGCTTAGGGGCCGTTTTTTTTCTTCCCGGTGGCGTTTTTTTGTCCCTTCCACCCGGAGAAGCCGAAAGGGAGGGGGTTGTCCCTGGTGCATCAACCGTCACACCATCCAGGTCACCAAGATTCACTTCACGATCTCGTGTCATTCCACAATCCTAATCAGAGCCTCGACTAAATATTCCAAGTCTCATACAAAAAGACCATTTACGGCCTCTATTTTTCGTTTACTCGATACGCTTCAAGCGAACATCCACTCTTACTCTGCCACTTTTCGAACAATGGCGGCTTGGTGGCGAAATAAGCCCTCACTCTCAGCCCGTATTTGCCTTTTCATTTTGACTAACGGCAGAAGAGTCTCCTAAGGACGAACGGAACCGATGACCCAAACCACGAGAACCACTACCTTTTCATCATTAGCGTTGGTGATTTTATGGAGACGCAAAAACAGCGCTATCATGCAACTTCACGCTCCCCATTGCCAATGACAGGCTTTGCAAACGGTGTCCGCGCCCATTCATCTGCAAGGACCTCTATAGCCTATTATTTTAGGTTTTCACCTAATTAAGACCAATGCTCATTGTTTGCAGTACTTGCCTATCACAGGCTGATTCGGTAGCCATAGCCGGCATTGTTCACAGCCTGCGAGCAACATTATCAATCCAATAAAACGCACACAACTCCCGTTTTGTCATCGTTATCATGAGGCCGACGATCACTTAGCGACAATCATCCCGAGCGGGTAGGACACCACCAAACCTACCCTTAAATGGCCACCTATACAGACACAAAAAAGGCCGCAAAAGCGGCCTTTTTTGTAATTCAAATGGTACCTTTGACAGCACCATCAGGCTTACCCTATCGGGTTTAAGCAGCAAAGTTGCTAGCGGCGAAATCCCAGTTAATCAGGTTCCAGATGGACTCCAGATACTTAGGACGGGCATTGCGGTAGTCCACGTAATACGCGTGTTCCCAAACATCTACGGTGAACAGCGGGGTTTGGCCCTTGCCGTGGGCAATGGGAGTGTCCGCGTCGTCAGTGTTAACGATTTCCAAGCTGCCATCACTGTTTTTTACCAGCCATGTCCAGCCGGAACCGAAATTGCCCGTCGCTTTAGCATTAAATTGGTCTTTGAACTCGTCGAAAGAGCCAAATGCCTTGTCGATGGCTGCGCCCAGATCACCACTAGGAGCGCCGCCGCCATTGGGGCTCAGGCTGTTCCAGTAAAACGTGTGGTTCCACACCTGTGCTGCCTGGTTGAACAGACCGCCTTCGGCGCTCTTGATGATTTCTTCCAGGGATTTGCCTTCATTGTCTGTGCCGGCAACCATGTCGTTCAGCTTGGTCACGTAAGCGTTGTGGTGCTTGCCATGGTGGTACTCAAGCGTCTCGGCAGAAATATGCGGTTCCAGTGCATTTTTCTCGAACGGAAGCGGCGGTAATTCAAAAGCCATAATTTGTCCCCTGACGTCATGTTGTCCCATTGCTCACAGCTGCTTGCTCACAACAACGGGCAGAAATTCCCCGCAGACAACCTGCCGGTCGTCTACGGCCAAACGATAATAACAAGCTACCGGTCGTGTTCTCTACTCTGGCATGGCTTTGCCTTTCGTCATCATAGACAGAGCCTATCATTTGCCAGCAACCTGTGACCGGCGGGTCTTTGTCAAATGGGGCGCAATGCCCTTGTTTCAAGTACAATGCGCCCCAATTTTTACGTTCCGGGACGTTTCTTTTGCGTTCTGTTAACGCCTTCAACTGTTTGGCAGGAGAAAAACATGTCTGATGATGCCGTAGTGATTGTAAACGGTGCCCGTACCGCCATGGGCGGTTTCCAGGGTGCCTTGTCCGCTGTCAGCGCCCCGGAACTGGGCGCCGCGTCTATCCGCGAAGCCGTAGCCCGTGCGGGTCTGAAACCTGAAGACGTGCAGGAAGTCATCATGGGCTGTGTGCTCCCCGCTGGCCTGAAACAAGGCCCAGCCCGCCAGGCCATGCGCCTGGCCGGCTTGCCAGACAGCATCGGTGCCACCACCATCAACAAGCTGTGTGGCTCCGGCATGAAAGCCACCATGTTCGCCTACGACTCCATCAAGGCTGGCACCAACGAAATCGTGGTGTCCGGCGGCATGGAGTCCATGACTAACGCCCCTTACCTGCTGGAGAACGCGCGCGGCGGCATGCGCATGGGCCATGGTCAAGTTATGGACCACATGTTCCTGGATGGCCTTGAAGATGCAGAAACTGGCCGTCTGATGGGCTCCTTTGCCCAGGAAGTGGCCGACAAGCGCAGTATCACCCGCGAAGACATGGACAACTACGCCATCGAATCCTTAAACCGGGCCAATGCCGCAGTCGACAATGGTTGGTTCAAGGATGAAATCGTGCCGGTGACCGTGAAGACCCGCAAGGGTGAAACAGTGGTCGATACCGACGAACAGCCGGCTAACGCCCGGATCGACAAGATCCCTAGCCTGCGTCCAGCCTTCGCCAAAGACGGCACCGTCACCGCCGCCAATGCCAGCTCCATCTCTGATGGCGGTTCGGCTTTGGTACTGGCCAGCGAATCCGTTGCCAACGAGCGTGGCCTGCAGCCACTGGCGCGCATCCTCGCCCATGCCACCAACAGCAAGCATCCTAGCGAATTCACCATTGCCCCGATTGGTGCCACCGAAGCGGTAATGAAGAAAGTGGGCTGGAGTGTGGACGATGTGGACCTGTTCGAAATCAACGAAGCCTTCGCCATGGTAGCGATGTTGCCAATGATGGATCTTGGCATTCCCCACGAAAAGATGAACATTCACGGCGGCGCCTGTGCCCTGGGCCACCCGGTGGGTTCCACAGGTTCACGCATCATTCTCACCTTGATCCACGCGCTCAAGCGCACCGGCGGCAAACGCGGTGTGGCCAGCCTGTGCATTGGCGGCGGTGAAGCCACCGCAGTGGCCATTGAGCTGGTGTAAGGTGTAAGTACGCCAGACGCAAACGGGGCCTTCAGGCCCCGTTTTTTTATGTATATAAAAATAACCCGGCGTACCGCAGGAGCAATGCCCCATAGCGAAAAGCGGGGCCGGCGTCACCGGCAATCGCGCCCGAGCCACCGCTCCCAACAACGATTACTGCCGAGCCTCATCCCGAAACATCCCCTTTCACTTTCAAACTCTGTTGCACTTTCCTGACCGAATTCGCTCTGCCACGTATACGCAAACCCGGATTTCCACTGTACTCTGACTCACTAGTCATCATGTTAGAACCAGAGCCCCGGGAGCACCATGTCAGCATTACCCGTTATCACCGCCATGGGCGGCATTAATGCGGCAGGCCGCAGCGCCCAGCATTTCGCCTTTCAAAGGCTTATTTTCGACGCGCTGAATCCCTCTCAGCAGCAGGACACGCTGAATTCGCTGAACCAGCTTACCGGCGCAGACCAGGATAGCGTGCTGGCGCGCACCCTGATCCGAGCGCTCCCCGATAGCCACCAACTCCACGGCGCGCTCGCGGGCACCAGCGATTCCCCTATCACCCTGGAAATGCGCAACATGGATCTGCCTGATAGCCTGGCGCCGGGCTGGCAGGTCCATGCTATAGACAAGCGCCGCAGCCACGTCACCTTACCTGCCGGGCTGGGGCTGCACGTGCCCCTCGATACCCCCCGCCGGGTCAGTGCCGCTGGCCAGTTGCCGGACGGTTTCGACCCCGGCGCCCTGTACGCGTCGCGCAGCCACCCTCGCGCGTTGCAAATGGCGATTTTCGGGATCAGCGATGCATTAGGCGATTTGGGCCTCGATTGGGCAACAGTAGCCGCCCATGTACGCCCCGATCAGGTGGCCGTGTACGCCAGCAATGCCATGTCGCAGATGGATGACAATGGCCTCGGCGGGGTGATGCGCTTCCCTCCTAACGGCCAACGCATCACCTCCAAACAAGTGCCATTGGGGCTGGGGGAAATGACCGCCGATTTCCTCAATGCCTATGTGTTGCATTCCGTGGGCACCACCGGTGGCATGCTGGGCGCCTGTGCTACCTTCCTTTACAACTTGGAAAAGGGCGTCCACGCCATTCGCAATGGTCGAGTGCGGGTCGCCATTATCGGCACTAGCGAAGCGCCGCTGGTACCGGAAATCATGGAAGGCTACCGCGCCATGGGCGCCTTAGCGGAAGACCAGGCACTGGCCGCCTTGGACGGCGCGTCCACGGCGGACTTGACCCGGGCCTGCCGGCCGTTCTCCGGGAATTGTGGCTTCACCATGGCCGAGTCCGCTCAATTCACCGTGCTGATGGATGATGCCCTGGCACTGGAGCTCGGCGTCGACATCTTGGGCGCTGTACCCGATGTATTCATTCACGCCGACGGCGCCAAGAAATCCATTTCCTCTCCCGGCGTGGGCAACTACCTAACCGTGGGCAAAGCCGCAGCCCTCACCCGCCAACTCATCGGCGAGCAGGGGCTACGTGAACACAGTTTCGTACACGCTCACGGCACCGGCACGCCACAGAACAGGGTAACTGAATCGGTCATCCTGGACCGAGTAGCGGAGGCCTTCGGTATCCGACAGTGGCCAGTGACCGCCATCAAAGCGTTTGTTGGCCATTCTCTGGGCAGCTCCGGTGGTGATCAGTTGGCCGCGGCCCTGGGCAGCTTTGCCCATAACCAGATCCCCGGCATCCGTAGCATCGACCATATCGCCGATGACGTGCACCGCCAGCACCTAGATTTCGCCATGGATCATGTCCGGCACGACAACCTGCAGGCCAGCCTGATCAACGCCAAAGGGTTTGGCGGCAACAACGCCACCGCCGTGGCTCTGGCGCCGTCAGTAACCCGGGAGATGCTGCAACAGCGCCATGGAGCCCAAGCCATGGCCCGCTGGGAGAGCCGCCGGGAAAACGTGCTGGAAGCGAAAAGCCGCTTCCGTAACCACTGCCTCAACGAGACGCCGCGGCCAATTTATCGATTCAACGATGGCGTGCTCGGCGACGAGGCAGTGACACTGAGCCGGGAAGCCGTACAGCTCAACGGCGGCACGATCATGGAGTTTGATGACGATAGTAATCTCGCTGATTACCAACTCAATCGATAATTGTGCCTTTATGCGGCAAGCGATGCCTCACATCGCTTGCCGTCAACGCGAGGATAACCCCTTAACGAACCGGCACCTCAAAAGCCGCACAGGCCCAGCGCTGCCAACACGGGTGGTGCGATGCGGTAGCGCCATGCTCAGCCCAATGGCAGCCTTCTTTACAGAATAAGGCGCGGTATAACATGAGAGATGGACCGCAAGGGACCCTGGAGGTTTTTTCAACTTTGGACCTACGGCGTTTAGCTTGGTTACCTGATAAGGTTGCCTCACTGCATGCTATGGACCAATCATGACCCGCTTGAAACTCGCCCTGTTGATTCTCCTCGCCCTGATTGCCAGCACCGCCCTGTGGCACCGTTATAAACCCATGCCCGCAGGGCTGTCGCTCAAGGGCGACCTGCATGCGGTACACGGGTTGAAACTGCTGGTGGACGATACCTGGGAAAGCGATGAAGGTGAGGGCAGCCAACGGCTTAGCCGCCAGCATATTTTTGACGAATTCTTCCGGCTGATTGGGCAGGCGGAAAAAATGATCGTAGTCGACATGTTCCTGTTCAATGATTTTCAGGGCGCCGGCAGCGAAAGTTACCGCGCGCTGTCCGGGGAGCTAATCGATGCCCTGCTAATCCAGCGCGACAAGCACCCAGATATGCCCATCGTGGTCATTACCGATCCCATCAACACGCTTTACGGTGGGCTGCACAACAAGCCTTTGGCACGCCTGAAAAACGCCAACATCACCGTCATTACCACCCCGCTCCCTACCCTACGCGATTCCAACCCCAGCTGGTCCGGACTGTGGCGAGTATGCTGCCAGTGGCTGAGCAACAACGCCAACAAGGGCTGGCTGCCCAACCCCATGGGGCCCGGCAAGGTAACGCTACGCAGCTACCTAACGCTGCTTAACTTCAAGGCCAACCACCGTAAAACCCTGCTGGTGGATGAAGGCGCACACTGGACCGCACTGGTAACCTCCGCCAATGCCCACGATGGCAGCAGCGCCCACAGCAATATCGGGCTACGATTTCAGGGCAATGCCGTTAACGACCTACTCGCCAGTGAACTGGCCGTGGCAAAATTGGCCCACACCGCTTTGCCAACGTTACCCACTTTACCCACACAACCAGCCAATCCTGCGGCCGATACACATTTGCAAATGCTTACCGAAGGGGCCATTCGCGACGCCCTGCTCACCACCCTTGAGCACAGTCAAACGGAAGATCAGGTCGATATTTCCGTGTTCTACCTATCCCATCGCCCACTGGTGAACGCGCTGCTAGCCGCACACCACCGAGGCGTACAGCTCCGCGTACTGCTCGACCCTAACAAGGATGCGTTTGGGCGAGAGAAGAACGGCATCCCCAACCGTCAGGTGGCTCATGAATTACACAAAGCCGGGATACCGGTGCGCTGGTGCAATACTCAAGGGGAACAATGCCACACCAAGATGCTACTACGGCGCAACACCAACAGCGCTGAGCTCATTCTTGGCTCCGCTAACTACACTCGCCGCAATTTGGATAATCTGAATCTGGAAAGCAACGTTCGTCTCACCGCCGCACCGGATCAGGCCATCATGCAACAGGCCGCTGACACCTTCGAACGGCGCTGGGAAAATCGCTTCGATGAAAAACACAGCACGGACTATGAGGTGTATGCGGACGATTCGCAGTGGAAGTACTGGCTGTATCGGGGAATGGAATTTACCGGGTGGAGCAGTTTTTAATGCAAAGCCCGCGCTGTAAGCGCGTCGCTGGCGCGATCAAGCAGCAAGATCAAGGGCACTTCACCACAGAGCATATGGAGCGCACAGAGCACGCGTGGATGGTTTTTCTTTTCCCGGTGATTTCTGTCTCTACTGTTGTAGGCTTGCTTTAACCGTTTGGCTATCGCGCCACCAGCGACGCGCCGACAACTCAGTTATCCGTTACCCTAGCGTCTTTCACCGGCCGGTTACGGTGCCAATCCAGCCCACTGACCACACCATTAATCAGCCAGGCCGCCGCAGCCAAACCGCCGGCCATGGGCCAGCCCCAGCTTTGCGGCAGCAATTCTGTACCGGGAACAAACCACAGGAACAGCACCGTCTCTAGCACCGCCAACAAGAGCGGCGCCGCCAGTCGAGCGGGGTAATGCAGCGCCACACCTAACCACCGCAACATCGCCGCGCCCATGGTTAGGCCCAACCAGATAATAATTACGCCACCGATACCCACCGCCATTGCCTTCTCCCTACCTGTTCAGTGCTGGCCGACATAGAGTGACTCACGGCCATGGCGCACGGCCATGCCTTCGCGCACTTTTTTCGGCAAGCCGCCGACCACCAGCGCAAAAGAGTGATCGATCATGCGCTGGATTTCTCCTTCAGGAATAGAGCCATCCAGCTTGATGGTGTTCCAGTGTTTCTTGTTCATATGGTAGCCAGGCAGTACCGCAGCAAAAATATCTCGAAGTGCCAGCGCTTGGTCCGGATCGCACTTCAGGTTCATGCGCCCTTCACCGCTCTCCTCACCCAGCGTGGCAAACATTTTGCCGCGCACTTTCATCACCGCCACATCCGGGCCGAAAGGAAAGTCTTCCAATGCTTCAGGCTTACCCAAGAGATAATCTCGTACCACATCAACATCCATGTCGATCACCCGATTTTATCCAGACGCGCCGTCAATAAGGTTACGGCAACAATTGCCCTCAGATTTCCCGGGTTTCGCGGAAGCGGATATCCGGATGACGTTCCTGTGCCAGTTGCAGATTAACCCGCGTCGGCGCCAGGTATGTCAGATGCCCGGCGCCATCCCGGGACAGATTGTCATGGGCCTTGCGTTCAAAGGCAGCCAACTCTTTATCGCTATCGGCCTCAACCCACCGGGCTGTCGCTACACTGACCGGTTCATAACGGCAATCGACGCCATATTCCCCTTTCAAGCGCGCGGCGACCACATCGAACTGCAACGAGCCCACAGCACCAAGAATCACATCGTTATTACGCAGCGGGAAAAATACCTGGGTCGCGCCTTCTTCAGCCAGCTGAGTCAGGCCCTTGTGTAGCTGCTTGCTCTTGAGCGGATCATTGAGAACCACCCGCTGGAACAATTCCGGCGCGAAGTGCGGAATGCCGGTGAAGGCAAGCTCTTCGCCTTCGGTGAACGTGTCACCGATTTGGATGGTGCCATGGTTGTGCAAACCGATAATGTCACCGGAAAAGGCTTCTTCCACATTATCGCGCTCACCGGCCAGAAAAGTCAGGGCATCGGCAATACGCACATCTTTACCGGTACGCACCTGCTTGAGCTTGATACCTTTTCGATAGGTGCCCGAGCAAATACGCATGAAGGCAATGCGGTCTCGGTGACGAGGGTCCATATTGGCCTGGATCTTGAACACGAAACCGGTCATTTTGGGCTCATCGGCCTCTACCGTGCGAGCGGTAGCATCACGGGGCTGCGGCGGCGGCGCCCACTGCACCAGGCCATCGAGCATATGATCCACGCCGAAATTACCCAGAGCCGTACCGAAGAAAACCGGGGTCAATTTACCGGCCAGAAAACGCTCCAGGTCGAATTCATGGCTGGCGCCCTGCACCAGCTCCAGGGTGTCGCGCAGTTCTTCAGCGTAGTCGGTGCCCACCGCCTCATCCAACTCCGGATTGTTGAGGCCCTTAACCTCGCGCACATCCTGCACAGTATGGCCCTGACCAGTCTTGTAGAGCACGGTAGTGTCGGTGAGCAGGTTGTAAACACCCTTGAAGCTCTTGCCCATGCCGATGGGCCAGGTAATCGGAGCGCACTCAATATTGAGTACGTCCTCGATTTCGTCCAGCACGTCGATGCCATCGCGCACATCCCGATCCAACTTGTTAATAAAGGTGAGAATCGGGGTATCGCGCAGGCGACACACTTCCATCAATTTTACGGTTCGCTGCTCCACACCCTTAGCAGCGTCAATAACCATTAATGCCGAATCCACGGCGGTGAGGGTGCGATAGGTATCTTCAGAGAAATCCGCGTGGCCTGGGGTATCCAGCAAATTGACGGTGGCACCCTTGTAAGGGAACTGCATCACCGAGGTAGTCACGGAAATGCCCCGCTCCTTCTCCATCTCCATCCAGTCGGAGGTGGCGTGCTTGCCAGACTTCTTGCCTTTCACGGTGCCTGCACTTTGGATCAGGTTTCCGTACAACAGCAATTTTTCGGTAATGGTGGTTTTACCGGCGTCCGGGTGCGAGATGATCGCGAAGGTGCGGCGCGTGGCCACCTGGTCTTGCAGGCTCATGGGGCTCAATCTCTGACTGGATATTTCGAGGGCGCGAGTATAACAGCCTTCGCGGCCTGATTTCCCGTCAGACCAACCCAGACCCTTTCAGTTGGCGCTGGCGCATCAGCAGGTACAAAGCAAAGCCTAGCGCCACACCCGGCACCACGCCCAGCACAAGTGCCAACCAGCCCCCGCGCACATGGTAACGCTGGCGCTCATAAAGCACCCATATTGCCAAAATCACCCAGCACAGAATCACATCTGTGGAATAGCCAGCAGCATAAGGATTGACGAAGCCGCCCGCAGCGGCAGCCAAAATATCCGGGTTAGCCATCAGCGGCGGGATAACCAGCACCGCAAAGGCACCACAGAAGATCAACGCCACCATGATCAGCAAGCGGCGAAACAGGCTTTCGGACATGGGTAACTCTCCTTGGTAAGTACTCCTGTTACCTCTATCGTTGTCATTGATTGACTCGCTGTCCAGTTTTTATGTAGTTGCGCCTGTGTCATTGGGTAAGCAGGTAAGCTGATGTAGAGTAACCTCCTTCCCTCCTCCAATCAGGAGTTTGTCATGTCTGCCACTGCTCATTATCTTCGTTTTATAACAGTCCTTCTTGCTGTTGCCCTGCTAAGCGCATGCAGCCGAGCTCCGGGGGCCGGTGATGCCCAAAAAGCCCTTGAAGCGGAGATGCGCAACGCCCATTTGGACGGTCTGCTGGCGATTACCAACGTGGAAAAACTTAATGGCTATGAAGATGGTGAAGGCGTATACACCATAGAAGTCAGTTACAGCCTCGAAGCGGAGGAAGATCTGAGCACTTACACCAGCCAGGTTAAAGGCAACGAAGAACTCTCCGGCCTGGATCGGTTCGCCATGATCATGGCCCTGAGCGCACTGCGTGTAGAGCACGGCAACTTCAAAAAAGGCGATACTTTCCAGCGCCAACGGGTGATCCAGTTTCGGGATACAGAAAAGGGCTGGATGCCGTTGGAATAAAAAACCGCAACACGCTTCATGCTGCAACACTGGCAGGGTAAATGGCGTCCCATAACGACCACCCTGCCCGGTAGATTCCGTTAAAAGTGAACAGCGGAACAGAAAAGTGGGGGGCAATACGGCAATACCCCGCCCGCCATTCCTCCTGCACATTATCTTAACGACGACGCCTCGCTTCGCGGGGCTCGCTCCCTCGATTGGATTTATTCGCTTGGCTCACCCTTCGAGCCGCACTATGTGCTTTAAGTCCGCTCCCGTTGATTCCTGCAAGGCTTTATAGAAAGACCGATGCGGTAGCTCGCAACAATTATTTATGCCCCGAAGCCAGCAGGCACTGCATCAACACCGCGTCTTCGTGACCATCGTGATCCTCACCCCGGCGGTAATAATTTTTGCGGATTCCAGATACCGTGAAACCCAGAGACTCGTACAGTGCCCGGGCGCTTTTGTTGCTTTCTCGCACTTCCAGGTAGATCACACTCATGGCGTCTTGCTGTGCAACCTGAATGGCTTGTTCCAGCAATCCTCGGGCCAGCCCCTGGCGCTGCCGGGCGGGCGCCACAGCGATGTTCAGCACATGGGTTTCATCAAGAACCCGCGACAAAATCAGAAATGCTACCGGCTGCCCTGCCGCCTCCACCACCTGACACAGATAATGATCATTACCGAGGCAATCGAGAAAGTGGTTACGGGTCCAAGGGGTCAACTGAGCGGCGTGTTCAATTTCCAGCACCGCCGGCAAATCCGATTCCTGCATGGCCCGAATCGGGCCGACAACATCAAACGCCATCGTAACCATGAGCCTGCATGGCTTGCCAGCTGGCTTTCTTGTGTTGGGCCGGATCAGCGAGCATTTCCGCCAGGCTGCTAATCACCAGCGCCGGTAGCTGGCCCAGTTCAAAAGGCTGATAGCGAGGTTGTTTAAACAAGGTTTCGGCCACCGCTTCCGGCAAGCACAACAACACCCGCTCTCCACCGCTCTGCTCACTAAGCCCAGCCACAAAAGCGGATAGCGCCTGAGCGGCTTCATCAGCCGGCATGGGCTGCTCGGTCAGCGGGCAAAAGAAACGACGCGGACGCTGTGGGCGCCCCTGGAACAAGGCCAACAAACTCGCCATCAGTGGCGCTTCGAACCGCCCCAGCCCTGGAGCCTGACTGTCTTCCTGGGCACATAGCAACCAGGTAGTGCCCCCCAGGTGCGCTTCCAGAGTGAACCTCAGGCCTGTGATTTTCTCTTTAGGCGGCGACGGAGCCGCAGTTGTTACCTGCTCCTCTTTTAAAGGAGCAGCAGGCTTGAAGGAGGAAGCCTTCGCCAACGCATCGGCAGCAAAGCCTGTGGGGGCTTGCTTCCCAGCAGCAGGAGCCGAATGGGAAACTAACGCAGAATGCTGTAGGGGCGCCTCTCCCTGCGCCACGGTCGTTACGGACACATCAACGGCAGGACCCGCCGGGGCCGCTGCACTATTCTGCTCTTCCTCCGGCCAATCCAACGCCTGCGATGGCGCTGCACCGGGCAAAGGCACACGGGCCACCCAAGGCGTCAACCCCATGGCCTTCAAATAACTCTGCCGCTGCGCTTCGTTCATGAAGTGCCTCCGGTACCGCCAGACGCCGGACGCACCACCCACCACGCAAGAAGAGCACCGCCGGCTCCCTTACCGTCAGGCCTCAGACATCCGACACCAAGCATCCCCTTCATACTCCCTCTAGCGCCTGGGGATGCGCCTTTTCTACGCCGGCGGCGAAGTGATTAAGGGCATTCAGGTAGGCTTTAGCTGACGCAGTAATAATATCAACATCGGCACCATGACCGTTGACGATACGACCTCCTTTCTCTAACCGCACAGTTACCTCGCCCTGGCTGTCAGTACCGGCGGTAATCGCGTTCACCGAATACAACTGCAAGGTGCTGTGGCTGTCTGCCAGCTGCTCAATGGCCTTGAAGGCAGCATCGACGGGACCGGCACCAGTGGCCGTGGCGTCCTGCTCAACACCGTCAATAGCCATCACAATGCGAGCCTGCGGTGTTTCACCCGTGCGCGCCGTCGCCTCCAGCAACACCAGCTTGAAACGTTCCTGCTCCACCGCTCGCTTGGTGTCGCTGACCAATGCCTGAAGATCCTCATCAAACACTTCGTGCTTCTTGTCCGCCAGATCCTTGAAGCGCAAGAAGGCTTCGTTCATGGCCGCCTCAGACGCAAACACAATCCCCAGTTCATCCAGCCGAGCACGGAAAGCAGCACGGCCGGAATGCTTGCCCAGCACCATGCGGTTAGTGTGCCAGCCCACATCCTCGGCCGACATGATTTCGTAGGTTTCGCGGTGTTTGAGCACCCCGTCCTGATGAATGCCCGACTCGTGGGCAAAAGCATTGGCGCCAACGATGGCCTTGTTCGGTTGCACCGGGAAGCCGGTAATCTGCGACACCATTTTCGAGGTGGGCACGATCTCACGAGCATTAATGCCGGTATCCACATTGAACAGGTCCTGACGGGTTTGCACCGCCATAACAATCTCTTCCAGAGAAGCATTGCCGGCCCGCTCACCTAGGCCATTAATGGTGCATTCCACCTGCCGCGCACCCGCCTGAACCGCTGCCAGAGAGTTGGCGACCGCCAACCCTAAATCGTTATGGCAATGCACGGAAAACACCGCCTTATCCGCATTGGGGATGCGCGTGAGCAACTGACTAATGGTATCGCCAAATTGCTCGGGAATGGCATAACCCACGGTATCGGGGATGTTGATGGTACGCGCACCCGCATCAATCACCGCTTCGATGATGCGGCACAGGAAATCGATTTCGGAGCGGCCCGCATCTTCACAGGAAAACTCCACATCACCCATATGATTGCGGGCATGCTTCACCGCGGCCACCGCATGTTCGACCACCTGATCCGGCTCCAAACGCAGCTTATGCTGCATATGGATCGGGCTGGTGGCGATAAACGTATGGATACGCCCGGATTCAGCTCCGACCAGTGCTTCCGCCGCGCGGTCGATATCCGCCGCCTTGGCCCGCGCCAGCGAGCAAATGGTAGATTCGCGCACGGTGTCTGCAATGGCTTTCACCGAGCGGAAATCCCCTTGGCTGGCGATGGCGAAGCCGGCTTCGATGACGTCTACCCGCATTCGTTCCAGCGCCCGGGCGATGCGCAGTTTTTCATCCTGGTCCATGGTGGCACCGGGGCTCTGCTCACCGTCACGCAGGGTGGTATCAAAAATAATCAGGCGATCTTTGCTCATTGGATCTCTCGCAAATGTCCGGGGCTAATGGCTGGCCCCTTTTCACAGCAGGTTCAGATATGTCCGCATTCTACACCAGCCGCAGGGTGCGCAGCACGGCTTCACGCAGGGCTTCCCCCGCTTCACGTCCGGCAATACCTTCCGCAAGCCGGAGCTTCTTGCCATCCACCTTGGCATACAGGGTCATGTACTCGGTCTTGCGGCCATTACTGGTGCTGCTCATGCCACTTTCCAGCACCAGCTGGTCGGCGCTAAGCAGCTGTCCTTCGCGGCGGAACAACACAATACCCAACCAGCGCCGTTGATTGCGCACCTCCCCGCCACGCACCCAGGCATCCAACCGACGCGCCAGGGTATACAGGGTAGCAAGCACCATCGGGTAACCAATCAAACCGAAAATACTGCCCATGATATACAGCATGAAGCCTTCTTCTGCGGCCTGAATAAACAGGAAGGTGCCCACTGCAGCAAAGGCACAGCCAAACACCAGCAGCCCCAGCTTCATGCCCAGGTTGCGGCCAGCCCGACTGATCAGGTGCAGGCCCTCACTCGTCTGCTCTACCTCAATTTGCTGGTTGGCTGACTCCAGCGCATCCATTTTACGATCTCGCTGATCTGCTTCCAGATGAGATGCAGGCAGCTCATAGCGGCTAGAGCCACTGCCCGCTTCCACGGGTACGTCCCAGCTTCGTTTCAGCGCACGTCCCTGAACCTGGCCATCCAGCTCCACACGCCAACGAATCCAATCCTTTCGCCCACTCACACTCCGATCGCGCTCCCGCGTGGCCGGCTGATCCGCTGGTGCATCGAAACAAAATTGGATCTCGGTGCCACTTTGAACGGGGCGACACCAAGCCCGCTGCCGGTTCTGCCAGCGGATGCTTTCACGGGTTTTGCGGTCTTTTCCAGAACCGCTGTAATAACAACGGATACAGCTAAGCCAGACCGTCACCGACTGCTCAGCGGACAAGGCGCGACCCAACTGAATTGACCCGCCAACCTGTCCGCCGGCCTGGCCCGGTTGCGGATCCAGCGCCAGAGGGGTTGGACCAAAGAACCGGTAGTTATTGCGCATTCTCAAGCCCGCCAAAGCGATTCCAGCCCCGGCAAGCGGAAACAGAAGGACCAGCAAAATCATATAATTGCCACGGCTGACTTCCTTCCAGACCTCCAAATAGGCAGGAGACGGCAACAGAATAAACACGGCGCCAAAGCCCACCATAAGCCAGTGACCCGATTTCTCTCGGCTGCTGTATTGACCCGTCCCAGAGACCGTCTGAGGGTCTCTTCCCCGACGCATCAAGTACATCACCCCTGCACCCACCAAGGCAAAAACGCCGCCGAAGGTCAGCCCGAAAATGAGTGTGCTCCAACGAAAGGTTCGATCCAGATACGCCTGGGTTGGGTTGGACGGGTTCACCCAGGCTTGCAAGGCACGGTTGCTGGCACGGGCACGATCCAGCCGGCTGCTAAGCTGTTGCCAATAGTCACCCACATTATCACTGCCGCTATATAGCCCGACCTGATCGCTGGTGAAGGTCTGCCCCTGGTAGGAATACCGGTAACGGGCGGTGACGCTATAGGTGCTAGACCCATCAGAACGATGACGATGAAGTTCACTGCTAAGCACCGTGGCCGGCACCCGCTCCCACTGACCAGACAGCAGATACTTACCGACAGGGAGCAGCCCCACATACACCATCACCGCTAGCCCAGCGAATAGGAAAATGCCGCCAAACAGATACCCGCCAACGCCCGCTTTTTTATTCTCGTTTTGCTCTTCTATCGACAAAATACGATCCCCCCGTGATCAAACCCCAAAGCAACGCACCACTGACCGCACCATAAAGATGGGCGTTCACATACACCCGACCATCAATCCACCCTTGCAGGTAATCCACGTCATAGCCCGGCAAGTGCTCACTGATAATACGCCCGATAATGACCGCCAACACGACTGAGTGCAGCACCGGATTCCCCCTCCACCCCATAAGCAAACAGAGCACCAGCAGCCCATGCAAGATACCCGACAGCCCCACATAATGTTGCAGTTGCGGATCCAATATCAGCAAAGCGACACCAGTGGTAATGCCACAGAACAACAGCCATGCCCACAAGCGGGCGCGATCCAGTAAATCTTCAAAAAAATAGCCACAGAGCAACAGCCCGCTCAAATTCAGCAGCAAATGCCAATGATTCAGATGCACAAGATGGCACGTAAGAATCCGCCACCACTGCCCCTGCTCAATCGCAACGCGATCGAATGCCAGCCAGGGGTTCACCCAGGAAGAGGCCAGCCCCAGCACAATCATCACGACCACCAACCAGGCGAAGTGCGGACGGAGTTTTTTATCTCTGGGTTGCATGCTATTGCCTCTCGAGGATGAACGGGTATTAAGCCACAAGCCACAAGGCATGAGATACAAGCCGCAGGATGGACGTGTACAAATTCTGACAGGGCGAAACCCGGGACCTAAATAAGCGGCACAACGCATCCGTTAGCGGCATGACCGCGACATCGAACCCGGCGGCAGCTTATAGCCTGAAAATTGTCTATGTCCTAAAAAAAGAAAACCCCGCACAAGGCGGGGTTCTCTTTGGAGCGTGTTAAGCGCTGATGATTTACATCATGCCACCCATTCCGCCCATTCCACCCATGCCGCCCATGTCTGGGGCGCCGGCACCGGCGTTTTCTTCCGGCTTGTCCGCCACCATGGCTTCGGTGGTGATCATCAGGCCAGCAATGGAGGCCGCGGCCTGCAGAGCAGAACGGGTCACTTTGGCGGGATCGAGAATACCCATTTCCAACATGTCACCGTATTCACCGGAGGCTGCGTTGTAGCCGTAGTTACCTTTGCCATTACGCACTTCCTGCACAATCACGGATGCTTCCGCGCCGGCGTTATAGGCGATCTGGCGAAGCGGCATTTCTAGCGCACGGAAAGTCAGGGCAATACCGGCATTCTGCTCGTCGTTGTCACCTTTGATGGTGCCAACATTGGCTAGAGCGCGAACCAGAGCAACACCACCGCCCGGTACCACACCTTCTTCTACCGCAGCACGGGTAGCGTGCAGAGCATCGTCAACGCGAGCTTTCTTCTCTTTCATTTCAATTTCGGTGGCAGCACCGATCTTGATTACCGCAACACCGCCGGCCAACTTGGCCACGCGCTCTTGCAGTTTTTCTTTGTCGTAGTCAGAGGAAGAGTTTTCGATTTCCTTGCGGATTTGCTCCACACGGCCATCGATATCTGCCTGCTGGCCAGCGCCATCAACAATGGTGGTGTTTTCCTTGTCGATGTTCACTTTCTTGGCGGTACCCAGATCTTCCAGGGACGCATTTTCCAAGCTCAGGCCCACTTCTTCGCTGATGACGGTGCCGCCGGTGAGGATGGCGATATCTTGCAGCATGGCCTTGCGACGATCACCGAAGCCCGGCGCCTTCACAGCGGCACACTTGATGATGCCGCGCATGTTGTTCACTACCAGGGTAGCCAGCGCTTCGCCTTCAATGTCTTCAGCGATAATCAGCAGCGGCTTGCCTGCTTTAGCCACATTTTCCAGGGCTGGCAACAGCTCACGGATGTTGGAAATCTTCTTGTCCACCAACAGGATGTACGGGTCTTCCAGTTCGACCTGCATCTTTTCCTGGTTGTTGATGAAGTAAGGGCTCAGGTAACCGCGGTCAAACTGCATACCTTCAACCACGTCCAGCTCGTTCTGCAGAGACTGGCCTTCTTCAACAGTGATAACCCCTTCCTGGCCCACTTTTTCCATGGCCTGGGCGATGATCTCACCAACAGATTTGTCGGCGTTGGCAGAGATAGTACCTACCTGCTCAATGCTCTTGGTGTTGTCGCACGGAGTAGATAGCTTTTTCAGCTCTTCCACTACGGCCGCAACGGCCTGATCGATGCCGCGCTTCAGGTCCATGGGGTTCATGCCCGCGGTTACGGACTTCAGGCCTTCGTTCACGAACGCCTGAGCCAGCACGGTGGCGGTGGTGGTGCCGTCACCCGCTTCGTCGTTGGCCTTGGAAGCCACTTCCTTGACCATCTGCGCACCCATGTTCTCGAACTTATCTTCCAGTTCGATTTCGCGGGCAACGGAAACGCCATCTTTAGTGATGGACGGGGCGCCGAAGGATTTTTCCAGCACCACGTTACGGCCTTTCGGGCCCAAAGTTACTTTGACGGCGTCTGCCAGAATGTTGACGCCTTTAGCCATACGTTGACGAGCTTCGTCACGGAACAAAATTTCTTTAGCCATGTTTCTATACCTCTGCAATTCTGTACCCAGTAATGGGCTGAATGCCCTTGCGGGCGTTCGATGTCTGTCTGGAGCGGAACTGGGTTACCCTGGCTATTCGCCTTAAGCGCTGAGCCTTGCAACCCTTGGCCTTCGCAACTTAGTCTTCGACGACGGCCAGAATTTCAGCTTCGCTCATGATCAGCAGCTCTTCGCCTTCCACCTTCACGGTGCTGCCGGAGTATTGGCCGAAGATCACCGTATCACCGGCTTTTACGTCCAGCGGACGCACATCGCCATTTTCGGTGATTTTGCCATTGCCCACGGCGATAACTTCACCACGGGACGGCTTCTCGGCAGCGGAACCAGGCAGCACAATACCGCCAGCAGATTTGGTTTCTTCCTCTTCACGGCGAACCAGCACGCGATCATGCAAAGGACGGATGCTCATTTTTCCTTAAACTCCCAGTTAGTTCTTCGACACCCGAGTCGGCACAATGGCCGGACTCAATAGTCAGAATTAGCACTCTCATGAGTGGAGTGCCAATCATAGTAAGGACACCAGAACAGTCAACAAGAAATACCGGCACTGGCCAATGATTCCCTTTGCCTGCCTGTTGGCCGTGGAATGGGGTCGCCACGGCGGGATTCAAGAGCTGGAGAGGAAAAAATCTCCCGGAACAGATCCCCGCGCCACGGCTACACTGCGCTTGCGCACGGCACCGGGCGGATACCGTCAATCATGCCGCGCTCTGCCAGCCACTGTGCTGTCCGCCCTCCATACCAACGGCGCCACCGCACTGCCGTGCCAATAAATACACAATCGGGCTTCTGCTTCCTGGTGCATTCAACGCCCGCTCATCCGTTTCCCGTTTTGCTGCAGGCCTGAGCAATCCGGTCATTGGCCTGCCTCCTGCGCCTCACCATAATCCGTTGCACCATGAACCGACACTGTAAGGAATCACCATGGAATTGAACCAGAAAGTGATTGTTGTAACCGGCGCCGGCCGTGGCTTGGGCCGTGGCATCGCCACCTTTTTTGCTGGTAAAGGCGCCCGGCTAGCCTGTGTGGATCTTAACCAGGAAGACTTGGATGCCACCGTAGCCGCCTGCGAAGCGGCCGGTGGCGAAGCACGCGCCTACCTGGCCAATGTGGCCAAAGAAGAAGAAGTGGAAGCGCTGTTCAACAATGTGGTGGCCGATTTCGGCACCCTGCACGGTCTGGTCAACAACGCGGGCATAACCCGCGATGGGCTACTCATTAAAGCCAAAGAAGGTGAATTGATCAGTAAAATGAGCTTGCAACAATGGCAAGCCGTGATCGACGTGAACCTGACAGGGGTGTTCCTGTGTGGCCGGGAAGCCGCCGCCAAAATGGTGGAAACCGGCGTCGAGGAAGGCGTGATCGTGAACATTTCATCCCTGGCCCGTCATGGCAGCTTTGGCCAAAGCAACTACTCTGCTGCCAAGTCAGGGGTAGCGGCCATGGCCGAGGTGTGGGCGAGAGAACTGGCCCGCTACAACATCCGCACCGGGGCGGTAGCACCGGGCACCATCAATACCGACATGCTAGCAGCCATGAAACCGGAAGCCCGCGATCGGTTGGTGCAGGCGGTACCGCTCAAGCGCTTGGGTGAAGCGGAGCACATTGCTCGCAGTGTGGCCTTCATTTTCGAGACCGACTATTTCACCGGTCGCTGCATCGACATGGATGGCGGCCTGCGCTGAGCGGCAAGCCAGCATGATGTTCTGGCTAAATAAAAGGGCAAGCCTTCGCGGCCACCCTTTTATTTTTTCCGCCTTTCCTTGTAGCTGGAAGCTTGTCGCTTGAGGCTATAGCCCCATGAATCCAGAATTCCGAGAGGCCGTTTACCAGATTGTTGCGGCCATCCCACCGGGCAAAGTCAGCAGTTATGGCGCTGTGGCTCGCCAGGCGGGCTTTCCGCGCCATGCTCGTTTTGTCGGCCGGTTGATGAGCCAGTTACCCGAGGATACCCGTCTGCCCTGGCACCGGGTGTTGCGCTCCGACAGACACATTGCCTTAGTCGGCACACCCGCAGGGCAGATTCAAACACAACGATTACGTGACGAAAATATTCCGGTAATAAATGATCGCGTCCCCAAGCCTTATTTTCTTGTCCCACAATGAACCTAAATCGCTCCGCAGGAACAAAGCGTCTATGATGAGTCTTTTCCTCATCAGCAATACTCGCTAAGAGCCCTATGCCCTCACAATCTTCTAGCTGGCAGCAATCCCTAAAGGCCTTCCTGCACCCCCGTGTGGCGACCATGTTCTTTTATGGTTTTTCAGCGGGTATTCCTCTGCTACTAATTTTTTCCTCGCTATCACTATGGCTACGCGAAGCCGGCATCGACCGTTCCACTGTCACCTACTTCAGCTGGGCAGCGCTGGCGTATTCATTTAAGTTTCTCTGGGCTCCACTGATTGACCGCTTGCCTGTGCCAGCCCTTACGCGCTGGCTAGGCCGACGGCGGGCCTGGTTGCTGGTGGCACAACTGGCCGTTGCCGCTGCTATTTTCAGCATTTCCCTGGTCGACCCAACCCAACCTGGCGCCCTGAATTTGATGGCCTTTGCGGTAGTGCTGCTGGGCTTCACCGCCGCTACCCAGGATGTGGTGATCGATGCTTACCGGATTGAATCTGCCGGAGCGGAATTGCAGGCGATGATGTCTTCGTCCTATATCGCCGGCTACCGCATCGGCATGCTCACCTCCGGAGCCGGCTCACTGGTGTTGGCCAGCTGGCTCGGCTCCACCAGTGAGTCTTACCGCTATGCCGCCTGGCAAAACACCTATGCCCTCATGGCGCTAACCATGCTGGTCGGTGTCATCACTACCCTGATCATTCGTGAGCCGGCCAATCCCAGACCTTCAAACGCGCACTACAGCAGCCGCCAATACCTCAAGTTCTTAACCCTGTTTGTGGCGGGCATCGCCGCCTTCGTGACGGTGTACGTGCTCACCGCTGGAGCGTCCTCCGCACTGCGGCAAACGCTGACTGACGCGATGAACAACGGCGCCTTATCCGGCCTGGTGGTGGAAACCCTTAGGTTGGCTCTTGCAATCACTCTGGTGGCCGCATTACTCAAGACTCTCTCCCTAACCCCGCTATATGACAAACAACTGGTGCAAGAAAGCTACCTCGACCCGGTGAAGGATTTTTTCCAGCGTTATGGCAAACGCCTGGCATTGTTGCTGCTGGTATTCATAGGATTTTATCGCGTTTCCGATATTGTCCTTGGCGTTATTTCCAACGTCTTCTTTGAAGACATGGGTTTCACCAAAAACGAAATTGCCGGGGTGGTAAAAACCTTTGGTCTATTCATGACTATCGCCGGGGGTTTTCTGGGCGGCCTGCTGGCCATGCGTCACGGTGTCATTCGGGTACTTTACCTCGGCGCCTTTCTCACCGTAGCCACCAACCTGCTGTTTCTGTGGCTGGCTTATGCAGGCCACGATATCCGCATTCTCTATGCGGTGATCTCCGCCGACAACCTCACCGCGGGCCTGGCCAGTGCCGCCTTTGTGGCCTTCCTGTCCCAGCTCACAAATGTGTCCTTCACTGCCGTGCAGTACGCTATCTTCAGCTCATTGATGACCTTGTTACCGAAAACCATTGGCGGGTATTCCGGCAGCATGGTGGACGATTTGGGCTACCCGGGCTTTTTCCTGCTGGCCAGCCTGATGGGCGTGCCAGTGTTGGGCCTGATCTACCTGATTCAGCGACATAGCGCTTTTAAGGACTAACCCCACCATAAAAAGACTCGGCAATCACCAGGATACCCTGCGGCCCATGGGGCAGCTCTGTCGCCTGCAGTAAAGATCACTTTACGCTGATCATCCATTAGCCCCAGCATCACCATGGCCGTCTCAACAGGCATCAAAAACCCGAAGATAATGCTCGACCAGGCCCGCCTGGAACTGAAGCGGCGCTGGCGGAAAAGCATATCGCGGCCAGCGCAAATAGCTTACGGCTTGCTTCGCATTAGAAACCATCAGCGGTTTACCCTTACAGTACGGGGCAACACGTTTGCTAGACACAGAGAAAAACCTCCTTTTCCTTCACTACAGGGCTTACTATTTCTCCATGACTGAACCTCTTCCCCACTGGTATCTGCTCGGTGCCGGCAACATGGGCACACTAGCGGCTTGGTATCTGACCCGTGCCGGGCATACCGTCAGCGTGGTCACCAATAGCCCGCGATTACCACTGCAAAAGCAGCTTATCTTTGCTAATCAACGCATGTCGCTCACCCTGCCCTGCGTCAGCCCAGCCGAGCTGCCCCCCGCCATTAAACATGTGCTGGTAGCCAGTAAAACACCGTACACGGACTCAGCGTTACAGAGGGTGAAAGGCCATCTCAACAACGAGACACAGGTGCTGCGCTTCCAAAATGGGGTAGGCGCGCTGGATGGTCGGCTCCCTTCAGGCTCCGTCATGCTGGAAGCAATTACCACCAGTGCAGTAAAAGGGCAATCGCCACAGCACACCATCGTGGCGGAAAATGTCACATGGATCGGCGGCACTGCGCAACCACCTGAATGGTTTGAAGGCCTTCAAATTCACTGGCCCAACCTGCACTGGGAAGCGGACATACGCCTAGTTCAATGGAGGAAACTGGTGGCTAACGCGGTGATCAATCCGCTCACCGCCTTTTACGATATACCTAACGGCGCACTCATGAACGACCCCGCCCTGCTAGACCAAGCCCGAACCCTGTGCAGCGAAGCCGACGCCCTGCTGGCAATACTAGACTCGCAGTGGCCTGGGGATTCATTCACGGCCGTGCTAGAGGTGATCCGCGATACAGCCGACAACACCTCCTCCATGCGCGCAGATTACCAACGAGGTGCCACGACGGAAATCGAGGCCATCAATGGCTGGTTACTCCGCCAAGCGAAAAACCAAGGCATGGACCTGCCCAGCCATCGCCGGCTAGTTGAGGCGCTCACATCCACGCCCTAGCGGACAATTGCAAAGCCCTTTGCATGTGCATGCTCAGCCATTCAGATTGACTCACAATCTATACTTCTTCAGGGCACAACGCGCGATGCAACACACACGCTCCCCGTCTTCAGGACGAGCCAAGTGTGCAAAGGGCTTTTCAACAGCCTGCTGAGCGCCAACCTCTGGTAAGCTCCCCTGCGAGAAGGTCTCATTGTTCGGAGGATAAATGTTCACTCGCTGTTCTATTCACCAACGCGCGCTTTTTATACCCGCAGCTGCCAGCTTGCTATTAACTGTCCCGCTTGCGGGTATCGCCAACGAAGCCGACAGCACATCGGACACCGCTCCCGGCCGCCATGCTCTGGGCACCGTAAAGGTCAGTGGCGCCAGCAACAACAGCTTGGCGGGTGAACTCCCCACCGGCACCGTGGTGATCGACCGAGAAGCCATCGACAGCCTACCGGCAACAAACCTTGCGGAAGTGCTGGACAGCGTAGGCGGTCTGCAAAGCAGCCGCCTGTATGGCATCAACGGCAGCAGAACCAGTGTAGACTTGCTCGGTTTCGGCGCCACTGGTAACCAAAACACCCTGATTCTGTTAAACGGTCGTCGGCTATTAAACGGTCGTCGGCTATCCAACATCGATCAAGCCCCGCCGCAACTAACCGGCCTCCCCCTTGCGGCCATTGAGCGCATCGAAGTGTTGCCTGGGGCCGGAGCCGCCCTGTACGGCAACGGCGCTGTAGGCGGGGTGGTTAACATTGTTACCCGCCGCCACTACCGCAATAGTGCCGGGGTGGAAATCCACAGCGGCAGTTACAGCAACGTGGGCGGCAATGTTTATGCCACCGGCAGCCATGACAACGTGAGTGGAGCCGTGGCCCTGAGCACGCAGGACAGCGACAGCTATCGGGACAACAACGCCCTGCGCAACGACAGCGCCTTCGCCGATCTGCGTTACCATCAAGACCGCTTTGAAGCGTATTTCACTGCCAACGGCGAGACACAATCCCTGGACCTACCCGGTGGCCGCGATCCACGAGCATTCAACAATGACCCGCAAGGCGCCGATACCCCCAACGATGAGGCCGAACAGGAAAGTTACTGGCTGATGCCTGGCATACGTATTGGCATGGCCGGCAACACTGCCCTAACCCTGGACGCCAGCCGCCGCCGTCAAACCCAGGAATACCGCTACCCCTCCGGCGGTTTCAATGGTGAATCCGTGGTCGACAGCTACAGCTTTACCCCCAAGCTAGAAGGCCAGACCGCCACCGGCAGCGCTATCCATAACTGGACCTTAGGCTTCGATCTGCACGAATACGATTACACCAGCCGCACCAATTTCGGCGATCGTGAGCTAGAACAGAGCCAGCGTGCTTGGTACGTGCATAACCTGGTTAGCCTAACCCCGAAACTGTCTGTCAGCGCTGGCGCCCGCCATCTGGAAAGTACGCTCAGCGGAGAAGGTGCCGACAAGGAACAAGACGGTGAAATGTACGAGGGGGGCATCCGTTATACGTTCACTGGCAACTTAGCCCTTTTCGCCGGCGCCCAGCGCAGTGTGCGAATCGCCAACGTGGATGAGCTTTCGCCCTTTAATCCGCCCGCTGATCCACAAACTGGCCACAGTTACACCACCGGGGCCAGCTGGTCGCAAGGACGTCAGCATTCCACCCTCACCTTCTGGCGTGCCGAAATCGATAACGAAATTGTTTACGACCCCATCGCTTTCGCCAACCGCAATCTGGATGATCGGACCATTCATAAAGGCGTTAGTATCAACTCCCATTGGCAGCTGGATAAAGATATCACCTTCACCGCTAATGCCAGCGCCCAACAAGCCCGCTTTGATGGCGGACCATTCAGCGGCAACGATGTGCCCCTGGTACCCGAACACACCATGAAGTTAATCGCCGACTGGCAGGCGCTATCCTGGCTATCCGCCCAGATCAGCCACCGCTATGTGGGCGACCGACACTACGATGCTGACCTGGACAACGAATACCGCAAGTTGGACCACTATCGCACCACTGATCTGCAACTGACTGCCCGCTATCGCAAACTCTATCTCAAAGCCGGTGTCTACAATCTGGAAGATAACGTGAACGCCGACTACGGTAACTACAATCCGGCCAGCAGCAGCGCGGTACTCTACCCGCTGCCAGAACGCCATTACCGAGTTGCACTGGGCATGGAGCTGTAATGAGTGACACCAATAAAACCGGAAACCTCGACAAGACCCGCATCAACCGGGTTATAACCCGCACCGGTGATGCCGGTGAAACCGGACTGGCCGACGGCTCCCGAGTAAGCAAACATGACCCTCGCATTGTGGTTCTCGGCGAGCTCGACGAACTGAACAGCGCCCTTGGGGTGTTACGCGCACGCCCGCAAGATGCAGATTTGGATGCGTTGTTGGGTTTAATACAGCAAATGCTGTTCGACATCGGCGGCGAGCTGGCGATTCCCGGCCACAGGGTAATCGATGATCATGACCTGGTAGAGATGGAATCCCAAGCCGATACTATCAATGCCGAGCTGCCACCACTGAAAGAGTTTGTCCTTCCCGGTGGGCATCCTGATGCCGCCTGGTGCCACCACTGCCGCACTGTGGCGCGCCGACTGGAGCGCCACGTGATAGCCCTGCGCGACGCCGACGAAGACGCGGTCAATCCCGTGAGTCAGGCGCTGATCAACCGGCTTTCCGACCTGCTCTTTGTTATGGCACGGCTGATCAACCTGCGCCACGAGCACCCTGAAACTTTGTGGATTCCCAAAGCGGACCGCTAAGTGCGCGCCACATGCCCGATGCTTGAGGCCAAACATGAAAACAAAGCGCCCATTCCTGTGCGTTTCTTTGTCTGGCTTCGGGCGTGTGGCTTTGTATTATGGAAAGATTGTGCAAACCGGCCCACCTCTAACGCTAGCGCGCTACACTGAATGCCCTGACTGATGATGTAGCGCCATGGGCATTCGTAATAAGCTGTTTCTGATTTTCCTGGGCACCTTTCTGGTTCTTATCCTAGCCGCCAGCGGATTCTATTATCTGTCTTTCGTGCGTAGCCTCGACACTTACTTGGACGAACGCCAGCAATCCCAAGTGGAACGGCTGGCCAACCACCTGGGCAACCTGTACCAACAGCAGGGCTCTTGGCAATTTCTTCGCGATGACCCCCGTCGCCTCAAACGGCTTTACTGGCTAGCCGGGGATCGAGAGGAAGGAAAAGACGAGCGCGGCGATCACCGCCGCCTGCAATTGCTCGATGCCCACAAGCGTGTGTTGTTTGGCCCGCCTGCCCCGAAAAAATACCGTATTGACGTTCCTATCCAAGATAACAACCGCATCGTGGGCTATCTAACCTACCCAGACCAGGAAGCTATTCGCGACAAACTAGATCGCCGATTCATGGGCCGGCAGCTTCGCTTTGCCCTGTGGATGCTCTGTGTGGGGCTTGCCTTATCTCTACTGGTCTCCTGGCTGCTGGCCCGCCATCTGGTGGCACCAATTCTGGCGCTCTCACGCCATACAAGAGAATTACAGGAAGGTAACTACGACTCTCGCCTGGCCAGTGATCGACGGGATGAACTCGGCACCTTGACCCGTCAGGTCGATCAGCTCGCCGAACGGCTCGACCAGGGCCAACAGGCCCGTCAGCGTTGGTTCTCAGATATCGCCCATGAACTGCGTACTCCGGTAGCCATTCTGCAAGGCGAGCTAGAAGCACTTTGCGATGGCATACGACCATTGAATCAGGAAAGCCTGAAAGGATTAGAAAGTGAGGTCGCTCAACTTACCCACCTGATTAACGACCTGCACGATCTGGCGTTGGCCGACGGTGGCAATCTACGCTACCAGTTCCGTTTGGAAGACCTGAGCAGCCTGATAGAAGACGTTCTCGACAGTTATCACAGTTCGTTCGCACAACGTGGCATCACCTGTAGAACCGCCTTACCCGACCAAGCTCTGATCCAGCAGGATCCTGTGCGCCTGCGGCAGTTACTGGATAACCTGTTCCAGAACAGCCTCAAGTACACCGCCGACGGCGGCGAGCTATCGGTGTCCCTGCGCCAACAGGAAGACAATACCTGGCAATTGACGGTGGACGACAGCGCCCCTGGCGTCTCCGACGATGCCCTACCTAAACTGTTTGATCACTTGTACCGAGTTGAGAGCTCGCGCAATCGCCGCACCGGCGGGTCGGGCCTGGGACTGGCCATTTGCCAACGCATTGTCCAAGCCCACGGCGGAGTGCTTCATGCAGAGCACAGCCCTCTGGGTGGGGTTCGTATCCATATTTCGTTACCGGGACATGCCCTATGAGCCACATCCTGATCGTAGAAGATGAGCCTCGCCTGTCACAGCTTGTGGCAGATTATCTACATCACGCTCATTTTCAGACAAAACAAACAGACAGCGCCAAAGCTGCCATGGCCATGGCCATGGCCCATGAGCAATCCTTTCAAGCAATCATACTAGACTTGATGCTACCCGACGGAGATGGCATGGAGGTGTGCAAGACCATCCGCCAATACAGCAATGTACCGATTATTATGGTCACTGCCCGGGTAGATGAAGTGGACCGGCTACTGGGACTAGAACTGGGCGCAGATGATTACCTCTGCAAACCCTTCAGCCCTCGCGAACTGGTGGCCCGGGTGAAAGCGGTGCTACGACGCGCCAATCCCGACTTGCCCGAACAAGAGCACAGCTTGCAACTGGACGAGGAACGCTACGAAGCCATTCTCAAACAACCACAGGGCCAGCAACGCATCGGCCTTACCGCTATTGAATTTGCCTTGCTGAGCACCCTCTCTCGACAGCCCGGCCGTATCTGGTCCCGAGACCAGCTAATGGACGAGATCTACAACGATCACCGTGTGGTTTCGGACCGCACCATCGATAGCCATATTCGCAAATTGCGCCGTAAACTCAGCGACGGCGATGAGCAGTCCCATGACTGGATTGGCAGTGTATACGGGGTAGGGTATCGGCTGGAAACACCATGACGGCCCCAAGCTACGATCCTCACACTGCACGTTAAAACGTCCATCCTGGATTTTTTACTTTTCTACACTGAGGCCGCGCCCAACTCTGGGCGCGGCCTCAGTGGTTGTGATCATGAAAATGATCACCGTATTGTAGCGTAACGTGAGGGTGTAGCTGCTTCTTCCTTTTTTCCTGCATATTCCTTGCACCTTTTTACGCAATACTCTCTCCATCACATTCAACGGCTCAATTAGAGTCACAAGGAGAAAGCCCCATGAAAAAGATCGCTATCGTTGTTCTAGCTATTTTTGCCACATCCGCTTTTGCCATGGGTCCCGGTCACCGGGGCGGTGAAAAGATGGTGGAACACATGACCAAGAAACTGGAACTGACCGAATCACAAAGTGCCGAACTGAGCACCATCTTCAAAGAACAGGGCGAAAAAAGGAAATCACTGCATGATGAAACCCAAGAAAAGATCAACGCTCTGCTCACCCCAGAGCAGCAGGAAAAACTCAAGCAGATGAAAGACAAACGTGAAGAACGTCGCGACGATCGCCGCGAAAAAAAGGAAAAACGTTAACCCTGTGCTTTTAGTGCCCTTTAAAAAGGCCTTCACACGAAGGCCTTTTTTTATTCCTCTTGGCTACGTTTGCCAGCTCAACTACAACAACGCCTGACGCATATCCGTTAATAACTGGCTCAAATAAGTCGTAAATCGTGCGGCTGCCGCGCCATCAATGACTCGATGATCGTAAGACAGGCTCATTGGCAGTATCAACCGCGGCTGGAACTGACTCCCATCCCAGACCGGCTGCATGTCGGAGCGGCTGACGCCGAGAATCGCCACTTCCGGCCAGTTTACAACCGGGGTGAACGCCGTACCGCCAATCCCCCCCAAAGACGAAATGCTGAAAGTCCCGCCTTTCATGTCCGCAGGGGTCAGCTTCCGATTACGGGCTTTCTCTGCCAGTTCTCCCATCTCCTGAGCAATCGCCTTTAGCCCTTTTTTATCCGCATCCTTGATCACCGGCACAACCAATCCCTTAGGTGTATCGACTGCGATACCAATATTGATATACCGCTTTTCAATCAATGCTTCGCCGCTATTTTCCAAAGAGCTGTTAAAACGTGGATATTCCTTTAACGCCCGTGCACAGGCCGCTACCAGGAAAGCCAACATGGTGAGCTTTACCCCTTCACGTTCAAGGCGCTTGTTCTCGCTCTTGCGAAACGCTTCCAAGTCGGTGATATCCGCATTGTCATGCTGGGTCACATGGGGAATGGTCAACCATGAACGGGTCAGGTTTTGCGCCGATACCTTGCGCAGCTTGTTCAACTCAACGCGTTCAACTTCACCAAACTGGCTGAAATCGATTTCTGGCAAGTCTATCGCCACTCCACCCGCTGAGCCCCCGCTCTGCGGCCCCTCCAAACGCTGCTTCACATAGGCATGCACGTCATCTTTGAGGATGCGATCTTTCGGGCCAGTGCCGCCGACCTGGGACAAATCCACCCCCGTTTCCCGGGCCAATTTGCGTACCGCCGGGCCGGCATGAACGGGGCGGGAAGGCGAGCCACCGGCATCAGAGGGTTGCGCACGGGACGGTGTAGAACCGCTAGAAGAAGCCGTTTCAGGAGAGGAATCCTGCTCTGCCCCATCCTGTTCGCGCTCAGGCTGTGCACTCTCTTCTGCTGCCGGCGTACCGGTAACGGCAAGGGTAATCAACGCATCACCACTACCAACCTTATCGCCGACACTAACGTTAACGGATTCCACCTTGCCGGCTTTTGGTGAGGGAATTTCCAAAGACGCCTTGTCTGATTCCACCACTACGATGATTTGCTCTTCATTAAGCTCATCCCCCACGGCCACATTCACTTCAATGATCTCTGCGGCATCAATGTCGCCCAGATCCGGCACCTTTACGGTTTCCGATCTACTTGCAGCCGGCTCGGCAGCCTTATCCGCATTATTGTCTGAAGTGGACTTTGTCTGCTTCTCCGATGCATTTTCATTCTGCGTCTGCGAACTAGCATCGTTGGTTTTACCGCCCTTGGTGGTCTCGTTTTCTGATTCAGAGTCTGATACATCATCGGCGCTATCGGTATCGTCATCGTCGTCTACCTCCAGCTCCATTACTGCATCACCTTCCTTAACCCTGTCGCCCACCTTTACACTAATAGAAGCCACCTTACCGCCTTGGGGCGCAGGCACTTCCACGGTGGCCTTATCAGATTCAAGCACGATAATCGTGTCTTCAGCGCTAATGGTATCGCCGACGTTAACGCTGATCTCGATGATATCAACAGGATCACTGCTGCCCACATCGGGAACATGAATTTGCGTTTTACTCACACCTTAACTCCTTATGGTGAGGTCACCGATCGATAATCAGTGACGGGTGCGATTAATGCATCACCGGATAGGGTTTATCCGTGTCAATGCCGTATTTCTCGATGGCCTGTTTTACCAGCCCTACCTCAACTTTGCCCTCTTTGCGCAGGGCATTAAGAGCAGCCAGAACCACAAAGTAACGATCGACTTCAAAGAAGTGCCGCAACTTCTGGCGCGAATCACTGCGCCCGAATCCATCCGTTCCCAGTACCGCATAGGGCGCTTTCACCCAGGGCCGAATCTGGTCGGCATAGGCCCGCATGTAATCCGTTGAGGCAATCACCGGACCACTCCGGCCATCCAGGCATTTTTCTATCCAGCTTGCCGGACGCTCACCTTCCGGGTTGAGCATCTCATCGCGGTCCATTTTCAGGCCTTCACGGCGCAGTTCGTTAAAGCTGGTCACACTCCATACATCAGCCGCAACGCCAAAATCCTCCCGCAAAAGTTCTGCCGCCGCTTCCACTTCACGCAAAATCGTACCGCTTCCCAGCAGCTGCACTTTGGGGCTTTTCTTGGTCTTCGCTTTACCTTCTCGCAACAGATACATGCCCTTGCGGATACCTTCTTCAGCCCCCTCGGGCATGGCCCCATGAATGTAGTTTTCATTCATCAAAGTCAGGTAATAAAACACCCTCTCGTTATCCTCATACATCCGTCTGAGGCCATCTTGAATAATCACGGCTAGCTCATAACTATAGGTGGGATCGTAGCTGACACAGTTGGGTACCGTGCCGGAAAGAATATGACTATGGCCATCCTGATGCTGCAGGCCTTCACCGTTAAGCGTAGTGCGCCCCGCTGTGGCTCCCAATAGAAAACCCCGCGCCTGTGAATCCCCTGCTGCCCAGGTCAGGTCGCCCACGCGCTGAAAGCCGAACATGGAGTAATAGATATAGAACGGAATCAGGATAAAATCGTGAATGCTGTAACTGGTAGCTGCAGCAAGCCAACCGGACATGGCGCCGGCCTCATTGATTCCTTCTTCGAGAATTCGGCCCTTCTTTTCTTCCCGGTAATACATGATCTGGCCGGCATCTTCGGGTTCGTATTTTTGCCCCCCGGAGGAATAAATGCCCAATTGGCGGAACAGGCCTTCCATACCAAAGGTACGCGCTTCATCAGGCACAATAGGCACCACCCTATCACCAATCTGCTTATCCTTGATCAGGGTACTCATCATGCGCACAAAGGCCATGGTGGTGGAAATTTCCCGGTCACCACTCCCTTCCAGAAAGTTGGCAAATACATCCAGCCCAGGGATGGCTAGCTGCTGACTCGCTTTGCGTCGACGCACTGGCATGTAACCGCCCAGCTTATCGCGCTGCTCCTTCATATAACGCAGCTCCGGGGAATCATCCGCCGGGCGGTAATAGGGGACATCTTCCAGCTGTTCATCGGTGAACGGCATATCGAAGCGGTCTCGGAAATCTTTCAGGCTTTCCAAGTCCAGTTTCTTCATTTGGTGGGTCTTGTTCACCGCTTCGCCGGCACCGGTGGCGTAGCCCTTAACCGTCTTGGCCAGAATGACTGTGGGCCGCCCCGTATGGTTCACCGCTTCGTGATAGGCCGCATACACCTTGAAGGGATCGTGGCCACCGCGGTTGAGGCGATACACATCATCGTCGCTCATGTGCTCGACCAATTTCTTCAGTTCCGGGCTTTCACCAAAGAAATGCTCTCGAGTGTAAGCGCCACCGTTTTTCTTGTACGCCTGATACTCGCCGTCGACACATTCTTCCATACGGCGACGCAACAGACCCTTGCTGTCTTTTTCTAGCAACGGATCCCACAAACGCCCCCACACGACCTTGATAACGTTCCAGCCCGCACCACGGAACACACCTTCCAGTTCCTGAATGATCTTGCCATTGCCGCGCACCGGGCCATCCAGCCGCTGCAGATTGCAGTTCACCACAAACACCAGGTTATCCAGTTTTTCTCTGCCTGCCAGGCCGAGGGCACCGAGGGATTCGGGTTCGTCCATTTCTCCGTCACCAAGAAATGCCCAGACCTTGCGGTTATCCTTTTGGATTAACTCTCTGTTTTGCAGGTACTTCATGATATGGGCCTGATAAATGGCCTGAATCGGCCCCAGCCCCATGGATACAGTGGGGAATTGCCAAAAGTCCGGCATGAGCCAAGGGTGCGGATAGGACGAAAGCCCTTTACCATCCACTTCCCGGCGGAAATTATCCAACTGCTCTTCACTGATGCGCCCTTCCAAATAGGCCCGCGCGTACACGCCCGGTGCCGAATGCCCCTGAAAGAACACCAAATCGCCTTCGTTTTCTTCACTGGGGGCACGGAAGAAATGGTTAAACCCCACATCGTAAAGCGTGGCAGAGGAGGCAAAGGAGGCAATATGGCCACCCAACTCATCATCGTTATCGATGTTCGCCCGCATGACTGTGGCCATGGCATTCCAGCGAATCAGAGAGCGAATTCGGCGCTCCATGAACATGTCACCGGGAATGGCGGCTTCGTCTTTGGGCGCAATAGTATTCAGGTATGGCGTATTAAGGTGGGTACGATAAACGCCTTGTTCCTGGGCTTCGTTGGTGATGGCGTCGAGTAGCCAAGCGGCTCGCTCTGGTCCCTCGCGCTCGACAACCGATTCCAGGGCTTCGAGCCATTCTCGGGTTTCTGCCGGATCAACGTCATCAAAAAAACTGCGTTTTTGCATGGGCGTGCATCCTTTTCGCGTTGCCAAGCGCCGTCGCAGGATCACTGCAACGACGCTGAAAAGAGACCCAAAGGGTGGCTGGGTCTGAGATCTGTGGTCTCGCTGTACCGGACGGAGGCTAAGCAACATGATTGCCGCGTTACCGGTGACGCTTATACTAGCGCTGCAGACCGGTTGCCGGTCAAGTTGGCCAATGACGAAAAAAATCAGCCTTCACAATATATGAACCATTTATCCCTGTTGTTTCGCTATCTTGAACCCGGCACCGACAAACGCGAATTCGACCAATGCCAGCTCTTTTGAGTCTTTCCTCGTTACCCATAAAGCCACTCGACAAGACAGGCTACCTCATCATTTTCACAGCAATATAATCCACAGCGCGGCCACAATCAGCCAGATGGCGACGCAGCGCAGCAGCAAGCCCTGCAGCCCCTCCAGCTGATCCATGGCGACGTTCAACGTGGCGGAGGAAGCCGCACTGTCTTCTTCTCTCGCTACGTTAGCCACGGACAACAGCAATGAAGCGGGCGGGTGCAACTGCCACCAACTACCACGCATCTGGTTCATCACCGCGCTGAAACCGCCAGCCAATGCCATGCTGAGAATCAGCAGCTGTCGAGCGGGAAAGCGTAACCAGTCATCCAGTGTCTGTTGCCAAGGAGAATCCCCTTCGCTGCAATGACGCCGCTGGCGTTGCAGCCAAGCATGATTCATCACCACCAGGAACGCGGCACCAAACCCCAATAACACTAGCCAGAATATCGCCACAAAAAGACGTTCCTCCCGCGCCAGAATCTGCTCGTTCAATTGCTGGTGATAGGCCGGGTCTCCGGGCACCCCATCCACAGAAAACTCGTCTGTGGCCAAGGCTGCAAAACCTTCAGGATCATTCATGCGGCCGCGCACCAGTAGCTCATCCACATGACGAAACTCGCTGTAACTACCGATCAACCAAAGCAGCAAAGGGGTGCCTAACCCCAGCACCAGCAGCTGCCCCCAAAAACCCGATAACCAACACGCACCCCAGCCAATCAGCACAGCCGGCAACAGCACCGCGCCCCACCAAACACGGCCCGGCTGTCCAATGTGGTTACCACACCGTTGCAACCAGCACTGGTGCCGCTCATCACCTGCCAGCAAGCTGGGCCAGCCAGTGTCCATCCGGCGTAACCCCATGACCACAATCAAAACAATAAATTTCATGCTGTTTGCTCCTTAAGTGCGGCCAACTGCTGACGATAACGTTGCCAGTCGAAGGCAGGGCCCGGATCGGTTTTTCTCCCCGGGGCGATGTGCTCATGGCCGGTAATACGGGTGTCAACAATAGCAGGATAGTGATGCTGCAAAAGCCCCGTAAGCGCAACAAGCGTAACGTACTGGGCGGTTTCGTAAGGCATTGTGTCGGTACCTTCCAGCTCAATGCCGATGGCAAAGTCGTTACAATTCTCACGGCCTTGAAATGTCGAGAGCCCGGCATGCCAAGCCCGCTTATCGCACGGCACAAACTGCACCAGGCTGCCATCGCGACGAATCAAGAAATGAGACGACACCGTCAGCTGGTGGAGGGTTTCAAAATAAGGATGTTGCGCTGGATCAAGGCAGTTCTGAAACAACGCCTGAATATGGCCACTACCAAATTGACCCGGGGGCAAGCTAATGTTGTGAATCACCAGCAGGGAAATATCAGCAGGATCGGGGCGATCGTTGAAATTAGGGGAAGGGCACCACTGTGCCTGGTCGACTCGATGTTCGGAAAGGGTAAGCACCCGCGCAAGCTCCTTTTACCTGCGCCTCCAGCACCCGATGCAGCACATTATCCTTAGTGTTGCACATTGCCTTGCATACGACGCAGATCGCCAATAACTGCTTCCAAAGCCCGATCAAAGAGGGCTCCCTCTTCAATGAGTTTAACAGCCCCGTTATGCAGGGCAACGGCCAAGGTGTAAGCGGAATACTCCTGCACCTTAATGCCACGGCGGTTGGTAAAAACCATTTTCACGCCAGCACGAATATTAGCCGCCAGCTTGGCGCGACGGGGTTCATCCTGGTCCTGAATTTCTATCCACTGGCCGGGTGCGAGCTGGCTGCATTTTTTCACCAAAAAATGGTTTTCTGGCAATTCAGGAACGGTCTCTGGCTGTGCCGGTTGGGCGGGTAGTTCCGGCTCCACTGCCACCCGCTCCGTTTGCAAGCCCTTGAGCAACCGGTGGTGCACATCACGGAATTTAACCAACAACTGCTTGGTTTCCATTGCATCGTGGTTAATCTGCGTCAAGCCATCATGCAAGGTCTTCAGCAGTTTGGGGCTGAGCGTCTTGAGTTTTTCCAGCGCAGCCTGATCCCGGTGCTCCAGCACACTCCAGACCACCGCATCCACCACCTTCACCTGCTGCTGCCACAGAGGGCTATTCTCCCCCTCACGCAACCAGGTCAGATACAAAACCTGTTGCCACCCCTGGCGAAGCAACCGCACGACCACATCGGGCAGCTGTCGCCCAGCCATGCGCTTATCCAGCACCGTCACCACTTCATTGCGGGCTTGTTCTGCACGGGCCTTGCCCTCTTCCGCTTCACGGACCCGCTGCTCCACACGGTCGGAACGGGTTTTCTGATTGTCGAAAAACTGCTGGAATTCCTGCAACAACGAGGAAAACAGGCTGGCATCATCTTCGTAATCATCAATGATGCGATGCACCGCATGATTGATTCGCTGATACAGGTCATCCTGAATACCCTGCTGGGGATCCCACTGGCTGCCAGCTCTGGCCAGCATGTTCAGCAATAATCGAGCCTCGTGATTGTCGTTACTAAAGAAGGCCTTATCCATAATCGCCACTTTCAACAGCGGGATCTGCAGGCGACCAATCAGCGCCTTGATGTCTGAGGGCAGGCCTTCGTCATCCAAAATGAAGTCGAATAGCAAGGCCACCAGATTAATGACATCGTCATCAGCCTGATCCAGTGCGTGGATGGCTTCACCATGCTCATTATTGAGTAGCTCAGACAGGTCGGTTTTCAGGTCGGCACGGTCTTCGCCCTCATCCTCACCCAAACTACGCTCTACCCGCTGCAAGCGGTTCAATACGCCGAGCAGATCATCCGAACTGACCTGATGCACCGATGCCGCGTTCGCCACCGGAGCACCATTCATATAGGGCACCCCATTGTGCATAACCGCCATGGGAGCCTCACTGGCTACGCCCGGCGCGCCGCCGGACGCACCACCACCGGTGGCGCCTTGCATGCCGCGCATGGTAACCAGCAGCTCTTGAAGCAGGCCGAACATCTGGTCGTTACTGGCCCCCCCGACACTGCCCCCGGAAGGTACGACGCTGTCATTGCCCTGGTTGGCCAGCGAACGGGAACCCGGCTTGCGTGCCGGAGCGATAGGGGCGGATTTCATTTCCGGGAGCACCCCGGCATCAATCAATACCTTGTTGGCCTCGCTGACCAAATAGCCGGTTTCCGCCATGACTTCCCGCTCGAACAGCTTGAGAATGATCAGGCGAGCCCTGATATCCAATGATAACTTTTCTAACCCTTTATTAAAGCAGGCCACCATTTGACGGGGCTCAAGGGGGTTGTTGCTCTCGCTCACTTCCCGCTTGCTTTCAAATAGGTATTCAATGCGGTGGCAAAGCACCTTCAACTGCTCGTTACAGTCATTACGGGCACGGCGCGCCATGTTGTCCAGCGCCACGGAGGTTTCTAACTCGTCCTCGTTAACCAACGTCAAAGAATCCAGATCCACCGGGGTTGGCTCCAGCGCTTCAGTTTCCGGCGGCCGCGCTAGACTTAAAAATTGATGGTTGATCGCCTGCTTGAAGCTGGACACTAAACCGGACCGCTGGATACGCAACTCTCGCATGGCTTCGAAATAGCGTTCACGTTCGCTATCGGTTTGCTTCTCGGCCAGATCAAACAGCTTGTCATCGGCGCCATCCAGCATATCGCCAAGGTAGGCGGCGCTCAGAGAAAGATAGCGCGCGCACACTTTCTCAAGCGGTCGCGGCATGTTACCTGGCGCGAATTTCCCGGAAACCGGCTTTAACTGTGCGACCTTGGACATTGCTCCCCCCGGCAGGCGAACCCGCGACAGGCTGGATGAGGTATCTCGAGAACGAAGGGCTCGTGGCACCAACACTCACTTGAACAATCTAATACTTTAATACGGTAACATTCGAAACAAGTAATAATTTTGAACCAGTTGGCACTGAACGGAATCGTATGTGGGTACCCACAAAAAGCGCGCCGCTTTCCCTGCCCCGAAAATTCCCCTAGCCTAAGGCCTTTCGGGGCATTGGACGATAGTCATGGAACAGACGGTTACCATACTCAAACAGATTAGTGGTCTTCTGTGGGGATGGCCGGCGCTGATTCTCATCGCCGGCACAGGCATATACCTGACACTTATTCTTGGCTTCCTGCCTTTGCGCCAGCTGGGCTTCGGTTTTCGACAAATGTTGGGCCCCCAGCGCGGCGTGGGCACCATTGGCGCGGGCGCGGCCCTCGCCACCTCCCTCTCCGCCACCATTGGCACCGGTAATATTGTCGGCGTCGCCACCGCCATCCACTCCGGCGGCCCCGGCGCACTGGTATGGATGTGGCTGATTGCCCTGGTGGGCATGGCCACCAAATACGCCGAAGCGGTGCTTGCCGTGCACTTCCGGGAAAAAGATGCCGCCGGGCAATACGTGGGAGGCCCCATGTATTACATCAAGAATGGCCTGGGCAAGAACTGGCATTGGCTGGCCATCGCCTTTGCGGTATTCGGCATGATTGCCGGCTTCGGGATTGGTAACAGTGTCCAGGCCAACTCTGTGGCCCATGGCCTCAGCGACAGCTTTGGCCTACCGGCTTGGATCACCGGCGTCACCCTGGCGATTCTGGTCGGCATGGTGGTGCTGGGCGGCATGAAACGGATTGCCTCTGTGGCCACCTTTATCGTGCCCTTTATGGCACTGGCTTACCTGCTGGCGGGCTTGGTAGTTTTGGCAGACCACGCCAGTGCCATCCCTGCTGCATTGGCTTTGTGCTTTGAAAGCGCCTTCACCGGCACTGCCGCCGCAGGCGGTTTTGCCGGGGCTCTGGTCAAAGAGGCCATCCGCTTTGGCATGGCCCGAGGCATCTTTTCCAACGAAGCCGGCCTGGGCAGCGCCCCCATAGCCCACGCCTCCGCCAACACCGATCACCCTGCCCGCCAAGGCTCCATCGCCATGCTGGGCACCTTTATCGACACCATCATTGTCTGTTCCGTCACCGGTCTGGCGATCGTCTCCACCGGCGTGTGGGACAGTGGCGTGAAAGGAGCCCCCCTTTCCGCCATGGCGTTTTCCTCTACCTTCGGCGGTGCCGGCGACATTATTGTAGCTTGCAGCTTGGCCGTTTTTGCCTTTACCACCCTGCTGGGCTGGAGCTTGTACAGCGAACGCTGCACCCAGTTCCTGTTCGGCAACAAAGCGATCATGCCGTTTCGTATCGTCTGGGTACTAGCTATACCCTTGGGTGCGATTGTCAGCCTGAACTTCGTTTGGGCATTGGCCGATATCATGAATATCCTGATGGCCGTGCCAAACCTGATCGCTCTGTTATTATTGTCGCCCATTGTGGTTCGGCTGAGTCGTGAGTTCTTCGCCAACCGCCCGGACTAGCCACTGACGGTTGACGGCCCCGCCATCAACCGCCATTGTCACGGCCTTGCCCTCACCCTCAACCCTAGAGGGTGAGGGCAAGGCCGTGATCAGTAACCGTATTAAGAGATCCCATGACCATCGCCAACCTCCCTGACTACGTGCGTGACGACATCAGCCGCAATGTGACCTTTGCTCTGGAAGAAGATATCCGCGATGGCGATATCACCGCCCAGTTGATCGACGCAGACAGCACCAGCAGCGCCACCATCATCACCCGTGAAGATACCACCATGTGCGGTATTCCCTGGGCCGATGAAGTGTTCAGACAGCTGGGAGAGGTGGACATTGAATGGCATGTCCGTGATGGCGATGGCCTCTCGGCAGAGTCCACCCTGTGCACCCTGCGCGGTAACACTCGCAAGATACTCACCGGCGAACGCACCGCCCTCAATTTCCTGCAAACCCTGATGGGCACCGCCACCACCGCCCGCCGCTACGTGGATGCCGTGGCCGGCAGTCAAGTCACCATCCTCGACACCCGTAAAACCCTACCCGGCTTACGCGCCGGCCAGAAATACGCGGTACTCTGCGGCGGCTGCCAAAACCACCGCATCGGCCTCTACGACGCCTTCCTGATAAAGGAAAACCATGTGACAGCTTGCGGCGGCATCACCGCCGCCATTGAGCGCGCTCGAGCGCTGGCACCGGAAAAGAAGGTTATTGTGGAAGTGGAAACCCTAGCAGAGCTGGAAGAAGCAGCCGGACTGACGCCGGATCAGATTATGCTCGATAATTTTAGCGTAGAAATGCTGGCAGAAGCGGCCGGGATGGCCATTGAATCAGCGCTGGAGGTATCCGGTAACTTGACCGTGGACAATGCGGGTGAGCTACCGAAGAGTCGGCGCTGGTTTTTGTCTTCCGGGGCGCTGACCAAGCATGTTCAGGCCACGGATTTGTCGCTAAGACTAACGCTCTAACCTCTAGATCTCACTAATCCATCGTGTAACACGAAAACGAAAATCTGCATTCACATAAAAGAAAGCCGGCAAAAGCCGGCTTTCTTCACCTGCAAGCAGGGAAGAGCTTAACTCTTTCCCTCCTAACATCGCCCTAATCCATTACCCGCGACAGGAGCTGGGAAGGTACTGACTTGGTACAGTAGTGCCGTCGGCAGTGGAACCACAGCGCCAACCGAAGAGGTTATCACCTGCAGTGTCAGCAGCTGTGTTGGCTGCCTTCAGTGGAACGAGGGTAATGATGTTCCCAGCGCCAGTAGCACCCAACTGAGCAATCTCAGTGGTATTCATAGTAATGGTAATCGCACCAGCATCGCCGGTAGCAACGGAATCAACTTTCGCAGTATTGTTACCCAAAGCAGCGCTAGTTTCACATCCCCATGCATTTGCAGCAGGAAGTGCACTACCACTCTGGTAAACTTCAGTCACAGTAGTACGGCAAGAAGAGCCTGCCAAAATACCTTCAGACACTTTTGCACGCACGGTGTAATCCTGGTAAGCCGGCAGCGCAACGGCAGCCAAAATACCGATGATCGCTACAACGATCATCAGTTCAATAAGGGTGAAACCCTGTTGCATTTGCTTCTTCATTTTGTTTTCTCCAATCATTGGCAAACTTTTTTGAGCCCACCCTTGGCGAGCATCTGCTGTTACTCAAAGCATAGAGCGTGCCAACTTGGTTTTATTGGGGCGAAATCATTAGAAGGCGGGGCTTTTCTGTGTTTACAAGCTCACTACTGCCAAGGCGCCACAGCGGAAACTCGCCCTCTTATTACAAAACGCGTCACATGACGACATTCGACGTCACCAGCCAAGCTGGTGACTGACGCCATTTGCCAGCGGTTACCGACTTAACCATATATACAACATATTGTATTTGGCGCTAACGCCACTTGCCCGTTGCCTGCAGGTATAAACAGCGGGCTGAAGATATAAGGCGATCGCTTGCAGCCAAAGGGTCGACAGAAGGTGCGCCCGCAAGCAAGCCCTTACACTTGGTCGCTTTTCAAGGCGCGCAATGTGCTTTCATGCGGCGATGCTAGCGTCACACGTACGATCTGAAAGCCCAGCACCGCCAATCCTTCCGCCCCAGCCCTCTCATGCTGTTCGCTTACGTTTTTTGGGTGAGGTCGCGCTGTGTCAATGCCTTTGTCATGCGAGCATAGCTTCCTACAAGCTTGATCCTGACCCGAGTGTGAACTGTGCGCCTGTGGGCATCGATGCTTAGCATCGCGAAGGGCCGCGGCAGACGGGAATGGAATTTTATTGAGGGTAGTGCAGCTTCCTCGCTCTATGGCGAGAGAGCTCAGTAAACTGCGGAAATGGTTGAGGAATCGGTGGCAAGGTACTGATTTTGCGACATCTGGTCTTCCCAGTCGTGAACACACACGGTATGTTAGGAAAAAAGTGCTGGGCGCACTGACCATACTAAGCATAAACAAGCAGGTTGCCATGACTACCCAAATCGCCTCATTCAGCGGCTTACCACACCGATTGATACAGCAGGGCCTGTTGGACGCCGAAAGCGCCCAGCAAATTCTGCAGCAGGCCCGCCAGGAAAAAACCAGCCTAGTGCGGCAGATTGTTGCCAGCGGCAAACTCACCGCCAGACAAGTGGCTGGCGCCGTGGCCGAAGAGTTTGGCGATCCCATTCTGGACCTGAACAGTTTTGAGCGCGACAGTCTCATCAAGGACTTAGTGGATCCCAAGCTGATCAACAAGCACCACGTCCTTCCGCTGTACCGGAGAGGCAGCCGCCTGTTTGTCGCGGTATCCGACCCCACCAATCTACCCGCCTTGGAAGAAATTCGCTTTAACACCGGCCTGAACGTAGAAACGGTGATTGTCGAAGAGGACAAGCTAAGCCAATGGATTGATGCCCTAGAATCGGAAACCGAAGACGATGCCTTTGGCGACCTGGATGACGGGCTGGACAACCTAGACATCGGCGGGGACGAAAAGAAGGATGAGACCCAATCCGGCGCGGATGACGCGCCTATTGTTCGTTTCGTGAACAAGCTGCTGCTTGATGCTATTAAAGGCGGCGCGTCGGATTTGCATTTTGAGCCCTATGAGAAAACCTATCGGGTTCGCTTCCGACAAGACGGTATTCTGCAAACCATATCAAAGCCACCCATCAATATCGCTAGCAAGCTCTCCGCTCGTTTGAAGGTTATGTCGCGGCTGGACATCTCTGAGCGCCGGGTGCCCCAGGATGGCCGCATCAAGCTGAAAATTTCCAAGACCCGGGCCATCGACTTTCGAGTAAACACCTGCCCCACCCTGTTCGGCGAAAAAATCGTATTGCGAATTCTGGATCCGGAATCCGCCAAGATGGGTATTGAAGCGCTGGGTTACGAAGACGAACAGAAACAGATGTATCTGGACGCCCTGCATAAGCCTCAGGGCATGATTTTGGTTACCGGCCCCACCGGCTCAGGCAAGACCGTTTCTTTGTACACCGGGGTGAATATCCTCAATACACCGGAGCTCAACATTTCCACGGCGGAAGACCCGGTTGAAATCAACCTGGAAGGAGTAAACCAGGTTAACGTGAACCCGAAACAGGGGATGAACTTCTCATCCGCACTGCGCGCCTTCCTGCGCCAAGACCCTGACGTGATTCTGGTGGGGGAAATCCGTGACCTGGAAACCGCTGAAATTGCGGTGAAAGCGGCCCAGACCGGGCACCTTGTGCTTTCCACATTGCATACGAACAGCGCCCCGGAAACCCTTACCCGCCTACGCAATATGGGGGTCCCTTCTTTCAATATTGCCACCTCGGTTTTGTTGATTATTGCCCAGCGCCTGGCACGCCGCCTTTGCGAAACCTGCAAAACAGCAGTGGATGTTCCTAAACAATCGTTGCTTGAGATGGGCTTCACAGAAGAGGATATCGCCAACGGCTTTACTGTGTACGGGCCGCAAGGCTGCGACAAATGCAAAAATGGCTACAAAGGCCGCGTGGGCGTTTACGAAGTGGTTAAAATCACTGACGGCATCGCACGCATCATTATGGAAGAGGGGAACTCCATCGAAATTGCCGACCAGTGCCGTAAAGAAGGCTTTAACGATCTTCACCGCTCCGGCCTGGTTAAAGCAATGCAAGGGGTTACCAGCCTAGAAGAAATTAACCGTGTCACAAGCGGACATTGATTATGGCGACTAAATCAACACAAAAAAAATTAGCCACTTTTACCTATGAAGGCGTGGACCGTCAGGGAAAAAAAGTTAAAGGGGAAACCTCAGGTAAAGGTGCCGCACTGGTTCGTGCGGAACTACGCAAGCAAGGCATCAATGCAAAAAAAGTAGCAAAAAAGCGTGAGATAAATTTGGGGGGTAAAAAAAAGGTCACCCCCATGGATATTGCTATTTTTACCCGCCAAATGGCCACAATGATGAAAGCCGGTGTACCTTTGGTGCAAGCTTTTGAGATTGTTGCTGATGGGCTAGACAACCCAGCAATGAAGGTTGTCGTAATGAAGCTAAAGACAGAAGTAGAGGGGGGGAATAATTTTGCTGGCGCACTACGAATGCACCCACTTCTTTTCGATGATTTATATTGCAGCCTTGTCGACGCAGGAGAACAATCGGGCGCCCTCGAAACAATGCTGGACCGGGTAGCTCTTTACAAAGAAAAGAGTGAAGCCTTAAAGCAAAAAATCAAGAAAGCCTTAAAGTACCCAATTGCCGTTATTTGTGTTGCAGTTATCGTTACAGCAATCCTCCTAATAAAGGTAGTGCCAACTTTTAAAGAACTGTTTGAAGGGTTTGGCGCTGAGCTACCCGCTTTTACTCAATTCGTAATTAACCTATCCGAAGGGCTTCAATCTAACTTTCTTATAATCATTCTATCCCTAATCGGTTTTTCCATCGTATTTAACGAGGCACGAAAGCGTTCGGAAGGGTGTCGAAACTGGATAGATCGTACACTACTGAAGCTTCCTATCATCGGCGACATTACCTTTAAAGCGACTATTGCTCGTTACGCCCGCACGCTCTCCACTACTTTTGCCGCAGGCGTTCCGCTGATTGATGCTCTAGATGCCTGTGCAGGAGCCACAGGCAACGTAATTTATCGAAAAGCTGTATTACAAATAAAAGAAGACGTTTCCACCGGACAGCAACTACAGTTCGCTATGCGCAGCACAGGTGTTTTCCCCTCCATGGCACTACAAATGACCGCCATTGGTGAGGAATCAGGGGCACTTGACGCCATGCTAGAGAAAGTGGCGATCTACTATGAAGACGAAGTTGATAATGCTGTTGATGGATTAACTAGCATGATGGAACCCTTGATTATGTCTGTGCTAGGCGTACTTATAGGTGGCCTAATTATTGCCATGTATCTGCCAATTTTCCAGATGGGCCAAGTTGTAGGTTAATCATGATTTCAGATTCCCTGATGCTTCTCTCTTCCAGTCCGACCCTTCTGATCGGGCTTTGTGTTGTTATGGGGCTGCTGGTAGGCAGTTTTTTAAATGTAGTCATCCACCGTTTACCGTTAATGATGGAACGAAGCTGGAAGCAAGAAGCCCGTGAAGTGCTTGAGCTACCAGCGGAAGAAAGCGATGGTATTTTCAACCTAGCAACGCCGCGCTCGCGCTGCCCGAAATGCGGCCATGTGATCCGCTGGTATGAGAATATCCCAGTGCTTAGCTGGCTTGCCCTGCGCGGTAAGTGCAGGGGCTGCAAAACACCGATCAGTAAGCGCTACCCCATTATCGAAATTGTCAGCGGGATCCTGGCGGGACTTTGCGCCTGGCACTTTGGTTATGGCCCTTGGTTGGCATTCACGCTTTTTGCTACCTGGATGTTGTTAGCTGCTGCCATGATTGATGCGGATACTACATTACTGCCAGACACCCTAAATTACTGGTTATTGTGGGCAGGCTTGCTGGCTGCAGTGACGGGGGTGTCTCCGGTTTCACTAAATGATGCTGTCATTGGCGCGATGATGGGCTATTTATCCTTGTGGAGCATCTATTGGCTATTCAAGCTAATCACCGGCAAAGAAGGTATGGGCTACGGCGATTTCAAGCTGTTGGCTGCACTGGGTGCTTGGGTTGGCTGGCAATACCTACCCGTGATCATTCTATTATCGTCTATCGTGGGGCTAGTCTTTGCTATCGCCATGATGATATTTAGCGGTGAAAGGCGCGCGCAAATCCCCTTTGGCCCCTATCTCGCCACAGCCGGGTGGATTGCCTTGCTCTGGGGCGATAGTATCGTCAGCTCGTATCTGGGTATGTTTAAACTCTAACGCAGGCACGCCCCACATATCACGCTTGCTTTCGCACCGTGTGTGAGTAGGTGGCGTGATGCATGCAAGCGGAAGTGATTATGTTTGTTGTTGGCATCACTGGTGGAATAGGTAGTGGTAAAAGCGCGGCCACGGATTATCTGGCCCACCAAGGCATAACCATTGTGGATGCTGATCTGGCGTCACGAGTGGTCGTGGAGCCAGGTCAACCCGCCCTGCTGGCGATTGCCGAACATTTTGGTAAGCATGTCATCACCGACGATGGTGCTCTGGATCGGCGGGCTCTACGCGAGATTGTCTTTGCTGACCCAGACGCGCTAAAAGCTCTGGAAGGTATTACCCACCCAGCCATCGGTGATGAGCTACGACGCCAGATCGCCGCCAGCCAATCAGCCTACACAGTACTGGTTTCTCCCCTGTTGCTGGAAACGTCGCAAAAAGAATTGGTGGACAGAATCCTGGTCATTGATGCTCCCGCAGAGTTACAGGTGGAGCGCACGATGACACGAGATCAAGTTCCTGAAGCACAGGTCGCGGCCATCATGAAAGCACAACTGGACCGTACCAAGCGACTAGATCAAGCAGATGATGTAGCGGAAAATCACGGCTCGCTAGAGGCCCTCCACGAACAGCTTCAAGTGCTACACCAGCGTTATCTGGAACTCGCGCAAGCAACGTCATAAAGATGGACACGTGTAAAAAAAATGACTGACAACACCCCGGCCAAGAAACCCACACAGACTTATCCCTGCCCCCAGTGTAAAAGCCTAACCCGCTGGGACAACAACGCCTGGCGTCCGTTTTGTAGCGAACGCTGCAAGCTTATTGATTTAGGGGATTGGGCGACCGAGCGCCATGCCATTCCCGGCGCCGATGATGCGCCAGGAGATTTTGAGGAATTTTAAGAATTTTTTGCCGCAACAGGCTATGAGTTACCATAAGACATTGAAGATTCTAGGTTGCGCCGCTATCACGCTCAGTCGACTAGGCGGGGCCCTGTACAGTATGTGGGAGCCCATCACCGCCAAAAAGCTCGGATCCCCGCAACACCAACAGCACCGTAGTCACGAGCGCTGACCAGGTCCCCCGGCATAACTCCGCCCAACGCATAACAAGCAAGCGGTGTCCCTTTCATTAGCACCTCAGCCTGCGGCCAGCCTAATGCAGGTTTACCCGGGTGTGTTGGCGTGGGCAAGACCGGCGAAACCAGCGCCATATCCAGGCCAAGAGACACCGCTTTGTCCCGTGAGGCCAGATCATGAACCGCTGCACTAGTGATCCCATCAAACGCGGGGCGTTCATCCAATTGCGCCAGAACTCGCCCTGGAAAATGCAAGGCAAATACACCCAGCGCCTTCGCTATCACCTCGCTCTGTGGACCTGAAGCTCGCAGCCAGACCTTTAGGCCTTTTTTATTACAGAGCCCCACGATGGTCGACACTTCAGCATGGTCGCTCCACTGCCGCAGATAAAGCCCCTGTCGCCCTGCATCCAAACGATCAATACCCGCCAATAACTCATGAAGTGAGATATCCTCCGGAGCAATCACCAATTGTTCGGGCAAGCGTATTGCATTCACCACCGGTTGATTCGCCGCCGGAAAGCGCAAATCCGCCAATGCCTGCGGAACAAACCACTGCACCGATTGCCCTTCCTTCCCTTCAGGTTCGCCTTGCCAGGCATGCACGTCTCGAAAGTGCAAGGTCACATGTAAATCATCGTACTGATGGGCAATCGTCATAAAGGGGGTAGAGATTGCGTCCACCATGCCGAGCTCTTCCTCTAGCTCCCGAGCCAAGGCTGCGCCCAGCGTTTCACCTGGCTCCACCTTGCCACCGGGGAATTCCCAGCAGCCACCCTGATGCTGGTGGTCAGCACGCTTGCTCAGGCAAATATGGCCACTACCACGAATAATACCGGCAACGACAATGATTGAAGGGGTTGGGCTTGTTGGCATGGGGGTTTTCCAAATCTCTGCGAGAAGCTGCGTGCAAGCAAGCTCTTTACGCGCTCAGCGGTTTGTCATTATGCGATTACGCCTTTGAGGCTAATTCGACCTACCGCTGGGTTCTTGCAACAAGCATATAGCGTTTTTTCTGTTGTAACATATGCTTCTTATGCGTCTCATAATGCGTCTTTAAGTTCGATACTCCGCATTAATCTTCACGTAGTCATAGCTGAAATCACAGGTCCAGACCGTGCACTGTGCATTCCCTGATGCTAAATCGACACGTATGGTGATTTCCGGTTTCGCCATCACCGCGGCACCCTGAGCTTCCTGGTAACTATCCGCCACGCCCCCTTTCTCCACCAGCGGCAAGTCACCCAGCCAGACGTTAACCTTGTCCACATCAAGCGTCGCAATTGGTGCCCGGCCAATGGCGGCCAGAATACGGCCCCAATTCGGGTCAGAAGCAAATAGGGCGGTTTTCACTAGAGGTGAATGGGCAATGGTTTCTGCCACTACGCGTGCGTCGCTCTCGCTGGCAGCACCCGCCACGGTAATCTCCACAAACTTGGTCGCCCCTTCACCATCACGCACCAGGGCCTGGGCCAGTTCAGTGAAGACTTCTTCAAGCGTCTGGTACAACAACTGGCTATGATCATCCAATGCCGTAATCTGATCCATTTCCGCCTGGGCCGTGCTAATTAACATGCAGGCATCATTCGTGGAGGTATCACCATCGACCGTCACCCGGTTGAAAGATTTATCTGCCAACGCTTTCACCCACTGGTCCAGCAACGGCTTGGCAATTGGTGCATCGGTGGCGATAAACCCAAGCATGGTGGCCATGTTCGGCTTGATCATGCCTGAGCCCTTGGACATCCCCGTCACCGTCACCGGCACACCATTCATTTCCACCCGCCGGCTGGTGAGCTTCGGGTAAGTATCCGTAGTCATGATACCTTCCGACGCTCGTCCCCAATGGTGAGGGTCGAGCGCAGCCAGAGCCTTTGGCAAACCGGAAGCAAACGCCGTCAAAGGAAACTGCTCACCAATCACTCCGGTGGAGTAGGGCAAAATTTCATCCGCCTGACAGCCCGCCGCTTTGGCTAGCAGCTCACAACTCGCCAAACAGTTTTCCAGACCTTTCTTACCCGTGCCGGCATTCGCGTAACCGGTATTGATCATCAGATAGCGAGGCGTGGTCGTGGCCAAGCGAGCTTTCGCCACCTGAACTGGCGCCGCACAGAAACGATTAAGCGTGAAGACCCCACTGACACGGCTACCCTCTGCCAACTCCAGCAGCACCAAATCCTTACGATTCGCTTTCTTGATACCCGCTTCAACCGCGGCAAGCCGCACGCCGGGGACCGACAACCACTCAGACTGTGTCATAACGCGTTTCCTGCTATCCATGTGTTAAAGCTTGCTATGAAAAAAGCGCTCTGCCAAACATTGAGCGTCGCGGCATACTCTTAGTATTTTGTCAGATGACGGCGCCACCAAGTCGACATACCAATTAAAACGTCAACGCTAGGCCAAAACCACAAACCCAAACAAACAAAGCACCGGCATTACCGGTGCTTTGTTTGTTCTTGCAGTTTGAATCGTATAGCTTGAAGCTGCCTCTATTCGATTTTCCCGTGGCACTGCTTATACTTCTTACCAGAGCCACAAGGGCAAGGCTCGTTACGCCCTACTTTGCGGCCATTGCGGACCATGGTCTTAGGTTGCTCACCCTGCTGCTGGCTTGGTTGTGGTTGAGCACTACCATCCGTACCTGGCTCAGCCACCGTCTGCATCTTCATTTTTTCAGCTTGCTCGCGCGCTTCCTCTTCGCGCTGCTGCTCAAGGCGCTCCACTTCGTCATCGCGACGGACCTGGAGGCTGTGCAGCACGCGAATCAACTCGTGCTGAATTTGATTAAGCAGGCCCTGGAATAATTCGAACGCTTCTTTCTTGTATTCCTGCTTGGGATTTTTCTGGGCATAACCTCGCAGATGAATACCCTGACGCAAGTGATCCATGTTCGCCAGATGCTCTTTCCAGTGACGATCGAGAATTTGCAGCATGAGATGCTTTTCGATTTTGCGCAGGTCCTCGGTACCGATTTCCGCCTCTTTACGCTGATAATCCTCGTCCATGCTCTCAACCAGCTTATCAATCAAGCCTTCGATGTGGAGCTGATTATCCTCGTTGAGCCATTGCCCCACAGGAGCGTGGCACTGGAATTCCGCTTCGAGGGTCTTTTCAAGACCAGGAATGTCCCATTGGTCTTCAACGGAACCAGGCGCCATATAGTCGTGAACCAGCTCAGTGATGACATCACGGCGGATCCCTTTCACCGAGTTAACCAGATCTGCGGCTTCCAGAATCTGATCACGCTGACCGTATATAACCTGACGCTGGTCGTTAGCCACATTATCATATTCAAGTAAATTTTTACGAATATCGAAGTTGCGTCCTTCGACCTTGCGCTGAGCGTTTTCAATCGCGCGGGTCACCCAACGATGCTCAATCGCCTCACCATTTTCAAGGCCCAAAGAGCGCATCAGATTACGAATTTTATCTGACGCAAAAATTCGCATCAGATCATCTTCCATGGACAGGAAGAAGCGAGTGTAGCCCGGATCACCCTGACGACCGGCACGGCCACGCAACTGGTTATCGATACGGCGAGACTCATGGCGCTCAGTGCCGATAATATGCAAGCCACCCGCTTTCATAACCGTATCGTGGTTTGCCTGCCACTCGGCCCGAATTTTCTCCGCTTCCGACTCGGACGGAGTCTCCATATGTTTAATCTGCTCTTCTGGGTTACCGCCAAGCATAATATCCGTACCGCGACCCGCCATGTTAGTAGCAATGGTCACCGCTCCCGGACGGCCTGCTTGGGCAATAATCTGAGCTTCGCGCTGGTGAAACTTGGCATTCAATACTTCGTGATGAACCTTGTCCTGCTTCAAACGTTTGGAAAGGTATTCCGACGCTTCAATGGTCGCCGTTCCTACCAACACAGGTGCACCCTTAGCCACCGCTTCGGTGACCTCTTTAACGATGGCATCGAATTTTTCTTGTAGGCTTAGATAAACTAGGTCATTGGCATCAACCCGCACCATGGGCTTATTCGTCGGCACCACGACGACATCCATGCCGTAGATTTGACGGAATTCCAGTGCTTCGGTATCAGCCGTACCGGTCATTCCTGACAGCTTGTTATACAGGCGGAAATAATTCTGGAAGGTGGTCGAGGCCAGCGTCTGGTTTTCCTGCTGAATATTGAGGCCTTCTTTCGCTTCGATGGCCTGATGAATGCCTTCCGACCAGCGTCGCCCGGGCATAGTACGACCAGTATGCTCGTCAACAATCACAATTTGGCCATCTTGTACTATGTAATCCCGGTCAATATGGAACAAGGCATGGGCCTTAAGCGCCGCATGCACATGGTGCAGCAACGCCAGGTTATGGGCCGCATACAAGCTTTCGCCCTGTTCCAACAACTGGTTATTGACCAACAGCGCTTCAATTTTCTGATGACCAGCTTCCGTCAGCTCCACCTGACGCTGCTTTTCATCAATGAAGTAATCACCCTCGCCTTCTTCTTCCTGCTTCTGCAACTGCGGCATCAGCAGGTTGACGGCCTGATATAGCTCAGATGAGTCCGCCGCCGGGCCAGAAATAATCAGCGGGGTACGAGCTTCATCGATAAGGATGGAGTCCACCTCATCGACGATGGCATAGTTCAACCCACGTTGAACTCGGTCTTCCAAGCGGAAAGCCATATTGTCACGCAGGTAATCAAAACCGTATTCGTTGTTAGTACCGTAGGTAATATCCGCAGCATACGCCGCACGCTTGTGCTCGGTGGGCTGTTGAGAAAGAATAATGCCGACAGACAGGCCCAGAAATTCGTACAACGGGCGCATCCAGTTAGCATCACGCTCGGCTAGGTAATCATTCACCGTAACCACATGTACGCCTTCACCGGAAAGTGCGTTCAGGTAGGCGGGGAGCGTCGCCGTCAGCGTTTTACCTTCACCGGTACGCATTTCAGAAATGCGCCCTTCATGCAGGGAAATCCCGCCCATCATTTGCACGTCAAAGTGGCGCATGCCCATCACCCGAGTCGAGGCTTCACGGACAACCGCAAACGCTTCGGGCAACAATTCATCTAAGGTCTTGCCGTCTTTAAAGGCCTGCCGGAATGCTTCAGTCTTGTGTTGCAGGTCGCCATCGGTAAGCTGAGCCATCGCTTCTGCATGGCTATTAATGGCATCGACCAACTTTGCCATTCGCTTGAGTTCACGATCATTTTTGGTGCCGATGATTTTTTTTACGATGGTACCCAGCATAAAACTTCCGGTTCAGTAAAAGTCAGGACAAACAGCCCGGTGGCGGCAAAGTGATTCACCGCACACATAGTTTGTTGCGCGAAACTGGTGAGCTTCACGAAAGACGTCAGATCTGGCACAGAATCCAAATGAGCAGCCTTCTTCCACAAGCCCAGCCATTCTAAACACAATAGGATGAAGAGATAAGGTGGTAATCTAGGTTATCAAGGGCGCTTAACGAAAACGGCCCCTTACGGGGCCATTTTTCACAATTTTGCTACCGCCGTGCGCGATAAATATAAGGTTGAGGGTTCACCTGAGCACCGTTCTTGAGCACTTCATAATGCACGTGTGGACCTGTCGAACGACCAGAACTGCCCACTTTGCCCACCACATCACCGGTTCGAACAATTTCTCCTGGTTCAACCAGCAGCTCCATAGCGTGCCCGTAGCGAGTGGACAAACCATTACCGTGATTAATCTCAACCATTTTTCCATAACCAGAGCGCTCACCGGAATAAGTCACAACGCCAGCACCGGTGGCCACAATCGGCGTTCCTTCCTTGCCTGCGAAATCGACCCCTTTATGCCAAGCTACGCGGCCGGAGAATGGATCGGAACGTCGCCCAAAACGGCTGGACATCCAGCCCTTGGTCAGCGGACGGCCAGACAGGTAGGTCTGATCTTCCAGTTGCTTATCCGCCAACAGATCCTCCAGAATATCCAACTGACGTTCGCGACGCTCCAGCGTAGTAGTCATCTGATCTAGCGCTACCATAAACGATGGCAACTCGTAGCTGGCCTCCTCTTCTGAAGCTTCTGGGCCGCCTACACCGGGGACACTGCTAAAATCGAATTCGTCACCACCAATGTCGGCCACTTCAACCAAGCGTTCGCCCAATGCATCCAGGCGAACCAGACGCGCTTGAGCCTGAGCCAACTTAAGGGTCAACGCTCGGAATTGTTCCTGGCTTTGTTGATCCAGTTCAGAGAGCGCCAGCTGTTGCTGCTCCAGCTGGCTGGCAAAGCGCTTCGTCATCATTGAGGCGAATTCAGGCTGACCACCGACCCTATAAGCCAATAGGTAAGCACTAACACCAATAAGGACAGGAAACGCCACCAGCACCACAGCCAATAGCCAAGGCCAATGACGGGGAACGGGCAGTGTGCGCGAATGGCCGCGCTTGCTATTAAGGACTATGATGTTCATAACGTTTCGTAACGCACCATCTAAAAGTCATTCAATTCAACAAGTTATACTACGCTTATAATTTTTTTACAATCTGCAGGCTAGTCTAAGTAAAAACCATGAGCAAGACAACGTCGCCCAAAGCCCTTCTCTCTCTGCTAAGCGGTCACCCCGCTCTGTCAGCCTTGGTAAAAGAAGCCCGCAAGGTTCCTGCACAAGAGAAAGATGATCCGTTGGACTGCCTGCCCCCCGCCCTTCGTGAGCGAGTGACGCTTGTGGAAGATCAACACCGCTGGCTGGCCATTACAGAAACTAGCGCCACCGCTCAACTCTTACGCTTCCATCTCCCGAAGCTTCAGCAAGCCATGCCCGGGGAGCAGATCAAAATCGTGGTCGGAGGCAAACGCCAACCCATGCAAAGCAATAGGCATGCCAAAGAAACAGTAAGGCCACATTTAGCCCAAGAAAGTGCCCAGCATATAGAAGCAGTGGCCGAAGCCATCGAGGATGATGCGTTAAAAGCATCATTACTGCGGCTAGCCAGCCGCGGGGAGCCCGATAAATAACCACCTGGCCGCGGGAGACGGCCAGGTGGTCCACAGGACTTCGACGTACAACCGAATTGCTTCGGTCGGAGCCAGCATCACTTCCGGGTCATCCTGATCCGAAGCGGCCAACTCGCTTTCCAACTTACTTTTTACTTTACCGCTACTTATTCTGCAGCCAAAACAGGGCGCATATAAGACACAGGTGCATCGGTGGCATCTTCGAACGTCACCACCTCGTAGGAGTCTTCCTGACGGAGGATCTCCCGCAACAGCGCATTGTTGAGTGCATGGCCCGACTTGTGGCCAATAAACTCGCCGATCAGACTGTGGCCCAGCAGATACAAGTCGCCAATGGCATCCAGCATCTTGTGTTTGACGAACTCGTCGTCATAACGCAGACCGTCTTCGTTTAGGATACGGTATTCGTCCACCACGATGGCGTTATCCACACTGCCACCCAACGCCAAGTTCTGGCTGCGCAGGAACTCGATATCGCGCATAAACCCAAAGGTTCGGGCGCGAGCCACTTCTTTCACGAACGAGGTCGTGGAGAAGTCGATACTGGCCAGCTGGTTGCGCTCTTCAAACACCGGGTGATCGAATTCAATAGAAAAGGTCACCTTGAAGCCATCAAAAGGCACGAATGTCGCCGTTTTGTCGTCTTCACGCACCGTTACTTCTTTCTTGATGCGGATAAACTTCTTGGCGGCTTCCTGTTCCTTGATTCCAGCAGATTGCAACAGGAAGACAAACGGACCAGCACTACCATCCATGATCGGCATTTCCGGGGCAGACAACTCCACAAAGGCGTTATCAATCCCAAGGCCCGCCATGGCGGACAAGAAGTGCTCTACCGTACCCACTTTCACGCCATCCTGAACCAGCGTGGAAGAGAGCGTGGTTTCGCCCACCGCGTCCGCCGCAGCCTTGATCTCCACCACCGGGTCCAGGTCCACACGCCGGAACACGATGCCGGTGTTCACGGGTGCCGGGCGCACGGTCATATAGACCTTTTCGCCGGTGTGAAGTCCTACGCCAGTGGCGCGGATCACGTTTTTTAGCGTTCGTTGTCTGATCATCAGTCTGTCACACAGCTGCGGGTACCCTAAAGGATACCGCTTTCCTCAACACAAAATTAGGGCGCGATTATACTAAAATAGCCCTATTTTGCACCCATCTCGCTAAGCCGTTAGTCGGCTTGGCGGCGCAGAAAGGTCGGGATATCAATGAAATCCAGATCTTCCGCGGTGCTCACCGCTTGGTGGCCACGACCACCGGCGGCTTGCTGGGCGGCGCGTTTACGCTCCACAGCCGGGCGATCCAGGTCACTGTAGTCAACCCGCCCGTCTGCTGCGACAGGAGTCTGACGGCCCCGCACGACTTTTAGTTCCTGTGCCGCTGCGCCCAGACCAGTGGCGACCACGGTGACGCTGATGCTGTCGCCCATATCGGGGTCGATGGCGGTACCAATGATCACATTGGCGTCATCCCCAGCCAGTTCGCTGACGATGTCACCCACTTCCGAGAACTCATCCAGAGCGATGGACTCGTTGGCGGTAATGTTAATCAGGATACCCCGTGCACCGCGCAGATCCACATCTTCCAGCAGCGGGCTGGAGATAGCGGCTTGGGCGGCTTCCGCTGCACGGTTGTCGCCACTCGCCGTACCTGTGCCCATCATCGCAGTGCCCATTTCGCTCATCACGGTGCGCACGTCAGCGAAATCCACGTTAATCATGCCGGGGCGAACAATCAGGTCGGCAATCCCTTTCACCGCACCCTGCAATACTTCGTTGGCCGCCTTGAAGGCGTCCAGCAGGCTAGTGGAGCCGCCCAATACTGCTTGCAACTTTTCGTTGGGAATGGTGATCAGCGAATGAACGTGTTCTTTCAGATCATCAATCCCCTGCTGGGCAGAGCGCATACGCTTTTTGCCTTCGAAGGGGAACGGTTTGGTCACCACGGCTACAGTCAAGATGCCCAGCTCCTTGGCGATTTCAGCCACTACCGGAGCTGCACCGGTACCCGTACCGCCGCCCATACCGGCGGTGACGAAGACCATGTCCGCGCCGTCCAGCAGTTCGGCGATGCGATCACGGTCTTCCTGGGCCGATTGACGGCCAATTTCCGGATTGGCGCCCGCACCCAAGCCTTTGGTTACCTGGCTGCCCAGCTGAATCACGGTTTTGGATGAGGCATTACGCAGGGCCTGGGCGTCCGTGTTGGCGCAGATGAAATCCACCCCTTCCACTCCGGAACGCACCATGTGATCCACGGCATTACCACCGCCACCACCGACACCTACCACTTTGATTACCGCGCCATGCGGCACGCTGTCTTCCAGTTTAAATTGCATGGTTGATCTCCCGTTGTTGCTTCCCTGGTTACTACTCATTACGTCGAAGTGTTCCGGTTATGTTGCCGCGGCCCGGAACAACCGCTTGCCCTTAGGTGACGCTTCGCGGGTGTTGCCTGATACGCGAAGCGTGCTGTGACTCTTGTTAAAAATTACCTTTGAACCAACCCTTTATACGTTCCAGCCAGTCCAGCTCACCACCACCGGCTTGAGCCTTGGCACTGGTGCCTTCCTTCTCCATGCGCTGGCCGTACAACAGCAGGCCCACAGAGGTGGAATAAATCGGATTTTTCACCACATCAATCAGCCCGGAAATACCCTGCGGCGCACCCAGGCGCACCGGCATATGGAAGATCTCCTCGGCCAGATCCACGGCCCCTTCGATTTTCGAGGAACCCCCGGTGAGCACGATGCCACCGGGAATCAGATCTTCAAATCCGGAGCGGCGAATTTCCGCCTGCACCAAGGTGAACAATTCGTCGTAACGTGGCTCCACTACCTCAGCCAGATTCTGACGGCTAAGGGTGCGCGGCGGACGATCACCCACGCTGGGCACCTTGATGGTTTCATCTGCGCCAGCCAACTGAGTCAGCGCACACGCGTACTTGATTTTGATTTCGTCGGCATGCTGTTTGGGGGTGCGCAACGCCATGGCGATATCGTTAGTCACCTGGTCCCCAGCAATGGGAATATTGGCGGTATGACGAATGGCGCCTTCGGTGAAGATGGCGATATCCGTGGTGCCGCCGCCAATATCCACGATGCAGACACCCAGTTCGCGCTCATCTTCGGTGAGCACGGCGTGCGCACTCGCTAACTGCTCAAGGATGACGTCATCGACTTCCAAGTTGCAGCGGCGTACACATTTCTCGATGTTTTGCACCGCATTCACCGCACAGGTCACCAAATGCACTTTGGCTTCCAAACGCACGCCGCTCATGCCGATGGGCTCACGCACACCTTCCTGATTGTCCACCACATATTCCTGTGGCAGCACATGCAGGGTTTTCTGGTCCGCCGGAATCGCCACCGCTTGGGCCGCGTCGATCACCCGGTCGATATCTGCCTGGGCCACTTCCCGGTCGCGAATGGCAACAATGCCGTGGGAATTGAGGCTACGCACATGGGAACCGGCAATACCGGCGTACACCGTGTGAATATGACAACCCGCCATCAGCTCGGCTTCTTCCACCGCACGCTGAATGGAGCGCACTGTGGCTTCGATATCCACCACCACACCCTTTTTCATGCCCCGTGACGGTTGCGAGCCCAACCCGACGATTTCCAAGGTGCCATCGGCTGCTGTCTGGCCGACGATGGCAACCACCTTGGAGGTGCCAATATCGAGTCCGACAATCATGTTTTCTGTTGCTGTCGCCATGTCACCCTTTCTCCTAACTTTGCTGCTCGCGCCAGGTCACTGCCATGCCGTCCGCATAACGCAGATCCACCCGAGTTACCTGGCGACTATCCGTGCTCAGCACGCCACGATAAAGCCGCACAAAACGGCGTAATTTGGTGGTGTAATGCTCACGGTCAACCACCAGTTCCATGTCGTTATTTAGCGTCAGGCGCGCGGTCAGGCGCGCATTGACTTCCATACTGCGAATGCTCAAATCCACATCCGCCAACGTTTTGCCCATGCTGTGGTAGAAGCCCATGACTTCCTCCAGCCGCTGTTCCGGGCCATTCAGGTGAGGCAGGTTGGCCAGGTCGTACTGCTTCAGCGCCTTGAACGGCTGCCCGCTATCCGACACCAACACCGACTCATTCCACACGGCCACCGGACGCCTTTCTTCTACCGTCAGCACCACGGTATCGGGCCACTGACGGCGCACGGAAACCTCTTCCACCCAGCTCAATCCCTGCGATTGCTGGTAGATTTCCTCCAGCGGCACAGAGAAATAATTTTCTTCGCGCACTAGCGCCGCCAACGCGGTTTCTATCTGCTGCTGACGGCGCACATCGGTCACCCCATCCACGCCCACCTTGCGGATCGGGTAACCATCCAGCGCCGCCGGCAGGTAGATCACTGCCAGCAGGCTAACCATCGCCACCGAGCCAACCAGTATCCATGGCACCGCCGCTGCCATCCGCTCGCGCAGAGGTACGCCGACCTTTTTAACCGGCTTGCGGCGGGCGCCACGCGGCGCGGGGGCGTTTTTAGCCACGACCCCGTTCCAGCGCGTCCAGCAGAATTTCACCTACCAGCACATCGAAATCACGGCCAGTAGCTTTCGCGGCCATCGGCACCAAAGAATGGTCGGTCATACCTGGCACCGTATTCACTTCCAGCAACTGCCACTGGCCTTGTTCATCACGCATGACATCCACCCGGCCCCAGCCACGGCATCCGGCGACGCGGAACGCCGTGAGTGCCAACGTGCGCAACGTCTGCTCATCGGCCTCATCCAGCCCAGCCGGGCATAGATACTCAGTGCTATCGGACTGGTACTTGGCTTCAAAATCATAGAAGGCATGGGGCGTTTGCAGGCGGATAGCCGGCAAAGCTTCATCACCCAGCACCGCCACGGTGTACTCCGGGCCGTTCACCCAGGCTTCCACCAACACGTCCTGATCAAATTTTTCCGCGGCCACTAACGCTTCGGCCAGTTCCTCGGTGTTATCGGCCTTGGCCATGCCGATGGACGACCCTTCATGGGCTGGCTTGACGATCACCGGAAAACCCAACTCTGCCTCTTCACGCCCAGCCACATAAAAGGCTGGCGTGGGCAAACCCGCACCTTTCCACAGCTGCTTGGTACGTACCTTGTCCATGCCGATAGCCGACGCCATCACGCCGGAGCCTGTGTAGGGAATCTCAAGGTGCTCCAATACGCCTTGAATCACGCCGTCTTCGCCACCGCGGCCATGCAAGGCAATAAAGGCGGCATCAAACCCTCTCAAGGTATCGACGCTCTTATCCGCCGGGTCCACCAGCTCTGCGAGCAAACCCAAGTTACGCAAGCCTGCATGTACCGCAGCACCGCTCTTCAGCGACACAGAGCGTTCTGCAGATCGACCACCAGCCAGCACTGCCACGCGGCCTACTCGGCTCAATCGTTCTTTCAATGCACGCTTATCCATGGCCGCCTCCCTGAGCAACCAACTGCTTGGCGATGGCACCGACATTACCCGCGCCTTGGGTGACGAGCAGATCGCCATTCTGAAGCTGGCTGGCCAACAAGCCTTGCAGCTTGTCCGGGTCATCCACAAACACAGGCTCCAGCCCGCGCTTGCGCAGACTGCGACACAAAGCACGGGCGTCAGCACCGGGAATCGGTTCTTCCCCAGCGGCATACACTTCTAACATCAGCAATACATCCACACCGGACAATACTTCCACGAAGTCCTCGTAAAGGTCTTGGGTACGGGTATAACGGTGAGGCTGAAACAGCATGGCTAGGCGACGGCCCGGCCAGCCTTCACGAATGGCATCAATGGTGGCAGCCACCTCACGGGGATGGTGACCGTAGTCATCCACCAGCGTCGCGCTGCCGCCGTCAAAGTGATAATCGCCTTGCACGTCAAAGCGACGTCCCACTCCGGTAAAGTTGTTCAGGCCACGGATAATGGCCTCGTCGCCCGCACCCTCATCCGCCGACACCGCAATAGCGGCCAGCGCATTAAGCACGTTATGGCGTCCGGGCATATTCAGCGACACGTCCAGGGGCTCGCCTTCCGCGCGCACCACCCGGAAATGAGTCACCATGCCGTCCTGACGCACGTTCTCCGCACGTAGGTCTGCATCCTCGCTGAAGCCATATCGAATCACCTGACGATTGACCCGGGGCAGCAGCTTGCGCACCACCGGATCATCCACACACATCACCGCCACACCGTAGAACGGCAGGTTGTGAAGAAACTCGATAAAGGTATTCTCCAGCTGAGCGAAATCGCCGCCGTAGGTGTGCATGTGATCCGCATCAACATTAGTGACGATGGCGCTCATGGGCTGCAAGTGCAGGAAACTGGCATCGGACTCATCCGCTTCCGCCACCAGATAACGGCTCTGTCCCAGGCGCGCATTGGTGCCCGCGCTATTCAAACGGCCACCAATCACAAAGGTCGGGTCCAGCCCTGCCTCCGCCATGATCGCTGCGGTTAATGACGTAGTGGTGGTCTTGCCGTGGGTGCCGGCCACCGCGATACCGTGACGAAAGCGCATTAACTCCGCCAACATCTGAGCCCGTGGCACCACCGGAATACGGCGCTCGTGGGCCGCCGCCACTTCCAGGTTCTCGGTATTCACCGCGGTGGAGGTCACCACCACATCTGCACCATCGATATTCTCGGCACGGTGGCCAATGTCCACTCTCACACCCAGGCTGCGCAGACGCTCTAGCACCGGCGATTCCTTAATGTCGCTGCCGCTGATGGCATAACCCTGGTTGGCCAGCACTTCCGCAATGCCGCACATGCCCACACCGCCGATACCCACAAAGTGGATACTGCGAATGCGGCGCATCTCCGGCACCGTATGAATAATGTCGTTATCGGCCATTGGCCACCTCCTCACACAGCGTGGCGGCGCGCTCTGCACTATCCGCCATCGCCTGCTCACGGGCCCGCTCGGCGATTTGCGCCAACAGGCCACGCTCTGCAACCGGTTTCAAGGTGCCAGCAAGACTTACCGCACCCAGGTCCCGTTGGGGCAGCAACAGGGCAGCCCCGCGCTCTGACAACCAACGGGCGTTCAATGTCTGGTGGTCATCCACTGCGCTGGGCAGTGGTACAAACAGGGCGGCCACGCCCGCTGCGGCCACTTCCGCCACGGTCAGTGCGCCGGCCCGGCAGATCACCAAATCCGCCCACCCGTAGGCTTCTGCCATATCATCAATAAATTCACTCACCTGAGCCTGCAGCCCCAGCGCCTGGTAAATCGGTGCAGCTTCAGCGGTACGCCCGGCGCCGCATTGATGGCGCACCTGTATATCGCGACCCAGTACCGCCAATAGTAATTCCGGCAGATCCTGATTAAGTACCAGCGCCCCTTGGCTTCCGCCCAGAACCAGCACACGAAGCCCGCCCTGATGCTGTGCATAACGACGAGCCGGCTCCTCTAGAGCAGTAATCTGCGGACGTACCGGGTTGCCCACCCAGCAGGCTTGCGGGTGACCAAAAGCACCCTGGAACCCTTCCAGGGTCACCGTCGATAAACGAGACAACAAGCGATTAGTCAGCCCGGGAACCGCATTCTGCTCATGTACCACCACCGGCACCTTGCACAAGCGCGCAGCCAGCCCACCGGGGCCGCTGGCAAAACCACCAAAGCCCACCGCCAGCACCGGCTGACGGGCGCGAATCAGCTGCCGCGCCTGTAACACCGCCCGCAACAGGTTGAACGGCGCGGTCAACTTACGCTTGATGCCACCACCGCGTAGGCGGGACACAGACAATTCGGCAATTTCGTAGCCATACTGGCGCACTAAGTTGCCTTCCATGCCGTTTTCCGCGCCCAGCCAGAGAATATCGAAACCGCGGGTGCGCAGTTGGTCAGCCACAGCCAGCGCAGGGAATACATGCCCACCCGTACCGCCAGCCATAATCAGGACGGTGCCACTCATCGTGCAGCCCTCCCTCTGGCTTTCAGGTGGTCCGCTTCCGCTCCGGCTCGTAAAATCAGCCCCACCATAACGGCGGAAATCAACAGGGAAGACCCCCCATAGCTGATAAAGGGCAGGGTCAGCCCCTTGGTGGGCAGCAGCCCCATGTTCACGCCCAGGTTGATAAATGCCTGGGAGCAAAATACGAAGGCACAGCCATAGACTAGGTAGGCGTGGTACAACAATCCGCGCGCTTCCAAACGGTGGCCAATCCGGAACACCCGCCAACCCAGCAGAATAAAACCACCGATTAGCGCCACATTTCCCAGCAGCCCCAGCTCTTCAGACATCACTGCATAGACAAAATCCGTATGGGCTTCTGGCAGGTAAAATAGCTTCTGTACACTGTTACCTAGCCCCACACCAAACCAGTGCCCTCGACCAAACGCAATCAGACTCTGGGTCAGCTGATAGCCAGAACCAAACTGGTCTGCCCAAGGGTCGGTAAAGGTCATCAACCGTGCCACCCGGTAAGGTTCGGCAAAGGCGACCAATCCGCCAAGTGCCACCGCAATCAAACCGATCAGCAAAAACCGCAGAGTCGGCACGCCAGACAAAAACAACATGCCCATGGCGGTAATTCCCAACACCACCACCGCGCCGAAATCCGGCTCCAGCAGCAACAGCAGCATCAGCACACCCAGCAAACCCAGCGGCAGCAAGAAGGCCTTCCATTCCGTTTCCAACGCGGCTTTGCGTTGCGCCACATATCCCGCTAGATAAAGTACAAAGCACAGTTTGACGATTTCTGAAGCCTGAATGGTCAGGCCTGGCAAAGCGATCCAGCGGGTGGAACCATTCACCGTACGGCCCAGCCCGGGAATAAACACCATCACTAATGCCACCAGCGCCACAGGCAGCATCACAAAGCGCAAACGCTCAAGCAGTGCCAGCGGCACCGCGTAATATACAAAGGCGCCTACACCCAGGCCCAGCGCCAAATAAATGCCATGGCGCATGGCGTAATAAAAGGGGTCACCTAAACGAGTTTCAGCAATCTGCAAACTGGCGGATGACACCATCACTAGCCCTGCCAGAGCCAACAAAATAGCCGTCCACAACAGCGGTTTGTCGATCCCCGTATGGTCTACTTTCAGGATCATGCGCTCAGTCATGGCACAACTCCTGGGCACGGGTGGTGAAATCATCGCCGCGGGCAGCAAAACCGCTGTACTGATCAAACGAGGCACAGGCCGGTGACAGTAAAACGGCATCGCCCGGCTGTGCCAGGGCATGGGCGCGACGTACCGCAACAGCCATATCTGCCACCAGTTCACAGGGCGCCGCAGACATGCCCTGTGCCACGGTAGTACGGTCTTCACCCATCAATAGGGCGGCACGTAAATACTGCCGGGCAGGCTCGGCCAGCGGAGAGAAATCCTGCCCTTTGCCTAGGCCACCAGCGACCAGAATCACTTTGCCCTCGATGCTTTCACCGATCCCGGTCAGCGCCGCCAAGGTGGCGCCCACATTGGTGGCCTTCGAATCGTTAAACCAGCGCACACCACCTGATTCGGCGACCAGCTGGCAACGATGCGGCAGCCCAGTAAAGGTTTTCACTGTGGCCAGTGCTTTATCCCGATTCAAAGACAGCGCATCACTGATCGCCAGAACCGAGAGAATATTCATGGCATTATGGTGGCCGGTGAGCGCCAGCTCTGACAGCGACAATAAGGGCTCGCCTCGGCACAGTAGTTGACCGTTTTCGCTATCTAGCCGGTAATCCGCTTCCGGGTGGGCGCCAAAACTGATCTGCCGGGCCACCGTAGCCGGCGGACGGGTTGCCAAATCATCACGATTCCAGACCGCCACCTGGCAGCCGTCATAGACGCGCTGCTTAGCCGCTAGGTAATCTGCAAAGCTGGCGTAACGGTCCAAATGATCCTGGGAGACGTTTAACACTGTGGCCACTTCCGCACTCAAGCTGTAAGTGGTTTCCAACTGAAAGCTGGACAACTCAAGAACGTACAACCGCGCTTGGTCGTCCAGCAATTCCAGCGCTGGCACACCCAGGTTGCCGCCGATACCTGGGTTCATCCCACAGGCATCTGCCACTTGCCCCAGCAGCGTTGTCACTGTGCTTTTGGCATTGGAACCGGTGATGGCCACCAGCGGCTCACTGGCCGCACGGGCGAACAGCTCAATGTCGCCGATCACTTCTTTGCCATCCACTACCTGCTCGGCAATGGCGGGCGTGGACACCGCCACACCCGGGCTCACGATCAGACGACGGGCCTTGCCCATCCAGCCTTTCTTGAAGCCACCGGTATGCACTTTTAGGTCCGGAAAGTCTGCGCACAGGGCGTCTAGGCCGACCGGTTCAGCACGGGTATCTATGGCGCGCACGGGCATACCCTGATCCGTTAGATAGCGGATCACGGAGCGGCCTGTTACACCCAGGCCAATGACCAGATCAAACCCGTCTTTCGCCATAAATTAACTCAATCCCCTATCGGATTTTCAGGGTCGCCAGACCCACAAGTACAAGAATCACGGTGATGATCCAGAACCGCACAATAATCTTCGGCTCCGGCCACCCCTTCAGCTCAAAATGGTGATGAATAGGCGCCATGCGGAAAATCCGCCGACCGGTGAGCTTGAACGAACCCACCTGCAGCATCACCGATACCGTTTCCATCACGAACACACCGCCCATGATGAAAAGCACAATTTCCTGGCGGACGATCACCGCCATCACACCGAGCACTGCCCCCAAGGACAGCGCGCCCACATCGCCCATAAATACCTGAGCGGGATACGCGTTGAACCAGAGAAAGCCCAACCCCGCCCCACACAGGGCAGCAGAAATAATCACCAGCTCACCGGCACCCGCCACATAGGGAATCTGCAAATACGTAGCGAACTCGGCATGGCCACCGGCGTAAGCAAAAATGCCCAGAGCGCCGCCCACCAGCACGGTGGGCATAATCGCCAGGCCATCCAGCCCGTCGGTGAGATTCACCGCATTGCTGGTACCGTTAATCACAAAATAGGTCAGCACGATGTAGAACCAGCCCATATTGATGGCGACGCTTTTGAAGAACGGCACGATCAACTGGGTTTCCACCGGGCTCTGCGCGGTGAAGAACAAGGCGCACCCAGCGCCGAGCGCACCAACAGACAGCCACAAATATTTCCAGCGAGCAGGCAGGCCCCGCGGGTTCTTTTCCACCACCTTGCGCCAGTCATCCACCCAGCCCACGGCGCCGAAAACAAACAACACACCCAAAGTGATCCATACAAAACGGTTTTCCAGGTCGCCCCACAGCAAGGTGGAAATAACGATGGCCACCAGAATCAGCGCGCCGCCCATGGTGGGGGTGCCGGCCTTGCTCAGATGGCTCTTCGGGCCATCATCACGGATCGCCTGACCCACCTGTTTTTCCTGCAGCATGCGGATCATGATCGGGCCGACCCAAAAAGCGATGAACAAAGCAGTGAGAACACTTAAGATGCCGCGCAAAGTGATGTACTGCACCACCAGAAAACCGCTGTGGTATTGCGCAAGATATTCAGCCAGCCAAAGCAGCATCAGCGTGCCCCCTGTGTGAGTGTGTGTTCTTGTGTCGCCAACAGCCTTACCACCGCTTCCATACCGGCGCTGCGCGACCCTTTCACCAACACAGTGCCACCTTGTTCCAGCACTGGGGCACTCCAATTCGCCGCCTGTTGATAGTCCTTAGCAATGTTTGCCGCTTCGCCATAGCCCCGTGCAGCTGCTGCTGCACCGGTCATCACCACCAAACCGGCAATGCCGGCCTGCTGAGCGTATTCACCTAATGCTTCTACCAGGCTGTCCGCCTGCGGGCCCAACTCACCCATTTCTCCCAGCACCAGCATTTGTGGTGCGGGCTGTGCGGCCAACCAGTCGATGGCTGCACGTACCGAGCCCGGATTAGCGTTATAAGTATCGTCAACCACCGTGCCGGTGCCGGCGGATTGAATATGCATCCGCCCAGGCACGGGCTTGAGCGCTGCCAGTCGCGGCAACACCTGAGGCAAACTAGCACCTAGCGCGCGGACCGCTGCGCAGGCCATCAGGGCATTACTCACCTGATGCGCCCCCGGCAGCGGGACAAGCACAGCGTCGCCCAGCGGCTGAAGTACGAACTCGGCACGGTCGCGGTGGAGGACAATGTTCTCTGCATACAGGTCGGCTCCGGCCCGTGTGCTTTCGTCCATACTCACCCGCACCACGGTCAACCCCGCAGCACGGGCTTTTTCTGCAAAAAAATCGGCAAAGCTATCATCGTTGTTCACGATCGCCTGACCGCCCTGCGTACAACCGGTAAAAATTTCTGCCTTGGCGTCGGCTATGCCCTGCATGGAGCCAAAGCCCTCTAGATGCGCCCCGGTTACATTCGTCACTAACACCACCTGCGGGCGCGTCAACGAACTGGTCCACGCAATTTCGCCCGGTGCATTGGCACCCAGCTCAATCACGGCATAACGATGCTCGGCACGCAGCCGCAGCAGAGTTAGCGGCACACCCACGTCATTATTAAAATTGCCATTGGTGGCCAAGGTACCTTCGCCCAACATGGTCGCCGCCATTTCTTTCACGGTGGTTTTGCCGGCATTACCGGTCACCGCCAGGCGGGGCATGCCGAACTGAGCGGCATAGCCACCGGCAAGTCGCCCCAAACCTTTACGGCTATCGGCAACCTGCACAACGTTGTCGAAACAGTCCTGCTCGTGCTCGACCAAAGCAGCAATGGCGCCACCGTTTTTGGCAGACGCTAGAAAATCATGGGCATCAAAGCGCTCACCGCGCAGCGCGGCAAACAGACAGCCGGGTTCAATATCGCGGGTATCGGTGGCGACCGCATTCACTTTCAAGTCGTCACCGTGCAGGGCACCGCCGGTCCACTGGGCGATCTGTGACAGCCACATCATTGTGCACCTCCCCGAGCGTTGAACGCCTTGTGGGCCAGATCGCGATCATCACTGGGGTAACGCACACCATTCACTTCCTGATAATCCTCATGGCCTTTGCCGGCAAGCAGAATCACATCGCCGTCACTGGCCGCCTGCACCGTATCCATCACCGCTCGATCACGTTCAACAATGATCTGCACTGACCCTGTGTCAGTGAGACCAGCGCACATTTCATCAATGATTTTTTGCGGATCTTCGCTACGCGGATTATCGCTGGTAAACACCACGTGGTCCGCGCCACGCTCAGCGACCGCGGCCATTTGTGGGCGCTTGCCGGTATCCCGGTCGCCTCCGCAACCCATGATGCAGAACAAGCGGCCAGCGAAGTGCGCACGACAGGCTTGCAGAGCTTTTTCCAGCCCATCCGGTGTGTGGGCGTAATCGACAATCACCGTGGGACAGCCAGCTTGCTGCACCGGTTCCATGCGACCGGGCACTGGTGTTATCGCGGCCAGAGCTCCAGCCAGTGAATCCGTGCTGACACCCTGTCCATGCAGAATACCGGCAACGGCCATCAGGTTGCTGAGGTTGAAACGGCCGAACAGCGGCAAAGTGACCGAGAAGGACTCTCCGCCTACGTTCAGTTCGGCATTGGTGCCTTCGGCGGTGAACGCCACAGACGCACAACGCACGGTGGCACCGGTCTGATCGCCGAAGGTCACACAGCGTACGCCATCGGCCAGGCAGCCCACCAACGAATACGCCACCGGGTCGTCACAATTGATCACCGCCAACTTCACGCCGTCACGGGTGAATAACACAGATTTGGCTGCCAAATAGGCTTCCATGTCGCCGTGGTAATCCAGATGATCGCGGCTCAAGTTACTGAATACAGCCACCGACACCGGAGTCGGACCCAGCCGATGCTGATCCAGCGCATGGGAAGACACCTCCATAGCCACTGTATCGGCACCCGCCTCAAGGACTCGGGCTAAGCCGGCCTGCAGGGTAATCGGATCCGGAGTGGTATGGCCGGTAATCTGTTCATTATCTTTCAAGCCTAAGCCTAGTGTGCCGACCAGCGCACAGCGATGGCCCAGCGCATTCAGTGCATCACGCAGGAACCAAGTAATGCTGGTTTTGCCGTTGGTACCCGTCACACCCACCACATTCATGGCCGAGCCAGGCTCCCCGTACCAACGGGCCGCGAGCTCACCCACCGAACGGCTCAGACCGGGAAAATTCACCCGTGGCACCGCCTGCTCCTGCTGAACAGAAAATGTCTCTGCCTCAGCCAATACTGCCACCGCACCGGCAGCAATCGCCTGGCTGACAAACTGGCGACCATCCCTGGCCACGCCCTGCACGGCCAAAAAAGCATCACCGGGCATAACTTTGCGGCTATCGAGCTGTAACCCTGAAAGCACAACACCCGCCGCAGTAGCAGGCAGGGTGGTATTAGGCAGCAGTTGCTGGAGAGTCATCATGAGCGATCCTCCCCGTCCGGCCCGCCGGCCAGCAGCCCGTCAGGCTTGTCCGGTGGCACATGGAGCGAGCGCAACACGCCACTCATAATGCGAGAAAATGCCGGCGCCGCAACGAGCCCACCGTAATAGGCATCACCCGCCGGATCATCAATCACCACCACGGTGACAATGCGCGGGTCCGTTGCCGGGGCCAACCCAGCAAACAGACCAATATAGTTATCATCGGCGTAACCACCGTTCACCACCTTGTGCACGGTGCCGGTCTTGCCTGCCACCTGATAGCCTGGCACCTGGGCCCGGCGCGCGGTGCCAACACGGCTGACCACCGTTTCCAACATCTGTACCAGCTGGCGAGCCGTCGCCTTGCCGATCACCTGTTCACCCTGCGGCGGCTGATCCACTTTCTTCAAGGTCAACGGCACTTTGACGCCATCGTTAGCGATCACCGCATAGGCCTGAGCCAACTGCACCGCGGAGACACTCAAACCGTAACCATAGGACAGGGCCGCTCGTTCAACATCGCGCCATTTACTGCGCAGCGGCAACAGCCCATCGCTTTCGCCAGGAAACGCAATGTGGGTGGATTGCCCGAAACCAAAGCGCTCTAGGTAGCCCGGCAATGCCTGCGAATCCATGGCTAACGCCAGCTTGCTGGTCCCCACGTTGGAACTTTTAGTGAGCACAGTGGTGATATCGATAACACCGTAATCACGGTGATCTCGAATCGTTTTGCTGCCCACCCGCAGTGTGCCTGGATGAGTATTAATGGTAGTGGACGGCGTGACCATGCCCATTTCCAACGCCGCCGCCACAGTAAAGGGCTTCATGGTGGAGCCTGGTTCGAACAGGTCAGTCACAGCGCGATTACGCAGCGCCCCGGTATCCAGGTTGCCACGATTATTGGGGTTGTAGGCTGGCTGATTCACCATGGCTAATACTTCGCCGGTGCGCACATCCAACACAACCGCACTGCCCCCTTTCGCATTAAATTTTTGTACCGCTCCGAGCAGTTCTCGGTAGGCCAGATACTGCAGGCGAAGGTCGATACTGAGCGTGACATCTTCACCCGGTTCCGCCGGTTCCAGCACTTCGATATCCTGAATCACCCGGCCCAACAGATCCCGCACCACCTTCTTACGACCGGAATGCCCGGACAAATGATCTTCAAGAGCCAGCTCAATACCTTCTTGGCCTTGATCATCGATATTGGTGAAGCCCACCACATGGCTTGCCACTTCACCGGCCGGGTAATAGCGACGGTATTCTGTCAATGCATAGACACCGGGCACATTTAAACTCAACACTGTCTTGGCTGTTTCCGGTGCTAACCCCCGCTCCAAATAGATAAATTCACGGGACTTATGGCGGCGAACCTTGCGGGCAAACGCTTTCTGATCGATCACCGAATTACCGGCCAAACGCCCCCACTGATCCTGGTGCTCCATCGCTTCGCGGGGATTCACCCAGAGCGTCACCACCGGTGTACTCACCGCCAATGGCTTACCCGCACGATCACGAATCACACCCCGATGAGCCGCCAGCGGCTCCACCCGCAGGTTGCGGATGTCCCCTTGGTGGGCCAAAAAATCATGCTGAATAACCTGAAGATCCACCGCTCGAATTAACAACAGGCAGGCACACACCGACCAGAAGCCCAGCACAAAGCGCCAGCGCATCAGGTGATTCGGTTGCCGTATCTTGCGGGCCTGTTTCTTCATGGCCTGATCAGCACTCTCTCATTCGTCTTAGGTAACTTCATGCCCAGCTTTTCTCTAGCCAGGCGCTCCACCCGGGCGTAACTACCCCAGGTGCTGTGTTCCAACAACAATTGGCTCCACTGGGTTTCCAATCGAGTCTGTCGCTGCTGTAAACGTTGACTTTCATCCGTGAGACGCCGCGCCTGATGCACGCTATAACTGACACCCAGCGCAGACATCACGACCATCACGACCAGTACGCGAATCATCCACGGCGCCGCCATCAGGCCACCTTCTCCGCAATACGCAGCACCGCACTACGCGAGCGCACATTCACTTTCAGCTCAGCCTTGCTGGCCCGCATGACCTTACCCACCGGCTCCAGCCGCTGAGGCAGTTCATCACCCAACGGCAGACCACCGCGCCCTTTCGGTGCCCGGCCGGAATGATCACGAATAAATAATTTCACGATCCGGTCTTCCAAAGAATGGAAGCTAATAATGGCGAGACGCCCGCCGATGGCGAGCGTCTCGAGGGACTGTTCGAGCACCTGATCCAGTGCATCCAGCTCCCCGTTTATATGTATTCGCAGGGCCTGAAAGCTGCGCGTCGCCGGATGCTTACCCTGCTCATTACCCCCCAGCACGGACTCGATCAAGTCGGCCAACTGCAGGGTGCGGGTAATCGGCTGCTCTTTGCGGGTTTCACAAATACGCTTGGCGATCCAACGAGACTTGCGCTCTTCGCCGTAGCGATACAGCACATTGGCGATATCTTTTTCCGCTGCGTAGGACAACCACTCGGCCACGCTCTCGCCTTGGGTCGGGTCCATGCGCATATCGAGGGGGCCGTCACGCAGAAAACTGAAACCGCGCGCCGCATCATCCAGCTGTGGCGAAGAAACGCCCAGATCCAGCAACAAACCGTCAATCGGCCGACCGGCCTGCTCCACCGCTTGTGGCAGGCAGTCAAAGCGGCCGGCCATCATATGAAAACGGCTATCGCTAGCAGCCAATTGCTGGCCAGCAGCAATTGCTTGCGGGTCGCGATCAATACCGATCAGGCGACCGTTTTCACCCAGGCGCGAAAGCAAGGCACGGCTGTGGCCACCACGACCAAAAGTGCCGTCCACATAAAACCCTTCGCTCTGGCTGAACCACATATCCAGCACCTCTTCCAGCATTACCGGCTGGTGTGCGTACGGCGTGTCCTCGGTCGTCATCAGAACGACAGCTCCTGCACACTTTCCGGCAACGCTGCCGGGTCCAGGGTGCCATCCACATCGGCCCAACTCTCTTCTTTCCAGATTTCAAAACGGTGCAGCTGGCCGATCAGCATGGCGCGTTTCTCCAAGTTAATTGCCGCCCGCAATTCCGGCGGCACCAACAAACGACCACTGCCGTCCATCTCAATTTCAGCGGCTTGGCCCAAGAAACGCCGTTTGAGCTGGCGAACCTGCGGGTTGGAGTCGCGCTGTTCAGACAGTTTTTTTGCGGTGTCCATAAATTCAGCACGCGGGTAGAGCGCCAGGCAGTCATCAAAGGGGTGCAGCGTAAGCACAAGCTGGCCACCGCACGTGTCGATTAACGACGCACGGTACCGAGTCGGCATGGTTAGCCGCCCTTTGGCATCCAGATTGAGTGCTGCGCTCCCAGTAAACACTGGCCATCCTCTTGCTCTTGGTTATGCGGTTCCTTCCTAGGCTTTTGCCCCACTTCATGACACCAGCCACCAGGAAATTCCCACTTTTTCCCACTTTCCACCACATTGAGACACTCTAGGGCCACAGCAAAGCTCAAGTCAAGCGTGACACACCGAAGAAACGTAAAAGAATTCCCAAAAAAATCAGTCTGTTAGGGGGCATTTGAACAGAATAGAACGAACAAGGAAGCGACGAACGGAGGGAGTTCCGTGATGAATCAGGGCGCTGGGACGCGCAGAAGAGAAAGCACTTTAAGTTTTAGATGAATTTGCTATTAATAATAGTATTTATATGCCGCAAAGCAATCACGTCACCCCATATCTCGATGGCAGCCGGTAATTTCCACTATCCAGCAAGTCCACGCCGCACTCCAGCGACGCCAGCCAACCCAAAAAATGATCCACATTGGCGCCTTCAAAGTAACCACCATGCTGAGGCACAATCATTCGTGGCGCCAACTTGCGCACCATCGCCACCCACAGCCGGCAAGCCCGATTACTGGCCATGTAGCGCCGATGAAAACCCAACATGCTGTGACAGTGATCCGCAAAATTATCCACCTGCCCCTCTTCACCGTCCAGACTGGCTCCAATGTCCCCGGAGAAGAGAATGCCACTGAGCGGGTCATAGAAGCTGAAATTGCCCACAGAGTGCAAAAAGTGCGCCGGCAAAACCCACAACTCAGTGCCGGCAAACGGCAACACCTTGCCCTCATCGGCGACGCCCAAAATTCGCGCCTGCAACTGCTCACCCATCTTACCCGTCACATAGGACGACGCTAAATGCGGCAGAAAGCGGGACCACAGACGACTAACCACCACCTGGCACCGGGTATGCATCAACCAGCGCGGTAATGACGCGATAATGTCCGGGTCCTGATGGGATGCCAAAATATAGTCCAAACCGTCTAAATTAACGCGACGGCTGAGGGCAATGGCCAAAGGGGTATAGGTAAGATCGCCGCCGGGGTCGATTAGCGCCGCCCGGTCGTTGTGGCGAATACAGAATTGATTCGCTTGCACTCCCTCGCCCACCACTAGGTCAGCAAAGCGCAGCACTTCGTGGCCATCTTCACTAAAGAGAGTATCAACTTGTGCCATGCTGGACTCCGCACCACGTAAGCGAGGCCGGTAGCCTAACAGCATGAAAAATCACCATAATGACGTACATCAACTTGCGCCCTTAACAGGCGATAGAGGCCATCTATGGCGGTAAAAAAGGTGGACCGGTCGATAAGCCGGGTTCTGTCGTGGACAGTCATTCATCTTGGGTTTGCGTCGCCACAAACCTCTAGCAACCTACCCGGATCCAGCGCGGGCCACGCCAACGGATCCCTATTTGGTCTTGCTCCGGGTGGGGTTTACCCTGCCACCACTGTTACCAGCAGCGCGGTGCGCTCTTACCGCACCTTTTCACCCTTACCGATTCCAACGCGAGGAAGGAAAAGGCGGTATCTTCTCTGTGGCACTAGCCGTAACCACACCGTTCCCAGTGTGGCCCCCAGGCGTTACCTGGCACCCTGCCCTTTGGAGCCCGGACTTTCCTCCAGCGGCCATTCTTTAAAAGAACCACCGCCAGCGACTGTCTAACCGGTCCGGACGGGATTCTAGTCGTATGGGCGCCGGTAAGCCAGAGGCATAGGGGCAAGTTGCACGTTTAAAGTTGAAACGCGACACGCAGCCCCAGGCAAACCCTCCTGCGCTCTTCAACCCATCTCTTCCAACAGCACATACAGTTCCTGCCGCTTCAACCCGGTATGGGCCGCCAAAATTTTTGCCACCCGCGACACCGGCAATTCCGCCAACAGCGTTTTGGCCAGTGCTTCGTCCTTTTCTGTCCATGCTGAGGAGTGGACCTGCGGCGACAACACCAGCACCAACTCACCGCGACGTTGATTACTATCCGATGCCACCCAGTCACAGATTTCCGCCACCGGGCCACGCCGAATCGTCTCAAATTGCTTGGTCAGCTCACGGCATAGGGTAATTTCACGATCTTTTTCAACCAGCGATTTCAATGTTTCAAGGAAAGACAGCACACGGTGAGGCGCTTCATAAATAATGCTGGTGACGGAGAGGCCCGCCAGTCGCGCAATAGCCTGCTGACGCGTCGCCCCCTTGGCAGGCACAAAGCCCTCAAATAAGAAACGATCAGAAGGCTGACCCGCCGCAGCCAACGCCGCCAACAAGGCAGAAGCACCGGGAATCGGCACAACACTCACTCCCGCTTCCTGACAAGCGCGAACCAACCTGTAGCCGGGATCACTGATCAATGGCGTGCCCGCATCACTGATCAGAGCCCCCTGCTCACCACCCAGCAAACGGCTCACCAGTTCATCACTACGCTGGCTTTCATTGTGGTCATGACAACTAATCATGCGATTGCGTATACCCAGCTGATCAAGCATGCGCTGGCTGTGCCGAGTATCCTCTGCTGCAATCCAATCCACCGCAGCCAGTACGTCAACCGCACGACGGGTAATATCATCCAAATGACCGATCGGCGTACTGACAATAAACAAAATCCCGCTCATATTCGTGCACTACTCAAGTGTTAAGACGCCCGGAAAGCGCCTACAATAGCCGCTTCATTTTGGTAATACGAACCTCGCCATGGAATTTAGAAAGGCTTATCTGGCAGCACTCCTCGCTGTCACTATAGTGGCCGGCTGCTCTACTAGCCCCTCATCCAAGACTAGGGTCTATGAAACCCCCGTCGTTGCGGCGCCCGATGGCCTCACAGAGACCCCGCCCGCACTGACAGCCGCCCGCAGTCAACTCGCCAGCATGGATGCAGACGAACGCATTGCCTCCACCCTGTCTTGGGCCTCTTCGTATCTCAATGAAAAGCAAGCGGCTGACGCCAATCAATTACTCTCAGATCTGAACCCCGAAAAACTCAACAGCGAACAACGCTTTACCTGGTTACTGCTCAGCGGCCGGGCACAGCTCAGCCAGCAGCAAACAGAAAAGACGCTATCGCTGCTACAGCAACACCAAGAAGAGATATTGCAATACCCCGCCGAGCAACAGGCGCAACTCGACCTCCTACGTGCCGATGCCTTGGCCATGAAAGGGGAGCTGCTGAGCAGCCTACAGCAACGTATAGCCGCCCATCCATTACTCGGCGACGAGGATCAAGACTACAACCACAACATGACCTGGCAGCTGCTCATGCAGATGCCCAACACCGAGCTGGACGAGGCCATTGATAGCAGCAGTGGCGATCTGCGCGGCTGGTTGACGCTGGCTCAACTATACCGCGACCCGATTGCTGACCTGGATGCCCAAATTACTCGCCTGAACCAGTGGAGCAACCAGTGGCGAAGCCACCCGGCCATTGATAACGTCCCGCAGATGCTCGATGCACTTGAGAAAGCCGCCAGCCAACGGCCCAGTCAAGTGGCCATCCTGCTGCCGACCAGCGGCCCCTTGAAAAATGCTGGAGCCGCTTTGCAAGAAGGCATCATGACCGCTTTTTACCAACAACAGAAAAGCGGCCACACGCCAACTCTGCGCTTCTATGATTCTGGCAGTGACGATGTATTAGCGGTGTATCAACAGGCCATCACCGATGGCGCAGATTTCATCCTAGGCCCACTGTCCAAGGACAACGTGGCCACCATTGCCAGTCAAGGTACCCTGCCCGTTACCACCATGGCGCTGAATTACATCGAGACCGATAATCGCCCAGACAATTTCTTTCAATTCGGCCTTGCTCCAGAAGACGAAGCACGCCAAATCGCCAATCATGCTGCCCGCAATGGCGCCTTACAAGCTGGTGTTCTCTACCCGGAGGGGGAATGGGCCGCCCGCGTTGCCAACGCCTTTGCCAATCGCTGGCAGGAATTAGGCGGCTCGGTCACCATCACTCGCACCTACCAAGAAGGCCCCAGTATTGGAGAAACCGTCAAGGAAATGCTGCTGGTCTCTCAGAGCCAGCAACGCGGCAATGCCGTTAGCCGCTTCACCAGCTTAAAAATGGACAATCAGCCTCGCCGCCGTCAGGACATGGATTTCCTATTCTTGCTGGCCGACCCCAACCAAGGCCGCCAGGTGAAACCGGCTCTCAATTTCCACTACGCTAAAAATTTACCCGTCTACTCTACTTCCCTAATCTACAGCGGTGAAGAGGACCCACGACGGGACCAAGACCTAAATGGCATCCGCTTCGTAGACATGCCTTGGATTCTCACCGACGACAATCAAGCGCTACATGAGGCCGCCAACGAACAATGGCCGGATGGCCATGGCCGCTATGAGCGACTGTTTGCCATGGGGATCGACACCTATCGACTACAGGGCCGCCTATACTTGCTCAACGCACTGTCTTCCAGCGAGTTGCCCGGCGTCACAGGCAGGCTACACATGAAAAACCAGCGCATTGTTCGCGAGCTCAATTGGGCTGTCTTTTCTAGCGGCAAGGCAAAAACACTTCCACAAACCACCGAGGCAGCTCAAAACATCCCCCGTGCCATTACTTCGCAGTAAGAAAAATACCGGCCGCGACGCGGAGAAGCGCGCCGCCAAATGGCTGACTGGCCAGGGGTTAAGTATAGTGGAGAGAAATTTTCACTGCCGTCAGGGTGAGATCGACCTGATTCTTCTGGATCAGGAAACGCTGGTCTTCACCGAAGTTCGGTGGCGCAAGCATCAAAGTTACGGCGGCGCACTTGCCTCGGTGGATCAACACAAACAACGGCGCTTAATCAATGCGGCCCAGCATTTTCTAGCCCGCCACCCGGAGCACCATCATCGCCCCTGCCGGTTCGATGTATTAGGCATGGAACCAGACAGCCAACAGGCGGTCCTTTATCAATGGATACAAAACGCGTTTTATAGCGAATAAACTGAAAATTTTTAAAAAACGAACGACCAGAACATAGCGAACCGGACAATGAAGGGGCAATTATGAGCGTGGACCGTATCCGGCAACTGTTTGCCGAAAGCATAGAAACCAAAGCCAAAGCCGGCGAAGTGCTGCCCTCCGTTATAGAAGCGGCAGGTCAGGCCATGGTCGAATGCCTGCTCAATGGCGGCAAAATCCTCACCTGCGGCAATGGCGGTTCCGCCGGCGATGCCCAGCATTTCTCCTCAGAACTGCTTAACCGCTTCGAGATGGAGCGACCGGCCCTGCCCGCTATCGCACTCACCACCGATTCCTCCACGTTGACCTCCATTGCTAACGATTACAGCTACAACGAAATCTTCTCAAAGCAAATACGTGCCTTAGGCGGTAGTGGCGATATTCTTCTCGCAATCTCCACCAGTGGTAATTCCGCCAATGTGATTCAGGCTATTCAAGCCGCCCACGATCGCGAAATGCGTGTTGTCGCTATGACCGGCAAGGAAGGTGGCGAAATGGTTAACCTGTATGGTCCCAACGATATCGAAATTCGGGTGCCCGCCACGTCAACCGCTCGCATCCAAGAGGTTCACCTCCTAGTCATCCATGCGCTGTGCGATTACATCGACCAACAGTTGTTCGGGGGCCAGTAATGCGCGCTCGTTTCATCTCGCACCCAGCCATTACCGCACTGGTGCTATTGCTCTCACTGACCCCTGGCTGCACTTCATTATCCAAGGGTATGTCGGATCAACCCACCGATCAGGATCATGGCTCTCGCACCTTTGGCGCCTTCGTGGAAGACGGTAACATTGAACGCAAAGTGGCGGTCAACCTGGCTCGCGCCAGCGCCGAACTGGATGAGTCTCGCATTGTGGTAGTCAGCTACAATGGCAATGTTCTGTTGGCTGGACAAGTTGCCAGCGAAGACCTAAGCACCCAGGCAGAAAATATTGCCCGCAAGGTGCGCCATGTACGCAATGTGCACAACGAACTACAAATCGTGGGCTCTGGTTCTTTCTTGGCCCGCACTAACGACACCTGGCTCACCAGCAAAATTAAAAGCCGACTCCTGATAAACGGTGATGCGCCGGGCTGGCGAACCAAAGTTGTCACGGAAAACGGCGTAGTCTACTTAATGGGCCTGCTTACCCATGCCGAAGCAGAGGCGGTAGTAGCACAGGTGCAGAAAGTGTATGGCGTACAGAAAATAGTAAAAATCATTGAATATATAGATTAAGCGCTCCGCATCGGCAGCGCGCTCGATGCCGCCTCATGCCGCACCTTCGGAAAACAAAAAGCCCGCTTACTGAGCGGGCTTTTTGTTTTTGCATAACGCATATTACGTACAGCGCTTCACTTAACCACCTTCAAGTGACTGACCTTCCCTCTGCCTTCGTCTTTCTTTTCAAGCTCAGGAGTAGTCGGAGTCGGTGGCTCTGGCGGGTCTACCGGGTCAAACGCCATACCTTGACCATTTTCACGGGCGAAGATCGCCACCACAGCATTTATCGGCACCCGAATCGTCATGGGCATACCGCCAAAACGCGCAGAAAAAGCGATCTCATCATTATCCGCCACAAACTGAGTCACGGCGCGTGGAGCGATGTTCAGAACGATTTGACCGTCCTGGACAAAATCCTGTGGCACTTCCACACCCGGGAAACCGGCATTCACTGCCAAATGGGTGGTCAAGCCATTGTCGCAGATCCACTCGTGGATCGCCCGTATCAGATACGGGCGATTGGACGTCATTTCGGACATAACTACAGCGGGTTACGCAGTTCGCGTTCGGCGTCTGTCAGGCTAGCCTGGAACGCATCACGGTCGAACAAACGCTCGGCATAATCCAGCAGCGGCTTCACCTGCTTGGCAGGCAGCTCAATACCCAAAGCTGGCAACCGCCACAGAATCGGGGCGACCACACAATCTACCAACGTAAACTCTTCACTCATGAAGTATGGCAGTTCGCTGAAAATCGGTGCGGTAGCAATGATCGCTTCACGCAGCTCTTTGCGACGCTTATTGAGGCTGGTTTCTTTCTCTTCACCGGCGAGAATCGCATCCACATGACCGCACCAATCACGCTCTACCCGGTGAATCAGCAGGCGACTTTGTGCCCGTGCCACCGGGTAAACTGGCAACAACGGAGGATGAGGGAAACGCTCGTCCAAATACTCCATGATCACCGTGGACTGAAACAGAGTCAGCTCACGATCAACTAACGTGGGCACTTCGTTGTAGGGGTTCAGCGAAGCCAGATCTTCCGGCTTGTTGTTACTGTCCACATCAACGATATCGACCGTGACCCCTTTTTCTGCCAGCACGATACGCACGCGGTGGCTGTAATGATCTTCCGGGGAAGAAAAGAAAGTCATTGAAGAACGCTTGGTCACCACACCCATTGTCGAATCATCTCCGCACTAGTGATCTATAACAGAAACAGGGTAACCGCTTACACGGATACCCTGTTCAACGCTGGAAGCCAACACTGAGGTATCAGTGTACGTCTTTCCAGTATTCCTTTTTAAGCAGGTAAGCCGGGATCAACAGGATGCCCAAGAACAGCAGCACATAAACCCCAAGACGTTCACGCTGCGGACGAACCGGCTCCGCGGTGTAGGTCAGGAAGTTAGTGATGTCACCCATCGCCTGCTTGAACTCATCTTCGCCCAGCTCGTCCTCCAAGCCCGCCATCACGTGGGGCATGCCCACACTCGGGAAGACATGGTTATTGTAACCAAATGGACGAGACTCATCTTCGTAGAAGTTGATCAGGTATGAATACACCCAATCCGAAGAGCGGTACCGGGTCACCATGGTGAGATCCGGCGGAGCATTACCAAACCACTTCTTCGCATCGTCCTGGTCCATGGCGTTATGCATCTGGTCGCCGAACTTGTCGCTGACAAAGTTCAGATTCTCCATCACCAACTCTTCTGGCATTTCCAGATCTTCCGCCATGCGGCTGTAACGCTGGTACTGCAGAGTATGACAACCCATGCAGTAGTTAACGAACAACTTAGCACCATTTTGCAGGCCAACCTTATCTTGCAGGTTTACCGGCGCTTTAACCACGTACTCGTTGTGGCCACCGCCAGCCGCGAACGCGACCAACGGCAGGCAGCTGAAAAGAATAACCGCTAGTTTCTTCATCAGTGTCCCCCCGTTACCCGTTCCGGAACCGGCTTGGATTTCTCGAATTTATGCACAAACGGCATGATTAGTAAAAAGTAGCTGAAATAATAGATCGTGCCGAACTGCGCCATCATGGTCTTACCCGGAGTGGCCGGCTGGGTACCAAAATACCCCAACATCAAGAAGTCGAGCACGAACAATGCCATGAACAACTTGCTCAACCCTCCGCGATAACGAATGGACTTAACCGGGTGACGATCCAACCAGGGGATGACGAACAGGATCACAATAGCGCCACCCATTGCCACCAAACCCCACGCCTTGGAAGACATGATGAAATCGATGGTTGTGGCTCGCAGCATGGCGTAATAAGGACCGTAATACCAAACCGGCGCAATATGATCAGGGGTTTTCAGCGGGTTAGCCGGCTCAAAGTTCGGCTTCTCCAGCAGATAACCACCACCATCCGGGAAGAAGAAAATCACCACGGCAAAGATCATCAGGAAGACGATCACGCCAGGCAGATCCTTCACGGTGTAGTAAGGGTGGAACGGAATACCATCAACCGGCACGCCATTCTCATCTTTGTTCTGCTTGATTTCCACGCCATCCGGATTGTTGGAACCCACTTCATGGAGCGCCAGGATGTGCAACACAACCAACGCCAGCAACACAATCGGAATTGCGACAACATGCAAAGCAAAGAACTTGTTCACTGTAGCGGTGGACAACAAATAGTCACCACGCACCCAGGTAGTTAGGCCTTCACCAATTTCCTTGGCTTCCGTCGCACTAATGAACGGCAACAGATCAAACGGGATGGCTCCCGCCAGGGAAATGATCACCTGTGCGCCCCAGTAAGACATATTGCCCCATGGCAGCACGTAACCGAGGAAACCCTCAGCCATCAGAGCCAAGTAGATCAGCATACCAAAGATCCATACCAGCTCCCGTGGCGGCTTGTACGAGCCGTACATCAGGCCACGGAACATATGGATATAGATTACTGCGAAGAACGCAGACGCGCCGACCGCATGCATGTAACGGATCAACCAGCCCCACTCCACATCACGCATGATGTACTCAACAGAGGCAAAGCCTTCGTTTGGAGAGAAGAACATGGTCAACCAAATGCCGGTCAGCAACTGATTAATGAGCACGACCAGAGAGAGAACACCGAAGTAGTACCAAAAGTTAAAGTTCTTCGGCGCATAGTATTCGGACATGTGCCGCTTATAAGAGTCCACCACGGGCAGACGGGCATCTACCCAATCGACAACGCGATTCACCATTCCCATCATGCCTTAGTCTCCCCTTCCTCAGAGCCGACGATAACGACAGCTTCGCTCAGGTACGAATGTGGCGGCACCACCAGGTTGGTCGGCGCAGGAACACCCTTGTAAACCCGGCCAGCGAAATCAAACTTGGAGCCATGGCACGGGCAGAAGAAGCCCCCGAATTCCAGCTCGACCGTAGGCTGTTCCTCAAACAAAGGAGAACAGCCCAGGTGAGTACAGGTACCCACAAGCACCAAGTATTCTTTTTTAATTGAACGCCATTCGTTCCTGGCGTAATCAGGCTGCTGATCCACTTCTGACGCAGGGTCACGCAGCTTTTCATCCAGCTGAGGCAGAGTATCCAGCATATTTTCCGTGCGACGCACCACCCAGATGGGCTGGCCCCGCCATTCTTCTACTACGCGCTGTCCTGCTTCCAGCCGACCAATATCCACTTTTACCGGCGCACCGGCATTCTTGGCTTTGGCACTGGGTTGCCAGGACTTCACGAAAGGTACAGCCACGCCAACGGCTCCTGCGGCACCAATTGCCGAAGTTAAACCGATCAGGAAAGTGCGGCGGCTGCTATTAACACCGTCGTTGCTCATTGAGATGTTCTCCCCTTAGATCCCACGCTCGGGGTTAGTCCGAGACTCGAGGTTTATCCTCGCGTTACGGGCGGAGTAAGGCGGCGCAAATGGTAAAGAAAAAGCCCACACCTGACAACAGGTTATTACTCCGCCAGAAGCGCTAAACAGCTGATTCGAACACAAAAAAGCCCAGCAATGCTGGGCTTTTTTGTGAATCTGCAGTGCTTGAAGCTTAACGCTTGGAGAACTGCGGACGACGACGCGCCTTACGCAGACCCACTTTCTTACGTTCCACTTCACGCGCATCACGTGTCACATAGCCTGCACGACGCAGCTGACCACGCAGCTCACCGTCATACTCCATCAGCGCACGGGTGATACCGTGGCGGATGGCGCCAGCTTGACCGTTATTGCCGCCACCACTTACGGTAACGAGCACATCAAACTTATCAGTCGCTTCTACCAGTTCCAGAGGCTGACGAACAACCATCTGGTTGGTTTTACGACCAAAATATACATCCAGCGGGCGACCATTAACACTGATCTTGCCACTGCCCGGACGCAGAAAAACGCGAGCGGAAGAGGTCTTGCGGCGACCGGTTCCGTAGTTGGTTTCTACAGTTGCCATCGACAAACCCCTTAAATTTCCAGCTGCTGCGGCTGCTGAGCGGTATGCGGATGCTCAGTGCCAGCGTAAACTTTCAGTTTGCGGAACATGGCGCGGCCCAGCGGGTTACGCGGCAGCATGCCCTTGATCGCCTTTTCGATGATCATCTCAGGTTTTTCTGCCTGCAGAGTCGCAAAGTTGGCTTCTTTCAAGCCACCCGGGTAACCGGTGTGACGATAATACATTTTGTCTGACGCTTTCTTACCGGTAACGGCCACTTTATCGGCGTTGATCACAACAATGTAATCACCGGTGTCGACATGTGGAGTAAACTCCGGCTTGTGCTTACCGCGCAGACGGCTGGCGACTTCAGTAGCCAACCGACCCAACGTTTTGCCGGAGGCGTCTACCACATACCAGTCGCGCTTTACGCTTTCCGGTTTTGCGCTGTAGGTCTTCATGGAATTCTGCCCTAAATTCAATATGTTACGGGTAGCAAACACCCACCGGCGACAGTTACGCCGGGCAAGAGAGCGCGAATTCTACCCAAGCCCCCCAAAGAACACAAGCGGTTCACTGGCATTTGTTGTCATGACACTAAGTCCCCCTTAGCTAAGGCCATTCTCCGCCCTGCAAAAGGATCATTGTGAACCCGCCCCTGCCATGTTGTGATTGAGCGTAACTCTACACCTTTGCCCCACCCTTTTTAAAGGAACAAACAATGCAACATCGTCGTCTCGGGCGCACGGATCTTAAGGTAAGCGCCCTCTGTCTAGGCACCATGACCTGGGGAAGCCAGAACACCGCACAAGAAGGTCATGCCCAGATGGACATGGCTCTAGATCATGGCATTAATTTTTTTGATACTGCCGAAATGTATGCTGTGCCCGCCAGCCCGGATACCTCTTTTCGCACCGAGACCATCATTGGCGAATGGTTTGCGCGCACCGGTCAGCGAGATAAAGTTGTACTGGCCACTAAGGCCGCCGGCCCCGGTGAGTACGTTAAACATATCCGCGGCGGTCCGCGGTTCAGCGCGAAAAGCTTGCAGGACGCCGCGGAAGGCAGCCTCAATCGGCTACAAACCGATGTGATCGACATCTATCAGCTGCACTGGCCTGAACGCACCACCAACTTCTTCGGCCAGTTGGGCTATAAACATCGAGAGGGCGAAGAAGGCATCGCCATCAGCGAAACCGTTGCTGGCCTGAAAGCGCTGGTGGATACGGGGAAAATTCGCCACTGGGGCCTTTCCAATGAAACCCCTTGGGGCACCATGACCTTCATTCATGAAGCAGAAAAAATCGGCCTGGCGCCTCCGGTCAGCATTCAAAACCCCTATTCACTGCTCAACCGTAGCTTTGAGGTGGGCTTGGCAGAAATCGCCCATCGGGAACAAGTCGGATTGCTGGCTTACTCGCCGCTTGCGTTCGGTATGCTCAGCGGCAAATACCGCAATGACCAGTGGCCGGAAGGCGCCCGCCTCACGCTGTTCAAACAATTTGCGCGCTACAGCAATCCCCAAGCTATCGCTGCCACTGAAGCCTATTGCGAACTAGCCAGTGAACGAGGCGTCAGCCCAGCCCAACTCGCCTTGCAATTTGTCACCACACGCCCCTTCGTGACCAGCAACATCATTGGTGCCACCACCCTCGCGCAACTGGAAGAGAACCTGAAAAGCATCGACGTACCCTGGGACAAAGATTTGGAAAAAGCGCTAAACGCGATTCACACCCGTTTCCCGTACCCAGCACCCTAACCAGAGTCACTAAATGCACCATGCCGCATTGATGCTGACCTCGATAATGGAATCGTAGGTCGAAAATCGCTTTAGCCGATTTTCGACCTACCAGCCCCAACCTTCTCCTAACCAATAAAAGACGATTGGCGGTAGCTTTACATACATGCCGATGTTAATGCTGTTAACGTAACCTGGAAGCAACATACCCAGAGCCGCATACCATCATGGTGTCCCCCACTCGCAAGCCCATGGCCAAAGCGACAGCGCCATCATCGGCTTTGCTGCCTTGTACCAACAGTTATTAGCCGTGAATCAGCATTCACTCGACGCGGCCCTAATCAACACCCTCCTATCGGGCGCCGCAACTCAGAGGTAAGGATGTGATAGCCTGTGCCGCAATCGACGCTATTGTTGACGGCCTTTTCATCACCGTAGCCATCAGCAGCTTAAAAGGCCTGCCGCTGTCGAAAAAATGTTCGTGGGCGAAGCTATGCACCTGCCTTTCTGGTTCACTTTTGGGATTCTCAGCCCCGTGGCCATCCCGTTGGCACTGTACACGCCGCACCGTGGTACGGCTACCCGAAGCCGACGGCGAGCCCTTGGGCCAGTGGGGCCATGGCGCCCCAGCCCATCGCTTACTGGTAGTCGGCGAGTCCACAGCGGCAGGCGTGGGCGTCCTTCACCACCATCAGGGACTGGCCAGCCAACTGGCCCTACAGCTGCACCAACAATCCGGGCAGGCGGTAGCCTGGCACACCTTTGGCGTTAACGGCATCCGTGTGGAGGAACTACTCGCCCGCCTTGCTGACACGGCCCTACCTCCAGTGGATCAGATATTCATCAGCATGGGAGTTAATGACACCACAGGCTTCACTTCCCGGCGCCGCTATCGCATAGGGTTACTGCAGCTGATTGAGGCACTGAGCAAGCAACATCCCCACATCCGAATAACCTTACTCGCCGTGCCCCCCATGCATAAATTTACCGCCCTTCCCATCCTGCTCAGGCAGCTACTCGGCTGGCGCGCCCGACAACTGGATCAACAGCACCGTCGCGTGGCCCGCAATGTCAGCCTCGCGCGCTACCTCGATTATCCTGCTCTGCAAGACCCTGCCCTGCTCGCTAAAGACGGCTACCACCCAAACGCCAGCGGCTACCGAGCCATGGCAGCCGCACTGACAGAACAAAAGAGCAGCAAACAAAAAACGTGACTCCTGCACCTACTCCTGAAGGGCGCCCAGTCCACAGTAACACCCCGCCACGGAGCCTCCCGGTGCACCAATGACGGCAGCCGGGTCATCCGCGGCTTTTAGAGCAACCTGATCACAACGACCGATGCGTTGCATGTTGCGTGAACAGTGCAGTAATTACATCGCGGCAAAAAAAAAGCGAACCCTAAGGCTCGCTTTTCTACTTCTGCCATCCCGCTGGTTTTAGAAACGATAGCTCAGCTGAGCACCGATAATATCGGCATCCAACTCAAAGTCTCCTTTCAGCAAGCCTCGTTCAGTCAGGTTTGTCTCTGCATCGTCAATGAAGATATGGCTATAAACCACATCAATGGTCATATTATCTGTTGGGTTAAAGCCTGCCCCAATAGACACACCGATTTTGTCTGAGTCTGGCGAGGCGGGAGAGCGATTCTCACTGCTCTGAGTGGAGTTCTCTTTATAGACACCACCTCGCAATACCGTTCCTTTGGCAAGCACATGCCGCACACCGGCAGAGAAACGGGTTGTATCACCCCAACCAAATTCCTGCACCGCCGGGCTTGGAATCGGCGCACCCGAGTGATCGACTACAAGCTCATCAAGGCTACTCCACTCCATCCACTCAACGCCGAATAAAATTTGTGTTCGCTCAGAAAGGTCCCCGGCATATGAAAATTGAGCTGACGCAGGCAAATCCACAGAGGTGCTCCCACTGTATTTACCCGCTAAGGCTGTAGCTACCGGCAATGGCTGCCCACTAGCCACCAAGGGCAAGGGGGAGAAGGTAATGTCGCCATCAAGGTCATACTCCACGGCTGAGCGATACGCCAAACCAAAGTGGTTGTTATCATCAGCATCAAACACCAAGCCGACGTTCCAACCATAGGCATCATCGTCCCCTTCAAGTCGGGTAAACGAGCTTTCAAGATCGGCCTCAAGACGCTGGTAACTAACCCCGACCCCCAGACGAAGACGATCCGTTACCTGAACACCCAACGCTGGGTTAATGTTATAAGCCTTTAGATCAGACATGGTGGCATAGCGGTCACCCGTCGTCGGAGACAGTGGCGCCAAAGGATCGGTAGCCACAGAGCCCCAGTTATCTTCATAGTCAATTTTCGAGCCAAAGGGAGCATTTATCCCCAAGCCAAACGTCATTTTATCACTGAGGGGAATAGCCAAAAACGCGCTTCCTACCACTGGGCTAAAATCTTCAAAATCACCGGGGCCCGAACCGCCCTCGGCTTTAAAGCTCGTATCGATGATGACTTGCTGAACAGCCGCTGTAATTTCTGTTTTCTTCAAGCCTGCCAATGTGGCCGGGTTATACCATTGATTTGACGCATTTTCGCTCAGTACTGCCGCGCCAGCAAAAGCGGTACCTTGCGCAGAAACAGATTGCTCACTGACAGCAAAACCTGTAGCTATCGCTTGCGTCGATAAAGCCGCAAAGGCTGAACCGATTAGTAGCGCACCTGTTTTTTTCATTGTTGTTCTCCTTCTTCCTAGAATTATTAGCTTACACGCAAGACCATCCCTCAATCTGAGTTCACTTACACTTATACACAACTTAGGCGAATAACAGCAACACCTCGATCACCTAATACTTTCCTATTAGCCCATTTTTTTGTAAAATATCCGCCATTGACAATGAGGCGGCCCGCTATCACGGCCAAAGAAAATCCTTTGTGGCAGCCCCCGATGGAGATATCCATGCATTAGGCAACCGCAAAAAGACAAAAAAAAGGGCTGCCGAAGCAGCCCTTTCATTTTGACCTGACCCGGAATTAATCGGCCAGCACCGCCTTGGCGATAATACCTTTCATAATTTCGTTGGTGCCGCCGTAAATCCGCTGCACCCGTGAATCTGCAAACATGCGGGCAATCGGGTATTCCCACATGTAACCGTAACCACCGTGCAACTGTAGGCATTCATCAATCACTTCACACTGCAGATCGGTAATGTAGTACTTACCCGCCGCAGCCGTAGGAATATCCAGCTCTTTTTTCAGGTGCAGCTCCAAGCAACGATCCACATAGGCTCGCGCCACTTCAAGCTTGGTATGCATTTCGGCAATTTTGAACTGGGTGTTCTGGAAGCCAGCGATAGGCTTACCAAAGGCCTTTCTTTCTTTCACATATTCAATGGTATGCGCCAATGCAGACTCGGCCATGGCCAGGCCACCAACGGAGATACCAAGGCGTTCCTGGGGCAGCTCTTTCATCAGATAAATAAAGCCCATGCCCTCTTCACCCAACAGGTTCTCTGCCGGTACGCGCACATCCTGGAAGAACAGCTCGGAGGTATCTTGGGCTTTCATGCCGACTTTCTTCAGATTCTTACCTTTCTCGAACCCTTCAGAGTCGGTTTCTACCACAAACAAGCTAATGCCCTTGGCCCCTTTAGTCGGGTCGGTCTTTGCCACCACAATGACGATATCTGCATTCTGGCCATTAGTGATGAAGGTTTTAGAGCCGTTTAGCACATAATGGTCACCGTCTTTTATTGCCGTGGTTTTCACACCTTGCAAATCAGAACCGGCACCGGGCTCTGTCATGGCGATGGCACCAATCATTTCACCGGTAACCATTTTCGGCAGATACTTCTGCTTCAATACTTCTGAGCCATTATGCTCAATGTAAGGCGCCACGATTTCCGTGTGCAGCCCCCAACCGATGCCAGTGAGGCCCAGCTTGGAAATTTCTTCATTGATCACCACGCTGTAAAGGAAGTCAGCGCCAATACCGCCATACTCCTCACTCACCATCGGACATAGGAAACCCTGCTCGCCAGCCTTTAACCATACGTCTTTGGGGACCACGCCTTGCTGCTCCCATTCTTCATTGAATGGCACGGCTTCGTTTTCAAGAAATTTGCGGACGGTATCGCGAAAAGTTTCGTGGTCAGAACTAAATAGCGTACGGGGAATCATCATGCTCTCCGGTAGTCAGGTTATCGGGGGGGCCCACGCCGGGCTGGCAGGGGTAGAGAATGCTCCATAATGTTGATAGAGCTTGCCGTTGAGCAATGACCAAAACGCTCACCCCCCACGGCCAGTGATGAAAACCGGACAATGACCTTGCAACCACAAGCTGATCAGGCGCGGTGTTCGCGCCCTAAATATTCGGAGGATTGCATCTCCTGAAGGCGAGAACAGGTACGCTCAAATTCGAAATCCAAACGCCCTCCGGCATAGATATCCTCAATGGGCACTTCTGCGGTGATCACAAGCTTCACCGCACGGTCGTAGAATTCATCCACCAGATTGATGAATCGCCGGGCCATATCGTCCTTACTGGCCCCCATTTGCTCCACATTGGCGAGCAATACCGTGTGGAATTCACGAGCGATTTCGATGTAATCCGTCTGGCTGCGCGGACCATCGCACAACTCCTTGAACTCAAACCAGACCACATCATCAGCGCAGATAACAGTGGCGATCTTACGGCCTTCAATAAGCACATTGCCACGATCACGATGCCGGGAGTGATCCTGTTCCAATGTCTCGAAACGCTCCTGAAGAAACGCATCGGCCCCTTTCCCCAAAGGGCAGTGATAAAGCTCCGCCTGTTCCAGTAGCCGCAAGCGGTAGTCGTTCCCCCCATCCACGTTCAACACTTGAGTGTGCTCTTTAAGCAAATCAATGGCGGGAAGAAAGCGAGCCCGTTGCAGCCCATCCTTGTATAAACCATCTGGCTCAATGTTAGAGGTGGCAACCAGGGTTACACCGTTGGCAAACAGTTCCTGCATCAGGCCGGCCAGGATCATCGCATCGGTGATATCTGTAACGAAGAATTCGTCAAAACACAGCACCCTAGCCTGGCTGGCAAACTTGCGAGCGATACTGATCAGTGGGTTTTTTTCCCCCTGCCGTTCACGCATTTCACGATGCACCTTCTGCATGAAGCGATGAAAATGCATGCGACGCTTTTCCTCGAACGGCAGCGTCTGGAAAAAAACATCCATCAGATAGGTTTTTCCACGACCTACTCCCCCCCACATATACAAGCCCATCTGGGGCCGTGCTTTACGGAAACGCCCAAATAGCCCTCCCGAGGCAGGCTCTGCAAGTAATCGATGATAAAGCTCATCCAGCGCGGCGACCGCCCGCTCTTGGGCCGGATCCTGAAAGAAGTCAGCTCGCTCTAGGTCGGCCTTATATTGCTCAAGAGGGGTCATGGTTCGCAAACCTGCCACTATGTAGTAGTTGAAACCGGTTCCGGGCCTGAAATAGGCCCCACAAGGGGCGGTCAATGTAGCGCTGAGGCCACCAACTGACAACCGGCAGAGAGTGAAATTCACTCATAGAGCGACAGCGCTTAGCGAGGCAGGTGGCTGGCCGCCACTTGTTTTAAGTCCACCAACTTGCCGTGAAAAAAGTGGCCGCAATCAGGGAAGCGCAACAAATCGGGAGCTAATGGGGTTTGCTCTGCCCAGCGATACACCTGCTCAGCCGGGACGACTTCATCATCATCTCCCTGCACCACCGTCACCGGGCAGCCGGTGTCTTCAATTTCATCAAATGGGTAATGGTGTACCGGAGGCGCCACCAACAACAGCTCCCGAGCGGGCACCCCGTTAGCCTTGAGAATTTCCGCCCCACGCGCCGCAACGAAACTGCCAAACGAAAAGCCCGAGAGCCAGAGTGGCAATTGCGGATACTTGTGTGTCAGCCAGCTATGGATGGCCAGCAGATCTTCGGTTTCCCCAATGCCATCACTGTAAGCTCCCTGGCTTTCACCCACACCACGAAAGTTGAAACGCACCACCACAGCGCCTTCATCACGGGCCAAGCGGGCCAGGGTCGTCACCACCTTGTTATCCATGGTGCCCCCGAACAGCGGATGCGGATGGCAGACAATGGCGACGAACGGCGGCGCCTCACTACCGTACTCCACCACCACCTCTAACTCCCCTGCTGGTCCGGGTAAAGTTTGCCGTTGTGCCATCATTTTCTACTCCTGTTCCATCCTTTTACGCCTTTCACCCTTGGCGATTGCGCAGCTCTGTGCTGCAATAGCCAAAGCGTTATCGCCAGCGTCTTGGCGATACCTTACAGGAGTATGCCATGGATATGCTGACAACTGGGGTGCTGTGCTTTGCTGCCGGCGTGGTAACAGGTGCAGGACTGCTTTTCTGGTTGTTACCGGCACGGCGGCAAGCCGGCCAATTGATTCGCGATCGCGACGAGGCTCGTCAGGCACTGAATCATTATCGGGACAAAGTGGATGACCATTTTCTTCAGACCGCTGATCTGGTCAACGATATGACCCAGGCCTATCGCTCCGTGCACGAGCATTTATCGAAAGGGGTGCAAGTACTGTGCTCCGAAGTAGGCCGTAAGCGAGCCGTCGCCAAGTCTCTGGATTCCGCTCCGGGCAACGACAACAGCGAGCCCATGACACCGCCACTGGACTACGCGCCCAGCGCCAAAGGGACGCTATCAGAAGACTTTGGCCTGCAACAGAAACCCACGGGCCCTTTTGCTCCCGTAGATGTAGCAGACAACCCGTTACCAGACATAGTGGTGCAGCCGCCCCGGGATTATGCCGACGGCGACACGCAAGATACCGACACCACCAGCAACAAGACACCTGGCTGATTCCGGCAACGTTGCCATAACAACGCCAACCAGCAGACACAAAAAGCCCGCATCAGCGGGCTTTTTGTTAGATTCCACCAAATACTACCTGGCTGAGAGCCCTGGCTCATGGCTGAATAATCGGTCCGTTCCAATTTTACTTTCTCAAAGCCCTGTAAGCCGACGTAATACCGCCACATCACCATCATTGAGCGGCTTACCCAGCTTGTACCGGACATCAGCACACAGTCTGCCGCTTCGTGCGGGCAGGTACGCATGGAGGCTATGGTGCCGCACTTGTTGCACCAGAAGGTTCAGTCGTTCTTCAGCGGCTGGGTGATCAACGCGTCGTCAGCAATCTTGTCGAAAACGTAATAAGCGTCGAGCGGACCGTAGTAATCGCCAACACCCCACGCTTCACACTTTCCCTTCAAGACGTATAGCAAAGCCTTATGAATCAAATAGGGCTGGCACCCGCATTCGCACCGGCGCGCTTTCCACTTCAATCTCTGCAGGCAAGCTGCCCGCCGGGTCACCGTCTGCCTGGATTGGCTCATTCTGGTTTTCGCAACGGATATGCACCCGCTGGGCACGCAGGCTGGCCACGCCATCCACCCGCTCCATACGCCCGAATAACAAGGCGATCAGGCAGCGTAACAAGAACCGTACTCCCTGCTTCTGAAATAACAGCACTTGGACCTGCGGGCGCAGAATATTGGCTTCGCGGCTCAACACGAAACTGCCGCCATAGTGGCGGCCGTTGGTAATGATGGCCGAGAAACAATCCAGCGGCCGACCATCTACTTCCACCCGGTAGTGACTCTGGCCGTAACGGCCAATCTGGCCAAGCATGGATTGCACATAGGCCAGCTTGCCGAAGCGTTCTTTAATGCCTAGGTTCACTCCGTTTACCACCCAGGCATCGTAGCCGACCCCGCACATCATGAGAAACCGTCGGCCGTTCAAACGCGCCGGCGTCACCGATACACTTTTACCCTGCACCACCACCTGAGCGGCCTGTTCCGGCTTTTTCGGCAGTTCCAGCTCCTTGCCCAGCACATTGGCTGTACCGGTAGCGAAAACGCCCAGCGCGACGCCGGCGGCTAGCCCATTGAGCACTTCATTGGTGGTACCATCGCCGCCCACGGCCACCACGCAATCGCCCTGGTCTGCCAGCCCCTTGAGATAATCAGTAGCATCGTGGGGGCCTTTGGTATGGTACTGGCACACCGTCGCGCCCAGGCGCTCCAGTTCAGCCACAAATCGGTAAAGCAGCGCTTCCCTTCCGCCGCCGGCAGCCGGGTTATAAATCACAGTGACTTTCATCAGACAGGAAACCCTCGTACTACTCCCGGTTCAAGCCGGGTTATCGATATCAATAAAGGTATGCTCGATACCATAATGATCACTAAGCCACTGCCCTAGCGCCATGGCGCCATAACGCTCGGTGGCATGGTGACCACAGGCAAAATAGTGCATCCCGGTTTCCCGGGCAAAATGGGTGGTCGGTTCTGAAATTTCGCCACTCAGGTAAGCATCCACGCCCTTGCTCTGAGCCTTTTCGATAAACCCCTGGGCTCCGCCAGTGCACCAGCCGATGGTTTCAATTTCATCCCCAGGATCACCAATATGCAGTGGTGTACGCCCCAGCACCGCTTCCACATGGGCCGCGAATTCCGACGCGCTCATAGGGCTATCCAACCGCCCCACATTGCCGATAGGTCGAGGAGAGTCATCGAGCCCTCCCTCGGTGGTCAGACCCAACCGTCGAGCCAGCTGCGCATTGTTACCCAGCGTCGGATGGGCATCCAATGGCAAATGGTACGCAAACACGTTGATATCATGCCGTAGCAGGGTTTGCAGCCGCTGTTTCTTCATGCCTCGAATCTGCTGGCTTTCCCCTTTCCAGAAATAGCCATGATGCACCAGAATCGCATCCGCTTCTTCTACTATGGCAGCATCAATGAGTGCTTGGCAGGCCGTCACCCCGGATACCACACGGTGGATCTGCTCGCGGCCCTCCACCTGCAAACCATTAGGGCAGTAATCCTGAAAACAGTCCACCGCCAGTTCCTGGTCGAGCAGAGACAACATGTAATCGCGCTTGAGCATGGCACCTACCGGAAGGTCGGAAAGTATAAATATGGTCACAGAACCCGTGATCGTCGATCACCGCGCCAACCCGATCATCGGCTGCACGGTGTAAGCTAATCTATGACTATGTGCTGTCGAGAGCATAGCAATAGGGGGCGTGCGGCCGTTTGTAGCAGTCAGCGGGTGGTAGCAATCGCCCTTCACAGGTTCTACTATTGCGCGCAGTTTACCTATCTGACCCCACACTTGTCTCGCAGAGGCCCTTCACCAGGCTACTCACGAAAAGGGGAACCGCATAACGAGGGCATTACCGGTGATCAAACTGCTTCGTTTTCTGGCCGGCCCGGTGCTCACCGGCCTAGCCGTCGGCCTTGTCGCCCTCTGGTGGTACCAGTGGGGCCCAAACGCCGCACCGGCACAGCATGACACCGGCGTGGCCAGCTACGCTGGTGCGGTGAACCATGCGGCCCCAGCAGTGGTGAACATCTATACCACCCAGATTATTACCAATGAAGAGGTGGCCAAAGACCCCCTGTTCAATCGATTCATGGAACAGCCCCGCCGCGAACGCGCCCTGAGCAGCCTAGGCTCAGGGGTGATTGTCGATGATAGCGGCTATGTGCTGACCAGTTATCATGTGATACGCGATGCCGATGAAATTCTGGTGGCCTTGCGCGATGGCCGTGATGCTCCTGCCCGGGTGGTGGGCACAGACTCGGAAACGGACCTGGCACTGCTGCATATTGCTTTGGAAAACTTGCCCGAAGTGGAACTCAACGGCAATGGCCCGGTACAGGTCGGCGACGTGGTACTGGCCATCGGCAACCCGCTGGGCGTGGGCCAGACCGTCTCCATGGGCATTGTCAGCGCCACCGGCCGCAGCCATTTGGGGATCGCCACCTTCGAAAACTTTATCCAGACCGACGCGGCCATTAACCGAGGCAACTCCGGCGGTGCACTGATCGATACCCGCGGCCATTTGATCGGTATCAATACCGCCATCCTCTCCGCCGACGGTAGCTGGCAGGGCATCGGCTTTGCCACCCCTGCATCCATTGCCAGAGAAGTGATGGACGATTTGATTGACCACGGCCGAGTGATTCGCGGTTACTTGGGCGTCACCGTGCAGGATATGACGCCCTCGCTAGCTGAAAGCTTTGGCGTGGAAGACGTGCGCGGAGGCGTAGTAACCGAGGTGGTAGTCGATAGCCCTGCCCATAAAGGCGGCTTGCAGCCCGGTGATGTGCTAGTGGGTATCAACGGTGACATCATGGCCGATGGCTATGAAGCGATGAATCGGATCGCGGGTATGAAGCCTGATGACAAGGTGACGCTAGAGGTTATCCGTAACCGTCAGCCGGTATCCGTAGACGTGGTCATTGGTACCCGCCCACCAGCGGAAACCGATTAAAGAGTTGAAGGCTGAAATGCGCATAGACATAGCCTGTTCGTTTAGTGCCAACAGGTAACGCCAGCAGGCCGCGCTCAAACTTTTTAACGTTGGGCGCGGTCTGCTGGCTTAAAACGTAGCCTCTACACCCTTATCCGTTTCATTTTTCAACGTTGAACTTTCCTCACAAGCCCTCTACACCGCTCAGAATTGCATCTTCAGGGTAGCGAATTTCGAAACCTTGTTTGAGGCTTTCTTCGCCCCCGGCGGGCAAGGTGAACTGCCATCGTTGCAGTCCTTTCACGCCACTCACATCCTTGGCATCTGCGGCCTTGCCCTTGGCTGTGATAGTAATATTGTCGTTTCCGGCGACCGGAAGTCGATCCAACAAATTCACCGTCACGGCCTTATCGTAATGGGACGACAGAGTAATATTCTTCAACGCAGAGAGCGTGCTTTCTTTATTGATCAAGCCCACCTCTCCTTGCTGTGAGGGTTCGCGCACCACCGCAATCTGCAAGCGCGGATCATCACCGAAACTCATCTTCACGTGCTCGCCCTGCTTAATACTGTTGCCGCGGTAATAACGGGCCAAGCGTTGGCCATCACGCAACAGGGTAACGTGACCGGGCAACCAGGGCAGCGGGCTGGAGTTCTGCCACTCCCCCACCAGTAACACTGCCGGCTGCTGCCATAAGTAACTTTCGCGGGTCAAAGTTACCGGCAGCGCCGCCTGCTGATAAGGAAGCCGCGCGGTAGCGTCACCACTGGCCAGATTGAGCGGCGCTGAAAGCGGTACACGCATATCAAAACCGTGCGCCACAGGCGCTGCCACGGGCATCGCCTGGATACGCTGAGCCATATCTGTCTCATAGGCCGCAGATTCCGCCATTACGGAATGCAACGATGACTTACGCATCGCCGGCTGTGGTGTCGCCAGGCGTACCAGCCAAGGGTGCAGATCCGGGAGGGGGCGATAACCGGCGGGCACTAACCCTAGGGTGGCACTGACATTCTGCCAGTCCTCACCGGTACGGTTGTGAATCTGGGCAATGCCGGTCACCGCTACGGTCTCGTTGCCGCTATCCAGATCTACACGCAACTGATTCTGCCAACCGGCCTGGCCAGTAAAATAGGCAAGTTCCACCTGCGCGGTGGACTTGTTAGGAGCCGCCACGGTCAGTATCAACTGGCGGCTACGAGTCTGCCCCTGGCCCAGCAGCTGACGCTCCTGACGAAGGGCATCCAACTCCTGCTGCTGCCCATGCCGAATCTCCGCCCGCTGGTTGATAGCTGTTTGCCGTTGCGTCACCGCTTTGCCAATGGACTCCCAGGCGCTGGCCCATTTTTCTACCGGCACCTGGGCAAACACGGCCTGTCCTTGAGGTGCCTGGCCCATCAGGGATTGAAGGTGATTGATTTGCTGTTGATCAAGATCATCGGCTGCCTTGGCTTCGGCCATGGCCTGCTCCAGCTTGCGAATTGCCGCCTCCAACTCAGCCCGGTGAGCTGATACATCCACGTCCCCAACGGCAAACCCTTGCCGGATTGCCAGCAACTCAGCGCCGTTAACCGCCACTTGCAGACTATCCAGATCCAACTCAGGCAACCCCTTCACCACCAACTGGTGCTCACCGGCGGGCAAGGCCTGACTAAAAGTGCGAGTAAGATGCGCCTGAGCAGGAAACAACACGGCCTTATTCACCGGCGCGGTGACCGCAAAGTCGGCAGCGAAAAGAGAAAGCGGAATCAGGGCGCAAGTAAGCAGTAACACACGTTTCATTTTTAGGAGCCTTACCGTTGGGCGAATACCTGTTAGTACCGCAGGTAAGGGGAAAGGTTCAAGCAGGCGAGACTCTGCCAGCCTAAGCGACCGGGGTTGAGGCGTCTTCCCTGCTAAAAGCTCAAAAGCGAGTAAGCTGCAATGTTACTCCTTTACATAAAGAGGCCGCGCCCAAAGTTTGGGCACGGCCTCTTTATGTAATTTCAGCAAAAAATTACCCGGCGTTTTTCCACTTTGAAATCAACCCATCTAAAGCCACAATCAACGCCTGATTTTGCTCAGGCGTGCCAATAGTGATTCTCAGGTAGTCAGCGATACGCTCAGGCTTGCCAAAATGACGCACAATAATGCCTTGCTCGCGCAAACCCTGGGCCAGAGAGAGCCCACTATGCTGCTCGTGGCGAGTGAAAAGAAAGTTGGCCGCCGACGGCAAGCTCTCAAAACCTCGCTGCCCGAGCTGCTCGTTGAGCCACTCGCGCTGCATGATTACTTGCTCACAGCCTTTTTCGAACCACTCCTGATCTTTAAACGCGGCCACGCCAGCGGCAATGGCCAGACGATCCAACGGATAGGAATTGAAGCTGTCTTTAATCCGATTTAGCCCATCAATCAGCGCGCCATCACCAATCGCCAAGCCGATACGCAAACCCGCCAGAGAGCGGGATTTTGACAAAGTCTGAGTCACCAACAGGTTCGGGTAGCGGTTTACCAAAGCGATGGCCGTAGCGCCGCCCTGCCCTTGGGGGCCGGCAAAGTCGATATAGGCCTCATCGATAACCACCAGGGTTTGCGTATTCGCCTGCAACAAACGCTCAATTTCACTCAGCGGCAACAGCTTACCGGTGGGCGCATTAGGGTTAGGGAAGATGATGCCACCATTTGCGCGTGGCTTGTCGCCTTCTAGATAATCGTCCACCGCAATACCCAGAGCATCATCGAGCGGCACAGGCTGATAGTCGATTTGATACAGGCCGCAATAGACCTTGTAGAAACTATAGGTGATATCTGGGAAAAGTAGCGGCTGATGCTGTTTGAAAAAGCCCATGAACAAATGCGCCAGCACTTCGTCGGAGCCATTGCCAACGAACACCTGAGAACGCTTTATCCCATAGCCCAGGCCGGAATAATAGTCGGCGATGGCCTGCTTCAGCTGGCTGCTATCCGGGTCCGGATACAGCCGCAGCCGATCGTCCACTTCGCCCCGAATCGCCTCGATTACCTTCGGCGACGGACCCAGCGGGTGCTCGTTGGTATTTAACTTCACTAACTTGTCCATCTTCGGCTGCTCGCCGGGAACGTAAGGCTCCAAATGGTGAACGAAGTCGCTCCAATATTTACTCATACGTATTCCGCCTGCATGCATCAGGCAACACGCATCACCCGTGGAAACGTGATGCGTGAGGCGTGTTAGCGTTTCTTGATTCTATATTCCGCACTGCGGGCATGGGCCGTGAGGCTTTCGCCACGGGCAAGCGGAGAGGCAATTTTTGCAAGACTGCTAGCCCCTTCCGGGGAGCAGCCAATCAGCGAACTGCGTTTCTGAAAATCGTACACACCCAATGGCGAAGAAAAGCGGGCGGTGGCACTCGTAGGCAGCACGTGGTTCGGCCCGGCGCAGTAATCACCCAACGCTTCGGGAGTGTGGCGACCCAGAAAAATCGCACCGGCATGGCGAACTTTTTTCGCCCATTGCTCCGCGTCATCAATGGATAATTCCAGATGCTCAGAAGCAATGCGGTTGGCGATTTCGATGGCCTGATCCAGATCCTTCACCTGAATCAACGCCCCCCGGTGCTTCATGGACGTGCGAATAATGGTTTCCCGCTCCAGAGTCGCGGCCAAGGTTTCCATGGACTGCGCAACCTGCTTCAAAAAATCGGCGTCCGGTGACACCAAAATGGCCTGAGCTTCCTCATCATGCTCAGCCTGAGAAAACAGATCCATGGCAATCCAGTCCGGGTTGGTCTTGCCGTCACAGACCACCAAAATTTCCGAAGGGCCGGCAATCATGTCGATGCCTACTTTGCCAAACACCTGCCGTTTGGCTTCGGCCACATAGATATTGCCGGGGCCGACAATTTTATCCACCGCCGGCACCGTCTCTGTACCGTAGGCCAAAGCGGCCACCGCTTGCCCGCCGCCCAGAGTAAAGAGCTTGTCGACACCCGCAATAGCCGCCGCCGCCAGCACCATGTCATTGATGATGCCCTCTGGGGCAGGCGATACCATTATGATCTCGCCGACACCCGCCACCTTTGCCGGTAGCGCATTCATTAATACTGAGCTGGGGTACGCGGCTTTACCGCCGGGCACATAAATACCGGCCCGATCCAAAGGCGTCACCTGCTGGCCCAGCAAGGTGCCGTCCGCTTCCCGGTAGTGCCAGGAATCCTGTTTCTGCTTTTCATGGTAGCGACGCACACGATCAGCGGCCGCCTCCAGGGCTTCGCGTTGTTCAGCGGGAATACGCGCCAGCGCGGCCTGCAACTGAGCCTGATCCACTACCAGCTCATCCATGGCCGACACATCACGACGGTCAAAGCGGTTGGTGTACTCCACCAGTGCCACGTCGCCACGCTGGGCCACACCCTTGAGGATGCCGCGCACACGATGCGCCACCTCTTCGTCACGCTCTTCCGACCAGGCGGTTAGCGCGGCGAGCTTGGCATCGAAATCCGCATCTTGGGCGTTAAGCCAGGTGGTTTCCATGGTTGGCACCGTTTTAAAAGTCAGAATCTATTTTTACCACAGAGGGCTCAGGGTTCACGGAAAAAAAGCGACGCTTTTTCTATCGCAAAGATAAGCAAAACCTCTCGCTCAACATCACATCAAACAGGTATATTTTTAGCTGTTTACGCTATGCGATCTATGATGAAAGGCCTTTAACCTGCCTTGCGAGAGGCTACCGCCTCTACCAGCTTGTCCAAAATCGTTTGGATATCACTATGGCGAGTTTTCATGCTGGCGCGATTAACAATCACCCGGGTAGAAATATGGGCAATTAGCTCTGTGGGTTCTAGCCCATTAGCACGCAACGTGTTGCCGGTATCAACGATATCCACAATGCGGTCCGCCAGCCCCACTAACGGGGCCAGTTCCATCGCGCCGTATAGCTTAATCACTTCCGCCTGCTTGCCCTGCTGGGCGTAGTAGGCTTTGGCCACGTTTACAAATTTAGTGGCTACGCGCAGCCGGCTACCGGTTTCCGGAGCATCCTTCATAGCTGCCACCATCAATTTGCAGCGAGCAATATCCAGATCCACTGGCTCAAACACCCCGTCACCGCCATGCTCCATGAGCACGTCTTTTCCGGCCACACCAATATCCGCCGCACCATGCTGCACATAGGGGGGGACGTCCGTGGCGCGAATGATGATAATTTTTACATCGTCTCGGGTGGTGTCAAAAATCAGCTTGCGCGACGCTGCCGGGTCTTCCAGCAGCTCAATGCCTGCGGCTTTCAGCAGCGGCAGGGTTTCCTTGAGAATGCGCCCTTTAGAAAGGGCGATGGTCAATGGCTTACTCATCACAGGTCCCGATCCGGTCAGCGTGGTACGCGACGGATGATCGCGCCCAGCGATTGCAGTTTCTCTTCGATACACTCATAACCGCGATCAATATGGTAAATACGGTCCACGGTGGTTTCACCGGACGCGGCCAATGCCGCAATAACCAGTGAAGCAGAGGCGCGCAAATCCGTGGCCATCACCGGTGCTCCAGTGAGTTGCTCCACGCCACGGCAAATAGCCGTATTGCCTTGCACCTCGATATCCGCGCCCATGCGGTTCATTTCCTGCACGTGCATAAAACGATTTTCAAAAATGGTTTCAACAATAGTACCGGTGCCTTCGGCCACTAGATTCAGGGCCATGAACTGGGCCTGCATGTCAGTGGGCATGGCCGGGTATGGGGCTGTGCGCAACGACACCGCCTTCGGGCGACGGCCTTGCATATCCAGCTCAATCCAATCGTCACCGGTAGTAATCTTCGCACCAGCTTCTTCCAGTTTCTGCAGTACGGCATCAAGGGTACCCGGCACCGTGTCTTTAGTCTTAATGCGCCCACCAGTAATGGCCGCGGCAATCAGGTAGGTACCGGTTTCGATGCGATCGGCAATCACCTGATGATGACATCCGGTCAGGCGTTCCACCCCTTCGATGGTAATGGTATCGGTGCCGGCACCGCTGATCTTGCCGCCCATGGCATTGATGAAATCGGCCAGATCCACCACTTCAGGCTCACGGGCTGCGTTTTCAAGATAGGTAGTCCCTTCGGCCAGCGCCGCGGCCATCATCAAGTTTTCGGTACCAGTTACGGTGACCACATCCATGACGATGCGTGCTCCTTTGAGCCGGCCATCCACAGAAGCATTCACATAACCGTTAGTCACCTCGATATCCGCGCCCATGGCCTCCAAGCCACGCAGGTGAATATCCACCGGCCGCGAGCCAATAGCACAACCGCCGGGCAGCGATACCGATGCTTTACCAAAATGCGCAACCATGGGACCCAGCACCAGAATCGAGGCACGCATGGTTTTCACCAGCTCATAGGGGGCCGTCAATTCCTTGATGGTGGTGGCGTTCACTTCCACGTTCATGCGGTCATCGATCACCACATGGACACCCATCCGGCCCAACAATTCGATCAGGGTGGTCACGTCCTGCAAATGCGGCAGGTTGCCCACCGTTACCGGCTCGTCAGCCAACAAAGTGGCTGCCAGAATCGGCAGCGCCGCATTCTTGGCCCCAGAAATGCGAATGTCGCCGTCCAACCGCTGGCCACCGGTGATGATCAATTTATCCATGAACTGTCTCTAATGGTTTCTTTCTTCCAACCCGTTCAGCCAAAGGCCGGGGTCAGGACAGGCCCTGATTCTGGGCTTTTTCCCACTCCGCCGGAGTAAAAGTAATGATCTGCACGGCATGGATAGTGTTACTTTTAATCTGCTCGTCGATGGTGGCATACACCATCTGCTGCCGCTTTACCGGCATCAAGCCACTAAAGGCCTCCGACACCACGCGAATCTGGAACCGGTCACCGCCGCCTTCCACTGCCACGTCGGCACTCTCAAAACCAGCTTCTACCAGCGTGATTACGTCTTCCGGATTCATCTTTACTCCTCATCAGGGCCTTCGCCAGGCCCAAACAGCATTGGAGCGGCCCGGGGCCGCTCCATCAAAATTGTTATCAAGGGCGCAATAATACGCGAGCGCGTTGCCCCTTACCACGGCGGCACCGTCCCCAACACCATCCACGGCCCCAGCGCAGCAAGATTATTTACCCTGCTAGCCTTCTTCTTTTAGGCCCGCATCAATTTTGGCATCCGCAGACCAGTTATCGACCACTTTGTCGATATCATTGTACTGTTGCATGCCTTGGGCGAACTGGCTTTTGAAAGTGTCTCGCAGATCCAGACCATTCACGTACACATTGATTACCCTCCACTGATCATCACGCAAGAATAGGGTGTAGTAGATGGGCACCACCTGGCCGGAGTTAGTCTTCACTTCCATGCGCACTCGGGCGTAATCGCCTTTACGATCGCCATCCTGCATTGGCAAGATGTCGATTTTCTGTCCGTCATACAGGGTAATGCCGGACGCATAGGTGTTGATTAAGCTGTTTTTGAAGACATCCAAAAACCGGTATTTCTGCTCCTTGCTAGACGGCCCAAAGTAATCGCCCATGACCATGCGGGTGATGCGCTTGAAATCCACCAGATCCGCCAGCTCTTCACGCACCAGCTCTTTGGCCCTATCCGGATCGGCTTTCAACGTCTCTCGCTCCGCCTCAACACGAGACGTCATGCGCTCCACTGCATCCGCCACCACCTGGCGAGGATCACTCTGGGCCTGGACCAGTGCTGCCATTGCGGTCAGCATGACCACCAACCCGACGCGAAGCCAGGCGGCCATATACCATTGTAAATGCATAGATTACTCCCTATTTAGTCTTCGGCGGTTTTACGGTGTTCTTTACCTGCTGTCCAGTGATCAACAACCGCAACACACTGAACCTCAGTGCTTTTATTGGAGTCACAGAGTGCAAGGCGGTTCCCTTCAACGCGATCGAGTTACCGATTACGGGTCAACGTGGAGGCCACAACACGTGTATAATCGCCGCCAATATCAAGGAGAGCGCATGAGCCACAACCACATCAGCGTTGGCCAACGGGTACTAGAAATCGAAGCCCGGGCCGTGGATGCTCTGAAAGACAGCCTGGACACCAGCTTTTGCGCCGCCTGCGACCTGATGCTGAACGCCAAAGGCCGCGTCATCGTCACCGGCATGGGCAAAAGCGGGCACGTAGGCAGCAAGCTAGCCGCCACCCTTGCCAGCACCGGCACCCCCTCTTTTTTTGTTCACCCTGGCGAAGCCTCCCATGGTGATTTGGGCATGATTACCGCTGACGACGTGGTACTGGCACTGTCCAACTCCGGCGAAACCGCCGAAGTGCTGGCCATATTACCGGTCATCAAACGTAAGGGCACCGCCTTGGTCGGCATGACCGGGCGCCCACAATCTGCATTAGCGCAACTGTCAGATGTACATCTGACCGTGGCCGTAGCGGAAGAGGCCTGCCCCCATAATCTGGCACCGACTTCTTCGACCACCGCCGCGCTGGCCATGGGCGATGCCTTGGCTATTGCCCTGTTAGAAGCCCGCGGCTTCACACCGGAAGACTTTGCCCTCAGCCATCCCGGAGGCAGCCTAGGCCGGCGCCTGCTATTGAAAGTGGATGACATCATGCACACTGGTGAGCAGCTTCCCGTGGTCAGCACTACCACCTCGCTTAGCGAAGCCCTACTGGAAATGACCCATAAAGGCCTGGGGATGACCGCCATCACCCACACAGACGGCACTCTAGCCGGCATTTTTACTGATGGTGACTTGCGCCGCATCCTCGACCGGGACATCGATATTCGAAAAGCCACCATTGCCGAGGTTATGGTTTCTGATCCAATCACCATTGCCCAAGGTCATCTAGCCGCTGAAGCTTTACAAATCATGGAAAACCGCAAGATTAACGGCTTAATGGTTTGTGACAGTGATGGCAAACCGCTCGGCGCTTTCAACATGCAAGACCTACTGCGCGCGGGAGTAGTGTAAATGGCCATGCAACTGCCCCCTATAGATGTCCAGAACTTGCGCTTGATGGCGTTTGACGTGGATGGTGTGATGACCGATGGCCGTCTGCTGTTTGGCCCCAACGGCGAAGAGCTGAAAGTTTTCAATACCCTGGATGGCCACGGCCTGAAAAAGCTGGCGGCCAGCGGCGTCACCCTAGCTATCATTACCGGGCGCAACTCGCCCATGGTGGCCAAACGCGCAGCGGACCTGGGCATCAAGCATGTTATTCAAGGCCGCGAAGACAAGGGCGTCGCCTTGGAAGCTCTGGCTGACTCGCTGAACATGCGCGCCAGTGAAACCGGCTACGCTGGTGACGACGAACCTGACGTTAGTGCCTTGCTCTGGGCGCAACTGAGTTTTGCCCCAAACAACGCCCACGACTGCGCCAAAAATGCGGCAAATCACATCACTGTCCGTCGCGGTGGAGAGGGTGCGGTACGGGAAATCTGTGACGCCATTCTTGCCCTGCGGAGCCCGGCATGAAACGTCAGGGGCTATTAAGTGCCACCGGCATTCTGCTGCTGGGGCTGGTGATGCTGATGACCCTGCACGAGTGGGACAGCGCTCTGCCTGGCCAAGACAATGCGGTGGCTATGGCACCGGCAATCATTGCTGACCAGGTTAGCGCGCGAGCCTTCAGCGAAAAAGATGGTAGCCTGCAGTACCACTTAACTGCGGACAGTTTAGTGCAGTTCGACCACAATCCGCTCACCAAGATGCAAGCCCCAGTACTGATCATGGCCAACGACAAAGGCAGCTGGACCATCACTAGCGAGCAAGGCATCGTGCAAGAAGACGGCGACCTGATCTCTTTTCTTGGCAAGGTCAATGTGAATAATCCGATCCAGAAAATGACCGTGAATACAGAAGAACTGCATTTCAACAGCGACACTAACATCGCCACCACCCCCGGCGACGTAGAAATGCGGTTTGACTCCGGCCAGACCCGTGCTGGCGCCCTGGAAGCAGATCTCAACAAGGGCGTTCTGGAACTAAAACAAGGAGTAAAGAGTGAATTTGAAGCACCGGCTTCATAGCACCTGCAATCTCGCCGTACTGGCATTGCTTATAGCTTTCCCCTTGGGCGTTCAGGCCGCCCCCATGGAAGGCACGATCCAGGTCACGGCAGACAACGGTCGTTTCGAGCAGAGTGCCGGCAGCGGCGTGTACAGCGGCAACGTGGAACTGATTCAAGGCAAGCGCAAACTGTTTGCCGATGAAATGCGCATGTTCACCCAAAATAGCGAGCTGGTTCGAGTGGAAGCTACCGGCACCCCGGTGCGCATGGAAGAGGGTGAAGGCCTTAACGCCCACGCTGAAAATCTGGTTTACAATATTAAAGCTCGCACCTTGGTCCTGACCGGCGATGCCTACATCGAACACCAGGGCAACACTTTCGAGGGCGCCAAGGTAGAATACAGCCTAGACTCCAAGCGAGTGGACGCCAGCAGTGAAGGTGACCAACGGGTGCGGCTGGTAATCCCCGCCGAAAACCAGACAACTAATGCCCCTGTCGACGCGAATATTGAAGCGAATAACGGCAACCCAAACGACACCCAAAGTGAAGGCAGCGACAGCGCATCACCTAAGGCGGAGCCCAACACACCATGAGCCATTTACGCGCCCATCACCTAGCAAAAAGCTACAAGGGTCGCCGGGTTATCGAAGACGTTTCCCTGGATGTAGAAGCCGGCCAAATTGTCGGGCTACTGGGGCCCAATGGGGCCGGCAAAACCACCTGCTTCTACATGATTGTTGGGCTAGTGGAGGCCGATGCCGGTCGCATTGAAATCAACGACACGGACATTACCCACCTGCCTATGCACGGTCGCGCCCAGCGGGGGATTGGCTACCTGCCTCAAGAAGCCAGTATCTTTCGCCGTCTAACGGTGGAAGAGAACATCATGGCCATCCTAGAAACCCGCAAGGAGCTTAGCAAAGCGGAACGCCACGAGCGCATGGAAGGCCTGCTCAAGGAATTCCACATCGGGCACATTCGCGATTCGCTGGGGATGAGCCTGTCCGGCGGCGAGCGCCGCCGCGCGGAAATCGCCCGAGGCTTGGCCACAGACCCTGACTTCATTCTGCTGGACGAACCTTTTGCTGGCGTTGACCCCATCTCGGTTAACGACATCAAAGGCATCATTCGCCACCTCAAAGAACGCGGCATCGGCGTCTTAATCACCGACCACAATGTACGCGAGACCCTGGATATCTGTGACACCGCTTATATCGTCAGCGCTGGCCACATCATCGCCTCCGGTGACGCGGATATTATCCTTGCCAACCAACAAGTGCGAGACGTCTATCTGGGCGCCGATTTCAGACTATAAGGTCCGCCGCAAATCCTCTCTTCTATTGTGACTTGCGGTCATCCCTAGCACACAGTTTCACCTGGCACAAATATTGCTTAGCGTGTAGATAGACTGCTATCCTGGGTTTTTTGGGGACTAGCAGAATACTGAGCAGTATGAAGCCCACACTACAATTACAAATTGGCCAGCAGCTCACCATGACACCGCAGCTGCAGCAGGCCATTCGCCTCTTGCAGCTATCCACTTTAGACCTGCGCCAGGAAATCCAGCAAGCAGTAGAGAGCAACCCCCTGCTGGAATTGGCAGACGATTTCGGTGACGATGCCCTCCCCGAGCATGACGAAGAACGTCAGGATGAAGAGCTCGACACCGACCGTGATAACGCCCTAGAAGAACTGATACAAGACGAGCCCGAGGTGGAAACCGAATGGGATGACGTCTATTCCGGCCAGAGCACCAGCAACAGCGCCGCACTCCCCGACGATGCCGACGAATGGCAGCAACGACACGCCGTTTCCGGCAACTTACAGGACCACTTGCTCTGGCAGCTAAACCTCACCCCCATGAGCGATGTAGACCGGATAATCGCCATAACGATTATCGAGTCCCTGGACGACCGTGGTTACATCACTGCCCCCCTAAGCGATATCGTCGACATGGTGAATGCCCAGCCAGACCTACTCACCGAAGGAGACGAACTGGGGCACGATGAAGTGCTTGCCGTGCAGCACCGGTTGCAACAGTTCGACCCGGTGGGCGTCGCCAGCGTCAACCTAGCTGACTGCCTCGGCGTCCAGCTGCGCCAACTGCCAGCGGACACCCCATTGCGCGACGAAGCCTCTGCCCTACTGGAACATCTGAACCTACTAGAAAAGCACGATTACACCGCACTGCGCCGCACCCTTCAGCTCTCTGAAGAGGTCCTTCTAGAGGCTTTATCCCTACTGCGCACCCTGGACCCAGCCCCCGGTGAGCAAATTGGCGAACCTCAAGTGGACTACGCCGTTCCTGACGTGATCGTCCGCCAACATCAAGGTCGCTGGCAGGTGAGCCTAAACGACGACGTCCTTCCGCGGGTCAACCTGCAACAGCAATACGCGAGCATTGCCCGTACCACCAGCGGTGAAGACGGGCAATATTTGCGCAATTGCGTTCAAGAAGCGAAATGGTTCATCAAGAGCCTGCAAAGCCGCCACGACACTTTGCTCAAGGTGGCCACCCGCATCGTGGACGTGCAACAAGGGTTCTTCGATTATGGCGATGAAGCCATGAAACCCCTGGTTTTGGCGGATATTGCCGATGCTGTTGAAATGCATGAGTCAACCATCAGCCGGGTCACCAATCAGAAATACATGATGACACCACGCGGCGTCTTTGAGCTGAAATATTTCTTTTCCAGTCATGTGGGAACCGACGGCGGCGGTGAGTGTTCCTCCACTGCTATTCGTGCCATTATTAAGAAACTGGTCGCTGCAGAGAATCCCCGCAAGCCACTCAGTGATAACAAGCTGGCGAGCTTGCTCAATGAGCAGGGAATTAATGTAGCGCGCCGGACCGTCGCCAAATACAGAGAAGCGATGAGAATACCGTCTTCTAGCGCCCGTAAACGTTTAGTGTAGAGCGCCAGAACGGACCCAGGAACGCGGGGAAAACCTTGCGAGGCCAGCCTGAAAGGCTGAATAAACAAGGTCTTTATCCCGGGTTTCTCAAACAGGTAAAGGAGCCAGCCATGCAAATTAATATCAGCGGTCATCACCTGGAAATTACCGATGCCTTGCGCACTTATGTGGGAGATAAATTTTCCCGCCTTGAGCGCCATTTCGACCAAATTACCAGCATCCAGGTGATTCTTTCCCCGGAACCCAAAAGCCACAAAGCCGAGTCCACAATTCATATTTCCGGGGCCGATGTCTTTGCCACCGCTGAGGCAGATGACATGTATGCTGCGATCGATAAACTGACGGACAAATTGGATCGTCAGATTCTTAAACACAAAGAAAAAGCCGTCAGCCACAAGCACGGTCACTAACCCAAAGCGACAATTATGCGAGTTCGCGAACTACTGACTCTGGCCCGCACCCATCACGGCGTGCAGGCCAGCAGCAAGAAACAACTGCTTGACCAGGTTGCACAGCTGGCAGCTGCCAGCTGTGGCAGCCTTAATGAGCAGGAAGTCTTCGACGCTCTGGTCGCCCGGGAAAAACTGGGCTCCACGGGCATTGGCGAAGGCATTGCCATTCCTCATTGTCGACTAGGACATTGCCAACAGGCTGTAGGCCTGTTGTTAAAACTAGAAACCCCCATTGATTTCGACGCCGTTGACGGTCAGCCTGTGGATTTGGTGTTTGTATTACTCGTCCCCCAGGACAACCCGGAACAACATCTCAAAACCCTCAGCCATCTGGCCTCCCTGTTCAACGACGAGACTTACCGTACAGAACTGCGACGCAGCATTGACAACCAGCAGCTCTACCAGGCGGCGATAGAATCTGAGGCAGAGTTACGATTGGCATCATGAAGCAACACAGCAGGCTCTCGCGCATTATGCCGCGCATCCAAAACACGTCCTCACCTATCGGTCTTGCGTTCCAATATACTGCGAGCCACCCGCGAGCGGTGCAACCATGAAACTCACCATTATCAGTGGGCGCTCCGGTTCAGGGAAAACCACCGCGCTGCAGGCACTGGAAGATCAAGGCTTTTACTGCGTCGACAACTTGCCTGTCGGCATGCTACCCACCCTGGCAAAACAACTCAGTGAAGGCGACCCCCCAATTGAGCGGGTCGCCGTTGGTATTGATGCTCGCAACCTCCCCGCCCAGTTACTGGCCTTCGACAACATTCTTCACGCACTTAATGAACAGCAGGTTCGCAGCGAAATCATCTACTTAGATGCGGATGATCACACTCTTCTTACTCGCTTCAGCGCTACCCGTCGCCGCCACCCACTAGGCACCGATCAACGCTCTCTGGCCGACGCCATCGGCCATGAACGTGAGCTACTGGCCAACATCCGCCAACGTGCCGACCTAGTCATCGACAGCAGCAACCATGACGTCCACACCCTGCGCAATCTCATGCGTGAACGGGTAGCTCGCCGTGAAGCCACACTGTCATTGCAACTGGAATCCTTTGGCTTCAAGAATGGCCTGCCCACCGATGCCGACCTTGTGTTCGATGTGCGAGTGCTGCCCAATCCTCACTGGCATGCAGACCTGCGTCCTTTCACCGGCAAGGATGACTGCATTATCGAGTTTCTTAGCCAGCACCAGGCCAGTCACGACATGCTCAAAGATATTGGCGATTTCGTTGTGCGCTGGCTACCGGCCTTTGCCAACAGCGACCGCAGCTATGTCACCGTGGCGATCGGTTGCACCGGCGGCCGCCATCGCTCCGTCTTCATCACCGAACAGCTGGCAAAAAATCTGCGCGCAGAAGGCATTGTCCTTCAGGTCCGCCATAGGGAACTCTAACCCAGCAAGCAGCCACCTCCTCCGACCACAAGATGACCGATGATTGAAAAACAACTCGATGTAATCAACAAACTCGGCCTGCATGCCCGCGCTGCCGCCAAAGTAGTCAGCGTGGCATCACGCTACAACAGCAGCATCCTGGTACTGCACAAAACGCAGACCATCGACGCGAAAAGCATCATGGGCTTGCTCATGCTCGGGGCGGCCAAGGGAAGCCGCATCACCTTTCGAGTGGAGGGCGATGATGAACAACAGGCTATGGACGAACTGAAAGACTTGTTCTCTCACCGTTTTGACGAAGGGGAATAGACGCAGATCAAGGTTTTGTATCGTATACAGGGTTTATATCGATCACTTATTGCGCTCCCGCCTTTGCAGCTGTAACTATCCTAAACAGGCTTGTTAACAAGCCGCCCCCGTCATACAACCATGAGGCAGGGAGGTCCTATGGTTGCAGAAGGAATGGCACGTGCGGAGCAACGCCGCGCGCTAGTCTTCTCGACCTTTGCGTTCACCCTCTGTTTTGCAGTATGGACAATGCTGTCCATACTCGGGTTACAGATTAAGGATGAACTGAACCTCACCGATACCCAGCTGGGCCTGCTCATGGCAACCCCAGTGCTTACCGGCTCCATCAGCCGATTATTTCTTGGTTACCTAACCGATCGTTTTGGCGGCCGCAAGGTGTTCAGTCTGCTGATGCTGCTCACTGGCGTCTTTGTCTTCCTGCTGTCTCTGGCCAACACCTACTGGTTACTACTGCTCGGTGCGCTGGGCGTTGGCCTAGCCGGTGGCTCCTTTATTGTTGGGGTGGCTTACACTTCCGCCTGGTATCCCCCCGAGAAACAAGGTACCGCGCTGGGCATCTTCGGGGCCGGCAATGTGGGCTCGGCAATCACTAGCCTGTGCGCGCCCTCCCTGCTACTGGCCTTGGGCTGGACCGGTACCGCCCAGCTTTACGCGGTAGTTATCGCCGCCAGCGGGATATTTTTTCTGCTGTTCGCCCGCACTGACCCCCTAAGCCAGCAGCGTGCTGCCAACCCGGTCTCTCTTAAAGAGCAATTTGCTCCGCTTGGCGAACTACGAGTATGGCGCTTTTCCCTCTATTACTTCTTTGTGTTTGGTGGTTTCGTCGCTCTAGCGCTGTGGCTGCCTCACTATCTGGTGGAAGTCTACGGCTTGAGCATTACTGTCGCAGGTGTTGTGGCCGCCCTGTACACCATTCCCGCCTCACTATTCCGGATTCTCGGAGGCTGGCTGTCCGACCGCTACGGGGCCCGAAAAGTGATGTACTGGACCCTAGTCGTGTCAGTGCTGTGCTGCTTCCTGCTCAGCTACCCACCCACCGACTACGTCATTGATGGCGTCAACGGAAAATTACGCTTCTCCATGGCCATGGGACTGATCGGCTTTATTCCCCTAACTATGGTATTGGGCTTTTTCATGTCCCTGGGTAAAGCGGCAGTGTTCAAACACATCCCGGCCTACTACCCCAACAATGTGGGTACCGTGGGCGGCCTGGTGGGCATGGTCGGCGGGCTCGGCGGCTTCCTGCTGCCCCTCACCTTCGGCATGCTCAACGATGTCATTGGCATCTGGCAAAGCAGCTTCATGCTGCTGTTCCTAGTCTCGGCCTTTGCGCTACTGTGGATGCATTACTCCATTCTGCGCGCCAACAGAATAGAACTGGGCGAAGATATACAAAGCCGCGACCTGCCCGAGCTCTCTACCCCAAAAGCATTCGTACTGGATGACTGGCGTCCGGAAGAACCCGCCTTCTGGGAAGAACAAGGCAAGCGTATTGCTCAGCGCAACCTATGGATATCCATTCCTTGCCTGATACTGGCATTTTCAGTGTGGATGGTGTGGTCTGTGGTCGTTGCCAAATTACCCAGCGTGGGCTTTGACTACAGCCCCAACCAACTGTTCTGGCTCGCTGCTCTGCCCGGGTTATCCGGGGCGACTCTGCGAATCTTCTACAGCTTTATGGTGCCAATATTTGGCGGGCGGCGCTGGACCGCTCTTTCCACCGCGTCACTACTGCTGCCGGCATTGTGGATTGGTGTGGCAGTGCAAAACCCAAACACCTCTTACCTGGTCATGCTGATCCTGGCTCTGCTATGCGGTTTTGGTGGCGGCAACTTTGCTTCCAGCATGGCCAACATTTCTTTCTTCTATCCCAAGCATGAGAAAGGCAAGGCCATGGGCCTTAATGCTGGGCTAGGAAACTTGGGGGTCAGCCTGATGCAATTTGTGGTGCCCCTGATCATCACCACCGGGGTATTCAGCTTCGTGGCAGGTGGCCCACAAATTACCGCTAGCAACGACGCCATATGGTTGCAGAACGCCGCCTTTGTCTGGGTCCCCTTCATTGTCTTGGCAACCATTGCCGCCTGGTTTGGAATGAACGATATCGCCAGTGCGCAATCTTCGTTTAAAGACCAAGCCACCATTTTCCAGCGTAAGCACAATTGGCTAATGTGCGTGCTCTACACCGGAACGTTTGGCAGTTTTATCGGCTTTTCCGCCGGCTTCCCGTTACTCAGCGCCAACCTGTTCCCAGAAGTCGATGCTCTCAAGTATGCCTTTCTTGGCCCACTGGTTGGCGCCCTTAGCCGCGCGTTTTCCGGCGGCGTTGCCGACCGCTTTGGCGGCGGCAAGGTCACATTATGGGTCTTTATCGGCATGATCGTTGGCGTGATCGGGACGCTGTTTTTCCTGCAAAAAGAAAGTTTTCAGGGTTTCTTTTTCATGTTCCTGTGGCTGTTCTTCGTTTCCGGGGTAGGCAACTCCAGCACGTTCCAAATGATCCCCACCATTTTCTCCACCTCGATCCCGCGCATCATGCCTTCGCTACCGCAAGACCAGCAGCGTATTCAAATCGAGCGTGAATCAGCGGCCACCGTAGGCTTCACCTCGGCTATCGCCGCCTACGGGGCCTTCTTCATCCCCAAGGCGTTCGGCACATCACTGAGTCTAAGCGGTAATGCCAATGTGGCGCTGTACGGTTTCATTCTCTTTTACGTGTTGTGCCTGGGTATTACTTGGTTCTACTACACACGCAAGAAGGCTGAGATTCCGTGTTGAGCGCCTGATATTCAACATCCATAGGGAGACATCCATGAGCCACTTTCTCGATCGTCTGAAGTACTTGGGAAAAAAACCAACCGACTTTTCAGACAAACACGGGGAGACCCGTGACGAGGACCGGCATTGGGAAGACGGCTATCGAAGCCGCTGGCAGCACGACAAAATCGTGCGCTCTACCCATGGAGTGAACTGTACCGGATCCTGCAGCTGGAAAATCTACGTCAAAAACGGCCTGGTGACCTGGGAAACTCAGCAAACGGATTACCCCCGTACTCGCCCCGACTTACCTAATCATGAACCCCGAGGCTGTCCACGTGGGGCCAGTTATTCTTGGTACCTATACAGCGCCAATCGCCTAAAGTACCCCCTGATTCGACAGACCTTGCTGAAATTGTGGCGCGACGCCCTTAAGGAACACTGCGATCCAGTGGATGCATGGGCTTCCATCGTGGAAACCCCGGACAAAGCGCAGCAATACAAACAAGCCCGCGGCATGGGCGGTTTTGTGCGCGGCGACTGGGACGAAATGAACCGCATCATTGCCGCGGCTAACATTTATACCGCCAAACAATATGGACCTGATCGGATCATCGGTTTTTCTCCGATCCCAGCCATGTCCATGGTGTCCTATGCTTCCGGGGCTCGCTACCTGTCACTGATCGGCGGGGTCTGCCTGTCCTTCTACGACTGGTACTGCGACCTCCCCCCCGCCAGCCCACAAACCTGGGGCGAACAGACCGATGTGCCAGAATCCGCCGACTGGTACAACAGTGGCTATATCATTGCCTGGGGCTCCAACGTACCTCAAACCCGGACCCCGGATGCTCACTTCTTCACCGAAGTACGCTACAAAGGCACCAAGACCGTGGCCATCACGCCCGACTATGCCGAAGTTTCCAAATTGTGTGACGAATGGCTGAGCGCCAAGCAGGGCACAGATGCCGCCCTGGGGTTAGCGATGGGGCATGTCATCCTCAAGGAATTCCATCTCAACAATCCCAGTGAATATTTCACCGACTATGTACGGCGCTACACCGACATGCCCTTCCTGGTGGAACTAGAACCCCGTGACGACGGCAGCTACGTTCCCGGTCGTCAACTCCGCGCCAGTGATTTCGACGCATCCCTCGGACAGGACAACAACCCGGAATGGAAAACCGTGGTGTGGGACCCTGCCCGAGATGCCCCAGCGGTTCCGCGAGGCTCCATTGGTTTCCGTTGGGGCGAAAAGGGAAAATGGAACCTAGAACCACTAGACGCCGCCGGCAATAGCATCACGCCACTACTCACTCTGGCCGATCACCATGACAACATCGCCAAAGTGGCGTTCCCCTATTTCGGCGGCATCGCACGTGAACATTTCAATCACGTGGCCGGTGACGACATCCTCCACCACTCGCTGCCCGCCAAGCAACTATCCCTAGCAGATGGGCGACAGGCGCTGGTAGTCACCGTGTTTGATCTGATGTGTGCAAACTATGGCATCGACCGAGGGTTCGGAGACGATGACGGTGCCACCCATTACCGCCAACTCAAACCTTACACCCCCGCTTGGCAAGAACAAATTACCGGGGTCCCCGCTGAACAAGTAGCACGGATTGCCCGGGAGTTCGCCGACAACGCTGACAAGACTCGGGGCCGCTCCATGATCATTGTCGGTGCCGGCATGAACCACTGGTACCACATGGACATGAATTACCGAGGGCTGATCAACATGCTGATCCTGTGTGGCTGTATTGGTCAGAGCGGCGGCGGCTGGGCCCATTATGTAGGCCAAGAAAAACTGCGTCCGCAAACCGGCTGGTTGCCTCTGGCCTTTGGCCTGGATTGGACCCGTCCGCCCCGACACATGAACGGCACCTCGTTTTTCTATAATCATTCAAGCCAGTGGCGTTACGAAAAGTTGGACGTCAGCGAGCTGCTATCGCCGCTGGCCAAACCAGAGGATTACCAGGGCAGCCTGGTGGATTTCAATGTACGCGCCGAACGCATGGGTTGGCTGCCTTCAGCCCCCCAACTCGGGCGCAACCCGTTACAGATTGCCCGGGAGGCACAAGCGGCAGGAAAACCCGTTACAGATTATGTAGTGGAACAGCTCAAGTCTGGCAACCTGCGTTTTGCCGCTGAACAACCGGATGACCCAAAAAACTTTCCACGCAACATGTTCGTCTGGCGCTCCAATCTTCTGGGCAGCTCCGGCAAAGGCCACGAATACATGCTCAAGTACTTACTTGGCACCCGCCATGGCCTTCAAGGCAAGGACCTGGGCGAAATGGATGGCAACAAGCCCATGGAGGTGGACTGGGTCGAGCAGGCACCGGAGGGCAAGGTGGATCTATTCACCACGCTGGATTTCCGTATGTCCACCACCTGCCTGTATTCCGACATTGTTCTGCCTACGGCCACCTGGTACGAAAAAAACGACCTGAACACCTCAGACATGCACCCTTTTATTCACCCACTCACCGCAGCCACCGATCCGGCTTGGCAATCGCGCAGCGACTGGGAAATTTACAAAGGTATCGCCCGCACTTTTTCACAACTGTGCCCCGGTCATCTGGATGAAGAAACCGACGTGGTCACTCTGCCACTACAACACGACGCCCCGTCAGAACTATCGCAAAGCTGCGTACAGGACTGGAAAAAAGGCGAATGTGACCTGATCCCCGGCAAGACCATGCCTTCACTGGTTGAAGTCAAGCGGGACTACCCCGCAACCTATGAGCGTTTCACCGCCTTGGGACCGTTACTGGATAAACTAGGCAATGGCGGCAAGGGCATCTCCTGGAACACCGACAAGGAAATCCAGTTCCTCGGCGAACTCAATCACACCAAGCAGGACGGCCCTGCCAAAGGGCGGCCAAAAATTGAAACCGCCATTGACGCCGCCGAAGTCATCCTCTCTCTTGCACCAGAAACCAATGGCCAGGTCGCCATAAAAGCCTGGCAGGCATTATCAGAATTTACCGGTCGAGAACACGCACACTTGGCGCGCCCTAAAGAAGAAGAAAAAACTCGTTTCCGAGATATTGTCGCGCAACCGCGTAAAATTATCTCCAGCCCTACCTGGTCAGGTTTAGAGGATGAGCACGTCTCCTACACCGCAGGCTACACCAATGTGCACGAGCTGATCCCTTGGCGAACCCTCACTGGCCGCCAGCAACTCTACCAAGACCACCCCTGGATGCGAGCTTTTGGTGAAAGCCTGCTGGTTTACCGTCCGCCCATCGACACCAAAGCCGTGGCCAGTGCATTCAGCGTGCCCAACGGCAACCCAGAGAAGGCTCTCAATTTCCTGACGCCGCACCAGAAGTGGGGCATTCACTCCACTTACAGTGACAACCTGCTAATGCTGACGCTAAATCGCGGAGGCCCTGTGGTATGGCTATCCGAAAGTGATGCAGCTGACATTGGTGTGGCCGACAACGACTGGGTTGAACTGTACAACGCCAATGGCTCCATCGCTGCCCGCGCAGTAGTCAGTCAGCGGGTAAAGGACGGCATGGTAATGATGTATCACGCCCAGGAGCGCAATGTGAACGTGCCTGGCTCAGAAATCTCCGGCACCCGTGGCGGCATTCATAACTCTGTAACCAGAGTCTGCCCTAAACCCACCCACATGATCGGTGGCTACGCTCAACTAGCCTACGGATTCAACTACTACGGCACCGTCGGTTCCAACCGCGACGAATTCGTCATGGTCCGCAAAATGCGCAATGTGAACTGGCTGGACGGTGAAGGTCACGACAGCATACAAGAGGCCGTAAAATGAAAATTCGCTCCCAGGTCGGTATGGTGCTCAATCTCGACAAGTGCATTGGCTGTCATACCTGTTCCGTCACTTGCAAAAACGTATGGACCAGCCGGGAAGGTGTGGAATACGCCTGGTTCAATAATGTGGAAACAAAACCGGGCATTGGCTACCCGAAAGAATGGGGAAATCAAAAAAAATGGAACGGTGGATGGATGCGGCGGCGTGGCGATGGGAAAATCGAGCCTCGTATCGGCGGCAAGTGGCGAGTGTTGGCCAACCTATTTGCCAACCCGGATTTACCGGAAATTGATGACTATTACGAGCCCTTCGATTTTGACTATCAGCACCTGCATACGGCCAAGGCCGGCAAGCATCAACCCGTTGCACGGCCCCGATCGCTAATTACTGGCAAACGTATAAAAAAAATAGAATGGGGTCCCAACTGGGAAGAAATCCTCGGCACCGAGTTTGCCAAACGCCGCAAAGACATCAACTTCGAACAAGTTCAGGCAGACATCTACGGCCAGTTTGAAAACACCTTCATGATGTATCTGCCACGGCTATGCGAGCACTGCCTAAACCCTACCTGTGTTGCCTCCTGTCCCAGTGGCGCTATCTACAAGCGAGAAGAAGATGGCATCGTATTGATTGACCAGGACAAGTGCCGCGGCTGGCGCATGTGCGTATCGGGCTGTCCCTACAAGAAAATTTACTACAACTGGAAAAGCGGAAAATCAGAGAAATGCATCTTCTGCTACCCACGTATCGAAGCAGGGGAGCCCACTGTCTGTTCGGAAACCTGTGTTGGCCGCATTCGTTATCTAGGCATACTGCTCTACGATGCCGACCGGATTTCCGAGGTAGCGAGCACCGCCGACGAACGCGACCTATACCATCGACAACGGGATATTTTCCTTGATCCCAACAACCCAGAAGTCATCGCCCAGGCACAACGCGACGGAATCTCTGACAACGTCATTGCCGCAGCCCAGGCTTCGCCTGTGTACAAACTAGCCATGGACTGGGGGCTCGCCCTGCCCCTTCACCCAGAATATCGCACCTTGCCCATGGTCTGGTATGTCCCTCCACTCTCCCCAATCCAGTCAGCTGCGCAAGCCGGCAAGATCGAATACGACGGTGTACTGCCGCGTATCGAGTCCTTACGAATTCCAGTGCGGTATCTAGCAAATATGCTCACCGCGGGTGAAGAACAACCCGTAGTGCTGGCCCTCAAGCGCCTGATGGCCATGAGAGTTTACATGCGTGACAAGCATGTGGAAGGTCACATCAATAAGGAAGTCGTTGATGCCGTAGGCCTAAGTGAACAGCAGGTGGAAGAAATGTATCGCTATCTGGCCATCGCCAACTACGAAGATCGCTTCGTGATTCCCTCCAGCCACCGCGAACAGGCGCGTGAAGCCTTTCCGGAACGCGGCGGCTGCGGTTTCAGTTTCGGCGACGGTTGCCACAGCGGCCAAAGCAAAAGCAACCTCTTCGGAGCCCGCCCGCAAACACGCACTCTGGTCAGCCCCCAGACCTATGACCCGCAGGAGAGCCCCCATGAATGAGCCCATTCAACGCACCCTACGGGTGCTAGCCCGGCTGCTGGATTACCCCCAGGCTGAACTGCAAGACGCCAGCGAAGCGATGCAGGCCATCATCCAGGCTGATCCGCGCCTGTGTGCCAAGCGCAAACAGGCATTAAACGCCTGGTGTGAACAAATCCAACATAATGATCTGCTCGACCAGCAAGCGGAGTACGTGGCCCTGTTCGACAAGGGGCGCTCCACCTCTCTACTGCTGTTCGAGCATGTTCACGGCGAATCGCGTGACCGTGGACAAGCCATGGTCGACCTGATCAATGAATACGCGCAGGCTGGCCTGATACTCGATAGTCGGGAACTGCCTGATTACCTGCCGCTGTTTCTGGAATATTTGTCCACACGTGACGAAACCACCATCGGCCAGTGGCTTGGCGATATTCGTCACATTCTGGCCCTTCTTACCGCTCGGCTGGAAGAACGCGATGCACCGCACGCACTCGTTACCCGCACCCTGCTCGCACTGATTGGCGCCGAGCAAGACGTGGCCCTCCATCGCCAAACCGTCAGTGAGGAAAAACCGGATCATACCCCCGAGGCACTGGATGCGGTCTGGGAGGAAGAGGCTGTTCGGTTCCATGCGGACTCAAATCAAGATTGCGGCAGCCAAACCGCCCAGCAACAACACCTGACCCAGCACCGTCACCGCGTGCAGACTCAAACAGTCACCATTAAGGATTCCACCCGCCCTGCGGCTGGAGGGCACCATGGATAACCTCTCCCAATATCTGAATACCGTCCTGTTCGGTCTTTACCCCTACTTTGCCGTCACCGTATTTCTGGTCGGCAGCCTGATGCGCTTCGATCACGGCCAGTACACATGGAAAACCGGTTCCAGCCAGATGCTTTCCAGCCGCCACATGCGCCTGGCCAGCAACTGCTTCCATGTGGGCATTCTGGTGATTTTCTTCGGCCATCTAGTGGGATTACTGACCCCGCACTGGGCCTACGAATGGATTATTAGTCCGGGAAACAAGCAAATTATGGCGATACTGGTGGGCGGCATCGCCGGCATTTTTTGTTTCATCGGTGGCGCCATGCTGCTCTGGCGACGACTGTCCAATCCCCGTGTACGTGCCACATCCAGCGCGATGGATACCTTCATCATTTTTCTACTCGTGGTGCAGGTCACGTTAGGGCTGGGCACTATTATTCCCGCCATGGATCATCTCGACGGTGGGGTTATGCTGCAACTGGCAAACTGGGCACAGTCCATCGTTTTCTTTAAAGGTAATGCAGCGGTTCACCTGCAAGGTATCAACTGGGTCTACAAGATTCATATCCTTATCGGGCTCACCCTCTTTTTGCTCTTTCCCTTCAGCCGCCTAGTGCATGTATGGAGCGTGCCGCTGGGCTACCTGTTCCGCCGCGACCAAATTGTTCGTCGCCGCGGATAATCACACCAATAGAGGCAACCATGAAAAGAATTGATACCCATCAAGTGGAAGCCCCCAATGCCCTGCCCCTAATTACCGTGGGCGACCAAACCATCACCCAAGACGAGATAGCCCAGGAAATGCAGTATCACCCGGCTACCGATCTTAATCAGGCGCAGCACAATGCAGCACGGGCATTGGTGGTCCGTCAGCTACTATTACAGCAGGCCCAAACCATGGGCCTTGCTATCGACTGTGAGGGAGATGAAGCCGTCATTAGCGCCCTGTTGGAACGGGAGCTCACCGTGCCAAAGCCTCAGGATGAGGACTGCCGCCGCTTCCATAAAGTAGAAATTGATCGTTTCAGCGAGCCTTGCCAGGTGCTTACCCGGCACATTCTGCTAGCCGCAGGCCCTGACGACGCCCGTTCCCGCGACAGCCAATACCACCAGGGACAAAAGTTGATCCAGCAACTGCGCGACGCCCCCCAGCGATTCCCCGAACTGGCCCAGCGTTTTTCACAGTGCCCTTCGAAGGATCAAGGCGGCGAACTGGGCTGGCTACAGCTTGGACAAACCATCCCGGAGCTGGACAAGGTGTTACAGCGCTTGCCTGAAGGATTGCATGCCCGCCCCCTTCCTACCCGTTATGGCTGGCATGTGGTACACATTATTGAACGTAGAGAAAGCCGCCCACTACCCTACGAACAAGTGGAAGAGCGAGTCCGTCATACCCTCACAGAACAGGCTACCCGGCGCGCCTTGCGCCACTATCTACTAGCCTTGGAAGCTGACATCGGGGTGAAGGGCTTTCAGCTCGACCCCGACTCCAACAGCCCGCTGATGCAATAATGGAGATCTCTTGCAGGTCACCCATGCCAGAACGACTGAACAGTTTAGGCCCTCACATTTGTTATCTGCGCCTGACGTCCCAACCGCCGTAGGTAACCTGTGCTGCACGCAGCGTATGCGCGAAAGCGTAAACACGCCTACTTCGCGATCAAGTGCTAACACGGAAAAATGCATCAGCTAATTCGCAAATACTATTAGGGCACCTCAAAAAATTCCTTACCCGCTCAGTGTTTCAGGCAGGAGCGCACTCTACACCTCATTCAAAGCACAGAAGGCGCGCCCCTCAAAGGACGCACTTTTGTAGGCACGCGCCTTGTTGTTAATGAAGTGCAGCAAAGGGGCCGTGCCACCCAGGAGGACCCGAAGGGCGTGGCCATAATCGCTCTCTTCAATCACCGGTCGATAAAGCGTAAAAACCCGTTAACCTTTGATCTTTAAACACTAAAACAGTACCACCGGCACAAAAGGGCTGTTAATGTCTGGTTCGAGACTTTCACCGCAGTGTGTAATTTGCTCGCTTTTTGCGTATGAGTAGGTGCGAAAAAGTCACCCGCTCATCGCTCACGGTATTTTCCCGCTGTTAACGATTCACGATTCACGGTTAACGAATTTTTCATGCCCGCCGATAGCAGCCGTAGCCAACAGCATCTAAAAGCCATTAACCGCGCCCTCGCCAGCGGGACCTATACGCAGGTACGCCAGCTGATCAATAACCTGCCCGGCGCTGAAGCGGCACATTTACTGGAATCCTCGCCGCCACGAGAACGGGAAATTCTGTGGCAACTACTGCATAAGGATCAGGAATCCGAAGTCTTGCAGTACCTGGGCGAAGAAGTGCGGGGGGAGTTACTGCGTGACCTGTCCACCGACGAACTGGTCTCGTTGGCCGAAGACCTCGACACAGACGACTTAGCCGACCTGCTGCAAGAGCTGCCGGACCATGTCACCTCCCAAATCATGGCCAACCTGGATGCTCAGAACCGAGAACGGCTCGAGCATGTCCTCAGCTACCCGGAAGACACCGCCGGTGGCCTAATGAATACGGACGTGATCACCGTGCGCCCGGAAATCACCTTCGAAGTGGTACAGCGCTACCTGCGTCGGCGCGGCGAAATCCCCCGCACCACGGATAACCTGGCGGTAGTTAACCGGAAAAACCAGTTCATCGGGCTGCTACCACTGACCAAGGTACTGATCAGTGATCCCGGCACCACTGTGCGCGAAGCTATGATCACCGACACAGAGTCCATCACTGCCACCCTGCCCGCCCACCAAGTGGCAAAAATCTTCGAACGCCACGATTTGGTCACCGCCCCGGTGGTGGACGAAGACGGCATGCTGGTGGGTCGGATCACCATTGATGACGTAGTTGACGTCATCCGTGAAGAAGCGGACCACTCTCTAATGAGCATGGCCGGTCTAGATGAGGATGAAGACACCTTCGGTTCCGTGTGGCAAACCGCACGCCGCCGGGCGCTATGGCTGGGCATCAATCTTCTCACCGCACTCGCCGCTTCCGCCGTTATCGGCCTGTTTGAAGCCACCTTGGAAAAGGTGGTGGCTCTGGCGATTCTGATGCCCATCGTCGCCAGCATGGGCGGCATTGCCGGCAGCCAAACACTGACACTGGTAATCCGCGCCATGGCGCTGGGTCAGATTCAGTCCAACAACACCCGTTACTTGCTGTTCAAGGAACTGTCCGTGGGCGCCATTAACGGTTTGCTTTGGGCTACCGTCATCGGCATTACTGCCGGGCTCTGGTTCAACGACCCGAATCTGGGTTTGGTCATCGCCGCCGCCATGGTGATCAACCTGGTGATGGCCGCCAGTGCCGGCGCCCTGCTGCCGATCACCATGAAACGGCTGGGCATAGACCCGGCACTGGCGGGCTCCGTGGTACTGACCACCATTACCGATATTGTCGGCTTTTTTGCCTTCCTCGGCCTGGCCACGGTGCTCTATGCCCACCTACTAGCGTGACAAAGAAGGCAGGCCATTATTGGCCTTTCCCCTAGCCAAAAAACAAACGAATCACAGGGGCAACTTATCGGCCAGCAACCTTAATGGGCGACAGCAGCAGAGACCCACAGGCAATATTGCCGCGATAGTCCACATCCGTACCGCTCCCTTGGATGCCTCTGAGCATCTCTCCCAGATGGCCGGCAATGGTAAACTCTTGTAGTGCACCTTTTACAACACCATTCTCAAACCAAAAACCGCTTGCCCCACGGGAGTAATCCCCGGTCACCAAATTAATACCCTGGCCCATGACTTCGGTAATTAGAATACCTTTGGGAACCTTAGCCATTAGCGCGGCCAGCGAATCACCGGTGTCAGTGAGGCGCACATTACGTACCCCTCCGCCATTGCCGGTGGGAGCCATATTCAGCCGCCGGCTGGCATAGAGCCCCAACGCATACTGTTTCAGCACACCATCTTCTACAAACGCTTGAGGCCGCGTGGGCAGACCATCTCCATCGAAAGGCGCTGACGCGTTACCCGCCGGCAGGTGAGGATTTTCCGTTAGCTGAAAACCGGCCGGTAACACTGGCTTGCCCAGGCTATCCTGCAAAAAAGAACTACGGCGATAAAGTGCACCACCACTGATAGCAGACACCAGATGCCCGAGCAAACCTGAAGCCACCTCTGGCGCAAAAATCACCGGCAGCTCACCAGTCTCCGGCACTTGTGCCCCCAGGCGAGCCAGCGCGCGCTCACGAGCACGCAGGCCCACCTCTTCAGCTGAAGCCAACTGATCACCCACCCGTCCACCGTCATACCAATAATCACGCTGCATGCCGGCATCATCCTCTGCAACGACGCTGCACACGCGGCTATGGTTAGTGCCACGATAGCCATGTAGAAAACCTTCCGAGGTGGCATACACCCTTAGACTAGCGCCACTGTTCACTGACGCCCCTTCTGAATTGACGATACGAGCGTCATCACGAGCTACCGCTTCACAATGCAGAGCGTCCTCAATGGCGGATTGGGTATCCATGGCCCAGGGGTGGTACAGGTCTAGGTTCGCCACGTCGGTAGCCAGCTGATTGGCTGGCGCTAGGCCCGCATAACGATCCTCTTCGGTGTAACCAGCAATGGCCGTGGCCGCCGCTAAGGTATCGCGCAAACTGTCACGATTATCGTCGGAGCTACTGGCGTGACCTTTACGCAGACCCTTGTACACGGTGACGGAAACCCCACGGTCACGGTGAAATTCCACCGTCTCCACCTCTCCCTGGCGCACATTTACCGAATAGCCCTGGGACAGGCTCACACCCACTTCCGCCGCATCGGCGCCCTGGCGTTTTGCCTCTTCTATCAGCCAGGCAGCAGTATCTTTTGCCTGTTCTAGCTGCGTATTGTCGAGTTCGGCTGTCGTTGCGGAGGAATCAGACATAAAATAGCGGTTCCATTGATGGGTATTAAACAGTTATGACCGAGTATAGCGACGAGCAAATCACCAGCAAGGGCCAGCAAAAACGCGAAGACAATGCCTTGCAAGAACTGGGTCTGTTACTGATGGACATGAAACAGGTAGAGCGCGAACGCTTGCCCCTGCGTGACGATCTGCAATATGCGCTGGCTGAAGCTACCCGCATCACCAGTCATGAGGCCCGCCGACGTCACGCTCAATACATCGGCCGGCTCATCCGCGAGACTAACAGCGAACAGATTATCAAAGCATTGGAATTGCTCAATGATCCCTTTCGACAACAGCGGCTCAGCAACTGGGTCGAGCAGATTGTTGCATGTGAACAGCTGAAAGACGCGGGAGCCACTCTACAACAAATTTTGGAATTCTTTCCTCACGGCGACCGTCAGCAACTACGCAATCTCACGCGCAATGCCCTGAAAGCTCAAGTCGAAGATCCGGCCACGGCTTCCACGGCAGAAAAAGACAAATTCAAACGCGAACGCCGCAAACTGATCAATTACCTCAACCAGCTGGATAAAACCGCACCGCTGTACTGACTCCACGAGTAGACTTGCAAGTGGAGTCAGGGCCTTACCGGAATCACCACTGCAGTTTTATCCGCCTGCCACCATTGCAAGAAGTTCCCGCCGACGGATTTCTGGGGCAAGGATAGGTCGTCATCTTCGGTGCCCCGCTCCTTTTCCATGAGCGAGACATTTTCTTCAGCCGCCTCAAACCAGGCGTCGGGGTCTTGGACCCCGGCCAGCATTGCTTCGCCATACAGCGCCTTACTGAACCAAGTTCGCTCGGAATCATCACCACAACCAAACGAGGTACGGTCCGCCGCAGCAGAGGAAAACACCACTCGCTCCGGTGAAGCCAAGCTTTCCACCCATTTACCCGAGTAACAGGCCGACACCACCAGCCATTGATGACGAGCAGCAAGCTCATCCAGCCACGCCTTACCATCAGCAACAGAAAGATTATTGAGCTTGAGGCTCTTATCATCCAGTACCAAATCCCCGTTGGGCGATCCGTGGCTAACAACATGCATCAGTAACAGATCTTCATTTGGGTCCATCAAGGCATCCAGCGCTTTAAGGCTTTCCTGGATACTAGTACGGGTGGCCAAGGGCAAATCATCACTGCCCCCATTAATCAAACGCACGTGCCGCCGCTTCAAATTAAACACAGAGTCCAGCCGTTGTGCGACCCAATCCACTTCACGGGCAAACACCGCTTCAGTGCCATCTCCGCCCACCACCAATAAATAGACATCACGCACGCCCGGCCGCTGGGGCGCCAGTGACGACAACACCGACTGCAAACGGCTTGATTCCGTGTACAGCCTCGCTTCCATGGCTGCCGCCTGCCGCTGCTTACGCTGACGCCAGGCCTTTTCGCTAGGGTAATAGTCACCTCGCACAAAAAAACCCTTTTCCACCACCGCCGTTCCTCCATCATCGAAACGAGTGCGGGTACCAGGGCCTTGCGCTTTGCCCTTTTCAAAATCGGCCCGAATCACGGCGCCGTCCGGGCGGGTCAAAACACCTTTTCCCTCGAAGGTAAAAAAATCAAATTCACCCTGATAATGATAGCCTTCATCGTTGCGGTAGGAACCTTTGACCATGTAGCCATCGGCGAATGTCCCTTCAAACTGCTCCCCGGATGCAGTAACCCACAGCCCCTGCCCATGGGGTTGAAAATCGCGAAATTCACCCTGGTAGGAATTATCATCCAGATATTCCACTGAGCCTTTAATCAGTTCGCCATCTTTGAACTCTCCCTGCCAAGAAGCATCTTGGCAGGTGTAAGCGCCTTCGCCATTAAGAACACCATTAACGAACTGGCCCTCCTGAACACAACCGTCGCGTTCCTCCAACCGACCCTCGCCGGTCATTAGCCCGTCCTGAAACTCCCCTTTATAACGCCGGCCACCGGGCCAAGTCAGAGTGCCCTCACCGTGAAACAAATTGCTCTTTACATCACCTTCATACACAGCGCCATCGGGCAGCCGCACATCCGCAGGTAACTGTCCCGGATCACAGGCCGCCAGCAACATTAGCCACACAAACAGACAAAGCGTTCTCATAAGCAACGGCTCTTCATTAACCCACCGGCAGTTTAAATTGTGCCAGCTGGGACGATGTACGACGCAGGTGAGTGCATAACAGGCGAGCAATATTTTCCATCACCAAGCTCACCGCATGAGGGCTGCGTTTGCGTAACTGTTCAATCCCTTTGCGGGTCAACACAATCAAAGTAGCGTCTTCTGCGGCACGCACCGTTGCCGACCGTGGCTCATGATCCACCAATGCCATTTCCCCCATGCAATCACCGGGTCGCAGGTGGGCAATCACCACTTCACCGCCTCCCTCATTGTTCTTCACAATATCCAGGCAACCTCGCACCACAAAACAAACAAAATCGCTACGGTCCCCTTCGCGGCAAACCACATCACCCACTGGCACCCGATTGACGAACACTAGTTTTTCCAATATTGCTAATTCGTCCTCGCTCAGACCGGCAAACAGCCGCATACGCGACAGAATATCCAGCACCTGGGACATCAGGCCGTGCCTCCGACGGTCAAAGCATCCACGCGCAGCGTCGGCTGCCCTACCCCCACCGGCACGGATTGACCATCTTTACCGCACACGCCAATTCCAGAATCCAGCGCCAGGTCATTGCCGACCATGGAAATACCGCGCATGACTTCCGCACCACTGCCGATCAAGGTGGCGCCTTTCACCGGGCAAACAATTTTCCCTTTCTCTACCAGGTACGCCTCGCTGGTGGAAAACACAAAACGCCCGGAAGTAATATCCACTTGCCCTCCGGCAAAGTTCACCGCATAGATGCCACGGTCCAGGCTGGCAATGATGTCCTGCGGATCACTCTCGCCTGGCAACATGTAAGTATTGGTCATGCGAGGCATAGGCAGGTGCGCATAGGATTCACGGCGACCATTACCGGTAGGAGCCACCCCCATTAACCGAGCATTAGTTTTATCCTGCATGTAGCCTACCAACTTGCCGTTCTCGATCAGCGTGTTGCAAGCGGAAGGCGTCCCTTCATCGTCCACATTCAGGGAACCACGGCGGTCCATCAAGGTGCCGTCATCCACCACGGAGCACAGTGGTGACGCCACCTGTTCGCCCATTTTTTTAGCAAACATGGACGTACCCTTGCGATTAAAATCGCCTTCTAGTCCATGCCCAACCGCTTCATGCAACAACACGCCAGGCCAACCCGGCCCCAGCACCACCGGCATGGTGCCGGCCGGCGCCGCTTCTGCCTCTAAATTCAGCAGCGCACCGCGCACTGCTTCCCGAGTCCAGGTTTCAATACGCTCTTCTTGCAACAACCAATCGTAGGCAACCCGCCCACCGCCGCCGGCACTACCACGCTCACGGCGCCCTGCACGTTCAGCAATCACGCTCACATTGCAGCGAATTAACGGACGCACATCCGCGGCCAGCGTGCCGTCGCTAGCCACCACCATCACCACATCCTGCTCGGCACTGAGGCTGGCCGTTACTTCGACAATGGCCGGGTCCAGTGACCGGGCCATTGCATCGATACGCTGCAACAGGGCTACCTTCTCTGTTGCTGGCCAGTCTAGCAACGGATCCATGGCGCCATAGCGGGCGGGCGGGGCTGCACGGCTGGCCAGCTGAATTTGGCGATCCTGACCTTGCTGGGTAATCGCCCGGGCCGCGCCGCTGGCCTGCTGCAAAGCAGCCAAGGTAATGTCATCGCTGTAGGCAAAACCGGTTTTTTCTCCCTGCACAATACGGACACCGGCACCTCGCTCGGTATTGAAACTGGCATCGCGAACGATGCCATCTTCAAGAACCCACGCCTCATGACGACTATGCTGAAAATAAATATCAGCGTAATCCGCCTGCCCGGTGAGTTTGTTATTCAGCAGTGAAGCCAGGTGCTGGGTGTTCAGATTAGCAGGTGCAAGCAGCACCGATTCTGCAATAGAAAGAACGTCATCAGTTCGTGTCATAGGGGCCTTCAATACGTAATCGTTGATGCTGTTGCACCGGCATACGCTGCCGAAGCTCATACAAGGTAGCAAGGTCCAACGGCGTCACAAGTACACCCGGTGCATTCCCCAGACTTGCTACCACGTCACCCCAGGGTGACACTAGCATGGAATGGCCGTAACTGGCACGACGCGGGCTATGTTGCCCACACTGGTTGGCGCCCAGCACATAACAGCCCGTCTGCACCGCCGTCGCTCGCAGCAGCAGCTCCCAATGCGCCTTACCGGTTACCGCGGTGAACGCGGACGGGTATACCAACAGTTCTGCCCCGGCACTCGTCAGCCGCTGAGCCAGCGCGGGAAAACGCAGGTCGTAGCAAATCGCCAGGCCAACTTGAACACCGCCAAGCGGCGCGGTAACGATGGCTTCACCTGGCTCGAAAAAATCCGATTCTCTGTATTGGCCCTGGGCATCGTGTACCTGGGCATCAAACAGATGCAGCTTGTCGTAACGACCTACCACCTGACCTTCAGACGAAACCGCCAAAGAGCGAGTACGCACCCGTGGCGCCGGCACGGGTTCTCCGTCAGGACGGGTCAACGAAGGGATGCTACCGCCAATAATCGCCATACCCAACCGGGATGCCTGCTCACACAGCCACTGTTCCAACCTTTCATACTCAGCGGCCAGTGCTCGATAATCGACGCCATAACCAGCAAAATTTTCCGGCAGCACCGCTAGGCTAGCGCCCTGGTCATGGGCCTCCTGTAACAGCTGAGCAGCCTGCTCTAGATTGGCCTTTGCACTTTCTACGCTGGTCATCTGTATTGCAGCAACGTGTACCACGGCATCTGGCTCCATCATTCGAAAATCCCTTCTGTCTCAGACACATCGGGGCCCGACCAGCTACCACTTACTCGGTACTCCATGGTCGCGGTCTTGTCCAATTCATCGCCCCATATTCGCTCTACCACAAAGATACCAGCACACGCAGCAGGTCCAGCCAAACACCCAGCATACAAGTTACTGGACAGGGGCAACGTGACTTCCATTTGATGGTTCAGGGTTTCTTTTTCAAGATTGATCGTCCCTTTCACGCGAATTGCCGCAGAAGGCGAATCAATCGCTAGGTTGCTTGTAGACACATGAGGCCCGTCGAGGGCGAAGTCCCCGGTGATGCTGTCGCAACTCAAGCCTTTTTTATACAGATCAGAGAAATCCAGTCGCAAGCGACGCTGGATGGTGCCCAGATTGAGGATCCCCAACAGCCGCAAGAACGACGTTTTGGTATCGGTATCGGGTATCCGGCATTCACCAATATCTACCCGGGCCTGACCGTTCAGGGCAAGATAGTTTGGCGCCAACGGCCATTGCGCCCACCCTAGCGACACCTTGGCTGTGGCATCTTCTGATTCAATCATTTCCGGTAGCCCCCAGGCGCGCAATGAACGGCCCAGATTGTCCGACGTCAGCGAGCCATTGAAGCGGGTGTATTGGGCGCCGTCATCCTCCGTCCAGTCCACCGTGCCCAGAATGCGGCTAGCCCGCCAACGGCCTTGCAAATCATTGATTCGCAGCCCCTGCTCTGTGGGGCGTAGTTCCGCCTGCCACTGGCCAAAATCCTCGCCATCGATACGCAAATTAGCTAACCGGGCGTTTACCGACGGCAAATCCATTGGCGACAAGGGCGCGCCGGATTGTGGATCAGCGCTGTCTGGCAAAGTCAGGTTCATCCGCGAGACGGATAGATCGAGCGGCACCTTGCCTCGGGCCGAAAACCCTTCAGGGATGGCCACCGAGCCGGCCACGGACGGGCTGCTCAACGCCAGATCCCAACCATTAGCACGAGGCAACACGGACAGACTTGCCTCCGACACATCCACACCAAACAAATCCAGTGTGGCCACCTGCACATTAACCTTGTTCAACCCACCCTGCTGGGCCCCATTACCGCCACCGCCCGAAGCGTTCGAGTCCATGGCTGGCAGCAACTCATTGCTGACGAAATCAATCCACGCTTGCGCGCTGGCCCGAGCCAACCGCCCCTGCACATCGATGCCGGAAGCAGGGATGTGTGGAGTACCGACACCCAGTCTAACCCCACCCCGCACGGTTTCATTAAGAGCGAAAGCGCCGCGCACGGTATCACCATATTGTAACGCCAGATGTTGACCATTATGGGTAAGGTCCAGCGCCAGATTCCGCGATTGAGAGGCCGTCTTCCCCAGCGGAACAGGCGCATCCACTATGACGCCCTTAAGTGAAGAGGTGGCATGCAGGGCGAAAGAATTTCCCTGCCAAGGCACTTGGATTGCCATAGCCAACGGTAACGAGCCACTGGCCGGCGCCAGCCAATCGAAGCCCAACCAATTGCGCAACGACTCCACCGGCACTTCGCCATCCAAGGTCAGCGTGCTTTTACCCGATCCGGTAATCCATTTACCCGTCACCTCGCCGCCCAAAGTGGAGGCGCTAAGCCGTGACATTTGCAGCCCGTTACGCAAATGAAAATATACCGGCGCCTGTACGTCGGTGATAAGCAAATTACGCTCACGGTTTTCCACCTGCCCATCAGCCACGGACGCATTCACGATCACCATGGGCGAGGTCGACCCTTTCTTGAGTGGGATATTCAGGGTCAGCTGCCCTTTCATGTTACCGCCCAGATAGCGCCAGTCTTTTACCTCTTGGGGGAGCTGCTCAGCCAACGGCGTGTTCTGAAACACTGTATCCAGGTCTTCGAGCGGACCACTGACTTGGCCGGCCACAATCACGCTGGGGCCGCTCTCATCATCAAAAGCGGGCACGTCTACATGCACCTCGGTGAGCTGACTATTCAACAGGCTCCCTTGGCTGGCCACTCCTTGCACCTCACGACCATTAACCCACACATCCGCCTTAACACCAGTGGCCTCCGGCCAGTCCGGCAGAAACGACAGGCGCACATCGTCGGCCTGATAGCGCATCTGAAAAGTGCGGTCCTGCTGTCGACTTTTGTCGATTTTTACCGGCCCCTGATAGAGCAATTGCCCGCGCTGAAGATGACCATCGCCAATCGCTTGCGACAACCACCCGGACAGCCCATCCGGGAGCGGCTTCAGGGGAATGTAGTGACTGGCCCGCGCGCCATTTCCATCGTAAATTTCCGCGGCCAGACGCAGCTCGGGAATTTCTCCCGGGCGCAAGGTAACGGCCATCATGGCTTCGCCGTAGGCATCTGGGTTCACCACCCGCAAGCGGCTGGAGCGCACCGAGAGCGCCTCGCCCTCCCGCTGCCAACCAAACACGCCGGCCAGTTGGCCGCCCAGTGCATGATCGTACAGTCGCGGTAATTGCAGCGACACATTGTCACTGTAAAGGTGCGCCAACCCCTGATTCGGAGACCCTGCCACCCAGCCATTCAGCCCCTTAACACCAGGGATATTGTCATCCGCCTCGCTCGCCAGCCCAGCAAAACGCACCTGAAACTGCTCCAAGTCTCGCGCATGACCGCTCAGATACACCCCTTCCACTACTCCCCGGGGGGACGCCACCGCTATTTTTTCACGCCATTCACTGGCCAATTTCGGCAACGTAAACGGCCAGTCTTTGAATTGCTGAGTTATGGCATGCAAGGGCAACGCATTGGCCCGCAGCTGCCATTCACGCCGCTCGCCCTGGGTTTCCCATCGCAACGCCATATCCCCCAGCGTCAGCGGACCGGTAGGTGAGTTTCCTGTCAAATTGGATAGCGACAACGTGGCCTTCTGGTCCTCACGCAGCAGCGATGCCCGCAACGACAGGCCACTCAAAGGCAACACTGTATCTGCCTGGAATAGTGTCAGTGTAGGCACATCAACCTGCAGCTGCCCGGAGGTAGGCTCCCCCCCCTGCAGTGTCCCCCATAGGGCTACAGACGCATCCAGCGAGCCCAGTTCCAGCGGCATGGCGTCGATTTGAGGCAACCATTCGTTCAGCCGCTTGCCTTCAAAGCGAGTAAAAATATCCGCATCCACTTGATCCAACGTGTAGGCATCTTCATGCAGGTGAATTTTTGCCAGCAAAGACAGGGGCCGATCACGGGCCTCCACCCGCACCGCCAGCCGATGTTCGTCACCATCGTTGGTCATGGTGGCATCCAGCTCGGATGCTGCCAACGGTGGCATTCCTGGCCACTCTAAAGACAGCCGGGCATCGCTGATCGACAGTAATTGCTGTCGATAAAACAATTTTAGAATACGTTCCAACGGTGGACGATTATCAGGGTCACTTTGCCCAAGCACATCCAACCCTCGTAGACGAATCTTGCCGTCATCGCCGCGCACCAGACTCAAATCGACACCGCGCACACTGAGCTCTTCAAGCACCAGATCCCGGTGCCACAAGGAGCGCAAGACATCGATGCTAAGCACCACTTCGCCCAGCACCAAAGGCGCTTCGCCTTCGGGGGCTGGCAGGCGAATCTGGCGAGCCACAAATTGTGGCACCAACCCGGACATGGTGCCGTTCAGCTCGGCAATGGTTAGTGGGGTCTGGATACGTTTTTCAAATATCTGCTCAAGGCGCTCACGGTAATCGGGCACCAACAACATAAGCTGACGCCCCACCACCACGTAAGCGGCCATCAGCAATAAAACTGTCGCGACCGTCCACCACAGGGAAGGAAAAAATCGGCGCCAGCGTGCGAAGCGGGTCAATACCATAAGTTAGTCGATTTGCCAGTAAGGAATGTCGGCCCATTCAAGCAGTTCCACCGTTTGCTCCAGCGGCAGGCCAACCACCCCACTGTAACTGCCAGACAACGACTCCACCAGTGCGCCACCCAACCCTTGAATGCCGTAACTGCCCGCTTTGTCGCGCCCTTCACCCGTGGCCACATAGACCTCTAGCCGGGCGGCTTCAAACGGTCGAAATTGTACGGTTGTTACCGTGTGACGCACAGCCTGCCGACCTTCACTGCACACACACACCGCTGAGATAACCTGATGAGACGTCCCACTCAGCTGCGTCAACATGGCCAGCGCCTCTGTATCATCGGCAGGCTTACCCAGAATTTGGTCTCCCAGTACCACCGCCGTATCAGCCCCCAACACAGCACCAGGCGTAGGCATACGAGCCTGGCCCACCAATGCCTTTTCGCGGGCCATACGTCGCACATAGTCCACTGCCGCCTCGGCCGACCGAGGCGTTTCATCAATGGACGGCGCCGGTAGCACCGTAAAGGGAACCGCAATCTGCTGAAGCAATTCAGCACGGCGAGGAGAACCGGAGGCAAGGTAAAGAATCATAGGGCCAGAAAAAATGAATAATTGATAAGGGAAAATGGATAGCGAAGAATTCTAACTACTCGTCATTGCGCCCACTGCATGACGACAGTTTCGTTATCAATTATCCATTATCAACTGTCAATTGCTCTTTAGCGTACTAGAAAGCGCAACTGAATCCAGCGTAACACCGCACATACCGGACGCCACACTAAAGCGCTGGACACAGAAGAATAGAGAATGGTGTAAGGCGGATACAAGGTACGGCCCACGGATTCCTGCACCAGGAAAGCCAGCAAGCTCACCGTACCCACCAACAAGAAAATCACAGCGCACTGCTGTAGCCCGTTGAACACTCGCATGCGCTTGTACGCAGCGAGCATCACAAAAGCGCCTAGCGCTGTCGCCAGGCCCCATTGTCCCAGCGTAGTCCCCACCAGCACATCGTGATAAAGCCCCACAAAAAAGCCCCACAACACGCCAATACGATGCGGCAGGACAAGTACCCAATACACCAGCACCAGTAGCATCCATTCCGGGCGAATCCAGTCAATGCTCGCAGGTAGAGGGATTACCTCCAGCAGAGCCGCCAACAGTAAGGTAACGATGATAACGCCGGTACCGGCAGGACGATCACTGACCATTGTCAGCCTCCGCTGGAGTCGGCCTAGCCTGAGGCGCTTGCGTGGGCTGAACCAGCAGCACATGGCTGGCACGATCAAGTTGGGCTGTGGGCCGCGCAGTAATGTGAGCAAACGGTGTGCCCGCCTGATGGTTCACCGAAGTTACGCTCGCCACCGGGTAACCTCGAGGATACAGCTGCCCTAAACCGGTACTCACCAACAAATCCCCCTGTTGAATGCCCGCCGTGTCAGGTACATATAAAAGCTTCAGTCCACTGGACTGCCCCACCCCGGCTAATACCGCGCGCACGCCATTACGATTTACCTGCACACTCATCGCGTGGCTGGCATCGGTAATCAACAGCACCCGTGAACTGAGCGGACCGGCATCCACTACCTGACCAATCAGTCCTTGGGAATCGAGCACCGCCTGGCCTCGGAAAACATTGTCTCCCGTACCTTTGTTGATCACGATTTCCTGGCGGTTCGGGTCGGGATCCACACCGATGATTTCTGCCACCAGTACATTGGCATCCAAGTCGGCCGAAGAATTAAGCAACTCACGCAACCGCACGTTTTCCGCTTCCAGCACCGCCAGACGCTGCACCTTCTGCTCCAAAATTAATGCTTGTCGCTGCAAGCGACGATTCTCGGCCAGCAACGTGCCACGGCTTTGGGTCTGTTCGGTGAGCCATTCACCACTGTCTACCGGCAGGTGGGCCAGATAATGAATGGGCGCAGTCAGGTAGCCCAGCACATGACGCACCGGGGCAGCCCAGGGGGTTCGCTGATCCAACACCATCATGACGACAGCAAGGACCAGCGCGATAATGACGCGGTAGGAGGATTTGGCCGGGGCCACCATGGGAATTAACCCATGGCCAGCATGTCAAAGCCTTGGCTGTCCATCAGCTCCAGTGCCTTGCCGCCGCCACGGGCTACACAGGTCAACGGGTCATCGGCAACAATCACCGGCAAGCCTGTTTCTTCCGAGAGCAGACGATCGATATCGCGCAACAAGGCTCCGCCACCGGTAATCACCAAACCTCGCTCGGCAATATCCGAGGCCAGCTCAGGCGGAGAGGCTTCCAGTGCATTCTTCACCGCATTGACGATGGACGCTAGGGGCTCTTTCAGAGCCTCCAGAATTTCTTCGGAATTCAACGTAAAACTGCGCGGCACACCTTCCGCCAGATTACGGCCACGCACATCAATCTCACGGATCTCGGCGCCTGGGTAAGCAGTCCCTATTTCGTGTTTGATACGTTCAGCGGTGGACTCACCAATCAGAGAGCCATATTCCTTGCGCACAAACGCCACAATCGCCTCATCAAAGCGATCACCGCCGATACGCACGGACTCAGAGTAGACCACCCCGTTAAGAGAGATCAGCGCGATTTCCGTGGTGCCACCACCGATATCTACCACCATGGAGCCACGGGCTTCTTCTACGGGCAGGCCAGCACCAATGGCCGCCGCCATGGGTTCTTCGATCAAATACACATCACGGGCGCCAGCACCATAAGCGGAATCTTGAATGGCACGACGCTCTACCTGGGTAGATTTGCACGGTACACACACCAGCACGCGGGGCGCCGGCGGAAAAAACCCGGTGTCATGCACTTTCTTAATAAAGTACTGCAGCATCTTTTCGGTCACGTCGAAATCGGCGATAACGCCGTCTTTCATGGGCCGAATAGCCGTAATATTGCCTGGGGTACGCCCCAGCATACGCTTAGCATCAGCGCCAACGGCCGCCACACTTTTCTGTGCACCATGGTGACGGATGGCAACCACGGAGGGTTCATCCAATACGATGCCGCGGCCACGCACGTAAATAAGGGTGTTTGCGGTCCCCAAATCGATGGACAAATCGGTGGAGAACATCCCCCGAATACGCTTAATCATGGACATCCTGGCCAGTTTCCTGAACTTTTCGCGAAAAAACGATGCCTAGCGGGAAAAAGCCGAGCATCTCATAAGATGGCGCAACTCTAGCAACGGCAAGGTCATTGGGCAAGCTGGCATACTGTGGGTACAGTGGCCCCGGATAGGCGGTCTATGGTACTTTTTGCGCCTTTCAGCCCTTAGTGCCTGCTTGTAATCTATACGCAACCGCGCCGGCGTTCCTTTTTTCGTTAGATCGTGCTTGCGAACGCGCTGTGTAGCTGCTCTATATAAACAGGCTCTTACCCTCCACCAGCCTTCGGCGGGGGATGCTTACGGAGAGAACCATGGCCATTAATTCCAAGGTGGTTGCCCAGGTGGCCCATCTGGCACGTCTAAAAGTGGACCCCCAGGACAGCAACGCCCTGTCCGACCGTCTGAATGACATCCTCGCGATGGTAGACCAGCTGCAGCAGGCCGACGTGGACGGCGTGGCCCCCATGGCCCACCCGCTGGACGTTACTCAACCTTTGCGCGACGACGTAGTGACGGAACCCAACATCCGTGACAAGGCACTGGCCATTGCCCCGGCAGTTGAAAACGGCTGCTTCTTGGTTCCCCGGGTCATTGAATAAACATGACCGTTTAAAGGCGAAAGAAAAAACATGCATACCAAAACCCTGACCGAACTCAAGGCTGGCCTAGCTGCCGGAGATTTTTCCTCCCGCGAGTTGACCGAACACTTCTTGGCCCGCATCAAACAGTATGACGGCGAACTCAACAGCTTTGTCACCGTGACCGAGGAACAAGCACTGGCCCAAGCGGATGCCGCCGATGCAACCCTTGCCACTAACCGTGCATCCTCCTCAGTGAGCGGCCTGCTCACCGGCCTGCCCATCGCCCACAAGGATATTTTCTGCACCGAGGGCGTGCGCACCAGCTGTGGCTCAAAAATGCTGGACAACTTTATTGCCCCCTACACCGCCACCGTGGTGGAAAAAATGGCGGCTGAAGGCGCCGTCATGCTGGGCAAGACCAACATGGACGAGTTCGCCATGGGCTCCTCCAATGAAACCAGTTACTACGGCCCAGTGAAAAACCCATGGGATCTAGAGCGGGTGCCTGGCGGCTCCTCCGGCGGCGCAGCCGCTTGCCTGGGCGCCCGCCTAGCGCCTGCTGCTACCGGCACCGACACCGGCGGCTCCATTCGCCAACCTGCGGCGCTGAATAACATCACCGGCCTCAAACCCACCTACGGGCGAGTCTCACGCTGGGGCATGATTGCCTTTGCTTCCAGCCTGGACCAAGCCGGCCCCATGGCCCAAAGCGCTGAAGACTGTGCGTTGATGCTGCAAGCCATGGCCGGCCACGATCACCGCGATTCCACCAGCCTCAACGAAAAGGTGGGCGATTATCTTGGCGCCCTTAAAGACGACATCCGCGGCCTGACCATTGGCATCCCGGAAGAGTTTTTCCCAGACACCCTGGATGGCGCTATCGCCGACAACAGCCGTGACGCGATCCGCGAACTGGAAAAACTCGGCGCAAAAGTAGTATCCGTCTCCTTACCCAGCATCAAGCTATCCGTACCAGCCTACTATGTGATTGCCCCGGCAGAAGCCAGTGCCAACCTTAGTCGTTTTGACGGTGTACGTTTCGGCCATCGATGTGATGACCCACAGGATCTGGAAGACCTGTACAAGCGCTCTCGCTCAGAAGGGTTTGGTGATGAAGTAAAACGGCGCATCTTAGTCGGCGCCTACGCGCTGTCCGCTGGTTACTACGACGCATACTATCGCCGCGCCCAACAAGTGCGCCGTTTAATCCGTGACGACTTTGCCCGCGCCTTTGAAAAAGTAGATGTACTGATGGGACCCACAGCGCCTGAAACCGCCTTCAAGCTCGGAGCGAAGAAAGATGATCCGGTCAGCATGTACATGGCCGACGTGTTCACCATCGGCGTTAACTTAGCCGGCCTTCCTGCGCTGTCCATGCCCACGGGATTCATCAACGGCCTGCCCACCGGCACCCAGATCATCGGCAACTATTTCCGTGAAGGGCAAATTCTTAACGTGGCCCACAAATACCAGCAGGCCACAGACTGGCACAAACAAGCGCCAGCGTTTGGAGGTGCACAATGAGTTGGGAAATCGTCATCGGCCTGGAAGTCCACGTCCAGCTCAACACCGCCAGCAAACTGTTTTCCGGGAGCAAATTATCCACCGGCGCAGAACCGAACACTCAAGCCTCATTGGTCGACCTGGGCCTGCCCGGCACTCTGCCAGTGGTGAACAGGGAAGCGGTACGCAAGGCTGCTTTATTCGGCTTGGCCATTGATGCGGACATCTGCCGTCACAGCGTTTTTGAGCGGAAAAATTATTTTTATCCAGACCTACCCAAAGGCTACCAAACCACGCAGTTGGCCGAGCCTATTGTGGGTGCCGGCACCGTTGAAATTCAGCTTGATAACGGTGAGAAAAAAAGCATTCGCATCCACCATGCGCATCTAGAAGAAGATGCAGGCAAGTCTTTACACGAAGACTTCCATGGCATGACGGGCATCGATCTAAACCGCGCCGGCACCCCGCTGATCGAAATCGTCAGCGAGCCGGACATGGCCAACGCAGAAGAGGCTGTGGCCTTTGCTCGCAAGCTGCACGCTATCGTCACCTCCATTGGTATTTGCGATGGTGACATGTCCCAAGGCAACATGCGTTTTGATGTAAATATTTCTGTTCGCAAACCTGGCGAACCCCTGGGCACACGCACTGAAACCAAAAACCTCAATTCTTTCCGCTTCATGGAAAAGGCCATCGCCCTTGAAGTGGAACGGCAAATTGACGTTTTGGAAGACGGCGGAGAAATCGTTCAAGAAACCCGCCTATACAACGGCGACACGCATACCGCTCGCTCCATGCGCAGCAAGGAAGACGCCAATGACTATCGCTACTTCCCCTGCCCAGATCTGTTGCCAGTGGCCATTACCGATGCCGACATCGAAGAATTGAAAGCGGCCATGCCAGAGCTGCCTGATTCACGCAAAGCCCGTTTCACCAACGATTATCAGCTTTCTGAATACGATGCAGACCTGCTATCCGGCTCCATCGCTACTGCCGCTTTCTTTGAAGCGGCCGCAAAATCCGGCGGCGACGCCAAGCTGGCGGCAAACTGGGTGATGGGTGAGCTGGCCGCCAAGCTGAATGCCGAAGAAAAAAGCATTACCGACAGCCCAGTCAGTGCCGAGCAGCTTGGCCAGCTGATAGCACGTCTGAAAGACGGCACCATCAGTTCCAAAATTGCCAAGCAGGTATTTGAGGCCTGCTGGGCCGGTGAAGGTAATCCGGACGAGATTATCGAAGCCAAAGGCCTGAAACAGATGAGCGACACCGGCGAGCTGGAAAAAATTGTCGATGACATCATCGCCAACAATGCCGCTCAGGCAGACGACTACCGCAACTCTGATGATGCCAAGAAAAAGAAAAAAATCGGTTTCTTTGTGGGCCAGGCCATGAAAGCCACCCAAGGCAAAGCGAACCCGCAGCAATTGAACAAACTGTTGCAGGAGAAACTGCAATGAGCCTGATCCGCGACCGGGTAAAACTGGAAAAGAAAGACGGCATTGCCTACGTCACCCTGAGCCGAGCCGACAAGTATAACGGCTTGGATTTTCCGATGATGGAAGGGCTGGTAGAAACCGCTCGACTGATTCGTAAAGATCGTCAATTGCGCGCCGTTATTCTTCAGGGCGAAGGCAAAGCGTTCTGTGCGGGGCTGGATTTCGGCACCGTCATGAAACAACCGGTCAAGCTACTTCGCAGCTTTACCAAATACGGCATCAAAAAAACCAATCTGTTTCAGGACGTCTGCTGGTGCTGGCGCGAACTGCCAATTCCGGTGATTGCGGTACTCCACGGCTACTGCTACGGCGGTGGCATGCAGATCGCCCTGGCTGCAGATTTCCGTATCACTACGGCGGATTGTGAAATGTCCATCATGGAAATCAAATGGGGCATGATCCCCGACATGACAGGTACGGTAACCCTTCGCGAGTTAGTCCCCATGGATGTGGCCAAAGAACTGACCATGACCGGGCGGCTGTTTAGTGGCGACGAAGCCAAAACCATGAACCTAGTCACCCGCGTGGCGGCGGATCCACTAGAAGAGGCCGAGAAGCTGGCTCAAGCCATCATAGGGCGCTCCCCAGATGCCATCAGTGCCAGCAAGGCCCTGTTTCAACAAAGTTGGAATGTACCGGAGGCCCAGGCGTTCGACGTGGAAAGCAAACTGCAGTTCAAACTGCTGCGTAGCAAAAACCAGCGCCGCGCTATGCAAGCTAACATGAAAAAAGAAACGCCCCAATTCGGCCCCCGCGAACGCGATTACTGAGCGAATTTGCTCGCATCAAAACGCCTTACCCGCGTGCCTGTTTTAGACTGATATTGTGCAGCAGACTCAATAGAAAACCGAGCATTGTTGGTTGAGGCAACACATGTTTTGTGTAGCCGCTTTTGCGCTCAGCCCCGCCGGCATAAGCACCCCATCAACACACTGATGGGGCTGCGGCTGTTACAGCCGAGAAATCTGCCTCTAGGCCCGCACAAACGACGCCTTAAAGTACGACGTGTGCCGCCCACACCACACTATCGATATAGAAACCAAGGGAGCATGGCCCACCCTGACGCGCAAACGCGCCCTTGTTGCCGACGAACAGATCGCTCGGCTCTGAGCAGACATCACCACCAACCAGCAGAGCATGCTGACATGACTCTTTCCCCCTATATTTCTGACAAGCATCACACCACATTGAGCATCGCCTATTTTGAGTTCGGCGATGCTATTATTTAAAAAAGAAAACCCGCCAATTATGTATTCAGCCTATTCGACGCTAATGTAGGGGCTCTGGTGGATAACCCGGCGGTTGGTCATGCCGGCGAAGGGAGAGGTTACTGGCGCTATTGGCCCTGCGCAGTGCGGCAGCCCGCTGCTCGATAGTCAACAAGCCCAAGCGCGTGTCCATTAATCTGATTCGAACCAGCCCAAGCATGATCCATCAGCGTGGTAGCGGCATAGCCTGGCAGGGAACATCATAGCGTAGTCAGGTAACGGATATCTGTCGGCCTGATTCGATAGCGCCGACGCCTAGGCAACAAAGCACAACGTAAACAACCACCCAAGGAGGGGCGCTCACAATGAAACATCTCATCGGATGGGCTTTTTTGATTGTTGTCATCATTCTGGTTCTGATTGGCTTAATGGCGGAAGAACCGCCGATCATGGCCGAAGGCATGGAAGATATACCCACGGCCACGGACAATCAGCCCGACAACTAATTCATCGCGCAAACCGGGCATTGGGGGTCACGGGGAATCGCCACTTGGCGCCAACTCAATGTCCGACCGTCAAACAAATGCAGAACCGATGCCACCGAGGTACCGGTGAGGGTTCGTATGGCCGCCAATGCCTGCAAGGTGCCCACCATACCCACTACAGGCCCGAGAATCCCCGCCTCGCTACAGGCCAGATCCCCCTCTGAACCCTCGCCGTACACGCAGGCATAACAGGGGCTGTCTTCCGTGCGTAAATCGAACACCGCCAACTGACCATCCATGCGAATAGCGGCTCCACTGACCAGCGGTGTACGGTGCGCCACACAGGCACGATTGATGGCCTGGCGAGTGGAAAAATTGTCAGTGCAGTCCAGTACTAGGGTGGCGTCAGCAACAGCCTCATTCAGCCACGCATCATCCACCCGCACCACAGCGGAACGAATATCCACATCCGCATTCAACAGTTGCAACTGATCGCGCAAGGCTTCCGCCTTGGCCTGATTCAGCTGGTCACCCCGAAACGCCACCTGTCGATGCAGGTTGCTCAACTCCACCCGGTCGTCATCCGCTAGCACCAGCTGCCCCACCCCAGCACCCGCCAAATACAGCGCAGCAGGATTGGCTAGGCCACCACAACCCACCACCAATATCCGCGCCTTGCTCAAAGCTTCTTGCCCGGGCAAATCGAATTCTTCCACCATCAACTGGCGACTGTAGCGAAGCAGCTGGTCATCGTTGAGCATAATCGTCTCCCTGGCACTCAAAGGCGTGGGATTCTATGGTACAGCTTGCTGCACTTCGTGCACCCAACAGATCCGTTCCTGGCTTTGCGGTGCAAATGTTCAACTCTTGGACCCAGCGGCACATTGCTTGCCTAAGGTTACCCGATCATTTCCGCCCAGATCCTGCTCTGTACGCACGTCTTCAAAGCCGATGTCGGCCAACAACGCCCGTACCGCGTCACCCTGCTCAAAGCCATGCTCCAGCAACAACCAACCGCCCGCAACCAGCTTACCTGCTGCTTGCTGCGCAATGGTGATCAGATCCGCCAACCCCTGATCGCCGGCCACTAGGGCCGAGCGAGGCTCGAAACGCACATCGCCTTGTGCCAAATGGACGTCGCCATCTTCAATGTAAGGAGGGTTGCTAACGACAAGGTCAAAAAAACCATCACAGGGGGTCAGCCAGCTGCCTTGCAGGCAACGCACTGTAGCCCCCAACTGGCGGGCATTTGCCGCTGCCACTTGCAGCGCCGCCGCGCTATTGTCCACCAGCGTCACCTGCCAAGCCGGCTGCTCCAAAGCGAGGGTAATACCGATAGCACCGGTACCGGTTCCCAAGTCCACGACCCGTGCGTTAGCAGGCAATGCCAGCGCAAGCACCTGTTCCACCAAGGTTTCAGTATCGGGGCGTGGAATCAGAGTATCGGCGGTTACACTAAACCGGCGGCCAAAAAACTCCCGCTCTCCAATCAGGTGGGCCACGGGCTCACCCTGCTCACGGCGAGCCAGCAGGGCTTCAAACTCCGCCTGCTGAGCCCTGGTCAGTTCCCGCTCCGGCCAAGTAAACAGCCATGTACGAGATTGCTCCAGCACATGGCAAAGCAACACTTGGGCATCCAGCGCTGCGCAAGGGGATGACGCCAGCCGATGGCGAGCCTGGCGCAGGGCGTCATCAATGCGCACGGTTACTGCTCGCCTAAGGCCGCTAGCTGATCCGCCTGATACTCTGCCAGCAACGCACCCAAGATCTCATCCAAATCTCCTTCAACGATTTCATTTAACCGGTAAAGGGTAAGATTAATACGATGATCAGTGACTCGTCCCTGAGGATAGTTATAGGTACGGATACGCTCTGAACGATCGCCGGACCCGACGAGGGATTTACGCTCCGCAGCCTGCTCGGCATGGGCCGCATTCTGCTGCGCGTCATACAGCTTAGCGCTCAGTAGGCTCATAGCCCGAGCCTTGTTCTTGTGCTGGCTACGCTCATCCTGGCACTCCACCACCACCCCGGTGGGTAAGTGAGTAATGCGCACAGCCGAATCCGTGGTGTTAACGTGCTGACCGCCAGCACCGGAGGAACGATAGGTATCAATACGCAGGTCTTCAGTGCGAATCTTGATATCCCCCAGGTCTTCCGCTTCAGCCATAATCGCCACTGTGCAGGCAGAGGTATGAATACGCCCCTGGGATTCTGTGGCCGGCACCCGTTGCACCCGGTGGGCTCCGGATTCAAATTTCATCCGCGAATAGACGCCATCGCCAATCACCCGTGCAATCACTTCCTTATAGCCGCCATGCTCGCCCTCACTGGCGCTCACCATCTCCACTTTCCAACCCCGTTGATCCGCATACTTGGAATACATGCGGAATAGGTCTCCGGCAAAAATGGCCGCTTCGTCTCCCCCCGTGCCGGCGCGAACTTCAAGAAACACATTGGCTCCATCGCGGGGATCCTTCGGTAGCATCAGCTTTTGCAGCTCTGACGCTAACGCCTCCATGCGCTCCTGAGCATCACGGGCTTCTTCCGCGCCCATCTCACGCATATCCGCGTCGCTGTCGTCCTGCATCGCTTTAGCCGCACCATGATCCTCCACGGCCTGCTGGTATTGGCGATAACACTTCACCACTGGATCAATTTCAGCGTATTCCCGGGACAGGTCACGGAATTGGTTCTGGTTGCTAATCACATCCGGATCGGACAATAGCCCCGCCAACTCTTCAAACCGGTCTGCAAGCTTATCGAGCTTGCCTTGCAATGACGCTTTCATAAATTCGCTTCCACGCTTCACGCAAATACGCCGCCCGGCGGGCGCACGCAAAAATTCGATACATCGAGAGAGTTCTTTGCGCTACGACTGGTCGTCGTCGAGCAGCAACTCACGAGCCAGCAACAGGGCTTCGGCGCGGCCATCCGCGGCCATTTTGCGCAAGGTCACGCTGGGGGAATGCAGCCACTTGTTCACCAGCGAATGCTGAAACCTGCGCAGCACCTGCTCCGCATCGCCACCATTGCGCAACTGCTGCAACGCTTTTTCCAGTTCGCTTTCCGCCATAGCCTTGCGCTGCTCACGATAATCACGCAGCACCTTAACGGCATCCTGTTCACGGCGCTGACGACGGTGGCGCACAATGGCATCTCGAATCAGCTCTGAGGCCTCCTGGGCCGCCTGCTGACGAGAACGGACATTTTCCTGAATCGCTTCTTGCAGATGGTCCACCGTATACAGGTAGACATCACCCAGTTCGCCCACTTCCGGTTCGATATCCCGTGGCACGGCAATATCCACCATAAACATGGGTCGGTGACGGCGTTTTTTCAGCGCCCGCTCCACCATACCCTTGCCCATAATCGGCAACGGCGCAGCGGTGCATGAGATCAGGATATCCGCACGCTCCAGCGCCACCGGCAATTCTTCTAGGCTGATACCACGCCCCCCCACGGCGGCGGCCAACTCCGAGGCTCGCTCCTGAGTGCGATTGGCAATGGTAATTTCCTGCACCTGCTGCTCACTCAAATGTCGCGCCACCAGCTCAATCATTTCACCGGCACCAATCAGCAGCGCTCGGCTTTTTTTCAGGTCAGCAAAAATGTGACGCGCAAACGAAACTGCCGCATAGGCCACAGACACCGGGTTAGCACCGATACCGGTTTCCGTACGGATCCGCTTGGCTACCGAAAAGACTTCCTGAAACAAACGCGACAACTCGCCGTTGAGCAAGCCAGCCTCATGGGCTCGAGCATAGGCTTCACGCATCTGACCAAGAATTTGTGGCTCGCCCAGTACCAGCGAATCCAGACCGCCAGCTACCCGCATCATATGCTCCAGCGCCTGCTCACCGGTATGCTGATACAGCACCGTGGAGAGTCGTTCGACGGACAGATTGCGGCTAGAGGCCAGCCATTGAGCAAAATTTGGAGTGACGTCGTCAGTGAGGCAATACAGTTCGGTGCGGTTACAGGTAGACAGCAATGCAGCTTCCCGCACCCCGGGCATCTCACGCAAGCTGGCCAACGCCACCTCCGCCTGCTGCGTTGAAAACGCCAGACGTTCGCGTAGTTCCACATCCGCGGTGGTGTGATTTACGCCGACAGCGACTAGATTCATAGTTTCCTGTGCCCGACAATGACAGCGGGCGATCGTACCCGGCCAGCCCGGAGCCCCGGAAAGCCGGGGCGCAAGGGTGTGGCATTTTGCGCGAAAGCGCCCTTCAAAACAATGTCAGGGCCGATAGCGAAGGCGCATCGCTCAAACCAACAACGTGGAGGTTTGGGCAATAGCCAATCGCTGTGCCATGATAGCCGAAACAGAAAATAGGCATACCGACCTTAATGACCCGCTTCTCAATTCTGCCTCTGTGCTGCGCCCTTCTGATCCATGGCTGCGCTAGCCAGACCACCACCCCGGCCACCGAAACGGGGCCTTCCACGTCGATGGCCAGCGCCCCCACTTACGACAGCGAAACGCTGTCTGACCTGCTAGTGGCAGAAGTCGCCGCCCAACGTCAATCGCTGGGCGTCACCCTGGGCTATTACAGTCGAGCCGCCCAGAGTACACGTGATCCGAACGTAATAAGTCAGGCAGCCCAGCTGGCCCATTACCTGGAAGACCCGCTACAGGCACTAGCCATGAGCGAACTCTGGCTGGAAACGTCGCCACACAACGAAGACGCCCTGCAAGTGGCCATCCTGTCCGAAATTCGGCTTGGCAATACCGCAACGACCACCCGTTATCTGGATCAGCTACTCAGCGCCCACGGCGAAGACGCCCTGGGCCGATTGGTCAACCAAGCCCGCGGGCTGGGTGCGCAAGGAAACTTACAGCTAGTGGAGGCGCTGGCCCAGCTAACCCATCGCTACCCGGATCAGGCCCCACTGTGGTATGCCCGGGCTCTGTGGCTGGAACACGAAGAGCAACCTCAACCCGCCCTGGAGGCCACCGAGCGTACTCTCAAGCTGATGCCGCGCCATGAAGATGCCTTGTTGCTCAAGGCTCAGCTCCTTTACGAAACAGGAGACCAGAAAAAAGCCCTGCGCCACCTAAAAAAACTGGTGCGCAAGTACCCTCAGGCACAACGCCCGCGCATCGCTTATGTGCGTATGCTACTAACATCCGGCGAGCTGGAAGACGCAGAAAAGCAGCTGGCGATTATGGCTGAGCAAAACCCTCAAGACTTGGATCTGCGATTTTCTCTGGCCCTATTGGCGCTGGAAGCAGGCGCCAGCAACGCAGCCCAGACCCACCTCAAGGCTCTGCTCACCTACAACTACCGGCCCGACGATATCCAATTGTACCTGGCCCAAGCCGCCGAGCAGGAAATGGACCTAGATAACGCCGTCGAGCATTACCTGAAAGTGGGCGGCCCCCAAGCTATCCGCGCTCGGGTGCAGGCAGCCCAACTTCTCTACCAGCAAGGCAATACCAGCCAAGGCCATGCCCTAATGCATAACCTGGCTCAACAACAGCCAAAATTACAAGACAGCTTGACCATTACCGAAGCGGAAATGCGCAGCAATAACGGCGACCCATTAGGCGCCATCTCCCTGATCAATGATGCCTTGCGCGACCAGCCCGACAATACCGAGCTACTATACAGCCGCGCCATGGCCGCCGAAAAAATAGGTGACATTGCCCAGCTGGAAAAGGACCTGAAGCGTATTATCATTCTGAATCCGGAGGATGCCAGCGCCCTCAATGCTCTGGGTTATACCCTGGGCAACCGCACTGACCGGCTAGACGAAGCGTATCAGTACGTGTCCAAGGCACTAGAGCTGCGCCCGGAAGATCCAGCCATTCTCGACTCTATGGGCTGGGTGCTTTACAAACGCGGCGAACCGGATGCCGCCCGGAACTACCTGCGCCAGGCCTACGAAAAATTCCCCGACCCAGAAGTGGCCGCCCACTACGGGGAAGTCCTATGGATATTGGGTGAGCAAAATCAGGCCCGCCAGGTTTGGCGCGACGCCTTGGAACACACCCCTGACGCCCCTCATATCCGTGAAGTCATGGAAAAACTCGGAGCCCGCCTGTGACCCTGAGCCTTGCCCGCATTATTGGCCTTACGCTGACCACCCTGGTCCTAGGCGCCTGCCAATTACGCCCGACCACCACAACCCAGTTCGAGCACCCCAGCCAGATCCAACAGTGGCAGATGAATGGCAAGCTGGGTTACCGCACCGTCAACGATGGTGGCAGTGCCACCTTTGACTGGCGCCAGCAACCACAACGGGGCAACATCCACTTCTCCGGCCCGCTGGGCTTTGGTAGCGCCGATTTACATTGGGACAGCGGCCGCGCGGAACTAATCACCGCCAAGGAAACCTACCAAGCCCGCAGCCCCGGCGAGTTGGCCTGGCATCTCACCGGCTTCTGGCTGCCCGTATCCGCACTGCAGTACTGGGCTCGCGGCCTGCCTTGGCCCGGCGCTCCGTCTGAAGCCGGGTACGACGATCAGCAACGCCTGATCACCCTTGAACAACTGGGCTGGTCGCTTACCTTCGACCGTTACGAACCCACCGCCGGCATCACCCTTCCCTACAGAATCAAAGCCCAGCAGAATAGCAATCGTTTTACTTTGCTGATTAAAGACTGGCAGCCAGGCGGCGCACAGTGACACTAACGTTACCCGCTCCCGCCAAGCTCAATCTGTTCCTGCACATCACCGGTCGCCGTGACGACGGCTATCACCAGCTGCAAACCGTGTTCGCCCTGCTCGACCATGGCGATACCTTGCGTTTCTCCCCGGCAGACACCCTGTCACTACAATGTCATCAGGAAGGTGGCGCCAGCGACCTGCCCACGGACGACAGCAACCTGATTTTACAGGCTGCCCGGGCGCTGCAAGCCCACACCGGCAGCTCAAAAGGTGCCGCCATCACCCTGACCAAGCGCCTGCCCATGGGCGGCGGCGTGGGCGGCGGCTCCTCCGATGCGGCTACCGCCTTGCTGGGCCTGAATGCATTTTGGGCCCTGGGCCTCACTCTGCAGGAGCTGGCTCACATCGGCTTGACCTTAGGGGCTGACGTGCCCGTTTTTGTGTTTGGCAAAAGCGCCTGGGCTGAAGGGGTCGGCGAGAAAATAAACCCCATTATTTTGCCAAATGATGCTTTTTTGGTCGTTCATCCCGGAATTCATGTGTCAACTGCTCGAATTTTCGGCGACCAGCAATTGACAAGGGATACACCCATCAGTAAATTACCGGCCTCGCTTGAGACGGTGCTAACCCGCGAATTTCACAACGACTGTGAAGCGGTAGCAACCCAGCATTTTCCGGAAATCGGAAAAACGCTGGACTGGCTCAAGCAACATACGGGTAATGCCCGTATGACCGGCACAGGCGCTTGCTGTTTTTCTCGTCTGACCGGATTGCAACAGGGGCAGCAATTGCTGCAACAGTTGCCACAACACTGGACAGGTTTCGTCGCTCGAAGCTGTAACACTTCCCCTCTCCACCAGATTCTGGGAGAGACACTGGCGAAGTTTCGAGAGACAAAGAATTCAGGCAAACCCGCTTAAGCGGGCCTGAGACCGAGTGTTGGGGTATAGCCAAGTTGGTAAGGCAGCGGGTTTTGATCCCGTTATTCCCAGGTTCGAGTCCTGGTACCCCAGCCATTTTTCTTCTGAGGAACCTCTTACCCTTCCCCTTAGTGGTTCCCAAATTCACGACGCAAGACCCCAGGGGGCGCCAGTGTCCAAGCTCGTCGTTTTCACCGGTAACGCAAATCCCGAATTGGCCAAAGCCATGGTCAAACACCTGAACTTGCCTATCGGCAACGCCGATGTGGGCACCTTCAGCGATGGCGAAGTTGCCGTGGAAATCCAGGAAAACGTGCGCGGCAAAGACGTTTTTATCGTGCAATCCACCTGCAACCCGACCAACAACAACATCATGGAATTGCTGGTCATGGCCGACGCCCTGCGTCGCTCCTCCGCAGGCCGCATCACCGCGGTTGTCCCCTACTTTGGTTATGCCCGCCAGGATCGCCGCGTGCGCTCCGCCCGGGTGCCTATTACCGCCAAAGTCGTCGCCGACATGATCACGGCGGTGGGCATTGATCGCGTCGTCACCGTTGACCTTCACGCTGATCAAATCCAGGGCTTCTTCGATATTCCAGTGGACAACGTCTACGCTACCCCGCTGATCGTGGCGGATATCGAACGCCAGAGCCATGATGACCTAATGGTAGTCTCCCCGGATGTGGGCGGCGTGGTCCGGGCCCGCGCCTTAGCCAAGCAGCTCAATGATGCCGACCTAGCCATCATCGATAAGCGTCGCCCCAAGGCCAATGTTTCTCAGGTCATGCATATCATCGGTGAAGTAGAAGGCCGCACCTGCGTGCTAGTGGACGACATGGTCGACACCGCTGGCACGCTGTGTAAAGCCGCCGACGCCCTGAAAGAACACGGCGCGGCCAAGGTCTACGCCTACATCACCCACCCGATTCTATCCGGCCCGGCCATCAACAACATTGCCAACAGCTCATTGGATCAACTAGTGGTCACCGACACCATTCCATTATCCGATGCGGGCCGCGCTTGCAAAAATATCCGCGTTCTCAGCCTCGCGCCGATGCTGGCCGAAACCGTACGCCGAGTGAACAACGAAGAATCCCTGAGCGCTATGTTCGATCGGTTAGAGCTCGTATAAAACGCCAGATAACAACAGGCTAATCCCGACCCCAGAAACCCGCCCCTCAAGCGGGTTTTGTTTTTTATGTCCTCTTGCTACAGGCATCTGGCGTCTGGCGTGCTTTTCCTGCATAATCGCGCCCCCGCGGAATCCTCCGTGGTTTTATATCAACCTCTCTGGCCAACCTGGTCGCGGGAAGCCCGAGAGCATACTGGAGACATACCATGTCCAATGAATTCCTGCTGAATGCAGAAAGCCGCAGCGATACAGGGAAAGGTGCGAGCCGCCGCCTGCGTCGTCTGCAAGAACGTGTTCCTGGCATCCTCTACGGTGGCGAAGCCGAGCCGCAGATGATCAGCGTTGAACTGCGCGAGCTGAAAAAAGCCCTGGAAAACGAAGCGTTCTACAGCCACATCCTCACCCTCAAGCTAGACGGTGCTGATGTTCAAGCCGTACTGCGTGACATGCAGCGTCATCCGGCCAAAGGCCACCCGCTGCACGTGGATCTGCTGCGCGTCGACAAGACCCACAAGATCACCATGAGCGTTCCCTTGCACTTCACCAACGAAGAAAGCTCCATCGGCGTGAAAAAGCAAGGCGGCGAGATCCAGCACAACTTCGCAGAAGTAGAAGTGAGCTGTCTGCCCCAGCACCTGCCTGAGTTCATCGAGGTGGACATGGCTAACGCTGAGCTAGACTCCGTTGTTCACTTGTCCGATTTGAAACTGCCGAAAGGCGTGGAACTGACCCAGCTCGCACTGGGCGAAGACCACGACCAGCCGGTGGCCGCGGTTCACCAACCTAAAGTGCGTGCGTCTTCCGATGATGACGACGCAGCAGAAGGCGAAGAAGCCGCAAGCGAGGAATAAGACCCACCGTGGCGGATCCCGTTCGACTGATCGTAGGCCTGGGCAACCCGGGCCGCGAATACGAAGACACCCGCCACAATGCTGGCGTCTGGTATGTGGACGCCCTGGCCCGACGTCAGGGCGTCTTCCTTACCGAAGACAAGAAATATTTCGGCCTCACCACCACCTTTTCCTTTGAAGGCGAAACAATCCGCCTCCTGGTACCGACCACCTTCATGAACCGCAGTGGTCAGGCCACCGCCGCTCTGGCGAATTTCTTCAAGATCCCCGTTACGCAGATACTGGTTGCTCACGACGAGCTCGACCTGCCCCCCGGCTGCGCCCGCTTCAAGCAAGGCGGCGGCCACGGCGGCCACAACGGTCTGCGTGATATTATTAGCCGGCATGGCAACAGCCGTGATTTTTACCGCCTGCGTCTAGGCATCGGCCACCCCGGCTCTGCTGACCGGGTTACGCCCCATGTGCTGAGCAAACCCTCCAAAGCCGACCGAGACCTGATCGATCGCGCCATCGATGAAGCTGTCCACAACACCGCCGATATGCTTCGCGGCGACCTGAATAGCGCCATGAACCGACTCAACGGCTTCAAGGCATAAAAGCCGCTGCTGCGCTTCAAGTTGTGGAGCAATCCTGATACCACAACCCCGCGCCCACACCCTGCCCGCAACTTGTTGCTTTAAACCAAGAAAAGTGACCCTCGCGTTGAGGCTTGTAGCTTGTAGCGTGTCGCTCATGTAGCATTGCGGCCTCGAAAAATGGAGGTCTGTCATGGGTTTCAAATGCGGTATCGTCGGTCTGCCCAACGTGGGCAAATCCACCTTGTTCAACGCGCTCACCAAAGCGGGTATTGATGCCGAGAACTTTCCGTTCTGCACCATTGAACCCAATACCGGTGTGGTTCCAGTACCGGACCCCCGCCTGGACAAGCTGGAAGCCATCGTCAATCCGGAGCGAGTGCTGCCCGCCACCATGGAATTCGTCGACATCGCAGGCCTGGTAGCCGGCGCCTCTAAAGGTGAGGGCCTGGGCAACAAGTTTCTCGCCAACATCCGCGAAACTGACGCTATCGCCCACGTGGTTCGCTGCTTCGACGATGAAAACGTCATCCACGTATCGGGCAAGGTATCCCCACTGGACGATATCGCCGTGATCAATACCGAGCTGGCCCTCGCCGACCTAGACACGGTGGAAAAAGCACACTTCCGCGCCACCAAGGCGGCCAAAGGTCAGGACAAGGACGCCAAAGGTTTGCTGCCGGTACTGGACAAGGTACTGCCCGCCCTTAATGAAGGCGACCCGGCCCGTTCCGTGGAACTCACAGACGATGAGCGCAAGGCGATTAAAAGCCTCAATCTACTGACGCTGAAGCCGACCATGTACATCGCCAACGTGGACGAAGGGGGCTTTGAAGACAATGCCCTGCTGGACGCCGTGCGCGACCTGGCCGAGAAAGAAAATTCCTCAGTAGTGCCCATCTGCGCCAAAATTGAATCGGAAATTGCTGAGTTGGACGACGAAGAAAAAGCCGACTTCCTCGCCGACCTGGGCATGGAAGAGCCGGGCCTGAATCGAGTCATTCGCGCCGGCTTTGATTTGCTCGGCCTGCAGACCTACTTCACCGCCGGCGTTAAGGAAGTACGCGCCTGGACCGTACGCGTTGGTGCCACCGCGCCCCAGGCCGCAGGCGTGATCCACACGGATTTTGAGAAAGGCTTCATCCGCGCCGAAGTCACCGGCTACGAAGACTATATCGCCAACAATGGCGAACAAGGCGCCAAGGAAGCCGGTAAATGGCGCCTTGAAGGCAAGGAATACATCGTCAAAGACGGCGACGTGGTGCATTTCCGGTTCAACGTTTAAAGCGACACGGCTCCTGGCCACAAAAAAGCCGCGCCCAAATTTTGGACGCGGCTTTTTTTGTTCTACTCAAGCCAAAACTCATTCGCGCCTCAGCTTTACACTTTTAACGGTTTGAACGTTGAACGGATTCTAGTCCGTACCGCCCGCGTTCACCGGCTCGAAATCTTCATTATTCAACTCCGGCAGTTTCTCATCGCAACCCTGTATGCCCTGCTTCTTCAGGTTGGTGCAGACCCGATCCAGTTTGTTATCCACCGCATGCATGTGATCCAGCAAAAGATGGATCGCTTCAGCCACCGGGTCTGGCATATCATTGCTGACCCCATACGCCTGAAAACCAATTTTTTCGGCCATTTCCTGGCGAGTTTTCTCTTTCTCGGTCAACGGATGATTAATTACCCGACCAGGAATACCCACCACCGTGGCTCCTTCCGGCACTTCTTTGGTGACCACGGAGTTAGAGCCAATCTTGGCATTCTTGTGCACGGTAAACGGGCCCAACACTTTCGCCCCCGCACCGACAACCACTCCGTCTTCTAGGGTCGGGTGGCGTTTACCTTTACTCCAACTGGTCCCGCCCAGGGTCACGCCATGATAAAGCGTCACGTCATCGCCGATTTCCGCGGTTTCGCCAATGACCACCCCCATACCGTGGTCGATAAAGAAACGGCGGCCAATTTTGGCACCAGGGTGGATTTCAATGCCCGTCAACCAACGTGAAAAAGTGGAGAGCAAGCGCGCTAGCTGCTTAAAGTTTCGGGTCCACAAGCCATTCGCCAAGCGATGAAAAAGCACCGCGTGCAAGCCAGGGTAATTCAGCAGCACTTCCAGCGTATTGCGTGCCGCCGGGTCCCGGTGAAAGACCGAACGAATGTCCTCGCGCACTTGATTCAACATAACTACCTCATTTTGAAACCTAGGACCAAGGCCCATTAGGATGACACCAGTGGCCGTTTTCTATGGCCTATCGGCCCTCATCACGCTGCATTTTTTTCTCCAGCGCCACCAATACGCCGCGCAAAATGCTCATTTCCATTTTGTCCGGGCGAGCGCGCATGAACAAACGACGCATGCGTGTCATTACTTGACCTGGCTGTTGCGGATTTAAAAAACCACTCTGTGCCATCACCTTCTCCAAATGATCGAGAAAACCAGAGACCGCTTCATTGGTGGCCGGCGGTTCATCCCAGAACATTTCTGGCAGTGGCATCACTTCACGGCGGGAGCGAGATTCCTGCAACTCGAAATCATCCCCCAACAACGCAAGACGCAACTCGTAACTGATTAATTGAACCGCCGACGCCACATTCAAGACCCCATACTCTGGATTAGCGGGCACACTCACGTGGAGATTGCAGCGGCGCAGCTCGTCGTTGGTCAGCCCCCGGTCCTCACGACCGAACAACACCGCAATGCGGGTATCCTGCGGCGCATTGGCCAAATCGTGGGAGAGCTGTGCAGCCAACTGGCGCGGCGTCAGGCAGGGCCAGGGAATACGGCGTTGGCGCGCGCTAGTACCGATCACCAAAGTGGCGCCTTCCAGCGCCTCATCCACGCTGTTGCACACTTGCGCCGCCTCCAGCACGTCCCCGGCACCGGAGGCACGGGCGGTCGCCTCCACGCTGGGATAGGACTGTGGCTGCACCAACCGCAAGTCCGACAGGCCCATGGTTTTCATAGCCCGGGCAGCCGCGCCGATATTGCCGGGGTGGGAGGTTTCCACCATCACGATGCGCACATTTTCCAACATGGGAGGCCTCTCATTAAAAAAGGCGCTAATCTTAACACGGCGGCTGCCCTGATCGCGCGGGCTCTGCTACAATCCGCGCCCCGGAACGGGAACCTTGAGTCTCCCTGCCCCGCGCTCTTTAAAAACCGTTACGCCACACGTCATATTGAGGATAGATGCCATGCATGCGCCGCAAGTGAATATCGCCCTGCGAGCCGCCCGTCAGGCGGGTACTCTGATTCGTAGAGCTGCCGAAAGCAGTGATCCCTTATCCGTTACGCAAAAAGGCATGAACGACTTCGTTACCGAAGTAGATCGTGCTGCAGAAGCACGCATCATCGATGTGATCCGCAAGGCCTACCCGGACCACAGCATTCTGGCTGAAGAATCCGGTGCTCTCGAAGGCAGTGGCGACGGCAAAGACTACCAGTGGATCATCGACCCACTGGACGGCACGACCAACTTCATTCATGGCTTCCCGCAATATTGCGTCTCCATTGCCCTTAAATACAAAGGCAAAATGGAGCATGCCGTGATCTACGATCCCAACCGCGACGAAGAATTCACCGCCAGCCGTGGCCGCGGCGCCGCCCTCAACGGCCGCCGCATCCGCTGCACCAACCGAGCAGGGCTAGAAGGTTGCCTGATTGGCACCGGCTTCCCGTTCCGTAAAGACCAGGCGCCGCATATGGACGCCTACTTAGGCATGTTCGCCGATGTGGCCGCGGCCACCGCCGGCTTACGCCGCCCCGGTTCTGCGGCACTGGATCTGGCCTGGCTGGCCGCCGGCCGATTGGATGGTTTCTTTGAATTCGGCTTGGCCGAATGGGACATGGCCGCCGGAGTACTGTTAATTACCGAAGCAGGCGGCTTGGTGGGCGACCTGAGCGGTGGGCATAAATACCTGGAAAGCGGTGGCATCGTCGCCGGCAGTCCAAAGATCTTTAAGGGGCTGCTACAAAAAATCAAACCGCACCTGACGGAAACGCTGAAACGCTGAAACAAGCCCAAGCTACAACGCGGCTCCAGCACAGCTTGAGTCGCGCTTCATTATCCTCCTCCCCAACCTCCGAATCGCGGCTCCATCCCATCACCCCATAGCCAACTTTCCTGGTGTTGCAGCTTGGCGCTAAACACTTATTGCTGCTTTTTTCCTTAGATCCCAAACCAATTTTTTCATTTCCGCATGGACATCTCGGCATGCTTTGCTAGCGTGGTAAGCACAACAGTTCAGCAAAGAGGTGCTTCATGACAATGGTTTCTCTCACTGATAACGGCCTATTTCGCCAGCAATGCTACATCAATGGTCAATGGTGTGATGCGGATGACGGCGCCACCTTTGCGGTCGACAACCCGGCAAGCGGGGAAGACATCGGCACCTCGCCTCGTATGGGCGAGACGGAGACTCGCCGCGCCATTGACGCCGCCCACCAAGCCTTTCCTGGCTGGCGCGATAAGACCGCCGCTGAACGTGCCAATCTGCTCATGGCCTGGCACGACCTGATGATAGAGCACCAGGACGATCTGGGTCGGCTGATGACCTTGGAACAAGGCAAACCGCTGCCCGAAGCTAAAGGCGAAATAGCCTACTCAGCCTCTTTCCTGAAATGGTTTGCTGAAGAAGCCCGCCGAGCCTATGGCGATACTATTCCAGCGTCCAAACCCGGGCAGCAGATTGTAGTCATCAAACAACCCATTGGGGTCACCGCTGCAATCACCCCCTGGAATTTCCCTTCTTCCATGATTACCCGCAAAGCCGGCGCCGCACTAGCTGCGGGCTGCACCATGGTGGTCAAACCGGCCAGCGCCACCCCTTATTCTGCTCTGGCACTGGCTGAACTTGCCGCCCGCGCGGGCATCCCCGCGGGTGTCTTCAACGTTATCACCGGCAGTGCCAGTGCCATTTCCACCGCCATCACCGATTCTCCCATTGTCCGCAAACTCAGCTTTACCGGCTCCACCGAGGTGGGCAGCCAGCTGATGGCTCAGTGCGCCAAACACATCCAGAAAGTCTCACTGGAGTTGGGCGGCAACGCTCCCTTCCTCGTATTTGATGACGCCAACCTGGATAAAGCGGTTGAAGGCGCCATGGCCAGCAAGTTCCGCAACACCGGCCAGACCTGCGTCTGCGTGAACCGCTTTCTGGTCCAAGAAAGCATCCACGATGCCTTTGTGGAAAAATTTAAGGTGGCCATCGAAGCCATGAAAGTCGGCGACGGCTTTGATGAAGGCGTTTCTCAAGCCGCATTGATCAACCGCGGCGCCTCCGACAAGGTGATGGAGCACTTGGAAGATGCTCTGAGTAAAGGCGCCAAGGTGATCACCGGTGGACAGCGCCATGAACGCGGCGGCAACTACGTACAGCCCACCCTGATTACCAATGTCTCCACCGATGCCCAGCTCTGCCAAGATGAAACGTTCGGGCCGCTGGCAGCCATCATTCCTTTTAAAACCGAAGAAGAAGCCCTGCGCATTGCCAACGACACCCCCTATGGGCTGGCTGCGTACTTCTACAGTGACAATATCCACCGCTGCTGGCGCGTCGCCGAAGCGCTGGAAAGCGGTATGGTCGGCGTTAACGAAGGCCTGATCTCCAACGCCACCGCGCCGTTTGGCGGAGTCAAGGAATCCGGACTCGGTCGCGAAGGCTCCCACCAGGGCATGGAAGAGTATCTGGAAACAAAATATCTGTGCATGGGAAGCTAAATACAGCGACGCGCGACAACGCGAGGTTAATGAAGCATCAATCTGGTAGGCATGGGCCCGCACTTTACCGTATTGGTCGCGGGCTCAGGAATCTGGCATTGCTCATACCTACCCTCGTGTTGCAGCTTGAAGCATAAATAGGAGTTAAGGATGACGAAACGGCTAAACATCGCCCTGCTCCCCGGCGACGGCATCGGCCCTGAAGTTATGGCCGTAGCCGAACACGCTCTAACCCTGCTGATCGATCGCTTTCAGTTACCGTTGACCTACACCTCCTTTCCTTGGCCCTCCCACGCTTGGCACCAACAGCACGGGCACATGATGCCGGAAGACGGCGTAAAGCAGCTTCGAAGCTTTGATGCCATTATACTAGGTGCTCTGGGCGACCCCGGGCCGCTAGACGCCCCGGATCGTTTTGTACTCCCCGACAGTATTTCCCTGTCACCGCTGCTGGCCTTGCGCAAACAACTGGACCTGTGGGCCTGTGAGCGCCCCGCCCGCTGGCAGCCCGGTGCTCCCCAATATCTCAGCGACCCGCGTGCCAACGATGTAGACATGCTGGTGATTCGCGAAAACAGCGAAGGCGAATACAGTAATCAGGGCGGTCGTCTGCGAGCCGGCACTCCTCACGAGGTGGCCACCCAAGTGGAAGTGTTCACCGCCTCTGCTACCGAACGATTGATTCGCCATGCATTCGAACGGGCTCGCCAGCGGGCCAAGCAACGCCCCATTCCTCGGCATTTCAAAGATGAAAAGTCCGCCCAGGTATGTTTGATCACCAAACGCAATGCCCAACCATTCTGGGGCGACCTGTACACCGAAACCTTCCTACGCTTGGCTCGGGAATACCCCGATGTGGACACCCACCATGAGCTGGTGGATGCCGCCTGCATGAAATTCGTGCAATGCCCTTGGCGTTTTGATGTGGTGGTGGCCAGCAACCTGCATGGAGACATTCTCACCGACTTGGCCGCGGTACTCTGTGGCGGTCCAGGGCTAGCGCCGTCCGCCAATCTCAACCCGGAAGACGGCAGCATCCCCGCCCTGTTTGAGCCGGTGCACGGCAGTGCCCCGGATATCGCGGGGAAAAACCTGGCGGACCCCCGCGCAACCCTGCTCAGCTTAGCTATGACGCTGGAATGGCTGGCCCACCACCACCCGGCATTGGGCAATGCGGCACAACATCTGCATGACACAGTGAACGTAGACTTGGCGAAGGAAGGAGACACTTCGCCACAGCACAGACAAGAGAAAGGAACGCTGGAAACAGGACAACGGCTTTATGCATTGCTGGCCCAGTAACATCAACCAGTAACGTGAATTTACCCGCGAGGCGTATTCCACGCTCCGCTGGCACAGAGTTGCACAGGTGGCGACAAAACAGTTCACCAAGGGCCACCGCAACAGACAACGACGGCAATGAGTAATTGAGAAAGGAGGCACCATGAGTCATTTGTCCCCCTTACTGGTTCAATCCAGCGGGATTTGCGCAGAGCGCGGTGAAGGAAGCTGGCTCTACGATGAACAGGGAAATCGCTGGCTGGACTTCACCTCCGGCATCGGCGTGACCTCCACCGGCCATTGCCACCCCAAAGTAGTCGCGGCAACCCAGGCCCAAGTTGCCAAGCTGGTGCATGCCCAATACGCCACGGTAACCCACCCCAGCATGCTGACTCTCACCGACCGGCTCTACGAACACTTGCCCAAAGGCTTGGATGCAATCGCTTTTTCCAACTCTGGCAGCGAATCCGTAGAGGCAGCCATTCGCCTGGCCCGCCAGGCCACCGGGCGCACCAATTTAATCGCTTTCCGAGGCGGCTTCCACGGTCGCACCCTCGCCGCCGCATCACTAACCACCTCCACCAGCAAGGTACGCACCGGTTGGCAACCGCTGATGGCCGGGGTCAGTATTGCGCCGTTCCCCCACGCCTATCGCTATGGCCAGGACATGGACCAATGCGTTACTGATTGCCTCAACGAGCTGGACCATATCTTCATCACCGAGTGCAATCCGGCAGATACCGCCGCGATGATCATTGAGCCGGTGCAGGGGGAGTACGGTTACTACCCCGCCTCTATTGCCTTCATGAAAGGCCTGCGCGAGCGCTGCGATAAATATGGCATTCTGCTGATTGCAGATGAAATTCAGGCAGGCTTTGGTCGCACCGGCAAGTTCTGGAGCCACGAACATTTTGCCGTTCAGCCAGACATGATTATCACTGCTAAAGGCCTAGCCAGCGGCTACCCTTTGTCTGCTATCGCCGCCAGTAAGGAGATCATGGCTCAGGGTTACCCCGGCTCTCAGGGTGGCACCTACGGCGCCAATGCGGTGGCCTGTGCCGCCGCATTAGCCACCCTAGACGTGATCGAGAAAGAGCAGCTGGTGTCCCGCGCAGACGCTCTCGGTCAGCAGTTACTTACTCACCTGCAAGGTCTGCAAAAACAGCACGATTGCATCGATGAAATACGCGGCATGGGCCTGATGCTGGGTCTTGAGATAGTCAGCGCCCCACACACGCCCGACGGGGAGCGTGCCGGAAAATTGCTCAAGCATTGCGAAAGCAACGGCATGCTAATGCTGCGCTGTGGCACCCACGGGCAGGTGGTACGCTGGTTGCCACCACTCACCGTCAGCGAAGCGGAAATCGAGCAGGCGGTCGCGCTATTCGATACCGCACTGAAAGAAACCTGAAAAACAGCTACAAGCGCTAAGCAGCAAGCGCGGGCGCAGATTCTGGAGTCCCTATGACTTTCCCCGCGTTGCCGCTTGTAGCAAGAGAAAGGAGCCCTGATGACCGAGACCACCATCACCGTGCTATTGGCCGAAGATGAACCCGCCCTGCCTGGGTTGGAGTCCCTAGAGGGCTTAGCTCGGGTTCAGGAAGCACGAACACCTGCGCAGTTAGAACGCGCACTATTGGAGACCGACATTCTGGTGGTCACCGATTTTCGCACCGATCTGCTGGCTGAAGTGTGGCCAGATGATTGCCCGGTGCGGTGGGTCCACGCTACCAGCGCCGGTGTGGATGCGTTAATGATCGACCCCATCAAGCACAGTGACATTGTGGTCACCAATGCCCGTGGCACCTTCGACCACGGCATCGCCGAGTATGTACTGGGCGCCTTGCTAATGTTCGCCAAAGACTCCTTCGGCAACCTTGCGCTGCAAGCTCAACACCGTTGGCAACACCGAGAAACCGCCATGCTACGCGGCGCCAATGCACTGGTGGTTGGCGCAGGCTCTATTGGCCGGGAAGTCGCCACATTATTGCGTGCTATGGGCATGCAGGTGGTAGGCACTGCCCGCAACGCTCGCCACGACAGTGCCTTTCATCGGGTACACCGCCAGCAGGATCTGCCTGCCCTGCTCTGCGATGCGGATTACGTTGTCATCACCGCACCACTGACGCCGGACACTCATGGTTTGTTTGACGACACCACCTTTCGCCAAATGAAGCCCGGTGCTGCACTCGTCAACGTGGGGCGTGGCCCCATTGTGCGCACGGAGGCTCTGCTGCGCGCCCTACAGCAAGGCCGGCTAGCCGGCGCGGCACTGGATGTGTTTGAAGAAGAACCACTCCCCCCCAACCACCCACTGTGGGATCAACCCAATGTCATGATTTCCGCCCATATGGCCGGGGATTTTATTGGCTGGCGACAGGCTTTGGGCCAGCAATTTGTCGATAACTTCCACCGCTGGCGCCGGGGCCAGCCACTGGACAACCCGGTCAACAAGGAACACGGCTATGTGAGTAATGCCTGACCCAGAATGCCAGACAAGGCGGTATAGCCTATACCTGGTGTCCTACTCAGGCAGTATCAAAATCAGGAGGATCGTCGATGAGCAAGGAACTACTGACCATGAGCGCCCAGGCGCTGAAAGCCGCTTACCAGGCCGGCGCCCTCTCCCCCGTGGAGGTTTGCAATACTCTGCTTGACCATATTGAGCGCCATGATGAGGCACTCAACGCCTGGTGTCTGATTGATCGAGACACCACCTTACAGTGGGCTCGCGACGCGGAGCAGCGATACCAGAACGGCACCGCTGAAGGCCTTCTCGACGGCGTCCCTGTGGCCGTCAAAGACGTGTTCCTCACGCCCATGTGGCCTACGCTGAAAGGGTCTAAAACCATCGACCCGGCTAGCACGCTGGAAAAGCGCTCCCCCGCCGTGGCCGCACTGGAACGTCATGGCTACGTACCGCTAGGCAAAACCACCACTCCGGAATTTGGCTGGAAAGGGATTACTGACAGCCCCCTTTGTGGCCCCACCAACAACCCTTGGGACCCAAGCAAAACCTCCGGCGGCAGCAGTGGCGGCAGCGCCGCCGCAGTATCCGCCGGTATGGTACCGCTGGCACTAGGGACCGACGCGGGCGGATCCATCCGTATTCCCGCCGGGTTCTGCGGCATCGTCGGCCACAAACCCACATTCAGCGAAGTTCCTCACTGGCCCGCCAGTCCTTTCGGCACCCTGGCACACGCGGGTCCTATGACCCGCTCCGTGGCTGATGCCGCGTTGATGATGACCGTAATGAGTGAGGCTGACGCCCGCGACAGCCTAGCCGCGCCGCGCCGCGGCATTGATTATGTAGCTGCGCTACAACAGCCAATGAAAGGTCTGCGTATCGCCCTAAGTACCACCCTAGGTTACGTGGACGTCAATCCTGAAATCGAAAAGGCCACCCGCGAAGCGGCCCGGGTTTTCGAATCCTTAGGCGCCACCGTCAGCGAAGTGGATCCGGGATTCAGCAACCCTCTTGCCGCTTTCAGTCACCTATTTTATAGCGGCGCTGCCAACGCCATGCGCGACTTAGGTGAACGCCAGCGCAGCCTAATGGACCCTGCTCTGGTCGAAGTAGCAAGCAAAGCGGAAAAGCTAAGTATGTTGGACTATCTCGGCGCCATGAATGAACGCATGGCGGTGAGTGAACGGATGGCCCTATTCCATACTAAATACGACCTGCTTATCACCCCCTGTCTGCCTATCGAGGCATTCGACACCAACCGGGAAGTGCCCGTGGACTGGCCCAGCACCCGTTGGCCCACATGGACGCCCTTCACCTACCCCTTCAACATGACCGGTCAGCCAGCCCTGTCTGTCCCGCTGGGGCTCAGCAGCAATGGCCTACCCATGGCGCTACAGATTGTGGGGGCCCGCTTCGACGATGCCCGAGTGCTCGCCGCTGGCCACGCCTTCGAGCAGGCACAGCCGTTTGTGCACCTCCCCCCTCTGCTGGATGAACTGCTGAAAGGCGCCTAAGGAAAGGAGATCTTTAATGGGAAACAGCAATCTGGACACAGATTTCTACGAAAGCGAAGACCCCATCTGGAACCCGGCCCTGCTGACCATTCCAGTGCCAGGTATCCGTCGTATGGTGAACTTGGCCGCGGACATGGATGATGTCATTCATTTATCCATCGGTCAGCCCGATTTCAAACCGCCAGAGCATGTAATTCAGGCCGGGGTGGACGCACTTTATGCTGGCCAGACCGGTTACACCATGGATGCGGGCCTACCCGAACTACTGGACTCTTTGGCCGAGTATTACAGCAAGCGGTACCAGCGCACCCTAGTGCCGGAAAACTTCTTAGTCACCACCGGTGCCACCGAAGCTCTGTATCTGGCATTAACCGCCACCTCGGCGCCCGGCCGAGAATTCATCGTGCCGGACCCCTCTTTCATGCTCTATGGCCCACTGATCCGCATGAACGGCGGCATCGTGCGCAGCATTGCCACCCGTGCCGAGAACAATCACCAACTGGATCCGCAGGAGGTCATTGATGCCATGGGCCCCAACACCTTTGCGGTGATCCTTAACTCACCCAGTAACCCCACTGGCACCATCTACCCGCGGGAAACCATTGACGCCATTGTCGAAGAAGCCGCCTACCGTGGCATCCATGTGATCAGCGACGAGGTCTACGACCATCTAATTTACGATGGAAAAGATTACCCTAGCGTACTCTCCAGCTGCCCAGACTTGGATCATGTCATGGTCATCAGCAGCTTCTCGAAAACCTTCTCCATGGCGGGCATGCGTGTTGGCTGGCTCATTGGCAGCCAAGGGGCGATTAAAAAACTACGCCGCTACCATATGTTCACCACCACCGTTGCCAACACCCCCTGCCAATGGGCCGGCGTTGCGGCACTGCGTGGCAGCAATCAATTCATCGACAGCATGGTAGAGGAGTATCAAGGTCGCCGAGATCGGTTGGTAGAACTAGTAGAGCAAACGCCGCACCTAACCGGCTACAAACCCGACGGAGCCTTCTACCTTTTCCCTTCATTACCGGAAGGGGTCGATGGCGCGAACGTGGCCCTGAAATTACTGCGCGAAACCGGGGTCTGTACTATTTCTGGCGATACCTTTGGGGACGCAGGCCGAAATGCCCTACGTATCAGTTATTCCACATCATTGGATCAGATAGAAGAAGCCTTTAGCCGAATTATTCCCTGGATGGAAAAACAGAACTTCAGCTGAGTTAAAAACTGCAGGCCGGGTTGGGCGAATTGCCATACCATACCGGCCTGCATTCTTTCCCTCGCACATGCCGGTTTACCCCCACAGCGAAGGAGCCACACAGCCGAACCTTTCTTATTCAGCCACATTAGTTTTATTGCTTTTGCACTTCAGTATGAGCCAGCTCAGCTTCCATATCAGAGAACATTTGCCGCAAGGACGGCATCACATGCTGCATTTGCCGCTGGGAAATCTGCACGGACTCTGCCATCACTTTCGGCATCTTTTTCATGATCGCTTGACCACTTTCTGACTGATAGAAGGTGGCCATATCCTGCATCTCTTTCTGCGAAAAAGTCCGTTGATAAATATCCAGCATCTGTGCCTCCATGGCGCCCCAATTTAATCCTTCATCAAGAATACTTTGCACACGCTTTTTATAACGTTCCACCATGCCCTTTTTATCAGCAGGAATTGTTTTCGCCAACGCCTGGTCGGTCATACTTTCTATTTGCTTGCGCGCTTCAGTAAAAATGGCTTTAGCGTTACTGGCCACTAAAACCTCTTTTGCTGCTGCAACCTTACCTCCCGGCTCTTCACCGTGTACGGCTACCGACACCAAAGACAGCAATATTATCGTTAAAAAAGTTTTCATTGCTTGCTCCACTTATTGCGCTATTTCCACCGCCAACCCAAAAACAAAAAGGCCGTGACAACGTCACGGCCTTTCACTATCGATTAACCACTATTAACGATCCATTACCGTTACGGCATTTCATCCACTTCTTCCGGCTCCGGAATCATAAAGTCTTCCTTGCTGACCTTCATCATGAAGAGGATGTTGCTCACCACATAGATGGACGAATAGGTACCCACTAAAACCCCCACCAGCAATGCCTCAGAGAAAGCTCGCATCACTTCGCCACCAAAGAAGTACAACGCCACCAATACCAGCAAAGTAGTAACCGAGGTGTTAATCGTCCGGGTAAAGGTCTGGTTCACCGCACCATTAATGATAGCCACCGGATCCGTCTCCCGGGTACTGCGAAAATCTTCCCGTATCCGGTCAGCCACCACGATGGAGTCGTTAAGCGAGTAACCGATCAGCGCCAGCACCGCCGCCAGCACCGTCAGGTCGAAAGGCCACTGAATCAGTGCAAACAACCCCAGCACAATGATCACATCGTGAAACAGTGCAAGTACGGTAGCTACACCGAACTTGTTGGAGAACCGAAACCACACGTACAGCATCATCAAGCCAAGGGCCAATAGCATGGCGGTGCCGGATTCATCACGAAGTTCGTCACCCACCTGAGGACCAACAAACTCTACTTTCAGTAGTTCCAGATCTGCATTGTGCTCTTTAAGCACATTGAAGACATTCTGGCCGACTTTATCCGCATCCGCATCGTCCTTGGGTGCAACACGGATATTCACCTCCTTAGGTGAGCCGTAATGCTGCACAACGGCATCGCCGAAGCCGGCCTCAGTAAGATCATCACGGGCTTGGGACAGCTCCACATCTGTCGGGCTTTTCACCACGACCGTCGTACCACCGGTAAAGTCCAAGCCCAGGTTGAGCCCTCGGGTCAGCAACAATACGACGGAAATAATTACCAACGCCAGCGACAGAACACCCAGCGGTTTGCGGGCGGCCATAAAATTGATGTTCATGGGTGCTTTACTCATAACCGCCTCAGATGCTCAATTTGCTCGGGGCGCGAGCGCCTCGACCGTAAATCATTTCTGCCATGGCACGGGTACCGATAATCGCCGTGAACATGGAGGTGAGGATGCCAATGAACAAGGTCACCGCAAAACCCTGTACCGAACCGGTCCCTGCTGCAAACAAAATCACCGCCACAATCAGGGTCGTAATGTTGGCATCAAGAATAGTGGTAAATGCACGGGCGTAACCTTCTTCGATAGCCTGGCGTGGACTCAGACCCCGGCGCAGATCTTCACGAATACGTTCGAAGATCAGAACGTTAGCGTCTACCGCCATACCCACCGTCAGTACGATCCCGGCAATACCCGGCAGAGTCATGGTAGCGCCGGGAATCAACGACATAACACCAACAATGATTACCAAGTTACCGAGCAGCGCCACATTGGCAATCAAGCCAAATACTTTGTACCAAAGCACCATGAAGGCCAGCACTAATGCCAGCCCTAAAGCCATGGACTTAAGGCCCGCTTCAATATTCTCCGCGCCCAAGCTCGGCCCAACCGTACGCTCTTCAACGATACTCACCGGCGCAGCCAGTGAGCCGGCACGCAGCAGCAGTGCCAATTCGGAGGCTTCCGCCGGGTTATCCAGCCCGGTAATCCGGAAACGGCTACCCAGGGTGCTCTGAATAGTCGCCACGTTGATGACGTACTTATCAGTGCTGCTGGTCATCTGCTCAACGCTGTTGCCGTCTTCGTCGATCACCTTTTTCACGTCGGTCTTGGTTTCGATGAACAGCACCCCCATGGGGTTACCCACGTTCTTGCCGGTAACACGCTGCATACGGCGGGCGCCATCGGAATCCAGTGTTACGTTGACTTCCGGTTGACCGTTCTGCTGATCAAAGCCCATCTTGGCGTCAATCACCTGATCCCCGGTGGCAATGCTGGACTTGTTCAAGGCCACTATCCGGCCTTCTTGCCCCTTGAACGGAAAAAACTCCAACCCCGGCGGCGCCATGCCAGAACGTAGGCGAGCGGAGGACACGCTATTGTCCACCAAACGAAACTCCAGCGTCGCGGTGCGGCCCAAAATCCGACGCGCGGTGGCCGCGTCCTGGATGCCTGGCAGCTGCACTACGATACGGTCTGCCCCCTGACGCTGAACCACCGCTTCCGCCACACCCAGTTCGTTCACCCTTTTGTTCAAAGCGGTGCGGTTCTGGTCTACGGCGTAGTCCTGCATTTCTTTCAGGGCCGTTTCGTTCAGGGTCATAACAATTCTGGGGCTATCTCCGGCCGGTTGCATGGCCAGCTTGTCCAGCGCCTGGCGCAATGGCGCCCGCGCTGCATCTGCAGCAACCTGATCTCCAAAGGTGGCGATCAGGGTTGTGCCATCCACAGACACCTCGCGATAACGCACCCCTGCGTCACGCAGTGTCAACTTAGCGGTGCCTTCCCAGGCTTCCATGCGGCTCTTCACCACCGAATCCATGTCCACCTGCAGCAAGAAGTGAACCCCGCCACGCAGATCCAACCCCAAATTCATGGGGCTAGCGCCGATATCACGCAACCACTGAGGAGTGGTTGCCGCCAAGTTCAACGCCACCACATAATTATCGCCCAAAGTAGACGCTGCAATATCCTTGGCGCGAAGCTGAGCTTCGGTATCGTTCATACGCACCAGCAATGAACTACCAACAACCTCACCTTCTCCATGGGCCAGGCCGGCGGCATCCAGGGCACTTAATACGCGCTGCCTAGCCACAGCCGACACTTCGCCACCAGCCTCGGAATGACTGATCTGAATCGCAGGCGCATCCGGGTACAAATTAGGAAGCGCATAAAGGCTGCAAACAACGAGTGCAGCCATAAGCAGGAAAAATTTCCAGCGTGGATAGCGGGTCATAGTTCTTTCCAGTAGTGCCGATTTCTTAATCATAAACAGTGCATTAAACGCCTAAAAAAGACATCAACTGGCCTTGATCGGAGCAACCCACAAGGCGTATATGATTAATTAATCGCTCGATACATTGGATTTTGCTGACGTCAAAAACAGCAAAGGCCCCGCACAAGACGGGGCGGCTGTTCTTCTAGATCGATTTAATCGTGCCTTTGGGCAGGGTCGCCTGAACGCTGCTTTTCTGCAGTTTAATTTCCAGGTTGTTGCTGATTTCTACCACTACAAAATCATCGGTAACTTTCGCCACTTTGCCCAGAATACCGCCACTGGTCACTACTTCATCACCCTTACTCAAGCTTTGGACCAAGTTTTTGTGTTCCTTGGCACGCTTCTGCTGGGGACGAATCAGGAAGAAATAGAAAACCACCATCATCACTACCAGCATGATTAGCTCTACACCGCCCGGGCCAGCAGGGGCAGCAGGAGCTGCAAACGCCGGAGAAACCATGGCCGCAGCCATCAGGGCCAACAGGGAACGCATTGCGATGTTCATTAATTACTCCAATCAATAAATAGCTACAGCGCCGGGGTTTGTTGACCTCGGGCTGCATAAAAGTCGTCCACAAAGGCGGACAATGTACCCCCTTCAATGGCCCCCCGCAATCCAGCCATCAACCGCTGGTAATACCGCAGGTTATGGATAGTATTGAGCTGGGAGCCCAGCATTTCATTGCACCGATCCAGATGGTGCAAATAGCTGCGGGAGAAATTCTGGCAGGTATAACAGTCACACTCTGCCTCCAGAGGAGCCAGATCATGGCGGTGCCGGGCATTCCGAATTTTCACCACCCCTTCGGCGATGAACAGGTGGCCATTGCGGGCATTGCGGGTAGGCATCACGCAATCAAACATGTCCACCCCCCGGCGTACCGCCTCAACAATATCATCCGGCTTACCCACGCCCATCAAGTAACGGGGGTGGTCTTCCGGCATATGCGGGGTCAGATTACCCAGCGTTCGTAACATCTCGTTCTGGGGCTCGCCCACACTCAAGCCACCTACCGCGTAGCCGTCAAAGCCAATATCCACCAGCCCGGCCAGGGATTCGCGGCGCAGATCATCATACATGCCACCCTGCACGATACCGAAACAGGCGGCATCATTGCCTTCATGGGCGTCTTTTGAGCGCTTCGCCCAGCGCAGGGACAGCTCCATGGAATCACGGGCCTGTTTTTCAGTGGCCGGGAAAGGAGTGCATTCATCAAAGATCATGCAGATATCGCTGCCCAGCGAGCGCTGTACCTGCATGGCTTTTTCCGGGCTCAGTTCAACCTTGTCACCATTGATAGGGTTTCTGAACACCACGCCCTGCTCGGAAATCTTGCGCATCTCACCAAGGCTGAACACCTGAAAGCCGCCGGAATCCGTCAAGATCGGTTTGTCCCACTGCATAAAGCCATGCAAGGAACCGTGAGCCTCAATGACTTCAGTGCCCGGGCGCAGCATCAAATGGAAGGTGTTTCCCAGACAAATCTCGGCGCCAGTATCGGCAAGATCCCTAGGCAGCATGCTTTTCACCGTGCCATAGGTGCCTACCGGCATAAAGGCCGGCGTTTGAATGGTGCCGCGGGGAAACGTAATTTCACCACGGCGGGCAGCACCGTCGGTGGTGCTGAGCTTGAACGTCATTCGAGACATGGATAAGCGCTCACTTGCATGCGCCACGCAATACGCAGCACGCCAAAAAAGGAAATCTTGGTCATTCGTCAGCTCCGCTTTTCACATGCTGAGTATTGCGTGATGCCGGCTGCGTTCCCTCAATAAACATGGCATCGCCATAACTGAAAAACCGGTATTGGGCCTCAATGGCCGCCCGGTAGGCGCCCATGATCCGATCTCGGCCGGCGAACGCACTAATCAGCATCAGCAGTGTCGATTTAGGCAAATGAAAGTTGGTCACCAAAGCATCCACCAAGCGGAACCGGTAACCAGGAAAAATAAAGATATCCGTTTCACCCTGACCAGCGTGCAAACCACCTGACTGACTGGCCGCTTCCAGCGCACGCAGCGCAGTAGTGCCTACCGCCACCACTCGACCGCCCCGAGCATGAGCCTGGGCCACCTGCTCCACTAGCGAACCGGGAATCTGGTAACGCTCACTGTGCATATGGTGGTCTTCCACTTTATCCACACGCACCGGCTGAAACGTCCCTGCGCCCACATGAAGAGTGACAAAACCGATATCAACCCCGCGCTGTTCCAAAGCCGCCAGCATCGCATCATCAAAATGCAGACCGGCCGTCGGAGCCGCAACAGCCCCCGGCTCGCGAGCATACACCGTTTGGTAGCGTTCCATATCACCGTCCTCATCTGGGCGGTCGATATAGGGAGGCAGTGGCACATGGCCAATCAGTTCCAATGCGCTCAGAAGAGTGTCACAGCCGTTTCCTGGCAACGAGAAGTGCAGGATAAACAGAGCACCCCGGCGCCCTGTTACCTGGGCACGAATGCCTTTAGCAAATTCCAACCAGCTACCGGGTTTCGGTGACTTGGAGGCGCGCACGTGGGCAAGCGCTTCATGATCATCCACCACTCGCTCTATCAACACTTCTACCTTGCCGCCACTTTCCTTCTGGCCAAACAACCGGGCAGGAATGACGCGGGTATCGTTGAAGATCAACAGATCACCGGGGTGCACATGGGAGAGCAAATCAGGAAACTGCTGATGCTCAAGCGCATCGCAGGTAAGCGCCAACAAACGCGCATCACGGCGTTGCGCAGGCGGGTGACGGGCGATTAACCTGTCGGGGAGCTCAAAATCAAAATCGTCGACATTCACGTACTGTACCGGCACGGAAATTAAAGGGGCCGCAAGGATACTCGCTATCCGGCCGGGAAAAAATACCTGTATCCACTACAGAAAGCGCAAAATTCACCTAGAGCGCTCATAACCTTCTCAGTAATCCCTACTAAATTTTTGATGAAGAAGGCAGTCAGGTTTTGGACTTTTTCGGTAACTGCACCGTCGCCGTAGCAGACAAGCGATCGTGCAGCGCTTGATGCGGCGCAATCAGCACCACCAGATAGCCAGCCCCGAATAAGCTCCAAGAGAGGCAAGCGCCCAAGAAACGTGCCAGGGTTTGCCAGAACTTCACCGGACCGCCACGGTAATCGCGCACCTGCAGCCGCCAGGCTCGCATCCCCAGGGTTTGTCCTCCGCGCATCCAGAACCAGGCGTAGAACAACCAGGTTTCCACCAACAACAGGGGCAGCAGGATCCCCTTCAGATAGTCCGGTGCTGCGCGGGTGACACCGTTTATATCTTCCATTGGCAACCCTGTTTTAGGATAGACCAACACGAAGATACCCGTGGTCACAAACCACAAGGCCAACACCAGAAAGCCATCATAGACCAACGCCATCAAGCGTTTAAGCAAACCAGCGGGCGGGGCATAGTCGGTCATGACGCTCTCCTGGGCAGACTGTTTGAGCTAGCGAGGGCCAGAAACGCCCGACATAAAAAAGCCCGCTAGAAGCGGGCTTTTTTATTGTTTGGTACCAGAGGCCGGACTTGAACCGGCACGCCCGTGAAGGCAACGGATTTTGAATCCGTCGTGTCTACCAATTCCACCACTCTGGCAGTGGGGCGCGAGTATACCAGCCCTTCACAGCTTTTCCAGCCTTTACATTCATCGAACGCAATTTTGATTGCCATCACGTCATCCCGACGGCCTGAATTGAGGCCAACTTTGTCAAGGACAGCGACATTGGCATCCTCAATTCACAGGGGATGCAACGCGGGCTCCGCCAGCATCGAATGCACGCAACCGCTGGTCAACCGCAAAGCGAGCATGCTCCAGTTTCAGCTAGTCGTCATTATCGATGAAGTGATAGATCACATGATCACAGGGGTGGCGCATCTTTCATTGGCCCCTGGGTGGGCACATCCATGTGGCCAGGTGCCCGCTAGCCGGTCACATCAACGCACTCGCTGCAACAACCAGATCCCCAGCACCAAACACAATGACGGGGGAAGAATAGCGGCTAGCAACGGGTCGGTATGAAATACCAGCGACAGTTGGCCAAAGAATTGCTGGCCGTAGTGGAAAATCAGCCCAGCCACGATGCCTGCCGTCAATCGCAACCCCATGGTCACTTCTCGAAGGGGGCCGAACACAAAAGAAATAGCGATTAGCACCATGCCGATAGTCGCCAATGGCATGAACAGTTTCTGCCAGAAACTGAGCATGTAGTCTGCCGTTTCCAAACCTTGCCGTTTCAGATAACGGGTATATTCCAGCAACTTCACCAACGCCAAGTTGTCGGGCTTAAGCACCACAATACTCAGCAACTGCGGGGTCAGCTCCGTTTGCCACTCCCCCTGATCTTTCTGGTAAGTCTCGACATGATCAGCAAACAACCGGGTGCCTTGAATACCTTCCAATGACCAGGATTCTCCCTGATAGATAGCCCGATTCACGTACTGGGTTTCCGTCAGCTTCTGCCCATCGCTGAAACGGTAACGGGTCAAACCGTGTAACACCCCATTGGGCTGCACCGCATTGATATGAATAAACTCCGGCCCTTCCCTGTGCCAATAGCCGTATTTGGAGCGCAAGGCTTCACCGCCCCCCTCGGCCATGGAACGATTACTCTGCGCCACCTGCTCACTATAGGGGGCGAGATATTCACCCAGCGGAATAGACAAGATGATCAGCACCAACACCGGACGCAGCACCAGCCAGCTCACCTTCAGGGTAGACACGCCCGCCGCTCGAATCACCGACAGTTCACCACTGTTCGCTAGTAAGCTCAAACCAATCAGGGTGCCTAACAGAATCGCCATAGGCATGTAGTCGTAAAATCGTCGCGGTGTGGTGGTCAGAATAAACTGCAAGGCCTCCATCACCTGATAGTTGCCCCGCAGGAACTCTAGTTCATAGATAAAGCCGAACAAACAATCCAGCCCGACGATAATAAACAGAATGGCCAAGGTCGGAATCATCACCGCCCGCCAAAAGTAACGCTTGAGCAATTTCATGGGCGCGCCCTCCGCCGGAATAGGCGAGCGCCGAAATAAAGGAGGAAGACAACTAGCCCCGCACTCACATGGATCCAGACCATGCTCAAGTACCAGGGCAGCCCCCCCTTGTGATCTTCAATGGCACTGCGGCATACCAGCAACATGCCCACATAAAGCATGTAACCTAATACGGCCGGAATTAATCGATAGAAACGCCCTTGTCGGGGATTAACCCTCGCCAAGGGGATCGCCGCCAATGCCATGATCGGAACGGTGAGGATTAGCGAGATGCGCCACTGCAGTTCAGCCAGTGCCTCTTTGTTGTCGGCCTGCTGCTCCATCAATTCTTGGGTGGAGCGGCCACGCACCTTGGGCGGACGACTATCGGTTTTTTCGCCACCAATACGAACCCGGGCTTCCTTGAATCCCACTTCCTTATAATCCAGCTGCCCGGGCTTACCCTGATACTGAAGGCCATCGGTCAGCAGCAGATAACTGATGCCATCTTCCACCACCAGCTTGCCGCTTTTCGCCCAGACAGTTAACAACCTTCCTGCCCCACCTTGGCTTTCAAAACGCGCATCGGCCACAAACACATTTTCCAGCACGCCTTTTTCCCGGTTCAAATGCTCCGCGTAAGTAGCACGCTGGGAATCACTGGAGCCTTTTACGTGAAAACGGCCCGGGGTGAGCAATTCCAGCACCGACCGGTCCTTTTGTTCTTCAAAAATCCGGTTTACTTCTGCGTCCCCCCGCGGGGTCACGTAGAGTGAAAACATGCCTACCAGCATGGTGGCCATCAATATGGGCACCACCAACGAGCGCACCACACGGCCATTGCCCTGCCCTCCGGCCTGTAACACCACCATTTCGTTATCCATGTGCATACGCCCCAACACCAACAACAGAGCGACATACAAACTTAAGGGAACGATCATTTGCAGAAATTCCGGCATTCGGAATGCCATCACTAGGAACAAAGCATCGGCAGCGATTTGACCGGCGGCGGCCTCTGCTAAATATTTGATAAAGCGGCCACTGACCAGCACCATTACTAGAATAAAGGTGACCAGCACTGTGGTCATAAACACTTGCCGGTTAATATATCGATGAAGAATCAAAGGAAGGCCCACTCATTGCTGTCTGCAAAACGTGCCGAGCAGAATAAAGGCAGGCAGGTGGCCCGCAGCGCGGCACACACCGCCGGGCAAAAACGCCTGCGGCAGCAGTGAATGCCGCCTAGTGTAACTGAGAGCTAGACAAAGGTGATAATTCCCTTTCAATTAGGTGGTCGCCTGGGCTCCTTCGCAGATTGCGTTTCCTTGCGTGACGGCCCACTATTTCCTTTATTTATCGGGTGAATCGCGCCCCACCCTTTTATCAATTTGGAGAAAGCATGGACTTCGCAGTAAGCAACAGGCCCTTGGAGAAAAGCAAAGCAGATGCGCTAGTGGTATTGCTAGGCAAAAAAAATGACCTTCCTCAGGCCTTGCCCTCCGCCACTCGCGAGCAAATTAGTCAGTTCACTAAGGCCGGCGATTTCAATGCTAGCAAGGGGCAGCTTGTTTGGTTGCACGCGCCCCAAGACCTTAACGCTGACCGCCTGCTGCTGGTCGGCACCGGTGATAGCCCACTCAGCGACCAAGGCTGGCTCTCATTGGTACACAAGGCCACCAAAACCTTGGCCAGCTCTCCGGTTAAGCAGGCTATGTGGCTGCTTGATGACACACACACACAAACACTGGAGTGGCAAGTCCGCGAAGGCAGCCGTGTAGTAGAAGAAAGCACCTACCGTTTCGACAACTACCGTAGCAAGCCGGCACCGGCCAGCAACCTAGCCAAACTGACCTTCTGGCATGCCGAGAAGGACGCTACCCTTACGAAAGCACACAAAACAGGCAAAGCCGTGGGCCTTGGGGTCAACGTAGCTCGAGATTTGGGCAATTTGCCTCCCAACGATTGCTACCCGGAATATCTGAGCGGGGTAGCTCGGGATCTGGGCAAAGAATATGAAAAGCTTACGGTGAAAGTATTGAGCCAGGCTCAGGCAGAAAAAATGGGCATGGGAGCCTTCCACGCGGTAGCCAAAGGCTCCGAACGCCAGGGCCAAATCATTGTGATGGAATACAAGGGCGCCAAACCCACCAAGCAAGGCCCGGTTGCCCTGGTCGGCAAAGGGATCACCTTCGATACCGGCGGCATTTCTCTAAAGCCCGGCGCCACCATGGATGAGATGAAATATGACATGGGCGGCGCTGCCAGTGTTTTCGGCTCAGTAAAAACTGTGTGCGAACTGGACCTGCCTATCCATCTGGTTGCCGTCGTGGCAGCGGCGGAAAACATGCCCGATGGCCGCGCCGCTCGCCCGGGAGATATCGTCAAAACCCTATCCGGCCAGACCGTGGAAATTCTCAATACCGATGCTGAAGGTCGACTGGTACTGTGCGACGCGTTGACCTACGTGCAGCAAAAACACAAACCACACACAGTCATCGACATCGCCACCCTGACCGGCGCTTGCGTTGTCGCCCTCGGCGCCCACGCCCAGGCAGTCTACTCCAACGACGATGACCTCAGCGAAGCTCTGCTCGCCGCGGGTAAAGAAACCGGCGACCGCGGCTGGCCGATGCCCCTGTGGGATGAGTACCAGGGGCAGCTGGACAGCCCCTTTGCCGACATGCAAAACATTGGCGGCCCCAAAGCAGGCTCCATCACCGCCGCCTGCTTCCTCTCCCGCTTCACCAAAGAAGTAAAATGGGCGCATCTGGATATCGCCGGCACCGCCTGGACCAGCGGCGGCATGAGCAAAGGCGCCACCGGTCGCCCTGTGCCTATGCTTACACGGTATTTGATGGACAACGCCTAATGCTAGGCACCGAACGCCTGGCACAACACTATGCGTCAGGCGTTTGGCGTCAGCCGCTAGGCTTTTACCTATGACTGAAGTCACTTTCTATCTCAGTAGTAAAGTCGGGGAGGGCGTTCGCCAGGCTCTGGCTTGGCGGATTGCCGATAAAGCGCTGAAACAGGGCCGGCAAGTCTATGTGCATTGCCAAAATGAGGCCCATGCACGGCAGCTGGACGCGCAATTCTGGCAATCTCCCCCAACAGGCTTCTTGCCCCACGCACTAAGCAGTGAAGGTCAGGCTCCGGTATTACTCGGATTCGGTGACGACCCCGGCCATCAGCACGATGTACTGATCAACCTGAGCGATGGAGTGCCCGACTTTTCCTCCCGCTTTCAGCGGGTGGCCGAAATGATCAGCGGCGATGAAGCCGAACGACAACAGGGCCGGGAACGTTTTCGTTTCTACCGGGACCGAGGCTTCCCCGTCACCACCCATGAACTTGGCTGACCACTACTGCGAGCAACACGGCTATGAGCGACAACAAGGAAACGGCAAAGCACGCCTTGCTCAAAGAACTGGATGATGTCCAGTCCTTGCTGGACGATGCTGAGCCGCCGCTGCTACAAGCATCTGCAGAGGCAACCCCGCCGGAGGCTCAACGAATACGGCAGCTTGCCAGCGAACGGACCAACCCGTTCTTAGACCGCACCGCTAACCAACACGCCCCCACCCTCAGTGGGCCATCGATTTCCACACCCGCTCAGCAAACAACAGCAACAGCACGCCCAACGTTGACCAACCGTGACATTGATAACGCCATTGATGAACTAGTGGCCGAGGCCCTGCCCAAGCTGGAAAAAGCCCTACGTTTGAAGCTGCGCGCCGCCCTGCGAAGGAATGCCAGAGGCTAATCGCTCTACAGACTTTCTGGGGGCAAGCGTTTTTCTTTTCAGGCGTCTGGCAGCCTAGGTAAGGGGTTTTCCTACAACCCGCGACGAACCCGCCCCGCTTCGCTATAATTCGCCCTCATTTTTTCTGGTTAGAAGCGGTGATCATGGACAAAACCTACCAACCCGATCGCATTGAGCAGTCTTGGTACGAAAACTGGGAACAAGCCGGTCATTTCAAGCCGAGCGGCCAGGGTGACCCGTTCTGCATCATGATCCCGCCCCCCAATGTGACCGGCAGCTTGCACATGGGCCACGCCTTCCAAGACACCATTATGGATACCTTGGTCCGCTACCGCCGCATGCAGGGCCGCAACACCCTCTGGCAGGTGGGCACCGACCACGCCGGCATCGCCACCCAAATGGTGGTAGAACGCAAATTGGCCGGCGAAGGCACCAACCGTCACGAGCTAGGCCGTGAGAAATTTCTGGACAAGGTCTGGGAATGGAAAAGGGAATCCGGCGGCACTATTACCCGCCAGCTGCGTCGCATGGGCGCCAGCGTAGACTGGACTCGTGAACGCTTCACCATGGACGACGGTCTGTCTAACGCCGTGCGCGAAGTGTTTGTCCGTCTGCACAAGGAAGGCTTGATCTACCGCGGCAAGCGGCTGGTCAATTGGGATCCAGCCCTGCACACCGCCATCTCCGACCTAGAAGTGGAGAACGTGGAAGAGCAAGGCCACATGTGGCACTTCCGCTATCCGCTGTCTGATGGCTCCGGGCACCTGGTGGTCGCCACTACACGCCCGGAAACCATGCTCGGTGATACCGCCGTAGCCGTTCATCCGCAAGACCCACGCTACAAGGACATGATCGGTAAGAGCATTCGCCTGCCGCTAGCTGACCGCAATATCCCTATTATTGCCGATGACTACGTAGACCCGGACTTCGGCTCCGGCTGCGTGAAAATCACCCCGGCCCACGACTTCAACGATTACGAAGTGGGTAAGCGCCACGACCTGCCGATGATCAATATCCTGACCATCGATGCCGCGCTGAATGACGAAGTGCCGGAAGGCTATCGCGGCTTGGACCGTGTAGAGGCCCGCAAAAAAGTAGTAGACGATCTAGATGCCTTAGGGCTGCTGGAAAAAGTGGACGACCACACCCTACAGGTGCCCCGTGGTGATCGTTCCGGTGTGGTTATCGAACCCTACCTGACCGACCAGTGGTTTGTCGCCGTAGAAGAGCTGGCCAAACCGGCCATTGCCGCCGTGGAAAATGGCGACATCCAGTTCGTCCCCAAAAACTATGAGAACATGTACTTCTCCTGGATGCGCGATCTGCAGGACTGGTGTATCTCCCGCCAACTGTGGTGGGGCCATCGCATCCCCGCCTGGTACGATGCCGACGGCAACGTCTATGTGGGCCGCGACGAAGAAGAGGTCCGAGCAGAAAATAACCTAGGCGATACCCCCCTGAGCCAGGATGACGATGTCCTAGATACCTGGTTCAGTTCCGCCCTGTGGACCTTCTCCACTCTGGGCTGGCCGGATGACACTGACGCCCTGCGCACCTTTCATCCCACCGATGTACTGGTAACCGGCTTCGACATTATTTTCTTCTGGGTTGCCCGGATGATAATGATGACTCTGAAGTTCACCGACCAAGTGCCTTTCAAGAAGGTCTATGTTCATGGTCTGGTCCGCGACAATGACGGCCAGAAAATGTCCAAGTCGAAAGGCAACGTGCTTGATCCGCTGGACATGATTGACGGGATCACCCTAGATGCGCTGATCGACAAGCGCACCAAGGGCCTGATGCAGCCGCAGAAAGAAAAACAAATCACCAAGCGCACTAACAAAGACTTCCCTGACGGCATCAACCCCTACGGCACCGACGCTCTGCGTTTTACCTTCCTGTCTCTCGCTTCCACAGGCCGGGACATCAAGTGGGACATGGGCCGCATAGAAGGCTACCGGAATTTCTGTAACAAAATCTGGAATGCAGCCCGCTATGTAATGATGAATACCGAAGGGGAAGACTGCGGCATCGACACCGATAGCGAAGTGGAACTATCTCTGGCAGACCGTTGGATTATCTCCGCCTTACAGCGGGCCGAACTGGAAGTCAGCGAAGCACTAGACAGCTTCCGTTTCGACGTGGCCAGCCACGCCGCCTATGAATTCATCTGGAACGAATACTGCGATTGGTATCTCGAGCTATCCAAGCCGGTACTGTGGGGTGACGAGTATTCCGATGCCCAAAAACGCGGCACACGCCGCACCCTAGTGACCGTACTGGAAGCCATCCTTCGCATGGCCCACCCCTTTATGCCATTCATCACTGAAGAAATCTGGCAAAAAGTCGGACCACTGGCGGGCAAGGCGTCGGCGGCAGGTAAAGGCGAAAAAACCGACACCATCATGTTACAGCCCTTCCCGGCCAGCGAACCCGCCAAAATCGATACCAATGCGGAAACCGGTGCAGAATGGGTAAAAGCGGTTATTAGCGCGGTACGTAACATCCGTGGTGAGATGGGCATTCCACTAGGCAAGGCACTGCCGATTTATCTGCATAATGGTAAAGACTCCGACAAGGCCCTGCTGGACGCCAACCGAGTCTTCCTCTGCAAACTGGCCAAACTGGAATCCATTACCTGGCTGACCGCAGAGGATTCCGCCCCCGCCTCTGCCACCGCCCTAGTCGGCGACATGGAAATTTTGGTCCCCATGGCCGGGCTGATCGACAAGGAAGCAGAGATCGAGCGTCTTTCTAAGGAAATCGAGAAACTACGCAAGGAAGTGGGCCGCGCCGAAGGTAAATTAAAGAATCCTAAGTTTGTCGATAAAGCGCCACAGGCCGTGGTAGACAAGGAAAAAGCCAAACTGGACGACTATCGTTCACAACTGGCCAAGCTTGAAGAGCAGCTGGAAAAAATCAAGTACCTGTAAAGCCCGCCATTATGGCGATTACGCTGCATCTTCTTCTCACCTGCGCACAGGAAGCCTTCGCCAGCGAAGGCTTCCGCAGGGCGGAAGTGGATACCATCGCAATCGAGCCGATCTAGACAAAACCACCATCTATACGCTGCTTGCCTCCTAGGAAGCACTACCGCTACCGCTCGTAGAAGGGAACCGAAGACCAGCTGCGCGCCCTCCCTCTGAGCTAATCAGTATAGTATTGCCCTTGGCGCGGCCGACGAACCTGCGCCAGCACCTAGTTTATGGAACCAAACGCACCCTTTGCCGATGTTTTTTAAGCGAACGTTATAAAGAAGGCTATTTCGTTGCTCTGCCCACTCGCGATACGATGCTGATAATAGTGAACTGGATGGCCGGAGCCACCTACCGTGAGCGAACACTCACAGCAGAGAGGAGCTTCGAATAACAAACCGCAGGTCACAGGAACGCGTGTTGACCCATGACATCATAGGAGAAATCATGCGCATCACGTTTGTTCTAGCTGCGGTTCTGGCTTTTTCCCCGCTATGCGTTGCATACACCCAGGCCGACAGCTTGGACGATACTCTTGACGCTCCCCACCGCACGTCAGCGGAAAAGGCCCGTGACTCTTACCGCCACCCGGCCAAGACCCTTCGCTTTTTCAACGTAGACGCCGACATGACCGTGGTGGAAATCTGGCCTGGCTCAAAGGGGTGGTATACCGCCATTCTGGCGCCTTATCTGCGCGACAATGGCACTTATTATGCAGCCCAATTTCCGCCGGATAGCAACATCCCGTTTTACCAACGTTCACTGATCCAGTTTAAAACCCGCCTGGCCAAGCAGGACGAGATTTACAACAAGGTTCGCATTACCCACCTTTATCCCCCTGTCTACAATGACATTGCCCCAGCAGGCACAGTCGACCGGGTTCTCACTTTCCGCAACGTGCATAACTGGGCAAAATCCGGCAAGGGGGAAGCCGCCTTCAAAAGCTTTTACAAGGCTCTCAAGCCGGGCGGAGTGCTGGGCGTAGTGGAACATCGGGCACCAGAAGTACGCCCACTGGAAAGGCAAATCGAAACGGGATATATGAGCGAGGGGTATGTCATCGCCCTTGCCGAGAAGGCCGGTTTTACACTGGTGGATCGATCAGAGATCAATGCCAACCCGAAGGATCAGACCAACTACCCTGCCGGAGTCTGGACACTTCCCCCCACTCTACGACTCGGCGACAAGGACAGGGAAACCTATGAAGCAATCGGGGAAAGTGACAGGATGACACTGAAGTTTCTCAAGCCGGAGCATTGAACCGATCCAAGCGGAGTCTTACTACGCGGGGCGCTCCAACATGCTTGGCGCAGCCTTTCCCAGCACCAAGGATTCAGTCACACCCACCGCGACCCGCAAGCACAGGTCCAGTCGCTGCTGGGAAAAGCCGCCATCGTCGAAAATATAGAGTGAGTAGTTCTCTAACATCCACAACACTGTCAGGAAAACTAACGGCTCGTAATCCTTCCCCGTATAACGGTTAATCTGAACAGCCAGGACTTCAGATGCCAAGGTTTGGGCACGGATGCGATGAGGCGCCAGAGCTGAATCAGAAGAGCGAGCCTCCTCCATCATCAACTTGATTACCGGGCCCATACTCACATGGTGATCAAAATAAACCTTAGTGGTATTACGAATGATATCGTTCACAGATGAGGCCTGCTTCACCTCTCTGTGAAAATGCAGCATCATATTATCCACAAAGATACGATAGATGCTTTCCAGCACATCCATCTTGTTGCGAAAGTATTTGTAGAACGTGCGTCGAGATACATTAGAGGCATCCAACAAATGCTGTACCGTGGTTCGCTGGAGCCCACGAATAGCAAACACCTGCATTGAGTGAATCAGAATTTCAGCCCGAGCCTGAGAGCGCTGCCCTCCTTCTTCGAGGGCATGAACTTCCAACACTTGATTCACCACCTGGCGAATCGCATCTATGTCGCTGCTTGGTCTCTGCACGTGACGCCCCCTTAAAATCTATAGCCTTCGTTAGCTTAACTAACGGCCCTAGCAGAGTAAACATTGAGTTTATCCTAAACCATAATCGCTCCGCTCACCGGGGAAGGGTCAGCCTTCTTGTTAGTCTTCCAGATTTTTTCATGAAAGTGGTAGGCCACGGTATTCACACAAGGCTCAACCAAAGCCGTCAAACCACCAATACGCCAGTCACCTGTCATGGCCCAAACGACCAAGAACGCCACTGAAATATGCATTACTCCGAAACTAATTGTCTTAGTCATGACATGCCCTCCAATTGAAGCCCATCATGCCTCACTCCATTCGCATAGCATAAAGCTCTTGATAAATAGCATCGATAGACACATCAAATAGCAAACAATCGCTAACCATCAAGGATTGTTAACTTACTTATCCTGGTCCTGCATCAAAGCAGCCGCATGCTTTATTCTATGGCACCAGTCAACGACAGAGTTCTCCCCATGAGCAAGAAAGCCTTACTTATCCTTCACGGCAAGCAGGCCGACAACCAGTCCGTTCGCAATGCGGTCATTGACTGGCGTAATCAGGGCCATGAGTTAGCCGTCCGCGTAACGTGGGAGGGGGGCGACGCGGAACGCTATGTCCGCGAAGCGCTCGATAACGGCTTCAAAACGATTATTGCCGGCGGCGGAGACGGCTCGGTACGTGACATCACCCAAGCACTGATGGAAAACGGTAATAGCGAACTGGAACTAGCGATTATCCCCCTCGGCACGGCCAACGACTTTGCCACGGCTGCAGAAGTTTCGGAGGAGCCCGCCGACGCCTTGTCATTGCTTAATAGGCCTGCTCAGCCGTGTGATGTAATCCGAGTAAATAACCATTATTTTCTCAACATGGCCACCGGCGGTTTCGGCACAGAGGTCACCACACAAACGTCCGAAGAGTTGAAAAAGATGCTTGGCGGTGCAGCCTACTTGCTTACCGGTCTAACTCGGTTTTCGGAAATTGAATCCGCCAAAGGTCACTTCAAAGGAGAGGATTTTGAATGGGAAGGTGATTTTCTTGCTCTCGGCCTAGGCAATGGCCGGCAAGCCGGAGGTGGGCAACGCCTGTGTCCAGACGCCCTGGTCAACGATGGGCTCTTCGATGTCGCCATCCTGCCCGCAGACATGGATCTGCTCGCTGGAGTGAAAGAGCTGTTCGACAGTGAAGCGCGACAAGATCCGGACCAAGAAGGGCTTTTTGTTCGTACCCGACTTAGCGAAATGAAAATTGAAACTCCAACGCCCATGAACCTGAACCTGGATGGTGAACCAATTCAGAATACGACTTTTCAGATTCAAGCCATTCGCAATGCGCTGCGCCTTTACCTGCCCGAGGGCTGTCCACTGTTAGGCTGAAGTCTTGTGCGCACGGCCACAGAGTTGAATAAACTCTCGGACCTTTTGTCGCCGTCTATCTAGTTTGTGGCCATATAGTGGAAAGTGCTGCCATACCGCCATCTCGGTTACCCCATAACAGCGAGTCGCCACTGCTACCACCATCATCCCTGTACGAATCACCCCCATCTCACAATGCACCAAGCAGCGGCTGTCTGCCCGACCCAACTCTTCAATAAATGCCACAATTTGAGCCTCAGTTGGCGGTGTATCCTGCGCCATGGGGATATTCACAAGCTTCACTCCATGCCGGCGACAATAATCCAACTGTTTAAAGTACCAACCGTTTTTACTGTACTCCGACTCAAGGCGTAGATTAACAATTGTGTTAACGCCCAAAATACGATGCATGATTCGTATACCGATAGGCCCCAAGGTTCCGCTACGATAAAGTTTTCTCCGTTCCACCACACGAAAGTGGTACATCAGCTTACGATAGCGATAGATAACTAACGCAAGAACAGAGATAACAATGGCGATATACAACAGCATGACGAAGACTCCCGGCATTGAAGGTAAGCGAATAATGCCGGGCGATGTTGGCAGAGTGATTACAGGGTAATCATTACTGCTCCGGCTAAGCTACGAGGGCGACGCGAGAAGGCATGTTTGAAGCAGGATATAAAAGCCCGCTAGGAATGGCATCTATAGGTATGCGGGCCCTCCGCTGAGGATAGCCTACAAACAGAGCGTGACAAGAACGGTTGGGGAGCGCCTAAAGCACTGGTGACGATTGAGTGATTCGGGTGGGGCTTGCATCGATGGTTATAATTTGATTTTAGGCTGCCCGGGCAGGCGCCAATAAAAAAACCCCCGCCACTGACGCGACGAGGGTTTTTCTATATTTAAGAGCCTGACGATGACCTACTCTCGCATGGGGAAGCCCCACACTACCATCGGCGATGTACTGTTTCACTTCTGAGTTCGGCATGGGATCAGGTGGTTCCAATACTCTATGGTCGTCAGGCAATCTGGTTTGGTTTTCCTGATTAAATCAGGAGGACCAAATAGGTTGCCTTCCCGGTGTTTTACCTAGGTAAATACTGCACACCGGCAAAGCCAAATTGGGTAACGAGAAGTTTGCTATTCAACTGCAAGGTTAGTTATCTCTCACACCGTATCTTTGCGTTACCTGGCGATAAGCCGAGTAACTGCTTTGGTGTTATATAGTCAAGCCTCACGGGCAATTAGTACTGGTTAGCTTCACGCCTTACAACGCTTCCACACCCAGCCTATCAACGTTGTGGTCTTCAACGGCCCTTCAGGGGAATCAAGTTCCCAGGGAGATCTCATCTTGAGGGAGGCTTCCCGCTTAGATGCTTTCAGCGGTTATCCCGTCCGAACGTAGCTACCCGGCAATGCCACTGGCGTGACAACCGGAACACCAGAGGTTCGTCCACTCCGGTCCTCTCGTACTAGGAGCAGCTCCTCTCAAATCTCCAACGCCCACGGCAGATAGGGACCGAACTGTCTCACGACGTTCTAAACCCAGCTCGCGTACCACTTT
>OJFG01000004.1_pt1 | contig 274062 bp, 231 predicted proteins | sample 1594071 | NCBI WGS metagenome assembly OJFG01 (sample SAMN05416818, study PRJEB24817) | seawater metagenome | isolation source: Sea water | place: Canada:Atlantic | collected 2013-07 | reverse complement strand
TGCATGTGTTAGGCCTGCCGCCAGCGTTCAATCTGAGCCATGATCAAACTCTTCAATTAAATATATCGAATTATGAATCGTCGTATAGACACTCTTAACGAGTGCCCACACAGATTGTCTTGTCTAAATTGTTAAAGAACGTGGTTGCTAGTGCAACCTCACCGTAAGCCGTTGCTTCTTGGTGACTCACTCCGTTTGAGTGAGGTGCGCATTATACGCTGGAAGTTTTTGCTGTCAACACTTTTTGAAAATTTATTTTCTTAAGGCTAACTTCGAAACTCCCGTCTTTACTGGCCTTAACGGTTAGTAAAGGCTTGCTTCTCTTGCTAAGAGCTGGGTAAGTCGTTTTGCTTTTCCCCCGAAGCGGATGCGCATTCTACTTATCTCTCGCTCGCCGTCAATAGCCTTCTTAAAATAAAAAGCAAAAAAGCGACCAAGTGGTCGCTTTTTAATCTTTTTGTCTATTTATTATCAATAACGATAACCGTTCATCTGTGTTTAACGCAATCCGTGTCGTTTTCACGGCTGTTTCTGCGCCTAATACATCGCCCGTCTATGTAACCTTATCGTCATCGTTAGACTGAGTATTCGCATTGCTAGACTCATTTTTAAAGTCGGCATCTTCTTCATGATCACCAACAACATCATCTAAGGTAACTTTATCTACCGTTCTAAATGTATTGATTGGACCAGCAAGTGCGTAAAGCGCAAACACTATAAAGAGAACCAACGCTGGCTCTGTTGCCACAACAACAAATATAAGCAGCACTAACAATAACGCAACGAAAGGTACCTTGCCGTGCCAATTCACTTCTTTAAACGAGTTATATTTAAAGTTACTCACCATTAATAACCCAGCAAGACCGGTAACGGCAGCAACAACAAGACCATAGTCTGTACCGACCACGTCGTATTCAACACCAACCCATACTAAGCCCGATACTACCGCAGCCGCTGCTGGGCTTGCTAAACCTTGGAAAAAACGTTTATCTGCAATACCCACCTGCGTATTGAATCGCGCTAGCCTTAATGCAGCACCAGCTACATAGACAAATGCGGCAAGCCAACCCAGTTTACCTAATTCAGTTAATCCCCAATTGTAAGCAACTAATGCTGGCGCCATACCGAATGACACCATATCAGCCATAGAGTCGTATTCGGCTCCAAAATCGCTTTGCGTGTTTGTCATCCTTGCTACTCGGCCATCCAAACCGTCGAATATCATGGCAATAAAAATAGCGACCGCTGCAGCCTCGAATCGACCATTCATAGATGATACAACCGCAAAGAAACCCGAAAACAGGCCCGCAGTAGTTAGTAAATTGGGAAGTAAGTATATCCCTTTACGCTTTTGTTCAGACATAGGTCCTCATAATTTAGCTTACTTATTTGTTAATTATTTCATATATATCACGCCGCGCATAGGAATAGAGAAATCGCAGGCGATTAAATAGCAGATAACAGAGTATGCGAACGCATACCGAACAATCATCTTAATACATCTAACATAAGCGAACCATGTTGAAGTTCCTCGCGCGTAGCGCAGAGAGAGCTTGTCCCTATCAATTTATATAGGAAAATTGAAATGCGGTTAAGTTCGATAATAAAGATGTCTACCCTCACGACCGGCCTGCTGGCAATAAATGCTGCAACAGCAGGAAGTCACAGTACTACAGACTACTCACACTGTAGTACTTCGCAAGGGTCTTCAGGTGAATGTAATTCTCCTCTAGATGAGAATGTTTACAATTTAGTAAATCACGGAATAGTTGAAAGCACTAACGCGTCATCGTCTAAAATTTCCATTGGCGGAGTTAACGTCGCTATTAGTGGTTGGTCTGATACCTATGGATATAACGATGATATCGTTGTGGGTGCAGATAGCTATAAGATTTCTAATTACTATGGATATGGTGTAACGAATAGCGACTGGGAATCGACAAGAAACTCTCCAGATCACGCAATCGACAATATCAATACGAAAAACGGAAATTGGCAAGATTTTGACTTTATTCTGTTTTCATTCGACGAAGCGGTATCACTCACTGGAGCAAGTTATTCTTGGGTGTACAATCAAAATGATTCGCAGGTATCAGTTGCTGCTCTCGACGATATAGATACATTATCTTCTGGTTCGAACACTTGGAGCGATATTGTCAGTAACGCTGTTTCGTCATCGTATGACATTATAAAATATGATACTTCCGACTCACACTTCAAATATACGTCAGAATTTGGCTTGAGTGCCTCCGCTAAATATTGGCTAGTCGGTGCTTACAACACAGTGTTTGGAGATATTGGCGGCAACTCTTACGATGATGCGTTTAAGCTGACCGGCGTAGGCTTCTCTGTTAATGACTCCCCTTCCACTACTGAAACGACAGCCGTAAGTGAACCCAGTGCTGCGGGACTGCTCTTAGGATCAGGATTGCTTGTTATGTGGCGTAGAAAACGTAAGGCATGGCGCATCTAGACTTTAGACTAAAGCTGACGGGTGAACCTTGTCAGCTTTTTTTACGTAACCACTCCGAATAATCAAAAAGTTCTTACAAAACAAAACAATACAAAATGGCACATAAAGTGCTTTACATAGAAATAACTTTGTAAATATTTTTCTGGTAAACACTTAATGAAACTTTTAAAAGCTGTTGTTTCAAGTCTCGCCCTAATTAGCACATGTAATGTTTATGCTGACGTACCTCTTCATGAGGCAACTGTTTCGCTTAAAAACGATAAAATAGCGCATGCCACAACACCAGGCACTCACGTAACTACCGTAGATATTGATGGAAAGTTAGTGTCTATGGGTTTTTCAGGATGGTCTGACAATGCGGGCTTTTTAAATGACACATTAAAATCAGGCACTATTGATGGTTGGTACAATTGTGACATCAACGAAGTTGGATGCACAGACCAAAATAGAAAGTACGGCTATGGAATTGAAAACAGTGAAAGTGGCGACAGCCACTCTGCAGATAATTATTCTGGCGGTGGTGATTTCGATATGTTTCTTTTCACATTTAGCGAAGACGTTACTCTAGCAGGAGCTGGTTTTAGCTGGATGAATGGCGATAACGGCAATAATGAAGTCACTGTTGCAGGTATTAGCGACATTAACGCTTTCTTTTCTGGTACCAGCGCTACGTGGCAAAATGTAAAGGCTAATATAATTTCTGGGACGCTTGGCCATTTTGGTATTAACGCAAAAGGTGCTAACGGGCTCTATGAATCTAAATTCGAAACAATTACTGGAAAAGCTCAATATTGGTTGGTAGGTGCATACAACACCATTTTTGACGAAGTTGGCAGTCAATCCGGCGACGGTGTAGGGCTCAAACTTTCAACATTGGACATCTCAATCGCGAAAACAACAACTACAACCGAAGTCAGCGAGCCAGGCGCTCTTGCTCTAATGAGCTTAGGTCTTGGTTTAGTGCTTTACAGACGCAAACGTCGCGCTTAATTGTTTTAAAACAGTTAAAAAACACGTATCTTTAGAAGGTGGCTTTGGCCACCTTTTTTTATGCTATTTTTATGCTTGAGTAAGGCAAACCCAAAGGTAACTATGAACTTTTTTAATAATAAAAAGCGCTTTGTTAAACGCGCTCTCTTCTCTGTCATCGCCACCTCTTTTTTCACCGTGAACGGTTTTGCGACAACATCAGAGGATTACGAGAAGGCGTTAACTGCGTTCAATCACAGTGAGTATGACGAAGCGTATATACACCTTAAAAATAGCCTGCAAAAAGACCCTGAAAATTTAGCCGCTAAAATTCTGATGGGAGAAATCCTACTTATTAATGGTTACCTTACCGCAGCAGAACTAGAGTTTGTTGAAGCATTAGAAATGGGGGCCGATATCAATTTAGTCGCTGAGCCCCTAGGAAATACCTGGCTGTTTTTGAACAAATACCAAGATATCGTCGACTTTAGTGAACTTGATAAACTCTCTGGGGACTCTGAGCAAGAATGGCTGCTTATCCGCGCCACTGCATGCATTCGTTTGGAAGATGAAGCCTGTGCCCTTAAAGATTACAACGCACTCTTATCTCGCGCCCCCAGCTTTGTGCCTGCGATAAATGGTTTGGCCTCAATTGCTCTTCAGAACGAAGATTTAACGAAGGCGTCGACGCTCATCAACAGAGCTATGGATGTAGAGCCAGAAAACGCGATAACTTGGCGATTGAAAGGCCAACTCGCTTATCGTCAAGGCGATAAAGATGCAGCAACTGCGCACTTACAAAAAGCGTTAACCTTTAATAGGGACGATCCAATTGCTCTGCGCAATCTTGTAGACCTTTACTTAGAAGCTAAAGACTACGACACCGCTAAACTGTTTGTTGACGAGATTATCGAAGATACACCTAATGATCCTCTTGCCATTCTGCTCAATAGCTGGCTACAAAGTAGAGACAACAAACAGGCAATAGACAATGAAAAGCTAAAAGAGCTCAATGAGTTTATGGCGCAGTTAGACCCAGACCTTATTACCTCGCAGCCAATGCTGCTGTATATCAGTGGGCTGACTAATTTTTTCAATAATAATATGGAAACCGCAGCTAAGGATTTCACCACTTATCTGCAAAAAGAGCCTGACGATCTGCAAGCAGTATTGATGCTTAGTCAAGTTTATATGGCCACGCAGCAGGATAAGCAAGCACTACTGCTTCTTGAACGCCATCAAAAAGCGCTTATGGAAGACCCCGATTCAGCGCTTATGCTTGGCAATCTTTTTATAAGCCAAAACAAAGCGTTTAAAGCAGAACGTTTACTGCAAAACTTAGAGTATAAATATCCCAACGAAGGCAAGTTACAGCTTTTCAAAATTAAGCTGATGGCCGCAAGGGGCAAACGAGAAGAAGCGCTTTCTATATTAGAGGACAATCTACCCGCGTACCGTGACAACGCAGGCTTTTTATTTACTTACTCATTAATGAATTTACAAGCCGAAAAATTTGAGAAAGCACTTAGTGGCGCAGAACTTCTTGGTGCCCTATTTCCGGATGAAGCTGAAGTGTATAACTTGAAGGCCGGCATTTTAATCCGTCAGGGACTTCTGGAAGAAGCAAAAACCAATATTGAAAAAGCGCTGGAACAAAACCCGACGCTATTCCCAGCGAAATTTAATTTAGCCGCCACGCAGAGTAGATTAGGTAACGTTGAGCAGTCTAATGAGCTTATCGAAGAATTATTGACGCTATCTCCACAGCACAATGAAACATTGATGCTAAAAGCATTTAACCTGTCAAAAGAAGGTGAGTTAGATAACGCCAAACAAATTTATCTGGATATTCTTACGCTATCACCATCAAACATGGCGGCAAGAGAGCGAGTTTCATCTTTATACCAACAGCAAGGCGACACCAAAAGTGCGTTGTATCATTTAGATCTTTTGCTGAAAGACGACTTTGATAATGCAGACTACCTGCTTCGCAAAGCTGCCTTACAAATACAAACCAACGAGCGAACTGATGCAGAGAAAACACTGAGTATTGTCCGCAACTTTATTAACGACGATGCCGGTAAATTAATCACTTATATGGAGCAGGTTCGCGCTATAGGTAACGATGAAGCAGCAGAGGCTGCCATGGCAAGAGCCTATGAAATTGCCAACAACAATACATTTGTGACCTTACGCTACGCCAGCCTATTATTAGATTTGCAAAGCAATGACAAAGCAAAACGATTACTTGCCAATATTTCGAAGGAACAGCAACAGAGTGCGGTCTATCATTTCTTAGCGGGTAGGCTTAATGCTAACCTAGGCAAAAGCGAGTCCGCAGTTAACGCCTATAAGCGCGCATTAGCTATAGATCCAAGTTTTGCCCAAGCGTTTATCGCTATTTATAACTATGCTCTTAACGAACAGTTTGTCGACGTTTTTCTAAACACAGCCCGTAAAATGGTCGAAAAAAATGCTAACAACTTACTGGCCAAAAATTTACTAGCGCAGTATCTGTTTTTTATTCGTGATTTTGAAGAGTCAACGGCTCTCTATGAAGAGCTCGTCAAAGAGCCTAACCTTTTAAATCCAGCTGAAGCTTACAATCGATTAGCGATAATGAGTATAGAAGCGTCGCTGGTGACCGCGAGAAACTATGCGCAAAAAGCCTATGAACTACAACCAAACTCAGCAAGCATTTTAAATACCTACGGCCATATAAAGGCACTGCGGGGTGATTTTGAACAGAGCTTACAAATGTTGCGAGACGCTTTTGCTAGAGACGCAAAGGATCCAAACATTCGCTATCACCTTGGGTTTACCCTTGCCAAGTTAGGTCGTATCGATGAAGCGAAAAAAGAGTTGGAATACGCGGTAAATGTAGAGCGCCCATTTTTCAAGCGCCCTCAAGCAAAAGCACTGCTAGAGAGTTTATAGTAGAAAGCTTATAAAGCGATTATCAGCTTTCGCCTTAGCGCTTGGCTTTGGCTTTGCCTTGGCTTGGCTTAAAAAAGTTCTATTAAGAGCCACTCGATTTAAGGGCAACATGCAACAAGCACTACCCGCAACAAGCGCAGTTACGGGCGTGCTTGTCCATTTTGCCAATTCCCGGGTTAAACGTATTCGTGGGGTCTAAATCTTGATAAAAGCGTTGTAACGTCTCCTCTGCGTCATATAAATGACCCACATTATGCTCAGCTGGGTATTTCGCTCCACGATTATCGAGCAGCGCTAGCATGTCAGCCTTAACCTGCTTAGCATCGGCCCCCTTTTTCAGTACATAGTCTTGGTGAAAGACATGGCAAAAAAAGTGGCCGTAGTATAAGGCTTTATCGATATGCCGACTTATATGCTCAGGTAAGCTTTCTAGCCAGCTTTCATCGTTGCGCCTAAGTGCAATATCAAGGGCTAATACTTCTCCTACGTCATCTTCATTAAGAGTTTGATAACGCATGGCTGCGCCTGCAGCAGCAAATCGCAACAAGAAGGCTTTCGACGCTTCCACTTTATTGCAAATAATAAATGCACCTTCTCTCTTCTCTGTATCAAAAAGATTACCTAAGTACCGCTTCGCTTCCTCTATACCTTGATTACTCATTTTAAGAATAAGATGGTGTTCGTACTGGTCTCGAAATTGGGTTAATGATTTAGGTAAAAACTGAGGAAAAAGACCACCCGCCAGCTGCATTGCTTTGTCGGTAAAATGGTTAGGAAACACTGCTGAACGACGAAGTAACGCGTCAATGCGACCTTTAGCGGCAAATAATTTGGGAAGTGCTGCTGTACCTAAGTGATGAATACATAAGCAGGTGTCTTTTCCATATTTTTCTGCAATGTTGAACATGTTTCTATGCAAATACTCCCCCACTTCGGGAAGTTGCGAGAACTGAGCTAACATATCCCGTCTGATTTGCGTTAATACTGCCTGATCATTGGTGCCAATATAGAAGGTTTGCTCTTCTTGAGGTACTTCAAAAGTATCAACAACAACAGCGAAAATGGCTATTTTGCCAGCGCAGCCGCTGGCCTCGAATAAACGAGATGGGTCTGCGTTAAAGCGGCTAGGCGTATCGGCGTGAGTATTTCGTACTATCTCTTCATAATCACTGGCAGATGCTTTTTTATCAGTCTGTATTTTATCTTTCGCAAAATTGCCCGATGAAAGGTTTGCAATGATGTCTTCTGGAGTGTCACCCAATTCAATGCCTAGATGATTGACCAGCCCCAGTTTGCCACTTTTATCTACATGGGCGTAAAGCGATAGCTCAGTATACGCAGGGCCTCGCTTAACCAATGCACCGCCTGAATTATTGGCTATCCCCCCGACTATTGAAGCTCCTAAACATGAAGAGCCAATGACAGAGTGAGGTGCCCTTCCCAATGGTGCTAATTGCTTTTCAAGCTTGTGCAGTGTAGCACCAGGAAAGCTGATGGCTTGCTGACCATTATTGATAAGAACGATATCGTTCATCGCTAATGTATTGATAACGACTACTGGCCTGTCGTAGTCACTGCCACTTGGCGTAGACCCTTCAGTAAGGCCTGTATTTGCCGCTTGCATGATAATAATGCATTTTTCGGCGACACAAATTGTAAGGGCTTCCCAATATTCCATAAGCGTTTTAGGGAAAAGAACAGCGATAGCATCACCGCCGCCTGAACGCCAGCCCGTTCTGTAGTGCTCGGTAACTTTACTGTTTACAGACACGCTGTCATCACCTAACGCACCTTGAAACTGTTCAATAATACTGTTTATTTTCACTGCCGCTCTTTTTTCAATTTCATTGTTTATCAATTCCTATACTACCGTCTCAACACAAAGATGCCCATTAAATACAGACACAAAAAAGCGGGTGTTAAACCAACACCCGCTCGTTTTTTACCGCACTAGCTTAGCTGTTTTTTTAAAGCATTAACTCAATAAAAGTTTGCCTACCTATTCGTTCACAATAAACAATTTTTCATTGTTGGCATCTATCTTAACCGTAGACTCTGGCTCTAACTCTCCTGAAAGCAATTGCTGTGCTAACGGGTTTTCTATTTGAATTTGAATCGCCCGTTTGAGCGGCCTTGCCCCAAAGATAGGGTCGAAACCAGCTTCGGCTAGCTTGTCCATTGCACGGCCAGTAAGGCTGAGCTTATACCCCTTCTCTGCAAGCCTCGCTCTTAATGATGCAAGCTGTATTTTTGCAATCGCTTTTATCTGCTCTTTACCCAAAGGATGAAATACAACAATGTCATCAACACGGTTTATAAACTCAGGGCGGAAGTGCTGGCCTACCACATTCATCACCATCGACTTCATTTCATCGTACTGACTTTCATCATGCTTATCTTGTATGACGTCTGAACCAAGATTAGACGTCATGATCACAACGGTATTTTTAAAATCTACTGTGCGACCTTGACCATCTGTTAGTCGACCATCATCGAGCACTTGAAGCAGAATATTAAATACATCAGGATGAGCTTTCTCCACTTCATCTAACAGTATGACTGAATAAGGCTTTCTGCGAACGGCTTCGGTTAAATACCCTCCTTCCTCATAGCCGACATAACCAGGAGGAGCGCCAACAAGGCGTGAAACCGAATGCTTTTCCATAAACTCAGACATGTCTATTCTGATCATGGCGTCTTCGGTATCGAACATAAAACCGGCCAGCGTTTTACACAATTCAGTTTTACCCACGCCCGTAGGCCCTAAAAACAAAAAGGAACCAATTGGTCTATCTGGGTCCGCTAATCCTGCTCGAGAGCGACGAATAGCATTAGATACCGAGTGCAATGCTTCTTCTTGGCCTACCACTCGTTTGTGCAGCACATCTTCCATGCGAAGTAACTTATCTCGCTCACCTTCTAACATTTTAGATACCGGGATGCCTGTCCACCGAGACAATACATCTGCAATTTCGTTGTCTGTTACCTTGTTCTTGACAAGCTTGGTTTCACGGGTTTCATTTTCAGCGGCGTGCTCTAATTTAGCTTCAAGTTCTGGAATTCGCCCATATTGAAGCTCAGACATACGATTAAGATCGGATGCTCGACGGGCAATCTCTAAATCTAGTTTAGCTTGCTCGAGCTCAGACTTTATTGTCTGCGTGCCCTGCATGGCGTCTTTTTCATCAAGCCATACTTTTTCGAAAGCCGCATATTTAGTTTCCGCCTGCTCTCGTTCAAGCTCTATCATTTCTAAGCGCTTATGACTGGCATCGTCCGTCTCTTTAGCCAACGCTTGTTCTTCTAGCTTCAACTGAATGATTCGACGCTCAAGCCTGTCCATATCTTCAGGCTTAGAATCTATTTGAAGTCGAATACTTGATGCGGCTTCGTCAATTAAATCGATGGCTTTATCAGGCAGTTGTCTGTCGCTTATATAACGATGAGACAAACTTGCAGCCGCTACAATAGCAGGGTCGGTAATATCAACAGAGTGATGTAGCTCGTAACGCTCTTTAAGGCCACGCAATATAGCAATAGTGTCTTCAACACTTGGTTCTTCCACTAATACCTTTTGGAATCTGCGCTCCAATGCCGCATCTTTTTCTATGTATTGACGGTACTCATTAAGAGTCGTCGCTCCCACACAATGAAGTTCCCCGCGAGCGAGCGCTGGTTTAAGCATGTTACCTGCATCCATGGCACCATCACCTTTGCCAGCTCCAACCATGGTGTGAAGCTCGTCAATAAAGAGAATGACTCGTCCCTCTTCCTTCGACAGCTCATTAAGAACTGCTTTTAAACGTTCTTCAAATTCACCGCGGTATTTAGCGCCAGCAATCAGTGCTCCCATGTCCAAAGAAAGAACTCGTTTGTTCTTAAGCCCTTCAGGCACCTCACCGTTAATAATTCGCTGTGCTAGCCCTTCAACAATTGCCGTTTTACCCACACCTGGCTCACCGATTAACACCGGATTATTCTTTGTGCGGCGCTGCAACACTTGAACAGTGCGGCGAATTTCATCGTCTCTGCCAATGACTGGGTCAAGTTTACCCTGCTCCGCTCGCTCGGTAAGGTCGGTAGTATATTTTTCTAATGCCTGACGCACATCTTCTGCATTGGGGTCGGTAACCGTTTGACCGCCGCGCATATCATCAATTGCTGCCTCTACGATATCTTTGGTCACGTTAAGGCTTCTTAAAATTTCACCGAGTCGACCTTTATCGTCTATGGCGGCAACAACAAAAATTTCAGAAGTGATGTAGTCGTCTTTACGCTGCTGTGCAATCTTGTCACACATATTAAGTAAGATAACGCTGTCCTTACCTAACTGAACTTCACCGCCAATACCCTCAATGCGAGGAAGCCTTTCTATCGCTTGGCTTAACGCCGAACGCAGTGCGTTAACGTTAATTTTTGCTTGGTCAAGTAATGGTCGCACTGAACCGCCCTGCTGATTAAGCATGGCCGTCATTAGGTGGACAGGTTCGATATATTGATGGTCTCGACCCAATGCGAGTGATTGAGCATCGGATATAGCGAGCTGAAATTTACTGGTAAATCTGTCTAATCTCATAACCTCAACCTTAAAATGAATATTTCTTTATGTTCTATTTATGGGAGCTTATGAATGACGATTCAAGTAAGTAATGACAAAGATGATGAAAAACTTGATTGAGCGCAAAGTTAACGCTTGCCAATGACACTCACAATTCGACCTGTAGCCTCGAAATTGCTGTGCGTGGCTTTTCGATGGGAATAAAACAAGTCGCTACGGCAATAGGTACAATAATGGCTTTGCTCAACGTGTTTAATACCAAGGTGTGTTAACTGCTGATTTGCTATTTGAGGTAGGTCTAACAGGTACTTACCCGCTTGCTTTTTTGGCGTTACGCAGTTTTTGTAATAGGAGAATTTGTTGGCAAGCGCTTCGTTAACCTCGTAACACTGTCCACAAATGGCAGGGCCAACCCAAGCTATTAGCTGTGATGGATCAGTAGAAAAGTGCGTTACGGCATTAGCAAAAATAGTGGCTTCCAGTCCCTTCCATCCGGCATGGATAGCTGCAACTTCCTTTCCTCTATTATCGCTTATCAGTACCGGTACGCAATCTGCCGTCATCACCGCACAAAAATGCTCTGGGCGTGAGGAAAATGAGGCATCAGCTTCAACAGATAGCGTGGGCAAAGTGGCAACGGTGTTGCCATGTACTTGCTCTAGCCATGTTATCTTTTCGCTATGTGGCAAACGCGCGCGATTCTCGCGGACGCTGATAATGTCATCGCCCACATGCGCCCCTACGTTGAGCCCCAGATAGTCTCTTGTGCCCGAATTCTCTTGAGCAGTTTTAGCTTGCGTCGTTTTAGCCTGAGCACTTTTACTCTGAGTAGCTTTACCTTGAGTAGCTTTACCTTGAATAGCTATACCTACTTGGGCGCTGCTATCTACTAGAGATTTATCGCTTACACCGCCACATCGAGTGGATGTATAGGCCACTACATTATCGGGAAAGCACTCTGGAATTATGAAACGCTCAGCGGATGACATGTGGCTAAATCATGTCTTCCGGATTGTCTTTTGTATCCTGTCTAACCGCTTCTAATAGCGACTGCATATCGTTGGGCAACGGTGCTTTGTACGTCATCCATTCTTCGCTTTCCGGATGGAAAAACGAAAGTTGTGCCGCGTGAAGAGCCTGTCGCTGGAAACCTCTCAATGCATCGATAAAGCTTTCAGATGCGCCTTTTGGTAATCGAGGGCGCCCACCGTAAGTTTGATCGCCTAACAAAGGATGTTTCAAATGCGCCATATGAACACGAATTTGATGAGTTCTACCTGTCTCTAGTTTTAGGCGGATGTGCGTGTAGGCTCGAAACTTTTCAATCACTCTAAAGTGAGTAATTGCAGGTTTACCGTCTTCTCTTACCGCCATGTGCGTGCGCTTAGTTGCATGACGGCCGATAGGTTCATCTACTACACCACCAGCAACCATAGTACCCATTGCAATTGCTTCGTATTCCCTACTCATCTCTCGACGCTGAAGCTGGTCAACTAAATGGGTTTGCGCTGGTACGGTCTTCGCAACAACCATCAGTCCCGTTGTGTCCTTATCAAGGCGATGAACAATACCTGCACGAGGAACGAGGTCGATGTCGGGCACGTGGTTAAGCAGCGCGTTAAGCACGGTACCGCTTGGATTTCCGGCCCCCGGATGAACGACTAGGTCTGCAGGTTTATTTATCACCATAATATGCTCATCTTCAAAAACGATGTTCAGAGCGATATCTTGTGCAACACTCGTTACCTGAACATCCATTTCTGCGCGAACAGTAATAACTTCGTCTATTTGCATTTTATGGCGTGGAACCGTGATAACCTCGCCATTTACTGCAACGTTACCATCCTGAATCCAAGTTTTTAACTTTGAACGTGAATATTCAGGGAACAAATCGGCCAAAGCCTGATCTAAACGTAAACCAAAATGGGCGGCTTGTGTTAAAGCCTCTAATTGAATTGTGTTTGGCACTTGCGTCATAACACCTAACATTGCGTGTAAAAAGGGTATTATAACAAGTATTCACCCTGTACACTGCGTTGTTTGCGAATTTGTATGGTTTTTCTCATCGTTAGTACGTTAGAATGCGGGCAACGTGTTGTTGTTTAACACATGAGCGTAGACAGCGAAGTATTAAAACTGTTTAGCAGGAATATAGAATTATTATGAAATCATTTCGTCTTTTAGCGCCAGTTTTTCTAGGTGCTATGGTGACCTTAACAGGTTGCAGCTCTTCAGAATCTGAAGAGGAAAAAATTGTACTTGCAAACATGGGTGCACAACAACTTTACGACAGAGCTTCTGAAAGCATGGAAGTGGGCAATTTTAGCGCCGCTGCCCAAACGCTTAGCGCACTAGATTCTCGCTATCCTTTTGGCCCATTGTCTCACCAGGTTCAACTCGATCTTATCTACAGTTATTACAAGTCGGGTAAAATTGACGAAACATTGGCGACAGTTGACCGCTTTATTCGCCTTAACCCTAATCATTCAGATGTAGATTACGCGTACTATATGCGCGGGTTAACGAATATGGAATCAGACAGCAATCTTTTTCAAGAGCTGCTGACAATAGACCGCTCGGACAGAGACCCATCAAAATCTCGTCAAGCATTTGAAGATTTCAGACGGCTAATTGAGCAATACCCAAACAGTAAATACGCCCCTGATGCTAAAAAGCGTATGCTGCATATTAAAGACAGACTAGCCAGATATGAAATTGCTATTGCTCGTTTCTACATGCGCCGCCAGGCTTACGTAGCAGCAGCGAATCGCGGTCGGTATGTCATTGAACACTTTCCTGATACAACTCAGGTAAAGGATGCCCTTGAGATAATGGTGTCGAGTTATGAACAACTTGGATTGGATGACTTGCGTTTAAACGCAATGAAGACGTTAAAGCTGAACTTCCCAGAAAGCGACTTTATTAGCTGATAAGGTTGCAACATCCACCAGTTCAAAGCAAAAAAACGCACCTTCGGTGCGTTTTTTATTTGTTGGGACTTTTTCTAGCCTATCTGAAGAACAGATGACTGAACGGGTTGAGCAGCCGAGCCAAACCTGACGTGAAATGTAAAGGCTGATCCACAATACTGAAAACCAAACACCCTTCCTTCGTGTCCGACTTAGGGGTGTGGGTCTTGTTGCCATCCATAAAAATGAAATCGCCAGTATCGTAATTAGCTAAACCATCACTAAATTCACCGTCGATAACCAACGTGTACTCAGTACCTCTGTGGGTATGCTCAGGGACGCTTCCGCCGCTGCCCATAAAGATAAAGTTAGCCACACCTTGATTACCTAAATCAACAGGTGCCTGCCAAAGCTTTCCGACCAAACTGGACCAATTGCCCGTTTTGTCGATGTAGCGATGCAGTGTACGTGGTAATTTAAAGGTACGACCGTCTAGCTCAATTGTTACCGACTTCTCTTTGAAGCTGCTCGTCTCTTTAGACGTTCTAGCATCAGATTCTATTGACGACGGTGCCTGCGTTATTTGAGACAACATATCGCCAAACTGAGCAGATTCGTCAAAACTTTCTTCTATTTCTAACACCATGTCAGCCGCAAGGCTTTCAGTTTCGCTTTCAATTCGCATTTGACACTGCTCACACATGTCAGAGTGTGCAGACACCAATAGCGATACAGCTGGCGTAAGACTGCCCTCAACGAATTCTGTAATCTGTTGAGGACTTGGGTGAAACTTAATCATTGTCGTTCAGCATACCTTTTAAACGTTGAAGTGCTAGTCGAGTTCTCGACTTCACTGTACCTAATGGAATAGATAGTTCGTTTGCAACTTCTTGCTGAGATTTGCCATCTATATAGATAGCTTCAATTACTGCTTTCTGTTTAACCGGTAACGCTTCAAACATATACCCAATTTGCTCAAGCGTTACTTGCTCGTCAAGGGGCGCTTCGTTTAAATCAGCAGTTTGTTCACACAATACTGGCCACAAGTCATCAGAGCATACGTCTTCTTTTCTGTTTTGTAGCTTGCGCAGCATATCGAAACGTATGTTTCGTGCAATTGTGAATATCCATGTAGATGGCGACCCTTTTTCAGCATTGAAAAGATGGGCTTTTTGCCACACGTTAGACATGGTGTCTTGTACTAGCTCCATCGCTAAAGCCTCGTTACCCATTTGTTTTAATGCGTAGGAGCGAAGGCGAGGTGCAAAATAATTAAAGACTCGAGAAAATGAGCGTTTACAGCGAGCGTCAGCAACCGCTACAAGGTATTCAGACATTTCGGTAGCACATTCTTTTGGTTTGATTGTGCTATTGCTCTGTTCCAATGGAATTCCAACTAACATAATATTCGTCCGCTTTTCCGTTTTGGTTGCATCATACTACGGCTTTTTGACTTAAAACGTTCGGAGAAATCGCACTTTGCGCGTTACGATTTTGTAATGAAGTTGTCATGTTGTTCAAATGACGCATTAACCTATTAATGTAGACAGATACTTTAGCAAGTTAGTGCATTCTCGTTGTTCAAGAAAATGCTGCTTTTGCGAACCGTCTACCGGTAATAGTTCTAGCCATCTATTTAATACCCAGTTCGGGCTATCAAATTTCGGCTCATCGTATAACGACGCTAACTCTTCATAATTCCCGAATATTTCTTTAAGTCGCTCGTCCATAGGCGCTATTTGTTGAGTTGATAGGTCACAATTCCATGAATCGATGGGATTACACACTCCCGTTCTCAATTCATCATGCTCGACAGCAATGTCTTCGACCTCAACTAGATGAGAACCAGCAACCTTTATGCCAAGCAAGCCATCATCAAGCATATCGAAGTCGACCACCGTGGCGTACGTACCTATTTTATGTATATGTTCATTCGCCGACTTATCGCCGTTGGCATTTAACATACACATAACAAACCCTTTGTTTTCGGCGCATGCCTCTTTAACCATGCGCAAATATCTGGGCTCAAAAATTCGTAACGCCATTCTACCTTCTGGTAACAGATGGGCAGATAATGGGAATAAGGGAAAACGATTATTACTCATACACCACACTTCCAAGAATACATAAAGAGTTACGGTAGTGGGTATGAATTGGATCCATATGAGAAATATTTTCACACTGACTTTTTTACTCTTGATCTAATCTTGAGCAGAAGCGGTAATGTTTATAATTTAATCGACTTTTATATTAGAAAGAGTTAATTAAATTCAAGAGCTTGTGTCATCTTTTGTAACGAGTCATTCTTTATATAGAGAAAACACACGAACACAGTCGCGCTGAACCTTGCGCACTAATAGCACACTAATACTGGTACACGCGCTGTATAAGATAAGTCATATATTGATTTATTTAATCAGAACCTATTACCTGAGAAGTTGACATGCCAAGGCGTGCAAAGGATTTAGTATGGAAGTCATTCAACGATTTTGTAAAATTTACACAGACATTTGTAAAATATCTACCGAGGATCTTAATGAGATTTATTCACAAAATATCGTATTCATAGACCCTATCACCACCCATCGAGGTCTTGATGCGGTGAAGTCGTATTTCAGCAATCTTCTTGAGCAAGCCGACACCTGTAAATTCAATATCGCTGACATACTAGAATGTGCGCCCTCAAAGTGTAACGTGACACATATTGCAAATTGGACAATGACCTTAACCTTAAAAGGAAGCGATAGGGTTATTACTTTAGATGGAACCACTCAACTAGGAGTGAAAGACGACATCATTATTTATCACAAGGATTATTACGATTTGGGCGAAATGGTCTATGAACACGTACCTTTATTAGGTTTTGTGATTAAGAAGATAAAAGGAAGACTCGCCAAATGACAACATTGCTAATTACTGGAGCAACATCGGGGATCGGAAAAGCACTTGCTGAGCATGCAGCCCAAAAGGGTTACGACGTAATTGCGTGCGGTAGAAATGAAGAAGCGCTCAATGAGTTAGCACGCCATGAGAACATCACTTCATGTCAATTTGACGTGTCATCACTTGATGATACTAAAAATGCGCTAAAAGACATTCAGTTTGATATCGCAGTGTTAAATGCGGGTACTTGTGAGTATGTGGATATTGATCAATTTGAATCCGATATGTTTCGCAGAGTATTCGAGCCTAACTTTTTCGGTGTAGTTAACTGCGTGGATGCATTCATCCACAACCTGAAAGCGGGTAAGACCTTAGTTATTGTAGATAGTATGGCTAGATTGCTTCCCTTTACTCGTTCACAAGCCTATGGCGCAAGTAAAGCAGCCCTGCACTACTTTACGAAAAGTCTCGAAGTAGACTTGCACGACAGAGGCGTTAAGGTACAAGCAGTATCGCCTGGCTTTGTAGAAACGCCGTTAACAGAAAAGAATGACTTTGATATGCCAATGAAAATAACGGCTCAAGAAGCAGCTGAAAGTATGTTGAAAGGGATTGAAAGCGATAAACGTACGATCTTTTTCCCGAGAATGTTTGGCTATATATTAAGGTTCATGAATGTATTACCATCTGGTCTGCAAAAGCGATTGTCCCTATCCATGCGCAACGACAAATAAGTAGTTTAAGAGAAATATAATAATGACAAGAAAAGTAGCAATCGTGGGTACAGGTATCGCAGGTTTAACATGTGCCCACCTTTTAAATAAGAAAAATGACATCACTGTTTATGAAGCGAATGATTACATTGGCGGTCACACAGCAACAAAGACAATTGTGGATGAAGGTGAAACCCACAACATAGATACTGGCTTTATTGTTTTCAATGATTGGACATACCCTAACTTTATTAAATTAATGACTGCGCTTGGCGTAGAGTGTCAGCCAACTGAAATGAGCTTTTCTGTTACCAGCAAAAAAGCCAACATTGAATATAATGGCAACACGATTAATAGTCTTTTCGCGCAGCGCAGAAATATTCTTCGCCCCAAATTCTGGCGCATTGTTCGCGATATTCTCAAGTTTAATAAAGCCTGTAAGTCAATGGTGGCTGAAAAGAGAGATACATCTGCCCTTACGCTGCAAGACATTATTGACGAGTTAGGATTAAGCGATGATTTCGCTCGTTATTATATTTTACCAATGTGCGCCGCTATTTGGTCGAGCAGCCTTGAGCAAACACGACGCTTTCCCCTTACCTTTTTTCTACAGTTTTTTAATAACCACGGCCTCCTCAACATTACCGACAGACCACAGTGGTACACCATCGTTGGCGGCTCTAGTCAGTATATTGCTCCGTTAATCGCTCCTTTTGAATCGAAGATAAAGCTGTCTTGTGGTGTCAACAAAGTGACTAAAGAAGGTGAGCTATGGTCTGTCACCGATGTAAATGGTGGCGTGGCACATTTTGACGACGTGGTATTTGCCTGTCACAGTGACCAAGCATTAGCCATGCTAGATAATGCAACGGCCTCACACAAAGATATTTTGGGCAACATACCGTACGGCGAGAATGACGTGGTTATGCACAAAGATATTGGGCAATTGCCAAAGCGTAAATTAGCATGGGCTAGCTGGAATTATCGTCTTAAAGAAGACGCTACCGAAGAAATGCGCCCCGCGTCTGTCACTTACGACATGAATATTCTTCAGCGCCTAACTGCTAAAAACACTTATTCAGTCACGCTGAATAACACGAGCGAAATAGATAAAAGCAAAATTCTTGGGCAATATCGATACTCCCATCCCCAATACAGCGCAGACATGGTGAATGCACAGCAACGTCGTTCTGAAATTTGTGGCGTTGATAATTTACATTTTTGCGGTGCGTATTGGTACAACGGCTTTCATGAAGACGGTGTAGTGAGCGCCTTAGACGTATGTAAGCGTTTCGGTGAGACACTGTGACGGCAATGCAAATAGAAAGTGCCATATACAAAGGCAGTGTTTATCACGAACGTTTTAAGCCAACGAAGCACAAATTTGTTTACGACATTTATTTGTTTTGGCTAAAGTTAGACGAGTCAGAGCTCAACGCGTTATCAGAGAATTTAACACATTTTTCAATTCGCAAGTGGGCGCGAGCACGGTTTAAACGCAGTGATTACCTAAGCGATGATGGGAAACCTCTAAAAGACGCAGTGCTTGAAAAGATGACATCGTTAAACGGCGACACCGCGTTAGATGGCGACGTATTTATGTTGGGGCAATTGCGCATGTGGGGGCTGTACTTTAGCCCTGTGAATTTTTACTATCTCAGGCAAGGCGACGGTACGTTTAGCCATATGCTTGCTGAAGTCAGCAATACGCCGTGGAATGAAAGGCACTACTACTTGGTCGATTTGTCGACACAAGAAGATACGCCTAAAGCTTTCCATGTTTCTCCATTTAACCCAATGGACATGACCTATCAATGGCGCATAACGCAACCTTCAGATAAGCTATCATTGGTAATGGATTGCGTTAGAGCAGACAAAGAATTTTGTGCCGGAATAAATTTAAACAAATTTACTTTAGATAATGCGAATCTAACTAAAGTAATGAGACGTATACCTAGTATGACAATGAAAACTGTATTGGGAATATATTGGCAAGCACTTATGCTATTTATAAAAAAGACGCCTTTATATACACACCCAGAAAAGAGTCAGGAAAAATAAAAAATGTCTTTTGGTGAATCTGTATTACTCTCTACATCAGAGGTTTCGTTTATAGACAAAACCTGTAGAACGCTGTTTCTTAAATGTTTGAAACACCTCCCCCTTGGTAACCTTACTATTCAAGAAAACGGCGACACTATTGCAACGTTTGGCAACGAGCAGGATGAATTATCAGCCGTTGTAAATATTAAAGATGTAAAAGCTTATCGTAGCCTTTTGCTTGGTGGCAGTGTTGGTGCCGGCGAGGCCTATATGGATGGTCACTGGGACAGTAATGACGTGACCGCTGTGGTGCAGGTGTTCGCACGTAACCTGCCTACACTCGATGAGTGGGAGAATAAATTTAAGTGGCTAACAATGCCTGTGATGAAGTTACAGCACTTTGCACGCCGCAACACCACTAGCCAAGCCAAAAAGAATATTGAAGCCCACTACGACCTGGGCAACAAACTCTATACTCGCTTTCTCGATGGTACAATGATGTACTCATCTGCAGTTTATCCAGACCCAAACGCCTCGTTGAACGAAGCGCAAAATCATAAGCTTAAAACCATATGCGACAAACTTAAGCTTAATGAAAATGATCATCTTTTAGAAATTGGCACAGGCTGGGGTGGACTAGCGGTATACGCAGCGAAGCATTATGGCTGTAAAGTCACCACGACCACAATATCTGAAGAGCAATATGCGTGGGCGGAAGACTGGATTGCGCGAGAACAACTGCAAGATAAAGTGACGCTTCTCAAAAAAGACTACCGTTTATTAGAAGGCAAATACGACAAACTTGTTTCGATTGAAATGATAGAAGCAGTGGGTCGTTCGTTTTTGGGTAATTTCTTCGAAAAGTGCTCGTCGTTGCTTAAAGAAAACGGTCTTATGCTTTTACAGTCAATTACCATTGATGATAGACGCTATGAAAGTTATTCGAACAGCGTAGACTTTATTCAGAAATACATTTTCCCAGGTGGCTTTTTACCTTCTCAGTATCAACTTAATGCCCATCTTAAAAAGCATTCCGACATGATGATCAGAGACTTGCACGATATCGGTATCGATTATGCAAAAACATTAAATCACTGGTATGAAGCTTTTATAGCGGCAAAAGACGACCTGCTTCAAGACGGCTATGATGAACGTTTTGTTCGCATGTGGACTTACTATCTTAAGTACTGCGAAGGCGGCTTTCTTGAGAGAACGATAAGTACGGTACAGCTTGTTATTTCAAAGCCTCAATACAGAGATTTATTGGCCCGCGGAACTTAATTAAAATTAAAGTGAGGCGGAATCTACAGGCCTGATAAACAAAAGACGACGCAATTGCGTCGCTTTTTTTTCTTTTTCTCAACGGCTTTTTCATCTGACTTTTACCATCTGGCTTTTATCAAGTGAGCGATCAAACGATGAGTATTGATTTTATTTGGCAGCCTTAGTTGAAATTCTTAGTTGAAAGGCTCAATTGAAAGGCGCAATTTAAAAGCTTCTTTGAGAGCCTTATTTGACACCAGTCACTCTAATCATCGATGACGGAGATAGGTTTTGAAATCATAGGTTCGCCTTGATTTATATTAATTTCAACCCGTCTGTTTCTTGCCCTATCGGATGCTGATGTGGCATTTTCCACAATAGGATTGGTATCGGCCATCCCTACTACCGACATGCGGCTTTCGTCGAAGCCAGGCGCGGTTCGCATGGCCTCAGCAACAGCAACGGCTCGCTGAGCAGACAAGTCCCAGTTCGAGCGGTACAGCTCATTCGCGATGTGTTGCCCGTCACTGTGGCCAGATATGGCTACCTCACCTGGTACATCTGCCAGCAGTGTTCCAATTTTACGAATTACAGGCTGAAACTGTGGCTGTAAAAACGCAGAGCCCGCTGAAAACGAACCGTTTTCACGAATGCGAATGGTAAGCTGTTGACCTAACGACTCCATCTCAATTGAGCCATCGAGAATTTGTTTTTGAAGCTGCTGGGCCACTTTTTTCATTAACTCAGCCGTTTGAGACTCCTCTGAGCTTTGCGATGCGGAGGAGGACGAGTCTGTTGCAGTTTGCTGCGCTTGCCCGCCTCGTTGCTCGCCGCGTTGTTTCTGCCTGCCCCCAGCAGAATCTTCATCACCCGCTTGAAACTCCAGCATCTGCTGCGTCATTTCAATGGTTTGCTGTTGAATGGTTTCAATTGGCGTAGGGTCTGGCTTTCCCGGTCTAAACTCCATTGCAATAACGCTGGTACCTTTTGGAATATCTTTCACTTCTATCTTGTTTTGCACACCAAACGCAAAACTCATAGAGCCTGCTATTTGCTTAAACTTCAGAACATCCATTTCTGAAAATGAAAGAAGCAGTACAAAGAAGCACATCAGCAACGACATTAAATCGGCAAATGTCCCCATCCACGCTGGGAGGCCTTCGGGTGGGCACTTAGGACATTCTTCTTCAGCCATTACTCTTCCTCACCGGTGCTGCGCTTACTCGCCGCTAGGTAATTTTTCAAGATGCCATCGATAACGCGAGGGTTTTGGCCATCGGCTATACCCACAATTCCGTCTAGAATAAGGCTTTGATTCAGTTTTTCCTCTGCTGCTCGGTTAGACAACTTAACCGCAATAGGTAAACATATAATGTTGGCAAAGAAGGCACCGTAGAGAGTGGTAAGTAGTGCAACCGCCATGGCCGGGCCGATAGATTTAGGGTCGTCCATGTTAGAGAGCATGGCCACCAAGCCTATAAGCGTGCCTATCATTCCCATTGCTGGCGCAACGTCGCCCATGCCTTTAAAGATAGTTGCACCAAACTCATGTCGGTCTGTTGTCATTTTAATGTCTTTTGATAGCGTTTCTCTCACTACCTCAATGTCGTGACCGTCAACAAGCATGTCGACGCCTTTTTGCATAAATTCGTTACTTATTTCTGCTTCTTCTAGGGCTAAGAAACCACCTTTGCGCGCTGCATCAGCCATTTCTACAATTTTCTCGATTAGCTCTTCTGGCGTATCGATTTTAAACATAAAGGCTTTACCGGCCACCTTACCTGCACCAAAGAATTGGCCCAACGTGAACTGAGATAAAACAACAAACAAGCTTCCACCGAATACGATAAGAAGTGAAGGCACGTTGATAAACATACTCATGGTACCGCCCATCAACATCGCCATTACGATAAAGCCGATGGCTCCCAACATGCCTATTACGGTTGCTAAATCCACTCACTCTTCCTCTTAAATATGCAGCTAGTACTAGTGATATACTCTGATTCTATCGGCAAAGTATAGAAAATCTATAACAACATTGTTGAAAAATATCACAAATATCTCCTGTCTTTTACGCAATAGTAAATATTTAATGACTTTGTTGATAGCGATAACTATCTAGGTCGCTAATAGTATGTATCGCCTCACTTCATTATGCGTAATGTTTGTTGAGTTATCTTTTATATCAACACCACTTAGGGCGTATTAACCCTCCCTGTATATTTTCGCAACAAAGGTCCACACACTCAAAGCCGCTCAAGATTCCACAGGCCCAAGTGTTGACACTGCGAAGAGCTAATACACGAATGAATGACGCTGAGTAAAATTGGTCTTTACTAACTTTAAGAGACAAGGCCAAGCATTTGGTCAGACGCTCTGCCGGATGCTCGATATTGGGACAAACCATTTGACCCATCTGCTACCGTCCGTTAATGTGCGCCATATGGTAGTTTTGCCCATTATCGAGCACTTTTATGACAAAAAAAACGGATACCGCAACGTTTGAAGAAACCCTTGCTGAATTGGAATCGATCGTCGATGAAATGGAAAACAGCGATTTGCCGCTAAATAAAGCATTGGAAAAATTTGAGCGCGGCATAGCGCTTTCTAGACAAGGCCAAAAGTCCCTTGAAACTGCTGAGCAGAAAGTACAAATCCTGCTTAATGAACAAGGCGAAGAAACACTTCAATCGCTCCCTGAGAGTGAGCAGCCCTAATCTGCTCACTTTTTAACTACAGGTAATTTAATGAATTTCTCTGCTCTGCATCAGCAAGTTAAGCAGCAAACTGATGCGTCTTTATTAAAACTAATCGAAGAACTTCCCGATTATGCACCGCAATTGAAGGCAGCCATGCGCCATGCCCTTCTGGCGGGCGGCAAGCGCATGCGACCACTGCTGGTGCATGTTGTGGGCAATACTCTCGACGTACCAAAGAAAGATCAAATGGCCATTAGCATGGCTATTGAGTGTGTGCACGCCTATTCACTGGTGCACGATGATTTACCCGCTATGGACGATGACGACTTGCGACGCGGCATGCCTACTTGTCATATTGCTTTTGACGAAGCAACAGCCATTTTAGCTGGCGACGCACTTCAGACACTTGGGTTTAGTATACTCGCCGACGCCGAGCTTAGCGATTTTGGCGATACCAAACGCGCAAAGCTGCTTAGCATACTTGCAAAATGTGCGGGATATCACGGCATGTGTGGCGGCCAAGCTATTGATTTAGCAAGCACTGGGCAAACCATAAACATTGATGCATTAAAAATGCTTCATAGGCTTAAAACCGGTGCATTGCTTCGCGCTTGTGTTGAGATGATTGCCACTGTTTGCGGCACTTTGGACAAGCAGTCAGAAGCTGACCTTTTGGTGTTCGCCAGCAACATTGGCCTCGCATTTCAAGTCCAAGACGATATTTTGGACGTAGAAGGTAGTAACGAGGTGCTTGGGAAACCGGCAGGTTCTGATGAAGCCCAGGGAAAAAACACCTTCCCTGCGAAGCTTGGATTAGATGGTGCGAAAGAGGAATTGGCAGTGCTGCATGAAAAGGCACTACAACCCTTAAGCCGATTACCTTACAATACAGACAGTTTAATTGCGTTTAGCGAGCTTTTGGTAAAACGTGACCACTAGCCACGCGCCATGTTGAAAAAGATAATAAATAAATGAGTTTAGACCTCCAACATTACCCCACGCTTGCCCTCGCGCAGACGCCGGACAAATTAAGGCAGTTACCTCAAGAGAAGCTGCGCGAACTTGCCGATGAACTTCGCGAGTACCTTCTGACTTGTGTAAGTCAAAGTAGCGGACATTTTGCTTCTGGTTTAGGCACGGTGGAATTAACCGTGGCGCTTCATTATATCTATAATACGCCGTTCGACCGTCTTATATGGGATGTGGGCCACCAAGCTTATCCCCATAAAATAGTTACGGGGCGCGCTGATCGCATGTCAACCATTAGACAAAAAGACGGACTGCACCCTTTCCCTTGGCCTGGCGAAAGCGACTACGATACATTTGCAGTTGGCCACTCTTCTACATCAATCAGTGCTGCTTTGGGTATGGCAGTTGCTGCAGAGAAAGAAGCAAAGGGCCGCAAGATTGTATCGGTCATTGGCGACGGTGCCATGACGGCGGGTATGGCGTTTGAAGCGCTCAATCATGCAGGTGATATCAAAAAAGACATGGTTGTTATCCTCAACGATAACGAGATGTCTATTTCTGAGAACGTTGGAGCCTTAAATAGCCATTTGGCGCGCCTGTTAACAGGTAACCTATTTAACTCTATACGCGACGGCGGAAAGAAGCTATTAAGCAATGTCCCGCCCATTAAAGAATTTGCTAGTAGAGCTGAAGAGCATCTTAAGGGAATGGTCGTTCCAGGTACTATTTTTGAAGAGCTTGGCTTTAACTACATTGGTCCTATAGATGGGCACGATGTAAACGCAGTGGTCGATACCTTACGCAATATGCGAAAATTTGAAGGCCCTCAACTTCTTCATGTTGTTACCAAAAAAGGTAAGGGCTATGCGGTTGCTGAAGAAGATCCAATTAAATTCCACGCGGTGCCCAAGTTTAATCCTGCCGATAACGCGTTACCAAAATCAAAAGCAACAGCACCCACCTACTCCGCGATATTTGGCGAGTGGCTGTGTGATATGGCGGCCAAAGATCCTAAACTCATGGCGGTAACGCCAGCTATGCGTGAAGGCTCGGGCATGGTGGCATTTTCTCAGCAATATCCCGAGCAATACTTTGACGTTGCCATTGCAGAACAGCACGCCGTGACCTTTGGTGCGGGTTTAGCCAAAGAGGGCCTCAATGCTGTTGTGGCTATTTACTCTACGTTTCTTCAGCGAGCGTACGACCAGCTTATTCACGATGTAGCTATACAGAATTTACCCGTGCTTTTTGCTATAGACAGAGCCGGCATTGTGGGTGCTGACGGCCCTACTCATCAGGGCGCATTTGATATCGCGTTTTTACGCTGTATTCCAAATCTCATTGTAATGGCACCTTCAGACGAAAACGAATGCCGCCAAATGTTATACACAGGCCACTTAGCTAACCAGCCAGCTGCCGTACGCTATCCTCGTGGTTCAGGCATGGGCGTAACGCCCGACAAAGCAATGACAGCACTGACGATAGGAAAATCACGCACTTGTCGAGAAAGTAAGGCCAAGGAAAGCCAGCGCATCGCCATTCTTAACTTTGGCTGCTTGCTGCCAAATGCACTTGAGGCGGCAGAGGCCGTCGACGCTACCGTTATTGATATGCGCTTTATCAAGCCCCTTGATGGCGATGCTGTTTTAAAGGCTGCACAAGAGCATGACGTACTGCTGACACTTGAAGACGGTTGTATCATGGGCGGTGCTGGTAGCGCGGTTATCGAACACCTTCAGCAACACGGTGTAATGAAGCGAGTTAAGATGCTTGGTCTTCCTGATAGTTTCATTTTGCAAGGCACGCAGCAAGAAATGTACGAAGAGCACGGATTGGATGCAAAAGGCATTGTAGCCAGCGCCACCCAGTTTTTGGCAAAGTAGGTTTTAGTCGCTTAGGTTTTAGTCGCTTAGTTTTTAGTAGCTTGGTTTTTAACGTCTGGGCTTTTAACAAATGCGCTTTTAGCGTTATAAATTCTAGCGCTAAAAAAAGAAAAGATACGATAAAGCCCGCAATAATACGGGCTTTTACTATAAGTCTCGTCAACTACCCTCTTGCACACCTTGATAAAACAGACGGCTTTATAAAAAATATGCCTTTTTAAAACAGGGTAAGTACAGCAGGATACAGGGTTACACAAATATGCAAGCACGCGCATGCCATTGCACCTGCAAGTAGGTCATCAAGCATTATTCCCGTACCGCCATGTAACCGTTTATCGATAACGCCAATAGGCCAAGGCTTAAGAATATCGAATAGTCTAAATAACACAAACCCCAAAACGAGTGTTGATGCCGTTAGCGGTAAAAATAAAAACGTAACAAACATGCCTGCAATTTCGTCCCATACAATAGAACCATGATCGTGTACCTGCATATCATCAGCGGTTTTACCGCACAGATAGATGCCCACGACTGAAGCTATAAGCGTAACGGCAATAAAGGATGGCGTAGATAGACCCATACACAATAAAAGCAGTGGGATAGCGGCGAGAGAGCCAAATGTACCTGGCATAACCGGGACTAAGCCACTGCCAAACCCAAGCGCTAAGAAATGCACTGGGTTCTTCATACTTACTCTAGCTCGAAACTCAGCCTGCATGTTAAATGTCCATATTAAAAGGTATGCTCGTAGCCTGTAGACTGCTTTGGCGTGTATTTTTCGTCATTCTTAAACAGTGAAAGCTTACCGTTGTGGCCAGTAAGCTGACCAATACACGTTGCCTTCACGTTTGTGCTCGCGATAGAGGTTTCAAGGCTGCCCCGCTGCTCTTCCGATACGGTAAAAATGAGTTCGTAATCGTCACCAGCAGAAAGCGCATATTCTATGGCTTCATCCTGTGATACCGCACTTGTTAGTGCTCTAGATAACGGCAGACGATCAACGTGAAGATTAGCACCACAGCCAGATGCACTTAAGATATGTTTTAAGTCGGAAATAACGCCATCTGATACGTCGATACAAGAAGATGCAATACGGCGCATTGCTGTTCCTACCGCAACGCGAGGTGTAGGGAAATAATGCCTATTTATCAGCACGTCTCTCGCCTCGCCGGCAACGTTTAACTTACCTTGTAAGATATCTAAACCTGCACCTGCATCGCCCAGTGTACCAGTAACGTACACCCAATCACCGGGTTTGGCGCCACTGCGGGTCAACTCTGAACCCGGAGGGATAAAACCTTGTGCAGTGATAGTCATAGCCATAGGACCTTTAACCGTATCACCACCAATTAGCTGTACAGAGTAGTATTGGGTAAGTTCATAGAGACCGGTAACAAAGTCACTTAACCATGCTTCCTTAACCTCAGGTAGAGACAGGGACAGGCTGATCCAAGCTGGCTCTGCCCCCATAGCTGCCAAGTCACTAAGATTGGCTGCAACGGCCTTGTACGCCACTGACTTAGCGGGCGCATCTCTTAGAAAGTGGACATCTGCTACAAGCGTATCAGTAGTTACTGCGAGTTGCTGATTTTCAGGCACCATAGTAACGGCACAATCATCACCAATACCAATAACTACGTCTCGTCTTTTATGACCGCCAGCAGAAAAGTAGCGGCCGATAAGGTCGAATTCTTTCACGGTAATTTAGAAACCTTAAGTAACGTCCAGTGTCACTGAAATAGGTTAGTCGCGCTCGTCTTTTCGCAGCGTTTTAACTGCTTTGTCGAGTGCACCATTGATGAATTTGTGGCTGTCTTCAGCGCCGAATGATTTAGCTAGTTCAATAGCTTCATTAATGATGACGCGATATGGCACATCGATGCGCTCAGTCAGTTCCAGCGTAGCTATACGAAGAATCGCCTTTTCAATGGCGTCTAACTCTTCTGGCAATCGGCCAAGGTAAGGCTTAATCGTCGCATCCAAATTACTTGCGTTGTGTGCCACTCCTTTTAGGAGCGCTTGGAAATATGCCATATCAACTTTCTGCATATCATTACTGGTAGCTAACGCCAGTTCAATCTGCTGAATATCGTTATGACTCATTTGCCATGAATAAATGCCTTGCAAGGCTAATTCACGGGCTTTACGACGAGCTGAAACTTTCACTAAATAATTACCTTAAAGCTTTTCAACAGCATCGATAACGTTAACCATTTCTAGCGCGCCAAGTGCAGCTTCTGCACCCTTGTTGCCAGCTTTGGTTCCTGAACGCTCGATAGCCTGTTCAATTGAATCCGTTGTGATAACGCCAAATGACAAAGGTACGCCGTATTCTAACGAAACTTGCGCTAAACCTTTATTACACTCACCCGCTACAAAATCGAAGTGCGGTGTGCCGCCACGAATAACTGCGCCAAGTGCAATGATGCCGTCAAATGACTTTTTCTCGGCAAGTTTTTTCGCCACGATAGGTAGCTCATAGGCACCCGGAACACGTACTACTGTGATATCGTCTCCACTTACTTCACCATGACGCTCTAGCGTATCAAGCGCGCCCTCTAATAGGCTTTCAACAACAAAGCTGTTAAAGCGTGAAACTACAATAGCGAATTTTTTACCCGTAGCGCGGATGTTACCTTCAATGACTTGCATGTTTTCATTCCTCGAGAAAAAGCGGCGCGAAGTATACCACAACTGCACCTAAACTGAATCGATTGTTTTTTTATCCAACGACTTTATTCGCCGCAGCGCACTATCGTTAAAACTAGGTCGTTGAAACCTGTGTAAATAGACAAAAAGTGCGCATCAGCACACTTTCTGTTTCTAATATAGCGGTCATGCCACCAACGTGTTTTTGCAATAATTAAAATTAAAAAACACGTTATTTCTACAATGACCTGTTAGTCGTGAACGTATTCTACAACTTCTAGACCATACCCCGATAGCGCATGGTACTTTATGGGTTTACTTAATAAACGCATCTTATGTACGCCCATCGATGCCAATATCTGGCTGCCCACACCGATAGTACGAGATGATCCCTGCCAGTCAGCACCGGCTGGCTGTTCACCTCTGTCTTCAGCAGCGAAACGTCTCACTTGATTTTCTATTTGTTCGTCCTTACCGAGTAGAACCAACACGCCGCCTTCGTCTGCAATTTTTTGCATACCTTGGGAGAGCGTCATCGAGCGGTTGATACCCCGTGTAGAACCAAGCAGATCACTAAAAGTGTTGTGAAGGTGAACACGCACTAACGTTGGCGATGTTTCAGATACTTCGCCTTTTTTGAGGGCAAAATGAAGCTGATTGTCGATACTGTCTTTGAATGTATGCAGTTCAAAATCGCCGTATTCAGTAGGAATATTGCACTGGGCTACTTTCTCAATGGTCGTCTCATTCAAGTTTCGGTACTCGATGAGATCGGCAATGGTGCCAATTTTTAAATCGTGCTTCGCTGCAAACGTTTCTAGCTCTGGTCGACGGGCCATTGTGCCGTCTTCATTCAGAATTTCAACGATAACACCTGCAGGCTCAAGTCCTGCTAAACGAGGTAAGTCGACACCCGCCTCAGTGTGACCTGCACGATTTAACACCCCCCCCTCTTTAGCGATAAGCGGGAAAATATGACCTGGCTGAACAATATCCGTCGCTTTAGCATCTTTGCCAACCGCAGCCTTGATTGTTGTCGCCCGGTCTGCCGCTGAAATACCAGTAGTAACGCCAGTAGCAGCCTCTATAGAGACAGTGAAATTAGTAGAAAACTGAGCTTCGTTTTTGTCTACCATAAGAGGAAGATTCAGTCGGCGACAGCGGTCAGGCGTCATAGGAAGACAAACAAGGCCCCTTGCATGCGTTACCATAAAATTTATGGCTTCTGGCGTCACATGTTCGGCCGCCATAATCAGATCGCCTTCATTTTCGCGGTCTTCATCATCCATCAAGATAACCATCTTACCCTGACGGATATCTTCTATTATTTCTTCTGATGTGTTAAATGCCATATTTTATACTTCTTGTAGGGTTATTTTTTTAAAAATCCGTTCTCGGCTAAAAACGCCATATCAATACCTTTTTCTACAGGCTCAGCAGCTTTATCGCCAAGCATTAGGCGCTCAAGATATCGGGCAATGACATCAACTTCCAAATTGACTTCGGTGCCAACCTTATAGGTGCCTAGTACTGTTTCCTTCAACGTGTGAGGGATGATCCACAGCATAAACTCTGCACCATTAACTTTGTTTACCGTTAAGCTTACACCGTCTACAGTGATACTGCCTTTGTGTGCAATATACTTAGCAATTGCCTCTGGAGCCTTGACCCAAATCTCAACGTAATCGGTGTGCTTAATAATTTGGCTTACTTCACCCACACCATCTACGTGACCGGAAACAATGTGACCGCCGAAGCGATCCGTAGGACGCATTGCCTTTTCGAGGTTTACGGTAGAGCCTGCGCGGTAATGCTTAAACCCAGTCAGTTTTATGGTTTCAGTAGATACATCTGCGCAATAGTAGTCATCGCCAAAGTCAGTTACTGTTAAGCATACACCATTTGTGGCAATACTATCGCCAAGGGCCACATCAGACATATCAAGATGCTTAGATGATACAGTTAACCGGATATCTTTACCCCGGTTATCTAGCTTTTGAATTGTGCCTAGTGCTTCAATAATACCAGTAAACATAGCTGTCCTCGTTGCCGCGTTTAATTACGCGGACTCATAGTGTCGGGGCGGTAAGTTAGCTTAATATCGTTACCAACCTGACGATTTTCAATAAGAGAGAGCGAAATAGATTGTTCAATGGCCGTAAAACTAGGCAAAGTGACCATGCTTCTTCCTTTATTACCTAGCAGCTTCGGCGCTTGATAACAGATCAACTCATCCACTAGCCCGGCTTCTAAAAGTGCGCCGGCAAGTCCAGGCCCAGCTTCAACCCACACTTCATTGTATTGCTTATCACTTAAAGCTTGCATAAGCGCGTGCAAATCAACGCGCCCCTGGTTCTCCGTAACCGATAGATAATGCTGTGCGTCCGTATCCACATGCGCTTTGCATGTTGCAATAAGCGTGGTGTGCGCGTCGTTCAAGCATTGGTACTCGCCATTGATCACACCCTTGCTGTCAACAACAACACGAGCAGGCTGCCTAATTTCGTCCAGCGGATAGTCACTGAATTGCGCTTCAGATGGCCTAACTAATAAACTGGGGTCATCGGCTAAGACGGTGCCAGAACCTGTGAGCACGCAGCAGCTTTGTGCACGGTAGCGCTGAACATCTCGTCTAGCCTGAGGCCCAGTAATCCACTGACTCACGCCGTTTTCTAACGCTATTTTTCCGTCTAAACTAATGCCTAACTTCACCCTCACAAAAGGTATTCCAGTAAGCATTCGCTTCACAAACCCAAGGTTGAGTGCAGCCGCTTCTGCAGCCATTACGTCACTCACCACTTCTATTCCTGCTTCTTGCAGCTTGCGGATACCATTGCCACTTACATTAGGATTGGGATCTGTCATCGCAATCACCACCCTTGCAACGTTTGCATTGATAAGCGCTTCAGCACAAGGAGGAGTACGACCGTAATGACTGCAAGGTTCAAGTGTGACATAGGCAGTGGCGGCTTCTAGAGATTTTTCGTGTGACTGTCGAGCTTGGTGTAGCGCATGAACTTCGGCATGGGGAGTGCCGGCTTTTACGTGATACCCTTGGCCAATACAGTGGTTATGTTCATCAACAATAACGCAACCGACTCTCGGGTTAGGCGACGTGGTGTAACGGCCTTTTTTTGCAAGTTGAATGGCTTTGGCCATCCAATAATAATCAGATTTAACGGTGTTTTGCTGCACGTGGTGTCCTGTGGTCAGTCTCCAAGCCTCGCAATTTCCTCACCAAATTCTCTTATATCTTCAAAGGATCGATAAACGGAGGCAAAGCGCACGTAAGCAACTTTGTCTAATTCCTTTAATGCTTTCATAATGAGAGTGCCAAGGAATTCGCTTTCAACCTCTCTTTCGCCGGTCGCGCGAAGTTCGGATTTGAGGGATAATATACATTGTTCAACTTTTTCTGTGCTTACCGGACGCTTTTCTAGCGCTCGCTGCAGCCCAGCTCGTAGCTTGTCTTCGTTGAACGGTTCGCGGGAGCCGTCTCGCTTGATCACACGAGGCATAACTAATTCAGCCCCTTCAAACGTAGTAAAACGTTCGTGGCACTGAGCACATTCTCTACGTCTTCGTACCTGATACCCTTCCGCAACTAAGCGAGAATCAATAACTTTCGTTTCTTGCGCTGAACAAAAAGGGCAAAACATAGAATATCCTTTATAATTGCGTACTTAGGCTGATGCAAATTGCAGAGATGCAAAAGTGCATTAGTACCAAAGTACGCAATAAAAGACAAACCTATTTACTTACGAGTAAACAGGGAACTTTGAGCATAGTTCGACTACTTCACCTTGCACGCGCTTGATGACAGACTCATCGCCCATGTTATCAAGTACGTCACAAATCCAAGTAGCGACCTGCTGTGCTTGTTCTTCTTTAAAACCTCTGCGAGTGATTGCAGGGCTGCCGATGCGAAGACCACTAGTGACAAACGGTGAACGAGGATCGTTAGGCACGGAGTTCTTATTCACTGTAATGTTTGCTGAGCCTAATGCTGCGTCAGCGTCCTTACCAGTGATGTCTTTGTCGATTAAATCAAGAAGGAACAAGTGGTTATCTGTGCCACCAGAGACGATGTTGTAACCGCGCTCTTGCATCACTTTAACCATTGCTTTTGCATTTGCCACTACTTGCTGTTGGTATACTTTAAACTCAGGCTCTAGCGCTTCTTTAAAGGCAACTGCTTTTGCTGCAATAACGTGGCAAAGTGGGCCACCTTGGTTACCTGGGAATACTGAGCTATTGAATTTCTTGTATAGCGTTTCGTCGCCGCATGATGAAAGAATAAGACCACTGCGGGGACCGGCCAAAGTTTTGTGGGTAGTCGTCGTTACCACATGCGCATGTGGAAGTGGATTAGGGTAAACACCTGCCGCAACTAAACCTGCTACGTGAGCCATGTCCACAAGCAGATATGCGCCTACGCTGTCTGCAATTTCGCGGAACTTAGCCCAGTCAACAATGCCTGAGTATGCAGAGAAACCACCAATGATCATTTTTGGCTTGTGTTCTTTCGCTAGCGCTTCAACTTGAGCGTAATCAATTTCACCGGTTTCATTGTCAAGTCCGTACTGAACCGCATTGTACGTTTTACCAGAGAAGTTTACATGTGAGCCGTGAGTAAGGTGGCCGCCTTCAGACAGGCTCATTCCCAATACCGTATCGCCTGCATCAAGCAATGCCATGAAAACAGCAGTATTTGCTTGTGAGCCAGCGTGTGGCTGAACGTTAGCGTATTCAGCACCAAACAGCTGCTTCGCTCTATCAATGGCAAGTTGCTCTACTACGTCAACATGCTCACAACCGCCGTAATAGCGCTTGCCCGGATAACCCTCAGCATATTTATTGGTTAATTGAGAACCCTGAGCTTCCATCACACGCGGACTACAGTAGTTTTCAGAGGCTATTAGCTCAATGTGATGTTCTTGACGCTGAACTTCATTGGCCATTGCTGTGGCTAATTCTGGATCAAAGTCAGCTATGTTCATTTCGCGAGAAAACATGGGGGCTCCTTAACTGCGATTATTTATGGCACGGTAAACAATGTTGCGCAAAAAGTGCAATCCTCAACCAAATGAGTCATGCCCAGACAGCGTAATTTTGGAGCCATATTCTAGTCATTTTCGATCCTTTGTATACCGCTTTATGGCTAAATTAATTTAAATGGCCTAGGTTTAACGTAAATCCTCGGCTACAAGCACATCAGACCTGTTTTTCCAGTGCTTTTACTCGGTCAAATAGACTCCCAATTTTTTGTAGTCTTACCGTGTTTTTACGCCAGTCAAGATTGGTTTGGGCGGGTTGGCCTGATGAATAAACCCCAGGTGAAGTAATATCTTGCACCACCATTGTGAACCCAGTTACTTGCACATTATCGCAGATGCTTATGTGCCCATTTACACCACAGCCACCCGCTATAATAACGTGCTTACCGATGTTGCAACTCCCCGCAATACCTGTAGAGCCGCAGATGCAAGAATGATCGCCAATGATGCAGTTATGGCCAATTTGCACTTGGTTATCAATAATTACGTTATCGCCAATAATTGTGTCGTCAAGTGCACCGCGGTCAATACTGGTGCTTGCTCCAATTTGACTGTCATCACCTATGCGTACCGAACCCAACTGAGGAATAGGTAACCATACGCCTTTATCATTGGCGTAGCCAAAGCCCGACGAGCCAACAACAGTTTGGCTGTGAATAGTCACTCGCTTGCCTATTACCACGTCGTGATAAATTGTCACGTTGGGGTAAAGCGTACTCCCTTGACCGATGTGAGTCCCCTTGCGAACCACGGTATTAGCGCCAATACTCACGCCGTCTCCGAGTACTACATTATCTTCAATGATAACGTTCTCACCCAAGGAGACATCACTTCCAAGTCGAGCGGAAGACGCAATAATAGCGGTTTGAGCAATGTTTGATGCTACCGCAGGCGTGGTATCAAATAGCTGAGCGATACGCGCAAAGGCAACATGAGGGTTGTCTACAATAAGCGCAGCACACTGTACATTGCCTTTTACCTTATCGTGCACTATTACCGCACCAGCGTGTGTTTCTGCCAACTGAGACTTGTATTTAGGGTTGGTCAGAAATGAAATCTGATGATGTTTAGCGCCTGCTAACGTGGCAACTGAGGAAATAGGCGTAGTGCTGTCTCCTTGTACAACCCCACCAACATGGCTGGCAAGCTCGGCTAAACTATAAGTACCTTTATTAATGGCTGTCATACACTTAATTACCTGTTAACAATTTCATATTTAAATACACACGATAGAAGATGAGTGATCAGCACTTTTTCAATTCAAGCACCTTGCTCACGAGATTTTTGTATGCGCTTTTATCTGCTTTGAGCATACGTTTTGTATCACTATCGCCTGTGCAACATTCTAGGGCGTGTTTAAAAAAGCGCTTGGGCTATAACCCCATGTAGCAAGCAAACTCTCGCAAATTCGCAAATATGTTGCCAAGTTTATCCTAATTTCTGGGGTGCTCCGATGCAATTTTCTGTACTTGCATGCTGAACGCGCAAAAAAGCATCAAGCGCTTACTTCCATGGCGTTACAGACTAGCGCACGCTATAGTGTTGCGAGTACACTAGTACCCAATTTTATCACCAAATCATAATCATCTGATTTTTCACCGCGTTTAAACGAGGTTAGAGCATGGCTCAATACGTATATAGTATGCATCGCGTTGGCAAAATTGTGCCACCGAAAAAACAAATTCTTAAAAATATCTCTCTCAGCTTTTTTCCAGGCGCAAAAATTGGCGTACTTGGTCTAAACGGTGCAGGTAAATCAACACTTTTGCGTATCATGGCAGGTATCGATACCGATATTGAAGGTGAAGCGCGTCCTCAACCTGGATTGAAGATAGGTTACTTATCGCAAGAGCCTCGTCTTGATGAAACCAAAGACGTTCGCGGCAATATTGAAGAGGCCGTAGCCGATGTTAAGCATGCACTCACACGCCTTGACGAAGTGTATGCTGCCTATGCAGACGCTGACGCCGACTTTGATGCCTTGGCTAAAGAGCAAGGTGAACTTGAAGCGATCATTGCTACCAAAGATGGGCACAACCTTGAAAACGTGCTTGAGCGTGCTGCCGATGCATTAAGACTTCCTGCGTGGGATGCTGATGTAACCAAGCTATCAGGTGGTGAACGTCGTCGGGTTGCATTATGTCGCCTACTTCTTGAAAAACCAGAAATGCTGCTATTAGACGAACCCACTAACCACTTGGATGCGGAATCTGTAGCGTGGCTAGAGCGCTTCTTACACGACTACGAAGGCACTGTGGTAGCCATTACCCATGATAGGTACTTCTTAGATAATGTAGCAGGATGGATATTAGAGCTAGACCGTGGTGAAGGCATTCCATGGGAAGGCAACTATTCATCGTGGCTCGAGCAAAAAGAGAGCAGACTAGAGCAAGAAGAACGCATTGAATCTGCTCGTCAAAAGAGTATTAAACAAGAACTTGAATGGGTTCGCTCAAACCCGAAAGGTCGCCATGCCAAGAGCAAAGCCCGTATGGCGCGATTTGAAGAACTCTCAACGGGTGATTACCAAAAGAGAAATGAAACGAACGAGCTCTTCATTCCACCTGGTGAGCGTTTAGGCGATAAGGTTATTGATGTATCGAACCTTAAAAAGTCCTATGGCGACCGCGTGCTTATCGACGATTTATCGTTTAGCGTTCCAAAGGGCGCTATCGTTGGGATTGTTGGTCCAAACGGTGCGGGTAAATCTACCCTGTTCAGAATGCTAACGGGTGCAGAGCAGCCTGATGCGGGAAGCATCGAGCTGGGCGATACTGTCAACATTGCCGCTGTTGAGCAATTCCGTGATCACATGAATGAAAACAACACGGTATGGAAGGAAATCTCGGATGATCAAGACATCATTCGAATTGGTAACTTCGAAATTGCCAGTCGCGCCTACTGCAGCCGATTTAACTTCAAAGGTAACGACCAGCAGAAGTTTATCAAAGACTTGTCAGGTGGTGAGCGTAACCGAGTCCATTTAGCAAAGCTATTAAAAGCGGGCGGGAACGTGTTGCTGCTAGATGAGCCCACGAATGACTTAGATGTTGAGACGTTGCGTGCACTTGAAAATGCCTTGTTGGAGTTCCCTGGTTGCGCGATGGTTATTTCCCACGATAGATGGTTCCTAGACAGAGTAGCGACTCACATTATGGATTACCGTGACGAAGGCAATATTAACTTCTTTGAGGGTAACTATGCCGACTATGAAACATGGCTCAAGCAAGAGTTTGGTAAAGATATTGTGGAACCTCACCGCTTGAAGTACAAACGCATGTCTAAGTAGTTAATAACATCGTTGTGAACAACGCTGATAAACGTAATGGTGCGTTAATAGCACGCTGACAACGCAGCTATTAACTCATTAGCATCAGTTAACAGCATTAAGTAACACTTTACAGTATTAAGCAACGATAAGGCCCTCTTCAAACAGAGGGCCTTTTTATGTTACGACACACCGACTACCTGCCAAAATGAACGTCATCTCGCAAATTATTATTTCTTTACGTTGATAACCCGCCGTTATTCGCTAATACTGGGGGTAATAGGATTTAAAGAGATAAGAGAGCATGACAGATAAGCGCCAATTTCAAAGGGTTGCATTAAATGTTCCGGGAAAGCTTGCCCACAACGATAGCGAAATAGATGTCATTGTTCATGACGTATCCCTACAAGGGATCAAGCTCCTCGCTAGTGAAACTGAACTGGCTAAATTGCCTTTCGATAGTCATGACCCATACGTGGCTAACTTTAGGGCTAACGAGGATAGCCCTCTCATCACTCTGTATATAGAGCAGCTGTATCGACATTCAGATAGCCGCAAGTCGAAGGTGTCATTGGGATGTAAGGTGTCACAAATGGATATAAATTGCGTCAGTGCCCTGCGCCGCTTAATTAGTTTAAATAGCCCAGATGACAGCATTGATGAAAAAGATCTCAATGCGTTGGTCAATGCTGTTTATGAACACGCTAATTAACACCTACTTTTAGATAGACCTTATCTTACTGTTCCAACGCATCTAGTGCTTCAGACAAACGGGCTACCGGTATTACCTTCATACCCTGCATAGCTTGCTTCGGCATATTAGCTTTTGGCACTATGGCACGTTTAAATCCGTGCTTCGCGGCTTCAATGATGCGTTCGGTGCCGTTGGGTACAGGCCTAATTTCACCCGCTAGACCCACTTCGCCAAAAACAATAAGATCGTTAGGCAGCGAACGATTTCTAAAGCTTGAAATCATTGCTAATAACAAAGCCAAGTCGGCACCGGTCTCTGTTACTCTTACCCCACCCACTACATTCACAAACACATCTTGATCGTTCATTTGAACGTTGCCGTGGCGATGAAGTACGGCAAGTAGCATCGACAGCCTGTTTTGATCAAGGCCCACCGCAATCCGCCTTGGATTAGACATTTGTGAATAGTCTACCAGCGCTTGAATTTCTACAAGTAATGGACGGGTGCCTTCCCAGATAACCATAACGCTAGAGCCTGGGGTTTCATTTTCGTCACGACTTAAAAATATGGCAGACGGGTTCTTTACCTCTTTCAAGCCTTTTTCAGTCATCGCAAAAACGCCCAGCTCATTGACCGCACCAAAGCGGTTTTTATGGCTGCGCAAGGTGCGATAACGCCCATCGCTTTCCCCTTCCAACATCATGGAGCTATCAATGCAGTGCTCGAGCACTTTAGGCCCTGCAAGGTTGCCATCTTTTGTCACGTGACCAACGATAAACATGGCGATATGATTTTGCTTGGCAAAGCGGGTTAGATAAGCTGCTCCTTCTCGAACTTGAGACACGCTACCCGGCGCTGATTGAACGTCTGCAACGTGCATAACCTGAATTGAATCGATAACCATTATTTTTGGTTTTTCAGTCAATGCTAGTTCACAAATTGTTTCGACGTTGGTTTCGGCTAGCATCATTAAGTTGTCATCGGGTAGGGACAAACGCTTAGCGCGCATGGCAACTTGCTGTAGCGATTCCTCACCGGTCACATACAGTGCCTTCTCAGTCTTCGCCATTTGGCACATTACCTGAAGTAAAAGCGTACTTTTTCCTGCTCCGGGTGAGCCACCAATTAACATTGCTGCCCCCGGAACAATGCCGCCGCCAAGAACGCGGTCCAGCTCTTTAAAACCTGAAGAAAAACGAGGCAGCGCTTCTAGGTCAATGGCGTTTAATTTTTCAATCTTTGCCGCTGTTTGACCCGCATACCCAGCGTTTACTTGACGCGTATTTTCTTTGGCGCTAGCCACTACAAACTCGCTGATGGTATTCCATTCTTTACACTCTGTGCATTGTCCCTGCCAACGAGGAAACTCCGCACCGCAGTCTGAACACACATAAGCAGTTTTACGTTTTGCCATTTTCCAGTTTTATCCACAACTTAAAAAGAGTATTCTATCATTAAACGGCTTTGGAATAAGTACAAGGCTTCTTGAATTTAAAGATGAAAAATGGACTTACCCGCGAAATTCAAAGGTTAAGGTCTTTTCTACCACGGCCGATAAAAACTAAAATGAAAAACGTAAACAACAAAGTTGCGCATAGATGAGTCAAGACTTAGCCCAGTACGCTGACATAATCGAACAGTTAAAGCCGGTGGTGAACGAGCCTGAGTTCAACCAAGTTTTACTGCAAGTTGCCTCTGATATCCCAAAGGAAAAGCGTTTCCTGATCAAAATGGAAGTAAAGCGTCTTGCAAAACCTTGCATGCGCACGATAGACCTGCGTGGAAACGTGGACGGTAAATGTAAAAAATATCCCCATGAAGGTAGAAATCACTACATGGATGATATTGCCGTCGACAAATTCGAAGAGCAGCTGCGAATATTTGGCCGCTATACGTATGGTGTTTATGAGGCAGTGCAAAGCACAGAAAATAACTTTCGCTTAATGCAGGAACGAGAGATTGCACAAGAGCGGGTAGAAAAAGCACGGCCAGAGTTAAAGAAACGCTCGGCAGTATTAGAGCAATTTAAAGTACCCACCGTTAACTTATTAGACTACCGACAGCGCAATACGGAACGAATGAATTTTGCGGTGGCGGTAGAGATATTTAATAAATATAACGAATCAATGCGCGGCCTCAGTGTGGACATTTCTCTTGAGGGTCTGCAGGTCAAATTATCGAAAGACACCATTTTCGAGAAAGGTGAACTACTTTTTATCTACTTCAGAGGACTCGAAAGTGAGTTCACTATGGATAAGAAAAACGGTATTGCTTACAAGCTCGTAAAAATCTCCACGAAAAACGACGTTAACTACCTCGCACTGCAACGTGATTCAGAACACCCCAACAAAAGCTTTGATCAATTTTTAGAAAGTTTTATTCACGGCAACAAGCGTCGCTATAAAGTGAATATGAATAACACTATCGAAGCGATAACCAGTAAAACCTCTGAACAGTATTTCTCACCGCGTAGCCCAACATTACCGATTTATATCGACGTTGTGAATCAAACCTTGGTGCCTCGTTTTGCCATGATGAACGAGGTAAACCGAGAAACGTTACAATACTGGCAGGATGAAGAAGACAACTGCCGATTAAACTTTCTGCTGACTCAAGAGCGACTCAAACGCCTATTGCAGAAGTCTGAAGAAGTAAGAGAATGCTTTGTATACAGCTTTACCCATCTACAAAACAGTAAAGTGTATTTTTATTCGGCCTCTTTTGAAGAGTTAATGCAAAAAGACCTACTTAAACAAGTGTTCTTGGGGTTCGGCTCTAAAAAAGCGAGCTGGAGAGTGTATAAGATAGCGCTTACCACTATGGTACCGGAACAGGCGCATATCCCCCTTTCCATTCCAGATTCTGTTGGGAGTAAAGTAAAGAAGCTCAATACCCCGATTTCTGCCAGGCTTATGTCGAAGCTTAAAAATTTGCGCTACCTTGCCCATATTACCGATGTTACATCGATAACAGGACAAGAAACTTACAACGATTTTACGTTTAATCGAGACAATCTTTCGCACTTGCGTAACTTTGGTCACCCCCGAAACCGTCCTCCCGCTGACATTCAAGTTGTGCGATTCAAAAACGAAGAGTTAAGAATTGAGAGTCGCTATCGATTACGTACTCATATAGAAGCGCGTTTCAATGGTGATGACACCGTTCATAAGGGTGTCAGCGAAGATATCTCAGTTCATGGTTTAGGCCTTCGAGTAGAGTTAACAAAAGAGTACGCCGGTAGTTTAGAGGGGCGGGTTGAAGTCGCATTCCCTCGCCTTCAAGCCATTACCACTTCGTTTGACGTCATGCAGTTACAGTACGAGATCATTTATCACAATGTAGATAAGAACATTCTGCATTTGAAAGCAGCACCGGGTGATGAAGGTAAAACGGCACGAAGCTTTTTTGAAGAGCTTATAAAGAAAAACAAAGCAAACCTGCATGCGGAGTCTGACGAAGAAGAGATCCCTGGTATGGGACAAGCTCTTCGCTGTATTAATGCTAGAAATGCGACCTCTCTTTCTTTTCTTATGAGCAAAGAAGGCGTTAGGTATACGCCGCAAGCGGGCATCATTGGGAAACAAGATGAGCGAGTCACGCTTCTTACTACGCAGTACGCAGAGCGAGGCAATGTAAATCTGGAATTTTTATTTCGAGATCGAAAGCAAGATTCTCCCTTTGTGCAAAGCGGCGTAAAAACCGTAAAACTAGAAAATATGCCGTTGCGACAAGAGCTGTTTGTCTCTTTTGACAATAGTCAAAAAGACTCACGCATGGCTATTATTCCTCGCTACTCTCACAAATTTGAAAGCAACACACAGCGACAAAATTTCATTAAAGAGGCAATGAATCGAGGACAATTTATTGCCATACACGTGATGCTTACCACCACAGGCAAACCCGACGTATCAATGCTGCAGACAGAAATAAATTACGTCACTATGTATGCAATGCACAGGGCAAGAGAGCTTGAGAAAAAGATGTGGAGTATCGCAGCTTGTGCCCACCTTGTGGACGTAACCGATGAAGTGTTAGTACGATATGGTTTTACCCCAGCTGAAATTGCACAGAACCGAACGCTGGATGGGACGACTCAAATCCACAATCCGAAACGCGCTTTAGCTGGGAGTGAAAACAGCTCATCCCCCCAGAAACCAGAAGCTCAAAACCCACAAAACGCCTAAAAGAGGGAGTCGCTCCCTCTTTACTATTTGCTATTTATTTATCTAAAAAGTAAAGCAAGCTGTGAAGGCTGCCTACACGTATGGCAACATCAGCCTTCTCGTTCACCACAGGCTTACCGTGACACGCTACACCAAGCGCCGATGTCGCCATCATCACAAGGTCGTTAGCTCCATCGCCCATGGCCACAGTTTGGGGATCTGAAATATTCCATTTTAACGCCAGTTGTTTAACTGTCTCGGCTTTTACATCAGCGTTAACCACTTCGCCTTCTACTTTCCCAGTCAATAGACCATTTTCAATAACTAAGGTATTGGACGTGGCGTAATCAAGCTCTAACCTACGTTTTAGGTGATCAGCAAAATAAGTAAAACCACCCGATGCGATAGCTAGCTTCCAATTGTGCTTTTTCAATTCACTAAGTAACCCTTGAATACCAGGCATAATAGGCAAGCTGTCTCTAATCTGACGCAGGTGCTCAACGGGCACACCCTTAAGACATGCAACACGGTGATGTAAACTTTCGTTAAACGCTATTTCTCCACGCATCGCCTTTTCTGTGACTTCGGCAACCTCCTGACCAACATCTGCCAGCTTGGCAATTTCATCAATACACTCAATACCAATTACGGTGCTGTCCATATCCATGACTAACAAGCCACCTTCAGAAAGAGAAGGCTGAGACTGCTGTACCCCGATATCAACGTTAAACGTTTCAGATAAGGCACCAAGTAGGGACTTTAAGATTGACGTGTCTTCGTCGAGCACATTTCCTTTTACTACCACCACATCATCACCAAATTGTTGATGTAAATGATGGAAAGTTAGACTTACTGTATCGAAGTGCGACTGGGTGTCAGTTAAAATATTGCCGACAATGTAGGGTGTAAGTGCCTGTCCTATAATAGTCATTGAGGCGTGAAAAGACGCATCACTTTGCTGCATGGCAATGACACCCGCTAGCGTTGAAGCACAATGCATATCGTCTGCTGCGTTATCACCTAACAACTGTTTAAACGTGTCGAGCACTGGTAAATCCTTAAAAGTGGAGGTGGCTACATGCTACCGAATTGAGCAGAGTAATAAAATATCCGCTTTCAAATTAGTAAGATTTATCCTACTGTTACACTCATATTTACCCGTTAACGGAATTTCATGTTGGCAAAGGCTGAAACCAACTTATTGACCTCGTCAGCAAGTCATTCTCACTCGCTTTATACCGTCGTTAAACGACTGGTGCATACAGTACTGGCAAGCTTGGTAGTTGGCTTGCTTATTGCCCTGCTACTTATGCTTCAACGTTATCAAGAAGAGTGGCTACTTGCCCAAACAGAGTATGCCGGCAGTAGCGCTGCACGCCAATATGCAAAGCTTGTTTCCCCCATTATAGATACTACTGGTAATGCGAAGTCCGACGCTAATTCTGTGAACGATGCTACAAGAGCGGTGGCACTTAAAAGTACAGCCACTGTGTTAACCCAAGAGCCACATATTCTTGGCATTGCTATCTTTGATGAAAAAGGACAGTACATTGCGCCTTTGCCAAAAACCGAAAGTGTCGTTGCTCTTAGCCAGTCTCAGGACGTGCGGCCTCTTACGTTTGTTGAGCCTATTGTAAATAATAGCGACAACGTAATTGGTTACGTTCATATTCACATGAATACAAAAGTGATATTAGAAGACCCACTGGCCCTGCGTGCACAGCTGCTGCTCATTGGAGTTATTGTTTTATTTTTAGCCTTGGTGATAGGAATTTATTTAACCCGAGGCTTCTACAAGTTTAGCCCTTGGGTAATAAGCAAATTCGCCCAGTTGGGTAATGATTAATATTCATCACTATTTGCATCAAATAGTTTAAAAAAGAGATGGCTTAAAAAGGCGTGCATAGTTTGCAGATGTGATCGTCTTAATCTCATTAGGCTCTATCTCAGACAGGCCTGAGAGGGCTGCAACCACATCTGTTAGGTAATGAGGCATATTGGGCTGACCTTGCCTGCCTGACATTGGCATATCGGGCGCATCGGTTTCAAGTAAAATACTCTCTGGATGATTCCGAAGTAGATACGTCACCGTATCTTTCGTTTTCTTAGCTCGTTCGTAAGTAATTGTGCCGCCAATGCCTAAACAAAATCCTCTGTCTATATAGCGCTTGGCAACATCTGTACTGCCTGAAAATGCGTGGATAACTCCACGCCCCTCAAACGATGATGCCTTCAAGGCTTCAAACAGCAAGTGATGAGACTTTCGGTGGTGTAAAATAACGGGAAGTCCAAAAGAATTCGCTATATCTAAATGAGCATGTAACACCTGTTTTTGAACATTCATATCAACAGGAATATGACCGTCTAACCCTGTTTCTCCAATGGCTGAGAAACAGCCTTTAGCGGAGGATAGACAGCCCTGAGCGGAGGATAAACAGCCTTGAGCTACAGGAGGACAGCCCTGAGCGCTGGATGAACAGCCTTGAGCTACAGCAAGAAAGCCTTGAGAGTTTGGTAAAGCCCCCTCAGCCACAGACAGACTTTCCTTAGTATTTACCACCGCACCAGCAACGGCTTCTTCAAACTGCTTGAGTAAAGGAGGAATTTCATCGCGCTCTTTAGGCAGGAAGTAAGGGTGCAAACCAATGGCGGTATCAATGGGAAGAATATCGCAGTAGGGCTGGCTGTTAAAACTACTAAGCACTTTCCAAGACGCTGGCGTGATGCCTGGCACCATTATTCGCTTAACGCCATTTTGCTTAGCCTTGCGCAGCACTTCAGTAAGGTTACTCCCCAAGGGGGCCAAGTTAAGATGACAGTGACTGTCTATCATGTACCCCCTCCCCTTTACTCACTTCTTCGAATAACAGCAAATATGCTTTTAACGCGCTGTTGATAAGTGGACAAATGCTAAGGCATCAGTCGCTGAGTGCTCCAGCTACCAGCTTTATCGATGTTGTATTCTATACGGTCGTGAAGCCTATCTTCACCGCCTTGCCAGAACTCGACTTGATGAGGAACAATTCTAAAGCCACCCCAAAAATCAGGCACAGGAAGCTCTTTGTTCGCAAACTTGTTTTTTAACTGTTTAAATTGCGTAAGCAAGAGTGCTTTACTGCCAATTGGCTTACTTTGCTTTGACGCATAAGCCGCTAGCTGACTGTCTTTGGGACGGGAGAAAAAATAAGACGCATTTTCACTAGTCGATAGCTTTTCTACCGTGCCACAAACACGCACCTGCCGCTCCATAAAAAACCAAGGAAAATGACAAGAGACTTTTGGGTTTAACGCAAGCTCCTGGGCTTTTCTACTTCCTAAGTTTGTAAAGAAAACAAAGCCGTCTTTATTTACATCTTTTAAGAGCACTATACGCTGCGAGGGCTGACCGCTTTCATCCACTGTTGCCACTGTCATGGCGGTGGGATCTGGAATATTCGCATCAATGGCATCTTGCAGCCACTTATCGAATAGTTGAAAAGGTGTGTCGGTAACGTCTGACTCGCTCAAGGTTCCCTTTGAGTACTGTCTGCGCATATCTGAAATAGCCATCAATTTCTCCTGCGCAATATTTCTAAATCATTAAAAGCGACTTTTTACTACGAGCGACTCTTTATTACGAGCAGCCCTTGGTAAACAGCCATACTTTCATGGTAGTCCATTGCGCATAAACAAATACTAATAAGGCGTTAAAAACGAATAACGATCGGGAAGAGATCACACTAATTGCAACGACATATAAATGAGTATTAAAAGTTGCTGTCATCGCCGTATCCAAGCGAGCGTAGCGCTCGCTCATCGTCAGCCCAACCCTGTTTTACCTTTACCCAAAGCTCTAGGAACACTTTGTTGTCGAACAGGTTTTCCATGTCTTTACGGGCATGCTCGCCTATTGTTTTAAGGTGCTTACCGCCTTTGCCGATAATCATGCGCTTTTGCGTTTCGCGTTCTACCAAAATAAGTCCACTTATTCGGTACACGCCATTTTCGGCCATTTTAAACTGCTCAATTTCTACCGTCGTCGAGTATGGAAGCTCGTCACCAGTAAAGCGCATAAGCTTTTCGCGAATAATCTCTGCGGCCATAAAACGGCTAGAGCGATCAGTAATATAATCTTCAGGGAAAAAGAAGTCGCTCGGCGGAAGAGACTTAGCAACTAACTCGCGAATATCATCCACCATTTTGCCCTGCTTAGCGCTAATTGGGATGATATGTTCGAAGGTATGCTTCTCGCCAAGCTGTCTAAGGTGGGTAACAAAACCTTCTCTGTTCTCTACTTTATCCATTTTATTGACGATAAGGTAACACGGTAGTTTTGATTGCTTTACCTTTGTCAGCACCATTTCGTCGTCTGCGTTCCAGCGATCGCCCTCAATCACAAAAAGAATCAAGCCAACTTCTGCTAACGAGCTAGAGGCCGCCCGGTTCATATACCGGTTAATGGCACGCTTTTCATCTTGATGGAGCCCTGGCGTATCAACATATATAGCCTGATATTCGCCGTCGGTATCAATGCCTAGTATGCGATGTCGCGTTGTTTGCGGCTTTCTAGAGGTAATGCTGACTTTTTGCCCTAACAAACGGTTGAGCAAAGTAGATTTACCCACATTTGGGCGGCCAACGATAGCCACTAAACCACAGCGTGTCTGCGGTTGTGAATAATGTATTTCATTGTCATTGTTAGTCATCGAGCTTCTCCAGCGTTAGACGAGCTGCTTCTTGTTCAGCTTTGCGACGGCTGTTTCCTGACGCTTTAACAGGCTCAGGTAAATTTTCAACCGTGCAGCTAACTTGAAAAACCTGCGCGTGATCTTTCCCAGAAATCGACAGTACCTCATAGGTAGGCAGAGGCAATTTTCGTCCCTGTAAAAACTCCTGTAGACGTGTTTTATTGTCTTTAGGGTGCGCGTGGGGGTCTAACTTATTTATGCGCGTTTCCCACAGCCTGTCTATAACGTGGCGCACCTCGTCCATACCGGAGTCGAGATAAATTGCACCAAGCAACGCTTCTACCGCATCAGCTAAAATAGAGCTGCGACGATGGCCGCCACTTTTGAGCTCGCCGGGACCTAAGTGAAGTAATTCACCCATACTTGCCTCACGAGCTAGCTCGGCTAACGTATCGCCTTTCACCAGCGTTGAGCGCATACGGGTTAACTTGCCTTCAGGCACGTCTGGAAAGCGCTTGTATAGCGTCTCGCCAATAATCATTCCCAGTATGGCATCGCCTAAGAATTCTAGGCGTTCATTGTGCTGTTTTGCCGCACTTCTGTGCGTAAAAGCTTGATCGAGCAAAGCAATATTGTTGAATGTATAGTCTATCGCCTTGTAAAGACGACGATATTTATCTATTCCCTGCATTAACGAATGCCACCTGTACGCTCAAATCGAACGCCTGTTGGGATCCATGTTGGTAACATGTCTTGTGGCTTACGTTCAAATTCAAACGAAATCCAAATTGCTACCGCTTTGCCGACTAAGTTATCATCGGGTACGAAACCCCAAAAACGGCTATCACGACTGTTATCGCGGTTATCACCTAACACAAAATAATTGTTTTCAGGCACAATCCATTCGTTGCGGCGCGTTCCCGGTTGCGTATAAAAATTTACTGGAGAAATATCGCGCAGCGGATGGCGTAAAATATCGTGCTCTATGTCGCCAAGCGATTCGGTATAACGCATTAGCTGCGCCATATCCTGAACAAATTCACCACGCTCTTGGAAAGATAAAGGCACGGCTTCAAGTGCAGGACAGTTTTCACTCTCGACACATTTAGGCTTTATGTACACCTGCTTATTTTGATAAACCACAGTATCGCCTGGCATGCCTATTACGCGCTTAATGTAATCGATGCCGGTATCCTCTGGATACTTAAACACAACTACATCGCCTCGCTCTGGTGCTCCGGTCTCAATCAGCTTACTGCGAAATACAGGGTCTTTTACACCATACGCAAACTTTTCAACCAATATAAAGTCGCCAACGAGGAGCGTTGGCATCATTGAGCCAGACGGTATTTGAAATGGCTCATATAAAAATGAGCGCAACACTAATACGAAGGCAATAACCGGAAATATTTGCTGCGATGTATCCACAAGATAGGGTAATTGCGGATCTTCACCGTAACTGGCATTTTCGGCAACTGCTGATGCCTGTAAACGCGCCTTGCGCTTTGGTGCAAACACTACACTGTCAACTAACCATATAAGCCCTGTGATCAGCGTTAATGCAACCAAGATCAGGGAGAAGTAATTTGCCATTATTTACCTACCTTCAACACGGCAAGGAAGGCATCTTGCGGCAGTTCAACGTTACCAATCTGCTTCATGCGCTTTTTACCTTCTTTCTGCTTTTGCAGTAGCTTTTTCTTACGGCTAACGTCGCCGCCATAACATTTTGCAATAACGTTTTTGCGCAGCTGTTTAACCGTACTACGAGCGACAATATGGTTACCAATCGCCGCTTGAATAGCAATATCAAACATTTGACGCGGGATAAGCTCGCGCAACTTCTCAACGAGTTCTCTACCGCGACCTTGCGAGTTATCTCTGTGGGTGATTACTGCTAGCGCATCAACGCGTTCAGCGTTAATCAGAATATCCACTCTCACCATGTCTGAAGTTTGGAAGCGTTTAAAGTTGTAATCGAGTGACGCGAAACCTCGACTTGTCGACTTCAAGCGGTCGAAGAAATCAAGCACTACCTCTGCCATGGGCAGTTCGTAAGTCACAGCAACCTGCTTACCGTGATAAGTCATGTTGGTTTGCATACCGCGCTTTTCAACACACAAAGTAATAACGTTACCAAGGTATTCTTGAGGCACCAAAATATTGGCCTCAACAAGGGGCTCGCGAATTTCTGCAATGTCATTAACTGGTGGTAATTTCGCTGGACTATCAACGGTGAGTATTTCGCCTTTGGTGGTCTCAACTTGGTAAATTACCGTTGGCGCTGTGGTAATCAGGCCAAGGTCATACTCTCGCTCAAGACGCTCTTGGATAATTTCCATGTGAAGCATGCCGAGAAAGCCGATTCTAAAACCAAAGCCTAACGCTGCAGAGCTCTCTGGCTCGTAAAATAAAGACGCGTCGTTTAGGCTTAGCTTTGCCAGCGCATCGCGGAAGTCTTCATAATCGTCTGAACTAATGGGGAAGATACCCGCGTAAACTTGCGGCTTAATCTTTTTAAATCCAGGCAGCATGTCGGTGGCAGGTGCTTTTGCAAGTGTAATAGTATCGCCCACTGGCGCGCCCTGAATATCTTTAATGCCGGCAATAATGAAACCCACTTCACCAGCACGAAGAATACCGGTATCGAGAGCTTTAGGTGTAAACACACCAATCTTATCCACTTGATGGCTTTGGCCGTTAGACATAATTTGAATTTTGTCTTTCTTGTTGAGTTGCCCCTCAACAATACGTACCAATGAGACAACGCCTTGGTAATTATCAAACCATGAATCGATGATAAGTGCTTTTAGTGGCGCTTCTCTGTCTCCACCGGGAGGTGGGATTTTATTGACGATAACTTCGAGTACGTCTTCAATACCAATGCCGGTTTTCGCTGAACAGCGTACCGCTTCTAATGCATCAATACCGACAATGTCTTCAATCTCTTCTGCCACACGGTCTGGATCCGCTTGAGGTAAGTCTATTTTGTTGAGGATAGGCACCACTTCCATATCCATCTCAATGGCGGTGTAGCAGTTTGCTAGGGTCTGTGCTTCTACGCCCTGCCCCGCATCAACAACCAGTAGCGCACCTTCACAGGCAGCCAGTGAGCGAGATACTTCATAGGTAAAGTCAACGTGCCCTGGTGTATCGATGAAATTAAGCTGATACGTTTCACCGTTTTGGGCGCTGTACTCTAGCGTTACGCTCTGCGCTTTTATTGTAATTCCACGCTCTTTTTCTAAATCCATGGAATCTAGAACTTGCTCAGCCATTTCGCGAGTTGAAAGCCCGCCACAATGTTGAATAAGACGGTCCGACAATGTCGATTTACCGTGGTCGATATGGGCGATAATACTGAAGTTACGAATGTGCGATTGTTGCATAATGCTGGAATTTACCTGCAGAAAAATTCATTAAACGAAAAAATACTGCGCGCTATACGTTAAGACGTAAACGCGACGCGTGCGGATTTTACCCATTTATGGGCGGAAAAGCGAATTAGCAGCGAGTATATTTTGCTAAACAGCACAAGCCATGAGACGAGACAGTAAAATTCAGCCTTAAATAGGCTTTTTACACACGTTCTAGAGGTTCTGCTTTAAGCAGGACAGGTCGATACTTTGCAGACTCTACCCGCTGTAATTTCTTAGCCGTGTATCGATACACTAACACCGTTGCAATAGTGCTTGGGAGTATTCCCCATAATTCATGAGTTAGACCAATCGTAGGCAGAAAGTAAGAGGCCAGCGAGAAGCAGCCGATAAACATAAATAGAGGAAGAAGATAAAGCCATGCCGAGGCACTTAGCACGCCGGCCTCAGGCACACCAATAGTGACACTTTGACCAACAGAAACCGTCATTGGTGTAGACAATGTTAAGCGCTGCATTTTCGGCGCGAGCGCGCGCGAAATGGCGCCCGTACCGCAGTTACTTTGTGCCTGACAACTGCTACAGGTCGATTTTATTGCTGACTCTACCGTGACGCTATCACCGTCAACCGCCACCACCGTCGCAGACTCCTCAATCATTGCTATTATTCACCGCGCTAATTGAGGTGGCAATCGCCTTTGCCGTTTGAAGTGGAATTTCACCTAACACCGTTACCTGTGCTTTACCTGCTTTTAACGTAAGAAACGTACTCACCTCATTGCGCAAAGCGATATCGCCTCCCAGTGCATCCTCAATAGGTTGAACATACACTGACACATCTACCAAGCCATCACTGTACATTTTATACTCTACCACCTGACCGGTCAGTGCTAGTCGTCGTGTATCTCGTTTCACCTCTTTCATGCCCACAGGAAGGTAGTTAACTTCCCATCCATGAGCGCGAGATTGACTGCTTGCCATCATAATTGGCTCCGGCAAAGACGACGGATTAATTCGGGCAAAATAGGGAGACGGCGATGCCATCACAGAAAATGCGCTAATTTGTATTTGTTCCAGTAAGGCGCCCTGTAAATCCAGCATATTAAGCTTTAATAGCATGCCCGACTCTTCATCGAGCCAAAGCTGGTAACCAAACCGAGTGTTGTCCCTACTCACAATTCTAATTTGCTGTGCAGAACGTCCAGCGACTCTAGCCCGGCCGACTAATACAAATTCGTAACTTTCTAACAGCTTCTGTGGGTTATGAAGAAGAATATTAGGAATGGGCCCATTGATAAAACGAGAGCGAATGCTGTAGGGCTGCGTATCAGGCTCAAACACACTCACGATACCATCAACGCGGATAAGCTCGCGGCCTGGTCCATTTTGCAAATTCAACTGCTCTACTTCAGTGCCATCATCCAGTACGCCGTGACGCCATAGGTATGGCACCGTTTCTTTACCAACGGTGGTCTGAACAAATGATACCTGATAGTTGGCAGAAGAGATGAGTGATTGAAGACGTTGTAACCACTGTACTGGTGTTTGCAGTGCGTTAGTTTCTCTCTCTACCGCCGGCTCTGTTTGTTTTACTGTATCTGTTTTTGCCTCTCTTTCTGTTGCGTTTTTTGCTTGGCTATTTGACTCAAGGCTAGTTGGAAGAGACGAATCGCTTGATTGCGCATGAACACAGAGAGGCGTGAAAATTGATAAAGCCCCTGTGATGAGGAGAACAAATGGGTTACAGCGCATTTTCCTTGCCTTTAAAACAGACATACCAGCACGTGCAAGTGCTGGTATGCGAAGTTACTAATAATAAATACTAGTTGAAATGGGGGCGTTGCCGCAATCGCCTATGGGCGATTAGTATCGTCAGAGGCTTTTTCTTCCTCTTCGGCCTGCACCTGTTTCAATTTTATTTGTTGCTCATGGTCGGCGATAAGCGCGTTAATTTTACGCTTCTTCTCAAGCACTTCATTCATGTCGTTGCGTGGCAACGTCCGAGTTTGCTCAAGACTTACCGGCGCTAAACCACCTTGTGGACCCGCAGTGGGTGCCGTCATGAATGGCTCTGAAGGCGCTGGCTGGTTCAGGTGCTGAACACCTAGAATAACGGCTAAAGCTACCGACGCTGCAACGGCAAACTGACCAGATTGAGTTGCAAATGGAACCACATTCCCAATGATTGGGATTGAGCGCCAGCGAGACTCTTTTGGTGCCACAATCGCAGGTTCGTCTGCTAAGGCCGCAGCAATGCTAGCCGTAATATCCATTTCTGGCGCTACGCTTGCTTCTTTGCGCATAGTACCACGGATGACATGGTATCGCTGCCATTTAGCTTGAAGCTCTGCATCATGCTTGATAGCGTCGATGATTTTATCGTCTTCTGCTTCACCATCCATGAATGCGGACAATTTTTCTTGCTGTTGCGTCATATATTCATATCCAGATCGTTTTGATCGTTAACTACCCTTACACAGCTGTTAGTCATCCCAAAAAAGAGAAAGTTCATCTTTTTTGAAGTTTATTTAAATTAATTTTCCAACAGCGGCTGAATGACTTTATCAATGGCTTCTCTCGCCCTGAATATACGCGATCGCACGGTACCTACAGGACAAGACATTACACTGGCAATTTCTTCGTAGCTTAACCCTTCAATTTCACGCAGTGTTATCGCCATACGGAGATCATCAGGCAGTTTTTCCACCACTTTAAATAACGTCTCTTCTAGCTCATCTGAGAGCAAGCTCCGTTCGGGAGTCGATTGCTCTTTTAGCGCGTCACTACCTTCATAGTAGTCGGCTTCTTCAGCATCCACATCGCTTGCGGGGGGCTTTCGGCCTTGAGAAACGAGATAGTTTTTAGCGCTATTTACCGCAATGCGATAAAGCCAGGTGTAAAAGGCACTGTCTCCGCGAAAATTGGGGAGCGCTCTATATGCTTTTATAAAGGCTTCTTGAGTTACGTCAGCAACATCACCTGAATTTTTAACGTATCGAGACACTAGGTGCATAACTTTGTGCTGGTAACGGGTTACCAACAAGTTAAATGCGTTTTTATCACCACGTTGTACTCTTTCCACCAGTTGCTGGTCGGTTACTTGCTCGCTCATTCGAGCCATTACTCCCTACTTCATATCCACAATAGCTCTATTAAGCCTGCTTATAGACGTGTTCTATTTAAAAAAGTTCTGTTAAAGCATTAATTATTTTAAATAATACCATGTTCACGCCCTAAGAATTATTGTGTTTTGTCACTCATCCTTTAGACTTGCTGAACCTTTGCTCGTATATATTGATGTAAAAATACATGAAATCTGGATCGTCTTCACTAACTTCCACACCAAATGCCATAGAACATCGATGTGATGTGTTAATTATCGGAAGCGGCGCAGCTGGGCTAAGCCTAGCGTTGAGGCTCGCTGACCATTGCCAAGTTATTGTTTTGAGTAAAAGCGATCGAAATGAAGGCTCAACACGTTACGCCCAAGGTGGTATTGCTGCCGTATTCGATGAACAAGATTCAATCGATGCACACGTCAGCGACACGCTAATGGCCGGTGGCGGCCTTTGTGAGGAGCCAGCAGTTCGCTTTACCACCGAACGGGCAAAAGCGGCTTTGGAATGGCTAATTAGTTACGGAGTGCCGTTTGACAGAGAAAAAAGCGAATCTGGCGAAGAGAAATTTCACCTGACCCGAGAGGGCGGTCATAGTCATCGCAGAATATTGCATGCCGCGGATGCCACCGGTGAAGCGCTGCAAATTACGCTCAACGATGCGGTATCTACCCACCCCAACATCCATTTTTTCGAGCGCTATAATGCCATTGACCTCATCCCATCGAAGACCGAGAAAAATCAGTGCGTGGGTGCGTATGTATGGAACCGTCACCAAGAGCACGTTGAAGTTATCCGCGCGCCGTTTATTGCCTTAGCCACCGGCGGCGGCAGTAAAGTTTATCAATACACATCAAACCCAGATGTATCGAGCGGTGACGGCATTGCCATGGCCTGGCGCGCCGGATGTAGAGTGGCAAACATGGAATTTAACCAGTTCCACCCTACTTGTCTATTTCATCCTCAGGCGCGAAATTTTCTTATCACAGAAGCATTACGCGGTGAAGGCGCTAATCTTTGTCACGCTGATGGCACTCGCTTTATGCAGAAGTTTGATGAACGTGGCGATCTTGCGCCCCGTGATGTGGTTGCAAGAGCAATAGATTATGAAATGAAACGCTTGGGCGCAGATTGCATGTACTTAGACATCAGTCATAAACCTGCCGATTTTATTGTTAAACACTTCCCTAACATCTATCGCAAATGTCGCTCCTTGGGTATCGATATCACCCGTGAGCCAATTCCGGTGGTACCGGCAGCCCATTATAGCTGTGGTGGTGTGATCACCGACTTTAATGCAAAGACCGATTTAAACAACGTTTACGCTATTGGCGAAGTTGCCTATACCGGTTTGCACGGTGCTAATAGAATGGCCTCAAACTCTTTGCTTGAATGTGTGGTGTTTGCCAGTTCAGCAGCAGAGCATATTATCAGCTGTCTCCCCACTAAAAATAGTGACGAAACTATTGCCCCTTGGGATGAAAGCCAAGTATCAAACTCAGACGAAGAAGTTATTATTCAACACAACTGGCACGAGCTGAGACTGTTTATGTGGGATTATGTTGGTATTGTTCGTACAGATAAACGGTTAGAACGTGCTATGCGACGCATTAAGTTGTTAGAGCAGGAAATTACCGAATATTACTCACACTTCCGAGTAAGCAACAACTTGCTTGAGTTGAGAAACTTGGTCACAGTGGCAGAACTCATTGTGCGATGCGCCATGGAAAGAAAAGAAAGTAGAGGCCTTCATTTCAATCTGGATCATCCTGAACAGCTAAGTGACACTAAGCCCACCGTGTTGGTACCTAATAACCAGCTGTCCGGAGAAAGCGTTGGGGCACTCATTACTGAAGGAAGCTTCAGCGATATGCGTTGAGCTCTAGACGTTAAGCGCTAACAAGTAACTCGCTAGCTTTGCCTTGTGATTAATACCCTGTACTCGATGCTTTGTACTAGATGCACTCTACTCAAGATAAGGTACGCAGTGGTAATGTTAAACACTAAAGGTGAGCGTTAAAGTAAATGAAAACGCCCACCTTTTTTTAATAATGCAAAAAAGCGTGTAAGTGCGTAATTGAGTCTTTCGCACTGGTCACTTCTAGCTCGGCACTATGTTTAGCATACGGGTTAGCATGCGGATTAGCATGCGGATTAGCATGCGGATTAGCATGCGATTTTGATGTTGCGCTTAAAGAGCTAGTTAGGCTTTTACTGTACACGGTCAATTCATTGGGTAAATAAACGGGCTGTTTAAACCTACACGACACTTCTTTGATATAGCCGTTACATAACGCTTTATTACCGCCTGAGCCCTGCTCTTTTTCTGCGTTATCTGTGCTTTCGCCATTTGCTTCGACAGTGTCATCAACAGTGGCTTTGTCGGCAGTATTGTCAACAAATTGAGAGATTACACAGGCCAGTGTCCACATTCCGTGGGCAATGGCAGTTTTAAAGCCAAATGCCTTCGCAGAAACAGCCGATAGATGAATAGGGTTATAGTCTCCCGAAATAGCGGCGTAGCGCCTTCCTGTGTCTGCACTTGCAGTGAGCGTTGATACTAATTCTCGCTGTATGGCCTCATCGCTCGTATCGGTTGAAACGTGTCCTGTCTGCGCTGCTCTTGGAGCAACATGCACCGCTTTCACCTTAACTAGGTAACTACTTACAGCTTTATAAACGCACTTTGAGCTTTGCAATGCGTCAAGTAAAACATCCACTTCCCACCCTCTTGCATGAGGTCTAACATCACTAAACCTAACCCGAAATTCAACAGGCTCAGAGAGATCGCAATGCTCAAAAACCTCTACCTTGTTGGCGCAGTGAATTAATCCAAGTAAAGGGAACGGGCTTTGTTTGTCTAATAAACAGCGCATTTGCAAAGGAAGAGAAAGCATTTGCAGATATAAAGGATGAACGTGTTCACTCGCAGGCCAAGCCACTTCCTGACAAAATTTACCGTAGTGTTTGTTGTCTATATTGAGAGTTTTGGTGTAAATGCGTTGCGGTAACCGTGGAGGTTTGAACTGCATTAACTGTCGCTTATCAACGCGCTTAAACAGCGATTTTGTATATTCACGAAACATTCATTTTGTCCCTAAGTCCATATCCTTTTCTGACATAAATTACCGCTCTACATAATCTGCGATAATCACGTTCAGAACATTCGTTTTTCAGTACCCAGCAAAAGTGAGCGTGATCTTTATCGGACCATTTTTGTTTTACTCGCGTCATCTCCAGACTAATCCCCCAAGGAAAAAGCTGAGACGCACCGTGAAGCTGAAATATATCATTAGTCTGAGAGCTGGTAAGTCTTTTTCTTATCAGATTCATAAACTTGTCACAAGAGACGCCGTCTACAATATGCACGACACCCTCGTCCGACAACATCAAATCCAGTTGGTTTAGAGAATTTCTCTGCGTTGATTGACTAAGCGCTGATTGTCTAAGCGCTGCTTGACTTGGCTTTGATTGACTGAGCTTTGATATACAAAAAAGTGAACAGTAAATCCATATAAAAAGTGGGGGGAGCGTGAGGGCGGTAAGGCTTGACTTATCAATCCACGTCATAAGACTTGATGGCAAACATTGCAATACAACTAACAATAGAGCGGATAGAGTGACGCGGTTGAACGTCACTCTATAAGGTGAATACGATATGTGTATTCTATACTTTGACACGATTGACGACGGTTGAAATCATCGCGGCTAACTCAGGGTCGTCGCATTTTTGGTGACCCATTATCCACGCGAACAAATCAGGATCGTCGCTTGTTAGTAAACGCTCGAAGGTGACTTTTTCTTCGTAGCTTAATTCGTCGAACGCTTGCTCTACAAAAGGCAGTAATAATACATCTAGTTCAAGCATGCCGCGACGGCATGCCCACTTTAATCTCGCTAATCGTTTGGGTTCAAACATATATTCTTTAACCTCAATTGTTATCATTAAATAGTACCACGCGTGTCACCGTAGGATCACTGCTCTTTTGGTCTGATAAGCAAACTTAACGTAAAGAATTTACGACTGCCTGCCACCTCCCCCTTGATAAATCAGCTTTTTGCCATACCTTGAAACTATACGATTTTAAAAAGAGCGCCATCATGTCATTAAAAACGCTAGATGCACTGCCGCAACACTATGCTGTAACACTTGGCAATACCATGATTATATCCCTAGAGGGTGAGCAAGCGGATAGCTATCTGCAGGGCCAGCTAACGGTCAATATCAATAAACTAGATGACAAGACGGTACGGCACTACGCCCATTGCGATAACAAAGGTAAAACATGGTCAACGGGCTATCTAGCGCGATTTGGCTCAAAAATACTGTTACTGACCAATGAAGACGCTGGTGCCCGTACCCTGGCTGAGCTTAATAAGTACGGCGTATTTTCAAAAGTAGACATCGTCGATGGCAGCAGCGAGTTCAATGCTTTTTTTGTTTCAGGCACAGAAGCGGTAGCCCTTTTAAGCAAACATTTTCCTGACGTGTCTTTAAACGAAGCCGATAGCGACGGTTCTCTTATCAGCTATCAAAGCGAGCATGGGCTTTGCTTTAAAACCGATACGGCGCAACAGGGTTACGTCGTAGTTCTGCACCAACAAGCTAGCGACGACGTTACAGCAAACATAGCCAAGAACGGACTTCCCTGTTATTCACAATCGGTGTTTGACGCCATAAAAATTGCTAGTGCTCACGCAGCAGTCAACGGAAGTACAGTGGGTGAATATGTACCCCAAATGCTAAATGTGCACGCCCTTAATGCCATTGATTTTGATAAGGGCTGCTACATGGGCCAAGAAGTGGTTGCGAGAACCCGTTTTTTAGGGAAAAACAAACGTGCTGCATTCAGTTTTTGTATTGATGGAAATGTTGAGGTTTCTGCAGGAGACACTATTGAAAAGCAGCTTGGCGATAATTGGCGAAGAGCAGGCTTGGTAACAAGCGTTGCCCGTTTAGATAATGAAACTCACTTTATGGCGGTACTGTCTAACGATACCACCCCACAAGATTTACACAGGTTGGCTGATAATGAGGCTGTAACCTGTTACCCTTATGCTCTGCCGTACAGTATTGAGCAACAAGCCAGCAACATCGTAAAGAAACGTCGCTGATTGTTACGGCAAACGATTTACATTCATTACCCACATGGGAAAACTTAGGATTTTATATGACTATTACCTCTGATAGCGTTGTAACACTTCACTATACTGTTTCAACCGAAGATGGAACCACATTGGATTCTTCTGAAGGAAAAGAACCGCTAGTCGTGTTGCTTGGTCAACGCTTCCTTATTGAGGGACTAGAAGACGCATTAATTGGAAAAGACAAAGACGATAGCTTCAACGTGTCTATCGAGCCTGAAAAAGCATACGGAGAGCGTGTAGACGAGTTAGTTCAAACGGTTCCTCGTTCAATGTTTGAAGGTACAGAAGTTGAAGTAGGCATGTCTTTTCGTGCCACTACACCACAAGGCGAACAGTCTGTCATTATTATAGAGACCAATGATGAAGAAGTGGTTGTTGATGGTAACCATCCTTTGGCGGGTATTCCATTAACGTTTGACGTTAATGTAGTAGATATTCGAGAAGCGACTGAGCAAGAGCGCGAACATGGACATGTGCACGGACCTGAAGGTTGCGGACACGACCACTAAGCCACACGCTATAGTGTAAAAGAAAGGGAGCAGCACGCTCCCTTTTTTGCGCTCTATCAGCACCGTATAAGTTAGATAGCGTCTTCGTTCTGCTCACCGGTTCGAATTCGAACCGCACTTTCCACGTTATAAACAAATATTTTTCCGTCGCCAATTTTACCTGTTTTGGCCGCCGACTGAATAGCATCTAATGCTTGTTCCACGCGCTCGTCGTCGAGCACTAACTCAACCTTAATTTTAGGGAGGAAATCGACTTGGTATTCAGCGCCGCGGTAAAGTTCAGTATGCCCTTTCTGCCTACCGAAACCTTTTACCTCAGTAACGGTCATCCCTGCAATACCGACTTCAGCTAATGCTTCCCTTACATCGTCCATTTTAAATGGCTTAATGATAGCTTCAATTTTTTTCATGACTACAACTCATCATAGATTGTTGGAATGGGTACACGCTTATGCTGTGTACGTTCATAAATATAAAGCAATTTCTCTTCCACTTCAGCGGAAACTGGCTTACCTTCCAGAAAATCATCGATTTGATCGTACGTCATTCCCAGCGCTTGCTCATCTGCTTTCTGTGGAGACAGGCTTTCCAAGTCGGCTGTGGGGGCTTTGGTGATCACGTTATGAGGCGCACCTAAATGGGATGCCAGTGCTCTAACTTGGCGTTTACTTAAACCAAAAAGTGGGGCTAGGTCGCAAGCACCGTCACCGTATTTAGTATAGAACCCTGTAATATTTTCAGCCGAGTGATCGGTACCTAGCACAAGTCCATCCACCATGCCGGCAATCTCATATTGCGTGACCATGCGCGCTCTCGCCTTCACGTTGCCTTTCACAAAGTCTTGTTTGGCAGTGCTGTCAGGAAGCAACCCCGTTTCTTTCAGTGCGTTTGTTGTAGACGCATGTATGGCATCGACGCCTGGTTGCACATTGACGGTCACAGAATGTGAGGGTTGAATAAAATCGATAGATTGCTGTGCATCATCTTCATCAGCTTGGGTGTCATAAGGAAGTCTGACCGCTATAAACTGGTAGTTTTCATGATTTTCTTTATTCAATTCATTGACGGCAAGCTGTGCTAATTTGCCCAAAGTACATGAATCTATCCCGCCGCTAATACCTAGCACTAAAGAGTTTAACCCTGAGGTGAGCAACTGTTTTTTAATAAATGACACTCTTCGCGCTACCTCAAATTCAACATCGATTTCAGGAAGCACTTGCATCTCTTCAATAACTGCTTGTTTTTGCATCATAATATCCACGTGTTTTTAAGCGTCTTAGTCGGTGAGTTTACGATATTATCTGTATAGATGTTAGTGGCAAGATTAAATGCCACGGTAATCGTAGTACTTGTAGTAGGCTTACCATAAAGACGTATAGCGAACCATGCGCAATAGAAGTAAAACATACGCTATGCCCAACCACTTTAGTGTACGCTAAATATTGGCGTTTTTGTTTATCAAATTCTGCATACGGGATTAAAAAAGTGTCAGATTTTGACCAAGAACTTTGAGTAATTATGATAAAAAGTCGAATGAAAAATAATAGGCAGGTTACAGTAAACCAAGCAGGGCTCACCCTATTAGAGCTACTCATTGCCATAGCGATTGTTGCTATTATGCTAACGACGGTTGCCCCTGCTATACAAAGCATTCTGATAAAAAGCAGGATCACTTCAGACCTTAACAGCTTAAGCGCAGTGGCTCAGCGTGCTCGATTTACAGCAGTAGATGAGCAATCAAACGTTGTTATGTGTCCAACCAAAAATTACACAAGCTGTGTAAGCAGCTGGAAAAACGCCACCATGATTTTCGTTGATGATGATGGTAACGGCTCCCGTGATACTTCTGAAACGCTTATCACCACCAGCGATCCACTCAATAGCGCAAATACAATTTATGGCATATCGGGCACTATCACCTTCAATGAGCAAGGCGGTATAAGTCAAGCAGCCACTATTACGCTTTGCCCAAAAGACAATAGCAGCGAGTATGCTTCAGCACTGCTTCTCTCGCTGTATGGCCGAATTTCAGTGGCTGTAGACAGTGATGGGGATGGCACGAAAGAAGACTTAGCGGGCGCAGGTTTGAGCTGTTCATAAGTTTAACTGTTCATAAGCTAAGCTGTTCATAAGCAGTGAGCTTAATGAGCCAACCAACACTGCCTTGGCAATAAGGCCGTGTTGGTGACAATAAGCGTCCGGCAAGGGGCTTTGCTATCAAAATACGTGAGCACTGCCTTAAACTCGTAATGACTATTACTGCTCGCTACTTCCTTAATTTTTACACCACCAGTGTCTATGTCGGGTAACTTTGATAGCGGAACAAAGGCACCACTACTAAGCCAATAGCGCGACTGAATAGCCTGAAGTTTTATCATGTGGCTTTTCGCCAAATAGCGAGACGTTACCCTTTTTCCTGATTGATAAGACTGCATTGTTAATGTGGTTAAAATACCCACGATACACAATACAATTAACAGCTCAACAAGGGTAAGTCCTCTCCTCTTAAAACAATTACCTTCCATAGTACAGATTACCTGCGCCTTAATTTCTCTATAGATTAACCATATCAATTCACCCTATTTGGCATAACCGACCCCAAGCATGGTTTATAACAACGCCGTTAAGTACAAACAGCACATAAATGGTTTAACGTTACTGGAGCTAATGGTCACACTCTCCATCCTCATTATTACAATGCTTTTAGCTGCGCCTTCCTTCGCACAGTGGCACGAGGCGAACAAGTTTAAACAGGCTCTTCGTCACGTCAGTAGCCTTGCTGAGGCAGCTAAAGTCGTCGCCGTAGCCTCACAATCAAATGTGTCATTTGTGGTAGACGTTACAGGTGGTCAGTGTGCGGGAACTAGCCGACTAGTATCCTGTGATTGCACAGCCCCTAATGCTTGTAGCATTGATGGAAAAGAGTACGCATTCTTAGCAACGCAATCAGGAATGACTCTGACAACCGCGAACAATAAGAATCGCATTGTTACCTTTAGCAAATTCGGCGCGGTAAACTTCGGGAATAATACGACAATCACGGTAAAAAGCCCGTCTCATTCAGGCAAGGTGGTGATAAGCGCCTTGGGACGAATTAAACACTGCTCCACATCCAGCCTAAGCGGTGTTGCCACATGTTGAAAAGCAAAGGGTTTAGTCTTGTAGAGCTGCTTGTGGCCACTGGCATAGCAAGCACTTTATTGGTTTTGGCGTCCCGTCATACTGCATTCTTTTACAGTGCGCTGTTAAAAGTTCAACATACCGTTGCCATCGAAGCCGAATTTCAGTCACTGCAGCATGTGATTACAGCTCACTTAGAACAAGCGGGTTATATAGAACTGCCAATAGCGACACAGCTTGCTGTCTCTCATGCAAGCCTGCCGTCTATTAATGTTTCTCGTTTTAGCTCCGAAGCGCCAAATAGCTGTTTTACCTTCTCTTACGATAAAAATAGTGACGGCACTATTACGCTTACACCAAATGAGTTTTTTGGTTTTAGGTTACGAGATAAGGCCATTGAATATCGCGTTGGGAAACGAAGCTGTTCGCAAACTCATTGGCAAGACCTAACCGACACCAAAGATGTTAGCGTGAGTGAATTTTCAATTACCCGATTACACGTAAGTGGATGGGGCGTTACCTATGAAATATACATTAAAGCCTCTAGCCGAGTATTTTCTGGCGTAGAAGCCTCAACAACATTTATTGTAGAGGTAGCCAATGTTCAATAGCGCTTTGTTGAATAGCATACTATTAACTCGACCTTTGTTGACTCGCTCTTCGTTGACGCGCTTTTCGTTAAAAAGCATCGCAGATACAATGAAGATGCTGAGTGCTTACCGACGAAAACAACAAGGTCTTTTTATTATTTCGTCGGTGCTTGTATTGCTGAGTATTGCGGCATTCACCTTAACTAGCGTAACCGTTGCTGTTAGCGACTTTCAAGCAGTTCAGGAAGCTTTAGGAGTGACCCAGGAACGCTACTTAGACACAAAAAAGGAGATGCGCAATATTAGCTCTCAGCTTCGTACTCAACCTCACAACACAGTTGCACTAGGTAATACATCAATAGCGCACACTATTGTGTCTAGTGTTTATCATGGGAGTGAAGCTCAAACCGTGAAAGCCTTCGATATAAGGCTGCATCACGCTAAATCTAATACCAAAGTTAAACAACGTTTTTTACGATACCCATCGCTTATCAAAATACCCACTACATTACAGGCCACCACACCCGATACAAACCTCACCCAGTGGCTATTTAACAGAAGCGCTTCTGCATTAATGCCAACATATTTTCCATTAAGTGTTGTTGCAAGTTCATGTACCGATTTAGACGAGGCAACCATGCATTGGATAAACGGAGACTGTGAACTTAACAAGAACGACGTAGAGCATAGCAGCAGTGTAAATCCGATGCTGCTTATCATTAAAAACGGCCATTTAACTGTGCTAGGCGGAACGTCTTTTTATGGCGTGATCATTTTATTATCAGACGATGGAATAGTTTACTCTGCAACAGTGAAGCACGGTGCAAGCATAAATGGAGCTCTCACCTCTTCGCATACTATTACTGTGCAAAATGATGGTGCCCTCACGTACTCGCCTCATGTTTTGCGCACCCTCCAACAGGCACCCAAGCTGGCTAAGATTATTGCGGTTCCCGGTAGCTGGCATGCACAGTTCTAATACAGCCATAGACAACATTTTTAGAGGAATAGAGAAAAGATGAAAACCTTGAGCACAATGTGTCGTAAAAACCGACATCATTTAAATAGAGGGTGCGCACAACACGGAGGCGCATTGGTTGAAGTACTTATAGCGACTGCCCTATTTTTATCAGTGACTGTAGGGATGGTTGGGGCGTTTACTCACACTGAAACGCTATGGATTGCCATTTATGACAAAAAGCTTTCTCGCAATACCACTATAAACAGTGCGAGAAAGCAAATGATGATTGATAGCTATGAGCAAGCGTGGGCAGATGTTCAACAATTGGGCCATTTAAAACTGGTCCCTTAGCTTCTCTTCTTAGTTTTTCGGTCTGCTGGGCTCTTTTTAAGCGTTCTTTCTTAAGGGCTATTCCTCAAGGGCAATCCCTCAAGCGCTCTATCCTGAGCGCTCTTATTAAATACTTTAGCAAGACCAACAGTACTCGCCAGTGTCGAGTGAGCCATTATTGTTTCTGTCCCAGCCTTTTCGACCATCGCTGAAGTAAAATAAGGCGCCATCATCTGCTTGCCCAGAGCCACTCACAGGCGTGGCCTTTAGCTCATAGCTAGTGGCATTTGCGGCAACAATCGTTAAGTTGTAGCGCTTGCTTGCCGCATTTTCAGATGATGGTGAATAGGTGGCAAATACAGCAGGCGCCCCAGTGTTGCTCCCACTAGTGCCAGCTCCTTCATAACTGAACGAACCGCTTTGATGGCGCTCCATGGCAGCAGCAAAGGCAAGTAAATCCGCTTGCCCTGTTCCTCTGTAACCATCGGCTATAACCCCCTGATAAGAGGGATATGCAATACCTACAATAATGCCAATAATAGTCACTACAATCATTAGTTCAATCAGTGAAAAGCCCTGTTGTTTTACCTTACTCACAATTATTGCTCTCGCTCTGTCTCTGAATGCCAACTTCCGCGCTGAATACGCTCAAATCGCCCGTAAATATTCTGCCCCAAACATTCAAAGGCAGAAGTACATGCTTCGTCGTTTCCGTCTTCATCTACTTCAATAACAGCAGAAACACACTCTGTACCTAAACACACAACCGGACTGGTAATGCTCTCAATCAGAATTTTGGTTTCTGGCGCAATCCCCGTTTGCTTAAGATCCGCAGCTCGGTCACCGTCATCAAGAATACCGTTGATATTAAGGTCTGTAAGAGCATTACCATTAAACAAATTAACTAAGTAAGCTCGGCTGTTGCCAGTAGGCGGTGCACAGGCACTCGTGCTACTTGAAGAAGGCACATAAGTGGTAAAAAATACTTTATAGTCAATGATCAGCGGTGATGACAATACCTTCTCTCCCCCTGTAGAAAGGTTGAGGTACCACCCTGCTTTGTTGGCAAAGTCCTGGGCTGCAATCTCTCGCTCAGACTCAACCGAACTGGTCAATGCATGGCTGGTTGCGTTATACATATCGCTTTCAAACACCGTTGACATAAACTTATAGTCAGCGTTTGTATTGCGGTTGAATACGCCGTCATCTTTAAGCATATAAAAGTTATCTTCCACCGCCGTATCTAACGGTGATGCACGCCAGCCGCTGCCTAGTGCCACGCCGTAATACAACTCATCACCTAAAGCGACTTCGGACACATCAGGGCCGTAATAGAAACGACGATTCGACTCTGCAGTATCACCGCCAAAGTCGGCTAATCGAGCGCCCTTGATAAAGTCGGCCCCTGTTTCACCATTATAGATATCAAGTCTAAATAGCTGCCCGCCCGTATCGGCCACGTACATGTGGTCGGCCAAACCATCGTTATCCCTGTCAATCACAGAAACTCGACCTGGAATACTGTATTGCATATTCGTTAGGTTTAAATTGGCATCAGCGTTACTGGCATGCCATAAAAGCGCACCGGTATCTGCATCAAACATAAAGACCGCATTACCCACGGTGTCACCGGATCTTACAATTCTATTATCTTGAGCATTGTCATAGCCACCGCCAACAATCATGACGTCTTTTACCACGCCACCTATCTTAACTTTGGTAATGGTGGGTCTAGACCAGGTTTCACCGAGCTTGCTTAAGCTACCAGTGCCACCTTCAAGTTTGTACACTAATTTTGGCGATGTCTTTTGCGTCACATCAAAAACATAATAGTTGCGCCCACCTCTTCGCATGCCAACGTAAAGGTACATTTTGTTACCAACGGTTCGCAGCACCATATCGCCATCTAGCCCATATTTATGATCAAACGACGACGCATCTTTATAAAAGTGCTCAATGTTAGGCAATAATTCTTTTGGCATAATGGCAAAGTTTTCATCGCCGGTTTCTGTATCTATAGAGTGCAGCATACCGTGATTGGTTGCCACAAATATGGCTGAATCATTGGTGCCGTAGTTCACTATGATGGGTTGTGAATGAATTGGGTCGCCCATTCGAGAGACAAAGTCACGTGTACTGCCATCACCGTCTTCATCCTTAACATCAACACCGCGCGCCCATTTCAATAAAACGTCCCGCAGCGCCTCGGCATCAGTTTCATCCTCAATAGCCAAATCCGACTCAGTAATTGAACCATTGTCTTCGTGCAGCTCGTTAGTGCTGCTAACAATTGAACCCACCCCGTCAAACACATACAGATTGCGTTCAGAGGTGAGTTTACTCGCAGCGCCACCATTTCTAACGTCATTACCGTCGGCAAACACAGACCAATAACTATGCGAACTTTCAGAGAAGAAGCCGGTAACACTGTCTACCGCACTTGAATCGTTTTTATCCAAAACATCATCCCCACTCAAACGATAGCGCTTTAAGTTCCCAGGCCAAATAGCGCCTTCGCTTGGCTTAAATAAAGCGAAATAGAGCTCATCTCGATGGGTTAAACGATTTAACTGATTTACCGCCACACCTGGCGATACAAAGGTGGCATTAACGTCTTTAACAGAACGCAATATGGTGTTGAAAGCGGCTAACAAATCTTCGCTGTTATCCGCTTGGTAGAATCCCCCACCGCTTTGAATAGCAAGCTGGTTTAAGAAGTTATTTGCGGTACTGTTAGCAGCAAAACCTATTGTGTGGGTTATTACCCGAGGTCCAATGGCTGAGGTTTCCGCTTTACTGATATTTTTGACTAAATTAAGCCCACATTTCTCACCGCCGTTACCGGTACAGTTTTCACCTAGCAACGCTTGAATTTCATCCACACTATGGTTGTTATTAGCCTCACCGTCTGACAACAACACAATATGATTATTGGTTTGACATTGAAGGTCTGAGACTGGCGAAATATAGTTTGCGCCTACCGGAATTCGCTCATTAATACAGTCGCTATCGGAAAGGTTTCCTTCAGAGCAACCGGATGGACGAATGGGGTCACCGCCGATATAAGAAGAACGATGACTGACTCGAGTACTGCGTCTTACTGAGTTATTGACGTCATTTTTACCCCGCTCAAGGCCATAATAAACTGCATTACCACCGTAATAACTAGCGGCTTCATAAAGAGTATCTACAATCGGAGTGAACCCATTTGCGCTGAGTTCGTCTACCTTACTCATTAGGTGTTGACGTACCGTTGCCGATGCACCCGGTGTAGCCGCCCCATTAAATTTAATAATTAACTTTGGCGCACGGGAAGCCGAACCGTTGTAAGTATATGCACTTCGATAAGAGTTAAAATTATCGAGTACGAACGCCATATCATTACCGGCTTGCCACCCTGAGCGGTCCACTATTTCTTTGACAACACTGCTTATATCTGGCGTACGATAAACGTTTTGGTAATAGAAACTCGGCATTGACCAGACTATGCCAGAGGTTTTCGGTAGATCTCGTAAACGGTAACGCTTTTCTGGATGAAAATCATTAACGTCATTTTGTGCCACTCCCCTAATGCGCATACTGGCATTAGAATATGTTCTGTTGGCGTTAGAGGTGAATTCTAAGTAGGCTTCGGTAATCTCCGCACCTTGCGGTAGGTTTAAATTACGAAAACGCACTGCGATATCATCGTTATAAGCGCTATAAAAAGTCAATTCTGTGCCAGTATTTGGATAGCCATTAGTGTCTTCTTCTGAGTTATCACGCTGACTCGCAACTTGATAAACACTTTCACCTTGCGTACATCCCGTTGCCGTAGTGTCGTCATAAGATACGACTAGCTGCGGTGCACCGCTCAGCCCTTCATCTATAGCTCTTACTCGGCGATCGCTCAGTCCTGTTATGCTAGTGCCTTCAATGAGTACATTGAGGTCTTTACCACCGCACCAATCGTTAAGGTCGACGACCTCTTGTATAACACCGCTGATATCTGGCGTGGTAATAACCTCTCCGGTTGTGGGGAAGCTGTTACCTGCCACCCACTCTACGTTTGTGGCCGTTTTAGGTCTTGAGGAAAGGTTGTTTGAAGATGTGCTGAACGCTGTACTGTCGGCCTGTGCCTCTGCAGAAATCACTAATGAGGTGTCAGCGATATTAAACCCTTCTGACGTAAAACGAATATTTGCGCTCACAATCGTGGCGCCTTGTGGAATTTGCAGTGTTTCGAAACGCATCCCAGAGGTAACGGTATCTGTACCTTTACTGAGAATAACTTCATTTGAAGATGTTGTTACCGAACCGTCTATCTCATGAGCATCGTTATTGCTTGAACCGGTAGATATGACAATCTCAGGACGAACCGCATCGTCGATGTCTCTCACAGGATAAAGAATTGGACCACCGTAATCGGAAAAGCGCATAAGGCCGGCATTGATATTCGTCGCTGAACCGAGAGCTTCTTTTAATGCGTTTTGTACTCGCAGCATACGAGACTGACTCGTGTCGTCATAAGCCCCCATACTCCCCGATGAGTCCATAATAAAAATAACGTTAGGGTTGTAGGTTACTGCGCTATCCGCATTCCCAAGGTAGATATCTAAATCATCGCCAATGGCGGAAAACGCAATGCAGCCAAATAGGACTGTGGATGTGAAGGAACTTATTAACTTTCTCATATTACTACCTATTGAGATGCTGGGCCAAAGACCGACGCGGCTAGTGAATTTGCTACCACTGCAGGCTTACCAGAAACCTTCCCACATCCTCTAATAATAAAAACATGACAGTTAACATTGCTGCCACCAATAACGTTGCTCGAGCCTCGACAAGCCTGCTCTCGTATAAAAGCAGTTCGAGACCAACTTTTAGTCGACATAGACGACTGATAATTTCCTGACGTAACGTGACGACTTCCCGTCGTTAGTCCACCGGCTGTCATATGCCTGTCCGTCCAGTCTCCTTCATCAAAGCAGCTCATTTCATCTGCATTAGGGTCGAAAATAGTACCCTGTCTTGCCTCTGATAGCGGATCGGTTAACGTATCGTCAGCAAGTAACACTTCATCCTCTGACTCAAAGAACACCCCGGCTATTGCTGATTCCGCCGCATCAAATGCTAAACCGCTTTGCTGCATCGACATGGCCATTTTCGATTGCGATAAGCTGCTAGTGACTGCGCTTACACCTAATACGGTGATAGAAAGCAGCACAAGTAGTGCAAACACCATGACTAAACCACGCTGTTTCATCGTGAACTCCTAACAAAATTTTTCATATTGCGAAGCGCTAGGGTCTTAGAAAAGACCTGATAGTAATGTGCTGTATCCATGGTCTTTGCAGCTTCGTTAAGTAAGGCAAATTTTTGTGCGTTCGTTTGGCGCACTTCATTTTGATAGCTTTTTAACATGAGCGCCCACCGAAGTGAGACTACCTGTTGATTCAATGTACGTAAATTTCCAATCTGGTCCGGTGTAACGTAAGTAACCGCCTGCCCCTGTGATGTCGTTACCGTATCTGACACGCCAAATTGAATTTGAAAACTTTCGATGTTATCTAATAAGGTAACCGTTACCGGAGACACCGTTTGAGATTTAAGGCCGCGAAGTACCCGTCCATCAAAGCCAGTGCATTTAAGCTCACTGCCAACAACAAAGTAATGATTCACCACGTGAAATTCGGTGTCCACAGGGTAGCCATGTCTGCTGCCGGTACAATCATTAGCAGCCAAAAGATTCACCACTAGCTTGTCATTTCCACCGCTAGTGGTTTGAATACTGCCTAGCGTAGCGCTGTTAATGAAATCTCCGGGGATGGCAACAGGATTATTCTGAATGTAGGCTGATTCGGCAACAGTATCCACGGACGTATCCACGTTGGCAGTGATAAGGTCGTAACGACCCACCTCGTAAAACTCACTCGACAGTCGACTCATAATAAAACGACCCGATTCCTGTACCTGAGACACCGCCTGATTGAGTTTATTTGTTACACTGCTGCTTACCAATACCTGAATGATGGCACCTGAGATAATAAGTCCAAGGGTGAGGGTTATCATTAACTCTACCAATGAAAAACCGCCTTGGTTAGCTTTAGATGCGCTGCTTATGTAATTATTGTTCATATAATCAGTATTGAAAGAAACACTGCTTTTGGAAACACGCTTTTTAAAAGAGCGGCCCTTAAACAAAACAGCTAAGCACACATTCGAACGCCTCATAACGTAATATCCTTAACAACACAGGCGTTACTATCGCCGGTATTCGGATTACATCGGCTATTCTTGGTGTATTGTCGCGTGCTCGAAGACGCAACAGGCCATGTCAACATCACTTCAATGCGCGACCCAGTGCTGCAGGAATAAATATCTGCACTATTATTGTCATCGCAATTCACTGTAATCTCGGTTTGTGGGTTAGTTTGCACCGCCGAGCAGGATAACGCCCACCCATCGTACTCTGCCATCTGCAGTTCTGTGCAGTTATTACTTTCGCAGTTGGGAATACCCGCTGGGCGAGTTAGACAAAAACACTGATAAGGCTGACTAGAGTCGGTGCAGCTTAATGTGGAGAAGTTGTATGAATTGCTGGAGAAATACGCATTATTGACTACCATACCGTCACCAACAGTCGCAGGCCGTGCTGCTGCGCGCAAACGCTCAGCCACTTGTGCGGCAACTAATTCGGCTTGTGTTCTACTAATTGCATCTTTATTGGCAAATGACCCGGTAAATTGAAGCGCAGCAACACCTAACAACCCTACAGCAAGAATAAATAGGGTAATAAGGATCTCAATTAATCCTACGCCTCGTTGCGAGATGATGGGGTTGTCCTTAACGTGCTTCATTGTTTCCTTCTGCGTTGCCATAATTGCCTAACCAACTATTAGTCATTTACATTAATGCCAGTACAGCAGTTTAGACGGTAAGCGTACTAAAAAAAGTATCTTTGATGATTAAAACGTATAATTTAATAACATCCTGCCTTTCAGTTTTATCGCCTTGATACCAAAACTAAGCCAAATGTACTTACGGTTTTTCTCGAAACCTCTTGGTCTACGCTGGTTATCACCGCGTTATTCATCGACAACAGTATTTGGCGGACGCAATGCTATCGGTATGAAAATACCAGTCCGCATAGATAATTGCTCACTCAGAAGGCGCTGGCAAGTTTCCTAGCAAAGCGTGGGAATACAGGAATGGCTATTCCCTTTCAAATTCCCAGAATGAAGCTAGGAATCTTGCCAGCCCTTCCCAAAGGGCGAGTTTAAAATGTCCGTACTCTTTGTTATGTCACCTTGATGTAGAACCACTGCACCTGCGGTAACACGCCGCGATTACGAACATTTTAAGTCTCGCTGAGTGGGTAACTATCTATGCGTACTGGTATAATCCATTCTTTTTCTGATTTGCGCCAGTAGCCTTTAGCATAAAAAAACCGCAGTAAAAACTGCGGTTTTTTTAGCTTCACTGAGATGTTGCGATAGCGATTTGGTAGCTTTAGTCTTTGCTACCCTTGTTAAGCGAGTGCAACTTTATTACGCTTACACCCACCTACTTACACACAGCTACTTACACAACTTGCTTCACCCGCAGCTCTTTAGGCACCGCAAATTCAACATTCTCTTCTCTACCCGAGCGCTCAGAAGCAGACACTGCTCCCCATGCTTTAAGCCGATCTACAACCCCTTGCACAAGTACCTCAGGGGCCGAGGCGCCGGCGGTGACGCCAACATGGTTAACGTTTTCTAACCAAGACTCTTGAATACAGTTAGCATCGGCGATGAGATACGCTTTCGCGCCAATCTTCTCGGCAAGCTCACGCAAACGATTGGAGTTAGAGCTATTTTGCGCCCCAACTACCAACAACACATCACAATCTGTTGCCAAATCGCGTACCGCATCTTGTCGATTTTGCGTGGCGTAGCAAATATCGTCTTTACGAGGGCCGTTAATCGCCGGGAACTTCGCGCGTAGCGCGTCGATAACGTCAGCGGTATCATCTACCGACAGCGTAGTTTGACTGCAGTAATAGAGCCTTGACGGGTCTTTGACCGTCAGTTTTTCAACATCGCTTTGGGACTCGACAAGGTAGATGCCGCCATCTTCATTGCTATATTGCCCCATAGTGCCTTCAACTTCCGGGTGTCCTGCATGCCCAATTAAAATGCATTCAGTTCCAGATTTGCTCGCACGGGTGACTTCCATATGCACCTTAGTCACTAATGGACAGGTAGCGTCAAACACTTTCAGGCCTCTAGAAGTCGCATTTTTGCGCACGGCCTGTGACACGCCATGAGCCGAAAAGATAACAATGCTGTCGTCTGGCACTTCATGAAGCTCATCCACAAACAGTGCGCCGCGCTCGCGAAGCCCATCAACAACAAACTTGTTGTGCACAACTTCATGGCGTACATAGATAGGCGGTTCAAACATCTCTAAAGCGCGCTCTACTATCGTGATTGCGCGGTCAACGCCGGCACAAAAGCCTCGTGGATTAGCTAAATGAATTTGCATAGTTATTTCTCGCCTTGAGCGCTAGCTCCAGATTTAACATCAACAATCTCGACATCGAATACAACGGTTTGTCCTGCAAGCGGATGGTTAAAGTCAACCGTTACAGAATCTCCCGCGACACTTCTGATTATACCTGGAATTTCCGAGCCATCTGGCTGAGCGAAGGCCAAGATCATGCCTTCCTCGATGCTCAGATCTGAGCCGAAGCGGCTTCTGTCCATGTAGTGCATATTGTTTGGGTTAGGCTCGCCAAATGCATCGTTCGCTTCTAGTGTGAACGCTTTCTTATCGCCTTTTTTCAAACCTAAAAGACAGGCTTCAAAATTAGGAGTAAGGCTTCCATCACCCATTACCATTTTCGCCGGCTTATTATTAACCCGGGTACTGTCCGCCGCAGAGCCATCTTCTAACTTCAAGTCGAAGTGAAGGATAACTTCGCTGTCATTACCTATTACTAATGAGTCTGTCATATCTATTCCGATTACTGCTGTGAAGTTTTGCTGCTATCAGCCTGTGGTTTGTCTGTATGTTTATCACCGTTCTTAAACATATCTACAATCAATAAACCTGCTCCAATAAAAATTGCACTATCGGCAATATTGAACGCAGGCCAGTGCCAATTGTTTACGTAGAAATCAAGAAAATCGATGACATAACCATGCACTAAACGGTCGTAGACGTTACCAAGTGCACCACCAAGAATAAACGCAAAAGCCACTGGTAAAAGCTTTTGTGACCGTGGCGACTGTTTAAGCCACCACAAGATTACCGCACTGATACCGATGGCGATAGCGGTAAAGAACCAACGCTGCCATCCACCGGCATTGCTCAAAAAGCTAAATGCTGCGCCGTAGTTATGTACATAAGTCAGGTTAAAAAACGGAAGAACTTCTATCGATTGATACAAGTTCATCGAATCTAACACCGCGTACTTGCTCCATTGGTCAAGAACAAATGCCACCACACTTATCCATAAAAAACGCAGACCAGTTTGACTAAAGAGCCTATTACCTGACACGTTGGAATTAGGCATATTGACGAATTTCCCCTTCGCCATCAATGTTGGTTACACAACGTCCACACAGCTCTTCGTGGCCAGCATGAGTACCAACATCTTCTAAGTGATGCCAACAGCGCACGCATTTTTCGCCTTTCGCTTTACTGACGCTCAACCACAAACCATCAACATCGGTTTCTTGCGCGTCAGCAGGCTTACTGTCCACAAGGGTCAGTGACACACCTGAGGTAATCAGAACGAAACGAAGCTCATTGTCGAAGCTTGAAAGCGCATTGTATAAAGACTCTGTGGCATAAAGACTGATGCTTGCCTCTAACGAGCCTCCTAGCTGACCTTCTTTTCGGGCTTTTTCCATTGCTTGGTTAGCGGCGTCTTTCACGCTAATAACGCTATGCCAAAGCTCATCATTAAAGGTGTCGCTTTGTGTGAAGCCGTTAAAGCCTTCGTACCATGTTTCAGTGAATACGAATTCACTACGTTCGCCAGGCAGTGCTTCCCAAATTTCTTGGGCTGTAAAACTGGTGATGGGACCAATCCAGCGAACTAACGCTTCAATGATATGGTACATGGCAGTTTGGCAAGAGCGTCGTGCTATACCGTCTGATTTAGCGGTATATTGACGGTCTTTAATAACATCAAGGTAGAACGAGCCAAGCTCAATCGAGCAGAAATGGATGATTTTTTGTGTTACCACAAGCAAGTCATACTTCTCATACGCTTCGAAAAGTTCGTCTTGCAATGCTTTAGCACGGGCAACAATCCAGCGATCTAACGCGACCATTTCCTCTTCTGCTACCGCATCTTCAACATTAAATCCGTTGAGGTTTGCTAGTAGGAAACGAGCCGTGTTTCTAACTCGACGATAAGAATCTGCTGCGCGTTTTAAAATTTCATCAGAAACTGCAATCTCACCGCGATAGTCTGTAGACGCTACCCATAAACGCAGAATATCCGCGCCTAGCTTATTAGTCACTTCTTGGGGTGCAACCACATTCCCCACAGACTTAGACATCTTCTTACCGTGGGCATCAACGGTAAATCCGTGAGTGAGTACTTCTTTGTACGGCGCGTGACCGTGCATTGCAGTTGACGATATGAGAGACGACATGAACCAACCGCGATGCTGATCTGAACCTTCTAGATAAAGGTCAGCACTTGCAGGAAGGTCTTCTCGACGGTCAACTACAAAGTAATGGGTAACACCAGAGTCGAACCATACGTCTAATGTGTCAGTCACTTTATCGTAGCTATCCGCATCGCTGCCTAAAAGCTGTGCATCGTCGATGTCCCACCAGGCTTGAATACCTTTTTTCTCTACTTCTAATGCAACCTTTTCCATGAGAGAGGAAGACTGAGGATGTACTTCACCAGTGAGTTTGTGAACGTAAAGTGGAATAGGAACACCCCACGTGCGCTGTCGAGAGATACACCAGTCAGGACGCCCTTCCACCATTTTTTCAATGCGGTTTTGGCCCCACTCAGGGATCCATTTGGTTTGCTTAATTTGCTCTAACGACTCGCTGCGCAACCCTTTATTATCCATGCTGATAAACCACTGCGGCGTTGCTCGGAAAATAATTGGCGTTTTATGACGCCAGCAATGTGGATAGCTGTGCTCGTATTTCACGTTCAAAACAAGGTTTCCCTTTTCTTGAACAGTGTCGATAATGGATTGGTTCGCTTTAAACACGAACTGACCTGCAAATAACGGCGTATTTTCAAGATAAACACCGTTATTACCTACTGGGTTATACACCTCAATATCGTATTGCTTGCCTACGTTGAAATCGTCAACACCATGAGCAGGCGCGGTATGTACACAACCCGTACCTGACTCAGTGGTCACGTGGTCGCCAAGAATAAGTGGTATTTTAATATCTAAAAACGGATGATTAACCTTCAGCTTATCTAGCGCAACACCGGTACATGTTGCTACTTCGCGGAATTCGTCCACACCGTAGCGAGTCATGCAGCTTTCAAGCAAGTCTTGAGCGACCACATACCAATCGTTTGAAGGTTGAACTTCAACAATGGTATAAGTAAATTCTGGGTGTAAGCTTATCGCGCGGTTTGCAGGCAATGTCCACGGTGTGGTGGTCCAAATAACGACCCCAGTATTGTGAGCAAGCAGTTCGCTTTCTTCTACGCCAAATGCCGACGCAATGGCTGCTGAATCTGCAACCGGAAATTTCACGTCGATAGCTGGCGATACTTTATCTTGGTATTCAACTTCTGCTTCAGCCAAGGCCGAGCCACAGTCTGTGCACCAATGAACAGGTTTAAACCCTTTTTCAAGATGCCCTGAATCTACAATTTTACTTAACGCTCGGATAATGTCGGCTTCAGAAGAAAAATCCATTGTTTTATAAGGATTATTCCATTCACCGAATACGCCCAAGCGCTTGAAATCAGCCATTTGACCGTCTATTTGTTTTTGCGCATAGTCGCGACATTTTTGACGAAACTCAGCAGCGGTGACCTTTTTACCTGGCTTTCCTACTTTTTTCTCAACCATAAGCTCAATAGGTAAACCATGACAATCCCACCCCGGAACGTAAGGAGAGTCAAAGTCAGACAGGTTTTTTGACTTAACAATAATGTCTTTGAGAATTTTGTTAACCGCGTGTCCAATATGAATGTTGCCGTTCGCATAAGGAGGGCCGTCGTGAAGAATAAAAGGCTTTTTACCTTTTTTAGCTTCGCGGATCTTGGTATATACCCCTTTTTCCTGCCAGTCTTTAAGCATTTTTGGCTCGCGCTGAGCAAGGTTACCACGCATAGGAAACGCAGTTTCTGGAAGGTTCAATGTGGCTTTGTAATCACTCATAAAATTGTTTTATCCGGTTACCTTAAGTTTCATCCAATGTCGTTATGACACTGCGAAGGCGTTATATGATGCCGCTGCATTTATATTTAGTTGCATTTAAATGCGCGTTGCGACTTTATCACGATTAACTATGCTAACAACAGGCGCGCCTGGGCGGCGTCAGCCTGTATTTGATCTTTTAATGCTTCAAAAGAAGCAAACTTAATTTCATCTCGTATTTTTGCCATAGGCAGCACGGTGATGGGCTTACCGTATAAGTCTGCCGACAAATCGAAAATATGTACTTCTAACTGGTTTCTAACCCCATTCAATGTGGGTCTGGTACCCACATTTGCAACCCCACTGTAATGTTCACCGTCTATGTCTACCCGCACCGCAAACACGCCGTGAATAGGTGTTTTAAAACGCTTAAGCATGACATTAGCTGTAGGGAAACCTATGGTCCGGCCTTTCTTTTCGCCGTGAACGACTCGCCCGTGAATAGCAAACGGACGACCTAGCATTTCTGTTGCTAGGCCAAAGTCGCTTTGCGCCAGTGCATCTCTCACGGCGGTAGAGCTTATGCGGTGGGCATGCATAGTAAAGCTTTGGGTACTAACCACATCAAAGCCGTAACGGCGCCCGGCAGCCTCTAGCATGGTGAAGTCGCCTTTGCGGCCAAAGCCGAAGCGAAAATCATCACCTACAACAAGAAATTTAACGCCCAACTTATCAACCAACAAATCGTGGACAAAGGTATCTGCGCTTTGTTTTGCAAATTGAGCGTTAAAGCGCACGGCAAGCAGCCTGTCTACACCCTGCTGGCTTAGTAATTCATATTTTTCTCGAAGTGGGCTGATACGTGCGGGTGCCTTTTCTGGCGTGAAAACTTCCTCTGGCTGCGGTTCAAAAACCATCACAGTGGCAGGCAACGACAGCGAGCTCGCTTTCTCCATCACATTAGCGAGTACCGCCTGATGGCCTCTATGTACGCCATCAAACTTGCCAATAGTGAGAATACACCCCTTATGGTGAGGTTTTACATTATTTAGCCCGCGGATAAATTCCACTGTTAACCACTACCTTTTTAACTGCTAGAAATTCAAAGCTCGCGATTATAGCTGACCCCGCCCGAATTACCAAGCGCCGTGCCAAGGAGAAAAACGCCGCAGCAATCAGGCAAATTCCCACACCGAAGGAATCAATTTTCACGATTCTCGCCCTTATCCTCGCTATTTATTCTCCACCACTTCGAAAATGCCGAGGTCTCATTCCCAAAAGCACCATGGTAGTAAGAAAGCCGCCAACGGATAACAAAATGGTTAGCCCCACATCTATCATTTGCTCAAAGAGAGCCAGGTCGAAAAACGCGAGTCCACGGTCGCGATAATAAATTAACGCTCCCATGACGGTGCTTGCTATCACAACACGGGCGATAAACAGTAGTGAAGTTCTACTTAGCTCGAACACACCTTGCTTTCGCAATGTGATATACAGCAGCGCTGCATTTAGCGTGGCTGACATACTCGTTGCAATAGCTAATCCGACATACCCAAATGGAATGGCAAAAATGAGGTTAAACACCATGTTGGCAATCATGCACCATATACCAAACCTAACGGGCGTTTTTGTATCTTGGCGGGAATAAAATCCCGGAGCCAGTACCTTCACCAACATAAAGCTTATTAAGCCAAAAGAGTAAGCGGTGAGTGAATAAGAGGCCATAATAGCGGTTTCTGCGGTAAATGCGCCCCGCTGAAAAATCACGGTCAGTATAGGACGTGCCATCGTACCCAGGCCTACCGCCGCGGGTATGCCTAACAAACACACCATTCTAAACGCCCAATCAATATTCGCGGCGAATGCTTTTGGGTTATTGGTGACGTGATTTCGAGATAGCGTGGGCAGAATGACAGTGGCAATAGCGATTCCGAATAAACCCAGTGGGAACTCGAGTAACCTGTCGGAATAATATAACCAGCTGATGGAGCCGGTCACTAAAAAGCTGGCGATGAATGTATCGAACAATAAATTAATTTGGCCAACCGAAACGCCGAATAATGCGGGGATCATCAGGGTGCGTACTTTAACCACGTTCTCGTCGTGCCAACCCCATTTGGGTTTTACCAATAGGCCTGCTCTAAATAAAAACGGCAGCTGAAAAAGAAACTGTACTATGCCACCAATAAATACGCCCCACGCAAGAGCAAAGGCGGGTTGGGACATACTAGGCGATAGGTATATGGCGCAGGCGATAATACATACATTCAGAAGTACGGGGGTAAACGCAGCAACGGCAAATTTATTTAATGTATTTAAAGTGGCACCAGAAAGCCCCGTTAATGAAATGAAGGCGAGGTATGGGAAAGTAATTTTGAGCATGGCTGAAGCAAGTTCAAATTTATCCCCCGCTTCATCACCCTGTAGCCAAGCAACAAACCAGCCGGTGCCAAATAATGCAGCAAGTACAGGCGATGCAATAATGCCCACAATAGAGACAATAAAAACAATTCCACCAAGGGTGCCGCTAACTTTTGCGACAAATTCTCGTAGTTCTTTCTTATCATCATTGTTGTGAACTTCTGTGAGCACGGGGATGAACGCTTGGGCAAATGCGCCTTCAGCAAAAAGCCGTCGTAGAAAATTTGGAATTTTATTGACAAAGAAAAATACATCGGCGGCTGCCCCATCACCCATTAGTTTTGCAACGACAACGTCTCGTACAAGACCTAAAACCCGTGAAACTAGGGTCATTACACTGACTATTAAGCCTGATTTGATTAACTTCCGTGACACGTGTGCTTTCCGATAGAGTAAACGAAGGGGGGTGAGCGGATCATGATAACCAAAGGCGCTAGCAGGTGAAATGATTTATTCAAAATAGTTGTGCATTTCTACGTATTTTATTGCTATAATCCGCGCCCGTTATGGGATGCAATGTTTAGGCATAGCTTTCGCGATGAATGCGCAACGTGTTGAGCACATTTACTGTATTTAGCAGAGACTGTGTTTAATAGATTGTGCTTTCAAAATAGCCATCGATTTACATCGTTAAATCGTTTGACAATTTAGCGATTGGTAGGCACAATCCGCACCCTCGTTTTTGACATGAATTTATTTGGGAGTTACACCTTGGCTAACATTAAGTCTGCTAAGAAACGTGCAATCCAAGCCGAAAAGCGTCGTCAGCACAACGCTAGCCGTCGTTCAATGACTCGTACAAGCATCAAAAAAGTAGTTGCTGCTATCGCTAATGGCGATAAAGAAGGTGCACAAGCTGCATTATCTGCTGCTACTCCAGTACTTGACAGAATGGCTACTAAAGGCTTGATTCACAAAAATAAAGCTGCTCGTCACAAGAGTCGCCTAGCTGCGCAAATTAAAGCACTAGGTTAATCTATACGATTAGCAATTAAAAAGCGCCCTTGGGCGCTTTTTTTATGTCTGCATTTTTTGTCTACCTGCTTTTTACATCTATATGCACTCGCTCCCTATCCCACTAACTCATTTTTCTTATTGTACTTGCTGGTGCAATGCGCATTACCCAGTGCAATATCGCCCAAGGCCAGCTAGGCACGAAAGCATTTGCCTTTTCTTTTTCTATTGCCTTAACCATTGCCCGACAACCCACATCGGTATCAACGATAAAGGGGACTTTCTCTACTTTTTCATTGATTTCACTGCGAATAAAGCCTGGATGAATACAGGTGACTTTAATCGGCGTGTTCATCACATCCATGCGTATTCCTTCAGACAGTGATGTAAGGCCGGCTTTGGTGGCTGCATACACGGTCATGGCACGCCTAAAGCCTCTCACCGCGCTGATTGAAGAGATCGTCACTAGGTGTCCACTGTTCTGCGCTCTGAATATCGCCATCGCCGCCTCGCATTGTGCTAACGCTGACACAAAGTTGGTGGTAGCAGTTTGTTTATTCGCGTGAAAATAGCCCGTTCCTACAGATGCTCCCTTCCCCATACCGGCATTAACAATAACTCTGTCAAGGCGTCCTAAATCTTGTTTAAACGCATCAAAAACCTCAAAGACAGCGTCGTGATCATTAACGTCTAAAGAACGAATAAACACATTGATATCTGGGTTAAGTTCGAGTAATTCTGCTTTTAGCGTTTCAAGGTTTTCATAGCGCCTAGCGCACAACGCTAAGTTTCGACCTTGTTTGGCAAACTCAATGGCCATCCCTTTACCAAGCCCAGAGCTTGCCCCGGTGATCAGAATATTTTCTCTTATAGTCATTATTTTTTTCCTGATGCTTTTATGGCCTTATTGCAGCGCCACAGTAAGTAATGAATAAATACCCAAAAACGCTTAAACGCTGGGTTGTTAGTTTGTCCGTGATGGTAACGATAATAAATTTGCTGAGCGATCCCCGCTAAACGGAAAAGCCCATACACCTCGTAAAACGTGAAGTCTTCTACGTCAATATCCATCTTCTCGCAGTAGTAGGCGACAACTTGCTTGCGGGTAAACATCCCTTCTAAGTGTGTGGGCTGACGACGAGTAGATTGGGCTAAAAAGTCATCATCGGCATCAACCCAATAGGCTAGCGAATTTCCCAAATCCATAAGCGGATCGCCTAGGGTTGCTAATTCCCAATCAAGCACCCCAATAATGTCAGTGTAGTTATTTGGGTTAAGTACAACATTGTCGAAGCGGAAGTCATTGTGGGTAATACATATACGCTCCTTGTCAGGCATGTGCCTTTCAAGCCAGTGCATTACCTTTTTACCTGAGGGTACATTCCACGTTTTCGCTTTGCTGTAGCGCTCACTCCAGCCGCTAATTTGTCGCTCAATATAGCCCTTTCCTTTACCTAAGTGAGATAAACCGGCTTTCTCATGGTCTACCTTATGAAGCTCTATTAAGCTATCGAGCACATTGGTGCACAGCTGAGCCGTTTGTGCTTTTGTTGTGTTCAAATCTCGAGGTAGATTTTTGCGAGGTATAATGCCAGTGAACTTTTCCATCAGGTAAAAATCGGCACCAATAACCGATTCATCTTCACAATAGGCGTACATGGTTGGCACATAACGATACACCGGTTTCAGCGCTCGCTGAAGTTTATACTCTCGCTCCATATCGTGAGCACCTTTTGCTTTTGTGCCCGCCGGGCCTCTTCGCAAAATCATCGATGTATTGGGGTAATCTAAGCAGTAAGTCCAGTTAGACGCTCCACCTGCATACTGCGTTATTGCAGGCTTGGTTTCACAGCCATTACAACGGGCTTTTATGGTGTCATCGAGATTATCTTTGAGCCAACGATTTACCGTCTCTGCGCTTAGCTCTTCACCACTTCGCACTTGTTGTGCTTTATCTACAACGCCTTGGTTCATTCTTTCTCCGCTTTACACAGGTTAATGCTTTGCCGTTTTCGAGCTTTTGCATAAAGGACGTTAGCTGTCTCGCTTGTCCATCACTTGCTTCATGGTCTTTGTTTGCGACAGCATCATTTTTAAATAACGTTTTGATGACAACAGCTTTTTCAACAAAAAGGCGCGCTTACCTTCTTTGTGGGTCAAAATAAGAAACTGCTTAGCGTTTACTTGCTGGTAAATACTTTGCGCTACATCCTCTTTGCTCATGTCGGCTTTGGCGAAAAGTTTATTAAGCATTTTATGTGATGCAGGGTTGGCACTTCGCATCGACTCATCAAGATGAGTCTTGAAAAAACTGGGGCAAACCACACTCACCCCAATGTTATCTGGCGCAAGTTCCAACTTCATTGTTTCAGAGAAGGCCACCACCGCCGCTTTCATGGCGTTGTAACTGCCCATATAAGGGATTGGCGTTATTCCGGCCTGCGAGGCAATATTAACGAAGTAACCGTGCCCCTGCGTTTGCATCAGGGGCAACAGCGCCCTACTCACTCGCACCATGCCTAACATATTAATATCGAATACCCATTGCCATTGCTCTGGCGTTTCATCAAGTAAGCTGCCGCCGGTGGCTACGCCTGCGTTATTAAATACGTAGTCTATACCCTGCCACTTGGCGCTTATTGTGCTGGCAAGTTCATTCACATTCGTTTCAGATGTGATATCGCAGGTAACGTAAAAGGCGTCGGCTCCTATTGAGGTAAGTGCCTCAACGGTCTCATTGCCGCGAGCCTGATTGATGTCGGCAATACAAATTTTTACCCCTTTATGCTTTTCAGCCCACTTAATGGCAAGTGCTTTGCCCAGTCCGGTGGCTCCACCGGTGATGACGATACGCATAATAGTTCTGCTCTTTATTGTTATCTTTATTGAATATTAAGCTCTGAGTTTACCTTTTTTACCGGTGGATTCAAAAGTTCCGGTCTAATCAGCCGCGAACACCTAATACGACCACTGTAAAATAAGTGACAAAAAAGTATGTCAAAAACGTCACATTAGGCTGCTAGTGTTTGCAAAAAAACGAGAGAAGCTATGTTTACTGTAAACGACGTTTTAAACAAACATTACCCTCAGGTTGCGAACAATCCTCTTTTATTCAAATCGCTGTCTTTCGCACTAAGCCACCTTTTACACGAAAAAGACATTCAGGCGTTTGGCGACACGTACCCGCATTACAATGATATTGATTTTGTTGAGCAAGTACTGGCGTATTTTAACGTCAGCTATTCTGCGAGAGACATCGAGAAAGAGCGAATCCCGAGTGAAGGTCGCGTGGTGATAATTGCAAACCATCCCATTGGCTCTCTTGATGCGCTTGCATTAATTAAACTCGTAAGTGAAGTTCGACACGATTTAAAAGTAGTCGCAAATGAAATGCTTATGGCCATTGAACCACTGCACAGCATGTTGCTACCTGTGAACAATATGGAGGGCGGAACCCCAAAGCAGCATTTGTCCGCCATTCACCATCATTTATCACAGGAAGGTGCCGTATTAATCTTTCCCGCTGGAGAAGTCTCCAGACTCAGACCTCAAGGGGTACGTGACACGCGCTGGCATTCAGGTTTTTTGCGCATTGCCCGTCACGCTAAAGCCCCTATTCTTCCCGTGTATATCGATGCTAAAAATAGCCCTCTTTTTTATGGCGTGTCTATGATTTACAAGCCGTTGGCTACTGCGCTACTCGTGAAAGAAATGTTTAAGCAGCGGCGCAAACATTTACCCATCCGTGTTGGGGAACTCATTGCGTTTGAGTCTTATCAACAGCCAACCCTAGCACTAAAAGAAAAAGTGAAGTTGTTTAAACGACATCTTTATCGCATAGGCAATAACAAAAAGGGCGTATTCGAAACCCAAGCTGCTATTGCAATGCCAGAGGACAGAAAAGAGCTCTCACGGGCTGTTCGCGCCTGTGAACATTTGGGGCAAACGGCCGATGGAAAGTCGATTTATCTTTATCAGCATACTCATTGCTCTCCCATTATGCGTGAGATAGGACGTCTGCGAGAAATAGCATTTAGAGCTGTTGGAGAAGGCACTAATAAGCGACGAGACATAGACCAGTACGACTCTCACTACTATCACCTAGTGCTGTGGGATGATCGCGACTTAGAGATTGTGGGTGCCTATCGTTTCGGTGACGCCCAAGCGCTTAGCGAAGAAGGCCACCCAACGGGATTGTACTCCGCTACGCTGTTTGATTACGGCGAAAATAATGAAGCTCTCTTTGAGCACGGCCTGGAGTTAGGTCGAAGTTTTATACAACCTCGATATTGGGGAAAGCGCAGCCTCGACTATCTGTGGTTCGGCATTGGCGTTTTTCTTAGTCGCTATCCAAAGTACCGCTATTTGTTCGGGGCAGTGTCATTAAGCAATGCCTATCCTGATACTGCTAAAGATCTTTTAGTGCAGTTCTACTCAACATACTTTCCGGCTAAGTTCGGCAGTGTTACGTGTAAACAACCTTTTTGCCCCGCAAGAGAGCCTTTGCATGTGTTTACAGGTGACGATTACAAAGCCGAATTCACTATACTTAAGCACCTACTCGCTAATATGGGCGTAAATGTACCCACGCTGTATAAGCAGTATTCAGAAATAGCGAAAGCCGATGGTGTCGCCTTTTTAGGGTTTAACGTTGACCCAGATTTTAACGACTGTATAGATGGTCTTGTGGTGGTTGATGCAATGGCAATTACTGAAAAAAAACGCAAACGATATTTATGCCACGATGAGCTAAAGGCAACGGCTTGAATACAGTTTAATAGAATGAAATATCCGTTAGGTCGTTGGCATTTAATACCATACATTGATATAACAAGGCCTGATGTAATGTTTTGTCACTGTGAAGTGCGTAGCTTAGGGCCTTATATGATAAAAATAATTGTACTTATTCCACTTATTCTTTCTCTGCTGTGGTTCGGCTACCTGCAGGCAAACAAATATTCACTAGAGCAAGGTAAGCAAGGCTTTCTCTATATTCTTGTGCTAAGTGGCGTTATCGCATTATTTTATACCGTGATGATATTCTTAACCCATTAGCGCGCCATTTAAACACCTTTTCGCCATTTAAGCCTTACCTCATTGGGCTCAGCACCGCATGTCAGACAACGGCGAACGGCGCTCTTAGGGCTGCTTACAAGCTAATAACTAGTGCGCCGCGACATTTCTTGGCTTTTGGCTTCCGGCTTTTAGTTTCTAAATTCCCCCTCACTTTATTTATTTTTTATCTATTTCGCACCGCCGATAGTGGCGGTTTACTTCACATCAACGCTGATAATTTCGTTGTTGTGAACTTTGCCACCAGCATGGCGTAGTCATCTATATAAAAATGTTTAATCAACACATTGCTCTTCATCTCGGTCATTCAAGCAGTTCAGCGAAGCGGTTCACTGAAATAGGGCTTGGAACGGCTGATAAAGAAGCTTTAGCTTGCTGTGATGACTGTGAAACATAATCACCCGTTAAGGCTTTCCTATGGGGCGCAATATAAAAGGAACTATTGAATGTCTGATAAAATGAAATGCCCCATCGCCGGTGGTTACGAGGCCATCGAGAGTAAACGTATTGGCGGTGCAATAGGCACTCCTCCTATGAATGCGAATTGGTGGCCCGGTCAGCTACCTATTGAACTTCTGCACAGCCAATCTCCATCAGCAAACCCGCTAGGTGAGGATTTTGATTATCCCGCTGCGTTCGCATCTCTTGATTTAGACGCGGTAAAAAAAGATATTTTGGCACTTCTGACCACATCGCAAGATTTCTGGCCAGCGGATTACGGCAACTATGGCCCTCAGATGATTAGAATGGCGTGGCACTCTGCGGGTTCATACCGCGTATTCGACGGACGTGGAGGGTCGGCGCAGGGGCTACAGCGCTTTGCTCCTCTTTACTCTTGGGAAGACAACGGCAACATCGATAAGTCGATACGCCTATTACAGCCTATTAAGCTGAAGTACGGTGACAACATCTCGTGGGCAGATTTGATTATGCTAACGGGCAATCTTGCGTTAGAGCAGATGGGTTTCAAAACCTTTGGCTTTGGTGGCGGACGCATTGACTGCTGGGAGGCTGATGACGCCACCTATTGGGGCCCAGAAACTGAAATGGCCACTCAAGACAAGCGTTGGACAGGTGAGCCTGGTACCGAAGACTATGACCTAGAGAATCCGCTTGCTGCGTCTCGTCAGTCGCTTATTTATGTTCATCCAGAAGGCCCCTTTGGCAATATGGATCCTATTTCGTCAGCACAAGAAATTCGCATTACCTTTGGAAGAATGGGCATGAATGACGAAGAGACCGTTGCGCTTATTGCAGGCGGTCACGCGTTTGGTAAAAGTCACGGCGGCTCGGATAAATCGCATTTAGGCCCAGAACCAAGCGGAGCACCTATTGAAAACCAAGGCCTAGGCTGGTTAAACAGCAATGGCTCGGGCAATGCCCAGTACACCACCACAAATGGTATCGAGGGAGCATGGACATCAAACCCTACCCGCTGGGACCACGAATACTTAAAAAACTTGTTTAAATTTGAGTGGGAACAGACAGAGAGCCCGGCTGGAGGTAAAGCATGGCGTCCTAAAAATGGGGAAGCTGCTGACCTTATTCCTGACGCGCATGTGGAAGGACTTCGTCATCCACCCATGATGATGACTACCGACATTGCCCTTATCAAAGATCCTGCTTACCTAAAAATATGCGAGAAGTTTGTTGAGCAGCCAGAACTCCTCGACGACGCATTTGCCAAGGCGTGGTATAAATTAATTCATAGAGATATGGGGCCTAAAAACCGATTACTTGGCCCAGATGTGCCAGACGAAAGCCTTATTTGGCAAGATCCTATTCCAAAGTGCGACCATGAACTCATCGGTGAAGTGGACATTATTGCGCTTAAAGCCAGTATTCTTGCAACTGAGCACAGTATCTCTGCACTGGTGAGCACTGCATGGGCCTCTGCCTCAACGTTCAGAAAAACGGACCTGCGCGGCGGCGCGAATGGTGCACGAATTCAACTTGAGCCAATGATCAACTGGGAAGTCAACAACCCACGTCAACTTAAAGGCGTACTTGAGTCACTTAAAGAGATACAGAAAACCTTTAACGATGCACAAACAAGCAAACGAGTTTCTATTGCAGACCTTGTGGTATTAGCAGGTAGTGCCGCAATAGAAAAAGCAGCAAAAGAAGCAGGTGTTGACGTTACCGTACCTTTTGAACCCGGCCGAATGGACGCTACGCAAGAGCAAACCGACGAGCACAACATTTCGTTTCTTGAGCCTCATGCCGATGGCTTTAGAAACTATGTAAAAGGTAAGTATGGTGCAGATACTGAGCGCATGTTAATCGACAGAGCCCACCTCCTTGACTTATCGGCTCCTGAACTCACTGCGTTAGTTGGCGGCCTCCGGGTTCTAGACACCAATTACGACGGTTCTAAACACGGTGTGTTTACGAAAAAACCAGGGGTATTAACCAATGACTTTTTTATCAACTTGCTAGATATCAATACTAAGTGGAAGCCAGTGACCGACGACAATGAATTGTTCGAAGGGAGCGATGTGGCCACGGGTGAGAAAAAGTGGTCTGCCACGCGGTGCGATCTTGTGTTTGGATCGAACTTACAGCTAAGAGCAGTGTGCGATGTATACGGTGCCTCAACAGGTCATGAAAAATTTGTTCATGCTTTCGTAAAAGCATGGCACAAAGTCATGATGCTAGACCGTTTTGAACTGCAAAACGAATGGTATCGCAAATAAGCGCTGCTTATTCGCTAACGCTATCATGCTAATAAAAAGCCTAGCCACAAGTCGCTGGGCTTTTTTTTCACCCGCTAGGATTCGCTTTTTTAAACAAGGATGAAATATCATAAGGTTATGACAACGTTTGATAATAACAATGTTCGGGTGCGGGGCTCTCGCGTTCACAACTTAAAAAGCATCAATGTAGATATTCCAAGAAACAAAATTGTGGCGTTTACTGGAATTTCCGGCTCGGGTAAGTCCTCTCTCGCTTTCGGCACTCTTTTCGCCGAAGCCCAGCACCGCTATTTAGATTCAGTATCACCCTACGCACGCCGATTGATAGACCAAGTTGAAACTCCCGACGTGGACAGTATTGAAGGTTTACCACCAGCAGTGGGACTGCATCAACAACGAGGCGCCCCGTCAATACGCTCATCGGTAGGCAGTATTACCACTATTTCTAATACCCTGCGCATACTGTATTCACGGGCAGGTGTTTATCCACAAGGGCAAAGCATTATTTATGCTGATGCCTTTTCACCGAACACGGTAGAAGGTGCCTGTGAAACATGTCATGGGATAGGTAGTGTATTTGATGTCACGCAAGAAAAGCTCGTGCCCGACCCTAATCTGACAATTAGAGAAGGCGCTATTGCAGCGTGGCCTGGGGCATGGCAAGGCAAAAACTTAGTCAGAGTTTTGCTATCACTTGATATTGACGTAGACGTTCCATGGAGCGATTTGCCCGTAAAAACCCAAGAGTGGATTTTATTCACCGATGAAACACCTCAAGTGCCAGTTTATCGACATTACAACTTAGCGCAGACACGTAACGCATTTGCTGAGGGTGAGCCTGCCAGCTACAAAGGAAAATTTGTCGGTGCAAGACGCTATGTGCTTGATACGTTTAAATCTACTCAGAAAGAAAAGATAAAACAGCGTATTGCAGAATACTTAGATGTGTCTATATGTCCTAGATGTGCGGGCAAAAAACTTAAAGCGTCGTCCCTTTCCGTAACAATCTGCAACCTGGATATCATCGAGTTTTCTCGTCTATCGCTTAGCGATGTAGTGACTCATTTAACTACCTTATTGAACACTGTAGATAGTCAAAGTAACGAACGCGCTATGGTGGTCCGTAATTTAGCCAGCGATATTATTGCCCGTATTGTACCTATAATATCTCTTGGCCTTGGCTACCTCTCGTTAGAGCGCAGCACCACCACCGTCTCTGGTGGTGAATTACAGCGCTTGAGGTTGGCGACTCAAATTAAATCTAAATTATTTGGTGTGGTTTACATCATGGATGAGCCCTCTTCCGGATTACACCCTCATGATGTGAATGCACTACTCAGTGCTTTTAGTGAATTGGTAGATGCCGGAAATACGGTTTTCGTCGTAGAACATAACTTGCGCGTTATACAGCATGCAGATTGGGTAGTAGATATTGGCCCACATGCGGGTGTGAGTGGCGGAGAGCTCATATTTAGCGGGCCTGCTGAAAAGCTCAAAGACGCATCCGACTCTATAACGTCTCGCTTTTTGTTTGACGACTCTCTTGCGCTGGCTCACTTCAATAGAGAACCCACGGGATGGCTTTCGCTAGCAAATATTAATAAAAACAACCTGAACGACTTTCACTGTGACTTTCCTCTCGGCACTATCACCACGGTAACCGGCGTGTCGGGCTCTGGAAAGTCGAGCCTAGTTAGCCATGCATTGGTAGAGCTGGTAAAGCAAGCTATTGGTTCTGACAGATCGCAAAGTACGCCAGCAGGTAAAGACCTGAATGAATCTTCACTGTTAAGAGGTAGCGAGGAAACGCCTGTTGAAGGAACGATAGCGAGTGGCATAGACCGAGTTAAACGGTTAGTTGTTGTTAATCAGGCGCCAATAGGTAGAACGCCGCGTTCCAACCTAGCAACCTATACGGGGCTTTTTGACCACGTTAGAAAACTATTTGCAGCGACAGAGCTTGCGAAGAAACGTCGCTATGACGCAGGACGCTTTTCATTTAATACCACAAAGGGGCGTTGTGAAAATTGTGAGGGCGTTGGCTTTGTATCGGTAGAACTTCTGTTTATGCCCAGCGTCTATTCGCCTTGCCCAGTGTGCGACACCAAACGGTACAATGAAGACACCCTTGCTATAACTTGGAATGATTTATCGATATCAGATGTATTGTCGCTTACTGTGTCTGAAGCGCATTTTATATTTGCTGACGAGCCGCCAGTTTATCGCGCTCTTGATGCACTTCAAAAAGTGGGGCTTGGCTATTTGCGCCTTGGCCAGCCTGCGACGGAATTATCAGGCGGAGAAGCGCAAAGGATAAAACTTGCAACTGAACTAAAACGCGCTGAAAAAAAGCATACACTTTATGTGCTTGATGAGCCTACCACGGGCCTTCACCCTGCGGATATCAGCTTGTTAATGAAACACTTAAATGCATTAGTCGATGAAGGCAGTAGCGTGATAATGGTAGAACACAATATGCAGGTGGCATCAGCGAGTGACTACGTGATTGACATCGGCCCAGGAGCGGGCGATGAAGGCGGTACGGTGGTGGCGCAAGGAACGCCTCGCGAAGTGGCTAAAAGCGCTTTGAGCAAAACCGCACCATTTTTGAAATAGAGGGGTGTAATATAGCGATCACTTTTTATTTAAACGTGATAGCAGTATTTAAATACACTCGACCTAAACGAGATTGATGTCGTCATAAAGAAAATGTCTTTATGTCAACGTATTTCAGGGCGGGACACTATTTAGGACGGGTCACAAACATAAAAAAGGGGCACTAATTGGTGCCCCTTTTGGTATTAAACTTATTTTTTAGTACGCGTTATACGCTTTCTGCAATGGTAACGTCTGCTTGAGAACGAAGCGCTTCAATGTACTGCTCGTACAAACGCTGTCCTTTCATCTGGCCGAGACGCTCTTTAAGACTATTGCCTAACTCAGCTTCAAGTACCGGTGCTGCATTAACCCCTTCTAGCTGAACTACCGCAACGTCACCATTCATGGTGGTTGCCACGTCAACACTTCCCTCACCTTCAGGCGCTAGAGCAAACAAGGTCTCAACAACCGCAGCAGCCAACGTGCCACCGTTTCTAGGAACAGCCTTTGCCGTTTCCCACGTCGCAGACTTTTCAGATAAAAGCGCTGATACATCTTCACCTGCTCTTACTTTCACAGCAACATCTGAAGCCCAAGCCTGTGCAGCTTCTCTTGCCTTCGTTGATTTTACTGAAGCGGTAATACTGTCGCGTACTTCATCAAGTGACTGAGTGCGCTGTGGCTCATGCTCAATAACTCGAATCGCAACAATGTTTTCATCATCTAACTCAATGATGTCGCTGTTAAGACGCTCTTCGATAAGTTCTGAAGAAAAGGCGTCGTCTAATAGCGCGGGCAGGTTCAACTCTTCTGGTGCCGTATTGCGACTGAATAACGCTGTTTCTTGAACTGGAAGATTAACCGCGTTTGCTGCATCTTCTAGTGTGTCAGGTACTTCAAACGCTATCTCTGCCAATGTATTTTGAAGCTCAAAATACTTTTCCATTGCCTGGTCATAGAGTAACGACTCGCGGATATCACTGGCTACTTCTTCAAATGATTTAGTTTGCGCTTCATTGATATCAGTCAGTTTGATGATGTGGAAACCAAAATCCGTTTCAACAATATCAGACACGTCGCCTACGCTATCTAATGCAAATGCCGCTTCATCAAATTCAGCGTCCATCATTTCTGGCGTAATAAAGTCTAAGTCACCACCATTTTCAGCAGAAAAAGTATCGTCTGAATTTTCTGATGCCAGTGTGGCAAAGTCAGCACCATTATCAAGCTGGGCTTTTAGTGCCTCTATTTCCGCTCTTGCAGCATCAACATCATCACCTGATTCGATCAAAATATGAGAAACGCGGCGTTCTTCTTCTTTACCGTAGCTCGGTAAATTCGCTTCGTAATAAGTACGAACCGCATCATCGTCTACAGACACTCTACCTTTAAGGTCTTCTACACTTAACTTCACATAAGCAAGCTTAACTTTTTCTTCGGTATCAAACGATGCAATGTTGTTGTTATAAAACGTTTCAATGTCGGCTTCAGACACTTCTACCGAATCTGCAAAGCTAGCAGCGCTTACCATTAGGTATTTTGCGTCGCGAGTTTGGCGTTGAAGCATGTTTGCCTCTTCCACTTCACTATCTAGTGCAAAGGCTGAGGTAGTCAGTGCAGCAGCCAACTGATTTTGTGTCATCTGAATGCGAAGGTAATTACGAAAATCTGCAGGTGAGAAACCGTTTTGACGAAGGATGGTTTGAAAACGTTCGTTATCAAATTGACCGCCAAATTGAAATTCTGGCATTTGCACTATGGTTTCGCGAATTTGTTCATCGCTTACACGCAAGCCAATTTCTGATGCTTGTTGCTGAATTAGCTTTTCTGAAATTAAGCGGTCCAACGCACTGCGTCTAAAGTTTGCAAGATACTCTTCACTGGAAAATAGCTGAGCTACGCTTTCGCCAAACTGTGATTCCATTTGCGCGCGCTGATTTTGATACGCACGGTCTAGTTCTTGGGCCGAGATTTCTTCGCCATTTACCGTAGCCACTGCAGACGTGCCTGGCGATGTGAGGTAACTTCCTACACCAGCAAATACGAAACTCAAAACGATTAGCGCAATGATTGCCATCGCCCATGGGCCTTGAGAACCTTCTCTGATTCTTTCTAGCATGATTATTCTTCAACTCCGTTGCTTACTACTGATACCTGACAATACCTTTTCGCAAAGCGATGTAATAGCTGTCACTGGTAAAATAAGCGATGATTATAACCTAATGCCGATGAAGATAAACGACCTAAAACAAACTAATCTGTGTGTTTCTAAGACTTTCTTATCAGGCTTAGTGCAAGGTAAACGTTATTCGCGGCGGGGTTATCAATTATGTTGTGTACAAATAAAAAAGGCGATGGACTAGCCATCGCCTTTTTCTATATTTTTTGACTTAGTTACAAGCGTCTTTCAGAGCTTTACCGGCTTTGAAAGATGGAACTTTCGCAGCTGAAATCTGAATAGTCTCACCAGTTTGTGGATTACGGCCACTGCGAGCTGAACGTTCGCGAACTGAGAAAGTGCCAAAGCCCACTAGTGCTACTTGGTCGCCGTCTTTAAGCGCCGCAGTTACTGAGTCAGTGAATGCGTCAAGTGCGCGCCCAGCAGCTGCTTTAGAAATATCTGCACCAGCAGCAATTTGGTCGATAAGTTGAGACTTGTTCACTATTTTGATCCCCTTCAATTGTTATTATACTGTTTGTCCAAAAAATTGGTTTGGACGTTATAACAAGCTTGATCGTTAACATCAAGCATCTGTCACAATTAATTAACTTTTAAAATAACCGCTGCAATCCCTTTTGTGGCAAGGCTTTAAGCGATAACCATTTTAAGGTAACACAACTTTTCGGTCTTGAAAGCCCTAATTTTAAAAAAAACGGCAATTCTTTAATTTTACGTACATTTTTTAATCAAAAAGTACAAGAAAATGGCTACAACCCTTTAAAATTAAGCATTGTAGCCATTACTATTTACGATTTCTTTTCTACCTTAAAACTTTCCACTGGCTCCTGAAGTGCAATGTCGAGGACGTCATCAATCCATTTTACTGGGTGAATCGCCAAATCTTTTTTCACGTTATCAGGAATTTCTTCCAAATCACGTTCATTGTCTTTAGGAATAATGACCGTTTTAATACCGCCTCGGTGAGCAGCTAGCAGCTTCTCTTTTAGACCACCGATGGCAAGTACTTCACCACGTAGCGTTATTTCACCCGTCATGGCAACCTCACACTTCACTGGATTGCCAGTGAGTGACGACACCAACGCAGTACACATGGCGATACCGGCACTTGGACCATCTTTCGGTGTAGCACCTTCCGGCACGTGTACGTGAATATCCCGTTTTTCATAGAAGTCTTCGTTAATACGAAGCTTTTCTGCACGGCTTCTTACCACCGTCATGGCGGCCTTGATTGACTCTTGCATTACGTCGCCAAGAGAGCCTGTAGAGGTCATTTTCCCCTTACCTGGCACCGATGTAGTCTCAATGGTAAGTAAATCGCCACCAACTTGAGTCCACGCCAAACCAGTCACTTGACCAATCTGGTTGTCTTTATCGGCCTTACCGTAGTCAAAGCGTTGAACGCCAAGATAATCTTTTAGATTATCCTGAGTGACAGACACTTTATCTTTGTTCTTTTTAAGAAGAACGTCTTTCACCGCTTTGCGGCACACCTTGGAAATCTCACGCTCTAAGCTACGTACACCCGCTTCTCGTGTGTAATAGCGAATCATGCCGATAACCGCAGAGTCAGTAATTTCAAGCTCTTTGGCTTTAAGGCCATTGCGCTCCATCTGCTTACCAATTAAATGGTTTTTCGCAATGTTCAACTTTTCATCTTCGGTGTAACCAGACAGACGGATAACTTCCATACGATCCAGTAATGGACCCGGAATATTCATGCTGTTCGATGTAGCCACAAACATCACATCAGAGAGATCGTAATCCACTTCTAGATAGTGATCGCTGAAACTGTTGTTCTGCTCTGGGTCGAGCACTTCTAACAAAGCTGATGCCGGGTCGCCGCGCATGTCAGATGAAATCTTGTCGATTTCATCAAGCAAAAATAGCGGGTTCTTCACCCCAACTTTCGCCATTTTTTGAACTAATTTACCGGGCAGTGAGCCGATGTAAGTTCGACGATGGCCTCGAATTTCTGCCTCATCTCTCACGCCGCCTAGTGCCATACGCACATACTTTCTGCCAGTTGCTTTAGCTACAGACTGACCCAGTGATGTTTTACCTACACCAGGAGGACCTACTAAGCACAAAATGGGACCTTTCAGCTTTTTAACGCGTTGCTGAACGGCTAGATACTCAAGAATACGTTCTTTGACCTTCTCAAGACCGTAATGATCTTCATTGAGCACTTCTTCAGCTTTTGCTAAATCTCTTTTCACAGGAGAACGTTTGTTCCATGGAACGTTCGTTAACCATTCAATGTAGCTGCGAAGCACGGTAGCCTCTGCAGACATGGGAGACATCATCTTCAGCTTTTGAAGTTCTGATTTCGCTTTGTCTTCTGCTTCTTTAGGCATTTTGGCGTCAGCAATCTTTTTCGCTAGCGCTTCAAATTCGTCAGGTGCATCGTCTAGCTCGCCAAGCTCTTTTTGAATGGCTTTCATTTGCTCATTCAAATAATATTCGCGCTGGCTTTTCTCCATCTGTTTCTTAACGCGGGTACGAATTTTCTTCTCTACCTGCAACAGATCGATTTCGCCTTCCATAAGCGCCATCAAGTATTCAAGACGCTCGTTAACGCTTTGCATCTCTAATACTTTTTGCTTTTCCGTCAGCTTAAGCGGCATGTGAGCTGCCATAGTATCAGCTAAACGTGCTGCGTCTTCGATACCGTTTAGTGAAGTGAGTACTTCAGGCGGTATCTTTTTATTCAGCTTTACATAACCTTCAAACTGAGAGACTGCAGAGCGAATGAGAACTTCCTGCTCACTCTCTTCGATTTCTTCATCATCAATTTGGTCAACGGCAGCAACGAAATAAGGATCGGCTTGTTTATAGCTTTCGATCTGGCCGCGAACACTACCTTCAACTAGAACTTTCACCGTTCCGTCCGGTAATTTTAAAAGCTGTAAAATAGTCGCTATAGTACCTACTGTGTAGATATCATCAGATTCAGGCTCATCAACGCCGGCATCTTTTTGTGCTACTAAGAAAATTTGTTTGTCGTTTTCCATTGCTGCTTCTAGGCAGCGGATAGATTTTTCACGCCCTACAAAAAGGGGTATGACCATATGCGGGTATACGACCACGTCCCGCAGGGCAAGCACAGGAATTTCAATGCGATTTTCACGCTCAACTGTCATACTTGTTCTCAATTTATTTCCGATGTCGTTTTATATGGGGATGTAAGAGCAAACTTCAATCAAAACTTATTAAAGTGCGTTAATTCCTTACCATCCCTCACCTTTTGCTTCTACACAAAGCAAATTAGATACGTGAATTAGATATTATCGATTACATTGCGTCGCGTTTATCATTAGCTCACACAAATACCATTATCGATTTTTGCGCTTAAGGCAATAGGCAGAGGGCAGATCTATATCAAAGGATGGACTTTATCGTGCTGTTAGCTCAAATAACAGACAGCTTAGCGGGCATAGCGCCGAAAATTGGTCGCGGCGGCGAAGGCTCAAATAGGCTAAGGCTTAAATATCAATGCAAAATAATGTGCTAGAAACAAAAAAGGCCCCGAAGGGCCTTTTATCAACAAATTTATCGCTATTCTGATGCTGCTTTTTTCTCATTACTGTCGTAAATCAAAATAGGTTTAGACTCGCCGCGTATCACAGTTTCATCTATCACCACTTTACTCACATCGTCGGTAGACGGAAGATCGTACATTGTCTCGAGCAACACAGCCTCAACAATAGAACGAAGCCCACGGGCACCGGTTTTACGCTCCATCGCCTTCTTCGCAATAGCGTTTAACGCGTCTTCACGGAACTCTAGCTCAACGTCTTCCATCGAGAAAAGTGCACCGTATTGCTTAGTTATCGCGTTCTTCGGCTCGCGAAGAATTTGAATAAGTGCTTCTTCGTTTAGCTCCTCTAAGCTTGTTACTACAGGTAAACGACCGATAAATTCTGGAATTAATCCGTACTTCACCAAGTCTTCTGGCTCAACTTGCTTAAACAGCTCACTTATTTGCTGACCGTTTCCTTTCGACTTAACCGTCGCACCAAAACCTATACCGGTGTCTTTTTGTGCACGTTGCTCAATCACTTTATCAAGACCGGCAAACGCACCACCACAGATGAACAAGATTTTGGACGTATCTACCTGCAAGAACTCTTGTTGAGGGTGCTTTCTTCCGCCTTGTGGGGGAACAGAAGCTACTGTGCCCTCAATAAGCTTCAACAGCGCTTGCTGTACACCTTCGCCAGACACATCTCGTGTAATTGACGGGTTGTCTGACTTACGAGAGATCTTGTCTATTTCATCAATGTAGACAATACCGCGTTGGGCTTTTTCTACATCGTAGTCGCATTTTTGTAAAAGCTTCTGAATTATATTTTCAACGTCTTCACCCACATAACCCGCTTCGGTTAGCGTGGTAGCATCGGCCATGGTAAATGGAACGTCTAACAATCGCGCTAGTGTTTCAGCAAGAAGTGTTTTACCGCTTCCCGTTGGACCGATAAGAAGAATATTACTTTTACCAAGCTCTACGCCATCGTGAACATCACCATTGCGCAAGCGCTTGTAGTGGTTATAAACCGCTACAGAAAGTACTTTTTTAGCGTGGTCCTGCCCTATCACATAATCGTTAAGATGCTCGTGGATCTCGGCTGGTTTAGGTAAAGCATCCTGCTTTTGCTTAGGCGCAATTTCCTTGATTTCTTCGCGAATGATATCGTTACATAACTCAACACACTCGTCGCAAATGAATACCGACGGGCCTGCTATTAACTTTCTCACTTCGTGCTGGCTTTTGCCACAAAACGAGCAGTACAGTAGCTTGTTATCACCGTCACCGCTTTGCTTATCACTCATTACTTTTGCCTCTGCCTTGCCTGAGCCACACACTAAATCACACGATATTTTGGCTCAGATTTACTATAACTATACTACTTCGTTGCAGCAACGTCAGAACGGTTTGCCAACACTTGGTCAACTAATCCATATTCTTTTGCATCAGATGCATTTAAGAAGTTATCACGATCTGTGTCTTTTGCTACTTTTTCGTAGTCTTGACCGGTATGTTCGGCCATTAGGCGATTTAATTTTTCTTTGATATAAAGAATTTCTTTCGCGTGTATCTCAAAATCTGATGCTTGGCCTTGGAATCCGCCGAGAGGTTGATGAATCATCACTCGAGAATTAGGTAGACAGTAGCGCTTGCCTTTGGCACCCGCTGAAAGCAAAAACGCTCCCATGCTAGCCGCTTGGCCCATACATACTGTGCTTACATCAGGCTTGATAAACTTCATGGTATCGTAAATTGCCATACCTGCTGAAACTGAACCGCCAGGAGAATTGATATAAAGGAAAATGTCTTTCTCTGGATTTTCCGCTTCTAAGAACAACATCTGCGCAACAATAAGGTTGGCCATGTGATCTTCAACTTGCCCCACTAAGAAAATAACATTTTCTTTTAATAGGCGAGAATAAATGTCGTAAGAGCGCTCACCTTTAGAGGTTTGCTCTACAACCATTGGAACAAGTGCATTCATAGGGTCAAACGGAGTGTTAGTCATAACTACCTTTATTATCTAGCGTTAAAAACAAAAATGCTCGGAAGGCTCCGAGCATTTAAGCAGTTGCTGACAAGTAATGTCAATCAGACAGTAAAAAATTACGCCTGTTTGTTCATTACCTCGTCAAAAGCCTTGGTTACTTCAGTAACTTTAGCTTGCTCAAGAACCCACTCGATAGCTTGCTCTTCTAGCGCAACGTTCTGCATTTGCTGCATTAGCTCTTGGTTGTTGTTGTAGTACTCTACAACTTCACTTGGATCTTCGTACGCTGATGCCGCTGTTTCGATCATCTCTTTTACGCGTTCTTCGTCAGCTTTAAGCTCGTTTTGCTTAATCACTTCACCTAGAAGTAGGCCAATTGAAACACGACGTTTCGCATTGTCTGTAAACAACTCAGCAGGCAGGTCTGGAAGATTTTGACCACCGCCCTGTTGGCTGAAACGCTGCTTCGCTTGCTCGCGAAGTGCATCGATTTCCTGATCGATAAGCGCCTGTGGAATGTCAATCTCGTTTGCATCTACTAGCTTAGAGATAACATCTTCTTTTACTTGTGCTTTAAGCGTTTGGTCTAACTCGCGCTGCATGTTCTTACGAACTTCTGCTTTAAGCGCATCAACGCCGCCTTCTTCAACACCGAATAGTGTTGCGAATTCTTCGTCTACTTTAGGCAGTGCCTGACCTTCAACTTTCTTAATTGTAGCCTGGAATACTGCATCTTTACCTTTCAGGTTTTCTGCGTGGTAGTCTTCCGGGAAAGTCACTTCAATAGTCACTTCGTCACCCGCTTTCGCGCCAACAAGTGGTTTTTCAAAGCCAGGGATCATACGTCCTTGACCAAGCTCTAATGAGAAGTCTTCCGCTTTTCCGCCTTCAAACTCTTCACCGTCGATAGTGCCTACGAAATCCATGACTACTTTGTCATCTTTCTTCGCTTTACGCTTAACTTCTTTCCAAGTCGCGTGCTGCTTCTGAAGCGTTTCCATCATGTTGTCTAAGTCTTCGTCAGTAATCTCTACTGCCGGCTTTTCAATCTCGATGTCGCTTACACCCTTCACTTCAACTTCAGGGTAAACTTCAAAAGACGCTGTAAATTCTAAATCTTTACCGTCTTCGTCTGTTGTTAAATCAAACTTCGGCATACCAGCAGGCTGAATTTTTTCTTGAATAACTGCTTGGTAGAAGTTTTGCTGCATGACTTCACCAGAAACTTCTTGGCGAACTGCTTGGCCGAAACGTTTTTTGATTACGCTTACTGGAACTTTGCCAGGACGGAAACCGTTGATGCGCTGTGTTTTCGCCAACTGCTGTAAACGTGACTTAACTGCTGAATCAACCGTGTCAGCTGGAACGGTGATAGTAAGACGGCGTTCTAAACCCTGGGTCGTCTCGACTGAAACTTGCATTATATTACCTCAACTATACGCCTTTTCAGGCGTTTTGTTTTCAATCCCCTCTCCCGTCATGCTTAATAAGCACATCACTCGGGGTAGAGGTCGTTAAAAATCGTTTATGGGTTCAAAGTTGCACAATCCAAATAAGAATTTAAGTGTGTAAACACGCAACTTGAAATAAACGTATTGGTTAAAAAAAGACGCGGTAGTATACAGCCGCACACTTTGAGAGTCGAGAGGCAAAAACACGCTTTTAACATCGTTTTGCGCAATAAACGCGCAGAAAGGCTGAATTATTGAAAATTCACGCAGAAAGCTACTAGAAATGATAGAAAAAGGGAAATAAAGCAGTGGTCGGTGAGACAGGATTTGAACCTGCGACCCCTTGTACCCAAAACAAGTGCGCTACCAAGCTGCGCCACTCACCGACAGTGTAACTGCTTTCGAAGCGTTTTTCCTCTGTGCCGTTACGGGGTGCGAATATTACTGACTTGCCCCCACCTCGTCAAACACTTTTTGAAATAAAAAAATCAACCGCTCATAAAGCGTGCATTATTGTGTTTTTTTATACAAACCGTATGCTTTTTGAACGTAAAATTGAGGTATTGGCCGTTGGTAAGCCGCAAAAACTTAAATACGCAGATGACTGGAAAGCATAAATAAAAAGCGCAAATGAAAAAAAGAATAGAAAGTAAATTAATAAGCGCACTTGATATCTGCTTTTCTTAATTAGACATTTTAGAAAAATGTCCTAAGTACTACTTTTAAGAAGTCACACTCTCAGTCTTTAGTCAAAAGCTCAGATTTACCGAAATAATAAACTGGTTTCATATATTGGTTTTGTGAAACAATAAGCAACACTCATTAATTACTTTATGAATTTGTGTTTATGACTGCTCACCTAATTGATGGCAAACTAATTGCCAAGCAAGTTCGCCAGCATGTTGCTTCTTACGTCGACTCATTAATAAAAGCGAAAAAGCGCCAACCCGGCTTGGCCGTGGTATTAGTTGGCAGTGACGCTGCCTCTCAAGTCTATGTATCGAATAAACGAAAGGCGTGTGAAGAAGTAGGATTTATATCTCGTTCTTTTGACCTTCCCTCAGACACCACAGAAGAAGCACTTCTTTCATTGGTAGATGAGCTTAACGAAGATAAAGAAATAGACGGTATTCTTGTTCAATTACCGTTGCCAGCAGGACTGAACGCTGAGCGTGTCTTAGAGCGCATTCACCCGCACAAAGATGTAGATGGATTTCATCCCTATAATATAGGCCGCTTAGCGCAACGGATACCGGCCCTTCGTCCTTGCACCCCTAAGGGCATAATGACAATGATTGAATCAACGAAGCGCCCGGTAAAAGGTTTAGACGCGGTCATTGTTGGCGCATCAAACATTGTTGGTCGCCCAATGAGTCTTGAGCTGTTGCTGGCGGGATGTACAGTAACCACTTGTCATAAGTTTACGCAAGACTTAAAGAATCATGTTCAGCGCGCTGACTTGCTGGTCGTTGCCGTGGGTAAGCCCAATTTCATTCCTGGTAGCTGGATAAAACCCGGCGCCATTGTTATTGATGTGGGTATCAATCGTGTAAGCGACGGTTCATTAATTGGTGATATCGAATTTGAGCAGGCAAAAGAGCGTGCTGGATGGATAACGCCAGTGCCTGGCGGCGTGGGCCCAATGACGGTAGCAAGCCTTATTGAAAACACGCTAGAGGCGTACGTAAAGTATCATTCTTAGCAGCATTCTTAGTAACATAATTGCGCTAGTTTCGCAACGCATACAACCTATGCGATGCTTTTAAGAAATGTCTCAACTTAGCGCTTCATAGAATGGCCTAGCTCATAGCTGGGCGTTTTCTTACAGCACACTCTTACAAACTTGATTGCTTCTTTACACTTGAGGCACATATTAGCGAACAGTGTTATTTGATGAAACCAGTTGAATCTTCAGGCGCTAAACAAGCGACACAGCACTCTAGTGATGAGAGCTCTGGTAACGAGCAATCTAGCGACAGCCACGCACACTACATAGAGGCCACTATGCAGTGGGTTGATGACGTTGTTATTCACCATAACTTTTGCCCCTTCGCATCTTTCGTAAGAACGCCTAATCAAATACATTGCAGTGTAATAGCAGGCAATACCGGTGATGTATTAGAAGCACTTTTTGAGGAATTGAAACGCTTAGATAATACTGACGATATTGCAACAACCCTCATAATTCTTTCAAACACGTCGTTCTCAGACTTTAATGAATACTTAGATGTGCTGTCCATCGCAGAGGCCATGCTCCACGACTGGGGCTTTTCAGAGCGCTATCAGCTAGCCAGTTTTCACCCACAGTATGTTTTTGAAGGCAACAGCATTGATGACTCTGAAAATTACACTAACCGCTCACCTTATCCGCTCTTACATATAATTCGAGAAAGCGACATTACTCGTTATATGAAAAACGAAGAAGATGCACAAAAGATATATACCCATAATATCGCAAAAGCCAACGAGCTTGGCTGCCCTTATTTTGAAAAAACGTTGTCGTCTATCAAACAAGCAAAAAACAACAAAGATTCAACGAAATGACGATAAACGATGAATTTCGCATTAACGCAATTGCCACCATAGCAACACCATTCAAGCAAAAATTTGCGGTACCTCGGCAGGCTAACCTAAGCGCAGCAAAGGGAATTATTTCTTTTGCCACCGGTTTTGACGATCTCAATATGTTGAAAGGTATCGAAGGTTACAGCCATCTATGGCTTCTATTTGTATTTCACGAAACAATGGAACGAGGATGGAAAAGTACTGTTAAAGCCCCTCGTTTAGGCGGCAATGCCACAATGGGAGTGCTCGCAACGCGAAGTACCCATAGACCCAATTCCATCGGTATGTCGGTAGTAAAGAATAATGGTATTCATACTATCGACGGCAAACCAAGATTAGTGGTTGAAGGCATAGATTTAGTAGACGGTACTCCCATCATCGATATTAAACCTTACCTGCATTACGCCGACAGTATTCAAAACGCCACCGATAGCCTTGAGCAAATGCGTCCTATACCTCAGCGAACGGTAGCGTTTTCAGAAGAAATTTCACCACAGCTTCTAAAAGCCTGTGAGCAACACAGCGATTTTCAACTCCTAGTGCGTGAAATTTTAGCCCAAGACCCCCGCCCCGCCTATAAGCAAAACACAGAAAGTGATGACAAAATCTATAGGGTAACCCTTTACGATCGGGACATAGGATTTATGGTGAAAAACGGCATTGTTGTCGTCACAGAGATAAATACAATATAAAACACTCAGTATGTAGCGTAATGGCTCGTACTTAATTAGAATACATAAGATTAAATTTTATTTTACAGGAATACTGTTTTACATGCGCACTAGTCAATATTTGCTCGCCACGCAAAAAGAAACACCTGCAGATGCAGAGGTTATCAGCCACCAGCTAATGTTACGCGCTGGTATGATCAGAAAGTTAGCGTCGGGGTTATATAATTGGCTGCCTTCAGGCCTTCGCGTTCTCAATAAAGTGGCCAATATCGTTCGTGAAGAAATGAACAAAGCCGGCGCAATTGAAATATTAATGCCTGTTGTTCAACCTGCCGATCTTTGGGAAGAATCTGGTCGATGGGAAGAGTACGGCCCAGAACTACTGCGTGTGAAAGACCGCCATCAGCGTGATTTCGTATTAGGACCCACTCACGAAGAGGTTATTACTGCTCTAGTACGTAATGAGGTGAGCAGTTATAAGCAGCTGCCGCTGAACCTGTATCAAATACAAACCAAATTTCGTGATGAAGTTCGCCCTCGCTTCGGCATTATGCGAAGCCGCGAGTTTACGATGAAAGACGCCTATAGTTTTCACTTAGAAGACTCGTGCTTAGAAACTACCTATCAAAAAATGTACGATGCCTACAGCAATATCTTCACCCGTTTGGGCCTGGATTTTCGTGCAGTCATTGCCGATTCTGGCTCAATTGGTGGTAATCATTCTCATGAGTTTCATGTATTGGCAGACTCTGGTGAAGACGCCATTGCTTTCTCTAATCAGAGCAACTACGCAGCAAATGTAGAGATGGCTTTTGCTACTGCCCCTGAAAAAGCAGTGGCCTCTGGTGCTGTGCGTGAGACTAAGCCTGTGAGTGGTCACACTTTAGAAGAGGCTCTTGGCAGTATTGATATTGCAGCGAGCAACGCGGTAAACGTGTTTGTAGTTAAAGGCGCTGAGACCGATGAGGGCAACGCTGACGCTGCGCCAAACAGTGATGAAAAATGGGTTGCGCTTGTACTTCGTGCAGACCACACACTCAACGATGTCAAAGCAGAAAAAATTGGTAGCGTTGCTACACCGCTAGTTCAAGCCTCTGCTGAAAAAGCGGCACAGGTACTAGGTGTTTTTCCTTTATTTGCCGATGCAACCACCTTACCTATTCCTACCTTTGTTGATTCAAGTGCAGCAGCGCTAGCCGACTTTACTTGCGGTGCTGGAGAGCAAAACACATTAGCCATTAATTCAAATTGGTCTGAAGAGATTAATGCGGTTGATATTCGTAATGTCGTCGCCGGAGATGTATCTCCTGACGGTGAAGGAACACTTGACATTAAACGCGGCATTGAAGTGGGTCATATTTTTCAACTTGGAAGAAAGTACTCTGAAGCCATGAACTGCGGTGTATTAAGCGAAACGGGTAAGCACCAAACACTTACCATGGGATGCTATGGTATTGGCGTATCTCGTATTGTTGCCGCTGCTATAGAACAAAACCATGACAAGTTTGGTATTAAATGGCCTGACGCCATCGCACCGTTCAAGGTGGCGATTATCCCGATGAACATGCACAAATCCCATCGCATAAAGGAAACGGCTGAAGCCCTTTATGAAGCGCTTCTAGCACTTGGTATAGACGTACTTTTCGACGACAGAAAAGAGCGTCCAGGTGTCATGTTTAATGACATGGAATTAATTGGTATACCTCACAGTATTGTTATTGGCGAAAGAAACTTGGATAATCAACAAGTTGAATACAAGAATAGAAGAACTGGCGATAAACAGTTATTAGATATCAGTGCCGCTAAAGACTTTATAGCCGCGCTCTAACTTCTGGCGTTGCCCAAATAAGTAGATGATGGGGCTTAGTATATGCGGTTAACATTTTATGGCGTTAGAGGTTCAATTCCGACTCCCGGTGCGGACTTCGTGCGCTATGGCGGTAATACTGCGTGTGTGCATATTGAACTTGAGGATGGCACCGATATCGTCCTCGATTCAGGCACAGGCATTCGCTTACTAAGCGCTCAACTTATTCAAAAGACGTCGCCAATTAATATTTTACTTAGCCACAACCACTGGGACCATATTCAGGGCTTTCCCTTTTTCACGCCGATTTATCAAAAAGGCAGAGAAATAAATATTTTTCCAGGCCAGACTAATCTCGATGAGCCAGATCAGATACTTCGGCAAATGGAAGGCTCCTTATTTCCCGTACCGCGAACTGCTTTGCACGCTAATATAGATATTGTGCAGCTACCAGCGGAGCAAGAAAGCTTCACTGTTGGCAGCGCTCATATAAAGCGTGTACCAATGAATCACCCAGGTAAAGGGAGCGCCTACTGCATCGAAGCCGATGGATGCAAAATAGCGTACATTACTGACAACGAGCTTTATCCTCCTTACAAAAAAGAAACTGATTTTCAAACGTTCGCTACCTTTGCCAGTAACGCAGATCTATTAATCCATGACGCTCAGTACATGGGGTCAGATATGCCCGCAAAGAACGGATGGGGACACTCTGTGGCAGAAGAAGCGGTGAAACTTGCTATGGCAAGTAACGTTAAGCGACTCGCGCTATACAGTCATGACCCCGAAAGAACAGACGATGATATAGATTTTGTGGTTGCGCACTGTAATGACTTTGTTGTTGCGGCTGAATCCCCGCTAACCATATTTGCTTCGGCTGAAGGTCAAACACTGAACTTCAACAAGCCTTAATTTAAACCTCAACTTAGAACCTTAAGATCATAACCCGGAGAGTAAAAGGTGAATCTAAAACCTTTGTTTTTTTTAATTACATCGACGTACATTTTACTAGGTGCAAATACCCTTGCGCATGCGCAGGAGTCAGACTCAAGTGATGAGCAAACAACATCTGATGCTGCTAAAAAGGAAGACAAATCTGATTTATCTTCAGCTATTGAAGAAGGCATTGAAGTTATTGATATCATCAAACGAGATACCACAACAGAAAGTGCGCTGGATAACAGAATAGCAGGTGATAAAGAAGCCCTCGATAATGTGTTTGCTATTACTCAGCATCGTCAAAACTATCTGCTTCCTTTTACGTATGTTAAAAACCCAAACTCTGCGGGTAATCAGGATTTAACAGAAGAAAATGTAGACAGCAAAGAGGCTAAATTTCAGGTAAGCATGAAGCTACCTTTATACCTAGAGGACACAGGTTTTGATGGACTGTATTTTGGTTTTACTCTTACCTCGTTTTGGCAACTTTACAATAGTGAGGTGTCTAAACCATTTCGTGAAACCAACTATGAACCAGAAGTCTTTTGGCAGAAGACCGGCGACTACTCAGTACTAGGGTATAAGTTTAATACCTTTCAATTAGGTTTTAATCATATGTCTAATGGCCAAAGCGGCCTTCGCTCTCGCAGTTGGAACCGTATATTTGCCTCTATCACTTTTAGCGACAATGACGATATTTATTATCTAAAAACATGGTATCGCGTGCCAGAAGATGAAAAAGACGATCCTTTGGATGCCAGTGGTGATGACAACCCTGATATCGAAGACTTTTACGGCCGATTCGAGTTTGGCTATGGCAGAAAGATTGGCGCGTTTAAGATGCTCGCTCTTGTTCGAAATAACTTAGACTTTGATGAGAATAGAGGCAGCTTTCAACTGGATATGACCTACCCTATATCAGATCGCTATGAGCTGTTAGTGCAGTATTTCAACGGCTACGGCGACTCCCTGATAGACTATAATCGCTCACAAGAGCGTATTGGCATAGGCTTTCAAGTAACGTTCCTTTAAGGCCTGCTATCATCTAAGGCCTGTTATCATCTGCAAATAAGGTTTTACGTTATTTGCAGTAAAGCTGAAAACCGCTATTTAACAACACCTGCGGCGCGATACAGTTGCATATGTACGTCAACAAGCGCCGCAATATCCCGTTGATATCCCCCTCCAATTACAGCAGCAATTGGGAGCCCCTCCCTCTCTGCCAAGTCGAAAATTGTTTTATCTCTGTGATACACCCCCTTCGTAGAAATATTTAATAGCCCCAAATCATCATTAACATGCACGTCTACGCCAGCATCGTAAATGATGGCATCGGGCTGAAATTGGCGAAAAGCGAGTGTAATAGCCTGCTCCAACGTGGTGAGATATTCATCGTCCTCGGCCGCTTTAGGGAGGCCAATATCAATGTTGGATATTTGCTTTCTATGGGGAAAGTTTTTTTCACCATGAAGAGAGAGTGTAAAGATGTCGTCATCGTTTTCGGCCAGCTTAGCTGTGCCGTCACCTTGGTGCACATCTAAATCAATAATAAGAACATTATCGATGCCCTCGTGGGATTGCATAGCCTTGGCTGCCAAATACAAATCGTTAAACAGGCAAAAACCCGATCCGAAATCGGCAAAAGCGTGATGATAGCCACCGGTCAAATTTAAGGCTTTACCGGTCTCTATGGCGAGATTAGCAGTTTGGATTGTTCCGGCCACTGCGGTGCGCGTGCGCTCTATCAGTTGCTCAGACCAAGGAAAGCCTATTCTTCGCATCGCCTTTTTATCAAGGGTACCTGTGGTGAGTTGCTCCACATATTCAGGTGAATAGAAGCGTATTAACTCTTCGTTAGTCACTGGCGTTGGGGTGCTAAAACGTGATGGGCTCACTCCCCGAGCAATTAACTCATCTCTAATTCCCACATACTTCTCGATTGGAAACCGATGCCGGTCTGGCAATGAGAGTTGGCTATAGATGGGATGGAATACTAGGGGTATCATGAAGTCGCAACAACCTTATAAACAGCATTAGTGGCAGAGGAAGCCAATGCTTCCTCAGTGAATACTGTCAAAGCAGACTTAGCGGGTCAAACTGTTCACCACCTTTTCAACGTTGTATGACATATTTTTCATAGAGCGAGACATATCATCACGCTGGGCGAGTTCATGATAGCGCTCAGCAGAAGTCACTACTCTACCAATGATAGATTCAACTTGCCCTAGCACAGCCTCCTGCTCATCAGCCGCTTCATTAAGCGCTACCACAACACTTGCCGTCTCCTGAATGTCTCTCACAACGGTATTTAGTCGTTCGAGGGCCGACTCCGCCTCAGCGGCGTTGGTATCGGATAGCTGTTTGCCAGCATTCATGGCGGTTACCGCACTCATTGCCTCTGACTCGAAGCTGCTTAGAATATCGTTAATCTCTCTGGTGGATTGTTGCGTTTTAGCCGCTAACGCTCTTACTTCATCAGCAACCACAGCAAAACCTCTGCCGTGCTCTCCAGCCCGCGCAGCTTCAATGGCCGCATTAAGTGCTAATAAATTAGTTTGGTCTGCTATTTCATTAATCACATTCACTACTTTTAAAATATTAGTACTGCGAGATTGAAGCTCAGTCACAATGTCACTTGATGCTGTAACGGTTTGCGCAAGTTGCCTAAACCCAACGTTGGCTTTTTCGAATGTGGTGTAGCAACTTGCTACATTTTGTTCTGAATTGTTGGTTGCTACGGCTACCTGATCAGTGATAGCTACCAGATTTTGCACAATGCCCTTTAACTTATCCGTGCTAGTGTCCAATGAACGAGATGTGTCTCTTTGCTCATTGGCGCCTTGCATAATGAGGTCACTCACTTTCCCAAGCGAAGTAAATGCGCCACTCATTTCCTTCTCGGCATCTTTTAATTGCCCTACCGATACGTTGAGCTTATGTTGCAAGGCCCTTGCTGAATTCGCAAGTACACCCAATTCGTGGTCGCTGGTATATGTGAGAGCGTAGTCGTAATCGCTGTTAGCCAAGTTAGAGATGCATTTAGCGACCTCTTTAGTAGGCTTTATCACCTGTGAGCGTAGTCTTGCGATAACATAGCTCAATGACAATATTGACAACACAATGGCGGCAAGAAGAATAAGCCACAACATATTACGCGTGCTTTGCTTAAGCTCCTCTATCGCGTTGGCTGACTGTGATGCTATGTCATCAGCTATACTGCCTAACAGTTTCGCGGGCTCTCTATCGATGCCTCGTACATAGCTATCGCCGACTTTAGCGTTGAAACCTGAATTGACAAAAGCGTCATAACCTTCGCGATATTTGGTTGCCATTATGTTATGAGCTTTTTGAAACTGGCGAATCTCTGCTTTTGCTTCGTTACTGATTACCTCGTTTTGCAGCATGGCTCTAAACTTTGTTTGAATGTCGCTTTCACGCTGCTTAAATCGCCCCCAATACTTTTCTCTATCGGCTTTGTTATGGCCTCGAAGAAGCACATTTTTCCACTCTTGGACCTGAGTCTTAAAGGCACTCAGTACATCGTTAACGTCGCGCTCAGACTGAACCAGCGTATTTTCAAGTTCATCAAAGGCATTCAGCAGTGTGAATGACTTTAAAATTGATGCACCGTTGAGTAAAACAAGGAGAAAGAAACTAGCGAGAACGGGGGCAATGACCAAACGGCTTATGCTGGTGTACTTGAACACGATATGACCTTTAACTTAGATAATAACAGCACTATTAGATGATATTTTTATGACAGTTGCATTACGTCAAAGGTATAGCAGAGCATACTTATATCTTGCACTTTATACCTATCATTCAAAGTAAAAAGCGCTTTTGATAAAAATAAGTACCTAAAAGCCTAAAGCTAAAACCAGCACGGCCTTTAGACTTTCGCTTGCGTCAATATAGTTAAAGATGATTAAAAAGAAAGGTGCAGTAGAAATGAAAAAAAGAGCCACTTGGGCTCTTTTTTGATTCATTTTGCTAAGGCGGCCTATTAAGCTAATGTATTAAGGCGTGTTTCCACTATTCCCACTCAATGGTAGCAGGCGGTTTACCTGAGATGTCGTATACCACGCGCGAGATACCATCTACTTCGTTGATTATACGGTTAGACACTTTACCAAGGAAATCGTACGGCAGGTGTGCCCAATGCGCCGTCATAAAGTCGATTGTTTCAACAGCGCGAAGGCTGACTACCCAGTCGTATTTACGCGCATCGCCCATAACGCCCACAGAGCGTACCGGTAAGAATACGGTAAATGCTTGACTCACTTTTTGGTATAAGTCTGCGGCGTATAGCTCTTCAATAAAGATAGCATCGGCGCGACGCAGCAGATCGCAGTACTCTTTCTTAATTTCACCAAGTACACGAACTCCCAAACCTGGCCCAGGGAACGGGTGACGGTATAGCATGTCGTAAGGCAGGCCAAGCTCAAGACCAATTTTGCGCACTTCATCTTTAAATAATTCACGCAATGGCTCAACAAGCCCGAGCGCCATATCATCTGGCAGACCGCCTACGTTGTGGTGAGACTTTATAACGTGGGCTTTACCCGTAGCCGAACCTGCAGATTCGATTACATCAGGGTAGATAGTGCCCTGAGCTAACCATTTTGCATTAGCAAGCTTGCCGGCTTCTTCATCAAAAACGCGAACAAATTCGTTGCCAATGGCTTTGCGTTTAAGCTCTGGATCTTCAATACCTTCAAGGCGCGCTAAAAATCTTTCTTCAGCATCGATACGAATGATATTTAAACCAAAGTGATCGCCAAACATCTCCATAACTTGGTCGGCTTCGTTTAATCGCAACAACCCGTTATCAACAAATACGCAGGTAAGGTTTTTGCCAATAGCGCGATGTAAAAGCATGGCCGTAACCGAGGAGTCTACGCCACCAGAAAGACCGAGTATTACCTCATCATCGCCGACTTTTTGTTTAATACGCTCAATAGCATCTTCAATTATCGCACCCGCAGTCCATAGCTTTTCACACTTACACACGTCCATAACGAAATGCGTTAATAAACGCATGCCCTGGCGAGTGTGGGTCACTTCTGGGTGAAACTGTACACCATAGAACTGTTTTTCTTCGTTATACATAGCCGCGTGAGGGCAAGACGCAGTCTGGGCGATGGTCTCAAAACCTGCGGGAATAGCAGACACTTTGTCGCCGTGACTCATCCATACATCAAGACGAGCGGCTCCGTTATCACCGATAGCATCTTCAATCTTATCAAGTAATGGACTTGGCTTAATGACCTCTACTTGAGCATAACCAAACTCACGCTTGTCTGAACCAAGCACGCCGCCGCCAAGCTGATGGGCCATAGTCTGCATACCGTAACAAATTCCGAAAACAGGAACGCCGGCCTCAAACACATAATCAGGTGCTCGCGGTGACCCTTCTTCGGTTACCGACTCTGGACCGCCTGACAATATGATCCCTTGAGGATTAAATGCGCGAATCTGCTCTTCGGTTACATCCCAAGCCCATAGCTCGCAATAAACGCCTATTTCACGTACTCGGCGTGCTATTAGCTGTGTATATTGCGAACCAAAATCCAAAATAAGTATTCGTTGAGCGTGTATGTCTGAACTCATAAAAAGCCTTTTTTCTCTTTTCAATCACTAAGCCACATTGCGTCATATGGCGTCATATAGCGTGGGCAAAGTGTTTGTAAACAACCTGTCCGAGGCATGGATGCCGAGGCCAAGCTCCCCTGGATGGGTTTACAGCGTGGTGGTGTTAGACACTATGCCCACGCTGAACAATAACTCGCCTTAACCTAAACGGTAGTTTGGCGCTTCTTTCGTAATACTTACATCGTGCACGTGGCTTTCACCCATACCCGCTGACGTTACGCGAACAAACTGTGCTTTGGTATTAAGCTCTTCGATAGTAGCGCACCCCGTCAAGCCCATTGCTGAGCGAAGGCCGCCCATTTGCTGATGAATAATATTGGCAATCGGTCCTTTGTAGGCAACGCGACCCTCAATACCTTCTGGTACTAATTTTTCAGCATTATTGGATTCTTGGAAATAACGGTCTGATGAACCATGGCTTTGGTTCATGGCGCCTAACGACCCCATACCGCGGTAAGATTTGTAATAACGACCTTGGAAAAGCTCAACTTCACCCGGTGCTTCTTCGGTACCTGCAAGCATGCTGCCTACCATCACGCAGCTTGCACCAGCTGCTAATGCTTTGGCGATATCACCTGAGAAACGAATACCGCCATCAGCGATCACTGGAATACCAGTCCCTTCAAGGGCTTCTACCGCATCGGCAACGGCAGTAATCTGCGGCATACCACAACCGGTTACAATACGAGTTGTACAGATTGAACCCGGGCCTATACCTACTTTCACTGCGTCTACGCCTGCATCCGCTAGTGCTTTTGCACCTTCACGAGTGGCTACGTTACCCGCGATAATTTGTACGTCAGGGTAATCTTGGCGTACTTTCTTCACGCGGTCGATAACGCCTTGGGAGTGACCATGTGAAGTATCAATTAACAGCACGTCAACACCCGCATCTACTAATAGTTTAATGCGTTCGTCAGTACCTGGGCCAACACTAACAGCCGCACCAACACGCAATCTACCTAGTGAGTCTTTACAGGCATTCGGTTTGTTTTCTGCTTTTTGAAAATCTTTTACCGTAATAAGGCCGGTAAGTTTAAATGCGTCGTCCACAACAAGAATTTTTTCGATGCGATGCTCATGCATCAAATCAAGAACCACGTCAGAACTAGCGCCTTCTTTTACCGTGACAAGGTCGTCTTTACCTGTCATGACGTTACTAATAGGCAGCTCTAATCGCTTTTCAAATCGAAGGTCGCGGCCTGTCACAATACCAATGAGGTTATTTTCTTCATCGGTAACAGGGAAACCTGAGTAACCTTTGCTTTTCGATAAAGCAATAACGTCGCCAATAGTCGCGTCTTTAGTTACTGTAACAGGGTCGGATACTACACCGCTCTCATACTTTTTAACTTCAAGAACGTGTTTTGCTTGCTCTTCAGGCTTCATGTTTTTATGAATAAACCCGATCCCACCTTCTTGTGCCAATGCAATGGCTAAGGGGGCTTCAGAAACCGTATCCATGGCGGCTGACACCATGGGAATATTCATTGTCACATTGCGCGTAAGACGCGTTTGTAGACTTGCTGTGTGAGGGAGGACGGTTGAGTGGCCAGGAACTAGCAACACATCGTCAAAAGTAAGGGCTTCTTGGATGATACGTAGCATGCAACAACACCTATTCAGTTGAGGGTTAATTGCGGCGTGATTGTAGTGTTTTTTGGTTTTAAGGTAAACTCTATTTGTATTAAACCATGTGATTTTTTTTATGTTTACAAATTCGCCATCTACATCTCGACAAATTTTAACAGTAACAAAGCTAAATCGATTGGCTAGAACCGTGCTTGAAGGCGAAATTGGTCTGATTTGGCTGTCTGCTGAAATTTCCAATTTTGTCTGTGCAGCATCAGGACATTGGTACTTCACGTTAAAAGACAACAAAGCGCAGGTACGTGCAGCCATGTTCAAGGGCTCCAACCGCTCGGTGCGTCAGCGCCCGAAAGAAGGCGATAAAATATTAGTGAGAGCGTCGGTGGGTCTTTATGAGGCTAGAGGCGACTATCAGCTAGTTGTTGAACATATGGAAAGTGACGGTGAAGGCGCTTTAAAACAGGCATTTGAAGCGTTAAAGCTGAAACTCAACAATGAAGGTCTGTTCGACGCATCAACAAAACGAAACCTGCCCACCTATATTACGCGCATTGGCGTGATCACCTCATCAAATGGCGCCGCCCTTCACGACGTACTTAGCGTTTTAAAACGTCGAAGCCCGCAAACACAGGTTATTGTGTACCCTTCGATGGTACAGGGAGAAACTGCGCCGGCTCAGCTTATTCAGGCTCTTAAAAAAGCCAATGAAAGAAATGAGGTTGACGTACTGCTTCTAACCCGTGGCGGTGGTTCGCTAGAAGACTTGTGGTGCTTTAATAATGAGGCATTAGCGCGAGAAGTGTCGGCCAGTCATTTACCCGTTGTGAGTGCTGTTGGCCACGAAGTCGATTTTACTATTTCTGATTTTGTAGCCGATTTGCGTGCCCCTACTCCTTCTGCTGCCGCTGAGCTTCTTAGCCAGAATTCGAACGAAATTGTGCAAAAGCTGGTGCAAAAACGCCAGCGTTTACACCGTGCGATTGCGCAGAAGCTCGTTAGCAACAAACAACAACTGACCATTTTGCGTCAGCGATTACAAAACTTACACCCGCAGAGTAAAATACAGCATCAATGGCAATCACTAGACCGGTTACAGCTGCAATTACTTCACAAAATGCAGCGAGATATAGCAGGCGCTGATAAACGACTGCAATCGCTAACTAGCCGGCTGAATAGTCAAAACCCAGCACAACGTCTTGCGCAATCAAACAGTAATTTGGCCTATGTGAAAACGAGATTGCTCAATAGCATGGCCGCACTGCTTGGCACCAAAAAGCAACAGCTGGCCTCAAATGCATCATTACTTCAATCGGTAAGTCCACTGTCTACACTGGCAAGAGGTTACAGTATTACTCTCGCTGAGAACGCTGCCGTAACGAGTATAGAAGCGGTGAATAATGGCGATACGATAACAACCCGAGTGACTGACGGTGAAATAACCAGTACAGTAACAAAAACGTTAAAGGAATAACTCAGCCAATTATGCCGACCTTTCGCAGCTTCGCTTTTCGAATAGCCTCTTTGTCTCTTGCTATGGTTTCAATTGGAGCACTCCTTTCTATTGGTACTTTTTTACCTATAGCACACGCCGTTGTGACCAAACCTGTCGTACATAGCGTCTCGGCACCAGTCTCTGTGTTTTCTACCTATCCGTCGTCTGAGCTCGTGGCCTTGTGCAATGAGCCAGAGAGTCGCTGCGAAGAAGATAGTATTACTCCCGACGAATTTGTGTCTGCCCTAAAAGCAACGTCATATTTTACTTCACTGCAGCCTTATGCAGAGAATAATGACTATGAACTGTTGATAGCCAATGTGGGGAAAGTATCCACTCAATTTGCTGAAATAACGCTGCAGTGGCGGGGAATGGAAATAAACTCCCATATTGTTAAGACAAGTGCACAGAAACAGGCTGAAAGTGGAAACCTTCAACATGCCGAAACGCTAATTAGGCAGTGGGAAGACAATGCAGTCAACAAAGGAATTTTCACAGCTGAATTCCTTTATCGCGCTCTTGAGGCAAGTAATTACCAGCATGACTTAGCAGTGCCTAATTCATTTGGGCAGTTTACTAAGCTAGACACCCAACTTTTTGCAGACCCATTTAGCGGCGCCATTACCCGATATACTCATCATGCTTATGAAGATGCCCTTGTTGATGTCATTGTTTACCCGTTTACACACAAGGTAACTGAAGATGATCGCACGCTGTTAAACGAGCAACTCGATGTCGACCTAGCGAAAGCGAGTGCGGTAGCAAAAGCACAGCAACTTACTCTTACTCTTTCTAGCCCAGCAGCACCATATAAAGTAAAAGGAATAGCCGATGGGTGGCGACTTGGCATTACGGCTGAGTCTGAGAAAGCCCCCACACTCTATGCATCTACCTACGTATTTAGAAAGCATGACAAAATCATAAAAATAGCCACCACCTTTCCCACCGATTTCTCAGATCCACTCGTGGATGAGCTAATACAGCGTGTTGATGTACCAAAAGAATCGTTGTTAATGAAGCGGGTTCGAAAGCTGTTATAAATAGCTATCCTAAAATGCTGCTTTGCTGAAATGATGCTGTACAGAAATTGTTATTAATCACGCGACAGAAATAAAACGGTAAAACTGGGCTTTAAAACAAAAAACCGACGAGCTACCCAAGAGTAATCGTCGGTTTTTTACTATTTTCCTCGTACTATTTGTCTTTATAGAAAGACATCATGCGACGGCGTTTACGCTGCTGCGCTAGCGTTAAGTTATTCTTCTTCCCTTCAAACGGGTTGGCCCCTTCTCTAAACTCAATCTTGATGGGCGTTCCCATGATCTCAAGTGCTTTTCTAAAGTAGTTCATTAAGAAGCGCTTGTATGAGTTAGGTAAATCATCTACCTGGTTGCCGTGTATAACAATAACAGGCGGATTGTAACCACCCGCATGGGCATACTTCATTTTTACTCTTCTGCCGCGAACAAGCGGTGGCTGATGGTCATCTTGAGCCATTTCCATAATCTTAGTGAGTATCGATGTGTTAATGCGTTTAGTTGCGCTTGAGTACGCTTCCTGGACCGATCCAAATAAATTACCCACACCCGAACCGTGAAGAGCTGAAATAAAGTGAATGCGTGCAAAATCGACAAAGCCTAAGCGTCTATCCATTTCACGCTTAATATCGTCTTTCACATCACTACTTAACCCATCCCACTTATTGACCGCTAGCACTAACGAACGACCAGAGTTTAAAACGAAACCGAGCAAGCTCAAATCTTGGTCGGTAATCCCCTCACGAGCATCAATAACCAGTAAAACTACGTTCGCTTCTTCAATGGCTTGAAGAGTTTTAACAATGGAAAACTTTTCAACCGCCTCGTTGATCTTCTTACGCTTTCTCACGCCGGCAGTATCGATGAGAACATATTCCCGTTCATCTCGTTCCATAGGAATATAAATACTGTCACGGGTCGTACCCGGCTGATCAAAAACCACCACCCGCTCTTCGCCTAAAATGCGATTGGTTAGCGTAGACTTTCCAACGTTCGGTTTACCCACAATGGCAAGCTTGATAGGTAAGTCTTGAAGTCGTTGACGCTGTGCTTCTGCATCCTCTTCGCCTTCAGGCTCGATGTCATCCACAATTTCCATATCAGGAAAATCAGCTTCAAGAGGCGCTAAACCGTCTTGTAGCAATTGACTCACACCTCGACCATGAGCGGCAGCAATTTGCTTAACCTCACCTAACCCAAGCTTGTAAAACTCAGCACTCTCACTGTCGCCGTCAATACCGTCTACTTTATTAGCAACGATAAAGACTTTTTTGTTAATGCGACGAAGATGGTCGGCTATGCCTTGGTCTGCTGGCAGTAACCCAGCTCTTGCATCAACCAGAAACATCACAACATCAGCTTCTTCAATGGCTAGAAGAGACTGCTGGGCCATTTCAGCGTCGATACCTTCTTCATCACCCGTAATTCCCCCCGTATCCACTACGATGAATTGACGTCTTTCGAATTTGGCTTGGCCATATTTTCGATCTCGCGTGAGGCCAGGGAAATCAGCAACGAGTGCATCGCGAGTGTTTGTAAGACGATTAAATAAGGTCGATTTTCCGACATTGGGACGGCCAACCAGAGCAACAACGGGTAACATTTATCAGATCCTAAAGGTCATGAAAGCTAAAAAGCATAAACCGCAAGCGTTTAATAACGAAGTAATCAATGCTTTAAATAATAGCACCAATAGCTCGTTGACAACTTGCGGTTTTGAATGAGCGCATTATACCCTTTAAGGGGGTTAATACCAATTCGGATTCATCACCTATGAGTGATGAAGAGCTAATAATAAGACTGGTAACAAAAAAGCGCCGTTGTGACGGCGCTTTTTAGGTACTTTGCTTAAGGGCCTCTATTAAAAAGGCGCTTCTATCTAAAGTGCTTTATTTTTGGGGCTATATTTACGGAGCCTTATTTACGGAACTTTATTTACGGAACTTTATTTACGGGACCTTATTTATGGGACTTTGACCGAAGCCACTACACCGTTGCGAGTAATAGCAACTATCGCGCCTTCAACAACGATGGGCTCTACGTAAATAGAGTCATCTTCATCATCGCCGCCCACGTCTAGACGAGCAACAATTTCACCACTTTCCTTTTCAATCCAGTGCAGAAAGCCCCATTTATCACCCACAACCACATATTCGCCCACAGGCGTTGCTGCCGTTAATGAGCGCTGCTTAAGCGTGCCTTGCGACCAAAGCTCCACACCGTTTCGTCTGTCTAAGGCGTAAACGTTAGACGCGTTATCAACAACAAAAATCTGATTACCATCAATATTCAGGTTGCGATATGAAGAATACTCGCGTTTCCAGATTACACGGCCTGAACGCAGTTCAACTGCCGCCAACGTACCATTGTACGAGACGGTATAAATAGTTCCGCCATACAGCACAGGAGTAGTGTCGATATCAACAATACGCTCTAGTTCGGTGGCACCTGATGGAGTAGAAATAACGGTTTCCCATGCTAATACGCCAGTATCAATAAGGTTAACCTGAAGCTTACCCGTTGGGGCACCCACAATCACACCGCCATTTGACGCTATCGGCCCTGAAATGCCGCGTAATGTTAACGGAGGTGTATCCCCTTCATGACGCCACAACTGCTCACCGGTTCGTGTATTAAAACCAAATAAGCTGCCAGCGCCGGTATTAACCACTAAAATACCGTCATCGGCTGCAGGAGCTGCTAATACCTCACCTGGCACGGTAGCATCCCACACTAGCTCGCCACTTTCGGCGTCTAGCGCAGCAACATAACCGTTTTCAGTGCCAACAAAAACATGTCTGTCAGCAACAAAAATACCACCAATACGGGCACTTTCACCACTGCTCCACAAGTTGCTAACGGAGCTCAACATGCCCTCTGTGCGAAACGTAGCAAAGTTCTTCTCCCATACCACGTTGCCAGTTTCCGGCTCCATGGCAACCACATTACCATGGCGATCTGCGGCATAAAGTTTGTCGTACGCATATACCGGCTTTAGGCGTGAAAAGTAATGATTTACACCATCACCGATATCTCGCTCCCACTCTACCATTGGAGAAAATTTAGCTTCGATGGGCTTTAAACGACGAATCTCAAGCTCTTCTTCATCAGCAAACCAGTCTGAAACGGTTGAACAGCCAGACAAAGTAATTGAAACCGCCAACGCCATTGAAATGGTGCGAGCAAATCGACCTTTACGGCCACAGGTGTTGTGAAACAAATTGCGTACCTCTTTAATTTTTTATCAGCCTTTCAACCCTAGGTTACTGGGCTGCCGCAACAGCTAGATTATCAAGCTTCATTTGCAGCAGTGGGTTGTTGGCATTTTTTTCTAGTGCACTCGAGTATGCTAAACGCGCATCATCGAACTTATCTTGTTGCTGATATACATCGCCTTTAAGTTCGGATACTTCTGCAGAGAATGCGTCGTTTGATACATTGCCAAGCGTAGACAACGCAGCATCGAGCTGGTTCATTTCTATTTGCACACGGGCTAAGCGAAGGGAGGCCAATTCTTTCATTTGCGCATTTTCAGCAAAGGTTATCACTTCATTTAAATGAGAGGCTGCTGTATCCAAATCACCTGAATCAGCGGCTTTTTTTGCGGCAAGCAGATTTGCAATACTTGCATAGCCGGTATCTTCATTTTCTTCGATAAACGCTTTTAAGCTAGCGCTGCTGCCTTCTTCTGCGAAAGTTTCCACCGCTGTTTGATAAGCAACAGAAGCGGCTTCTTTGCTTTCAATTTGCATATCTGAATATTGACGCCACCCGAAAAGGCCGCCTAAGCCTAAGGCTGCACCAACAATGATAGCCGTACCGTGCTCTTTCCAAAAGCGCTTAATCGCTTCAACTTGTTGTTCTTCTGTTGCGAACTGTTCCATGATGTCCTCTTCTTATTTTTTGCTCAGTAGTTCAGAAACCGTATCTGATAGGCTTTCAAAACTCACTGTCACTTGCTCTTGACCATCGCGAAGGGGCTTTACGCCTACTTTACGTGATTGCATTTCGTCCGAACCTAAAAGTAGCGCTAGACGAGCACCGGTTTTATCCGCGCGCTTTAATTGTTTTTTGAAATTTCCGCCGCCACAATGCATCATAATACGCGTATCAGGCAATTGATTTCTCAAGTGCTCTGCGACTTCAATTGCATAAGGTTGGGCATCATCACCCATGGCGGTCACATACACATCGGCAAAACTATCGTCTTGGCCTTCATCGGTCAGCGTTGTTAATAACAACACTAAACGCTCGATCCCCATTGCAAAACCAACTGCCGGTGTTGCTTTACCACCAAGTTGTTCTACCAAACCATCGTAGCGGCCACCAGCGCAAATAGTTCCTTGTGCACCCAAACTGTCTGTTACCCACTCAAACACCGTTCGATTGTAATAATCTAAGCCTCGCACTAACCGTGGGTTAACTTCGTAAGCAATGCCAACTTCGGTTAATCGAGCGCACAGTGTTTCAAAATGCGCTTTTGAGTCTTCATCTAAGTGGTCGATAAGAGAAGGAGCATCTGCGATGGCAGCTTGAACGTCTGGATTCTTGCTATCGAGAACGCGAAGTGGATTAGTTTCCAATCTACGAAGTGAATCTTCATCAAGCTTATCCGCTCTAGCCTTCAAAAATTCTACTAACGTATCGCGATAAGCAGCGCGAGCTTCATTAGAGCCCAACGTATTAATTTGCAGCGTAACGTGCTTTTCAATACCAAACGCTTTCCAAAAACGAGCGCTGAGTAAAATAACTTCTAGATCTATATCTGGCCCGTCAATTCCGTATGTTTCTACGCCAAACTGGTGGAACTGACGGTAACGACCTTTTTGCGGACGTTCGTGGCGAAACATTGGCCCCATGTACCACAAGCGTTGCTGTTGATTATACAGCAGTCCGTGTTCATTCCCTGCTCTTACGCAGCTGGCAGTACCCTCCGGGCGAAGCGTTAAGCTATCACCATTTCTGTCTTCGAAGGTATACATCTCTTTTTCAACAATATCAGTGACTTCACCGATAGAGCGCTTAAAAAGGTCGGTACTCTCTACAATAGGGGTGCGTATCTCTTGATAGCCGTAATTTGCCACAACTTGACGTAGCACAGATTCTACTTTCTGCCATGTACCGGAAATCTCCGGTAGGCAATCATTCATGCCTCGTATTGCCTGAATAGTCTTAGCCACTTGATATTCTCATACTGCTAAATAGTGAAAAGCCCCGCATTATAGGGGCTTTGGGAACAAACAACAACGTTGCAGGCTTAGTCTTTTACTGATACCTGTATTTTGTTTTCTTCGCTCATACGCATTGCTTTCGCACGAATTTTGGCTTCTAGCTTATCAACTAAGTCGTCGTTAGCTAAACGCTCTTTTACACGCTTGCCATCTTCGTAAAGACCACTCATATTGCGAGCGCCGGTCAGCCCTAAATCTGACACTTCCGCCTCTCCTGGGCCATTGACGACACAGCCAATAATAGAAACGTCCATAGGCGTTAAAATGTCTTCAAGGCGCTCTTCTAACGCATTCACCGTTCCAATAACATCGAACTCTTGGCGAGAACAGCTTGGGCATGCAATAAAGTTGATACCGCGAGAGCGAATACGTAAAGATTTAAGAATATCGAAACCTACTTTTATCTCTTCTACAGGATCTGCTGCAAGAGAGACGCGGATGGTATCGCCGATTCCTTCGGCTAGAAGCATGCCAAGTCCTACGGCGCTTTTGACCGCCCCAGCACGTTGACCGCCCGCCTCGGTGATACCTAGGTGCAATGGCTGATCAATTTTTTGCGCTAGTAAACGATAGGCACCCACGGCCAAAAATACATCCGACGCTTTAACGCTAATCTTAAATTGGTCAAAGTTGAGCTTATCGAGAATATCCACGTGACGCATAGCAGATTCAACCAGCGCTTCAGGCGTAGGCTCGCCGTACTTCTCTTGCAAATCTTTTTCTAAAGATCCGCCGTTCACCCCAATTCTAATCGGTATGTTTTTATCTTTTGCGCAATCTACTACAGAACGTACGCGTTCCATATTGCCAATATTACCTGGGTTAATACGCAGGCAATCCACACCGTATTCTGCAACTTTTAGAGCGATGCGATAATCAAAATGAATATCTGCCACCAAGGGCACGCTTACTTGGCGCTTAATTTCTTTAAACGCTTCAGCTGCGTCCATGGTTGGCACGGAGACACGCACGATGTCGCCGCCTACAGCTACAATTCTATTGATCTGCGCAACAGTTGCAGCAACATCTGTAGTGAGCGTATTCGTCATCGATTGAACAGCAATGGGAGCGCCATCACCTATAGGAACATTTCCCACATTAATACGTGTGGACTTTCTGCGTTTAATAGGGCTTTCTGCAAACATCTAAATACCTATAAAGGAAGCGTGAAGCGAGCTATTTTTCCATTTTGAAACGATGTGATATCTGCTAGCTCGCCATTAACTGATATGCGCACATTATCAGGTGCGCCTAGTGTAACTGCAACAGGAGGAACACCTTGAATGTCCATAACCCGTCCCTGTTGCTTTACGCCAGTGGCGATAACCTCTCCAGTGGCATCCGCAATATTCACCCAACAATCTTCACTGAACGTAAAGGTCATTGATATAGGCGCAGCGGCCTCGTTTACATTTAAATCGACGTCTTCGTCTTCTGTCATACTACTGACAAGCGCGGTAAGATTATTGCTATCGTTAATTTCTGATGGCGGCGCTGAAATTGCACCGCTGTCTAGACCGTCGCGACTTGTAAGGTTAGAGGGAGAATTTGATAACGCTGACGAAGAAGCACTGCTAGTGTCTTGAGCAGTGCGCGTTGAATTCTCGCCAGACATTGATACATTGCCTGTAGAGATTTCATCATCAGAGATTGAAGATTCAGTCTTCGGTGAACGTGCCTTCGCTATAGCTTCCTCTTTCACCGACTCGATTAATGATGCATCTGCCGCTGTGTCGTCTCCAGGCTGCTGATACCACCACAACACTACGCCACCAATAATAATTAGCAGAATAATATAAGTCACCATCATCCAGCGGTCATCATGTGTCTGTTTTGCGACACGTTTTGAAAAGCTTTGAAGCTTATCAGATGACGGTACTTCAGATTGATTATGAAAGCGCTCAAAGGCCTCAATAACATCATGTGAAGGCAACCCTAATTGCTTAGCGTAATTTCGAACATAGCCTTTGGTAAACGTAACTGATGACTTTTCATCAATAACATCATTTTCTAAATCATTGATTTGAAAAGTTTTTAAGAAAAGCTTACTGGCAATTTCTTGTTGTGAGAGGCCTAACGCTTCTCTGCGCTCTTTTAATAAGGCCCCAGGACTTGGCGTACTTTTTTCTTGTTGCGATGTGACTTCTTGACTCGCGTTTTCTTCTGACACCATTAACCTTTATTCCTCCTGCATACTCGGTGGTACTAACCAAAGCTTCTGACCAGCAATAATAGCGCCAGCATTGTCTAGGTTATTCCACTTTTGCAGCGTAGACATCTTAATATTGTATAACAACGAAATACGATATAAGTTTTCCGTCTCTTTTACTACATGGAATTTACTCGTTTGGTCGGATAAATCAGGCTTTGCGGCAACATTTTCATTGTTTGCATCTTGCGCCAAGGGAACGCTCGCTTTCACCTTTTCAGCGCCAAGCTCTGAAGCGGCTGATTTGGCGATTGTTTTTGACCTTTCATCAGAGCTCGACTCTGGAGCAGATTCAGGGGTTGGCGCTGATTGAGTAGACTTCTCGTCGCTATTCACAACTAACACCGTTTGCTCTGTGGTTGGTCTTAGTATCGAGCCACTTTGATTTGCGCTTACACTGTTTCCATTCCCTGAGTCTTTCACCACCGTTTTGACGGTTTTAATTACCTTAGCATTTAGGTTTGAGCGCTCTGCCAAATAGCGTTTCGCTAACGTGCTATTAGGGAATAACGACAATAACATATCTCCATAGCCCTTTGCGGCGGCGTCATCTTTCTCCCCCTTGGCAATTTCAAATGCTAACCACAAAGAATCTGGTGATACCTTGGCAACCCGCTCATAACGACGAAGGGCAGATTTTGCCTTTTGCCACTGCTCAGTAGCGACGTAAAGTTCGGTAAGCAGGAAAAGTGTTTTCGCGCGTGCGGGTTGATGCTTTAGCGCGTTCTCAAAATACGCTATGGCGTCTTGAATATTATTTTGTGATTGAGCGCAAAGGGCCAAATTTTCGTAGGTTTGTGCAGCATTTGAATACGAGCGATTATCGATGGCGCGTAAGAAATATGTTTTAGCTTCGTCGTACTGGCCGTTTTGGCATTTGAAGGCGCCAAAGCTGTTGGCAATATCGCCATTGTCAGGTTCAATGTTTAGCGCGGTAATATAGTATTCCTCAGCACGCTGATTTTCCCCTACCAGTTGGTAGTAATAGGCCATTGCATATTGTACATCGGCCGAGCGCGGATCGAACTCTATCGCTTTATCGAGGTTGCGCTTTGCTTGAGTGTAATTGTTGTTTTGAAGGTAGGTAAGACCTAATGACATGCGCGTTCGAGCCGCTTCCTCAGGATCGAAATCAGCACTGTTAATGCCTGTTTGGCTGCTGCTAACACAGCCCACAATGAATAGCGATGCTCCCACTAACGCGGCGCGCATGCTGCTTCTTAATCCTTTTTGCAATCCAGTTGGCATAGTCTTACCCTAATATCTTAATGATTATTGGGCCATTTTTACTGAAATTGCTTCGCCCTTCACCTGTTTTTTTAACATTCTTTTTGTTCTGTCGACAACATCGCCTACTAATTGACCACATGCAGCATCAATATCATCGCCACGGGTTTTGCGAACAACTGTCGTAAAGCCATATTCCATTAGCACTTTAGCAAACCTATCTATTCTAGAATTACTAGAACAGGTATACGGTGACCCCGGATAGGGATTAAATGGAATAAGGTTAATTTTACTTGGCGTATCTTTCAGTACTTTAGCTAGCTCGTGTGCCTGCTCGGTACTGTCGTTAATGTGAGAGAGCATAACATACTCAACCGTCACTCTGCCCTGGTTTGCTTTAGACTTTGCCAAGTAACGACGTACGCCAGCAAGAAACGCTTCAATATTGTATTTCTTATTTACAGGTACAATCTCATTGCGCAACTCATCATTCGGCGCGTGTAGTGAAATGGCTAACGCTACGTCAATCTGGTCGCCCAGCATATCCAGCGCTGGCACTACACCTGACGTGCTCAATGTAACGCGACGTTTTGACAAACCAAAGCCAAAATCGTCTAGCATGATGTCCATGGCTGGAACCACATTTTTAAGGTTAAGTAAGGGCTCGCCCATTCCCATCATGACCACGTTGGTAATGGGACGTTGGCTAGTATCTTTTGAAAGACCTAAAAATGTAGCTACGCGCCACACCTGACCAATAATCTCGCTCACACTAAGATTACGGTTAAACCCTTGCTGAGCCGTACTGCAGAAGGTACATTCAAGGGCACAACCTACTTGTGAAGATACACACAGTGTGGCTCGCTCTTCCTCAGGGATCCAAACAGACTCTACTTCTTGGCCGCCCTCTAGTGTGAGCGCAAACTTGATAGTGCCGTCACTGGCCTCTTGAAAATAAGCAATTTCGGGCGCTTTTATCTCACAATTTTCAATAAGCATGGCACGAAGGTTTTTATTGAGGTTACTCATTTTCTCAAAATCGCTTTCGCCCTGCTGATAAATCCACTTCATTACTTGATCAGCACGAAATGGTTTCTCTCCTTTTTCCTTGAAGAAATTGCGCAAGCCTTCGCGATTTAAATTTAATAAGTTTGTTTTTGCCATGAATAAAATGACCCTTTTACCTTGCGAGGATTACTACCTCGAACTGCTTAATTAAGAGTGCTAGTACTGTGAGTTGTACTTCAGAAGCGACTAAAGACAGTCACACTTTAACGAAGAAGTGTGACTGTCTTTAGTGCTGCACATAAAACACCGATACTGACACTTTTTACTGTATTACTTCCTAACTTTCGCTAGGTTATCTTTAACTGCCTATGCACATTTTGCTTAATCTTTACTCAACCTTTGTAATAAGGATTTCCCTAAAGATTAGCGCTTAAAATTTGTGCAAATCCTACCATGTATGCCTTTGCATAAAAAGAAATACCAGTGCGCATAGATAATTGCCCACTTCAGATATAAAAAAACGAGGCCGGAGCCTCGTTTCAGAGTTTAAAAACTCTACTTTAATTTGACTACGTACTTAGCGAGTACGTGGGCAAATTTCTTCTTCTGAGAAGAAGTATGCAATTTCACGAGCAGCAGATTCAGGTGCATCAGAACCATGAACCGCATTTTCGTCGATTGATGCAGCATAGTCAGAACGAAGCGTTCCAGCAGCAGCATCAGCTGGGTTAGTTGCACCCATGATTTCACGGTTAGCTAGTACAGCGTTTTCGCCTTCAAGAACCTGAACCATAACTGGACCAGATGTCATGAAATCTACCAAAGCACCAAAGAAAGGACGTTCTTTGTGTTCTGCGTAGAAACCTTCCGCTTGCTCTTTGCTCATGTGTAACATCTTAGAAGCAACGATACGAAGACCAGCAGATTCAAAACGGTTGTAAATTGCGCCGACTACGTTTTTTGCTACCGCATCAGGCTTGATAATCGAAAAAGTGCGCTCAAGAGCCATGTTTTTTCTCCAAACAAATAAGTGTGTTTTCAATTTTGGCGGCGAATTATAGGCAATAATGACCGCAATGACTAGTGACTATTTGTAAAGCGACTCAGTCACCTTGAGCTTTAGCGTTTTACACTGCCTCGTGGGCACATGAACGCATTGCTAGTATGCTACCAAACCATTGTATTTAAAGTATTAATTGCGAGAACGCAGTTCAATTAAGCAAAATGTTCATTTAACCAAAATACTGAGTGGTTAATTTTGCCTTTTAAAAAAAAGCTCGCCTACACGTTCGCGCGAGCCAAATCTTGTATTTTGCCTACGATGGCTCGAAGTCCGTTACCACGGGTGGGGGTAATATGACGCTCTAAATCTAAAGCTTCAAAGTATCCGTCCACATCAAACTGTGTGATGTCTTTCGGCGATTTATTGTTATAGGCAGCAAGCACTAGCGCCAGAAGGCCTTGAACAATCACCGCATCGCTGTCTACATCAAACGTAATTTTACCGTTCTCGAAAGATTCAACCAACCACACACTACTTTGACAACCTTTTACCAAATGTTCCGGTGTTTTCTCACTTTCTGGTAAGCCAGGAATAGACTTACCTAAGTCGATAATATATTGATAGCGCTGTTCCCAATCATCGAAAAACGCTAAGTCATCAATAATTTCTTCACTGCTAGGCAACTTCATCGTTTGTCCTGTTTTTAATTTAAAAGAAAAGGCCAGCTTCTAGCTGTGCTTCTTCACTCATCATTTCACGAGACCAAGGTGGATCGAACACGAGCTCAACATTTACTTTATTTACATGAGGAACCATAGCAACGCGATACTCTACGTCGCCAACCAATACCGGCCCCATGCCACAACCAGGTGCGGTTAATGTCATATCAATATCCACAACCCCACTCTCTTGTTGAATATTGACGGTGTAAATAAGCCCGAGAGAAACAAGGTTAATTGGGATTTCTGGGTCAAAAATGGTTTCTAGCGCGTCCCACACTTGCTGCTTGCTTATGTTTCCATCGCTAGGCTCGTCAAAACTAAGCACCATTTCTTTACGGCCAATGGCCCCAGCATCGGTACCGTCGATACGGTACATATTGCCTTTCCAAGTGATGGTATAATTGCCACCTAACTCTTGGGTAATGCTGACGAATTCGCCTTCAGGGATAACAACAGGATTCCCCGCCGGTACCAAACGCGCTTTACATTCGCGCTCAGTTACCACCATTTTTTGCTTCATAAACTGCTAGTGCTCTATTGTATTTACGTGTGATCGTATTCTTGTGAAACTGTGTGCTTGTGAAACTATGTACTTGCCAGATTAACCGACGTTAAAGCTCTCACCACAACCACACTCATCAACTACATTTGGGTTATTGTATTTAATTACCCCGTTAACACCTTCTTGCACGTAATCAATTTCGGTGTTTTTTAACAGTCCCGTTGCATCAGCAGCAATAGCCACGTTTAGCATAGGTGAGATCTCAATAATTTCATCATCGTCTTTTGCGCTATCTGCAAAATCCAGCACATAGGCATATCCAGTACAACCGCTCACTCGTGTTGATAGACGAATTAACTGACCAGGCTTTTCTTTAAGCTTACTTTCGAAATGCTTAACGGCACTGTCTGTTAGCGAGATGAGTTGTGTACTCGGTACAAACGTTTCAACACTCATAATGCCCCCTTAGGCCAACATCATTTTAGCTTTTTTAAGTGCAGCAAAAAGGCTGTCCACTTCTTCAAGCGTGTTATAAATTGAAAATGAAGCGCGGGCAGTTCCAGGAATACCAAAGCGCTTCATTAATGGCTGCGCACAATTGTCGCCAGTGCGAATTGCAACACCTTGCCTATCGAGAATAAAGCCAATATCTGCAGGGTGTGCACCGTCGAGTAAAAAGCTTAACACACCAACCTTATTCGGTGCGGTGCCGACTATTTTCATACCGTCGAGTGCTTCTGCTTGCTCTGTCGCATAAGACAAAAGAGCATGCTCGTGTTCATGTAACGCCGCTATATCGAGCTGCTTAAACCACTCAACCGCAGCGCCCATCCCGATGGCACCGGCAATATTTGGCGTGCCTGCTTCAAGTCTATTAGGCAGTGCTCCCCACGTAGCCTCGTGGTAAGAGACGTCTTTAATCATCTCACCGCCTACTTGCCAAACTGGCCAAGACTCTAAAATCTCTTTTTTACCCCACAAACAACCAATACCGGTTGGACCGAAAAGTTTGTGACCAGAAAAAACATAAAAATCACAGCCGATGTCTTGCACGTCAACACCGCCATGAGCAATGCCCTGCGCGCCATCAACAAGCACCCAAGCACCTACTTGCTTCGCTTTTTCTGTCAGCGCTTTAATCGGGTTCACTGTGCCTAATGCATTAGACACATGTGGAAACGCAACTAGCTTTGTTTTACTCGAAAGTAGCTTTTCAAACGCATCAATGTCTAGCTCACCGTTATCAAATATAGGCACAATATTAAGCGTAGCACCTGCTTTACGACAAGCCTGCTGCCATGTGACTAAGTTCGCGTGATGCTCAAACTCCGTCGCCATGACTTCGTCGCCCTCGGCTAAAAGCTGAGCAAGACCGTTTGCCACTATGTTGATAGCCTCGGTTGTTCCTGCGGTCCAGATAACCTCTTCACGGGCATTCGCATTGATAAAGCTCGCTACGCTTGCTCGCGCATTTTCGTAGCGACGGGTTGCCTCATCTGACAAATGATGCGCACCACGATGTACGTTAGCATTAGTGCCGGTATAAAAATCGACAATGGCGTCAATCACCGCCTGCGGCTTTTGCGTGGTCGCAGCGTTATCTAGATATACCAGCGGCTTCCCATCTACCGTTTTAGAAAGAATAGGAAACTGGGCACGAAGTGCAGCAACATCTAAGCTCATTTCACCTCCATCTGGGAAAAACGTTCGCTGAGTAACGGCTGTAACCATTCGCGGATTGCGCTATTTGGTACGTCGTTAACTAACTCCTGAATAAACCCAAAATTAAGCATAACCAAGGCTTTGCTGCGCGGTACACCTCGAGTAAGCAGGTAATAAAGTGCTTCTTCGTCAATTTCAGCTACGGTTGCACCGTGAGCACACTTAACGTCATCAGCATAAATCTCTAACTCAGGTTTTGTATTGATGACACCGCGGCGAGAAAGCAATAGATTGCGGTTGTTAAGCTCTGCCAAGGTTTTTTGTGCATCGCGGTGAATATGAATTCGGCCATTAAATACAGCGCGAGCCTTATCACCCACGATTCCACGGGCATTTTCTTCTGTGGTACCGTTTGGCATTGCATGCTCAATGGTTGAATGAAGGTCGAACAACTCACCTTCCGCCAACAAATAAATGGCATTCATTTTGGCATCGGCAAACTCACCAGCATGATGAATATCCACATCTAGGCGAGATAAATCGCTTCCATAACCTACCATAGTAGAATTAAGTGTAGAGCGGTTGTGTAATTTGAAGTGACTTCCACCAAGCTGCTTGGCCGCTGCCGTAAACATGGCAAAGCGGTAGTGCTCTAAATGGGCATCATCGGCAATATCGTATTCAGCAAAAGCGGTGGTTAAACTATCGGTGTCACCCACGCCTTGCTCAATGACAGTGGCGCTGGCACCCTTTGCTACTTTTACAACAACACGGGTATGTGCATCAACGTTTTGCGTGGCCATGTTAACAATGCGCACTGGTATATCAATTTTGGCATTTTCTTCAACACTGATAAAAATACCATGCTCACACAATGCATCATTGACTAACCCAAACATGTGTCGCGTAGGCTTAATTTGCCCGTAAATACTCGATATTGCTTGTTGAGTTGCCTCATCGTCGTGCTTAAGCGACGTGATTCTCATGCCCTTTGGTACATCTAGCGTATTCACTTGCGTGATCAATACGCCGTCAACAAACACTAAATCGATAGCATTTAGGTTATCGATAGCGGGTACCGGTAGAACGTCTGCCTGTGTTGTCGTTTTTACTTCGCGCTTTTCTACAGAAGTAAGCGGCGTAAAACGCCAGCTTTCGTTTCTTCGAGCTGGCCAACCATCGGCTTTTAATTGAGTTAAGGCCTGCTGACGCACGGGCGCTAAATAATCGTCGAATTGCGCCCCATCAATGACCTGTTGTAGCCATTGACTCATGCCTCTGCCTCCTCGTACGCCTTCCCTAGGAATGCGTAACCTTCTTTTTCTACCTCGTGAGCGAGTGATGCGTCACCGCTTTTCACAATTTTGCCGTCGGCAAGAATGTGTACGAAATCTGGTTTGATGTAATCAAGTAAGCGCTGATAGTGCGTTACTACGAGAAAGCTACGCTTACCGTCGCGCTGGCTGTTAACGCCGTTGGCAACAACTTGAAGAGCATCAACGTCAAGGCCTGAATCTGATTCATCAAGAATGCACAGTGACGGCTCCAACAAAATCATTTGCATGATTTCGTTACGCTTTTTCTCACCACCTGAGAAGCCTTCGTTAACACCACGCTTAAGAAAATCTAATGGCAGCTGCACTTGTTTGCAGGCTTCTTTCGCCTTTTTCAAAAACTCAGCAGCTGTCAAAGCCTCTTCACCACGTTCTTCACGCATGGCATTTACAGACTCTTTCATGAATTCCATGTTGCTAACACCAGGAATTTCTACTGGGTATTGAAACGCCAAGAACAAGCCTTCACGGGCACGCTCTTCAACTTCAAGGTCTAGCAAATCTTTTCCATTAAGCGTTACGTCGCCTTTGCTCACTTCATAGCCATCACGGCCTGACAAGACATAACCTAACGTACTTTTACCGGCACCATTGGGGCCCATGATAGCGTGTACTTCACCCGGCTTAACTTCTAGGTTAAGACCCTTAATGATGTTTTTCTCTTCTACGCTGGCATGTAAATTCTTTATACTAAGCATTGATTACCCCACTGAACCTTCAAGACTAATTTCGAGCAGCTTACCGGCTTCTACGGCAAATTCCATTGGCAGCTCTTTGAATACTTCTTTACAAAAACCGTTAACAATCATAGAAACGGCCTTCTCTGTGTCTAAACCACGTTGGCGACACAAAAATAATTGTTCGTCACTTACCTTCGATGTTGTCGCTTCGTGCTCAACTATTGCCGACGGGTTGCGACTTTCGATATACGGGAACGTATGTGCACCACACTTATCACCAATAAGCAGCGAGTCACACTCAGTAAAGTTACGCGCGCCGTCTGCACGAGGCCCCATTTGCACAAGACCGCGATAAGCGTTGTTACTTTTACCTGCAGATATTCCTTTTGAGATGATGGTTGAGCGCGTATTTTTGCCCATGTGAATCATCTTGGTACCTGTGTCAGCCTGCTGACGACCGCGAGTAAGCGCTACAGAGTAGAATTCGCCTACGCTGTTGTCGCCTTTAAGGATGCAGCTTGGGTACTTCCACGTTACTGCTGACCCAGTTTCAACCTGAGTCCATGAGATTTTAGCGTTGGTGTGTGCAATACCGCGCTTGGTCACAAAGTTGTAAATACCACCTTTACCGTTCTCATCACCTGGATACCAGTTTTGAACCGTGGAGTATTTGATTGTGGCGTCGTCCATTGCAACTAGCTCGACCACCGCGGCGTGCAGTTGATTCTCATCGCGCTGCGGCGCTGTACAACCTTCCAAGTAGCTCACGTGGCTGCCTTCATCGGCAATGATTAACGTACGCTCAAACTGACCGGTGTTCATTTCGTTAATACGGAAATAGGTGGAAAGCTCCATTGGGCAACGAGTGCCTTTTGGAATATAAACAAATGAACCGTCGGTAAACACGGCGCAGTTTAGCGCAGAGAAATAATTATCCGTACGCGGTACTACTGACCCAATGTACTTTTTAACAAGGTCTGGATACTTTTGAATCGCCTCAGAAATTGGGCAGAAAATGACGCCAGCTTCTTCAAGCTTAGAGCGGAACGTTGTGACCACTGATACAGAGTCAAATACTGCATCTACCGCAACGCCTGCTAACATTTCTTGTTCGTGCAGCGGAATACCTAACTTTTCGTAAGTACGCAGTAGCTCTGGGTCGACTTCATCTAGCGACTGAGGCTTGTCTTCCATACTCTTTGGTGCCGAGTAATACGAAATTGCCTGGAAATCAATTTTGGGGTATTCCACATGGGCCCAATCAGGCTCTTCCATTTCAAGCCACGCATGATAAGCCTTTAGACGCCATTCGAGCATCCACTCAGGCTCGTTTTTCATTGCGGAAATGCGACGAATAATCGACTCATCTAGGCCGCTTTCAAACGTGTCCGATTCGATCTCTGAATAAAAACCAGCATCGTACTTTCTTTCTAACGCCTGTTCGATCTGTTCACTCATGTTTGGGTCTCGCTTGTTTGCCTGCATTTGCTGCCTAAGCCTTCCATTCACCTTGGCTTGGAAAATTACCCCACGGTCTTGGTAATTTCCCTTAATTCACCGCACAAACCTCGTGCAGGTAGCATTTTACAATGGTGGCAGCCTTAAAAATTGGTGCGGTATTATATAATACCTGAGTAATCCACTCAAATATTCAGCGACGTATTTTGCGCTACTTGCTTTAAAAAATCTTAAGCTAACGCCACTTGCCGCAATCGGTTTGTTACATCTGTTACTTTATTTACTACGTAATCGATGTCGTCTTGGGTCGTAAATCGTCCCACACTAAATCGAATTCCTGCATGGGCCAGTTCATCGCTTCGCCCCAATGCTTTGAGCACATACGAAGGCTCTAAACTTGCCGATGTGCATGCTGAGCCAGATGACACAGCAATATCATTTAGCCCCATCATCAAACTTTCGCCATCAACATTGGCAAAACTAACATTTAAAATACCTGCAATGCGCTTTTCTTCATGGCCGTTTAGGTATACGCCCTCAATCTTGCTTAGCCCATTCCACAAAGCGATACGAAGCGCTCTAATACGCTCGTTCTCAGCTTCCATGTCTCGACTCGCTAATTCGAGTGCTTCGCCCATACCCACAATTTGATGAGTTGCCAGCGTGCCCGAACGCATACCACGTTCATGACCACCGCCATGAATTTGTGCTTCTAAATTAATCTTAGGACAGCGGCGAACGTAAAGTGCCCCCATTCCCTTAGGCCCGTAAAACTTGTGTGCCGACATTGACAAAAGGTCTATCGGAAGCTCATTGAGGTCTATGGCAACTTTGCCCACACTTTGTGCTCCATCCACATGAAATAACACATTATGTTGACGACAAAGCTTTCCAATAGATTCGATGTCTTGCGTTACACCCAGTTCGTTGTTTACATGCATGACAGAGACTAAAATAGTGTCGTCTCTCATTGCGGTCTCTAACTCCGACAAGTTAACTAAACCATCGGCGCCAACCTGAAGATAAGTAACGTCAAAGCCCTGTGCTTGCAAATACTCACAGGTATCAAGCACTGCTTTGTGCTCCGTATTAACGGTAATGATGTGCTTGCCTTTCGATGCATAACCTTCGGCGACGCCTTTTATCGCCAAGTTATTCGACTCGGTAGCACCGGAGGTAAATACAATTTCCCTTGGGTCGCAGTTTAGCGCATCGCTAACCTGATTACGGGCGATATCAACGGCTTCCTCTGCCATCCAACCAAAGCGATAGCTTCTTGACGCTGGGTTGCCAAAATTACCGTCAAGGGTTAGGCATTTCGCCATAACTTGGGCAACTCGCGGGTCTACGGGAGTTGTGGCGGCGTAATCTAAATAAATAGGAGTAGATAGCGTCATAGTCATCAATGCCTTTGTTAAAGCCTAATGCTTACTTCAATATCATTGGCTATATTGCGAAGAGCGCTATTATTATCTTGTCGCCCTGCTACTTCGCGCACATCATGCTTTTCCATTAATTCGCCAAGCGTAATAGAGTGTAAAAAGCTTGAGATACGATCGCTTAAATCTTGCCATAGACTATGCGTTAGACAGCGATCGCCGCCCTGACAGTCAGCCTGCCCCTGGCAACGTGTAGCGTCGATTGATTCATCAACCGCTGATATCACTTGACCAATTGCAATCTCATTGGCGCTGCGGCCAAGCAAATAACCACCGCCGGGACCACGTACGCTATCCACCAGCTTCTCTTTGCGCAATCGAGAGAATAGCTGCTCTAAGTAAGAAAGCGATATTTCTTGTCTTTCAGATATATCGGCAAGGGGAACAGGACCGCGTTTAGAATGCAATGCTACATCAAGCATAGCGGTTACCGCATAGCGACCTTTTGAGGTAAGTTTCATTATTGTCTCCCGCCTTATTCGTATGGCGGAATTTTCACATACCTGACTAAAATGGTCAAGTATAAGACCCAGTAATTTAGTCAGGTATTATTCAGCGTCATTTAACCATTTAGATAATTACGCTATTCGAAGAGTGCAGCCCCTTTTATCTAAGAACGATAATGTAAGAAAGATAAGTTAGAAAGCGCACTGCCGCACTTCATTTTCAATAAATAGAAAGGCGTATCAAATAGCTGGATCGAAAGACTTATGATTACTGCTATCTTGTTGAGCTTCATTTAACTCAAAGCCAGTATCAGCAAAATCTTCCGCGCTAATATTATGAAGATTTTCTGTGCATACATCGCCGCCAAGAGACTGAATAACCTTACACATCTCTTCTACTTTTGTGTCCATTTGATGCATATGCTCAAGCATAATTCCCATGGCATTGGCTACGGGATCAGGATTATCTGGTGCTACGGCATAGGCGTCGAAACCGTATTTCTGTGCAATTTTATCTCGCTGAGGATTTATGGAAGCAATGGCATCTTTTTGCTTGGTAACAATAATTCTACCTGGAATACCCACCGCCGTAGCGCCGTCGGGAATGTCTTTCACTACAACAGAATTTGAGCCCACTTTGCCATTTTCGCCGATGGTAATAGGCCCGAGTACTTTTGCACCTGCACCGACAACTGCACCGTTTTTAAGGGTTGGGTGACGCTTTCCTGCTTTCCAACTGGTTCCGCCTAACGTTACACCATGGTAAAGCGTAACATCGTCACCAATTTCTGCTGTTTCACCAATTACCACCCCCATACCGTGGTCGATAAATACTCGTCGCCCTAACGTAGCACCTGGATGTATTTCAATACCCGTTAACCATCGATTAAATGTAGACAATGTGCGAGCCAGCCACTTCCACTGAGCTTTCCATAATTTGTGACTAATTCTGTGCAACCACACGGCATGTAGGCCAGGATAATTGGTTAATACTTCAAACGTATTGCGCGCTGCCGGGTCGCGATGAAATACGCCTTGAATGTCGTCTTTTATTCGGCTAAACATGCTTTACTCATTACTGTTCTGATTAATTATTTCTCTGATTAATTACGACCCTGACTTGTCGTTTGAGCTGCTGCTTCATCTGTCGTTTCTAATGAGGACGCTTGGCTAGCATCTTCATCACTTGCTTTAACCGACTTATCAATTGACGCTAAAATACCGCGTAGAATATTGAGCTCTTGCGATTCAGGACGAGAGCGATTGAACAATCTGCGTAACTTAGTCATAACCACGCCAGGATGGCTCTTACGGATAAATGAGGTCTTTTCCAGAGTGGTCTCAAGGTGCACATAAAAGCGCTCTAAGTCTTCGTTGAGTGGATAGACTTCTTCAACTTCAGGGTAAGTTTCTCTATTCAAATAAGCCATGCGGATTTCATAACATAGCGTTTGCACCGCCGCTGCTAGGTTTAGTGAACTATATTCTGGGTTTGCCGGGATACACATATGAAAATGACACTGCTGCAGTTCTTCATTGGAAAGCCCGCTGTTCTCACGGCCAAACACCAACGCGACGGGGTATTTACTGACTTCTTGTACTAACTTTTCACCACAGTCTCGAGGTCCTAGCATTGGCCATGAGTGCGTACGAGAGCGTGCAGAGGTGCCAACAACAAGTCCACAGTCTTTTACTGCTTCTTCAAGGGTGTTGACAATTTTCGCGTTGGCTAGCACGTCACCTGCACCCGCTGCTAATGCGCTTGCTTGACCATCAGGTTCATTCACTGGGTCAACTAAATATAAGCTACTTAACCCCATTGTTTTCATGGCGCGCGCAGTAGAGCCTATATTTCCCGTGTGAGAGGTGTTAACCAAAATAATGCGAATTTTTTCAAGCATGCTTGCGATACCTATTTACTGAATAGTTAGTTGTTTTGTCTATTACGACTAGCGCTTAAAAGCGGAGCCTTAGAAGGCGACGTTCATATGCTCTTGCACACTTTGCTTTTACATACTGCGCTCTTACAAGCAAAGCCATTAGCAGCTAGGCTCTAACGCGCTAGGCAGCAACAAACAGCCTGCTGTAAGAGAATGGCAGAGACGTCTTTAATTGGCGTAAAGTGTAGCACAGCAGCGGTATAGATGGCTATTGGCTTACTTTTGACTCACTTGCTTATGCCTGAATAATTTGCGACATTCGGATTAGTAGTTACTCGGTGTAATTTGCACCGGCTGGCAGCACTTGGGTGGCACCTAAATAAGATGATTAGGACAGGCTTGCTTAGCAAATTCATTTGCATCGTTCATCGATTCTGTTAGACTCCGCCCGTTTTCGAGTTAGGCAAGCTATTTTTTGTACAGTTTTAATGCTGTTTATAACAACATTACAATTTGAACATCCTACAACTTGCCTAATTCATTGGTCTTTTACAATTGGTGGTTTATCTATGCATCCTATGCTGAATATTGCAGTGCGTGCTGCGCGCGCGGCTGGAACAGTTATTGTTCGTGGTTTTGAAAAACATAATGAAATTGCAACCGAGTCGAAGGGGTTGAACGACTTCGTTACTCAAGTTGACAAAGACGCAGAGCAAGCGGTTATCTATAAAATTCAGCAGTCATACCCAGATCATTGCTTTTTAGGCGAAGAATCAGGAGAGATACTAGGCTCGGACACTGATTATCAGTGGATAATCGACCCGCTAGATGGCACCGCCAATTTCGTGAAAGGCATCCCTCATTTTGCTGTTTCTATCGCACTTCTTCATAAAGGCCGTTTAGAGCAAGGCGTTGTATTTGACCCAATCCGCAGTGAGCTATTTACAGCCAGTCGTGGACAAGGTGCTCAGCTTAACGGTTACCGTATTCGTGCATCAAAGCCTCGTGATTTAAGCGAAACCATCATTGCTACTGGTCTGCCGTTTAAAAACAAATCACAGTTTGGCGAATATGCCCTTAGCCTTAATAAAATTTTCCACGAAGTGGGCGACTTGCGTCGCGCAGGAAGTGCCGCACTTGATCTTGCATACGTTGCTGCTGGCCGTCACGACGGTTATTACGAGCGCGGTGTTAAGTCTTGGGATATTGCAGCGGGCGAGCTTATTGTTCGTGAAGCCGGCGGTTTGGTGACAGACTTTAAAGGCGGTAACGATCCACTACACAAAGGCGAAATCGTGGCTGGAAGCGGAAAGGTAGTTCAAGGTCTGGTTAAGCATCTTAAGTAATAGCTTATTAAGGCAATACTGAGTGATTAGCGCCCCTCGCTTATCACTGCATATCAGTGCAAACATACAACTTTAATAAAGGCGTAAGTATTCGTACTTACGCCTTTTTTGTTTCCGAACAGTCATTTATTTCTAGTGAAGCCTTACACTAGGGCGTGTTGATTACGTTAAACCTACAAGCCTAAACGCCAGCGGTAACGTCATTGCGGTGATCACAACGTTTGCGGGCATACTTGTTAGCCAGTGCCCTGGCGTTGGGGGCTTACCCAGTAAAGCCCCAACACAATTACTGTAACGACAAAGCAATAGCAAAACAAAACTAATGAATGCAGTGGCCGACAATGTTATTAGCATAGAAAACATTGCCGGCAGAGCATAGTGACTGACGGTAAAGGCAACAGCTATCAACACGCTTTGGTGAAGAACGTAAAAGGGGAAAACGTATCTGTTTACTTTTGTCACTATCAAATTGGGTTTGTCGAAAATCACATCAGCGACCGCAAGTATTGCAATCAGACCTATTACTTTAGCAAAGTAATACGCAAACGAAGCAATATTATTGACCCAATATCGTGCTACTGCACTCTGCGCTAATGCATTTTGTTCTGCGTCGTGTGCGGGTAAATAGCGCTCAATACCAAAACCAGTTTGATATAAAATGGTTGTCATTAGTGCTAAAACAACAATCGCGCGAAGATACCTCTTCAACCACCGCCAAAATTCATCAGTGCATCCAAAAAGAAAGCCAAATACTAAACATGAGAATCCATACACATCTCGTTTTGTATCGGCATCATCAATTTGCATGGTGAACATTACCACCACAACAAACAAAGCCAGCCAATACGTATTAAAGCAACCAAACCATTGGCGAATACAGCGCAAAGGCCAATAAAAAATAATAAGCAACAGTGTAAAGCGCCACAATGAGCGTAAAAACCATAGATGATTAACATCGACGTGATGCCATATACCGGAACTAAAGCCTTCGAAATAATCGCTGGGGCCGAAATAGAAGACAATTAAGAAGTCGGCAAATGATGTATCTATTGCATTTTTGTAAGTCATTTCAACAAAAAGTTGAATGGGGACAACGCAGTAAATACCAAACAAAAGAGGTAGCAAAATTGCATTGCTCCTGTGAGTTAATAGGTAGCGCATTCCATACTTTTTCTGCATAAAATAAAGCGAGGTACCAGCAATAAACCACAGTAGCCCCATTCTCCATGGAGAGCTCAACATCATAATATGTTGCAACCAAAACCAGTTCGTTTGTTGCTTAAAATGAAATTGCCAATCTGGTACCCAGATCATGCCAAGATGGAAAAATAGCAGCACAATTACGGCCAGCACTCTAAGATAATCCAGCGCGACAATTCTCGTACACCTTTCCTTGCAACGATTTGGTGCTCGGTCTGTTGTATTCATTTTGCCCCTTTTTAAATGTTTGAGCCTGTGTAAGTATTGATGGCAGTAATGCAAACAAGATAGCAGCTAAGTAATTGAAAGGACTCTAATTGGTGACAAACGGTGGATTTAAGTGATAAGAGGAAACAAAGAACGCATGATCAATAAAATGTGGTTCCAGAAACACCAAACATCAATTTCCCTTTGTTTGCTCGCCCTGTATTTTATTATTAACGGGTTCATTAACAGCACCACCGTACTGATGGAGGCAATGAGAACCCCGCCACTGCCGTTTTCTGTATGGGAACCTTTTGTCTGGGAATACACTAGCGCCATCGGAAGTTTTGTTGTGGTTTGTGCACTTGCTGTCGCGCTTAATCGCTACCCTTGGAACTGGGGCCACCCTCTTTTTAGCGCTTATCAGTACATTGTCATCGGTTTACTATTTGCGATAAGCCACGTCTTGTTTATGGTGATAAGCAGAGAAGTTATATACGCACTAGCCGGCAGAGATTATCAATTCGCTGTTTCTTTAGAACAGTGGGCCTTTGAATTACTCTACGAGATACGAAAAGACGTGTGGTCTTTTATTTTCTTTGTGGTGCTTATAGGGTTTTATCGCTACACAATTGCTCATTGGCTTGGTAATGCCAGCAGCATTGCATTAGACAGGGAGAAGTCTCCGGGCAACAAAAAAGACGCTGAATTACCCTCTGATGACCTATTACTGATAAAAAAGCTCGGCCGCGAATTCTTAATAAACAAGCGAGACATTAATTGGATGGCCTCGTCGGGCAATTACGTAAACTTGCACATTGGCGCAAATGTTTATCCCATGCGAACAACGTTAAGCGCATTTTTAGACGCCAATACGCACCTGCCGTTCAAACGTGTGCATCGCTCCTTTGCGGTTAATATTAATGATATTAACAATATTGAAGTCGCAGTAAGCGGCGACGGCATTATATTTTTGACATCAGGGCAAACGGTAAAGATGTCGCGCAGATTCAAATTAACCGCAACTCAATAAACGCCTCTATTTTATTTCCACCGTGAAAGCAAAAGTCGCTAGCCGCAAGTTATATATATTCAATTCCTTTATGCTTTCATAAGCACTTTGATTATCAACCGTGGACTCACCTTACGCTCCATAAAAAAAGCCGTACCATAAAAAAGCCGCGCCATAAAAAAGCCGCACATGTGCGGCTTATTATACAGTGTTAGCTTTTTGCTACGTCGCTTTTCTAAAGCGGCTCTTGGTCAGCACCCTCTTTCTCCACTTGTGGTGGCATAAGGTCTTCTTTACTGATACCCAGCGCTAACGCAACAGAACTTGCAATGTAAACCGATGAGTAAGTACCCACTACCACACCAAATAGAAGAGCTGTGGCAAAACCGTGTATTAATGCGCCACCTTTGTAGAACAAGGCAACGAGTACTAGTACTGTGGTTAATGAGGTGATTATTGTGCGGTTCAAGGTTTGGGTCAGCGAGATATTGATGATGTCAATTGGCTCACCTTTACGGATTTTGCGGAAGTTTTCACGAATACGGTCAGACACAACAATAGTATCGTTGAGTGAGTAACCGATAACCGCCAGTACCGCAGCAAGTACTGTCAAATCAAACTCAATTTGAAGAACTGAGAACAAACCTAACGTTAAAATAACATCATGGGCCAAGGCGGATACCGAGCCTAGGGCGAAACGCCATTCAAAACGCATTGCCACGTAAACCAAAATACAGATAAGTGCTACTAGCATGGCAAGACCGCCCTGCTCTGTTAACTCTTCACCAACATTTGGACCTACGAACTCAATACGTCGCATATCAACGTTAGTACCGTCGGCACGCAACGCATCAACAACTTGGTTACCAATAGTGACCGCTTTTACACCATCGCGAGGCGCAATACGAATAAGTACTTCTTGGCTACTACCAAAATTTTGTACTATGGCATCTTCAAAATCAGCGTTATTTAACTGAGCGCGAATAGACTCTAAATTAGCACTGTCTTCATAGCCAACTTCAATCAGCGTACCGCCGGTGAAATCCAGTCCCCAGTTCAGGCTATTAACGCCTAAAGAAACGAATGAGCCCAAAATAAGTAAAGTAGACAGCACCATCGCGGGAACGCGAAGGCGCATGAAATTGACGGTATCGGATAGTTTTAATAATTGCATGTTACGCTCCTTAAATCGCCAATTTCTCTAGACGCTTCCCACCATACACAGCATTTACGATAACGCGCGTAACCAAAATAGCGGTAAACATAGAAGTGGCAATACCAATCATAAGCGTAATAGAGAACCCTTTAATTGGACCTGTACCTACTGCGAACAAAATAAGGCCCGCAATAAATGTCGTGATATTCGCATCTAAAATCGTTGAGAATGCGCTGTCGTAACCGTGATGTATCGCTTGCTGCGGGCTTCGACCGTCACGCAACTCTTCTCGAATACGCTCAAAAATAAGCACGTTCGCATCTACCGCCATACCAACGGTAAGTACAATACCCGCCATACCCGGTAGGGTAAGCGTAGCGCCAGGGATCATAGACATAATACCCACAATCATCACCAAGTTAGTCACCAACGCAATATTTGCCACAATGCCGAATGCCTTGTAGTACACCAGCATAAAAGCAAGTACCGCGAGTAAGCCGTACACAATGGCTTGCGTACCCAGTTCAATATTCTCTTTACCTAAGCTTGGCCCTACTGTGCGCTCTTCAACAATTTGAATAGGCGCAATTAGTGCTCCTGCGCGAAGTAAAAGTGCAAGGTCGCGGGCTTCTTTTGGCGAGTCTAGCCCGGTAATTTGAAACTTACTGCCAAGCTGGGCTCGAATGGTAGCCACCGAGATAACTTGCTCTTCTTTTTCAAAAATGAGTTTGTCTTCTTTGTTGCGCTCACCGGTTGCCTTGTACTCAATAAAGACGGTTGCCATCGGCTTGCCGATATTGCCACGAGTAGAGCGTGACATCTTGTTGCCGCCTTCAGAATCAAGAGAAATGTTGACGTTAGGCAAGCCGTATTCGTCAACGCCGCTGTTGGCATCAATGATATGGCTACCCGTAAGCATAATGCGCTTCTCAAGTAATTGTGGCACACCTTGCTGGTCTTCAATAATTTGAGAACCAGGCGGAACACGCCCGTTTAATGCGTCTCGAACGTCATTTTTCTGATCAAGCATGCGGAATTCAAGCGTAGCCGTCGCATTCAAAATTTCTTTTGCTCGTGCAGTATCCTGAATACCTGGAAGCTGGACCACAATACGGTCAGCGCCTTGTTTTTGCACAAGAGGCTCGGCCACACCAAGTTGGTTAACACGATTACGGATTATGGTAATGTTTTGCTTAACCGCATTGTCGCGAATTTCTTGTAGCTTACTCTCGGCAAACGTCGCTCGTAACGTAAGGTCATCAACGTCGTTAAACGTTAAGTCACGGCTTTGGTTACGCAGGAAAAATTTCGCTTTATCAAGCGCGTCTTCGTCGCGAAAGGTAATATCGATATGATTCCCAACTTGCTTAACGCCGCGATAGCGAATGTCTTCACCGCGAAGGGATGTTCTGAATCCGCTTTCCGCGTCTTCTAACGATTTTGTGATCACCTCAGACATATCAACTTCCATCAGGAAGTGGACACCGCCGCGAAGGTCTAGACCAAGCTTCATTGGCGTTCCACCTAAGCTCTCTAGCCATTCAGGGGTATCAGGCGCTAGGTTCATCGCTACAAAGTAGTCGTCGCCAAGCAGCTTCTCTAAGGTTTCACGGGCGACAAGCTGGGTATCAGAATCTGAAACGCGAACAAGTATTTGTTCATTCTCGAATTCAATGCGCTTAGGCGTAATTGATTTTTCAGCTAGTGCAGACTCAACTTGCTTAACCATTGATTGCGTGACAACCGCATCACGACCTGCTGAAATTTGTACGGCGTGATCTTCACCGTAAATATTGGGAAGGGCATAAAGTGCACACATTGCAACCACAAAGAGTGCACTTAATACTTTCCATATTGAATTTTTGTTTAGCACTGGATAATCCTTTCGTGCCGATGCCGAGAAGCGTCTCGGCTCCGGCGTTTTTTACTTACAGCGACTTCATTGTGCCTTTTGGCAACACAGCAGTAACTGAAGACTTCTGCACAACTATGTTGCTTGCTTCGTTAAGTGCCATTTCAATAAAATCTTTATCGTCAGACACTTTTGTGATTTTTCCTACTAAACCACCTTGGGTTAGCACTTCATCACCTTTGCCAAGTGACGATACTAGGTTCTTATGCTCTTTAACACGCTTCGCTTGTGGGCGATAAAGCAAGAAATAAAAGATAAGACCAAACACTGCCAGCATGATTATCATTTCCATGCCGCCACCTTGTGAAGCACCACCAGCTGATTGTGCGTACGCGTTTGAGATAAATAGACTCATAAAATTCCCCAAGTATTTTTGTTATTCAAATATATTCGTTATTCGAATATTTGCGTTATTATTTCGTTGTTAGAGTGCCGGTACCGGCAACCCTCTTTGTTCATAGAAATTATGTACAAACTCATCCATTGTGCCGGCTTCAATAGCATCGCGCATACCTTGCATGACACGTTGGTAGTGACGCAAGTTATGAATAGTATTCAATCGTGCGCCAAGTATCTCATTACACTTATCTAAGTGATGTAAATAAGAGCGAGAATAATTTTTACAAGTGTAACAGTCACAATTTTCATCTAATGGTGATGTATCGTTGCGATGTTTAGCGTTTCGGATCTTAATAACCCCCTCGCCTACAAACAAATGACCATTGCGCGCATTACGGGTTGGCATAACACAGTCGAACATGTCGATGCCGCGACGAACAGCCTCAACTAAGTCTTCCGGTTTACCCACGCCCATCAAGTAGCGAGGCTTATCTTCGGGAATCTTTGGCGCTGTGTGATCGATAATGCGGATCATGTCTTCTTTAGGCTCGCCAACTGATAACCCGCCAATGGCATAACCGTCAAAACCAATCGCTTCAAGGCCTGCAAGAGATACATCACGAAGACCCTCATACATGCCGCCTTGAATAATACCGAACAGTGCAGCAGGGTTGTCACCATGAGCCTCTTTGCTTCGCTCGGCCCAGCGAAGGGACATTTCCATAGACACCCGCGCTTCCTGCTCAGTGGCTGGGTAAGGCGTACATTCGTCAAAAATCATCACAATATCAGAGCCTAGGTCTCGCTGAACTTCCATCGACTTTTCAGGTGTGAGTAAGATCTTTTCACCATTTATTGGCGAGCGGAACGTTACGCCCTCTTCGGTGATCTTACGCAGGTCACCTAAGCTGAATACTTGAAAACCGCCTGAATCGGTAAGAATAGGCTTATCCCAGTTCATAAAGTCGTGCAGGTCACCATGCTGGCGAATCACACCCGTGCCCGGGCGAAGCATTAAATGAAAGGTATTACCCAAACAGATATGTGCCCCACTTTCTTTCAGTTCTTCCGGTGTCATTCCTTTTACCGTGCCGTAGGTACCTACCGGCATAAACGCTGGCGTTTCTACAACACCGCGCTCAAATACAAGACGCCCGCGCCTAGCGCGACCCTCTGTTTTTAATAACTCAAATTGCATGTAAGAACTTTCCCATCTTTGCGCACTCTTCGCGTTAAGTATAAAAGTGCTTTTGATATAATCGGTCTATAACGTGCGCCTGATAAAAAACGTGCGCTGGGTATAAAACTGGGTTTGAAATCATGGGGCGGGATTATACCAGTAATTTACGCGAGATCATTCCCTGTATCTATGTTTCTATTGAAGTGAACGAATATCTGGCTGTAAAAGAGGGCTTTAAGAGAAAGTAACTAACGATGAACGGCATTTGAGGATAGATGTTTGAGAATAACCGTTTGAAGTAGAAATTGAGGGTATTATTTTGGGAGCTATTTAGGGGGCTATCTAGGGAGTTTTTTTGATAGCTATTTAGGAAGCTATTTAGGAAGCTATTTAGGAAGCTATTTAACGAGCTAAGGAAAGCGCTATTTAAAAGCGCTTTCCAGAGAACCTATCCGAGTAGCCATTACAAGAGCTTATTCCAAGAGCTATTCTAAAAGGCCACTACAAAAACTCTGAACTAGCTTCTTTCGATAAACATGGAATCGCCATAGCTGAAGAATCGATATTCCTTATCAATGGCCTCTTGGTATGCATCCATCACATACTCTTTAGAAGCAAACGCACTTATAAGCATCATTAAGGTAGATTCTGGTAAGTGGAAATTGGTAAACATCGCATCCACTACTTTGAACTCGAACCCCGGATAAATAAAGATCTCGGTGTCATCGTAAAACGTGCCAATGACATCACCGTCGCTTCGCATGGTACTGAATTTCGCAGCCGACTCTAACGAACGCACCGAGGTGGTACCTACGGCAATAACTCGCTTACCGGCTGCCTTTGTCTGCAGTACGGCATCCACTACGTTTTGCGGTACCTCAGCATATTCGGCATGCATCTTGTGCTCGGTAATATTATCTACTCGCACTGGTTGAAACGTTCCCGCCCCCACATGCAAAGTGACAAAGGCCAAGTCAACGCCCTTCTCTTTCAGCGCACCAAGAATGTGTTCGTCAAAGTGTAAACCAGCGGTTGGCGCTGCTACCGCACCTGGCTTGTCGTTATATACCGTTTGATAACGTTCTTTGTCTGAATTTTCATCAGGTCTGTCTATGTAGGGCGGCAATGGCATGTGCCCGTGCGCTTCTAATAGCTGCAAAACGGTTTCATCATGGTCGAATTGCAAAATAAATAAAGCATCATCACGGCCCGTAACGGTCACATTAACGCAGTCTTCTAAAACAAGTTTTGTGCCTGGTTTAGGCGCTTTGCTCGCTCTCACATGAGCAAGAGCGGTGTTGTCTGCAATAATGCGTTCGATAAGCACTTCTACTTGTCCACCCGTTTCTTTCTTCCCGAGCAATCTGGCTGGGATAACCCGTGTGTCATTAAATACAAGCAGATCGCCAGGTTCAACAAGAGATAGCATATCGGCAAACATTGAGTGGGTAACGGTTCCCGTTTTTCCATCTAAACGCAAAAGGCGGCTAGCAGCACGCTGCTCAGTAGGATATTTCGCGATAAGTTTTTCAGGGAGCTCGAAGCTAAAATCAGAAAGTTTCATAACGTGGTGAGATACTCTTCTTACTTAGTTAATTAAAAGTTGCACAGTGCAGTCATTTCAAGCAGTGATTACAAGCAGTTGTGGCAATAACCACAGTAAGCACAATAACAAGCCATAAAATAAGGATAATTAAATAACGAGAAACACGTTAAAACCAGTTAAAAGATATAAACGTCTTCGCGTAGGTCCTCGCATGGGTATGGTGCCACATAATCCGTTATGAAATTTCATACCACTTACAGCTGATTAAAATTAGTACAAGACAGCTTAAACGGTTAAGATACAAACCAGATAGTGATGATGTTCTCCCTGACAATTCTTTATCTTTGATACCCGGCTACTTGCTGGGTATTTTTTTGCCTGCTGCTTTTATCTTGGTCGGCGTATTGGCCGTCACGTTAGCCTTTGATTCTCAATTTACTGCTCGTTTATTTCTTCGTGCTATTTTCCTGCTGTTCCTATTATCATACCAAGATCATGGTTGAAGGTCAGTTAAGATCTCCTCTAGCACAGCGGCGTCTAAAGGCCGAGCTTTTAGTACATAAAGTACTTGCAGCATTAAATCAGCCCCCATAATACCTTTATTCACCTTATTTCTTAAATTATCAGCACTCTGTTCGATATCAATAGCAGCAAGCCGCTGGCTTAAGTCTTGATATTTCACGCCTCGCACAGACATTTCTGACTTAATCACCCGCGCTACGGTTTGTCTCCATGCATTTTTAGCACTCAATTCTTTGTTCAAAACCTGCCTCCCCAGCCATTAAAAACGCCCTTAAAATCACCACTAAAAACACTCTTCTGTGACGTATATTTTACAAAAACACACTTTTTTACACTTAAGAAGCATATTTGTTATTGACGATTATGGCACAATGGATATACACTTCAAGTCAAGATGTTGGCGAAGATGAAAAATACTGGTTACAGTAGCAATGCCGAAGGTAACGGCACCTTTTTCATTTACGACATTATCGCTTCAATAATTTAAGGAGAACACTATGAGTTGGGAACTGGAAAGCATCGAAGCCTTACTAAAAGAGGTTGATGACTTTGTGGTAACACGAGAGGAAAATTGCTTACTCATTGCTAATCAAGATGGCATCGATGCCTGGCTAGCAATCAGTGGTGAGCAAATTTTAGTAGAAAGTCTCTTGTTTGCTGCTTCAGAAGTGAAAGACAAGCACGCGTTAGACCATGAAATTCTGTCTTCTCACATGGTGTTTCCACTCACAACCGTTGGAATATCAACCATTGGTGGCGATGAGTACTACACCGCATTTGGCGCGCTAAGTGCGCAGTCGAAAGGCGAAAGTATTGTTATTGAAGTTGAAACCTTGTTTCAGAACGTTGCATCTTTCTTAGATGCTTACGAAATGCACCTTAACTAAAATTTACTTCGAAGGAGAAGCAAATGTCAGTGTGGAAAAAGTTAATTACCGCAGTAAAGGGTGGCGCTACCGAAGCAGCGCAGTCAGTGGCCGACAGTCAGGCCATCCGAATTCTGGAGCAGGAAATTAGAGAAGCGAAAGAAGAGTTGCGTAAATCTGACCACGCACGCACTCAAATTCTTGCAAAATGTAAGCTTTCTCAGCAAAAAGTAGAAAGCTTTGATTCATCCATCGCAGAATATGAAGCACATGCTAGAAAAGCAGTAGATAATGATCGTCAACTTGCCCTCGACTGTGCACAAAAGGTGTCTGAGCTAAATGAAGAACGAGCGCAAGAGCAGTCATACCTTGACCAGTTTAAGCAATCGGAAAAGCAATTAGCGCAAAATATTCAGCAAGCTAAAGCTAACCTTCGCCGCCTAGAGCAGCAGGTTGATATGGTGAAGGCCACAGAGAGCGTGCAAAAAGCACAAGTTGCGGTGTCTTCACGACACATGGGCGCAAACAGCAAAATGAAAACGGCCACAGAATCACTGTCCCGTATTCAAGATAAGCAAAAAATGCGTAATGCTGAGCTTCAAGCCGCCGAAGAGCTAGCGGGTGAAGAATCGAGTAGCGATCTTGAAAAACGACTGGCTGATGCAGGCATCAAGGGCGGAAAAACGTCTGCCGACGATGAACTTGCTAGAATTTTAGGCAAGTAAAAAGATAGCAAAAAGGGGGGAGCGTTTACGCTCCCCCTTTTTTTAGTTTTAGCACGGCTAGACAAGTTAAACGCTTCAAGGCACAGTTAACGCACGGAAAACACGGGTTACTTCTTTTATGTCCCCATGGATAAAACTGCGCAAAGTCATGCTGCAGTATTTCGCTGAATCTCGCTGGTATACCATTTTAGGCGTAACGGCGTTTTACGCAGTAAGTAGCTATTGGCTGCTTTATGCTGCAAATGAAAATGAACTCATTAATAATGTCGACTTCTTTTACTGGTTAGCAGTAACGGCCTCGACAGTGGGCTACGGCGACTTGTCGCCGGTAACTTCGGCGGGAAAACTAATAGTGGCGATATACGTCATTCCGCTTGGCTTAAGTATTTTTGCCATGGTTATTGGCCGATTGGCCGCGTGGGTGTCTGAACAATGGAGAAAAGGGTTATTGGGTATGACAAGCTTAGATGTTAACAACCACATACTGGTTATCGGCTGGAATGAACAGCGAACCATGCTGCTACTTAACCTCCTGTTACAGGAGCGAAATGCAATGAGCCCTAAACCTGATATTGTGCTGTGCGTTAAAGCCGATATTAGTAACCCCATGCCCGGCGTTATCGAATTTGTCAAAGTAGACTCGTTCAATAAAGATGAAGACATGGACAGAGCCTGTGTTTCCTCGGCGTCTACTATTTTGCTAGATAATCCTTACGACGACGTCACCATGACCACTGCGCTGTATTGCACGAAGCGTAACCCCGATGCACATCAAGTGGCATATTTTGAAGACGAAAGCTTAGTCGACCTACTGCAAGACCATTGCCCTAAGGTTGAATGTACCCCCAGCGTTGCGGTTGAAATGCTGGCAAAATCAGCCTTCGATCCTGGCTCGAGCATGCTTCATCACGACCTGTTGAGTATTGATGAGGGCCAAGCCCAGTTTTCGGTAAAAATTCCAGCGTCGAGCCCTGCAATCTCAATCGCAAAGTTATTTATGAACTTGAAACGCAAGCACGACGCCATATTTATTGGTTATGCGCCCCGCGGGCAAGTGAAAGACATGGTGGTGAATCCTCCATTAGAAGGCACACTGAATCCTGGTGACACCCTTTTTTATATTGCGCTAAGTCGAATCAATTCGATTGACTGGTTAACGCTGGACGCAGATTAGCCCGCACACTAGGCTATCAAAAAGGAGCCCCCGTATGTTTGGTAAATTGTTTAAAAAAGCGAAACCTGCAGCACCAAAAACACCTGAAGTAATGGGGCTGTATTTAGGCGGTTCGTTTGAACTCGACAACCTTAAAATGTCGTTGCTAGAGCCATCGCTAACTATAGAAAAGGCGGCTCGCTCGCACCTTATACAAGCTGTAGGCGAAGCACCGCTTGACACTGGCGGCACCATACTCAGATTTTACACCGATGACGATGGATTTTTGCAGGTTATTCTCGATGGCGGAATGAGTGAAAACCACGTAACCGACGTCAAGCTCTGGCATTTTTACGACACACAAACTATTGGCAGTGATGCGCAGTGGACCACGTGTTTATCATCAATTATTAGCCAGCCAACTTATGACCTAGACGGCACCACCTTTACACGAGTATGGGGCGCCATTGGCGAGGAGTCTCCCCCCGTGGCAGTCACCGAAACCACCTATGAGGAAGATGGTGATATAAGTAAAACAGATCAATTTATGATGCTTTACGAACGTCCAATAGATAATGAACGGGTGGAAACCTTGTTAGTCGTTGGAGAAGAGAAGCAAGTAGGTAATAATTTAGACCGATGCTTAGTAATTTCAACGGGCGTTGATATTCAACCAGCAGATATAACTATTAACGGATAGGAACAAAAAATATGACGGATACAATCATGCAATCTCTTGCCGGACTAGACAACTTTGCTTTGTACTTTGGCCTTTCAATCCTGTTCTTATTTATTTTCAAATTGGTGTATGCGTTAGTCACACCACACGACGAGTGGAAACTGGTTAAAGAAGACAAAAACGTCGCCGCAGCCATTGGTTTTGGCGGAGCTATTATCGGTTTTGCTATTGCGCTCGGAAGTGCCGCTTCAAACTCGGTTGCCGTCATCGACTTCGCCATTTGGGCCATTGTTGCCGTTATTGCTCAATCTCTGGCTTTTGCTATTTTACGATTTAGCTTTATGCCAAAAATTGCTGAGCGCATTAACAACAATGAAATTTCTGCAGGTGTGATGCTTGCCAGTATGTCAATTGCCGTAGGCCTGCTCAACGCAGCGTGTATGACCTATTAGGGAGCCGCTATGACAGACTCAACAGACAACACAAATAAACAGGGCCCGCTTGGCTCTACGTCCTTTGAAAGTAACTGCGAAAGCAGCTATAAAACCAGCTGTAAAAATACTTCCATCAGCGATGGCAGTTGTATGAGTACTCAAGTCTCATCTGAGACGAACGCTGAGCCTGAAGTAAAAACCAAACGCAGTAAGCACATCAATTTAAGCCGAATGCGCAAAACTTTTAGCGTTAAACCTTTGGCACTTGGCGTTGCCAGTGTAATGCTCTCTGCCTGCGGCGCCGAGCGAGAAGAAGCCAAGATTTATACATCAATTGATGACTGCAAGCAGGATTATCCTGATGCATTAGAAAAGTGCGAGGCGGCCTATAAAACCGCGGCTGATGAAGCCCTGCGCACAAGCCCTCGATTTAATTCAGAATACGACTGTGAATACGAATTCGGCCCTAATCAGTGCCGTAACGTCAACACTAACGGCGGCAGCTTTTTTATGCCGTTTATGGCGGGCTACATGGTGAGCTCACTACTTTCGCCAAACCGCTATTATTCACAACCTCTGTATACCTCATCTTCATACAACTCGCCCTTTCGCTCACGGTGGATAACGGCCGACGGACATGTGTTCGATGGCGATATTCGAAAGCGCAATTACCGAGTAAGTAAAGATCAGTTAAAACCAAAACCTACGGTTAACCGCACAATGAAGCGAGGCGGCTTCGGCAGTAGCGTGCGCGCTAAATCTTCATGGGGTAGCAGTAGTCGCAAAGGCGGATGGGGCGGCTAGAATGTTTAGAATGCCCTGCCAGCCGCGCCCAAACTGGCAGCAGCTAGCCTCAGAGTTCGGCTTTCATTTTCATACCATGTACGGGCAGCCGTATTGGGATGAAAGTGCCTATTATCAGTTTTCGCTAGCGCAAATTGAAAACGATATTGAAGCGCCCACCGCAGAACTGCATCAAATGTGTTTAGCGGTAGTGGAGAAAGTGGTGAACAGCGAATCATTACTTCGCCGATTTGCCATACCCGAACAACACTGGGATTTAGTGCAATCAAGCTGGTTTAATGCCGACCCCAGTTTATATTCTCGTCTAGACCTAGTTTATAGCGGTGCAGGCCCTGCAAAGTTACTAGAAAACAACGCCGACACGCCCACCAGCTTATACGAATCGGGTTTTTGGCAGTGGCTGTGGCTAGAGCAGAACGTGGATAATGGGAAACTGGCTAGGCATTCAGATCAATTCAACAGCCTGCAAGAAAAGCTGGTTCATCGATTCCGTGAAATAGCGAAGCATTATAATATTCAGCAACTTCACATGGCCTGTTGCAAAGATACCGATGAAGACAGAGGTACCGTGCAATACCTTCAAGATTGCGCGGCAGAAGCTGGGCTGCTCGCCGACTTTGTGTTTATTGAAGACGTCGGCATTGCAGATACGGGTGTGTTTACCGATTTAAACGACAGTCCCATCACAGATTGTTTTAAGCTTTATCCGTGGGAGTTCATGCTTCGGGAAGAATTCGGCGACGCACTAGCAGGTGCAGAAGTAAATTGGCTAGAGCCTGCTTGGAAATCTGTTTTATCAAATAAAGCATTGCTTCCTATGCTGTGGAAGATGTTTGAAGGCCACCCTAACCTGCTACCATCGTATTTCAGCGATGAAGCTGATAAAGCGGTTGCGTCGGGTAAATGGATTAAAAAGCCATTGTATTCACGGGAGGGGGCGAACGTTTCGATTCTTCAAGATGGCAAAGAGGATGAGCTGAGCAGCGGTCCCTATGGAGAAGAAGGCTTTATTGTGCAGGCCTTTGAACCTTTACCCACCTTTGGTGATAATTACACACTAATTGGCAGCTGGCTGGTAGATGACATGCCTGCGGGAATTTCAGTCAGGGAGGATACGTCTGCCATTACACAAGACCTCTCGCGCTATGTACCTCACATAATTTTATAAGCGAAAGACTTTATGAACGCAAGAATCTGTAAACGAAAGGTTTGGTGACCATGTGCGCTCTAAAACCTATATTACATGTACTACATTCTAGCACCGCGATATTAACACCGTACTACTCACAATACTTATTTAGCATTATCGTAAAGGACATGTTATGAAGTCGCTATCGATGCAGCTGCGCATCATACTCACCATAGGCGCACTGTTAATTTTAATTGAAGTGGCAAACCTTTTAACGGGTAATTCACTCAATGCCTTTGGCGTTGTGCCACGCTCTTTAAATCACTTGCCATTTATTTTTACTGCCCCTTTTCTTCATGGCACTCCTACACACTTAATGGCAAACCTATTGCCGCTAATGCTATTCATGTGGCTAACCATGCAATGGGGCAAACGCACTTTCATTATTGCTACCGTGTGTGCGCTGCTTGTTGGCGGCCTCGGCGTATGGCTGTTTGGCCGAAGCGCTACACATATTGGAGCTAGCGGCATGGTATATGGATACTTTGGCTTCTTGGTATTGGCTGGGTTTCGAAGTAATAAGATTCGATATTTGCTCATTTCCTTGGTGGTTGCTGCGCTATACGGCGGAATGTTAGTCGGCGTGCTCCCCACATCGAAGTTTATTTCGTTTGAATATCATCTATTTGGCTTTCTAGGTGGGTTATTTGCCGCTTGGCACTGGGCACGGAAATAACTTTCCGTATAATCACACTACAGAATTTGAAGTTACAGATTGATATGTCAGCAGTACAACAACCTCAGCAAAAAAATCAGGGCTTTTTTGGCAACCTCGCTTTTAATATCATTATTCCCGTAGTGCTTATGAGCTATGCAAGCTCTGAGGATTATTTAGGTCCAGCGTGGAGCATAGTGGCGGCGCTAAGCTTTCCCATCGGCTACGGGCTTTATGATTTAAAGCAGTCGGGAAAAGTGAATGGTTTCTCCATTCTTGGGATCATCAGTGTATTGCTTACCGGGGGATTTAGCCTATTAAAACTTCCCGCCGAGTATATTGCGATAAAAGAAGCCTCAATCCCTGGCCTTATCGGCATTGCAGTTTTAGTCACTCAATATACCGAAAAGCCGTTAGTCAAGATGTTGATATTAAATGACCAAATTATAAACTGGCCCCATTTAAACCAAGTCCTTGACGCTAAAGGCAAGCAGGTTGAGTTTAATAAGAAAGTGGCGGTAAGCTCGTATATTGTTGCAAGCTCATTCTTTTTGTCTTCTGCGCTTAATTACATATTGGCAAAAATGATACTCGTCAGTGAACCTGGCACAACGGCCTACACCGAAGAATTGGGCAGAATGACAGCGCTAAGCTACCCCGTGATCGTAATCCCCAGCATGATTCTACTCATTGCTGCATTGTGGTATCTGTTTGCCCAGATAAAGAATATTACGGGTGAAGAGCTCGATAACTTTATTAATCAGTAATTTTAATAAAGCGTACCTTTAGACCTGCTCGATAGGTGCCGCACCATATCTCTTGATTTATGTAGTACGGCAATTATTATCGGCTTTTCATTTGGAGGTGAGATGTAGGAGGTGAAATGTAGAAAATGAAGTGCTCTTTTACAATCGTAAATTTTACGCTGGGGAGTGTTTTAGAATAATATCTACAGACAACTTCATTTGTACCAATTTTGTCGAATTGGTTTCTCAATGCAGAGCGATATAGTTTTACTTGTTTTTCACCCCAGTTTTTTAGGGTGTAGCGAACTATTTCACGAATATCATTTTCAGCGTCTTTTGATAGAAGATATGAAGTCAAGTTACTGATCTGCTAACTCTTCATCGAATATTTCATCGAGTGTTTTGTTTGAAATGGCACCACTTAATGCGCTATTGGTCCTTTTATTCAAAAGGCTTTCCAACTTTTTAAATGCCTCAGATTCCTCGTGTGAAGGCAATGCACATTCTAACACATAGGTTTTTATGCTCTTGCCCTGAATAGCAGCTGCTGCTTTAAGAAACTGGTGCTGTTCTGCAGTAATATCAATTGAAAGTCTCATAGACAACTCCATAGGGGCGATGCTGAAAACGATAGTTCAGATACAACATTATGTCAATTTGTTGTTTTTTAAATTTACCTCTTTTGCCCCCATTTACCATTATTCTTATTCTTGCTATTTTTTGCTGCTCCAAAAGTGCTGAGGCAACGTAAACCTATCAGTAAGACGCAATAATAGAACAAATTAATTGTCAGCTTGAAATAGACAGCTAGCTTAAAATTGTCGTCAGGATTGCCTCTTTAAAATCCTCCAGAGTTGCCAAACTGCGACCCTGAATGAATTGTTCTTTACTTCTATTACTCGAAAAGGTCTTCCTGTCACCTATGTTGAAAATTGAAAAGTTAACAAAGTCGTTTGAAGGCGTTAGCGCACCTATTCTTTGTGATTTAGACCTTTCGGTAAATAACGGCGATTCCGTGAGTATTCAAGGGGCTTCAGGGTGTGGCAAATCAACGCTTTTATCGCTTATTGCAGGCTTTGATACGCCTACCTCAGGTACCATTTCAGTTAAGGATTATTGTTTGTATGAAGGCAGTGAATCCCCATCTCAGGACGCTTCCTCCAATGCCCGAAACCTAGCTGCGGCCGAAAAAGGTAAAGTTGGAACAGAGACTGTTTTAAACAATGTTGCGAGAAATAAAAGCAATGTGGATGATTTTCGAAAGAATCATTTAGGGATCGTATTTCAAAGCTACAACCTATTTGATTGTTTTAATGCATGGGACAACATTGCGTTTACCGCGCGATTAAAAGGTAACTACAACCCGCAGTATCAAACTGAACTTATGGAACAGCTCAATATTTTGCCTCTTGCGAAAAAGCCAATATCTCAATTATCTGGCGGTGAGCAACAGCGCTGTGCAATAGCAAGGGCACTGGTACACAAGCCCTCTTTAATACTCGCTGACGAACCTACCGGAAATTTAGATGAAGCCACCAGCCAAGCTGTTTCCGATATTCTCTATGACGTATGCAGCGCGATGAACACAACATTACTGGTTGTGACACACAGCCCTGATGTGGCTCAAAAAGCGAAGTTCCCATTGTGGCTACATAAAGGCAAATTGAACGAAGAAAAAGTGCCGATTAGGGAATTGCAGTGAACGCACTGATTGGTGCAAAAATGGGCGCCATAGTAAGCGTAAAAGCGAGCGCAGTCGCTAATGCAGTAGTTAATGCATGTGTCAAACCGGCCCATTATTTAAATGATGAAGTGTCCCTTTGCATAGAACCTTAAGCCTCACCCTTAAAGCCCTTTTAGCCATGTCGCGGGTAAGACCGTGGGAGCCGCTGCTCATCATGTTCGCCATCATTTTAGCAAATGCAGGCCTCATTACCGTGCTGCTCATTAACGAAGGCGCTTCGCAAGGTGAGCTAGCCAGTAGCCAATCTTCTATTTTCAATGGCGGTACTATTGTTTTTGTCGACAAGACTGCTGTTGCCGACACAGCTTTGGATGAGGCTGTAAGTGAGCCTCGAGTGGGTGAAGTGGGTAAAGACGACTCACTCAGCAAAGCTGACTATGCCAATTTGAGAATGGCAGGGTTTACCCAACTGGTAGCGTTTAGCGAAAGACAATACAGGTTTTTATGCGCTGAAGATGACAATAGCGTTAACCAAGTAGAAACGTCGCAAGAAGCTTCAGAGCTGTCTCTTTTGGGAATAGATAACCAAGCCCTTTTTAGCTATCCAGCTGCTGGGGATAAAGCTGGCTCAATTTCAAATAATATGACTGGGTTAATATCAACAAATGGCGGCTCTGCTCAGTCAAATCATGTTGTGGGCGCCATACACCCAGCTACAAAATCAAAGCTCGGCTGCGATGTGTTGTTTTTCAGTGGTAATGAAAAAGACAATCAACTAGCCAGTAATAACAAACGAACCGGCGAAGCATCCTCTTCAACCGTTATTGTACAATTAAGGGTTAGTACCGCAGTCCCTCAAGATACTGTTGTTGTGTCGCTAGCAGACTTTTATCGCCGAAATATCACTGAGGCCACATGGCCCCTTTCAGGCTTTTTGTCCTTACAGACTCTCTCACAAAACGAGAAGCTAGATATACAACAAAGGCTTTCACAGACCGTTGAATTTGAAGATGTCAGTACGCAGCAAGGCACCGGCTCGTTACCAGATAGCTTTAAGCTGAATTTGTGGGCTATGGGCGCGTTAATGGCCGTAGTGGCGCTCTTTATTGTGTTAAACGCGCTGAACTTGATGTACAGAACTCGGTTACCCAACATCATTAGATTGCGACAATTGGGCATAAGCAGCCGCCATTTAACTACTGCACTACTTGCAGAGCTTTTACTTTATTGCGTATTGAGCGTTCCCGTTGGTTGCGCCGCAGGTTTTTATGCCGCGTCAATGCTTTCACCCATTATTAGCGGCACCTTTTCTTCTCTTTTCGATGCGGTGTTTATTACCCCTGACGTCAACCTAATCAGCACACTCGCGCTCTCGGTAATTGTTACCTTTTTATCGCTGGGCATATTTGCACTCATTCCAGCAAAACAACTCTCTACTGCATTAAGCACAAGAACAGTTAAAGCCGCTCAGCCTATGCGAAAACGCTCTGTCCTTGCTTGGACGATAGCCGGTATTGCCCTATTAGCCATTACCCAAGCGTTAATATCAACTACGCTGCACGCGCTGCTGTTTGTTGCACTATTACTGCTGGTAAGCTGCTCTTTGGTGATTGTATGGTTGCCAATACTGGCCAACGGCGTGATGAAGGTTACGCCCCCAAGTAAACCCGTTTTACACTTTATAGTGGCAAGTACTGCACAACTTTCCTCTCGTACCCGTCTTGCCGTCTGTGCTTTTTTCATTGCGCTTACTGCTAACATTGGCATGAACGTTATGACCGATAGCTTTCGTGCGGCTACGGAAAGTTGGCTAACACAGCGATTGTACGCCCCTGCGTATTTGTACACAGATAAAGCACTCTCTGAACTTGTTATACCCGAGGGCGTTGCCTCAACGCCATTGCTACGACTACAAGGTGAATTCACTGCCCAGTCTAATGCTAATAGCACTGGTTTTAGTGGAGGTGGTTTTAGTGGCAGTGCTTCTAATAGTAAGAGCTATATTGGCAATGATTATAGTAGCGTTGGCTCTAAAAGCGCGGATGCTACCACTATTTCAATTAGCAGTTACCCTACCAATACCAATGGCCGTAATGCCCTTGTTGTAGACTCAAGTGTTCCTAATGCATGGGCCAAGTTTGAAAGCGGTGAAGGCATTTACATTAATCAGCAACTTGCGTTTTCAAATGATGTTTCACTGGGCGACACGCTTTTTCTTGAAGAGATAAAGGCTGCCAATATCGATGAGAACTCAAACCAAATTAATAATCGCTTCTTTAACACCCCCCCCTCTTTTACCGTATTAGGCATCTACCCAGATTACGGCAATATGAAAGTGCAGTTGCTGTTGCCACTATCAAACTTTAATAAAGATACCATTGGTAACGCCGCATTTTCTGGCGTGCTTGCTATCTCTTATGGTCAATCTACTTTCCCAGCAAATACACCTGAAGCGTCTCAAACCTTTGAGCAGAAGGAAACAACACTCGCCACCCAGGGTAATCTCTATAGTAGAGAAGAATTACTCACGCTTTCGATGGATACCTTTGATAGAACGTTTGTCCTTACTGATGGCTTAAATATCACAACGCTACTTGTAGCGGGAATTGCCTTTGCGGTATCGCTAAGTATATTGTCGCTAAGCAATGCATCATCGCTAACAGTGCTGAGGGCCCTCGGGGTAAGTAAAACGGCAGTAAAGCTCAGCTTACTAGGACAATATATTTTTCTATGCTTACTCACCGCCTTACTTGCCGTACCGTTTGGTATTTATCTAGCGTATGTATTTATATTCAAAGTTAATCGACTTGCCTTTAGCTGGGTGTATCCGCTAGCTATCGACGTTGGCCTTATCATAAGCAGTGTAACGGTGTCGCTAGCAATCATATGCTTGGTAATTGCTCTTCCACTAGGCAGGCTAAAGCCCAAAGTAGATTTACGACAGGATGCACCGCTATGAAACCTACGCTTAACCTGCTCTCGGAGATTTTTCCTACGCTCTTAAAAAGAATTGAGCCTCTCAAATTTTCCCTTTCAGTAGCAATGGCCGTTTGTGTATTAACCTGCAGTGCTTGCTCAGATGCGCCAGCGCCTTCTCGTTTCTTTGGGGATCTATCAAAAAGTAATTCGGAAGATAGCTCTGAAGATAGCGCTGAAAATGGCAGTGGCAGCGACTCTTCAACCGGCTCGTTTCAATCTGTGAATAAAACAACTCCTTTAGTATTACCTAAGGATCATGGCAGCCACCCTGATTATCAGCTTGAGTGGTGGTACCTAACCTTTGTATTAGGAGATGATGAGAATAACGAATACGGCTTACAATTTACCTTGTTTCGATTTGCTACCGCAAAAGAAACTCAAGACACAAGCTCATGGTCTACGCCACAGCAGTGGATGGGACATGCGTCACTACACTCAAAAGATGAACATTTTTTTGAAGAGCGCTTAGCTGCTGGAGGCGTAGGAAACGCCTTTGTTAAGCCAGCCCCCTTTGGCGCCGTTATTGATGACTGGTCGTGGCAATCAAAAAGCGACTCTCCTTTCCCCGCAACATTACAATTCTCTATCAATAACGACGTAGATATTGCTCTGTCACTCACCGCCAACGGCCCATTCGTTAAACAGGGTGATAAGGGTTACAGTAAAAAAACTGAAGACGCACGCCTTCGCTCCTACTATTACAGCCAGCCATTTATAGACGCAAGCGGCACTCTTAATATCAACGACACAATGCTCAACGTGATAGGTTTGGGCTGGTACGATCATGAATGGACAAGCCACCTAGCTAACAGCAATGCCATGGGTTGGGACTGGTTTTCACTGCATTTAGACGACGGTAGTAAGCTGATGGCGTTTCGTATGCATGCCACTGGTGCAGGTACAGATACGGGTACAAAAGGTACAAAAAATAGAGGCAGTGAAATATATACGACAGCCTCTTACATCCCGGCATCAGGTGATAAAGAAATACTAGCATTGAATGAAATCAGCATAGTGCCTTTAGATAATGAACAAATTACTACGTTAAATACCGAACGCGATGTACCCACCACGTGGCAAATAACCATTCCTAGTAAAAATGTAGATATTACTGTATCGCCATTTAAATCTGGCCAGTGGAATAGCAGCGTATTTGCGTATTATGAGGGAAGAGTAAACGTCACCGGCACCCATAGGGGTGCTGGCTTCATGGAACTAACGGGTTATTGATCTACTAAGGCTATGAAGGTGCCTAAAGCGCAAAGATCAACACTCCCTAGTAGATAGACCAGTTAATTCGCTCACTTAATGAGGTTAATGCGGCCACGCCAAGTTGAGAATTCCCGACACTGTTAAGAGCGGGCGAAAATACGCAGATGGTAAAGCGCCCAGGAACGACAGCAACAATTCCGCCACCTACCCCACTTTTACCTGGCAAGCCTACTTTGAAAGCAAAGCTGCCTGCTTCATCGTACATACCGCTAGTGGCAAGCAACGCATTAACCTGCTTAGTTTGATAAGGGGTTAGCACTTGCTCATTGGCACACGCTGAAATGCCTCTATTGGCGAGAAAACTAATGGAGCGCGCCAAGTCTTCACAGCTCATCTCTAAAGCGCAATTGTGAAAATAGTTGTGCAATACATCTTCAACTTCATTTTCAAAATTGCCGTAAGCCTTCATTAAGTAGGCCATTGCCGCATTTCTTGAGCGATGCTGAAATTCCGACTCAGCCACCACCTTGTTCACCATGATTTCGCCGTTACACGATAGACGGCGAACAAAGTCCCGCATAGCGATATGAGGAGAGGCGAAACGGGACTGCACCATGTCGCTGACTACTAATGCACCAGCATTGATGAACGGGTTTCTTGGCATCCCATTTTCGTATTCAAGCTGCACTAACGAGTTAAATGGCAATCCGGATGGCTCGCAACCTACCCGATCCCACATGGTCTCGCCATAGTGATTAATAGCGAGTACCAAATTGAACACTTTCGAGATACTTTGAATAGAAAATGGCACACCGGCATCGCCAATCGACGTAATCTGGCCCTGAATATCGCAAATCGCAATGCCGAATTGACGAGGATTAACGGTTGCAAGGGCAGGAATATAATCAGCCACCTTCCCCATACCCAGCATGGGCTCTACCTCGTCATAAATATCTTGAAGTAGCGCTCGCATGTCATCGTTCATCAAATCAATTTCTCCACCCAGTTACATTTATGGCGCACTCAACGTGCTAATACCTAATAAAGCCTCAAACCCACTCTAAGTATTTACCTCAATAAACTACTTGTTTAAAGCGCTATCGTCTAACAAGGTAAATATAGTTTTGGCAATATCCGTGTTGTCTATTTGTCCGCTAAACGACGTGGCACCTGCACCAAATGCAAACACTTCAACATCAACACCGGTATGGCCTGTGGTAGTCCATCCTGTGTTTGTTTTAATATCTAAAAAGGTTTTCACTGCAGCGTATCGGGTTTCTTCATCTTGATTCGAGACACTATCAAACATAGCGAGCTCTTCACTGGTAAGCGACAGGCCTAATTGTTTTGCAGCGTATTCGCCCGGCATGTCTTCATCAACCATAGTCGCGGCTATAGTGCGTGCAGAAGCGGACATATTATGAAGATACTCAGGGCTCCAGCGGTAATCGCCACCAGCACCAATAGCCAAGCCACCCGTGCTATGGTCGGCGGTAAGCACTACCAATGTGTCTGGGTGCATATCTACATACTCGCGCAGGTACTCCATGGTTTGAGCTAAATCGTGCATTTCCGCCATGGCAGAACCCACATCATTAGCATGACCAGCCCAGTCTACTTGGCTAGCTTCAACTAATAAGAAGTAACCCTTGTCATTTTCAAGATGCTTGATGGCATGTTCAGTAAGATACGCAAGGCGATCTTTGCGGTTATCGTCTAGCACCGCTGGAAGGGCTACAGGAGCGAATAAACCAATAACATCGCTTCCCGCTGGAATGGATGACAAGCCTTCGTAGGAGTCTACATATTCATAGCCTTCATTCACAAACTGCGATAACAGACTTCTGTCTTCTCGCTTAAAATAAACGGTTCCGCCGCCAAGCATTACGTCAGCAACAGGCTCACCATTTACGCGAATATCGAAAAAATCGTCGGCTATTTCGTTATAGTTTTTGCGGCTTTCATTATGTGCGATGTAAGAGGCAGGCGTGGCGTGAACAATCTGCGAAGTAACAGCCAGCCCTGTTCTCATGCCCTTTGATTTTGCATAGTGCATAACAGAATTGACAGGCTTTTTATCAACGTCAACGCCAATAGCGCCATTATATGACTTCACGCCAGTTGCAAGTGCGGTGGCCGCGGCGGCAGAATCGGTCACGTAACCAGATACTTTAGCAGGATACGTCGATGCGTTGCCGAGAAGAATGTCATCGAAAACCACTCTCTCAATTTCAGGAGTAGCAGCATTATCGACATAATTACGATAGGCAGTGGTATAGGCGGGTCCCATACCATCTGCAACAACCATTATGATATTTTTCGGCGCGTTTGTTGGTGCGACTTGTTGAGCGTTATCGACACTTTTAGTCATTGTACAGCCTGCAATAAATGCGACAGACAAACTGCTTACTAATGAGGCACGTAATACGTGTTTAACCATGTTGAACTTCCCTGGGTAATAACATGCGCAATGTGTTTAGCAAAACGAAACGGCGCATACTGCTAAGTAATATATTTAGAAATCGTTGTTCACGCCTGAGCGTCTTCGCGCTTGTTGCACTTTAATCAATATTATACAACGACGAGTTAGGCTTTAACTAAAGTACTTTCATGTACAAGTCATTGTTTATTAATTTAAAGATACCCTCTTCTAAACGATATTTATTTAGAGGAGTATGTATTTACAAGAGCATGTACGTATAAGGCATTGCTTTTCTTTATGCAATTGTAAAGCAGACTCACCCCAACAACAAAACTAAAAGGTCGTAGGGGCGATGAAGTGAGGATAAAACAAGCACAAAGGCAGATGCTGGCACAAAATGTTAGCGCTGGCGTGTATGGTTAGCTCATAGTATTGAATTTTACTAGCTCGTGTTGCTGGATATTCTTTACGAGCACTTGTTAGAGCGAAAGGCCATGTCTATCTGTCATGGAGGTGCATTACTGTTTTGCTCCGATAAATACTCGCGCATACGTTGCTGGGCCACATCTACCAGCATATCGGGCTGAAATTTAGAGATGAAGCGGTCACAGCCCACTTTTTCCACCATTGCATCATTAAAACTTCCGCTTAACGATGTATTAAGCGCAATAAACAACTTGCTCATTCTTGGGTCGCTTCGAACCTCAGCAGTTAAGCGGTAGCCATCCATTTCTGGCATTTCGGCGTCGGTAAACATAAGCAAAATTTCATCACAGGGGTTTTTACCCTCATCAGCCCATTGCTTTAACAGTGCAAGTGCTTGTGCACCGTTTTTACGCTCTATAATAGTAATACCCAGTTGTTTGAGGGTATCGCTAATTTGTTTTCTTGCCGTACTGGAGTCATCCACAATGAGCACTTTTTTATCAAGAAAATGATTCACAATGTCAGTGTCGAGTATCTCTTCAGAAATCGAAATATCGTAGTCAATGATTTCAGCAAGCACTTTTTCAACATCGATGATTTCTACCAGCTCGGGTTTACCTTCAACATTCACTTGCGTTATGGCGGTTAAATAGTTCGACTTGCCCATTCCACTAGGAGGCGGCTGAATGGTATCCCACGAGGTGTTCACAATGCTTCTGACTTGACCAATGATAAAACCCTGAACACTGCGATAATATTCGGTAATGATGACGTTTCTGGCAGTTTCGTCCGTGGCAACACCACGCATTTTAATCGATTGGCGCAGATCGATAACCGGGATCGCACTGCCTCTGTAGTTCATCACGCCTCGTAAATTTTCGTGGGAGCCCGGCATCGCATTGAGCTTGGGCATATCGATAACTTCTTTAATTTTAAATACGTTCATAGCAAAAATATGACGTGTACCTAGCTGGAACATCAGTAGCTCCAACCTATTTTCACCAACTAACTTGGTTCTTTGGTCGACAGACGACAATACACTTTTACTCATACTACTCACTTTTATTTAGTATTCAGAGGGCAATGAAGCCAACGCACTCGTTATCAATGTTACAGCGTGACAGGCAAGAGTATCAGCCTTCACGGCTGGTATGAATAGATTTGCACTAAAGTCTAAGCCCTAACACACTCTCTAATGCAAAACCCAATTCCTCCCCAATGCAATATCCGATGTGATAACCAAAGTAAGAACCAACTAAAGTTACTTACCCCAAATAACGAATATTCGGTACACCACCCGCCATATAAGTGGACTTACCAGTCGACTTGCTAGTCCACTTTTTGGCAGAGTTGTCAGCCCCTCTAGATGAAGTCTTATCCACAGCCTTTTAAATATAGCCGTAAATGGCAGAATCTTCCTATTTTATTGGATATGGATAACTAGGGCGTGTCACCCCCGCCACACAAATTTAGCTTTATGACACATTGTATCGTTACCACGCTCAAACTAATCATAGCTTGCTCTTGAAGCCTGTCCTAAAGCTAAAGCCAATATCAAACCCAGAACCGATATCAATTCAGTCGACATTGGTCCTGACAATTCTTATATAGCCAGATGATTTCAATGCCCACTCATTCATAAAATAAATGACGGCAATGCAAAATATATATTTCTATTATTCCGATAACCACACTAGGATGAAATGGAACTCACGGAGACGCCCTACAGCTGACTAGTTACAAACGAAAAGCAAGCTTCATAAAAAACGCGTTAACGTAAAAATATAATCATAGACGGGAGAGACGCTCATGTCGCAATACCAACAAGATATTGATAACTTCGCAACTTTAAAAGCATCACAAAAAGGCGCATGGGAAGGTATTAATCCAGAATTCGCCGCTCGCATGAAGCTTCAGAACCGTTTCAAGACCGGTTTGGATATCGCTCGTTATACAGCGGCCATCATGCGTCAAGATATGGCAGACTACGATGCCGATTCTTCACAGTACACTCAGTCGTTAGGCTGCTGGCACGGCTTCGTTGGTCAACAAAAAATGTTGTCTGTTAAAAAGCATCAAGGCACTACAAGCAAAAGCTACTTATACCTGTCGGGCTGGATGGTTGCAGCGCTTCGCTCAGAGTTCGGTCCTCTTCCAGACCAATCAATGCATGAGAAAACATCGGTTTCATCACTTATCGAAGAACTTTACACATTTCTTCGCCAAGCAGATGCTCGTGAATTAGGCGACCTTTTCCATAAACTTGATGATGCTAAGGCTAACGGCGGCGATGTTGCAGCCATTCAAGCAGAAATTGAAAACTATGAAACTCACATCGTTCCAATTATTGCAGATATCGATGCGGGCTTTGGTAACGAAGAAGCAACTTATTTACTTGCCAAGCAAATGATTGAAGCAGGTGCATGCTGTATTCAAATTGAAAACCAAGTATCAGACGCTAAACAATGTGGTCACCAAGACGGTAAAGTTACCGTTCCTCATGAAGACTTCTTAGCGAAAATTAACGCGGTACGTTACGCGTTTCTTGAACTAGGTGTAGACGACGGGGTTATTGTTGCTCGTACCGACTCATTAGGTGCTGGCCTTACGCAAAAAATACCGGTATCTCAGTCTGAAGGCGACCTTGCGGCTCAGTACAACGCGTTCCTTAAAACTAGCGATGTTGGCGGTGCTGACGATGTTAATGAAGGCGACCTTATCCTTAAGCAAGGCGGAAAGCTTGTTAAACCAGAGCGCTTACCAAATGGATTGTTCAGATTTAAAGACGGCTCAGGTTTCGACCGCGTTGTTCTTGACTGTGTTACATCACTTCAACACGGTGCAGATCTTCTTTGGATTGAAACTGAAAAACCTCACGTAGGTCAAATTGCGGAAATGGTTAACGCTATCCGTGAGCAAGTACCTAACGCGAAACTGGTTTACAACAACTCACCATCGTTCAACTGGACGCTTAACTTCCGCCAGCAAGTGTTCGACGCGTGGAGTGAAGAAGGTAAAGACGTTTCTGCTTATAACCGTGCAGGCTTAATGGCAGTAGAATACGACGAAACAGAACTTGCTGCTGTAGCTGATGAGAAAATTAAGAGCTTCCAAGCAGATGCTGCCCGCGAAGCCGGTATTTTCCATCACCTTATCACGCTTCCGACTTACCACACCACGGCGTTGTCTACTGACAACCTAGCTAAAGGGTACTTCGGTGAAGAGGGCATGCTTGCTTATGTACGCGGTGTTCAACGCCAAGAAATTCGCCAAGGCTTAGCGTGTGTTAAACACCAAGCAATGGCAGGTTCAGATTTAGGCGATACGCATAAAGAGTACTTCTCTGGTGATGCAGCGCTTAAAGCATCAGGTGATGACAACACAATGAACCAGTTCGACGTTTAACGGAAAGTTCCCAACCTTTCCTTTACTGGGCACCTTAGGGTGCCCTTTTTTATCGTTATTCATAATATTTATGTTGCACCTTTATAATTTAATCACTAAAAAACTGAATAATTTTACTCGTTTTACTCGTCCTGCCAATTAAACATTTAGAATCATAAGCTTAAGATGAGCATTCAAATTTTAATTAAGACTAAACGCTTATCTGACAACAGACACAAAACGCTTTACAATACACTTCTTTAATCATCTTCAGAAAGAGCATTACAGCAATGAATATAGCGAAGGTCGATCTTAATCTATTGGTTTATTTAGATGTTTTATTGCGAGAGGGCAGCGTTACAAAAGCGGCAAACCAATTGAGTATTACACAGCCGGCCATGAGTAACGGTTTAAAGCGTCTTCGCGACTTATTTAAAGACCCTCTTTTAGTGCGAACAAGCGACGGTATGACGCCCACTAAACGGGCATTAGAACTTCAACCTATTATTCGCGACGTGCTCGGCCGATTAGAAAGTTCCATTCAGCCAGAAACCGAATTTGATCCGCTAACCAGCGAGAGAACCTTTCGTATCATGACTAGCGATTATGCCGAAAGCACGCTATTGCTTGAACTTGTTGGACGTTTAGCCGAACTGGCGCCAAATATTACTTTAGATTTGATTACACCCAGTGACGTGACATTTCACGATGTAGAGCAAGGCAAGGTAGACATGGCGATAAACCGCTTTGACGAACTGCCCCTCTCGTTTCATCAAAAAGTGGTGTGGTATGACACCTTTAGCTGCGTAATGAGCGCCGACCATCCTTTAGTGCAAAAATGTGACTTAGAAAGTTACATTAACGCACAACATATTTGGGTAAGTAAGACAGGTTTTGGCGTGGGTGTTGGTATCGACCCAAATGAAGTTCAAAAGCTTGGCTGGGTAGACGCAGAGCTCACTAAGATAGGAAAGCAACGGGCCATTCGCGTATTTACACGCCATTATCATGCGGCGCTTCAAATAGCGAAGAAACAAAAGCTTATTGCCACGTTGCCAAGTAAAGCAGCTAAGCTTTTCAAACACGACCCTGACGTGGTAATAAAAGAGCCTCCGTTTGATATTCCTCCTATTGCGCTGAAAATGGCTTGGAGCGCACTACTTCATCACGACGCAGGTCACATTTGGCTACGCCGATTAATCAGTGATGTTGCGAGTGACATGAATACCGTTTAGCAGCAAAGGGCTAGACAATAAAAGGCAACAAAATACTATGGTTTGTCTTAGCAAAGTCGCTTCATTCACAGAATTTATGACAGCAATACAAACCATAAATTAAAAAACTATCTCTATACGCACTACACTAGGTCAAGACTTTACTAAAATGCACATTACTAAAATGTACATAACGAAAAGTACAGTAATGAAAGTAACGTAGTATTTAAATTACAAAAAGTACAGTGAGCACGCATGACAATGCTTACTCAGTAAAACCATTCCTAGTAACACAATGTATAGAGGTAGTTATGCAAGGATATATCACGCACGGTCGACTTCAGGTTGCAGCGCAACTTGATAGCTTTATTAACGATCAGGCCATCCCAGGCACAAAAGTTCAGCCAGAATCATTTTGGAAAGGCGCTGAAGCCCTCTTTGCAGAATTCATTCCCCAAAATCGCGCACTACTTGAAAAGCGTGAACAGCTACAGCGCGCTATCGATGATTACCACAAAGCAGGAAACCCCGCTCCTGGTAACGAATATACTGCTTTTTTAAAAAAAATCGGTTACCTAGTAGAGCAGCCTACTCATGTTGCGGCGGCCACCACAAATGTGGATCCTGAAATTGCCACCATGGCAGGGCCTCAGCTTGTTGTACCTATTAACAACGCACGCTATGCGCTCAATGCGGTTAATGCGCGTTGGGGTAGCCTTTATGACGCGTTATACGGTACCGATGTAATTAGCACAGAAAATGGCGCTGAACCTGGCAAAGCGTACAACCCAGTTCGCGGCGCAAAAGTGGTAGAAAAAGCCAAAGCTTACCTAGACAGCATGATCCCCCTTGCAAAAGGCAGTCATGCAAATGCGGTAAAATACAAAATAGAGACGGGGAAGCTGTCGGTTCAACTTACCGATGGGGATGTGACTACCCTTGCCAATACCGAGCAGTGGCAAGGTTACCAAGGTGATATAAGTGCACCCTCTGCACTATTGTTTGCGCACAACGGCCTGCACTTTGAAATTCAAATAGACCCCACCCACCCTATCGGTGAAAGCGACTCAGCCAACGTAAAAGACGTGCTAGTTGAAGCTGCACTCACCACCATTATGGACTGTGAAGACTCAGTTGCGGCGGTAGATGCTGAGGACAAAACATTAGTTTACAGCAACTGGCTTGGGCTAATGAGAGGCTGTTTACGCATTGAGATGACAAAGGGCGGCAAAAACATTGTGCGCGCTATGCATAGCGACCGTACCTACCACCCGTCAAAGCACGTACCATCAGAAAAAACGACTTCACAAAACGAGCTTGTGCTATCAGGTAGAAGTTTGATGTTCGTTCGTAACGTGGGTCATTTAATGACAAACAATGCCATGCTGTTTGATGGCGAAGAAGTGCCTGAGGGAATAATGGACGGACTCATCACTTCTCTCATTGCAAAGCACGACTTACTCGGCAACAGCGATTATACAAATAGTCGTGAAGGCAGCGTTTATATCGTTAAGCCTAAAATGCACGGGCCTGAAGAAGTGGCATTTTCTAATGTCTTGTTTGAACGTATTGAAGACATCATCGATGTACCGCGTAATACCCTTAAAATGGGCATTATGGATGAAGAGCGCAGAACAAGCGTTAACCTTCAAGCGTGCATTGCTGAAGCACAATCGCGCGTAGTATTTATCAATACCGGCTTTTTAGATCGTACCGGCGATGAAATTCATACGTCTATGCTGGCCGGCCCGTTTGCTGAAAAAGCCTCGTTAAAAACAATGTCGTGGATTAAAGCCTACGAAACCGCAAATGTGGCGGTTGGTTTACGCTGTGGATTGTCTGGCAAAGCCCAAATAGGAAAAGGCATGTGGCCAACCCCTGATGAAATGCAAAATATGATGGACGCGAAGATTGGACATTTAAAGGCCGGCGCAAACACCGCATGGGTACCCTCTCCTACTGCAGCAACGCTGCACGCGCTGCACTATCACGATGTAAATGTATTTAACGTGCAAAAGCAGTTAGACGAAAACTTCGACGGTTTAAACGACATTCTCACTATTCCGCTTTTAGCAGACACTTCAAGCCTAACTCGTGACGGTATTAAACGTGAGATAGATAACAATGTTCAGGGAATTTTAGGCTATGTTGTTCGCTGGGTACACCAAGGTGTAGGGTGCTCGAAAGTACCTGACATTAATGATGTAGGCTTAATGGAAGACAGAGCCACACTGCGCATTTCTTCACAGCACATTGCCAATTGGTTAGAGCACGGCATTGTAAGCGTTGACCAGGTTAAAGAATCGCTGTCACGCATGGCTGTGTTGGTAGACGAACAAAATGCCAGCGATGCTGAATACATTCCAATGACGCCAGACTTGGAAAACTCCATTGGGTTTCAGGCCGCTAGCGACCTAATATTTAAAGGTAAGGAGCAACCATCGGGTTACACTGAGCCTCTACTGCATGCTAAAAGACGTGAAATGAAAGCAAAACTAGCGCAGTCATAATACTACTGATGCACTATGACGAACGGGTGCTTTGTAGCACCCGTTTTTTCTTTGTAAAGCAAAGGCTAATCGTAAAAAAAAACTCAAAATATAAGTGGTGATTTATCGTCTCTACACTATGATTATTTTATGCATTAAATACTCTATAAACCTATCGCTGCACGCAATAACTATGAGAAAAGCATGCCAATAGAATCTGTACCCAATACACGCATTGTTCCTATCTTTTCAGGCGGAGGAACTCGCCTTAGTGCACATATTGGCATCATTAAAGCGCTGCAAGACATGAACATCGAATTTTCCACCCTTGTTGGGGTATCTGGCGGCTCTATTGTTGCGTCATTATTCGCAAAGGGTTACTCCGTTGAGCAAATGCGCGAACTAGCGCTTAACACCGACTTTAAGCAGTTTACTGCTTTCAGCCTGTTCAGATTACTTAGAGAAGGTGGTTTGTCGTCGGGAGATGTTTTTCAGCAGTGGATTGATGAGCAACTAGAAGGCGCAACGTTTTCAGATATGCCAATGGCCTTGAATATATTGGCTACCGATGTAAATGGTGGAGGGCCCGTGCTATTTAATCGAGCCACCACGCCAGACATAAAAGTGTCTGAAGCGGTACGGTATTCCATGTCTATTCCTCTTATATTTTCATTTAAGCCATTCAAAGAGTACTTGCTGGTAGACGGCGCCATCCTATCAGAGGACGCCCTATTTGAAGATTGGCAGGGTGACGGCACACCATCAGTATGTTTTCGCCTACAAAGTACTATGCAAAAACGCAGAATCATCAAAAAGAATGTATTACAGCTTCCTCAGTATGTGGGCATGCTTATAAGAACATTTATGACGGCAATGTCGCGGGAATATGTAAACGCCCGTTATTGGCACAATACCGTAGTGGTGAATACGGGTGAAATTTCAGCGGTGGATTTTTCGCTAACGCCAGAGATAAAAAACACCCTATTCGACCTTGGATATTCCACAACACGTGAGTTCTTGCCGAAAAAATACGCGGGATATATTCAAACAAATGGGAAAAGCAGCGGGCAAGAGGAAACGGGGCAAAAGAGCACGGTGCGTTAACTACTGCTGAAAGTACTACTAAGCGCTAAGCGACGAATTGACTCAGCACTATCGCGAGAGTCGATTCACTCGGCAATCTACAACAACTGCAAGTTTAGATGTTGTAAAAATCTCGATACCAATCAACAAACGCTTTCACACCTTTATCGATATTCGTTTTTGGCTGGTAGCCAGTGTCAGCCACTAAGGAAGACACGTCGGCGTAGGTATCTGGCACATCGCCAGGCTGCATAGGTAGCAGCTCTTTTTTAGCCTCTACGCCTAATGCCTCTTCTAAGGTTTCAATGAACCGAAGTAGATGTACTGGCGTTTGAGCACCAATGTTGTATACCTTATAAGGCGCTTTACTGGTACTTGGATCGGGCTGCTTGCCATCCCACTTTTCATTTGGCGATGCCACATTATCGAGGGACTTAATAACACCTTCAACGATATCGTCAATATAAGTGAAATCACGGCGGTGATTACCGAAGTTGTACACTTGAATAGTGTCGCCTTCTAAAATTTTTTTCGTAAATTTAAAGAGCGCCATGTCAGGTCGGCCCCAAGGCCCGTAGACTGTGAAAAAGCGTAAGCCTGTGGTGGGCAAGTTATACAAGTGAGCGTAAGTGTGCGCCATAAGCTCATTGGCTTTCTTCGATGCTGCGTAAAGGCTAACTTGATGGTCTACATTATGCTGCTCTGAGAACGGCATAGTTTCATTAGCACCGTATACTGAGCTAGATGAGGCATACACTAAATGACCTACACTGTTGTGACGGCACCCTTCAAGAATATTCACAAAACCAACAATATTTGAGTCTACATACGCATTGGGGTTTTCAAGTGAATACCGAACCCCGGCCTGCGCCGCTAAATGCACAACCCTGTCGAATTTATGCTCTTCAAATAGCGCAGCCATTTTATCCCGCTCCTCAACGCCCATCTCAATGAACGTGAAATGTGACGCCGCATTTGAGGCCTTAATATGTGCTAAACGAGCGTGCTTCAGATTAACATCATAATAGTCGTTAATATTGTCAATCCCGACAACATGGTCACCACGATTAATAAGATACTGTGATACTGCTGCGCCAATGAAGCCTGCAGCGCCGGTGACAAGAATTTTCATTAATTTTCCCTTTAAACTAATGTTGCTGTGAAGATTTGGTAAAAATGTGCTTCCCAAATAACATTTTTGTCATACTTCTTAGTAATTTCATACCGGTATGATAAGCCAGAGTGCCTACGGGCATTTTTAAAAAATGGCCTCTAGCTTCTGCAAGTGCATTTAATGCTCCTCGCTCGCCCGATGATAATAGCGCATGTTTTGGCCCTGAAACTTTACTAAGTAGTTTAACTTCCAATGTAGATATCTCGCTAATATACTCTGAAACTTGCGTATACACCCACTCAGGTAGATTCAAACTATAGCGGGTTTGCAGTAGGTGAAGTGCAATAATACTTTCTTTTGCAAAACCAAAGTCACGATGAAGTGCAAATAAGTCTTGATAAAAGTCATCATTTTGGCCTTTTGCCAGCATCCATAAGTCGGTCATATCGCGAAAAGCAGAGCTATAGTCATCATTGAAAAATAAATGTATAGCACTATGGAAAAACATGCCTGAATCGTTAAGAGTTAACACTCCGTCAACTTCCCGTTTAGCAACCCTTACAAATTTGTCGATGTCTATACTTTTACCAGATACTGGCGGCACCAAGTTGTGATGTAAATCTAGGACTGTGCCCCTTGTACCATGCTGCATCGGCGGAATTTCATGGGCCCACTGCCGATAATATTTTTCATCGTAGTCGTCTAACTCTTTGCTAAACCAGCCTTGTATTGCTAACCGGCTTTCTACTTTATTAATAACTTGCTTAGGCACTAGAACATCGATATCGCTATAAACTCGACCTAACGCCGCACCATTATCGCAAAGTGTGTACGCTGCACCTTTGAGCAGTAACAAAAAAGGTGTATCGTTTCCTGTAGCCTGTTTAAGTGCATGGGTCTCACATAATACAACTGAACGCTGCTTTGCTGCTAAAGATTCAGCGTTCTTACAATGACGTAGTGCCTTGTCCGGCATTGAAGACGTCATACCATGTTCAACAAGTAATAAATAAAACCTTGCTAAAAGTTTCTCATGGCGCAGAATTAATACAATATGGTTCCACTGGTCTAATGTATATAAAGAAGTAGACTCTGGCTTAGTGAAAGCATCAATAACCTGTTGGCTACTTAGCATGTTCAACTCCAACAACCTCTTCGGTTAAGAAACTATCCAGCTCTTCTAAATCATTATATTCGACCTCAAATGACGCTGCATTTTCAACTAAGTGGATAACCGACTTAACGCCTTTTTCTTGAAGCACGCTGTAGTTAAACGCATTTTTTGCAAGCGCTGTGTAGGCGGTAGCTTGATCCATATCGTACACGTCGAAAAATACACTTTTATTGTATTTAGGAAAAACAATACCTACAATTTCTGCAGTCTCACTCTCAGTTTTCACTGCTTCTGCCCCTGGAGCCATATGCACCACATCACCTTTATGAGTATCTTTAGCAACAGTAGAAAACGTATCGTCTGGGTACCACGTTTTTACGAGATTAATAGAGTCGTTTTTTAAGCATACTGGCCTTACAAACGGAGTAACTGTTGAAGTAAGCGGTGTTATTAGTGCCATTTCATCTGACAGCAAACGCCAACCGTTTCTCGACAAGAAGGCCGTAAGCGTACTCTTACCAGACCCCGGGGGTGCGGGGAATATAACCGCTTTGCCATCTTTAGCGAGTACAGCAGAGTGGATAATTAAATGAGACACTTCGTGTGCGGCTACCACCCAGTTCAAGCCCCACTCCAACATAGCAAAGGCTTGTGAACGATTGAGAGGCTTGAATGGTTCCATTTTGTCGCACAGGAATCTAGCCTGATCGTTAATTATACGTCTTATGCCACCAGAATGTGTTATTGATACGTAATAATCTATATAACCACTGTAATCGTCGGTCAGTACCGCGCGCTCACCATATAAGAGCTCTAAATTGTCTATTACAGACTGGTGATGCGAGGTAATATGGAATACGAACGGAGAGCATAGCAAAATACGTTTATGTGCCAAACAAAAAGCCTTTGCGAGTTAAGTCTGTCGATAGTGTATTACCTAAACGTAAATAAGTAACACAATCTTCGTTACTCTCTACGACCTCACATTCATCGCAATCAAGTAAAACAGAAATGTCTGAAGCAGTGTCGTATAGTAGAATGCCGCTCTTGTCATCAAATTGATGACAAAGAACGGATTTTTTTAGTCTCACAGAGACTGATAGCTAGACGGATTAGCTATTATACCGGCGAGTTCCGCAGCTGAATTTACTGGGTCAGCATACGTAAGTTCAGCTAATTTCAACGCGTAAGCATACTCATCATCAAACGGCCGGCCGTTGGCTACCGGATAGTGGACTTCAGAACCCTCAGCGGTATTACCGTATTTAGCGTTCAAATACATTGCCACCATCAACCGATTGTAATCACTAGGCCCAGCCAACCATGTTGCATTGCCAGCAGTATAGTTATCGTTTTTCAGTAAAAGTACATCTGAAAGCGTTCTGCGGGAACTAATTTTTTTAACTGAACCATTTTTATATCGAATACCCTGATGCGCTTCGGAGTTGTAACCTAATTCGTGGAAAACGTCGCTAAACTTCTCATTCGCAACAGTCCCAGAGATATTTCCAGCCCAATAGTCAGGGCCTTGCAGCCTTAGCGCGCCACCGTTGGCCCAATCAGAGCCATGTCCAGATGCAACGATTGAGTTGGTGATACCGTTCGCCCAAACCGACTTTACGGGTAAAGACACGAGCGCAGCGCCAACCGCAGTTCTCTTAACGAAGCGTCTTCGACTTTGCGCAGTTTCGTTGATGTTTGATTTGTCCATTTTAATTCTCTACCACTTTTCTCGAAAACCTAAGTGGTTTTCGTTTAGTTCTTGATGGCATGAATGCAAAAAACACACCAGAAACAAGACACTGATTTAAAACAGTATTTTTTTCAAAAAAATTTAACTGTAAAATTTTTCAACAATGTATAAAGGTAGTACACCGCATGTATTATGCTTTGATAAAAAATGTCAACACTCTAGACAATTTATCCCTCATGCATTTTTATACTAGGTGGATATTTAGTTTATCAAAACTTATTTTGCAATTGGTTTAGTATATACCAATAATAAATTCTTCTCGACGTAATTATTTAATCTTAATTAGGGCGTATTCCCATGGAAATACTAAGCAGCGTTTTAAAAAGTATACTTTCAGAGTACGCAGATATTCTTTCAACTCCCGAAAAAATAGCGCCCTACAATGATAACACTGAGGCATTGAACGCAACGATTTCATGCGTTGTTATGGTAAAAGTTAAAGACGCAATTCCGATGCTATTAAAAGTAGCGAATAACGCTGAGCACCATAATATTGAGCCTTTTTCCATCTATCCCATAAGTACCGGGAAAAACTGGGGCTATGGGTCTGGTCTACCGAGTACGCAGAAAGGCAACATAGTCCTACTTGATCTCGGCCCACTCAACCAAATTCAATTTTTTGACCAAGCGAGCGGCATCTGTTCGATTCAACCGGGTGTAACACAACAACAACTGTATAATTTTTTGAAAGAAAAAAACGCCCCATTCATGGTGCCAGTTACAGGTGCGGGTCCCTCGACTGGAGTAATGAGTAATGCACTTGAGCGGGGTTACGGCATCACCCCAACGGCCGACCACTTTACAGCTGTAACTAATATCCAGGGCTATCTTGCAGATGGTAGTTTCTACGAATCATCACTAAAAGTAATGAGCGATGCGGCTAACGGTGAAAATAGTGAATGTTACGTTGATAAAACATTCAAGTGGAAGCACGGCCCTTATTTAGATGGCATTTTTACTCAATCAGGGAATATGATTGTTACAGAAATGACCATAGTTTTAGCACGACTAAAGCCTGCATTCGATTCCTTTTATATGCGCTTTTACAATAAAGAAAGCTTTGAAAGCGCTTATGGCATTGTTAAAGAAATTTTTGACAACTTGGAAGGGGTAGTTGGCTCTATTAACCTCATGGACAAACGCAGAGTCTGTGCCATGGTTGCAAAAAATCCACAAGGAGCTGGCGCACACAAGGTTATGACTTGTGACCAAGTAGAACACATTGCGAAACAATTTGATGTGCCCGAATGGACTATCGTCGGAACAATTTATGGCACTGAATCTGTTGCAAAAGCGGCTAAGAAAGACATTAAACGCATAGCCAAGGTACATGCCGATCAGATTCTTTTTTCGAGCAGCTTTTTAGTGAAAACAGGCCAATTTATTACTAGTCGGTTTAATGTAAGCCTATTAAAAAATGTCAAAACTCAACTTGAAAAACTGTCTGCAGGAATGGACGTTATGCGCGGAAAACCGAGCCAAGTTGCCCTCCCCCTTGCATATTGGAGAAACCCAAGAATAGCTCATAGCCAGAGTACGGCTTTAAACCCTGCCAGCGATGGATGCGGCCTATTATGGTATGCCCCTCTTATTCCCGCCAAAGCAGAAAATATGAAGCAATTCATTTTAATGATTAGAAGTATTACGCCTCGGTATAATATAGAGCCAATGATAACATTCACGAACTTAAGCGGCATTTCAACAGATAGTACAATTCCGATCGTATTTGATAAGGAAAACCCCAAAGCAGTGAAAGATGCCCACGACTGTTTAGAAGCACTCATCGATGAAGGTTTAAAATATGGGTTTATCCCCTATCGCCTCAATATAAAACAACAACAGTCATTAAATGCAGAAAGTACTTTTTGGAAAGCTGCAGGTAAAATTGCGAACGCGTTAGATCCAAACGGTATCATCAGTCCAGACCGATATAATCCATATAAAGTTGACAACAAGTGATTACGCTACAACTACTTCACTTTCTGAAATCACACGTACTACAGATTTTGTTTTTTTAGTAGTGCATTTACATGTTTGACTGGAATAGCATAACTAATGCCGCTAGGTGCGCTAAGAGCAGACTCTTTGCCTTGGCTAACGAATACTTTATTGATTACCCCCACTACCTTACCATCTTCAACTGTATAAACTGGACTGCCAGAGTTTCCAGGATACGCAGTAGCATCAAGCTGATAAACGAGTTCAGGTTTCTTCAGTCGGTCTAACATCACAGCAGTCAATTGATTCGCATTCTGGGCGGGAATAGCGTCAGGCGTAATAGCGGATATCATACCTTTATGACTTGCCGGATAAATACCTATTGCCGCACCAATTGGAAAACCTGTGAATGCTATATCAGTGCCAGGCTTAAGCATGATGTTTCCTGCTAACCCAGCACTTGGTAGAGTCCCATCAAATTCGAGAAGCGCTAAGTCATGCAGCGGATCTATTTCTAATACTTTTGCTTTATACGCCTGAATATCTCGCCCGTTTCCCGAAATAACGACATAATGCTGAACTATTTGCGGGTCAAGAATTTTAGATACAACGTGATAATTAGTAATAGCATGCTTACCGTCTGCTACCACAAAACCGCTACCTAGAACTTGGTTCCCGCTATTTTCAATTGGAGTGTAAAGCCCTATGGCAACCACAGACGGTGTAATTTTCTCAATGGTTTCCTTTAGGGTGGCGTATGCATTCACACTTACCAATGTAAAAAAAATAGACAATGCTATTATGACGGGATGATGATAAAGCGAAGGTTTGTAATTCATCTATACACCTTCCTCTTTCTAAATGTTAGTAAATTGAATTCTCAAGCTTATATCGATTTAGCTCGCACCACCACAAGAGTTTACGTACTTATATTTCGTATCGATAGAGCTTTAAAGTTTATCGAATAGCAAAGGCTTCTTACCAAAGTTCTTTGTCAGTGGGTAGTAAAACATTTCAAAAGTACGAGAATTATGATTCCGACTTAAGTACTTGAAGAGTAAAATTGGTGAGTGATTGCATACCGACAAGAAATAAAGCTTTTGTAAGTTATTACCGAAGATGAAAACGGCTAATTCAAGCGACTCTAACTTGACAACATGTATTAAAATACGATCGCCCTTAGAACCATGACGTGACTAAAGTAACTTTATTTAAACATTATGTAATCCTTTGTTTATATAATAATTTTACTTAGACTAAAGAAGGAAGCTTTTAGGGAATTTTCATTCCTTAATTAAGCATTTATCTGCTAAGCTTGGAAAACGTCTAAGGTCATAAAAGCGTTTTATGGGTAATCGAAAGCAGAACAGTGTACTTGATAGAGTTTCGCAACTTGTTGGAAAAAACAACAAGCTAGGTAAGCTTATATCTGGTTATAGCAAGCTGAGAGAAGCTAGTTATATATCATCGCATTTTTCAACATACCTAACACCACGAATAGCTGATGACGATAACCTACGTAATGAAGTATACAAAATTCGCCATAATGTTTATTGTGAGGAATTAGGATTCGAACCCATAAAAAAAAGTGGTCTTGAACTTGACGAATTCGATGCTTTTTCGATGCATTGCCTCATACAGCACGTCAGTTCAAAAAATTACGCAGGGACTGTTCGAATAGTACGTCCAACAAAACCCGAGCAGCAACTGCCTATTGAAAAATATTGCTTAAATTCAATTACTCACGATGAGTTAAATCCTGCTAACTTCGCTAGAGAAGATGTATGTGAAGTATCAAGGCTCGCTGTTCCAAAAGCTTTTAGAAGACGTAATATGGATAGTCACGATGGCGCTGCTGTAGGTATCATCAACCAATACACATATTCGGAAACTGAGCTTAGATGCTTCCCTTTTATTGCTGTAGGGCTTTATTTTGCGGCAGCAGGTATGGCCATCGAGCAGCAAATTAAACACGCTTATGTGATGATGGAGCCGAGATTGGCTCGAAGCATGGGCTTTGTGGGGATTAAATTCCAACAAATAGGGCCTGTTGTCGACTATCATGGAAAACGTGCCCCGTACTATATTAATCAAGAACTATTGAAAACAAGCCTATCACCTAACTTTGCAAAAATGCTGACTGATGTGAAGAAGGGTTTGGTTAATGAGCATTAACTAAAATTGCCAATTTCTCTCGGTGACATATAAATTATCACTTATCAAAAACTCACACATCCCCCATTTCATTGATCACCACTCAAAAATCCCCTTTTTCTTTTAAGGCCATTGTCCTTTGAAGCTTTTGCTTATAGCGATTTTTGGACAAAAAAAGCCAGCTTATGCTGGCTTTAGAAATTACGATTTCGAAAATTTATGCTTTGCGACGGCGACTCATACCACCTACAGCGACTAGCGCTAGACCGAACAGAGCTATCGAAGACGGCGAAGACACAGTAGCCGCTTCAACATTACCTGATCCACGAACACTGTACTGAGATACATTAAGGTCACCAGAATTTTGAGGAGCGCGACTGTTATCATCGAATGTAGATGCTAAACCGAAAGCGTCAGCTTCATACGCACCAACAAAGAAATCTGAAATAAAGTTACTCTGCGCTGCTCCACCTACAACTTCACCAAAAAATAATGTTGTACCGCTAAGTAGAGGCTCGTTTATCGCAGCGTACGCTGGGTCAGCATAATATTCAAAGTCACGAAGCTCTAAGCTTAACCATAAATCGCCGTCTACTGCGTTAGCGCTTTGAGTAGCAGCTGCTGCAGCATCCTCGATCAAGCCTTCGTCGAATACACCGCCTACTTGAGTGTAATCAACATAGATATTCAACCAACCTGCAGAAGAATCGATAGGAGCCGCTGGTGTTTGAGGGTCAAAGAAAAGACCACCAAAACTAAATGTTAATTCACAACCGTTACAGTTAGGTTCACCTACGCCGTTACCAAGGTTGAACTTACCAGCACCTACCAATTCTGGAGCATCACCGTTCGCTTGAGCGCCAGCGATACTAGCAAGCGTTGGGTCTATAGAAACACCTGAAACAGCAGTTCCGTAGTCGGTAAGACCTGTTGTGTTAGAAATTGTCCACCACTGAGTAAAGTCAATAGTAGCACTAAAATTTGGTAGTCCGCCATCAACTTCCCATGATACGCCGTTTGCTGCACTTACAACACCTGCATTGGCTGCAGAACTTGCTGCCAACATTGCCGTAGCTAATAATAATTTTTTCATAACGTCCTCGTTATAGTAATGGTTTCGTTTCACAGTTTTAAAAGCAACTGACGTGCCAACTATTAAATAACTGATTTAAAACACTTTTTAATATTACAACAAATAACATGTAAAAAAAGTAGACACAAAACTATAAATTCAGAAGCCTTTGAACTTCACTATCTAATTGAGATGTGCGACCTTTTAGGGGCGCCACGATAACCTCAGCTCGCTCTCTCTTCCCATTTACCACTAATATCTCTACGTAATGAAGAACTATATCAATGCTCTGTGGCGACTTTGCAAACGCACTGGCTAATTTAGATTCTGCTTCAGTAATATTCCCTAACCTAAGATGGATCATTCCTAATGTATCCAAATAATCTGGATTATCCTCCTCTAATAAACTAGCCTTTTCAGCTAGCGGTAAAGCATCTTTGTTCATATTATTAACGTGATACAACCACGCTAGATTATTTAGCACAAGTGCACTATCACCGCCATTTCTTAAAAGGCGTTTATACTCACTTATCGCTTTTTCATGATCAGTTTTAATATATAGTTCAGCGACATACAAGGAAGCTCGGGGGTCAAAACCAGACGACTGAAGGTAATCTTCACACGCCTCGATTGCCCCTCCAATATTTTTTTGCTCACGATAAGCCTTAACCAATAACATTAACGAATCGTACGTTTTATATTCATAGTAATATTCTGAAATATTCAATATTGCTTTAGCGCTATTTCCTTTTTCAAGCGCCAAATGTCCCTCTACAAGTTTAAATGGCAGACTGCGCTTACTACTCATATCCATCTGACTCAACATGCTTGAGGCACTTTCAAACTCTTTGTTACTAATATAATTAGAAGCGAGCAAAAGCTTAATTTGTTCGTCGTTTGCAAACTGTTTGCTAGCGCGCTTCAGAAATCTAATTGATTCATCGAAATTATTCTCTGACTCGTAGATATTTGCTGCAAGAAGTATTGCTGGCTTGTAGTTTGGGGCGAGCATTGCCCAATTCCCGGCCAGCTTCTTCGCAGATTCGATATTCCCAAGTGCAGACTCTGCCTTTATCAAAGTTAACCAATATAAGGGTTTAGCGTCTGCTGAAGGTTCAAAGTTACGTAATATCCGACGCGCTTCAACAAATTTTTTCTGGTTGAACAGTTCCGCAGCGTAAAGAGAAGCAATATGTTCACTGCTGCTATTATTTGTATAACTGTCTTTTAAAAAGGAAATTAGTTTTTCTTTTTGCCCTGCCGCATTTAAAGCGCGGATATGCGTAGTTATTGCTAATACTGAATTGGGAATAGTAGCCTGTAATTTATTGGACAATGCTACGGCATCACTGAACCGTTGCTCACCTATATACTTGTTTATAAAATAAAATAATGCAGGTAGTGAATTCTCATCATAGCTAAACAATACGTTAAACTTATCGCTTACGTCTTTACTATTGCGTTCAAGAGCAACGAGTGCCTCTATGACTTTCGCTGTATATTCTCCACCTTCTACATCCATAAGCGAGCCAGCTTCATCTAAAGCTTTGTCATGTTGCCCTTTTGATAAGTAGTATGAAGCCAGGGCTGTTTTTACTGCCTTAGGAGAATCTGAATCTTTCACTGATTCCAGATTCGCAAGAGCGTTAATATCATTCAAGGCGAGTTTATTAATATTTAACTCAATAAACGCAGAGGAGTTACCTTCAACCAAGCTATCAAACTGTTGAAGTATAGAAAGTGATTTATCTTTACTGGCGGTTCTACTCATTACACTCGCCACTGATGTGTACAGTGGTAAATCATCGACAGATACACCGTCCATACTTTCTATGACCTCTACTGCTTTTGTATCGTAACCAAGTGCTAATAAAGTTGAGGAATAGATGCGATATTCAGCTGATGCTTTTTTTATACTTCCAGCAATTGGTTCAAAATGGCTATACGCCTGTTCAAACGCCTCTAAGTTGTAAGCACTTATTGCTGCTATCAATCTAGTCTGCGTATTATCGACTCCATTTTGAATAGCTTTCTCGGAATATATTTTACTCGCTTTAAAGTCGGCATCTTCGAATGAAATAACGGACTGTAAGTAATTTAAAAAACCCTGACTTGGGAACTTCGCTAGTAGTGGTGAAACAATTTTAGATGCTGACTCATATTCTTTGACCCTAACTAATGCCTCTGAATGAAGAATTTGGAACATAGGAGATTGGGGGAACTTTCGCGCTAAAGTAGAGACCGAACTAAGGAATGCATCATTGTCTCGCTCTCTCATAGCCACTGTCGCAAGTTCAAAAGCATGTTCATTAGAATTGAAATTCGACAATTGCTTTATACAATCAGTATAAAAAGCACGTCCTTTCGACAAGTTTGATGAACATTTGACTAACGCCGAAAGCTCACCCTCATCAGGCAGCTCAATCTCATTCAATCTGTCTGGATTAGCCTTTATTTCATAATATCGTGTAACTGACGCCTCTAATTTATTGCCATGCTTTTTTACGACGCGTTTTATTTCGTCGATACTATCTGTGAATAAGAGAGACTGAAGCCAATGCCTTATATCTGCAGCTCTGAGCAGGTTTGAATTTTTCAGCTTATCAAACTCTTTCAAAGCGTTTTCAAATTCGCCTTGAAAGTAATATGTGGTAGCAAGCTGAAGGTGAGCTTCTTCCGCAGAACCATTCTCACTTAGTACCGTCTTAAGCAGAACTTCTGCTTTTTCATACTCTCCCTGTTCAATCGCAAGCTGCGCCTCTTTCAACTTTACTTCTGGTGACTCTGACGAACAACTTGCTACAAGAGCTATTGATAAACATATTAGGGATAAGACCGAGAGTTTTTTTGATGACATGTTTTTTCCTAATTCTTATTATAAATAGATGCATATTCATTTGACATGCTTTCCAGTGAGTATTTCCTTGCAACTAAGGAATGTGCTTTTATAACTTTGTCACTGCTAAGTTCAGGATTTTTTATCAGGGACTTAATTGCGTCGCTAAGTTCAGTTGCATTCCCCGCTGAGACATAGTTTACATACTCGCTGCTAACAAAGTGTCTGATACCACCTACATCAGTAGTTACGACAGGTATTCCTATTGCCATAGACTCTAAAATCGTCATTGGCATAGCTTCATAGTGTGAGGACAAAACAAACACATCACAGGATTCTAATTGTTCTCTCACGTCCTCTCTATACCCCATGAAATCTACAAATGGCTCGATGCCAAGCTCTACAGATAATGATTCCAACGCTTTACGTTCAGGGCCGTCACCCACAATTTTTAATTTTACGGGTATGGAGATACTTTCCAATGCAAGCTTAAAGGCGTTTAGTAATAATGATTGATTCTTGACAGGATCTAAGCGGCCGACGGTACAGATTACCTTCTCATCATTTGAAAAGGGATGTTTGGCCGATATTGCAGAAGGAACATCAACGCCATTTTGAATTAGGTGAATTTTCCCAGGTTTTACCTTTACCACCTTTGTAACCCATTCCATTAAATCTTTTGACACGACCACGTAATCATTAATGAAGTATGAAGAAATTTTACGAATGAAATTGTTTTTTTTATTTAAACCATCTTGCGCATCACCGCCATGACCATGGTCGCTATGCACTCGCGTTTTAACACCGGCCAGATAAGCGGTAATGTGATATTCAATCGTGCCAAAATTGTAAGTATTAATAACATCTGGCTTTAATTCTTTTAGTAATGAATAAAGACGCTTATGACAACCAATATCTTTACCTGGTCGTTTGTGTAAACAATGAATTGCAACACGCTGGTTAATACTAGATGTCATCTCATATTCTGGAATAAGCGTTACAATAACGTGCTCAAACGCATCACTTGAACCATTCACAAGATTCACTATAACTTTTTCTAGCCCTCCACACCCCATACTGTATACAAGATGTACCACTTTCTTTTTCATTGACTCACCGTCTTTCGTTTCCCATACTGAACATCCGATGTACCCCCTCACTATATTCCATTTATATTAAGAAAAGAATTATTTTGAAAAAAACACTTCAGGCGCAGTCGCTCAACGTTCAGAGTTATACGTTAAAAGACCAATCAGACGCAGAAGCTTTAGGGTTGGTTTGGAGACCTCTCTTTAGCCAATCGACCTCTTCTTTTTTTCTCAGTTGGCGGTGGATAAACCCGTTCATCACCTTAGCACTTGAAGCAGGATATTTACTACACGTTATTCAGGCATCAACACCAGTCGGTGAAGTTGTTGGTTTGGCAATTTTTTGTGAGCGAAAACAGAGACGCCACAAAATCTTTAAATATAAACAACTGTATTTACATAAGACGGGAGATGAGAAACTTGATAAATCTTGGATCGAATACAATGACTTCTTAATTCATCACAGGCTTGAAAGATCTGCTAAGCAGGCCATGTGGCGTTACGTCATATCTCATTTTAAGAATATCGATGAGTTCATTGTGGGAGTTAGTGAGGAACAGAAGCTTTTAGACATTGAAAAAATGAATAAAGGGCTCATCCGATGGGACTATGCTAATACAGCGGGCTGGATATTGCACAGCGAAAAAGGTGAGCAAACAAACTATGCAAGTAAACAGGCTACCTCACAAATTAAACGAAGTAATAAACTTTTAGCTTCACAAGGATTCATTACAACAATATCGGACCTAGAAACCGATTTTTTAACTGCTTTGACCGAAATAGCACCGATTCACAAGGAGACATGGTCAGATGAAAGTGGTTTCCATTTTGAAACGTTTACACGATATTTAACCATGCTTTGTCAGCAAAGTGATGAAACAACATTGATAAGTGCAAAGCTAAAAAATGACACACATACCGTAGCAATAATTATCGGCTTTATTGTTAGAGATACGTTTTATTACTATCTTTCGGCAAATAAAACTAGCCCCACTAATAAAGTTAAGTATGGACTAAGCCTTCATCATAACCTGATCACTTGGTGCGCTGAAAAAGGGATAAACAACTACGACTTTCTTGCGGGAGATTATCGCTATAAGCGCTCTTTCGCCAACAAGCGCATTGATTTTAGATACGCGTTTTTCCAACGTCCCAGCCTTAAAGCGAGAGCAGAGCAAATACTCCGCTTATTAAAGCAAAAACTGTTTTCTACGGAATAGCTTTTACAATATGTGGCCCAATTAACTTGGTAATGCCTATTGGAAGCTTTTGCCATATCTTTATAGCGAGACCAAAGCTTTCGTTATCTGGCGACAAGTCAGGAAGTGCTTTACCTTCTGGCACATAGTGATACCAATAACATTGATGAGGCTGTGCTCCCCACTGTTTTTTAAACTTGTAGGTTCCCGCATCAATGGAAGAACGGCCAAAATCAAATTGTTTGAACCCTTCTTCAATAGCATAACTTAATATTTGCCAATACAAATACATGTTTACCGAAATACGATTAGCATAACGAACCGTGCTTGCCCAGGGAATTTCTAGCCTGTCTTTGTAATGCATTAGAAATCCTGTAGATACGGGCTTTCCTTCCCAGTAAACCACACAAATGCGTGCATTAGCTTCAAATGTAGTTAATATGTCTGCAAATAGCTTCTTGCTGTATACTGGCGTACCTAAGTCTCTCATGTTTTGACAAAAGACATCATAAAAATGGTCCAGTAGCTCTTTGCCACCAATTTTATGGCTAACGCCCTCGCGAATGGGCCTTTTTATTTGCGAACGGCGCTTAGACCCAATAGATTTACCTAGTGCGTCTTGGCTCTCGGGCAAATCTAAAATCATGTTCACTTTATGCGTAGATAAGTGAAAATCAGAGGGCATGCTTTCTTCACTACAGCGAAACTGCACGTGAGACACGTTGAGACTATCGGCAAGTTCTGTGGCAGCACTTACCAAGACAGTACTTACTTCTGCATTATCTGCCAGCACGCCGCCATAGTTAAAATAAGGCATGGATACTAGAAAGTTACCAAATGCCATGCTTTTCAAGTTAACGAGAGGAAGCACACCAACCACAGTGCCTGAAGAATTTTTGGCTATAAAATAACGTGGTTTTTGGCCTAACGTTCGTTTTATTAAATTAGCCCACGCTATTTTATGATAAAGCGTGCCACCCTCGTGCTGTTCAACGTAGGCATCCCACCGGCTTACATCTTCATTTTTAACTTCTTCTACGATATACAATGCCTTACTTCCATTAGTCATTCTGTGCTTCACCAATAATTCTAGTTCTGTCCATTACAAGCCGGCGCTCGTGAATTTCGGGGATATATGGAAATGCCTCAACCCCTGCCTTGCCACGCGATAGATACCATAAATTTCCCGTTATGAATTCATTGGGGTTGTTCATATCTCCAACAAAAACATTACCGCTAACAATGCGCTCGTCATCAAGACGACTTTTAACAAACACATTCGCTTGTCTTCTATCGAAGAAAACGAGATTATTTTTGATTGTTATTTTGTTTATTTTAAATTGCTTTTTGACCTTTTTTTCAAGGCCATAGGCTATAAGTTGGCTATTTGAGGAATTGTTGCCTTGTTGCAATATAGAGTTTGTTACGACAAGCTCGCCATAGTTGGCCATGTCAATCAACCGGCTATCAATCCCATTTAGCGAAGCAAGGATACTATTATCTACCACTACTTTCTTAGAACGAGACTTAATGCCAGACCCTTCTTTTTTCGTACTGGTAATTGACGAATACAAAAATTGAAGTTCATCTGCCTTTACGTAAAGTGCATGCGAATAGCCATTTCGGCTACCGAGACACTCAAATCGAGAGTAGGCGATAACAACCTTGCCTGCATTGCTTGCCGTCATCACACCAGACTCCGAGTCATGAACATAAATATCTTTTACGGTAAGGTTGGTTCCCTCGAAGCGTATACATGCACCGTTTCCTGCTGAAACACTGATGTTCACACACTCTATAGACTCGACGGTTACGTTATCGCCAGTAAGCACCAACGCAGCTTTGTTATCTGCAACTGCGCCGTCGAAAACCACGCCAGTCTCACCTAAAATCGAGATGTCGCTTGCACCAATATAAACGCCTTCGGTATACACCCCTTTTTCGAGGTAAATACGGCTGCCATCCTTAATATTACTAACGGCCTGTTTAAATGATGTAAACGGCACACCGTCGACAAACACTTTCTCAGCACGCGCCGTAAAACTGCTTACTATCGACAACAAGGCGCATATCGCGATAATCACACGGGCTAGCGTTGCGCCTCCTTGCGCAAACGAATACATTTAAATAATGCCTCGCGTATCAATGACCACTTTTCTTGCTAGGCTTGCTTTGTCAGCAGACTTAAACTCTTTGTGATCGACTAATACAACAATAACGTTAGCTTTTTCGAGCGCTTGGTTTAATGAAACAAGCTCGATGCCTTTTTTGTTTAAATGGTCGGGCAATGCACTAATATTAGGCTCGACTGCCAACAATGAAAGTTCAGGGTTTGACGCCAGTTCGTTCACAATCTGAACGGCAGGGCTTTCTCTTAAGTCATCAATATCAGCTTTAAATGCCAAACCTAGACATGCAATTACCGGCTTCTTAAATTCATCTGCTGCTGCAACAACTTGGTCTACAACGTAATGTGGCTTACCATCGTTAACCAAACGTGCTTGCTTGATTATCTTGGCTTCTTCGGGACAACTGTCAACAATAAACCAAGGATCTACAGCAATGCAGTGCCCGCCAACCCCAGGGCCTGGGTTTAGTATGTTTACGCGCGGATGGCGATTTGCCAACTTAATAAGTTCCCACACGTTTATGTGTAGCTTGTCACAGATAATAGATAATTCGTTGGCGAAAGCGATATTGACGTCACGGAACGAGTTTTCCGTTAGCTTTGCCATCTCAGCAGTTCTTGCATTAGTAACAATACACTCACCACGCACAAACGTTTTATAAAGCGCTACCGCTTTTTCACTACATGCAGACGAAATACCACCAATAACACGGTCGTTAGACACCAATTCCTGCAACACATAGCCAGGTAAAACGCGTTCGGGACAATGTGCTACATTCACGTCTGCTTGCGCGCCCACGTCTTGCGGGAATGTAAGGTCGGGGCGGGCTTCTTTAAGCCATTCGGCGAGCTTCTCTGTTGCGCCTACGGGGCTTGTCGACTCTAAAATGACCAAGTTTCCTTTTTCTAGTACAGGCGCAATCGCTTTCGCTGCGCTTTCTATATAGCTAAGGTCTGGACTATTTGAATTATTTTCGCCCTTTTTAAAAGGAGTAGGAACCGCAATCATAAATGCTTCGGCGGGTTCAACCTGCAACGTAGCGCGCAAATTACCCGTAGAAACAACACTTTTTACTACAATGTCTAAATCAGGCTCTACAATATGAATTTTGCCTTGGTTTATGGTGTCGACCGCTTTTTGGTTTATTTCTACACCCACCACCTCAATCCCACGAGATGCGATAACGGCTGCGGTAGGCAAGCCAATGTACCCTAAGCCAATTACTGATACTTTTTTAAATTCCATTACTTTGAATCCTTTGCCAGTGTGGCTACTATTCTGCCTGAAGCCTTGCCGTCGCCATAAGGGTTGTGCGCCATCGACATGGTTTTGTAACTTTCTTCATTGTTTAGTAGTTCAAGCGTTTCACTAACAATTCTGCTGACATCGGTGCCAACCAGTTTAACAGTTCCGGCTTCTACTGCTTCTGGCCTTTCCGTGGTATCGCGCATAACCAGTACCGGTTTACCTAACGAAGGGGCCTCTTCTTGTACACCGCCAGAGTCTGTAATAATAATGTGGCTTTTATCCATTAAGTAAACAAACGGCAAGTAATCTTGAGGCTCTATCAGGATGATATTGTCGTGCTTCGATAGTAGCCTGTTTACTGGCTCTCTTACATTTGGGTTCAAATGCATTGGATAAACAATTTGGACATCACTACGTTGTTCTGCAATTTCAGCAAGCGCAGTACAAATACGTTCAAAGCCGCCACCAAAACTTTCTCTTCTATGCCCAGTTACCAAAATAAGCTTTTTTGTTTTATCGATAAAAGAAAATGTTTCTTCGAACGTGGTAGAGAGCGCATTATCACTGTTAAGTTTCTCTCGCACCCATAAAAGTGCATCGATAACAGTATTACCCGTGACGGTTACCTTGCTTTCAGGCACATTTTCGGCAAGTAGGTTACTTTTCGACAAGCTAGTTGGGGCAAAATGGTATTCTGTTAGTGCACCGGTAAGTTTTCTGTTCGCTTCTTCGGGCCAAGGTGAATATAAATTTCCCGTTCTTAAACCCGCTTCAACGTGCCCTACACTAATCTGCTGATAGAATGCAGCAAGCGATGCTGAGAACGTAGTGGTAGTATCGCCATGAACAAGCACAACATCGGGCTTAAATTCTTCAAGAACAGGCTTTAGCCCCTCTAAAATTCGGGTAGTCACCGAGTACAAGTCTTGCCCTGGCTTCATGATATCTAAATCATAATCGGGCGTAATTTCGAAAAGCGATAACACTTGGTCTAACATTTCTCGATGCTGAGCGGTAACACAAACCTTTGCGTCTATATCTGAACTGCCTGCTAATGCATGTACTAGCGGGGCCATTTTTATCGCCTCTGGGCGTGTACCAAAAACGGTAAGAACTTTTTTCATGCGTTTGCCTTTATTATCTATGCAGTTAATTTTCCCTAATGCCCATCATTTTGCCTTACCTAGGTTGATATTTACAGTCAATAATTCGCTAACTTTCTACTTCTATTGTTCACTTACATTTTGTGAGCGTGTATTCTCATTTCAATAAAAACATGCGCTGGCGTGAATAAACGTAAAGGACACTGTAAAAATGCTCGGTTTAGCACTAAAAGCTATGGACGCATTCAACCATATTAAACATAAAAGCAACCCGCTACCTGTGTTGTATTTTCATAGAGTAATGCCTGAGCCAGACCCGTTTTGCCCAGACGACTGGACCGCAGACCGCTTTGAAGAACTAATTGCAGGGCTAAAAAAATACTTTTCTATCCTCTCACTCGATAGTGCCATGGCACTTTTAAATAACGGCACTCTTCCTGCGAACGCGTTGTGCTTAAGTTTTGACGATGGTTATGCCGACAATTTTGAATATGCTGCACCTATTTTGCAAAACGTAGGCGTTAATGGGTGCTTTTTTATTGCCTCTGAAGGCACGGCACGAGGCTATCTGTGGAACGACAAATTAGCCTTCATCCTAAAGAAAACTCAGCACAAAACCCTAACGTTTAATGAGTGCACTTACGACTTAACCTCGTTAGAAAAACGCGCAGATGCGTACCATGCGCTAGTAGCTATCATAAAAATAAAGAAAAACGATGAACGCGATAAAGCGCTTGTTGATATTGAAGAACAGTTAGGGGCATATACACCTCCTAGATGCATGATGACTGATAAGCAGCTAATTACCCTCCAAGAGCGAGGCCACACTATTGGCGCGCATACAGTCACACATAGTATACTCTCATATCAGCCTGACCCTATTGCAAAAAAAGAGATCGAAGATTCTATAAACGACTTAAATAAATTCTTGCCAACGCCAGTAAACTTTTTTGCTTACCCCAACGGTTGGTACGGAAAAGACTTCACCGCTAAGCACGAAAACATGTTGAAACAAACCAGTGTTCAATATGGTTTAGCCACTAACGACGGTGGCATAACAACTGAAACGCCACGCACATGCCTACCAAGGTTTATGCCCTACAGAAAAGACTTTAACCAGTTTTGTATTTCTATCAAAAAAATTGCGGGAGAAACAATAAGTGAGTAATAAGCAAAAGACGCTGCTGATGGTGGCCTTCGAATTCCCACCAAGTAATGGCGCTTCTGTACCTCGCATTGAAAGTTTTTATCGCTATTTAAAGTTATGGGGCTGGAAAGTAGTAGTATTAACAGCCAACGAAAGAGCATATCAGAGATTTAACGCAGAATATAAAGACGGTAGTGACGATTTAATTTATCGTGCATTTGCGTTAGATGTGCCACGCCATTTGTCGATAAAAGGCAAATACCTATCGTCTTTAGAACGGCCAGACCGTTGGGGCTTAACATGGGTACCATGCGCAGTTCACGTTGGTAAAAAACTCATTAAGAAATATAACCCCGACGTGATATGGTCTTCATCACCCATACCCAGTACTCACCACATAGCCGGAAAATTAGCAGATAAAGCCAATATTCCATGGGTTGCAGACTACCGCGACCCTTTTCATTATATGAACGACTCGGCCGGGGCAACGCTTGACAAAATACAAGCGAGAATAGACAGGCATACATTAGAAAACGCTCAAAAATTAACGTTCGCCACAGAACAAGTTAAACAATTGTATTGCGACAAGTACGGTGACATGGTGGCATCGAAAAGCAATGTTATTGAAAACGGTTTCGATGAAATGAATTTCGAAAAACTCAAAACAATGGAAGCCTCCCCTTCCCCTTTCGATGACAACAAATTTAGCTTGTATTACTCGGGCGTGCTTTACAACCATGGTAGAGACCCATTACCTATTTTTAACGCGTTAGCGCTATTACAGCGTGAAGGAAAAATTTCCGAGAGTAACTTTGAACTTGTATTTCAGGGGGCGGGAGACGGCAAAAATTTTGAGAGTTCGTTAAACACCTTGGGTATCGAAGCCCTGGTTAAATTTGTATCTCCGGTGCCTTTTTTGCACGCTTTGTCGAATATGATGACATGTGATGCGCTTTTGCTTATTCAAGATGAAAGATTTAATAAGCAAATACCAGGCAAGTTGTACGAGTATTTGAGAACACAAAAGCCATTATTAGTAAAATCTCCTTTCGGTAGCGCTACTCAGTCTTTAGCGGCTAGCTACGAAGGTGTATTTAGCTGCTACACCGAGAGCGAATCAACATCAGCGCTTTCTTTACTGATAAAACAAGAACTTAAAAAATTAGAAAGAGATATTGCTAGCCATAGTAGAGCACATAAAGCGAAGCAGTTGAATGCAATGCTACTCAACTTAACTCGTTTTGAGAATGAAACTTCATAACTAACTATTATCCGTTACACCCAATGAGACTTGCTCAAAAAACACTCACAATTATAATTCTGATCACTTTGTTGTTAGGTGCTTTCGGGAGTAGTTGTATGAAAAGCCTATTGAGTGTTATTACCGCTGTAACAGTAATTGCAGCGCCTGTTATTCACGCTCAGCCAGATGTTTTTATGTCGTTCGATTTTGAGAACGGTGAGTTAGAACGGGGCTTCGACGATTGGTATTATTCGGATAAGGGGGAGAACCCTTGTAATGTTTACGCCGGTGAAACCCGTTCAAAACTCTGCGGGCCCAATAATTCTAAAGTCTATCTTTACTATAACTCATACAATAATGACCACATGGGCTGGTTGCGCTATGGTTATATCGATAGCTCGCAAGATATATCGGTTAATGGCTCTGCTCTTAAATTGCAAACAACTGGTGGCGCATATCGACTGTCAGACGAAAATGTTGAATTTAGAGGTGTAGAAACGCGTGCTAAGTCTGATTTACCGCCTAACTCAATGTCGAATGCCCATATAGAGGAAGACGAAGCCCCAAATTACCTAGGTAATATGAGTATCTATATTAAGGGGAACGACAGCTATAGCCGCTTCCCAGCTCTACAAGGAAAAAACCGTTTCAGTGTTTGGGTACTACTACCAACTGATCATTTTGAACTGGATAAATTCTCTAGTTCAAATCAGTCTAGCACGAGCAATCGTGTTAGCTGGTACCCGTTTATCGGAAGAAGCACTGGTGGGCATTATTATCACAGGTCGGCAAACGTGCCAATGGGTGGTTGGACTAAAATACAGTTTGATGCTCACCCGACTCACCACAACGGTGGTTCAAATAATCAATACAGTGCGTTTAGCACAGGGGGGTATGAATACCCAGGAGATGGTGTTTCTTATTTCAACAATATCGCTACGATGGCGTTGGTGGTTAAGGGCGCAAAGGCGCAATCAAAGTATAGCGAATTTTACCTTGATGAATTCACGACTGATTATGTTGAATATCAAAATGAAGAAACGATAAACAACATAGGTATAGGCTACAGCCCAGAAACACAGCAATTTGATATCAGTTTCGAAGATAAGTATCGTTGCCTTCAATGTGCTGGTTTGTATGAAGTTAAATACTCATTTTCTCCTATTACGAATGCAAATTACGATGACGCACATACGCCGGAATATACGGTTAACTTTAGCCGAAGCAAAAATAATACTGAGGGTTTAATTCATAAGCCGAATAAAGGTTACAACCTACTTTGGGCCGCAATTGATATAAAAGAAGAGCACAAAGCTCAGTTAACCCCTCATAAAGACATTTACTTTGCTGTTAAAGATTTATCGACTCGTGAGAATATTACTCCTCAAGCGATTGATTCAGAGTTAGTCAACGTACCTGGTTTAGGTGAAATCAAACGAGTTGATTTGATAAAAAGTATCGATTACAAAATTATACCGGTTTACTTTCCACTTGAAGTTTCGACTAAGCATTTAGATGAATTAGTGACAGGTCAGCACTTCGAGCAACAGTTAGAGGCTTTTGGCGGGGAGAAACCGTATGTATTCAATGCTATCTCAGTACCTCAAGGCTTAACATTATCACCATCGGGAAGACTACATGGCACTCCATTGTTCGCGGGTTCTCAAAGTCTTCAAGTTCAAGTGACGGGTGCACTAGGTGAAGTGACGACTCGGACTATTAATGTCGAAGTGTTAGAACCAGAATCGTTCAACATTGAAAATTGTTCAGTGGTTGCTGATTTTAAAAATAGCCAAGAAGAGTCTGTTATTTATGATGATCGTTTTGATTCAATATTTAAGGATAGATACACAGGGTTTACTGAATTTGGCACGACGATAAAAATTGGTTCGAACAAAAACTATGACCATCAAGGTATTAGCGGCTCGGGATTTACATTGTATTCTAACGACCAAGTTAGAATGGTGTGGAAAAACGTATCAAACGAAACCATTTCATTTTCACCTAGAGTGTCTTTTACAGACGACAACCGAGTATCAGCTAACAGTGAAGCAGGCTGGAACACCGCTAGTGCAATTGAAGTAAAGCCAGGTGAGTCAGCTATCAGCGAACTCACACTTGAGGAGACGGTAACAAGTACCTTTATTAATATTAATGTAAATCACGCAAACAATAAAAAGCTAATATTGGATAAAATTCAATTGGTTGAAGCAGCCAACACCTCTGGCAGTATTTGTACAAGGTACTTTTCTGAAACAGAGCAAGTAAACCTGTTAGTGGTCGACTTTAAAGACTCTTGGAGTGGCAGCGTTACGCCAATGGTTGAGTTTTCAAACATTATCAAAGATGCGTATACAGGTATTATCGGCGAAGGCAGCGCCACAGTTGTTGGGTCAAACGGTGGCTATAACTATCAGGGTGTAACAGGCGTTGGTAGAGAACTAGTTGCTGGTGATAAAATTCAAATCACATGGACTAGCGTACATAATGAAGACGTAACCTTATCTCCAAGATTAAGCCTTGACGATGTGGATAGATATAGCAGAACAGGGAAAGTTTGGTATGAGTTAGAGCCGGTAAATGTATTGGCAAATAATACCGCTGTATCAGTATTTACAATTACCGAAGAAAACGCAGGCCTTATAACGTCTATTAATGTTAACAATAACTTGGATATGCAAGGTGCGGTGCTGTTAGATAAAATTGAGCTGATTACTGCGAATCCAATGTTTGGCTTCTTACCAAATGAAGATCTTAACTTAGTGTTGGGCGATGAAGTAAACACGGTGATTAGAACGAACAACACTGAGTTACTAAACTTTGTGACAACTTACTCGACGCTACCGTCTGGAGTTATGCTGGACGCAGATGGAAACCTAATGGGTGAGGCACTTGAGGTAGGCGAATATCCAGTTACCTTCGTTGCTGAATCAATTTTAGGTGACATCACAGAACAAAATATCTTGATTAAAGTCAGTGAACCAGAAGAAGTATTAAATTAACAATGTCGTACGATAGTAGACTTTGATGATGGCGAGCTATTACGTTTACGCTGAAAGTGAGTTTTGTAAAAACCGTGCGTGTTTCTAACATGGATGACAATGATACACTGTTACCAATTTCAGAGGTTACCATTGAGGCTGGTAAACATGCGGTCTCTTCGATGGACCTTAGTAACTTTGCGAATCAATAGTTATCGTTGATCAATGTTAACGTAAACCATGAAAGTAAAAAGACATTAATGCTTAATCGTATTGAGCTATTTGACTCGACACTAGACAATGACGAAACCTACTGATAACCGACAGACTTTAGTTAAAAAAGAGCCAGTATGGCTCTTTTTTTATAAAACCTGTCTAGCGCACCAATCCCAAGTGTACTTATGTAGGTTAGCTGCTTGCTGCTTACGATCAGTTTCAGCTAAAAGCAATCTGCTTAATGCATTAATAGTTTCATGAACATCATCAATACCAACAACATAACCTAAATTAGGTTCACTGCTCATGATTTCAGGCACACTACCCACCTTGGTGGCGACGGCCGGGCAACCACTCGCTAACGCTTCCGTTAATACATTAGGGCTTCCTTCACCTCGACTCGATAAACAAAAAACGTCGGCGGCGTTATACCAATCGACAAGTTGGTGATTTGGTACCGCACCAACAAAATGAACATGTTCACTTAACTGCAAATCACCAACCTGCTTTCTAAGTTCTTTACGGTAATCTCCCTCTGCCCCTTCAGCACCTAGAATATAAAAGTGTGTGTTATTTAACGCTGTGGTGTTTACGATATGCTTAAGTGCATTAATAACGACATCAAACCCTTTTCTATAGATAAGGGCGCCAACGCCTAATATTACTCTATGCTCGGTTGGTACCCTAACTTTGTTGCGACACGCTGTTTTGTCTTTGTAAAAAAACGCAGCGGTATCTACACCATTTCTAACCACATTGGTTTTATGCCGTGTATTCGCAATTCTGTCGGCAGTATCGGCCATCTCTTCGCTGAGCGAGATAATGCTGTCTACCTTTTTTAGGTACTTCGCGACAGTTTTTTGTCTTACATCACTATCTTGAATATGAAAAGCTTCCATTCCTCTAAGTGTTACTCTATAAGGTACACCATAGCGGTTACTTAAATAGTCACCGGTTGGAAGATCAGGAAAAGTCCAATGCAAGTCAATCAAATCAAAATCGAAGCCGATTTCGTTAATCACTTTTTTTACTGCGCTGCGATACGTAGGAATTTCAATCCCTTTTGCATATCCTGGAATTGACAGATATCTGGGGTGATATATGGTCAGATTACCACGCTGGGTCTTAGCGGGAATATTCAGAAGGTGTTTAAACTTGTCAATAAAGAAATGCAACGGTGACCAAGGTATAGGGTTAATAACCGTGATATCGGCATACTTAGCCATCGCATTCAAACGATTATAGACGAAAATCCCATGGTTCGGCTTTTCAACATTTGGGAATAGATACGAAAGTGCCAATAGCCTCTTCCTAGGCATAGTTTCTCCATACTTCAATTTTTACGAGTTTCTGTTTGCAATTTAACACTTAGCTATTGGTTTGAACATAACTATGGCCCTGAACGATAGGAACGAACAATGAACGTTTCTTATATTGTGTACAGGACGATGTGGTTCGATGACATTCGAAAAAGCATGCTTACACATCACCAATTTTACTACTGCACACAAGTCGAGAGCCGATAAACTTGGTGACGAGAGAGTTAATTACCCAATTATCATATTGAATCAGATAATAGGCTACTTTGGTTTCTACCTCGATTAGAAAGTCAGTCTATTGATTAACCTATATTTATGTATGCCTCAAACGCAACGATGAAAAAGTAGCACAGAGCCATTCAAAACATTTATCAAAAGGCTTGATAATGCCAGTTTATCCAGAAGGTATTTGTCCGCGTCTAATTCTACATTGCAGCATCATTTAAGTGCCTGCTCAGAAAAGCAAAAAGTCTCTGTAAAAATAAACAAATTTATATCTTTGCTAAATAAGTGCCAATATGACTACTATTACTTAATTTTAACTTAAACACCCCTTCCCTGAAAAATTCGACTATTCTAGTTCTAATTTACTACCGTACTTCTTCAATAAGAACCTCCGCACTTTTTTAGATAAAGGTATCTCAACAATTATTGAAGTAACATGGCATAAATATACGGTTAAAGAAATAAGTAAAAATGCAGAAAGACTCAATGGTAAGAGGCTATTGATACCCGCAATAGAAAAGAGCTTAAACAGAATCCCTCCAAAAAACAAGTGCAATAAGTATACAGAATACGATGACTTTCCTAGGAGTAAAAGTAGGGAAGGAAAAGCCCTGAAGTAACGACCTTCCAAATTGATGCAAGTTATAATAACCATCGCAAAAGTAAGACCATATAACACCCTTGTTAGTAAGCCGCTATGGGGTAGAATACCAGCTAACTCTAAACCTCCAAGCAAAAAAATCAAACCAAAGGACACGGGAATTAAAAGCTTCGAATGGTGAAGGTAACTTTTCTCTAGCGCGAACGCTACGCCAAGCCCAATGAAAAACTGAATATTAAAAGTGCTAAAAACGACTGGAATTTGAAAATCATCGTAACTAGAGTTTATTATGATTAACATTAGCCATAATGTAAGAACTACTCGACCTATATTTCTATTGATAAATAAAAGTGCGAAGAGAGCGTAAAATAGTATTTCATGTTGAAGGGTCCAACTAACTCCTATAACAAAATACTCTTTGTATGGTAACAAAGTTAGATTCATTAACAATTCAAACGTAGAAGGTAAATCTTTACTCGCTACAAACGGAATCAATAACAAATTGAGGCCAACCACAAACCAAAAAAAAGGAAATACTCTAGAGAAACGTTTTATGAGATAGTTTTTTAAATAAATTTTACTCCCAAGTTCACTGCTATGGACATAATAAATAATAAACCCACTCAAAACGAAAAAGAAATCAACTCCAACATGCCCTATTTCCGTTATACTTGAAAAAGGGAATTCATCATAATTCTGCTGATACAAACGAGACAAATGAAAAACAGCGACTAATAGCGCTGCCACTCCTCTACACACTTCAATACTCTTATACTGCTTCATTATTGGCCCCAAGATTTAAACTTAACTTTTTATCAAAAATAGAAAATTAAGTAAGGATAAATTCACTTTTACATTTCTCATACAATTTCATTTTATTAGTTGACAGAATTGACCATTTTTAGGTGTAAGCATCATTACTCTAGTTAAGGCTACGCATTTCTATTAACTATCGGTTAAAGTGCAACTCTTTTGAGATTAGGCTTTTCCGAATTTGTAAAAAATAGCTAATAGCGAGTATTTTTTTCTGTTGCTAGATGACATAGCCTACTTAACTTTCCCTACAAACTTTGTGCACAAATCACTCAAGATATTTTTTAAGTTGTTTTTTTGTTTTTCTGACCAATAACCTACGGTAAATACGATTAATAAGGGAGTCAATAAAAGGCTTAATCTATAAAAATAATTTTCGAGATCGGTAGGTGTAATAGCAGCAATCAGTTGTATAAGTGGTCTATGAAAAAGGTAAAGCGCAAAAGTACACGCAGCAACCTTCCTGATGGCACTAGCGTACCTCTCTAGTATGTAGCCCCCATAATGTAATATGGACGGCGCAAAATAGAGATGTATGCAAAACATTATTGCATCAAAGTAATCGCCATATACTTCTTTTCTAGCTATAAGGGTACTTGAAAACTCTATTTTACGTATTTCAGGCCCCACAAGGACCATCGCAACTACCGCACTAAATGAAATTAGCACCGAAAGAAGTGAGTTAGTTTGGCTCGCATTATTTGACATCACTCGATATAAAAAATAACCCAGTAACCAAATAGGGAAAAGCACCACAATCGTAGGCGCTGCCAAAACTAAAATCAATGCAAGCCAAGCGTATTTCCAGTTAGACTTAAAATAAAATACGGCAGCAAATGCAATGTAGTAAATCCATTCAAACGTTAATGACCAAAATGGTTGATTGATACCCGGATTTAACCCAAGGTCCCAAACATTTTGAATCATCAAAAAAGACAGGAAATATGTAAGTAGATAGCTATCAGTCTCAAACGGCCAAGGCCCTTCCGTGTAGAATTCAGGGTTAATAGAATAACCAATGGAGTCGGAAATAAAAGTGATCAACAACGCAGGAACTACAACTGAATAGAGCCTACTAACTCGTGCTATAGAGTAGTCTTTTAATTCAGTCTCTTTAGTCGATGATATATATGAAATGACGAATCCTGACATGACAAAGAATATCATCACAGCAGTTTGGTCATAATGTTTAGTCTGCCAAAACAAACCATTACTTATCTTCTGTGATGCTACATGAGAAAGAAATACTACTAATGCAGCTCCAAAGCGCCAAACATCCAGATACAAAGAAATATGCTTATTCAAATTGCACTCCGCGTTTTATTGTAACTTCAAAGTCAGACATAACATCACTGTCCCTGGTAACTATCGCGTCCAAATGACTTCCGTCATAGTAAATGAGCCTGCCAGCTTTATAGGGAGTACATTCTTCTTTGCATAACCAACTGTTGAGTGACGCAAAGTGAATTTTCGGACTACTTTCAGTAAAACGACTCAGTGTTTTGTTAATCTCTTCAATCTTTTTCGTATCTGCAACATAGTCACACTTGAGCCAAGGATAAGTAATCGCTTTGGCAAGACAGTTTCTATCAAAATTATCAAACACAGGAACATTGCCCAACACGACAATCTTATGTGTTTCGCTTAGCATAGTTAATGCTTCAAAAAAATGAATGAAGTAATCGTCATTCTTTTCTATGTAATAATGAAAGGCAGACGAGATAATAATTGTGTCGTATTGTTCCAATGTACTTCTCACTAGCTCTATAGAACTAAGACAGTCACTAAGTCGTTTTGCTGTTACAAATTTCGCTACTCCAGAAAAAATTGGAGGACATGCTGCGTGAGAAATATTTCTAAAGCTCCACTTTTGCTTATTCGCGATGCTTTCTAAGACTCCGATGTACTGTGCTGCATTGGAATCTCCCCACAACAAAACCTTTGGCGTGTTTCCTTTACCTAACACACAGTTATCATCTGCTAAATGACCTTGCTCTAAACGCCAATATTGGCAAACATGTTTGTAAGAATTTGGGGCCTTCGCGTTATTTTGATTCACTAATAGCTGATTTTCGTATTGTGAACTGAAATGCCGTATTCCAAAGCCATCTGAATATATAACACCAACGCTGATTAAAGATACTAGCAAGGTAGGGCCAAAAGCTTGTCTAATGAGGAGCTGCTTGAATGGTAGGCTTTTATGTCTGAACTTCTCTTCAACAAAGCGCCAATTTAGGTAAGCTAAAAAAAATATCAGCGACAATAAAACTAATTGCGCTGGTATAGATGGTTCACCATAGCCGTACCGGTAAAAAGCTAATAATGGCCAATGCACCAAGTAAGCAGAAAAAGATATCCTCCCAACCCAAAGAATTACACGATTATTAAGGAATTTTGCAAGTTGTGAGGTATTATTAAAGCCGCCCCATATAAAACCAGCAGCAGCCAATGTAGGTAGCAGATATAAAAAACCGGGAAATATTTGGCCCTTATCTATCATCATAACGGACAAGAGAAGCGCAATAAATGATATGGGGAATACCCAAGTCGCATTGTTCGGTTTCTTTAAAAAACCGTAATGTAAAAGTGCAGCAAGCCCTGCCCCAACTAAAAGTTCACCTGCCCGAGAAGGCAACATGTAATAAACAAAGGAATGATGGGACGCGATTAGCCACTCAGCAATGCCTGCGGATATTAATATCGTAGAGGTTAACAACAAAAAGAATGCCTTGGCGTTTAACCTACTATACAAAAGTACAATAACTAATGGCCAAACAAAATAGAACTGCTCTTCAACCCCCAGAGACCAATAATGCAATAACGGTACGGTGTAGCTGCTAGAGGCAAAGTAACTAGTGTCGTCAAACTTCCAAAAAAAAACGTTGGGAAGAGAGAATGATGACCAAATCGCAGAGGATGCTACATCAGCTGCATCATTGGGCAAATATAAGAGTTGTGTTGTGAGAACTGTAAACAATATTACTGATAGCGCAGCGGGTAGGATTCTTTTAATCCGCCTGCTGTAGAAGTCTTGAAATGAAAACCGCTTCTCACTTACCGATTTTAATATTTGTGCAGTGATTAGATAGCCTGAGATAACAAAGAATATATCAACCCCAACGAAGCCACCTTCAAGATAATTATGATTAACATGAAAAATGATAACTGCAAGCACAGCAAATGCTCGCAATACGTCTATATGCGGGTAATAGTTTTTCGTAGTCATATTAGCTAACGTTCTTTCTTAGCCATTCTTCTAGCACAACCAATTGCCACAACGTTTTATGGTGATCGTACTTATCTGCATTGTGCTCTTCTATCAGCTGCTGAATGCGCTCAACCTTGAAAAACTGGTGAAGCTTTGTGTTATTCGACAACAACAAGTCTTTCGCGTAATCGCGAAGCTCATTTTGAAACATCAATTTAAGTGGTGTAGGGAATCCCATTTTCTTACGGTAAATAATGTCATTAGGCAAAATACCTTCCATCATTTTCTTCAATGGATATTTACCTTCACCTTTATTGATTTTGTGTTTAGAAGGAATGCTAGCGGCAAACTCTACAAGTCTGTAGTCCAAAAACGGAACACGAAGCTCAACCGATGTAGCCATGCTCATTCGATCAGCTTTAATTAACAAATCGTCTACCAACCACGTCTTCGTATCGAAATAAAGCATCTTACTTAGTTGGTCGTTGTCTTTTGTTTTTTCAAACAACTGCTTAGAAAAATGACCATGATTTGTTGCTGCTTTAGCTGAACGTAGTCGTTCGCTAAAATCGTCTCTATACAACGCTTGCTTTTGTGCATCAGGGTAAGTAGACATGCCCTTATAGCGTTGCTCTATAGGTTGTGTTGCCATATTTAAGTATTTAGACACTTTATGGCTTTTACCAAGAAGTTTATTTGAAATACCAGCAAAAAATTCGCTTCCAGATTGGCCAACAACGCCTCTGTATTTCTCCAGCACGTTCATATATTGGTAAAGGTCATAACCAGCAAATATTTCGTCAGAACCTTCACCTGATAGCGCTACGGTTACTTTTTCTTTTGCTAGTTTAGAAACAAAAAACAGCGAAATAGCGGCGGCCTCGGTAACAGGCTCATCCATTAAATGAATATACTCAGGAATAAAGTCGGCAAATTGTTGCGGCGTTATTTTTAGCTCATGATGATCGGTACCAAACTTCTCTGCAATCATTCTTGCATACTGCGTTTCGTCGAAGTTCTTACCAAAGTCATACGCTATAGAGAATGTTTTAAGGGGCTCTTTTACTTTATCTGCAAGTAACCCAACAACCGCGCTAGAGTCGATACCACCACTTAAGAAAATACCCAAAGGAACGTCACTGCGAAGCCTAAGGTCTATCGCACTTTCAAGTAACGTTTTGCTTTCATTTACGTAGTAGTCGAACCCTTTATCTTCAACATTGTTAAACTCGAGGTCCCACCACTGTGTTGTTGTTAGTTGGCCATTCTTAACAATAGCATAGTGCCCTGGCATAAGGCGTTTAATGCTTTTATGAAGCGTATTTTCGCCAGGAATATAGCCAAAACTCATGTAGTCGTCGATAAGTTCAACGTTTAAATCAGGAAGTGCATTTAGCCCTCTGAGAATAGCTTTGGTTTCAGAGGCAAATATAAGCTCGTTAGCATCTTGGTAGTAATAAACTGGCTTTATCCCCAAACGATCTCGGGCCAAAAACAATTCTTGTGTTTCGTTATCAAATATTGCAATAGCAAACATGCCGTTAAAACGGCTTAAACAGCTTTTGCCCCACTCTACGTACGCTTGTAAAATCACCTCGGTGTCGGTACCGGTTTCAAACGTATAGCCTTTTTGCTCAAGCTCGGCTCTAATTTCAATATAGTTATACACTTCACCGTTATACGAAATAACAAAACGGCCGCTTTCTTCCTCGCGAGGCTGGTGGCCTGCCGGGGTTGGATCTAATATGCTCAAGCGTAAATGAGCTAACCCACAATAACCATTGTCTGACACCCATATTCCGTTACTGTCTGGGCCACGGTACGGCATTGTGTCTCGCATTGAACCAAGTCGTTTTTCATCAACCGAATTATTACCGTTTAGCGTTCCTAATATCCCGCACATTTATATTGTCCTTTGTTGTCTTCTTTGCGACTAAAACTCTATTAGGGCTAATATTACTTATCTAACAGACTGAACTGTTCTTTGAATGAAGTCGATGGTCGTTTACCGTAAATATAAGGTTTTAGAGATGCTTTTAATTTAGAAATGATACCTTCACGCCAACGGTCACTGAAGTTATCTCCGCTAGCTAAAATGTAAGAAACTAAGTTGTCATTTATTTTAGTCACTGTTCCAGTTGTTACCTCTGAGTAGAACTTGTGAATATTCATATGACGATATTTGGTCCAAGGAATATCATTGATATATCTCAAGTCCGGGGTTTCGGGAAAAGTGAATGTAGTAGGATCAATAACCGCAATCGAGCCGCAAAGCGAATCCATTTCAGCAGTTTCTACGATGCGATTGAACCTTTCATAATAAACGTAACCACCTTCAATGATGAAGGCAGAGGACTTAGCTTTATTTTCAATAGTTTCGATAAAATCCTTACGCATTAAATCATCTGAATCTAATTGGTACACCCAAGATAATGAGTAGTTTTTAAGCGCGACCAATCCTGCCATGATTTTAAGAACTTTATCGTTGATAAGTAACTGATTTGTAAATCCCGGTGCACTTCTATCGGGAACATCAAAAGTCACTTTAGTAAATATGATACGATTGTCATTCAATTTTTCCAAGAAATCTGGCTTATCGTGCCCCGCAATTACCGCAACAAAATCATTATTAGTTTGTCCGAGAATTGACTTTACAGTTCTTTCCAATGCAGAACTAGTCACAGTCCAATCACGTGAAATTTTCCTTGATTTTAACGGGATAACAATACCGAAGGTCATTTAGAACCCTCCGTTTTAAAAAAACTTCTAAGTTTAGAATGCATAACAATAAGATCAAGTTGCCTTAATCTACGACGATTGAACAACTTATGTAAAACCCAAATAAACCTTTCAGCTAAAGTTAATTTAATGCCTTTTTTTCGCTCACCGATATTGCTATCCGTTACATCCATCATCAAGACAAAAGCATGGCTCGTGAACCCTTGTCTTAACTGACCTGCTGAGTAACGGGGTAATAAATCAATTGGATAGTACATTTTTTTTGATATCTCTAAGAAATTTTTAGCAGCGTGTTTCGAAATTATATAGCCCCCCGCCCCATAGGGTACCGGATCGCACTCGAAGGCACTAAACGTAGCACCTTTAATCTCTCTGTATATTTTACCTTCGTAATTTTCAATGCCATGTTTGAGCAAATCATCAGAATTAATATTCCGGTAGTCATGGAAGTGGCAGTCATCTACTTTCAAATAGTCAAATTGAGAAATTAATTGGTAATCGGATAAAAGATCCTGTATCTCATTTGTAATGTAAACATCATCTTCTAATACCAAAGCATATTCCAGATCATGATCTACAATTTTCTGCCATATATTAATGTGTGATTGAGCACAGCCAACCTCACCTGGAACTAAATTTTGACGATTTTCAAGTTTATAGCGACGGTGATTAAATAATTTAGACGATTGAAAAATCTTTTTTCCTAAAACTGCTTCTATACGTTCAGATTTCAGTTCTACTTTTTTCAATTGCGTCAAAATAAATTTAAGTCTATCTTCTCGATGAGCCAAATTTATGAAAAATACTTTCATATCGTTTTACCTTTTGATGGATTGTTTTACCAACCTAAAGATATGTTTAAATTCCACCACATCTTTATATAGGAAAGAAATAGTGACGGTTACCATGACACTTATTACGAAAAAAACACAGGAAAAATAAATCAAACTGAAAATACTGTTAATACTTTCTAAATTCAGAAAAGCCTCACATATCAAAAAAGATACTAAACAACCAGTAAAGGAAGGACAACATAGGAATAAAATTCTTGAAAGGGAAATATTGCTTAGTTTTTTCAAATAGAGAACATATATCATAATGATAAGAGCGTGAACTATTCCTTTTGCCCATGCTAATGACTCTATGCCCCTGTCCCAAACCACCCAAAAAGATAAAACAAGAATTATAAGAGAAAATAAATCAATCAGAAATATTGATTTCATTTTTTGCTTTGCCACACAGGCATGAACTAAAACTGGACCAAGACAAGAGAAGTACATAAGCAATGAAAACGCAGATACCAATTGACTAATTGGGGCCCACTTAGGACCTAAAACTAGTGATACTAAAGGCACAGAGAATATATAAAGGTATATAGCTATAGGTAAACTTAGAATATTTGCTATAACAAGTGAAAATTGTATTTGGTACCGAAAACCTTCTTTGTCTTTTTGAACCTTAGAAAATGCGGGCAAAAGCGGATCACAAGCAGGGTTTATTAAGCTATAGGCAGGTAACATAGAAATATCTTTTGCCATATAGTAATTACCTAATTGAGCGGTTGAGAATACCTTAGTGGCAAATACTTGGTCCAAATTGGCCTTAGCATATCCAATACTTCCTTTAAAGAAGGACCATTTTGAAAAGGACCATTGCTCTCCAAACTTACTTAAACTAAATCTCGGTTTAAATGGGTGGAGCAAATACGAACCTGCCACCATACTAACGGCAGCAACAATATCGCCAGCGACTATAGCCCAGTAGCTTGCGTCAAAAAAAACCCAAGTAATTACTGACAAAAACGAGACTAATTTGGAGGCAACCTCTAGCTTTAAGAAATAACTGTAATTCATATTCTTGGAGTAAAGAAGAAACCCCGGATTCTTTAAAGCTCTAACTATAATCACAACAGAGGATACATAAAGCGCATCCAAAGCGGTTTCAAAGTTAAAATAGCGACATATGCTTGGCGCTAGCCCGATTAGTGCTAACCAAAACACTCCTTTGATAATTAAGTCAATTGATATCGCAGTATTTAGATCGTCCTCATTAACTTCAGGCTTGCTGAGTAAATACTGGTGGTTACCACTCACCGCTAAAACATAAAACAAGTTCGTCGTTAGCGCTAAGAATGCAACGATTCCAAAATCATCCGGGGTTAACAATCGAGCCAAAATCAACGTACTAATAAAACCAAGAGACTTTTGTAGTGTTCGAGTCACTAACACTAGAATTGAGCTTGAAATAACTGTACTCATAAACTTCTTACCTATCCTCTAATAGATAATTACAACAAACAATTAACGCTATGAACCAGATACTTACCTCTAAAACTTTACTATTCGAAAATTGACTTGCTGTCATTAGCCCGAAAAGACCGCTGCAACAACCTAGCAGTAGCAGCTTAACGTTAATCATTGTATCGGCCGCGCGCTTAACCTCCTTGACTCTCATAAATGCAGTGAAAACCAACCAAAAGTATAAAAAAGCTCCAATGATTCCGTGGTCAACTAAAAAGCTCATGGTGATATTGTGAGAGGCTCGACGCCCACCAATTTCAGTGTTGGTCATAAAATCTTCTGGTACGTAAAAAGGGCTTAATAGCAACGTCCCTCTATGCCCAAAACCAAACAGTGGGTAGTCTTTGAACATTTTCCATTGCGATTCAATAATAACAAACCGAGAGTACGCACTTTTATCTATATGCTCAGTATCAGTTGCCTCAATAACGTTAGTTACTCTCTCGATAATTAATGGACCTACCAGCATTAGTCCCGCTATTGCTGCAACGCTGGCCCACTTAAAGATCTGCATTCGCTTGAGCTTCGGTGCAAAGAGAATAAAACAAACCCCAGCGATAAAAAGTCCTACCAGCCCTCCACGACTGCCCGACATAAACAACAAATTTGCCGCCAACGCCAAGGGAAAAAAAATGAGAAATCGATTTTTGTGATTTGTAACTACCAGCGCCGAAGAAATAATAACTATAGGGATCAGGTGAATAGCTAAAAGGTTTCCGTCTTCGATCCCTGGCAACCCGGCAGATTCAAACCGGCCTCTGGTGTGAGTTTGTAAAGCGTTCATCCCGATATATGCTGCGCCTATACAATTAGCTGCTATTATAGCTATTAACTTTTTTTCAGAATCTACGAGTGTGATAATGAGAAAGAAAACGATAATTAATTTAAAAAGTAAAACAACATAATCAGTTTGCACCTCTGAAAACGTAACTAAAGGTATTTGGATACATGTGTAGGCAAAAAATAGTAAAAGTATTTTTGATTCTTTGAACCTCAACCACATACCTTTGTTCTTAACATGCATTAGTGTGCTTACAAGCGTTACAACAGCCACAATTAGTGTCCACCGAATATCAGGTAAAAAAGCGCCCCAATATTTTCCTGGTGGATGCATATAAAATACGAAAAAATACAATAGTAGGCCTATAAATGGCCGCTTTAAGGCAACAAGGCAGCCTATCGAAAATACCGCCAAAAAACCTATAGCAGTAATAGGCATTACTGTTTACTACCTATCAATTGGGTTGCAAGGGCAACTACCCTTCTTGAATTCTCTTGCCAAACAAACCGTTTATCTACCACGCTCTCTTTTACTGCACTTCGCTTCGCGATATGTTTGGTGTATTGGGTAATAGCTTCGGTTAACGCCGCTTTGAAGGCGTTTTGATTTCCTTTTTCGAAGAACAACGCAGTAGTGTCACTTAAAATTTCTTCTATATTAGGGGTTTTCGGCGCAATAATCAGCGCGCCCACAGCCATATACTCAAACATTTTAAGTGGCGACGCGTAAGACGTAACATCAGGCTGAAGTGCTATATCAAATTCTTTTACAAAATTAAGCACTTTGTCTCGTGTTACTAGGCCTTTAAATTCTACTTTATCGGCAATTCCAAGGGCGTCAGCTTGGGCCTTCAACTCAGGTAAAATAGCACCATCACCAATGCACACTAGCTTTAGCGGTAGCTCTTTATGCTCGGCAATTGCTTCAATTGCTTTGTCCATGCCGTGCCACGGGTGAATAAAGCCGGTAAAACCAATTGTTATCTGAGCCTTATCTTCGTTTATTGGCTGTGCTAGCATTTCGTCAATGAAATACTGGCGTACTCCGTTATGGATAACCTCTATTTTACTATCGGGCACACCCGCCGCCCTTACATAGTCGGCAAGAACGTCAGTCACGGGCAAACAATAATCAGCCCCTCGCCATGTGAAATTCTCAATTTTTTTTGCGAAATTTTTTAATGCCAGCCCGCTGTATTTACTGCGTTCCTCTACTAGTGGTGCATTTATTTCTAGTATAAATGGCACGTTAAAAAGCTTTGCAGCCAGCACGCCTGCTGGCTGATACAGGTTATAACGCTCGTAAATCACATCGGGTTTAAACTTAATAATGGCAACAGCCAGTTTTAAAAATACCCAAATGCTGTAAGCCAGCTCAATAATTTCATACAACGCATGTGGCAGTGCTTTTTTCAGCTTGCTAACGAAGCCGCCATCACCACCGAATTCTGCGTTTTCGTTTACCTGAGGGGCTACAAAGCACAGCTCGTGGCCTTGCTCAATAAAGGCATTGGTTAGCTCTTCAACATGCACATATTGTCCATCTTTTGAGGCTATTCTATGGTGGTAAAGTATTTTCACGTTTACTGTTTTCCAAAATGCTTATTTACAAAAGCATTAAATATAAGAAGCGACCATATTGTCATTCCGTGATCCCGACGACGCTCGTAGTGTTCTTGTAATAACGTATTTATACCGCCAGTACAGAATAAATCGGATTGGCCTAGCAGCCCTTCTTTAAATTTTAATTGAAGAGATTCTAAGGGAATCTGCCTTAGCCATTCATCCATTGGCGAGGAGAAGCCCATTTTCGGTCTTTTTAACACAAATGCGGGCAAAAATGAGGTAAATGCATTTGATAAAAGCAGTTTTGATTTTGACCAAGAAATATTTAAAGAAGGCGATACTGAAAGCATCTTTTCCACCAAATAATGATCTAAAAACGGCACTCTCACTTCAAGCGAATTCTTCATACTGGCTCTATCAACCTTAGTCAAAATACCGCTTGCTAAATATGTTTTAAAATCGATTAACTGTATGGCTTTTAAACTATTTGTACCTTTGTATTGTGCTCCAATACTTTCAAACAGACTTAAGCTCGTATACCCGCCTAATTGTCGTTTGAAGTAAGTTGTATATAAACGAGAGAGCTGTTGCTGAGAAGTAATTGAAATAGCATTGTGATAGCTATTGATGGCACTACCAGCTAACGCGTTGAGTGTTGTTTTGCCTTTTAAAAACTTCGGCGCATTATTCCAATTAGGATAGACTTTTGCCAACGCGCTAAAAACAAACTTTCTCACAGCAGATGGCAATACACGTCGAACCTTTTCTTCAGCCCACACCATCTTGTGGTTTCTATATCCATATAGAAGCTCATCGGCTCCATCTCCAGACAAGGCAACTTTAACGTGCTTTGAAGCTTCTTTTGACAAGATATAGGTAGGAATAGCAGAGTTGTCAGCGAAAGGCTCGTCATATATATCTATAAGCGTTTCTAAAAAAGTTAAGTCGTTTATCGAAACGTTAGTATTAACGTGATTGAAGCCAAGTTGTTCTGCAACTTTTTTTGCATAATACGACTCATCGTATTGAGATAAATCAAAACCAATTGAAAATGTATTAATAGGCTCACTACTGTGCTTCTGCATTACCGCAGAAATTACTGAAGAATCTAATCCTCCAGATAAAAAGCTACCAAGTGGCACGTCAGATAACATTCGTGACCTAACAGCATCTTCCATTAAACTAGCGAAATCTTCGGTCACATCACCTTCACTTGAAATTTCATCAGAAACAAAATCTTCAATATTCCAATAACATTTAGGTTCAATGGAGTTTATGACCTCTTTTGTATTAATTAATACAAAATGTGCCGGAGGTAATTTATAAATGTTTTGAAAAATAGTTTTTGGATCTGCAACAAAACCAAGAGATAGAAAGTCTTCAACTGCATTGAAGTTTAGCTTTTTATCTATCTTAGGATTTGCGGTTATTCCTTTTAACTCTGATGAAAAAAGTAAGTCGCCTTCTGTATTTTTAGCCCAATGAAGTGGTTTTATTCCCAGCCTGTCCCGTGCAGCGAAAATTGTATTATTATTTTCGTCGTGAATGATAAACGCAAACATCCCTCGCAGCTTCGAAACTACTTCAACGCCCCATTCTTTCCAGCCAATGATGAGCACTTCAGAGTCGCAATGCGTAGAAAATGTGTGGCCTTTTTGGAGTAGCTCTTCTTTCAACTCGCGAAAATTGTATATTTCGCCGTTATAGCTTAACGCCACACCACTATGCACCATCGGTTGATGGCCATTTTGAATGTCTAAAATTGAAAGTCGTTTATGACCTAAACCTACATTGCCACTGGTAAAATAACCTTCACCATCAGGTCCTCGATGATTTAGAGTCTCTGTCATCAGTCGAAGTATCGACTCATCGACGCATTGGTCAGGGAGATGCTTGACCCAAGCTACAACACCACACACAGGGGGCTAACTCCTTTGAATTCGCTTGTAAAGTCCATTTAGTCCCCAAAAATACCCATGCTTTTTCATCAAGTAAAAAATGCCTTTGAGGTGAGAAAAGTGAAACCGATTCAGTTTAAACCCTCTAGAAAGCTCCTGTGCATCGTGAATAATGCTAACATCAGGCAAGTAGTGAATTTTGTATCCCGACTTCCATACTCGTATACAATAATCGACATCTTCAGGCGAGTAAAAAATTTTTTCATCCAACATGCCGACTTTATCTACCACGTGCTTGGGTAGCATCCAACATGCTGAAATTGCATAGTCTACTGCAGTGGGAACCTGTACATTAGATAAGTCGCTAGATTTCTGCTCCATCTTTTTTAAAAAAAGAAAACGCTTCGCCTTTCCCCACAACGTGGGAAATTTGTCACATGACAGTTGAAAATTACCGGACGCGTAAGTGACTTTAGGGACTGCTAAGCCAACGCTTTGATTGCTATCTAAATAGCTGATCAATCGCATTAGTGCTTTGTCATTAACGTAAGCATCAGAGTCTAGCACGAGGATAAATTTGCCAGTGGCTTGCTTTAGGGCTTGATTTCTTGAGTAAGTCGTACCGGTGTTCTTTTTTAGATCTATAACGTGAAGAGAATCGCCATATTGCGACTGGAACCCCTTAATACATCCCATAGAATTGTCGACTGACCCGTTTTCTACAACAAACACCTCTGCTTGTATCTTCGCCTTTTCTGTAGCCTCAAACAGACTAGAAAGGCATTTTCCAATATGCTTTCCAGAGTTAAATGATAGTATTACAACCGAGATATCCACTGTTACATTGCTCATTCTTGTTCTTTTTCTAAAAGGGCACTAATAAGAGTTTCTTGCGTTACATTATCGCTGGAAGCAGCATATAACGCCATGCCACCAAAGTCATTAAGAGAAAGCTTACTGAGTAATTGGTACCATTTTGCCATTAATGGATTAGCCGTATAATTCCCACCCACTTTCCACGTGTAAACAAGATTAATTGATAAGCCACCACCATTCTTAAGTTCAAGAAATTTGTAATGAACCACTTGTCCACGATAGTTTAGGGTCTGGGCTCTAGATTCAGCAATTGACCAAACCTCAGGGTCGTATACCTTGTTATTCCATGTAATTAACTCTTTATCTTCCCTTTCTGAATAATAGGTAAATTGATGAAACGTGACGGGTGAAGTATTGATTGTCTGAGTATTCGTTTCGTAGCTATCGAAACGACTATATACCGGCGCCCACCCATCAAGTAATGGTATTGAGAGTTCGTTCTTAATTTCTTTAGTTTGAGCACTTAAGACTTCGTTTTGTTGCATGTAGTAAAACTTCATAAATATCGGTGCTATCGCTACTATTATTACCACGGCAAACAAGCGGCCTTTCGAAACACTTACCTCATGTTTGGACTCAGCAGTTTGCGGAATTGTTTTATTGTCGTAAAACAGCCTAGAAAAAAGCAGAACTAGGATAGTTACTATTAGAAAAAATACCCACCCATACACTAGGTGATCGAAACCAACCGCGGCTTCCATATCACTGACATGGCCAATATACACCATAATAAATGCTCTAATACCGTTGGCGAAAATTGGAATTAAGCAAACACATGTCATAAATAATAATTGCCTTACTCTTGAGCGAATTTCCAAGTGCGCAATAAGTAAACCAATGGTAATTGTCGAAAACAGAAAGCGGATACCGCTGCAGGCCTCTGCCACATGAAATAGGCCTTCGGGTATTTGAAGATACCAACCCTCTCTATAAACGGGAACTTGAAACAAATTTAACATTACAACCGTAAGATCTGCCGTTATCTCTTGCAGATGCGGAATTAAAAACTCACCGAAAGGGACAGAAAGAATAAGAAAAAAGAGTGGGAAAAACAGATGTTTTAAAGTGCTCAAACCGAATATGGTTAACACAAAGAAAAGCGGCATAGACATCAGCGCAAATTGAGCGAGTGCATTTATAGAGGAAAGTGTTCCAATAACAAACACTATGCTCGCACCACATAAAGCGGTTACACCTAAAAAAACATCTATTTTGCTTTTTCTCGCATAACTAAACGCATATTTTTTTCTGTGTATTAACCATACTGAGATAGGCGCAATTAATATCGCATGCTCAAACGTTGTAGAGGCAAACCATGTTGTAATGAGTTGCGAAAACGTACTCGCATAAGCCCCAACCCATAAAATAGCGAGTACAATAAACGCAGTTAACTGTTTAGTTGAAAACTTGGGCTCGTAAGGGGCGGCAGTGTTGTCATTTAATGTATGCGTCATACATACTACCCCATTTAAAATCCTTTAATAACTTTTCTATTTTTGCTTCCATTCTTGACAGGTTTATATAGTGTCTGAACTTTGAACGCCATTTTGCATCTTTTATGTAGGGTTGATCTGGGTCCACTTCCCAAGGGTGAAAATAAAAGCTATACGGTGCACTCTCAGCTTTCATAAATTCCACAATACGCTTACGTGATAGCCAGTAAGGGTATAACCTGTAAAAGCCACCACCACCTATGCCTACATTCGCGCCCTTTTTGCGTAATGTTGGAATAGGAACCTCAATAATCCCTTCCTTTCTTTCGTATTTAAATCTGGGCCATTCAGGAACACCGTACAAGTCATGATCTATTGGATAAGTGCTAGATGAGTATACAAAACCTTGCTCAGCAAGCACTTCGTAAACCCAAGTATTGGTGTCGTTTACCGAAAAGCTTGGGGCTCTGTACCCCTTGATTGGCTGCCCGCTTGTATCCTCGAGAATAGCTTTACTTTCGTAAACGTCTTTTTCAAACGCCTCACGACTCATCGTTGTTGCTCTTTGATGCTCAAGTCCATGACTCGCTAACTCATGTCCCTCATCAACAATCCGCTTTATTACGTCTGGACAACGCTTCGCAACCCAGCCTAGGGTGAAAAATGTTGATTTAACATCGTGTTCCCCAAAAAGGTCTAGAAGACGATGAGTATTTTTGCCCACTCGAAGCTGTTGTGAATCCCAACTAGATTTTTTTATTACATCCTCAAATGCAGAAACTTGAAAATAGTCTTCAACATCCACTGTCATCGCATTTAAACGATTATCTAATTTCATTACTTAGCGTCCCTTCCCGAACAAAACAATTTCAACGGTCCTAATTAAAATGAGAATATCCAAAAGTAAGCTCTGATGCTTAACGTAGTAAAGGTCAAACTTCAGTTTCTCCATTGAATCTTCAACGCTTGCACCATATGGGTAGTTGAGTTGCGCCCAACCAGCCAAGCCAGGCTTCACGTTGTGCCGCTGATTGTAATAAGGAACTTCACGCACTAATTGCTCCACAAACTGTGGGCGCTCAGGACGGGGGCCTATAAAAGACATTTCACCCTTGAACACGTTAAGTAGCTGGGGTAACTCGTCCACGCGGTATTTACGAATAAAATTACCTATACGCGTTACCCGTGTGTCATTTTTGCTGGCCCACTTAGCGCCATCTTTTTCTGCGTCGGGGCGCATGCTGCGAAATTTTATTATATTAAAAAGCTTACCGTTAAGGCCGACTCGCTCTTGTTTGTAGAACACCGATACGCCTGTTCGGCGACCGTCGTCTAGGTAAATTACCATTGCTGTAAACAGCATAATGGGCCACACAAAGAAAAATATAACAAACGCTATTATGGCGTTAAAGGTGTAATCGAGTGAATCTCGCAGGTAGTTTTGGGTTTGGAAGCCATTCGAATAAATCACCCAACTTGGGTACATCAGGTTAACGACGATTTGCCCTGTTTCACGCTCCATAAAATCAAGCAACTCGGTAACTTCTATACCGCGTAATCTGCAGTCAAAAAGTACTTCCACAGGTAACGTGCCGCGACGCTGATCGCAGGCTATTACTATTTCTTCTATTTCGTTATCTGATATGAACTGCTGAAAGCTATCATCTATTTTAAGATGAATAAGCTTTTCTTTTCGTATCCCCTCTTCTCGATTATCTCCAGGGATAGGAACAAACCCGACGAGTTCAAAACCAATCCTGTCTACATCTCTGCGCATACGCTTTTCGATAATAGACGCTCGCTCCCCTGCCCCAAGTACTAATATTCTTGCTTTTCCAAGCCCTAACAGACCTAAACGATTTGTAAAGTAGCGAAAAATTACTAGCGTTATAATAATGGCGCATACAGCGGCAGGTAAAAAATAGGAATCCATTAAGAGATTATCGAAAAAGGCTCGGCTTAAAACTTCAACCAGAAAGTAACTCAAACCTACACTTACGAATATTCTGCGTATAATACCGCGAAAAGTCTCACGCAACTTAGCTTCATATAATCCAACAGATAGCGAACATAGGAGTATTGCAACAGTGAGCATGCCAACATTAACTATAAGTTTCTCGATAGAAACGGGTGATGACATCTTCATTTGCGTAAGAATGAAGTGAGAAATGTACCCCATGTATGAGATAAGCAATGCTTCGGATAGTACTAAAATATTCGAACGTTTACTTTGATTACGTTTGTTACCTGCCACCCCTGGCCTCCAAAAAAACTACAGCACTTCGTCTATCATAAAGGGATTTATTCCAATAGACTAGAATTGTTATTGGCATTATAGTGGCGTTTCCCGTAGGGTAAACGTGAAAAGCACTAAATAACCATAATGAGTGTAGGAAGATCTCTTATGTTCCGTTCTAAAACGCTATCAAAATATTGTATCCCTCTTGTTTTTTTGAGCCTTTATGGCTGCAGCAATACAGGTAGTTTACCTGAAGCTACTACAAGAGCCTCTTTAACCACAGACGTCAATGCCTATCAGTATTTAATTGGCCCTGGCGACTCTTTAACCATTTTCGTTTGGCGGAACCCAGAGGTATCTGGACAGTTTATCGTAAGGCCTGATGGTAAAGTAACCACCTCTCTTGTCGAAGATATTGATGTAGCAGGCAAAACGCCAACAATGCTGGCTCGACAAATTGAAGAGCAACTTAGCAAATATATTAATAACCCCAGAGTGACAGTTAGCGTTAATAACTTTACTGGGCCATTAAGTGAGCAAGTACGAGTAATTGGTGAAGCAACAAATCCAAGCGCAGTCAGTTTTACCGAGCACATGACACTTTTGGACCTAATGATCGCCGTTGGCGGATTAACTGAGTTTGCAAATGGTAACGCTGCAAAATTAGTTCGTGTAGTCGATGGTGGTCAACGCACTTACGACGTCAATATCGATGATTTGATAAGAGATGGAGATATTAGCGAAAACGTAGATATGTTACCTGGCGACATCGTTATAATACCAGAAGCCTGGTTTTAATTTTTAACCGAAAGCCAATGTACAAGTAGTTAACGGAACAAAACACAATATGCAGGATTTACAACAAACGCTCACTCAAATTCTCGATTACATTAAGGGAGTTTGGATAAAAAAGCGGTACGTAATTATATTTTCATGGCTGATATGTCCTATCGGCTTTTTTTATGTCGCTTTCTTACCTGACACCTATGAATCTAAAGCGCAAGTTTTCGTTGATACTCGCTCAGTATTACAGCCCCTCCTTCGTGGTTTAGCGATACAAACCAATCCCGACCAAGAAATTCAAATGATGGCAAAAACATTACTAAGTAGAAGTAACGTTGAAAAGATTGCCCGTGAGAGTGACTTAGATATTACCACCGCCACCGAGAGCGCGTTTGAAGACCTTGTTACCTCGCTAACCAAGAATATAAGCCTGTCTTCTACTAGCAGAAGTAACATCTACAACATTTCATTTTCTAACGAAAAACCACTTATAGCACAACGCGTTGTGCAAGAAACTCTTGATTTGTTCGTTGAAGGTTCTCTTGGCAACAGCCGAAGAGATACCGACACTGCGGGACGATTCTTAGACGAGCAAATTGCTGAGTACGAGTCGCGACTAACAGAATCTGAACAACGTTTGGCTAACTTTAAACGTCAATACAACGACATCTTACCGCTATCCGGAACCTACTATTCCAGACTTCAAGGGTTGAACAACGAACTCGAATCAACTCAGCTTCAAATTAAACAAACTCAACAGCAAGCAGCATCACTTAACGAGCAAATAAGTGGAGCAAAACGCACTGATAATTTTGGTGTAACGAATCAGGACGAACCGGCACTGCGCACACGCTATGATGAGCGTATTCGAGGCCTAGAGGAAGAGCTAGACCGACTTACATTGCGCTTCACAGACTTGCACCCTGATGTAGTTGAGACAAAGGCGCTATTAGAAAGCTTGGAAAAAGCTCGTACTGAAGAGATAGATGCTTTTTTAAATCAGTCTGATGAAAACGGTAGCCAACCACTCACCGAACTAAACAGAGAGATTAAGCTTGAAGCCAGTAGGCTCCAAAGCCAAATAGCTTCTCTTCGTGTTAAAGAAACTGACTTACAGAGTAAAATTGTAGAATTAGAAAGTAAGGTAGACTTAATACCTCAAATAGAGGCTGAGTCTACAGCGCTAAACCGAGACTACAGTGTAACTCAGCAGAAATACCAAGAGTTACTATCGCGTAAAGAGTCGGCAGATCTTTCAAGACGAGCTGATGTCTCATCAGAAGACTTGCAGTTTAGAATTATCGAGCCACCGCTGCTGCCCAAGCGTCCCTCAGGCCCTAATCGGCTAATATTCTATACGGCAGTACTTGTAATTGGTTTCGGGGCAGGTATTGGCGTTGCGTTTTTAGTAAGTCAATTAAGCCCAATTTTAATTAGACCCAAACAGTTATTAACCGTTTCTGACTTTCCGATTTGGGGAACGGTAACCCACTTAAACATAGAGCAAATAAGGAAAAAGAATCGTACGCGATTGGTTGTTTTCTTAATGTCCAGCGGTGCGATTTTAGCTATGTACAGTATTTTAATGGCGGCAGAGGTAATGAATATTGACCTATTTGGAGGGCTGATTTAATGAAGAACACTATTGAAAAAGCGCTTCAGAAACAAAAGCAAAGTAAAGCGGCTGAGCTTGAGAACGCGAAAAATGCTGAAGAGGTCAATGTTGCGCAAGAGCTTCCTGCAGAAGCCAAAAGTGTACTCACTGCCAACGCAGACATAGTTGCTGAAGAAATCACTACAAATGCTGAAACGACCGTAACAACAGATAGAAAAACACCTGAGCAGTATGGTTTTACTATTGATTTTGAGCGATTGGATAAAAATGGTCACATATCGCTAAACGGCGAAAGAAAGCAGATAAACGAAGAATACCGAGAAATAAAACGTAAATTATTGGCGAATTCTTTCGGGCCTTTAGCGAAAACATTACACAACCCTAACATCATTATGGTAACCAGTAGCCGCCCGTCAGAAGGGAAAACATTTACTGCTACCAATCTAGCTATGAGCATCGCCTCTGAGCAGGATAAAACCGTCCTGTTAGTGGATGCCGATGTACTAAAGCCAAACGTGCTTAGAACTTTAGGCCTCGAGAACAGACAAGGGCTTATGGAATATTTAAAGGGCGACGTAGAAGATATTGCTGACGTACTTTACCCTACGAACATTGATAAGCTTAAAATCATTCCTGCCGGACGCTCGCACCACCTGTCTACAGAATTACTTGCTAGTCAAAAAATGCACGATACGGTAGATGAATTTGCAAACCGCTACCCAGACCGAATTGTTATTTTTGATACTCCACCACTAATTGGCATAAACGAGAGTGCTATTTTGGCAAATTTTGCTGGGCAAGCAGTTGTCGTTGTTGAAGAAGGCAGAGCTAAGATGTCAGACATAAAGTTGTCTGTTGAGCGGCTTAATCCGGAAATGGCGATAGGGTTTGTAGTTAATAAATCGGTGCACAACGATACTGATGGAAGCGGATATTATGGATATTATTATGCCGAGCGAACGAATTAAAAGGCGACCATTCGCCCCTGTAGCTAGCGCCGCTTTCACTGCTTTTTTCTTTTTTAGTGGAAGTGCTCTGGCTAACTTAGAAGTTACCGCTTCCGCCTCTGCTAAAAGCGTCTTTCAAGATGTTGACTCACAAGACAACGGCACTTTTTCATTTAAAACTTTGTCGTTAAAACCTAGCGTAAATGCCTCTTACCAATCACGAACGTTTAATGGGCTTTGGCAAGGCACGTTAACGCACTTAGAGCGCGATCAAAATGATGCAAGTCGAGAAGACACCTACGGTGAGTATAGTTACTCTGCAAATTGGGCACCGCTTGATGAGTTACTTGTATTTCAAGCATCTGGAGCACTTAACTATCAAAATGCACAAGCGGGCAATTTTTTAGTTTCCGATTTCTTTACTAATGCCGATGCATTGGCTAAAACTCGATCAAATAGAATAGGCGTAACCACCACAATATCTCAAGGGGACTGGATTCGCGGTACGGGACAAGCGTCTTATTCTGATGTAGCTTCCGAGCGCAACGCATTAAACAATGGCTTCGCACTTAATAATGATACGTACCAACTTTCTACTACACTGACCAACGGCGACGAAGCAAAATATGTCATTTGGAACGTTACTGGTAGCTTTCAGAATACCGATAGGGCTCAAGCTAATCAGGGTGAGTTTGTTTCTCGTAATGCCTCAGGATTTGTTGATTTTCATATATTACCTAGTTGGGCAATAAGAGTTACTGGAACTCACGAAGGTAATCAAATATCAGCCCGTACTGACACTGCTAGCCTAGTTCGAGAATTTGATTCTTATGGGGCAGGTATTACTTATCGCCAGACCGCAAATCGGTTTATCTCATTAACTGCCAATACTACAAGCTCAGACTTAGAGGAAGACGATAACGAAACCTTTGTAGGTTTAGACGCTCAGTGGGCTTTGAGTAATCGTACTCAGATTGCGGCTTCCTATGGGCGACGCTTCTTTGGCGAAACCGCATCAGCGAACATCAGCTATAACTCAAAATATTTCCGTACCGCTTTTGGGTATTCTGAGGACGTAACAAACGTCTCGCGCCTGCTTGCGAACCCAGAAAATTTAGGTGTTTTTGTTTGCCCTGCTAATTCGGGCTCTATTGCCAGTTGCTTCCAACCCAATAGCTTAAGCTATGTCCCAAACGCTGATGAACAATTTATTCAAATAACTACCCAAAACCTAGAGTTCAATGACGATATCATCATTCGTAAAAGCAGTAACTTTCAAATGGGATACGACTTTTCACGAGTTACCCTCGGTATGTCTTGGCGCTATTCAGAAGATGATGCAATAGACCAAGATAGATTAACTCGCACCTATTCATTGGGAGCTACATTAGCGTATCTCATTGGGAGTTATACTAATGTTAACGCAAGCGTAAATTATGCTGATATTACACAGCGCTCAGACACGTTTGAAGATGGAAATAGCGAGAACTGGAATGCTTCACTTGGACTAGAAAGAACTTTTGGTAGAGCTTTGCTTGTTAGTGTCGATTTAAAGTATGTTGATACAAGTGGGGACTTACTTACAGGTTCTGGGACAACCGGCAATGGCTTCTTCGGTGCAAACTTCACCGATAGACGCTTAACGCTTGGCATTACGTATTCTTTTGATTAGTTTCAGTACGCGCAATGGTTAGCGAAAAAGATACATCGGTTTTAAGAATAGAGGGCAAATTTACATTGCCCTTTTTTAAATGTACAAACACTTATCTCTCTGGTGGCGCTGAACTGTTGTGTTGACAAATTAAAAGTAGCTACTCTCTACGTTCTTAATTTTCGCTTCACTCCACCTTACTATCATCACTCTTCAACCGTACATAAGTCTTAAACTTCTTCTTCATCAACTTATCTACGTACTGCGTCATTTTAACTTTTTGCGATATAGCAGCATCTAGGGCATCCACCAGCTCAGCCAGCATATCTAGGTAATACTTGGTATCGCGAATAACATTACCCTCAGGCGTCATTATCGTTTTGCTTTCAGGGCTGTCGGCAAAGCCCATGTGTTCTGTAACCTCTGCGCCTGACTTATCAGGCTCAAACATTTCAGCTCTCACTTCTTCAATAACTTCATCAACAGATTCGGCACTGAATGTGTCTAACTCTTCTAAGAAGCCGTAAAGCATGATCCTATCCATAAGGGTATTCACTTTACGGGGGATACCGCGAGTGAATGTGTGGATTCGCTCGAACGCTTCATCAGAGAAAAGCTGTGCACCGTTCCACCCAGCATGATGCAATCGATACTCTATATAGGCTCTACATTCTTCCAAGGTAAGAGGCGCCAAATGACACGATGCAACAATACGCTGTCTAAACTGCTCCATATTAGGGGCGCGTAATATAGGCTGCAATTCTTCTTGCCCTAATAAAAAACTTTGAATAAGCGGCTTACCATTAAATTGAAAATTGCTCAGCATACGCAACTCTTCAATAGACTCTAATGGCAAATTTTGCGCCTCGTCTACTAAAAGCAGCGCGCGGCGCCCTGCTCTATTCAAATCGTATAAGAAAATTTCTAAGGCTTTTAAGATGTCTGCTTTGCTTCTGCCTTCAGTAGCAATATCAAATTTCGACGCCACCATTTTCACAAGCTCATCTGGCGACAGCTTTGGTGTCACAATTTGCGCAGCGGCGATATCATCTTCAAGCTCTTCGAGCAGGCTATTGGCAACTGTGGTCTTCCCTGTGCCTATGCCGCCGGTTATCACGATAAACCCTTCGGCTTGAGACAATCCATACTGTAAATATGACATTGCTCTTTTGTGCCACTTACTAGCGAAGAAAAAAGCAGGATCAGGCGTTAGCTGAAACGGTTTCGAGTTAAGTCCGTAATAACTTTCGTACATGAAAAATACCGTGTGATGTTGCTGTTATCAAAGCGCAGAAAATAACGCGCATCTCTGTTTATATTGGCTGTTTGTATTAGCTGTTTATCTTGACTATTTGCAAAAGCTAGATGTAACTGGCTGAAGCATAAGGTGGTGTATATTACACCACCTTTTACTTGCCCTAGCCCAACTTATTTTTTGTTATTCGTTCAATAATACCTGTTGTCGAAACGCCATCGGCGAAGCTGAGTACTTTCACTTCTCCACCGTTTTCCATAACGTCTGCACCACCCGCTATCTGCCCAACGCTGTAATCGCCACCTTTTACCAGTACATCGGGCAGCAATCGAGCAATAATACGCTGCGGCGTATCTTCACTAAAGGGCACAACCCAATCTACTGCACTTAATCCTGCTAGCACAGCCATTCTTCGACTTTCGTTATTTACCGGTCGGCCAGGTCCTTTAAGCTTGGTTACCGAACTGTCAGTATTCACCGCAACAATTAACCTATCTCCTAGCTGCGATGCCTCTTCTAAATAGGAAACATGGCCCGCATGAAGGATGTCAAAACAACCGTTGGTCATTACTATGCGCTCACCTCGCTCTTTTGCCGCTTTTATCGCAATAGCGAGCTGATCTTCATTCATTACACCGCCATCTAGATGAACAGACTCTTCACCCAAGGCTAGTGCTAGCTCTGTGTTCGACACGGTAGAGGTACCTAGCTTACCTACCACCACGCTTGCGGCCAAGTTAGCCAATACACAAGATGCTTGAAGGGGAAGCTTACTCGCCATTCCCACTGCAATGGTAGAAACTACCGTATCCCCAGCACCAGTGACGTCGTACACTTCTTTGGCTTTAGCGGGCAAATGAAATTCTGTATTGTCACCCTCAAACAATGTCATACCATCTTCAGAACGGGTAACTAGCAGCGCGCCTATATTTAGATCTTCCTTTAGCTTACTTGCTTTTTCTACCAGCTCTTGTTCAGAACCTACTTCACCAACCACGCCCTGAAGCTCATCCATATTAGGCGTAATAAGCGATGCACCTGCGTATTTTTTGAAATCGCTTCCTTTGGGGTCTACAACCACCCGCTTACCTTTCGCTAGCGCTTTTTCAATTAATACAGCAGGGTTGCTTAAACATCCCTTTGCATAGTCGCTTAAAATAACAATATCGGCTATGTCTAGCGCATCATCAAAGGCCTGCTCTAACGCCGATTTGTCGGTATTAGCAAAACTTTTTTCAAAATCTAAACGCAGTAACTGCTGATTGCGGCTCATTACTCTTAGCTTAGTGATTGTATCGAAACCATCGACGGGGAAGAACTCACAGTTAATGTCGTGAGTGTGCAGACGTTCTCTTAAAATGTTGGCGTTTTCGTCATTACCACACATACCAAGCAAGGTCACTTTTGCGCCTAACGTAGCTACATTTACCGCTACATTGGCGGCGCCGCCTGGGCGGTCTTCTGCACTATTTACGTTAACAACAGGTACGGGGGCTTCCGGAGATATGCGCCCGGTACCGCCACTCCAATACCGGTCTAACATGAGGTCGCCGACAATAAGCACGTTCGCTTTAGTAAAATCTGGTAATATCATGGCAAAACAACCCTTTCCGATCTTTAATTCTATTGGAACCAGTATAACAGCCATGTCGAGCAATACCCACAAGCGAGATAATCTCTCTGAAGCAAAGGCCGCCACTGCCTGGTACTTGTATTTGATAGAAAACAGATTGGGTCAGCTTTACACAGGTATTACTACCGATCCCAAAAGGCGTATAGCTCAACATAGGGGAGAAAAAGTGGGCGGAGCAAAAGCACTGAAAGGCAAAAGTCCTCTTACCTTTCGTGCTATTTTTCAACTATCAAATAAGTCGGAAGCTGCCGTGCTTGAGTGTAAGGTTAAAAAGCTAACACGAACGCAGAAAAACAACATTATTCAGTCTGGCAAACTTGAACTGACGAATAAAGGCAGTACGCTCAAACTCACTTGCATAAGGGCCGAACTAGTAGACTCACTACCCACCTAAAACCGCATTGATAATCATGGCATTACCAATACTCAACGTGAAACCTAAAGCGGCCACACCGATGTTATGCTGCTGATCTACTTCTTGACGGAAGTTCATACCAAAAAGAATTATCTTCTTATTTGCCAGCACTAACAAATGCAAGGCGATAGTTAAGCCCACACTCACCAATAACCATCCGGTCACGTTACTGACATAACCCGTAGGCTCGTAAATAAGTAAGTTCTTCGCTGCAGACACTATCATTGCAGTACCTAACAAGTTTCCTGCATGCTCTATGGCCAACGCTATTTGGCCGCCCTCTAGCGCACCTTGAAAAGAGTCATTCTGATTGTCCTTGGCATACCTAAATTCAAGTATACGGGTCATCACTAGCAGCATAGTCAACACCACCGCAAAACCCGTCACAATGGCGATAACCGCATTCATGTCGCTACCGTTCACCCACAGCATAATGTTGCGAAGCACAATGGCGCTTGCAACTAAGCTAGCCGCGTCCACTAGGGCAACACTTACACTGCGCTCTGCAATCATTTCAGGGGTGTCGACTTTGTTAAGCACGAGTTTGTCGTGAGCATAACGTCCAAACTTTACCAGTATTATGCCTACAAGACCGAAGGTTAGCATGGCAACTGCAGCATCTTTATAGCCCATACCCACATGCCGCCCTACAACCGAACTCAGCACAATACACAGCGACAACATGCCTCCGGCAATGCTTATACCAAAAGCGAAATTATCTTTTACACCAAGCTCATCGGTTACTGATGTTTTCCTAAACGCCCCCGTTAACCACTTCATTACCATTAAAAGCGCGAGAGCTATGCCCACGTCCATGGCGAGGTAAATCAATAATTCTTCGGTAAGGGGTACTAGTTTTACTAAAGCTTCCACGCTATCTTTGCTCCTTGCACTTTACCGACTAAATAAACAATCTGTATATCGACCAGCGAAACCGTCATTTTTATCTGGTTTAGTTTTCATTCGCTGGCATACATTGCTTCTACACATCGTAAAGTGATTATTTTTATAAGACTTGAGGTTAATGCGAGTATTATGCCAATAGAAAAGGAAAATAGCATGGCTAACGTTGAACTAGCTGAACAGTATTGGCAAAAATTAGTGTCAGTTTACGAAGACGGGAGCATAAAAAGCAGCACAGCAAAGTACCCGAACGAAGACCATCACGAAGGAATAGAAAAACATAGTCAAGAGGTATTGACGCATAATTTGGCGCACAGGTTGACGCATAACAAAGCGGATATTCTTACTGCATTTTCTCGCTCAGCGTTTTTAGCAGAGCACCTTATTCAGTATCCCCACACGTTAGAAAGAGTGCTTACTCTGCCTCCTTCTGATAATCCTTCAAACAATCGTAAGAATACAGTTGATGGAGCTTCTAAAGGCAGCGTTTTACATCATTATCGCGCCGAGGTTTCAAAACGCTTAGAAGCCGTCAAAACTGAAGATGAGCTGTTGTCAGCGTTAAGGGAGTGCAGAAATACTGAGATGGCCCGCATAACCTATGCTGATGTGCTAAATAAACAAGCTATTTTAACCTCTCTCGCTCAAGTCTCCGCCCTTGCCGATACACTAATAGTTGCCGCCTATAATTGGCTATATAAAGATGCAGTAGCGCGATACGGCACACCCGTATCAACTCATAGCGCAGGGCTTTTTTCAAAAGACGGCTCTAACCAAAGTACAAACTCAGACCAAAGCACAGCACCCTGCCCCGCACATATGTATATTTTAGGTATGGGCAAACTAGGTGGTAGAGAGCTTAATTTTTCTTCCGACATTGACCTTATTTTTGCCTACCCTGAAAAAGGCGAAACTCAAGGGGGTCGAAAAAGTATTGAAAACCAGCAATTTTTCACCAAGCTAGCGCAAAAGCTAATTCAATCACTGAATAAAATAACAACCGATGGACAGGTGTACCGCGTAGATATGCGATTGCGCCCCTTTGGCGACTCGGGGCCGCTGGTTATGCACTTTGCTGCTATGGAAGATTATTATCAAGATCAAGGCCGCCATTGGGAAAGATTTGCAATGGTAAAAGCCCGCATTATCAATGATGATAATTCTGACGATGCACAGGCACTTAAAGATATCCTCAAACCCTTTACCTTTCGCCGTTATCTCGACTTCACAACGCTTGATGCCTTGCGCAACATGAAAAAGTTAATAGCCACAGAGATCAGGCGTAGAAAGCTGAGCAATAATATTAAGCTGGGGGCCGGCGGCATTCGCGAAGTAGAGTTTTTCGCTCAAAGCTTTCAACTCATCCATGGTGGCAGAGAACCAGGCCTTCAAAGTAAGTCACTACTTACTACGCTTACCGCGCTTTCAGAAATGGACATTGTTGAGCAAGATGTCACGCAAGAATTAAGAGACAGCTATCTGTTTCTTCGCAAAGTAGAACATACGTTGCAACAGTGTCGCGACAGACAAACCCAAACACTGCCAGATTCAGACTGGGAGCAAGAGGCTCTCATAGCGGTTATGGGTTTTAAGACATACGAGCGTTTTATAGACGCGCTAAGTGCCACAATGAAAACCATCCATGGGCATTTTAATGAGCTAGTGGAAGAATCTCATGAAACTCATTCTGATGAGGATGCACTGTTCGGTGCATGCCAAGACGCATGGCAACTAACGTTAGAAAGCGATGAATTTATAGATGCTTTTAGCGATCATCTTTCAAACCGTGAGGCCATGGGTATTTTCAACACGCTGATAGAGTTTAAAGATACTCAGCGCAATTACCGAATTGGACAGCGTGGAGAAGATACCCTCACAAAACTGCTGCCTGAAATTCTTTATGTGCTGGTTGTTCAGCACCCGACGAACTCTGTTCAGGTTTTATCTCGATTACTAGGCGTGATTGAGGCTATAACGGGTCGCACAACCTACCTTGATTTGTTGCTCGAAAACCCTGATGTGCTGAAGCAATTGGTAAAACTATGTGAGAGAAGTGGCTGGGTTGCGCAAGAAATCAAACGCTTTCCACTGCTATTGGACGAGCTCCTTACTCCGTTGTATTTGGGCCAGCAAAACACAGATATTGCCACCAGCAAACGGGAATACGAGCAAGACCTCAGACAGTCTATGCTTCGCATTGAGCAAGATGACGTTGAGCTGCTTATGGATGCATGGCGTCAGTTTAAGTTGTGTCAGCAGCTTCGAATTGCCGCTAGCGATATCAGTGACTCACTTCCCATTGCCAATGTAAGCGACAAATTGACTGTATTAGCTGAAGTGATATTGGAAAATATTGTCAGCGCCGCGTGGATGCAAATGAGTGAACGCTACGGCACGCCATCCCACTTAGAAGGCACTGACAAGGGGTTCGGCGTTGTAGGTTACGGAAAGCTAGGAGGCTATGAATTAGGCTATGGCTCTGATTTAGACTTAGTATTTTTACACAATGCGCCAAGCGGAATAACGACAAACGGTAAAAAGCAGATAGAAGCTCAGCAGTTCTATATAAAGCTAGCCCAGCGTATTATGCATTTGTTAAACACAAAAACGCTATTCGGACAGCTGTACGAGACTGATTTACGCTTGCGCCCCTCTGGCAATGCTGGCCTGCTGTGCTGCCATGTAAATGGTTTTGAAAAATACCAAAATGAGGAAGCATGGACCTGGGAACACCAAGCGTTGGTAAGAGCCAGAGCCATATGCGGAGATAGCAGTGTCATTGAAGCATTCAATGCCGTGCGCAAGCGCGTGCTGACGAAACAACGAGAGCCATCGAGCCTTGCTGAAGATGTGTGTAAAATGCGAATAAAAATGCGTGAGCATTTATTGTCTAAAACCGAGCAAAAAGTAGATTTAAAACAGTGTGTAGGCGGTATTACTGATATTGAATTTATGACCCAATACTGGGTACTCGCGAATTCTCATAAGATTGAATCAATGACGCAGTTTACCGATAACCTACGCATTTTAGAAAATGCTGTTGAAAATAAAATTATCGAAGCAAACACCGCCAGGGGACTGCAAAAAGCGTATTTAAAACTAAGAGAGCAGTATCACCATTTAACGCTGGCCGATTCAAAATTTGCGGATCAAACTGAAGAGCTCGACGAAATCCGTGAGAATGTTAGAAAACATTGGGACATTTTATTTAATAAACATAATTAGTTCGGTGCTGCGCTGCCCTCTGTTTTCTAAACGCTGCACTCTCAAAATTAAGTGGAACGCTACATGTATAGTTGAATTGATAGTTGAATTGATAGCTGAATATAAAATTAAATAAAAAATTAATGTTTAAAATAAAGACTAAAAATACGTCAGCCGCTATATTGGAATAGCTGTTACGCAGCAATCTAATCAGACGGCTCTTAAATGCTAGGCAGTTACAGAATACGCTTTTCAAAAATGGAGTGCACAAGCAAAACGCTTGTATTAGATAAACCACCATAACTCAAATGGAATTGAAAAATGGATACGACGACACTGATTGTCTGCACGCTGTTAGTAAGCTTAGTGATGACACTCACTATGGCAGCGATGTATTTTGTAAACCGAGAGGAGCGCTATCTTCTGGATTGGATGGCATCGGGCACGTTCTTTCTTCTTTCTAATATCGTCGCTATCTTCATTACCTTCTATCAAGTGCCTATTCAACTCTCCCTTGCACTAGGCAATGCATTTTATATCGCCGGCCATGCGACGATATTTAGCGGTGTTTATCGTTGTGTTTATAAACGCTCGGTTTGGCGTTTAGTGTTTGGCGCGATTATAGCCGTCATTTTACTTCACTTCATTCCTGGTATGACGGAATCAGTTACTACCCGAATTATCACGTTCTACCCAATAATCATTGCGTTTAACGTATCAACACTCATCGCCCTTTTTAAACATAGGCCTGCGGATATTGGAAGAGTGTATTGGGGTTTAATGGCTGTTTTGTTTTTATTTATTATGCAACTTGCGGTTCGAGGCGGAATAACGTTATTTGGCTCTGAAAACCTCACACTAATTGGCGATCAGTTTATGCAAACCTCAGGGACCCTTGCAGTCATTACTTTCCTGTTCTTATTAACCATTTGCTTTACCTTCATCATTACGTGGAAAAAAGAGCTCAAACTTCGCAGGGCATCGGTAACCGACTACTTAACAGGTTGGCTTAATCGCAAAGCGTTGGACTCAATAGCTACTCGTGAATATGAGAGAAGTGCAAGAGAAAAAACACACCTAGGTTTTGTCATTATCGACATAGACCACTTTAAGCGCATCAATGATAAGTTCGGCCATTGTGCTGGCGATGCAGCACTAAAGAAAGTTACTCAGCTAGCGAAAGAAGTCATTCGGGGTTACGACAATAACTTTAGATTAGGTGGGGAAGAATTTGCAGTACTTATAAGCGATACGGATGAACAAGAGATAACTGAAATTGCAGAAAGAATACGATTGAGAATACTTCAATCAAAAATAAATATTGATACGTCACAAATAACGCTTACTGTGAGCGTGGGAATTGCTTTATCAACACCACTCGACTCAAGCTGGCACGATACGCTTGAAAGAGCAGACCAAGCGCTTTATGAAGCAAAACGCCAAGGGAGAAATCGTATCAGCAGCGCGGCACATATGAGCATAGAGCCACAATCTCAACTAACGTAATGTAGTATACAAATACGACAAGCAAAGTGTATTAGAAACTCTGGACAGTACTTGGTATGACGATATTTTGAAAAGCCACAACGTGTTGTTCGCCCGTGGGCAAAAAAGCCTAATTCACGCGCTCACATTGATTTTTAAGTAGCTTAGTTTCTTGTGCTGTCACTACTAAAGAACGCTGCTCTGCGCACAGATACGCTTTCACTTCCCCCTCAAAACTGCTGTCTATTGCACTCGCTATACTCGCTAACGACCCCGATACAGTATTGTCTAACTGAAACTGATGCTTTATCACAAAGTCTTGCTCTAAGTTCCATATTAGCTGCATTCCCTCGTCCTGAGCGTACTGAGAAATAGCCTCACGTAGCGTATTCCCTTCTTGAAACGTACGGAATTTATGCTCACCAGTCCAATTCGACTCTACTGGACGGGTTTTGCTCGCCATTTTTTCCAGTTTGCTATCAAGGTTTGGATCCACCCCAGCAATATCTAGCACAAAATCGCCCTGCTCCTCTTTCAAAGGATCGGTTGCAGACATTCTAAACTCACGGTAAAACTCACTGAGGCCTTTTGAAACTGACTTTTCTTCCTTTTGACTTTCGGGCACAGGAGCCGTCTCTTTAACCTCAAGGAAATAGATGAGTACGCCAGCGGCGACAACTAGCACTACTGCCAGTATGATTTGTTTCGCCCAAAAAGATGTACTTGAGTAGCTTTGTAGCCCCATGAAACTTTATACCTAACTGTTGTTCTTTAAGTGAAAGCCGCTATGTAGTGCCGGCTCAACGTAATGTTCTTACCTTGAACTTTTTTCCTGCTATTGCCTTCGTTCTTTCTTACTAATAGAGCGATGGAGACGTTTTAGACGGCCTCGTTTTAAATCTTTTGTGCATCCATAGGTAACTTTCAGGCTGCTCTTTTATCGCTTTATCAATATGCTCATTGAGCAACGTTAACGCTGCATGATCTTCCATTTCACCAAGGCCGAGTAACGGTGGGAAGACTTTAATTTTATATCCACGCTTTGTATATTGCGAAGTAATTAGCATGGGAACGCTCTCAGAGCGACGAATAAACATCAAGGTTGCAGTTGTTGTAGCCGTGTCTTTAACCCCACCAAATGGGACAAAAATACTTTGCTTCGGCCCATAGTCTTGGTCCGGTAAATAAAGGCAAAGCTCTTTGTCGTCCATTGCAGCTAGCAACGCTTTCGCATTGCGTTTATCAATCATGTATTTGTTCGACTGATTGCGACCATGATATTGAAGATAGTCTATAAGAGGATTGTTGTGTTTACGGTAAAAAGCCACGCTAGGATATGAATAGCCGATACCACGACACGCAAACTCTACATTCATATTATGCAGAGCCATACCAAATACGCCCTTACTTTGTGCTTTAGCCGCTTCTATATGTTCGGCGCCTTCTATTTCGAATGCTCGTTGCACCCGCCAAGTAGGCCACCACCAGCCCATGGCTGTTTCGAAAAGCGCCATGCCCGTACGGCGAATATTTTCATGGTACAAGCGGTCTACTTCATCGCTCGATAAAGCGGGGTTCCAAAGCTCGATGTTCCGCCTGGCTACTTTTGCACGCTTAGGCACGATAATCGCAATTAGCTTGCCGGCACCCGCTCCAATCGCCCTTATGACAGGCAGCGGTAGCCAAGTGATGATATAGAGCAAACCTACAGCAAGCCATATCAACCAATAGCGTGGACCAAAAAAAGAGAGGGTGAATTTAGGAGCTTTTATTGCCGCAGCCAAGGTCTGTTTCCAATATATAAGAAGACATATAGTGTATCAGAACGAATTATTGTGGGCTACGGGGTACGGGATTTACAAAACATACGAGAGCGCGCGTATGTATACTGATAATAGTTAACCTTGAACTAGTTTAACTAAAGGTAGCCAAAACAGCGCGCTTTAAAGCGTAGTAGACCGTACTTAGTACGTTTTATCTATCTGCTTAAGCTTTTTCTCGAAGGAATCATAGTGATCACTGGAGTCGTAATCAAAATGGTATTGGTTATGAAAACCGAATCGCAGCTTCACATTAACGTCTTCGATATACAGCGTATACCCATCGTGATCGGTAAACGCTGTAATGCCCATCAACTTGTATTCGTCGCCCTCTTTCGAGCCATGCTGGCGAATTTTGTCGAACACTTGAAGTAAAAACTTGCTGTCTAATTCGTTTTTCATTGTAAGTACCTTCCTTAACTTAATAAAATTAGTACTCTTTCACGGGATCTTTGGATTGGTCGCAAAATCAATCAATTGAAGTTGTAGCGGAATCCTAAGCTGAGCATATTGGTTGAAAAGCTATCTTCCCCGCCGATGTAAGTATATTCAAAGCGCACCATCGAATTTTGTGAAACATAATAATCAAAGCCAAGCCCAATAAGACCAGCAGCGATACCATTATCAAAACTACAAGACGCAGATGCTGTTTCGGTGCCACATGGAATAGTAGCTGCCACGTCCACTCGGGCAACGCCCAACTTATAAAACAATTCGCCCGTGGTGCTACTTGCCTTACCTAGCACAGCTAAATAAAGTGCTTCACCCTCAGCCTCTGCACTGTTGTCAGAATAATCGAAAAGGTTCAAGTAGCCGGCTTCTGCATACCACTGTCTGTGAATTTTATGACCATATGCAACACTGTAGGCGACTTCACGATCGCTGCCGCCGTCGAATTCAAAGTCCGTATACCCTACAGATACTAACCCGTAGTTTTCAGGTGCTGCTTCTGCTTTAAAGCACACTAATGCTCCCGCTACTAGTGCACCTGCTATCCATAAATACTGCTTCATCTAAACCTCAAAAATAATACGCTTTTGAAAATGTTGATTAACGCTCTAATGGTTGTGTCTCTTTAATTGGTTTTATATGAACCGAGAAAAAGCGTTGCTGTAGCATAACCGCTTTACTATAAACGATAGGCAATGAAATGACTGCCTACTCAACACGATTTAACTCAGATTGTGTTCACTTTTAGCAAAAATTGCGGCGCTCTACAGCACTTTCAAGCATTTGCTTACGCAGATTTTTGTACTTAAGCACGACTTTTTTCACATATCTCGCCCGACCACTAAAAAACACGAAAATCTTAACTATTTGTTTTCTTTGCACATTACAGGATTTTAACTTCTTCATCGACGATTTTTTTTGATCTTTTGTAAATTTGTTGTAGTATCTATAGCAACAACTGGTCAGATGAGCGGATGAGTAAACATGAGTATTAGAACTAGCTTAAAGAAAGTGCTACCCCCAATTTCAATTACAGAACAAGAAGCCCTAGATGCGGGCGACGTGTGGATTGAATCTTCAATTTATCAGGGTAAACCTGATATGCAGGCACTTCGCGATATCCCTCAGGCAAAACTGAGTGCGGATGAGCAAACATTTTTAGATGGTCCAGTAGCTGAGCTATTGGGCATGATTGATGACTTCGAGCTTGGAAACGAAAAGCATATCCCACAAGAAATTATCGATTTCTTGGGTAAAAACCGTTTCTTCTCAATGATTATCCCTAAGAAGTTTGGCGGTTTGGAGTTTAGTCCATACGCCAACTCTACGATTGTTGCCACCATTGCTGCGAAAAGCGGCGCGATTGCGGTAACAGTAATGGTACCTAACTCGTTAGGTCCGGGTGAGCTGCTGATGCACTACGGCACTACAGCACAACAAGACTATTGGTTACCTAGATTGTCTGACGGTCGCGACATTCCATGTTTCGCCCTTACCAGCCCAGAGGCAGGTTCGGACGCGGGTGCGATACCAGACGCGGCAATCGTGACAAAGGGTGAATACAACGGTGAAGAAGTTCTTGGTCTTCGCGTAAGTTGGGACAAGCGTTATATTACACTTGCACCAATCGCAACGGTTCTTGGTCTTGCTTTTAAAGTATTCGATCCAGACCAACTACTTGGCGATAAGTTTGAGCACGGTATTACCTGTGCCCTACTTCCAAAGTCGCACCCTGGTGTAGAACTTGGAAACCGTCACGACCCTATGGGCGTTCGTTTTTATAACGGTACGACTCGTGGTCAAGATGTGTTTATCCCAATGGATTTCGTTATTGGTGGTCAAAAGAACATCGGTCGCGGTTGGCAGATGTTGGTGAGCTGTTTAGGTGCAGGTCGCGGTATTTCACTACCTGCGATGGGCGTTGCATCAGCTCAATCAGCGTTTAAAGGCACCGTTGAGTATTCTTTTGTTCGTGAACAGTTTGGTTTACCTATCGGTCGTTTTGAAGGTATTCAAGAGAAGATGGCAGACATCGCGGGTAAAACATTCCTGCTAGAGTCTATGCGTGTGCTTACCACTGAAGGCCTAGGTCTGGGTGTTAAACCTTCTGTAGTGACTGCTATTGCCAAATACCACATGACCGAACTAGGTCGTGATGTATTAAACTCAGCAATGGACGTGCAGGCTGGTAAAGCCATTCAACGTGGTCCTCAAAACACGTTGGCAGGCGGCTATTCAGCGCTACCTATTGCCATTACGGTTGAGGGTGCAAACATCCTTACACGTAACCTTATGATTTTCGGCCAAGGTGCAATGCGTTGTCACCCACACCTTAAAGATATGGTTGACCTAATTCACAGCAACGAAAGTTCAGCTGATGCAGAATTTAACAAAGTACTTCGCAAAACTATCGGATTTAGCGTTAAAAATGCGTTCCGCAGTTTAGGTAAAGGTTACTTACCTTTCTTACGCGAATCTGAGTCAGCGTTGCCAGAAGTACGTCAGTATGAAAAGCGCGTGAACAGCATTGCTGCGAAACTAGCGCCACTTGCTGATTTGTCACTTGCTGTACTTGGCGGCGACCTTAAGAAAGCAGAGCTATTGTCTGCTCGCTTAGGCGACGTAATGAGCTACTTATACGGTGCAATGGCGGCAATTCGCTTCTACGAGCAACGTATCGAAGATAGAAAGCTGGCACTTCCGTACTTTGAGTACGCGATGCAGTGGTCTTTACAGCAGGCTGATCAGGCAATTGTTAACTTTATCAACAATTTCCCGAACACAGCGACTCGCGGCCTAATGCGTTTGTTAACCAACACTTACACGAACAGCGTTAAGGGTATTAGCGACGACCTAGTACGTGAATTGTCACTTGCTTCTATGCAAGACAACAGCGTGAAAGATCAGTTGACTCACCTAGTACGTGTTATTCCAGGTGATGGTAACGACATTAACGAGCAAGCGTTTAAAGCGAAACACGCCGTTGCTCACTTGCTTAGCAAAGTGCAAAAAGCGCTTCGCAAAGAGCCAGTGGTTCCGTTTATCTCGTTTGAGCATGCGCTTAATAAGCTTCAAGAAAAAGGCGTTGTTAACGCTGAAGAAGCAGCAAAACTGCATGACTACAATGAGAAGCGCAAGCTAGCGGTACGTGTTGATGAATACACGTTCGACTTGGAGTTACTTCCAGCATCGCAGACATTAACTGCGGTAGACGGTGGAAAGAACGCTGCCTAAGCGCTGACTTCTACAAGTAATTTGAAAGCCCCAGCATCCGCTGGGGCTTTTTTTTGGCTATATATTTTGATAATTAACCGTTTATATAAATGGCGGTTCACACAGTTGGCTATTTACTGCGTTGTTTTCTATTCTTAGACGTATTGGAACTGCAATCGTGAGGAAAGGATATGCTCTCAGTCACTTCCACAGCCTCTGTGGCTTTCGCCTTGGCTCTGTCCATCAACCTAACTGCATCAACAGCTTATGCCGACCATGACGACGGCCATTTTATTATTGGTTACATAAACCATCCCCGTGTGAACGACTTCTACAAACCGATAATCAAGCGCGCCTATGAGCAAATAGGTATTACCGTAACCTTTGAAAAAGTAGGAGGCAAAAGAGGGCTAAAACTCTTAGATGAAGGAATGACCGATGCAGACGTTATCCGATATGACGTGGTAACAAAAGATAACCCTAACGTTATTGCCATTGAACCGCAGTTATCAAGAGGAGCATCTTTTTTACTGTGCGTTAAAAGCGTAGTGTGTCATGCCGATATCATCAACGACCCAACTGCTGTCATCGCAGTCACTACTCGCTTTTTTAAGAACGTTGAGCAGCAGCGCAACAAATTTGAAGCCAATTTTTATGAGTTTGACGACTTCTATCATGTTGTCGAGTTAATAAAGACTGGACGCTTTGACTATGCTATTGCCCCTAGCGACTTTTCTGAATTAAACATTTTTGATGAATACGGTTTTACCCATATCCCTCTTGTAGAGCACAAGTTAGTGCACGTTATCAATAAAAAGCATTTACACCTAAAAGATAAGCTGTCTGAAGCAATAGCAATACAGCTTAAAATACACCAAACAAGGCAACCTAACGAAATGTAAGTGAACTAAACCTCAGAATAATTTAGCCGCAGATACAAACAAAAATGCCCGCTTCAAGCGGGCATTTTTTAGCTAAACTAACTTGATGTTAGTCGAACATGTACTTAAGAGATAATACGGTTGTACGACCGTTTAGAGGGCGTGCACGTACGTAGCTACCTACCGCAGCAGAACCTTCTTCAGACTCTGTGATGATAAACTCATCCGTTGCGTTGTTAACGTTAAGCGCTACTGAGAACTGGTCATTCACCCAGTAAGTCGCAAACAAGTTAACCAGTGTGTAACCTTCTTGCTTAAGGTCATTGTTGTCTTGCACATAGTATTCAGTTGAACCCTGAAGTGATGCACCAACAGACCATGTGTCAGTGACGTACTCAGGCGTTATTGTCCAAATCCAGTCTGCTTGACGACGCGGCGTATTGCCTACAATTGCAGCGTTATTTACATCATCGCTTATTTCAGCGTCTGTCCATGTTACGTTACCTGACATCACGAAGTTTTCAGTTGCATTCCAGCGGCCTTCAAACTCAAGACCCATGGCTTCGTATTCACGCATAAACGTAAGACCGCTTGTAACTTCTGCCTGCGTATCTTCTGTCACTGTGTCGAACAACGTAGCGTTAAGCATTAGGTCTGATGTACCGTACTTATAACCCACTTCAAGTTGCTTAGTCGTATCGAAACCAGAAGTAGTGCTAGTTAGGCTACCATCTTGGTTAAGTGTACCGCCAATTTGTAGTAAACGGTCAGCTATCGCACGGCCACCTTTTGAGTAACGAGCGAAGAATGTCTGACTATCGCTAAGTAGGTATGAACCACCCACTGAGTAAGACGTGTTAGTTGCATCGTAATCTACGATTTGCGACGCCGCACCTGCGCGATTAAGGTTAATAACACCACCGCTGATGAACCCAGAGTTAACGGCTGATGCATCTTCGATTTGCTCAATAACGCCGTTGCCGTTGATATCAAAGTCAGTGTTACCACCACAACATGAGTTGATTAGCTCACCAGATGCTTCAACCGTGTCATAACGAACTGACGCATCAATCAGAATGTTGTCAGACAGTTCGAAACCAACGTTCATGTAAGGGGCAGTAGTTTGGTAGTTTAGGTCCCACTCCCAAGACAGGAAGCTTGGAGACAATAAACCGTCAGACACTAGCTCAACGCCATCACCGTTAGTGATATTTAGCATTTGAGAGTTAGAGCCATCCAGTGTCTGGATAAACGTCTGCCAGCTAGACCAGCTAGTAGCAATTTCTTGGTTTGAGTAGTAGTAACCCACCGTTAGGTCTACGCCATTATCAAACTCTTTGCGAAGGCTAAAGTCGTTGATCATGTTACCAAGATCGTTGATTCGCGTATCAAACTGTAGGTTAGTAAATGCTTGACCAGAGTATGCGTTACCCGCACCAGGGCCATTTGCCAATGTGACTGTGGTAGTGTCACAGTTAAGCGCATTTCCGTCGCCGTCAGTTGCGCCTGCACACAATGCTGAAGCAAAGTTAGATACATCGCCAGGGCCTGTAGGGAAACCATCTACGAACGGGGCAATGAATCCACCAGAGATATCTGATGTACGGAATTTGTTAAGAAGGAACAAGTTATCAGCAACTTCTAGGTCAACTTCAATACCAAAAGAGCTCACCTTAGACTCGATGCCATCACGTACGTCACGGTTTTCTGGGTTGCCGAAGCTGTCGAATGTAGAAATGTTCGTATTGAATGCAGAGTTCAACGCCTGTGAGCTTGCGTCGTAGTTTGGTACAGGACCGTACTCGCCGTCACCCTTCACAAGTACTGGCGAAGGTAAGTAAGTAGACACTTTATCATCAAGATTTTTGTAGTAGAAACGGATGTGACCGTTATCCAACATCTTGGTGATGTTGAACTTGATTTGACCACCTTGGTCGCCGTTATAACCGGTATCGCGCGGGCCTTCACCGCCACGGGCAAAACCGGCAATATGGTAATACATGTCGTCGCTGATTTCGCCACCGTAGCGGAAATCTAAACGAAACTCATCGTAATCAACACCAAATGAAGTACCAATAGCGCCGCCACCAACTTCACCAGTATTACTGATCATGTTGATAACACCACCTGGTGAGTTACTTGCGAATGTTGATGCAGAACCACCACGAATCGCTTCTACGTTAGCAACAGACCAATCGTAACGGATAAAGTTATCAGCGTTACCGAAGTTTATATCGCCGTACTCAAGTACTGGAAGACCATCTTCGTGAAGCTGTAAAAACTTTGAACCACCCGTTGCTAAAGGAATACCACGGATAGTGATGTTTGCGTTACCGCCACCGCCAGAAGATTCAGCACGGATACCAGGAAGTGCACGGAACACTTCAGCTGTTGAACGAGGCGCAAGCTTGATAATGTCGTTCTCATCAAATGAACTTACTGAAACACTCGCTTCCTGCATAGTTGCGCCACCAGGCGCGGCAGTAACAACGATTTGTTCATATTTCTCTTTTTCTTTCTTTTCAGCGTCTGACGGTGTTGCTTCTTGTGCGAAGGCAGTTCCAGAAAGTGCTGCGCAAACAGCGAGTGTCAATGCGTTTAGTGTGTGTGTGTTTTTCATGTCATCTCCGGCGGTGTGTTAGAGCCTTGATATCCAAAATGCTTACTTAATATGACACAGCGATTGCACCCGCTGCTTAATCGATTAAGAATGTATACCAAGATATTTATCTTGTAAAGATTCTGTGAAGAAAATTTTCAGAAATAAGCATATCAATTAGTCTAACATACAATTAATTTACAGAATTCATGGTGACCTAACAGACAAACGTTTAGTACAAACGAAAAATTTAAACGTTTAAGAAAGAATGCAAAAGCCTTGTTTAATACGGGCTTGCGCCACGCGCTTTACTCTTACAACAGATGAAAGCATAGTACATCGTGTCTAAATGGCTAAAAATTGGCTCTGCGGTTTAGTTTCTATAAAAAATTTTAAAAATAATTTGTTGAAAGTGTTAACAAGTGATGAACGTGTTATCTGAATTCGGCTTTCTAATTGTTATAAACAAGTAATTGTAGGGAGGAAGCGGAAAACCCGTGAGAATGGTTTATATTTAGGACGTGTTGATTTCCACTTGGCCAAAAACAGTGAAAATTATTACAGTAAGCATTTATAGTTTAGCTATCTATGAGGTAGCTATACGGTAGCAATGAAAAGAGGCGCCTACTTTGCATCTTTACGATGATGATATACCTAAAGAGAGCGTAGACAGGGATACGGTGAACATGCTCATGGAAAACTCTGCCGTTGGCCTAGTCATAACAGCGTTTTTGTTTTCCGGGCTTATATTCTTTTTCCAGCCCACCGACTCATCAGTTTCGCAAATAAAACTTTCGTTATTGTTTGCAATGGCCATAACACTTTTTGCTCGATGGGTAGATTCCTTCTACTGGCGCAAAAGACTTCGGGGCACCGAATTTAACCCAACACCAGCGCTACTGCGCTTTTCTGTAGGTTTAATTGCAACAGGCACTATTTGGGCTCTTTATACTACCCTTCTCTACGACTCAATGGGAATGATTGAACTCGCCGTTACCATGGTGGTCATTGCCAATATGGCTGCTGGAGGAAGTACATTTCTAGCGCCCAGCAAGATATTGGTGGTCTTTTACGGAACGGTATTAATACTCCCTATATCTGTATGCGCACTGTTTAATAATGATGAATTTTTTGTTCTTGGCGTTTTCGGCATCGTGTTTTGGGCTGGCCTTTTTGCGAGTGCGTTTAGGTACAACAATTTCTTTATAAAAACGGTTCAACTCAAAGCTAAGAACATGATGCTAGTAGAGCAAATGAAGCGAGAACGGCAACAAACTGATAGGGTGAATCAGCTTTTGCGCAACACGAATCAGCGACTCGATGACGTTAACGGCAGTTTAGAAATGAAGGTACAAAAGCGTACCGAAGATCTTTTTCGTTTATCTAATCACGACCCACTTACAAGCCTCCTCAATAGAAACGGTTTGCTAAAACACATGAACCCACTGCTTGAGAAAACAAAGGCAATGGACAGCACCTTTGCCGTTTTGTTTGTAGATTTGGATGGTTTTAAGCAAGTAAATGATAGCTTAGGTCATAAAATAGGTGATATCGTACTGACTGAAATAGCGCAACGGCTTAGCAAATATTGTGAAACCAACCTCCTTGCAAGATGGGGTGGTGATGAGTTTGTCGCGCTTTTGCCTTATGTGACTGTGGATATCGCGAAAACGGTTGCCCACGCAATGCGAAGTGGTATTGCCATTCCGGTTACGGCCAATAAAAACCAAATTACTCTAGATGCCACCATTGGTATCGCAATGTTTCCCGAACATGGTCACACTGCCATGGATTTAATTCAGCATGCAGACCTCACCATGTACGACCAAAAGCGCAGGCAAAGAGGGTCTGTAGGTGTATTTAATGAAGCGTTGCACGACGAGGTAAAGCGAGAGCAACGCTTGTGCGAACGTTTGCGTAACGCCATAGATAACGACGAGTTATGTGTGCACTATCAGCCAATTATCAATGTTAATACTAACGCACTGTCTTCGGTGGAAGCGCTGTTGCGCTGGTCCTGCGATGGAGAGAATATTACGCCGGATGTCTTTATTCCTCTTGCGGAGCGCTCAGGGATGATGCCGGAAATTGGAGCATGGGTGCTTAATCGTGCGCTAATCGACTTGTCTCATTGGTCAGCATCCGACGCCATGTGTTTATCTGTGAATGTCTCTATTGCACAGTTGTTAGACGATGAATTTATTAAAATTTTAGACAATGCTTTGCAAACCACACAAGTGGCGCCACAGCGTTTATCTTTAGAAGTGACAGAGAGTGTTTTTGCAAACGATGAGGAGCTGGTTACACAACGACTGCAAGGATTGGTAACCCGTGGAGTGAAGATATCTATTGATGACTTTGGTACGGGGTACTCGTCACTATTTCGACTGCAAACCATGCCTTTTAACTTTATTAAGATAGACAGATCTTTTGTAAAGAATACATCCGAAGAGAGTGATACCATAATACGAGCAACGCTGTTAATGGCAAAAGAATTTGGCTGTGAGACCATAGCTGAAGGCATTGAAACAGAGCAGCAATTTAAACATTTAGCAATGCTGGGCACAGACTATCTGCAAGGTTTCTATTTCGCTAAACCCATGAAGCTTGAAGATTTGAAAAACTGGTATAACGAAAAAAATTAATCACCATGGCACAACTTTATTTTTATTATTCTGCAATGAATGCAGGAAAGTCCACTTCTCTTCTCCAATCTGCATATAACTACCGTGAACGCGGTATGCACTCAATTATTTATACTGCAGGTCTTGATGACCGTTACGGCATTGGAAAAGTCACTTCACGAATTGGCTTGCAGGCTGATGCAAAACTCTATAGCAAAGACGATGATTTGTTCGCCTCAATTAAGCAAGACGAACAAGAATGCCCCCTCGATTGTATTTTTATTGATGAAGCACAATTTCTAAGTAAAGAGCAGGTTCGCCAATTGGTCGAAGTGGTTGATGAGCTTGATGTGCCAGTGTTGGCTTACGGGTTGCGCACAGATTTCTTGGGTGAGACCTTTGAGGGCAGTCATTATCTTCTTGCGTGGGCCGATAAGCTGTTCGAGCTAAAAACCGTTTGTCATTGCGGTCGAAAAGCGAACTTTGTGGTACGACTGGATGAACAGGGCAACGCTGTTACAGGTGGAGACCAAGTTCAAATAGGCGGAAACGACACCTATGAGTCTATGTGCCGTAAGCACTTCAAAGCATTGGTGTGGAACGCCTGAGCATGCTGATACCGTGAGCGAATTACAGATAGCTGTAATTCGCTCACGGTATATCGTAATTAGCTGCGAATGATTAACTGCGAATGGTTTCGCCCAGTTTTAAATCAAAGGGCAGTATTTGCTTGCGTGACTCACCAGAGAGTAACGCATTAGCGGCGGCCTCACCCTTAGCTACGCTAGACTGACAAACCGTTGTTAAATGCGGCCTAGCTCTATCCGCTTCCTCAATGCCATCAAAACCTGTGATTTTGAGTTCGTTTGGCACATCAATGCCCATCGCTAGCGCGCTGTGCAACAACTCTAATGCAATGATATCACTCATACATAGCACCGTATTCGGTCGCGGCGAGCTCATAAGCACTTCTTTCGCTGCCTGTCGGGCGTAGCTTCTGTCACTTTCCGGAAGGTGCCAAATCCATTCATTGTTTATCTCAATGCCCTGCTCTTTCGCAGCGCGCACATAGCCATCTAAACGGCGATGTGAGATTGAGCTATTCACATCAATCAAGGGGCTATCGTAAATTCTGCAGGTGGTAGGTGAGTCAATTAACCGCAAACCAAGTATGGCTACAATGTCATTTTCATCGATTGCAGCTTTGGCAACTTCATACGCCGCGTTTTCGTTATCGATATTTATAGAAGGCACATCATCGATATCAAAATCTACAGTAATGGCTGGCTTAGACTGAGCTGCAATTTCTTGCGCTAGTCTATAATTTCGCGGTGCGCCGTAGCAGATAAATCCATCCACAAAGTCCACTACATCTAAAATACTGTTTGAATCACCCGCGTAGAGAAGCAAGTGCTTGCCCTGTTGCTGAAGCGTTGTGGATACGCCTTTTATAAACGTACTGGCTACCGGGTCACTCACCATATAGGCAATGCTGTCTGCAAGTACAAGTGCAACAATGTTTGACGTACCCTTACGTAAAATTTGTGCGGCCTTGTTTGGCCCTGAATAGCCTATGCGTTCGCACTGCGCGAGTATTTCTTCTCGTTTCCCTTTTGATAATTGATCGGGACGATTGAAGGCATTTGAAATAGTAGCGGTTGATACGCCAAGTTGTTGTGCGACATCTTTAAGCGTTAACTTGGTCTTTTTCATTGTAAGTCACTCACTGTGCGAATCTTAATCGATAACTGCTATGGCAATGTTATATCACCTTATCGAGCAGGGCTTCGCACAATACTAACATTAACTTAAACGTTTAACCCTACCAAATTAACGAGTTCATAACCAAAACTTAAACTTTTTGCGCAAACTTAACAAAAGTTTGAAACGTCCGATGAGCACTACCGGGTACCAAATATTTTATCTCCGGCGTCGCCTAAGCCTGGCAAGATATAACCATTCTCATCAAGGCGCTCATCGATAGCCGCGGTAAAAATATCAACATCGGGGTGCTTATCTACTACGCTTTTGATTCCCTCTGGAGCCGCAACGAGAAATAATCCCATGATGTTTTTACACCCTTTTTCTTTGAGCAAATCGATAGTAGAAATTAAGGTGCCGCCGGTGGCCAGCATGGGGTCGACAATAAGTGCCGTCCGCTCATCAATATTTTTTACCACCTTATCGAAGTACGCAACCGGTTGAAGAGTTTCTTCGTCTCGATACAGTCCTACCACACTTATTTTGGCATTAGGGATAAGCTCTAACACCCCTTCTAGCATACCTAAGCCGGCGCGCAAAATTGGTACCACAGTAATTTTTTTGCCTTTGATCTGCTTTACCTCAACTTGGTCGCCAGACCAGCTTTCTATAGTCGCGCGTTCTGTGGGTAGCGTTCGCGTTGCCTCGTAAGTTAATAGGTTACCTACTTCTGACGCCAATTCGCGAAAATCTTTACTGCTAACATTAGCGTTTCGCATTAGCCCCAATTTATGAGCAATAAGGGGGTGCGTAATTTCATGAACAGCCATAACGAGTTCCTAAATAGATAATTAACATCATACTATAGTAAATGTTATCACGTGCTCTGTCGCGGTTTACGCAACATCCAGTGTTCCGCCATCGGGTAAAGTCACCTCTATGGTTAAACTTCCGCCAACGGCAGCTAAATACGCAGCCGCTCGTTGCAAAGACACATCTTGAATGCGCTTAGATTCAAGTTTACTTACCCCCGATGCAGTCACTGATAGCGCCATGGCCACCACTTCTTGTTTAACACGATGCTGTTTTCTGATGTCGCCTAATGTAAGTTCTTTCATTCTTTTTACCGAAAAATTGAGGGCATTAAAAAAGCCCAGTTGGTTCACACCTTCTGGGCTTTTGCAAAACGTTCTTACCTATGCCCAGAAGCGAATACTTGCCCCTGAACAACACGCGTCAGGTGCGGTCAGTAGATAAAATTATAAAAATAAGATAGTGAAACGTTTTGCATGATAATTCTCTTATATCTTTGGGTTTGGGCTTGGCTTTAAAAAACTATTTTATGGCTACTCACTACGCGAGTACTTTATTACCGCTCAACGTATTTGTGCTGGCTCGATAAGTCTGGGTGTAATCACCAGCTTATTTTCCTATTCGCCCAAGCGTGTTAGCGGCTTAATTAACACTTATAGTTAAACATACCATCACTGCTGGCAATAACAACTGCTTTCCTAATAGGAAAGTAGATAACATCGTATTTGGGCAACTGCAGCGCTCTAACTATCCCTTAAAATGCAGTGCCAACATTCGCGCTTTTTAGCTTAGCTAAAAATGCAGGAACCTCTGCACTGCCCTCTTCGGGTGACCAAGGTGCAAACCCTTTATCTTCGGTAACATCGTAAGGGCCTTGCTTTACTTCCATAAAGACCACAGGCTCAAAACATACCGTGGCATGCCAGGTGTGCGGCGGAATCTCTAACCCTGAACATTCCCCACCTGCTTCCAAGGTAATACGGTTGGTCACAGCGCCGTGCTCATCAAAAAATAATAGGTCTAAGGCCCCTTCAACTACCATAAAAAATTCCCACTTATGGCGTTGAATATGCTGGTGAGGCCTCACATAAGAGTCGGGAAGCATAGCAATGAATAAGCGCTGCACTACATCGTCATAAGACTGATGTACATTTAAGTTTGCCCGTTTACGCGGGCTTGTTGCAGCCTCATTTTTCAATGTGGCGAAAGCGGCGCGGTCGAATAGTTGCACATTGCTCATTGCATTCCCTCGTCGTTGATAGGTCGACAGATCATAGCTATTAAGTTAGCTACTGTGTTCGTTGGCAAGTGCTACAGTTTGTCATTGATATGACTTGTCTTACAAGAATAAAAAAACGAGCATAACGCTCGTTCTTTTTTTAAACCTACTAGGGCTTGTACACCTTTGCACGGCCTAGAACGTTCCTACCTTTGCAAGCGCTAGCTCGCTATGCTTTAAACGATGATAACCCATCCATTAGCACGGTCTTGAGTTCTTGCCCTTCTTCCGTATCCAAGTAAGCCTTAACGCTTTCAACAATTTGCGCAATTTGCTGGGTATCGAGACCTAGCGAGTCGAATTGCTTTTTCAATTCGTTCATATTAGAAAAAGATTCGCTGTATCCAGCCGCCTTATCCAGTAAACCACCAAGGGAGCCCTTACTGCTCATCTCACTCACATCAGGTGCCGCCGCAAGCAGGCTGTCTAAATTAGGCAGATTAGCTTTAAGCGTGTTGATTTGCTCTGCTGAGATATTTTTTTCAGCATAACTAAATAGCGCCGCTAAACTTCCCTTCACTTGCTCAGAAGTCATACCCGTTGCATCTTCAACTGACGCCATCATTCCTTCAATTGTTGGGCCCGTCACTTCTTCACCCTCAGCGGCCAATCCTAAAAAGTCTTTGATTGAATCTAGCCAACCTTCTGCCTGTGCCTGTGGTGCAACAGCAAGCATTGATGCTAAAGCAAGCGCGTATACACGTTTCATAATTTTTCCTTATTATCAGTCTTGCGGTTAAGATAAACCACGTAAAATCAATTATAACTATTTAGGCTTCTTCATGCGGCGACTTTGCTCTTCACGCTTCTCTTCGCGCTTCTCTTTGCGGTCTTTTTTGTCTGGTGTTAAAGAGCCCGTTTTGAATTTCTGCTTACGCTTAGCCTTTGCCTCTGCTTTTTTCCTAGCTGCTTCTTCTATTTCTATTTGTTCTGCCACAAGCATTTCGGGCGTTTCAAGGGTTATGCGACCTAATTTACCAGACTGAAGTTCCTTTAACAGAATTTCACAAATTTTATGAAGGTTTACGCGCCCACCAGCCATAATAGCACCGCGACTTTTTGCCGCTGCTTCTAAAAACTCAATCTCGGTATCTGGCAGTTCATCAAGCTTATACCGCTCTTTTAAAACGTCAGGGTAAGCCTTAATTAAGTAATCGGCGGCAAAAAAGCCAACGTCATCGTATTCCATTGCCGTATTTTTTACTGCACCAGAGGAGGCTAGACGATAGATAGAATGTGGGTTTTCAAGTTTCGGCCACAGCACCCCTGGAGTATCGAACAAAATAATACCGCTCCCTAGGTTTATACGCTGCTGACTTTTAGTGACGGCAGGCTCGTTACCTGTTTTTGCGATAATTCGATCGGCAAGAATGTTAATAAGCGTAGACTTTCCAACATTGGGTATACCAGTGATCATCGCTTTAATCACTTTAGCCTGACCATCTTTATGAGAGCATATGCTGCGGATAAGCTGCATAAGTTGCTTACTGTTACCAGGGTTATCGCTTGATGTGGTAATGGTTTTAACGCCACGCTCTTTTTCTAAGCTTTCTTGCCAACGGGCCGTTATCTCTGGGTCGGCTAAGTCATACTTATTCAAGATTTTAATACAGGGTTTATCGCCGCGTATCTTGGCAATTTCAGGGTTTTCACTTGAAAACGGAATTCGTGCATCAAGCACTTCGATAAGTATGTCTACCTGGCTGAGCGACTCTTTTATTTCTTTGAGCGCTTTGTGCATATGACCGGGAAACCACTGAAGAGCCATGCGTTATTCCTATGTGTTTATTGGGGGCTGAAAAAATATAAGTAGCAGTGAATGTAACCAAAACGCTCCAAGCAGCTAAGGGCGTGTTGCTCTTTGCTGTACAAGTTTTGGGCTAAATGGAAGCATTTTAATCGCGAAACAGTCCTGTAGGCCTAGTGGGCTAAGTCAAAGGGCTGTGACAAAGAGTGAAATGCTTCCATAACGCCCCCTTCGGGCAGCGCCTGTGAGCTATTTACTCTGCGTTGAATGGTTTCGATTTAGCCCGCTAGACCTTCAACCATTCGCCTTGTTTAAATAGCTCACAGACCGCTGCAAAAATGTACAGCAAAGATCAACACGCCCTAATCAAAAATCGCGGTTGTGCTTTGGCATTTAGTTAACATGATAGCTCGTAAGCACAAATATTCACCGCACTAGCAAGGTTCAACGAATCTATTTTACCACTGCCCGGTATTGTAAATGCAGTAGCGTTTAGACGATTTACATCCTCATTAGGTACACCACGAGCTTCATTGCCAAAAAGGTAACATTCGAAGTGACCAAAGCTCTCCGATTTTACCTCTTGCCCGTGCATGTCTAAATAAGCGAACTGAGAAAATCGTGATGTTAAGCTTTCCAGTGGAACATTAAGCTCCATATCAGCGTGAAAGATTGCACCCATACTCGACCTAACCACTTTAGAGTTAAACGGGTCCACACTATTAGGGCTTAGCAACAGCTTAAACTGCCCAAACCAAGCTAGCGTTCGCAATATTGTACCAAGGTTGCCAGGGTCTTGTACCTCATAAAGATAAATACAGCGCTTTGAATTGGCGCTGCTTACCGACTTTTGCACCTGCTCGTCTTCATTAAGTACCGAAGGAAGTGGCACCCTAGCGATAATCCCCTGAGGTGATTTTGTATCGCTTATTTGCTGCATTTGCACTGAGGTGACTGTCTGAACCTGGATGACATCATCGCTAAGTAATGGCGCATATTCTGCTTTAGCAGAGTTAAGCCAATCTTCATACTCTGAAGTAACGTATACCGTTAACGTGCTTTTAGGCGCCGACTTCAATAACTCTAAGATCAGATGTTCACCTTCCACCAAATAATAACCGAACTGAGTTCGATACTTTTTTTGGTGTAGCTTTTTTACATCACTTAGCTTCATTAACTCATGCTCCAGAATTCATAATAGACACGCCGTTTAGAATAGGTGCGCCCCTTGTGGCGCGCAAGTTTAAGTGATGTGGTTAAAAACTCAAGGTGATAATGAGCACACTTTTAAATTTAACGACTTCTTACCCCCTTGAACTGTCTTTACTATGTATCTAACTCATTCCACCTCTGCCTTACACAGATGTAACACTGTAAGAAGCCGTTTTTTTGTATCCTTACAACTTGAAGCACCAGTTTTTAGTACTAGCGCGAAAAAGGTGCCGAAAGAAATGGAGAAAACGTCGTTTAAACATATTGTGATTATCTATTTCAAACAACTATTAAAAAGCCGGAAAGCTAACACCTACTATGACTGCTATAACCCGCAACAATGACTCATCAGCTATCACAAATAGTGCAAACACAGAAAGTTCAGAGCGCACTATGGCAATAGAATCGTATTTGGAATATACCAAAACTATATTGCCAACGATGGCCAAGTCTTTAGGTCGCCAGTCAATTAAGTCGGCAAATCAACTCGTCACATGGCCCATACATAATGATCACTGCTTTCAAAGGGTGGTGCTAGACACGATTTGCCAAGCCCCGTGGTATGACGTTATTCCATCTCCCGCTTATAAAAACCTGTCTTTAGAGCAAGCGCGAGCAGCAAGAGCTCTTTGCGAAAAGATAGCGAATAGCCAAGTGTGCCTAACCACCTTAAATAATAAGTCGAAGGCATGGAGAAACAAGCAAGCTAAGTTCGATTTTTAAGCTCTGAATTTATGAGTACAACTATGCCACAACGAACATCACCAAAAGATGCATCAAGAATTCATCGCGCAGAAGATTTGGAAGACGTAGTAGTCGACAAACGTGCTCAGTGGAGAGCCAATGGTGCAAAGGCGCGACGAAGACAGCGTCGGTACAAGAAGAAAGTGATTACGTCTTTGGTACAAGACGTTTATGAAAATGAAGCATTTGATTAGCAACTCGATGCAACGTATGCTCAAAGCAGGTTCTGGTAATACCAGTTTACGTAATTTGTAAAGGGCACAACACTTATGGCTTTCGATTTTAACATTGAGAACGACATTGCAGTAATCACCTTTGATGACGGCAAAGTAAATGCAGTGGGCTTTGATTTAATAGAGAAATTTAATACTGCACTTGATGAAGCAGAAAAGAGTGCAAACGCTGTGGTATTTCATGGCGGAGAGGGAAAGTTCTGCGGCGGTTTCGACCTTTCTGTGATGAAAGGCGATGATAAAGCCGAGCAGCATAGGCTTGTTCAAGCTGGGGCAGACCTTATAGTTCGCTTGTACGGTTTTCCACTGCCAGTGATCGTTGCGGCAGAGGGCCACAGTATTGCATTAGGCGCTATCATGCTAATGGCAGCAGACTTGCGTATAGGTAAAGACGGCGGCACAAAGTACGGGCTAAACGAAACGGCCATTGGCATGGTGCTGCCCGCTTTTGGTATGGAGCTCGCCAAAGCAAGGTTGGCACTCACATCACAAACCGAAGCGTTACTATTTTCGCGAATATTTGAAGGTAAAGACGCGGTAAAGGCGGGCTTTTTAGACGCGGCCGTACCTCAAGATCAAGTGCTTCGCACTGCCCTTGGTTATGCTGAAAAGCTCAAAATGCTTCCTCGCACTGCATTTGCCGAATCAAAAATACAGCTTAGAAAAGACACCATTGCCAACATGAAAGGCTAACGCAAACGTTAAGCAGTGATAACACTAAATACGCTAAATACGCTCTATGGTTATCACTGCCTGCTTCTCTGCTTTTTCAATGCCTTCTTTTGACCAATTAAGCCAGTCACTTAGCCCTTTAGTTGTGTGAACAAAAGCGGTGCCATTGCGACCGGTTTCTTTTACTCTATACAACGCCAAATCGGTTAACAGCATGGAGTGTTCCCATTGATGTAAGTCGGTTTGCGAGTTTTCCCACGGAAGCCAAACCGCACCTATGGACATGGTTAACGGCGAAGGCAGGCCAAGCTTATAATGCAAGTTGGTGAGCGCATCATGAAGCCTGTCGTTAAGCGCCTTAAAGCTTTGCTTTTTGATGGTAGGAACAATGCGTAAGAATTCTTCTCCGCCCCATCGCAACAGACAATCCTCCGGTCGACTCACACTTTCTATGGCATCGGCTACGTACGTCAGCACGCTGTCGCCTTTGTCGTGGCCAAACTCATCATTGATGCGTTTAAAGTTATCTAAGTCAATAAGAAACAACGCGCAAATATCTTCCGATGCTTCTTTACCTATATGCTTCTCTTCAGCGTTTTTATAACCAATTTGCCGTGCATTGATAGCGTCAAAGAGCTTAGGCAAATAATCTTTTATCGCTCTTCTATTGCTAAGCCCAGTTAACGGATCGGTATTGGCCACCTGCCTAAGCGCATCATTTTTTTGCTCTAGTTCTTTGTTCACTCTTTCGTAAGCCAGGGTGCGCTCTTCCACCATTTTTTCTAGCATGTCGTTTCTTTTCATCAGTGCTCGCGTACGCACCGAAAACAACAGCCATCCAACCAAGAGAATGACAATTACCGCGACGCCTCGCGCCCACCAGGTTTCCCACCAGTAAGGCGCAACGTCTATCGATAGCGTGGTGGGCGGTAGCCACTCATCACTGCCTAGTTTCGCAGATACCTCAAAAACAAATTCCCCCGACGGAAGGTTGGTAAAATAAGCTAGCTCTCGTTGCCCTGCATACACCCAACTGCTGTCGCCCTTGGTAAGCCTATATCGATATTGCGGCACCTCTTCTGCAGCAAATATTGGCTTGGTATACGCCACTTCTAAATTACGTTCGTTGGTAATTTCGATAATTGAAGAGGCGGAGGTAAAGCGTTCACCGTTTTGATACACGCCGGAGATAACTACTGGCGAGAGCATTGGTTGGCGTTTAGTAGTATCAACCGACAGCACGCCAGCTAATGTGGGATAATAAAGGTGGTCGTTAAAAACAACGCCTCGGTTATTTCCAGCGCCATTACAACATCGAATGTCTTTTCTTGACGTAAACGTGCCGTCGTCTCTTAGTACGATATGCCGTCGTATTTGCTGTTTATAAAGACCCGATAAGTCCACAGAAAATATACCGCTGGCACCAGAGACCCACAGTTGATTTGCGGCAATATTGATATTGAACAGATTTTGAAATGGCAGCCCATTTTTAATGGTGTATTGGGTCCATTTCCCTTTTTTATTTTTCTGAAATAGGCCATCGCCATAGGTAGCAAAAAAGAGGTGCCCATTAGGCGACTCAGTGATATTCGATACAAAGGCACTGCTTACGCCAGCCATACTAACTCGTTGCCATCGAGGTTTGTTACTACTATCAACATTGGTACTACTATCAACATCGGCACTGTGTAATCCTGACTCTGTGCCTACCCACAGTGAACCGTTTTTTGCGCGATGAATACTGCGAACAGACTGAGAGGCAAAATAAGTAACCTCAATAAAGCTGTCGTCTTGTTGTCTAAATAGCCCGTTATTTGTCCCTAACCAAAGGGTATTCGCGTTTTTGTATAGGGTGTTTATTTGATAACCTTCAAAACCGCTTACCGCCATAACCGCTGATGTTTCAGTATTTACACGGTATAAGCCGTTGCGTGTGCCTACCCACATTGTCCCGTTATCAATCAGTAAACTGTATGCATCGTTTCCGTTCAACGCGCTTTGGGGAATAACCACCTGCCACTGCTCATCATCAATGCGCTTATATATCCCCATATTTGAAGCCGCGTACACACTATCGTCAACAACGACTGACCATGCCCTTGCTTTTGCAAATAACTGACCCGACCCTTGTCGAGTGATAGCCGATGGCCAAAGCAGCACAAGGCCGTTAGCCTTGGTACCAAGCAATGTGAGTTCATCACTTTGATGCAACGTGAGTACGTCTTTCACCAGAGACGGCGTCACTACTTGATCCCAAGACACCTCAAGAATGCCCTCCACTGGGCTAACCTCATATGCCTTACCGTCCATTGTAAGTAAAAGTGGATAACCGCTGTTGTTTAACGTTAGTTTGTGTATTTCGTAAGAGGTAACTTGGGGAGTCTCGGTGAGAGAGCAATTGTCTGCTGAGTGCATAAACGAGCGAAGACGTTTGTCTTCAAGAATATAAACACGTTGATTTGCTGCCTGAAGCTGAGCGTATTCTCGCTCACGTGTCAGGGGGTATTCACAGGTGGCGTTTGTCACAGCATCAAAATAAACGAGTGTTTTATCGGCGTTTAAAAGCCATATGCTATTACCGTCTATGCTAGCGGCACTGAGCTTTGCTTGCTGCTGTAGCAGCTGTTCTTGGTGCTTTTGCTGTTCTGGATACTGTTGTTTTGGAGACTGTTGTTTTGGAGACTGTTGTTCTGGAGACTGTTGTTTTAAGTGCTGCTCGTTTTGCTCTGAGTGCTCACTTTGCTCTAAAGCACTCGAAGCAACTAGCTGATTATTCTCTAGTGACCACAGTGACGTCCCGAAAAACCATAATTGCCCGTCTGCAGACTGATCAATATAGGTTATTCTGTCCTGAGACTGCTCAAATTCAACTGCCTTAAACGCGCCCTTAGAATAACTCACTACGCCGCTGGCGGTCGCTATCCATACCTTTCCTGCATTATCTACAAAGAGATACTCAATCCAATTTGAAGGAAGCGAAGGCTCATTGATGGTATTTAAAATTTCAAACTTTCTGCCATCAAACCGAGCCAATCCATTTTCAGTGCCTAACCAAAAAAAACCATCGGTATCTTGGGCAATCGCATGAACTGATATTTGGGGGAGACCATCGGTGGCGATGAGCTGTCCTTTTTCCAATGCTTGTGCATTTGAAACTTGCCAGCGCTCACTGCGATAATCTTCTGATGCCAACGCATTGATTGATTTTGTGCAAAGCAGAATCACTATCAGCAATAAAAAAGTAATACTATGAAGGTGTATTGAGCGTAAAAGCCCATTTAAACGAGAGAACATCTGGCCCCACTGTAGGCTAACTATCGAAAACGCTAAATAAATAAAAAAGAGTCATGCACAATTTACTCACTCATCTTGTTTGCTGAATAAACCGTGTGCTAATAAACGATAATTGTTCACCAGCCTCAGGTTGTCAATTGTAAACGCAGTAAGTGGTCTATTTAATTTTCCACTTGCACTGGCCTCTTAAGTTTCAATTGACAATGTTTCAAACGAGTATGTTTCAAACCAGCAGCCATTAAATTACGGCTATGCAAATCGCCAGGCAATAAACCGACTTTGTTTATTGCCCTGCCCCATGTTCACTACTCTTATCTGTGTGGCACGGTTATACGCTAGGCTTTTTTCGATAGGCTTTATGTGCTCAGACTTAGACACTAAACACGTAAACCAGGTGACGTTTTGCTTAAACTCAACGCTCTCCTTTATCATTCGTTGAATAAACGCTAATTCACCTCCCTCACACCACAGCTCGTTAGCCTGGCCTGCAAAGTTCAAACTCGTCTTAGCATGTGATTTTTTTCCAGCCTCGGCACGGGTATTTTTGCCCGAGCGCTTTGCTCTGTTCGCGGCTAAATTTTTATTTTTACGGGCACTACCTGCAAGCGCATCTTGTGCAGATTTATGAAACGGAGGGTTGCACATGGTAAACGTAAAATGGTCATCGTCACCAATTATTCCCGCGAATATGTTGTCAGTTTGCAGCTGTCTTCTTATCTCAATACGCGACTGCAGCGGGTTATTATTTCTCACTATTGCCGATGCATTATCAAAAGCGACTTCATCAATATCGCTTCCTACAAACGACCAATCATAAACTTGCGATCCAATAATGGGATAGATAGCGTTAGCGCCTACACCTATATCAAGCCCTCTCACTTTATTGCCAAGCAGCGCTTTTACGTTATTCACGCTTTTTAATGCACTTACCTTTGTTTGATTGTCGCTCGCATCTCTTTTCAATGTCTCTGGCATCTTTTGAGAATCAACGAGAAGGTCGGCTATACCATGGATATAGTCTGCACGACCCGGAATAGGCGGACAAAGGTAGCCTTTTGGCAGCTGCCACTGATTAACGTTGTAATAGTGCGCCAGTAACGCTGCGTTTAACGTAATAACAGCCTCAGGACGAGCAAAATCAATACTTTTTTGGCCACTTTTAGCGAGGATAATATGAGGTTTTAATGGAGAAAATGACGCGCAAAGTGCTGCCATGGGGTATCCATCGTTGTGGTAACTGCGAGGATGCATTGTGTTGCTCTTCTAAATAAAGTGCTGAATTGAGGTTTAAGGCGCGTTGATATTATTCTTTGACGGGCAGTTCTAAATTGTACTTTTCATACATCGATTGCAAAACGCCATTGTTCCGTAATATTTCAATTTGGTCATCAAAGTGCCGCTTCAACCGCTGCCCCTGTTCATTATAAACAAAAGACCAATACAGCTTGTATCGCCCAATTGTTCTTACTTTCACCAACGAGCCCTGGTCTGTTTGTTCTTTATCCATCAGCGGGGTGATAATACTGCGCAAATCGACGAAGTAATCTACCTTGCCCTTTTTTAGAAGCGCTAATGCTTGCTCTGCGCTTTCAACCGGAACGCCTTTCGCACTTTTCGGCAATGCTGCATAAAACACATCGTCCTCATAACCCGCTCTGTAAGCACCTACGTTAGAGGATAGATAGTCGCTGTTGAGTGCATCATCATTAAGTAAAACAACATTGATATCTTCGTTAATGACGGGCCACTTAGACTGGTAAAAGGAAGCTGACTTGGGAAGCGAACCGGTAAGGTCTATTTCACCCGTTGCCAGATTTTTGAGTGTTCGTTGCCAGGGGAAATATTCTACACGTAAAGAATACTGAGGCTCTGAGTATATCGCAGACAAAAGCTCGTGATAAAAGCCTGTTCCATCTCTATTGGTATAATTAGGCCAGACATCAGTTCCCCACTTTACTACTGTCGGTTCTGTTTGTGTTGGCGTTTGGTTTGCTTGTGTAGACACATTTTGAGACAGCAATGCTGCGTTTGCCGCCTCTTTTGCTAATGCATAGGTCGGAATAAGTAGGAGAAAAACTAAAACTATCTGTTTCATCTGCAATCACTGTCTGAAACGTGCAATTCAATTCGCTGACGCCGTTTTATGTTAATACTGTACGGTTAGTACTGTATGTCCATATTGTATTTCAATAGTGTGTTTTAATACTATGTATCAATACTGGGGCTGTTATCACTAATAGCGCTTTTCTAGCTGCACTCTTATTACAACCAGAAACCGTTAGAGTTTATCTGTGTAAGTTTAGCACCTATTTAGCCAAATAAATGTTTGTTGTATTAGCAGCCAAATCGGCGCAAACCCTTTCATCTTTGACGCAAAAAATACCGCATGCCGATGTAACACAGACTATGCTAATGTCGTAAATCGTACCACAAAAAAGGAAAATTATGAGAGCGTTATTAATAGGTATTGTGTTCTTGTCTGCGCTATTTTCGTGCCCATTCGCGTGGTCTCAAGACATATTGTCCATGATGGAGCGAAGTGATGTCATTGATAACATCATCGCTCAACGTTTTGACACTGTTTTACCTCACATCATGCGACGAGAAAATATCGACATGTGGGTAATTATGTCTCGAGAATACAACGAAGATCCGGTGTTAAAAACAATGCTCCCGTCGACTTGGCTGTCGGCCAGACGACATACCATGTTAGTCATCTATGACCAAGGCGAGGGACAACCCTTAGAGCGATTAGCCGTAGCACGTTATGCGGTTGCTAGTAGTTTTGAAAAAGCCTGGGATAAAGAAGAGCAACCCAATCAATTCAAAGCTCTTGCCAACATTATCAAGCAGCGAGACCCTAGCAAGATAGCCATCAATACGTCAGACGCTTTTGCCCTCGCCGACGGCATGACCTCTACCGAAAAAACCCTATTTATGTCAGCGTTACCAAAAGCCTACAAAGGCCGTGTGGTATCTGGCGAAAAGCTATCGATTGGGTGGCTAGAAACACGCAGTGACATGGAAATGGAGTTCTATCCCATACTGACGCAAATCGGCCATAAACTTATTGCCACTGCATTTTCCAATGTGGTGATCACACCTGGTGTTACCACCACTGATGATGTTGTGTGGTGGTTGAGAGACAGAACAAACGAGCTAGGTCTTAAAAATTGGTTTCATCCAACCGTGTCAATTCAACGGGCAGACAGCGAAGCTTTTGATCAGATAAAGGCCTTCAGCAAGCGACCAGAACAAAATATTATTCAACCTGGCGACCTTATTCACGTTGATTTTGGCATTACCTATTTGCGCTTAAATACCGATCAACAGCAGCATGCCTACATTTTAAAACCTGGTGAAACGGATGCGCCTAAGTACCTAAAAGACGCACTTACAAAGGGCAACAGGTTGCAAGATATCTTAACCACTAATTTTCAGAAAGGTCGTTCAGGTAATGAAATTTTAAAGCGCTCTCGAGCCCAAGCCATAGAAGAGAATATAAAGCCCACTATTTATACCCACCCGCTTGGATTACACGGGCATGCAGCAGGACCAACCATTGGTATGTGGGATGCGCAAGAAGGAATCCCCATAAAAGGCGACTATCCTATGTATGAAAATACCGTATATTCGATTGAGCTAAATGCCGCGGTGATGATTGAAGATTGGGGTAAAGAAGTCAGGATTATGCTAGAGGAAGATGCGTTTTTTGACGGTAGTTCGGTGTCTTACTTAGACGGGAGACAAACAGAGTTTCATTTAATTTCTTCTGAAGCCAAGTAGGTGCTATAACGCAACTTTAGCGACTGAGCGCTAATAAAATGACTCAGTAAAACGATTCAGTAAAACAATAGCCATACGGGCTGAGAGAAGTTAGCCATTCAGGCTTGGAGAAGTAAGCAAAGTGACGGGCCCTTTTGCTCTGTAAGCAAAGGGCCCCGAAACTGATATTGCTAATAGCTTTTATTCGTAACGCTGCCCTAACGGTTATTCGTCAGCAGTGCGAACTTCTACATTTTGCGATTTATAGGTACGAACAAAATCAGCAATATCTTTGCGATTACAAATCACGCTCTCACCTTTCAAACCATATTTAGTTAACGCTTCGTCTTTACCGATGGTGAGTGCTTCTAAACACGCCTGTGATGCGGCATTGTTATTTTTAGCCACTAGAGCAACTTTCTTAGCATTTTCAGATACCTGATTATTTCTGTACATGAAAGCAAACGTTCTTAATGACTCTCCATTACAACGAACTGATGCACTGAATTCGTCAGAGTCAAAACCACTCGCGCGCACTAAGCGAAGCGCTGGCTGATAGCCTTCATTCGCGGCAGTTAAACACGCTTTTGTTTCGATGTTTTCATCCACAGGCTGTAAGCGAACGTCTTTAGCAAAAGACTGAGTAGCAGCAACAGAGAAAAGAAGTGAGATAGCAAATGTAGACAGTTTCATATGTATTCCTATTTTTGTAACTTAATTAGATATTGCGAAAGCAATGACTACATTATGACCAGAAAAATGGATAAATAAAGCACTTTATGTAATTTAGTTACATGAATTAGTATAAAAACATTCAAATTACGTTAATACTGAAAGTTATTTACACAAAAGCATCACGTTTATCGTTTTGTTTACAATTCCAGGGGATCCTACTAGGGCGTGTTTTTAGAAAAGAAGTTTGTGCAACTGAGGCTCATGCAATTAAGGCTTAAACAGCGAAGATTTTAGGCGCGCCTGATCTGTTGAGAGCAAACGCGCTTTTTTAACGGATAGACTCTTTAATAAAAGGGACGCCTTCAGCAGGTTATGTTGAATTTAGCTAATAAGGTCGTGCATCCAGTTCAATGATGGGAGTGGGTTTTCAGGTTGATAGAAAAGACGGTTAAGCCTGCCTAACAAATTCACAGAGTGATTAGGATCTTTATGCTTCATTCTGTGTGTGCTTTCTGTTTGCAAAAACTCCCAAGGTTGTAGATTCAAATGGTCAATCTCTTCCTGGGTAACTCCTAAAGAAGTGAGCGTTGACAAAATCCGCTCAGTCTTGCTTTCTGCAATCGGTATTAACGTGTTGCTGTACATGTCTACCAACGGCGCATTAACCGCTTCGAGAGTGTGTTGAATGGCGCTCCACACCATATCGTGATCAAACTGCCACCCTCGTGGCGCATAATAACCCTCTACTTCCCACTCTAGTTCAGCATTACTCACAGCTATTGAACTATCTGCCTCAGGCGAAAACGATAAGTCAGGTTTTGCGCCAATATTGTAAGCATCTACGCTCATGGCAATACAAATAACAAGGTCGCCACAGAGTTTTTTATCGGTATAAAGCGCCTCAAATGCAGCTCGCTTTACTCCCATCCAACCATGTACTTTTGAGGGTTGCTCTACAAAATGACGAACGTCATTAGGCAAATCTTCTCCATAGCGCTCTATGAGTAATGGCAACGGGTTTTGCTCAGGTGCCTCGTCGGGCATCCACACTTCGTATTCTTGGCGATTGTCAGCTTTTCCTCGACTTTTAATACCGTAAGATAGATTCACTGGACGACAAATGCTGCGATCCTCATCTACCTTATGAAAATACTCTGAACGCATTCGCTTTATAAAAGGCGCATCTAAGTTTGCAAGGGCGGCTGTAGGATAACGATACCCAATTTCGCTGTTCTCTACCATGTTGAAAGACGGTATGTGTTTTTCTAGTTTTGCTTTAACACCGCTTAACATTGTCACATTTGGCAACACAATGCTGCGCTCAGGCTCAATGGTCAGCCTTTGCCCATCCTCGGTGATGAACTTTGGCACTTTGTGAAACTCGAAATTCGCAAATCCGAGGGAATCTAAGGCGGTATCGCGATACTGAGATAGCTCAGTAAATAACGATGTGTGATTTCGAATATGTTTAAACAACGGACGAGATGTGGACATACGTATTCCTTATTTTCGCCCTGGCCCTTCTTCTCTTTTAGCCTGGCGAATGAGTGTTATCTAATGATAAAAACTGATGCCAAATCTGCGCACCAGTATCGTCGTAATGTTTAACTAATTCTGCGAACTCTCTTCGCAGCGATTCATTTATCAATGGTGAAGGTAGCAGCGGGTCGAACACTAACTGATGAAGTGCACTGTCTCCAATTTCAAACGACTCTTTTGTGGCGTCTTCTAGTGACAGCGTTGGAAGACGATTTAACGATTCTTTAAGTTCAGTTACGCCCTGCTGATAGCGCTGCTCTAACTCTGCGGTATTCCACAACTTTCGTGTTCGTAAATGTAGCTTTGAATCTAAATCGAATGCGCAAAACACCACTGCCTGTTGACTTAATCCTAGTACCTGCAGCTTTTCTCTAACCACACCTGCACCACCTTGAATGTTTGCAGGTCTGATGTACATATCAGGGAGCAACTTTTTCAACCCAAGAATTTTTAGTGCACGGTCATTCTGTCTAGCCTGTTTCTTATCACTTTTAGCTAGCATATGCGTGTGCACCACTACCCAATCACCATTCCAGCTAGGTAGCAGTGAGGTTTCCGCATTTCGCCAGCTATTGATCTCTTGCGCAAAGTCCACGCCCTCTTTCCCAAGCTGGTAGTAGCCCCTATCGACAAGCGATAACACGCCAGCGCTGTGTAAACGATTAATAGTGACTCTGATATTATTTTCAGAGATGGCAAAAAGACGACCTACGCGCACGGCACTTGACGCTGTCATTTTTACCTTTGCTCTAGAGCCTAAAAGCTTGAGCAGCAATTTTCTTGCTACTGGCTTTTTTGTTTCCGCTTTATTCAAACTGCTTTTCCCTTCACCTGCACTTGGCACACGCTTTTTTATACTTGCTTTGTTGCAATATATCACTTGTTTAAAGCGCGAGCTTATCAGCGTATCTCAACCACAAATATTACAACTTTTGACTAATTTTATTATTTTATGTAATTTAACAAACAGAAATGCACCGCCAGCTAGGCCAAATGACATGACAGCAACAAACAAATTTCATACCCATGAGGTAGAAAATCAACCGTATGCGCTCCCTGCTTATAACCTTTGGCTAGCTGACCCGCTACTGCAAAGTATGGTGAAACAGCACCATTATGCTTATATTCCCACACTGCTTGAACAGTTCGGTCAATACAGCGGTCATGTGCAGTTTGAACATGGTGAACTTGCCAACAAAAACAAGCCTATTTTGCATGCGTTTGACCGATATGGACGTAGAACCGACAAAGTAGAGTTTCATCCAAGCTATCATGCTCTGATGGGCTCGGCCATGGAGCATCAAGTTCATTCGTATTCGTGGCAAAACAGCTCAGCAAGTGGAGCTCATGTCATTCGCGCTGCCCTGCTTTATATGCATAGTCAGACTGATGCAGGTACTACCTGCCCGCTAACAATGACCCATGCAGCCGTGCCCGCCATGAGGTACTCAAAGCACATTCCCAAATATTGGCTCGATAAACTGATAAACGGTACGTACGACCCAAGAGAACTCCCCGCATTTGAAAAGAACGGCATTACTGTGGGTATGGGCATGACGGAAAAACAAGGAGGCTCCGATGTAAGGCGTAATACTACCAAAGCTGTGCAACACCCTGACGGCAGCTACGCCATTACCGGACATAAATTCTTTTATTCTGCGCCAATGTGTGATGCCCACCTCGTATTAGCTCAAGCAGAAGGCGGACTAAGCTGCTTTCTTCTCCCTAGGATACTTGAAAGTGGAGAATTAAATCATGTTCGCATCCAGCGCCTTAAAGACAAGCTGGGGGATTGGAGCAACGCATCATCAGAAGTAGAGTTTCAAGAGGCGACGGCTTTTTTACTTGGTGAGGAAGGTCGCGGCGTATCTGTGATCATCGATATGGTATCGCTCACCCGACTCGACTGCATGATTGGCTCTTCCGCTCTTATGAGACAGGCTCTCGTTCAAGCAACACACCACGTTAGCCACCGAGACGCCTTTGGCAATACGCTTATCAACCAACCTCTTATGCAAAATGTGTTGGCAGATCTCACCATCGAGAGCGCGGCGGCTACTGCGCTAACTATGCGAGTAGCAAAGGCCGTTGATGAAAGCGGTATCAACCCGCATGAGGCTGCACTTGCTCGTATTTGCACTGCTATCGGCAAGTACTGGATTTGTAAACGTACCGCAACGTTTGTGAATGAAGCGCAAGAATGTCTCGGTGGTATTGGCTATGTGGAAGAAAACATAATGCCGCGGTTGTACCGCCAAGCGCCACTAAACTCAATTTGGGAAGGCAGCGGCAATGTGCAATGTTTGGATGTGTTGCGAGCCATGGCAAAAGAGCCAGCAACACAGAAAGCGTTATTTACGGAACTACAAAGTGCTAAAGGAAAAAATATGCATTTTGATTCGTATGTCGCGCAACTTTTAAATAGTTTTAGCGATAACGAAGCGTTGCAAATGCGCAGCCGCTTGTTAACAGAGAAAACGGCGTTGGCACTTCAGGCTTGTGTACTGCTAAATAACGAAGATGCTGAAATACGCAATATTGCACACAGCTTTTGCGAGAGCAGGCTGGCCGGCCATCATGGTTTGGCGTTTGGTACGTTACCGGCCTCTACGCCATGTGAGGAGATTATTACTGCAGGGGCTTTATCACAAAGAGGCTAAGGAGAAAGCCAGAACCCTTGGGATGCCCTATAGTCAGGAGTATCGACAATGGATTTTAGCGCTTCGTTCACATGCTCTATAACGTTTTCTCCCCACGCATTATTGGTACAACCCACCGCACCCGGTATGGGGGTCTCCCCCAACTCTGTGGTGTAGTAATATTGCAGTTTACTTTCCCCATCGGTAAGCGTGAGATATGTCAGAATAGCTGGATACTCTAATGTAAAATCAATGCGACCATACTTTAATTGGTTGAGTACTCTAATAGCACTGCCTGCTCCAGCGATTGTTTCAAAACGTGGATTACCTTTCGCGCTTTCAACTACTGTCTGCATCACATCGGGATATTTTCTTGCCACTGGCTTTGCGAATGTTAACTGAGAGTTCTCTACTAAGTGTTTAAAAGAAACTCGACCATCGCTGTCCAGAAAAGGCGCAATAGTTTCAGGAAGGGCAATGACACCAAGGGGTAAATACTCAACATTTGTGTTGGAATAAATCCATTTGCTGCTTCGGGACCTTTTAATCAAACAAGGAAAACAGAGGTTCATATCAGCATCAACCCTTTTACTTATTCTCGAATGAGGCATCCGAACTATAGTGTGTTTTGCTTCTGGCATGTGAGCGATTATCGAGTTAAGCATTACGTCACCTATGCCTTGTGACGCATATTTGCCCTCAAATATATGAAAAGGAGGAGCCGGATTTACTGCCCAGGTTATCGTTACTTTTTCTGTCTTGTCCACCTGCGTTACGTCGCCGCTTGGGGCATCCGCTGCACTGGCGGCGTAGCACATCATAAAAGCAGTCATCGAGAGCAATAGTTTGAACATAAGCCATTTCGAGAAGTTGAAAACGAGCGAATTATTAACGATGTTTAAATTTTCAACAATCATGAATTAGTCTAATCATTCACAAGGTCATTTCCAAAGATCTTGTCATTGATATTGCCAATGATGGTGCAATGAGCGATCCTGTCGATAATAAACCGCAAGTGCTTAGGGAATAAGCCAATCATATTCAACTGATTGCAACAGCCCTTTTAAACGGCAAATGATGATTGACAAAAAATGAGGGATAAGACGATGAGAGAACGATTTAGAAAGATCCAACTGCTTTTCTGTTTGATCGCGTTTGGTGGTTTGTTAACCGGCTGTGCTTCTAACGCCCCGTCTATCAGCGTAGACGAAACACAAGACTTTCAAAGCATTGATAGCTTTCATGTGAAGCCACCGCTAAACAGCGTAAACCCAACCCTTGAAAACGGTATTGCAGAGACTATTGCTAAGGTAATGACAGCAAAAGGGTTAACTGAGGTTTCACAAGATGAAGCTGACGTTCTCATCGGATTTTTCCCTTTTGTAGAATCTAAAGATGACGGCACACGTTTAAACATAGGCCTAGGCAGCGGAACATTTGGACGTTCGGGCGGAATATCGATAGGTAGCGTATTTAGCATTCCTGTTGGAGAGCAATTTACAGAATATCAAAACTTGCAGATAGACGTCACAAAGGAAAACACCTTTGTTTACAGTGCGTCGGGCAGTACTGAAATTAAAGCAAATGATGCGATTACCGTTCAACGGGCGCTAAACGAGCTAGTAAAATCACTTCTCGATAATTACCCAAACACTAAAGATAAATAACAAGCAGATAGCAGTGAATCGCGCTATGCTTGGTATAAAATACAAGACAATAGACATCAAGCAAAAGCAAGTGGGCAAAGACTAAGTTATGGTTGAGCAAAAATCGCTCTCTTTACAGAAAAACCTCACGATAAGGTTGCTGCGCGTATTGCGATACAACAAATCACGAACAGAGCGTGCTTTAAGTTTATTGCCCCTTGAAAACAGACCTCTGTTCCACGTACTGCCATTCTTAATCCACGTTAATCACCCCGATTTACCCGGGTATGTTGAATCGCCTTCTAACGATGTATTAGTGCCATTTGGTATCAACAATTACTCTTTCAGAAAAGATATTGAGATGGCGCTGACGCGCTGTTTTCCTTCACTGCAGTCGTTATTTACTGATATTAAATCTATTTGGCCCCGTCAGCGGTGCATAGACTCGCTGGTTTTAATGGGCAGCATAGGCACAATTGCGCAAACCGACACGTCAGATTTTGATTATTGGGTGTGTGTAAACGGAAAGCAGTTTTCTCCCCAATCCCTCGACTTATTAACTCAAAAACTAAGAGCAATTGAGCAATGGGCTGATAAAAAGTGGGGTACTGAAGTACACTTTTTTCTCTCTGATATCGAGAAGGTAAAACAAAATGACTTTGGCGTTGCAGACGGAGAAAGTGCCGGCTCTGCGCAAGCATTGTTTTTAAAAGCTGAATTTTACAGCACTAACATTGTTGTAGCGGGGAAAGTGCCCTTTTGGTGGCTAACGCCAGAAAAGTCGACCATAAAGCAATACGACGGCATTTTGGGAAACCTTGAAAAAGGAGGCTCCCCCGACTTAGATTGGTTTATGGATTTAGGCCATTTGGAAAAACTTGATGCTGGCGAGCTATTTGGCGCAGCCATATGGCAGTTAGGTAAGGCAATGGATTCGCCATTTAAGTCGCTGCTGAAAATGGCAAAGTTAGAAGTCTATCTTGCTAATATTGGCAGCGAGCAGCCGCTGTGCAACACCCTTAAAAAGCATGTTCACTTGGGCTCTGACGCGCCAGGGAAAGTGACTGATATTGACCCCTATGCGCTTATGTTCAATGAGCTGATCACCCACTACACTGCCTATGGCCAACCCGAAGATATTCTTATTTTACAGCAGTGCTTGTACCTAAAATGTGGATGTAGCCTCAGTCAGCCCTTGTATGAGGGAGAAACACCTAACTTTAAACGACGAATTATGGCCGCCTATGCAAAAAGCTGGGGCTGGAGCAGAAAGTCATTAGAGCACCTTGATAATATTCAACAATGGAACTTTAACGAGCGTGTTCAATTAAGTCGTCGCATACATCGCTTTTTACTCAAATGCTATAGACGCATATCCAGTCAACTTGATGGCCAAACCCAAATCATGGATGAAAAAGACATGACGGTACTCGGTCGCCGATTGAGCACGTTTTACGGTAAAAAACACAACAAGGTGGAGTTTCTTCGCAGAGCATTTGATGAGAGTTTATATTGCTCCACCGTAACCATAGCCGTGAGAACACTTAAGAATGGCGATGAGATATGGACCGCTTACGCGGGTGATAGGCTGAGCAAGTCGGGTATTATCGATGAATCGCAAAAGATTTCACAAGCATCTAATGCAGTGGCGTTACTTGTGTGGTGTGTTGCCAGCCGCATAATGGATACGAACACAAAAATTCATCTAGATTACAACTATTGCGAAATTAGCGAGCTCGACCTCAATGACCTGCTAAAACACCTGTGCGCGTTGTTTCCACCAGTACGGGTATCTGCATTGCCGCGAGAGAATTTACTGGCACCAGAACGCATTATGACATGCATGGCATTAGTTAATTTTCCCACCCTTCGCCAAAAACCTACAGTAGAAGATGTGTATGTACTTTACAGCACCACTTGGGGTGAGACGTTTTTAAAACACGGGGCGGACATGCTAGATAGTCTCTGGTACGAACTTTCAGAGGTCTCGCCGAAGCCTAAATGCTACGTTATGGTGCCTCGTGGAAATCAACAGTCACGTATTCTAGGTGAGTTTCTTGAATCTACAGACCTTACATTTTCCGTGGTTCATTGAGGTAAGTCTTACTTTTTCCTATTAGCTATCTGCTTCTGAGTTCTTGCTATAAATCTATATCAACTATTTTGCCCTCCTGTTTCTTTCGTTCTTTTGCTTTTCCAGTCCTAACTCGCTCTTTTTAATTAGTTCCGAATTCAGATAATAAGTACACCAAATCTCAGCTGAGTTGATCTCCCCTCTTTTTACATTGATGAAAAAAAGAACTAAAAAAACTTGCAAAGAACGATTACAGGTGTAATCTTAAATGAAAGACTACAGTTGTAATCGAAAAGATAGAGGTAAGCAAGACCATGTCTAAACCCGATATTTCCAATGCAGAATTTGATGTACTCGACGCACTGTGGGAGCGCAACCCTGCAAGTGCGAGCGACGTGGTGCAAACCTTGTCTAGCCATAAAGAGTGGCATGAGAAAACAATTAAAACCTTATTAGGCCGACTAGTAAAAAAAGGCGTTATTGGTTTTGAAAAACAGCAGCGTCAATATTTGTATTACCCACTTATCGCGCGAGAAGACTATGCCGCACAAGAAACAGAGAGCTTTGTTGGCAAGCTTTTCAAGGGCAAAATCACACCATTAGTAGCAGGGTTTGCAACCCAGAAAACATTGTCAAAAGATGATGTAAACGAGTTAAAAGCGTTAATAGCACAATGGGAAGAAGACAATGACTGAATGGTTAATAGCACAACAAGGTGCTTTGAGTATTGCCCTCATTTTAATGCTGATAGCAGAGCGATTTACCGCAAAGATGGGCGCTATGTTTACCTATAAATTGTGGGCCACAGTGCCAGCTGTATTACTTCTTAACAACCTACCTATTTACAGTGTATCGGTAACAAGTGACTCATTCTCTAACTATGTAGTCAACACGACACCCACATTCACTGTGCAGCACATAGATGTATTTCTTTATCTTTGGGCACTAGGAGCGAGTGCGATAATGGTTATTACGCTTGTGCATTATCTGTCTCTTACTGCCTCCTTACACAAGATAAACACTAACGGTGATGCAGCTTATTACTCATCTACGGCAAATACGCCCATGTTATTTGGTTTTGTTAACCCTAAAATAGTGCTGCCCCTGAACTTTGAGCGCATGTTTTGTGAAGCGCAGCGGCAAATGATTGTCGAACATGAATCGGTCCACAAACATCACAGGGATCACCTGTGGAATGGTTTTACCTTCGTTTTGATGACGCTTTTTTGGTTCAACCCTCTCGTTTGGATTGCGCTTAAAGCATTTCGAACTAACCAAGAGCTAGCCTGCGACTACAAAGTCCTATCAAACAAAAGCGAGAAGGAGACACTTATTTATGCAAAAGCACTCGTGCAGTGTGCCGAGCAATCCCCGCAGACATTGAGTCTGTACCCTTCCTTTGGAGAAAAAAGCACCATGAAAAAACGTTTAATGTTAATGAAAGACAAGCTTCCACAAAACCGGCTGGCCGCATTCGTTGCAGTTGCAGTGAGCGTATTACTAATGGCGAATACAGCTGCGGCCAATATGCCATCGCCAAAAAATCATGCTGAGAGAAATGGCCATGTAACAAATGAGCCGAAGGTAAATGAAGCCTCACCGATAGCTCGCGTTTCGCCGACTTACCCTGAAGATGCAGCAAAGGCCAATACCGAAGGATTCGTGGTGTTGCAGTTTGATATTACAGAAACAGGCGCTACTGATAACGTAACGGTAGTCAAGTCGTCACCTGAAGGCGTATTCGATAAAAGTGCCAGTAGCGCTCTCAAGCGGTGGCAATATAAGCCGCGGGTTCAAAATGGCCAAGCACTGAGGCAAACAGGTTTGTTGGTGCAACTTGATTATAAGCTATCTTCTGACGATGCCGACTAACGAAGAGAGAAAGTAAAAAGAATACTAAAAGGAGCGCGGCTCCTTTTAGTATTTTTATAAAATGGTTTAGAAACGCTTAAAAAATATCAGGTGCGTTGTTCTAACCTTTTAAATGCGGCGCGCAGGTTTTTGCTACCTTGTTGGCATCAAAAATTTCAATCCAATAGCCGTCGGGATCTTTTATAAACGCAATGCCTTTCATAGACCCGTCATTTAACTTTTTCTGAAATGGCACGCCAAGGGCTTCAAATCGCTCGCAAGCAGCCTCTGCATCCGGCACGTGAAAACCAATATGGCCAAAGCCTTTTGGCTCACTGTTACCGTTGTGGTAAGACGCATTTTCTGGGGTGTCGTCCCAATTGTGAGTAAGTTCTAACATCGCAGGGCGACCGAAGGTTTGCTGCGTGCGCTTCTCTGAGTCATCGCTTATATCTGAAAAGTCATCCCCTGCCGCTAGAAAATACAAACTAAACTTCATTTCTTCAAAGTCTAGTCGCTTTATCAGCGTCATACCCATCACGCGGGTATAAAAGTCTAAGGTGCGTTTGGGATCAGCAATTCGCAGCATGGTTTGATTAAAGACAAACCCTCTTGTTGCGTCGCTTTTTTCTTCGCAAAGCCCGTCTGCATTATCGAAATGTCTACTGGTCGGTGTATCTATCGTTTTAGCCATAAGGGCCTTCCTCGCTTTACATTAGTTGTCCATGTTAATAGCAACACTATGTGCGCTGAACACTTACCTTTCAACTGCCGCTCGCCCGCCATTTCTGCTATCTATCGATTTCCTTGCCAACTTCTACCTTACTGCAAAAGAGCTAGCCCTTACTCCGCAAAGAGTCTGTGGGCTTATTATCTACGCGATAGGTATTACTTTTCTTTTTGACTATTTGCTTTTTGGCGCCTGAGTTCTTGAGGTTAAGGGTTTTAGGGCCTGCTTTCTGTGTTTCAGACGAGCCAGACTTAGCCGTACCACCACCTTTGCTTTTTGATGCAAATGCATTTTGATTAGACGTACGAGGTTTCGTATTTTGGCGATACTTAATTACCATACCTTGCAGTAAATTTCGTACAACCTGGTCGCCGGCCGCTTTATAGTTTCGGTGATCAGGCTTTCGAAATAGTGCTGACAACTCGCCTTTGCTCAGCCTGAAATCAGCCATATACAATACGGCAATCATATCTTCGTCTTTATAGCTCATCGCAATGCGAATTTTTCGCAGTATCTCATTATTACTCAGGCGCTCTTTTGGGCCGAGCTCTTTGGGCGCTTGTCCTTCTTGCTTACCACGATTTTTGATAATCAAACCATCTAAAAACATCGCAAGGATCTTATCTCTACATGGCAAATAACCTTCTTCATCCTCTTTTTTCATGATGCTATGAAGATAATCTATGTCCATTTCGTAATCCATCAGCTTAAAAATACTGATAGCCGCGGTATCGTTTATAGCAAGCGCATAGCGAATGCGGCGTAGAACATCGTTGTGAAACATGATTGATAACCTTTAAGGATAGAAGTAGTTATTGTGTTTGATTACGCTGAGGCCTTTTGAGCACAGTGCTATATTCAAGCGAAGCGTCATAGTAAAGCCGAGCTAGAGCCGAGCGTTGCGCTAATTTATTGCACGGTGCTTACGTGCTAGCAGCGCACAAGCAGAGCAAAATCAGTGAGACGCAACTGTTAATTCAACGGCTGCAACAGCTCATGCAGATGCGCGTAGTTTAACTCAGTTGAGGTTTTACCGCCATCTCCATGCTTGTAAACATCATCTAGATGATCAATATAAAAAAGCGCCTCTGGTGGCGCTTTTTTATATTCGATACTTGTTTCGTCAAAGGCTCGGGTCTTATTTGAAGGTTTACTTGCTTACCGATTCATCAGTTTACCGGCTTATCAATTTACCGACTGATTAATTTACCGACTTGTTAATTTACCGACTTGTTGGGGCTTTAAGGTGAGTCGAGAAAAAATCAACGGTGCGCTGCCACGCAAGTTCGGCATCTTTTGCGCTATAACGGCTTGTTGAGTCGTTGTGAAAGCCATGCTGAGCTTTGTCGTAAACATGAGCGGTATACTCAGCCCCATTGGCCTTCAGCACTTTTTCATACTCCGGCCAGGTTGCATTCACTCGCTTATCATTCTCGCCAAAATGCAGAAGCAGCGGCCCATTCACTTGAGCCTGTAACTCTTCTTTTGCAGGTGTACCGTAAAATGGAACGGCTGCATCAATCACATCAGGAAGGGTAGCGGCTAAAAGGTTACTAATGTATCCGCCGAAGCAAAAACCAACCACACCAAGCTTGTCTGAGGTTTTTTCAAAGTGACTTAGCCATTTTGCCGCCGCCATAAAATCGTGTTCAATTTTTTCTCTATCGAGACTGCGCTGCATTGACCTACCGTCATCATCATTACCTGGGTAACCTCCTAAGGGAAATAAAGCGTCTGGCGCGAACGCAATAAACCCTTGCATGGCTAAGCGTCTTGCCACGTCTTTTATATAAGGGTTAAGCCCTCTATTTTCATGCACCACAACAACCGCCGGCATAAGGCTTTCGGCGCTAGCCTCAGTAGGCACTACCAAATACCCGCCTCCAGTGCCATGGCCTTCAGGGGATGGAAACTCTTCGTATGTTGCTTTAATGGCGGGGTTGTTAAAGGACACTTGTTCAGCTTTAGCATAGTCGGGAATAAGCGCGCTGCCGATAACACCAGCAGACAGGCCTGCAACAGACAACGAGGCCACGCGAGTTAAAAATGTGCGCCTGTCTATGTCGCCATGAGCATATTCGTCATACCAATCAAAAGCTTCTTGAGGGATCGTTACAGAAGGTTTATCTGTTTTCATTCTTTTGCCTGCCAAGTTGTAGGGTTAATCGTCTTGAATAACATTGAGCATAAAGTAATCACACCTTACAGAGATTTACGCATCAAAAACGAAAAAACGCGATTAAAAGCAAGAGTTATCAGTTTAGTGTCATAAGGCTCAACGTTCGTTTATATCCATAGTTAATGTAGTTAGAAAGAAAACAGTCTTTATGACCAGTTACTCTTTTTATTATCCATCGTTAGCATTACGAACTTTAGCTAAAGGTAGGGCTAGCGTTAAAACTAGTATTAACATTGGAACATAGCGACATTGGTTGCTCTGCGAACGCGGAAAATTAATTGAGCATGAAAGTGGCGAGAGCCCTTATTGGAATGGACTTTCAGGAGAATACCGTGCAAAAAAATGTGACGTTGATTGTTGGCTACATGGCCTATATTTTTAGTATCACTGTAACAAGCATTCTCGTATTGAGTGTGTTAGCTGCTTCTTTTGAATTACCGGATAAGCTTGAGTTATTACTAAGAGTCTTTGTTATTTTTACCATTACATTTATTGCCACCGGCATTGCCATCAAGTTAGGACTTTTTAGGCAACGCAAGCGGCGGTAGCGGCTCGCCCAATATTACTGGCACCTTTGGCGGTAATAATTAGAACGTTGATTTGCGATAACTAAAAGTTACGACGTTGGCATTACATATACTTCTCTTACACATGCCTTGTCGCTGCTTGATAATGCGTAATTAACCGCATCTGCAATATCTTCTGGTGCCAGCTTATCTTCTTTAGGTTCGTCAAAAAATGGTGTATTGACCATACCTGGGCAAATGGTTGTGCATTTCCCTCCCCATTCACGCATTTCCTCGGCTAAGTTTTGACCGAAGCCATAAGCGAACCACTTGCTAGCGCCGTATACCGAGCCTTTAAGAGCAATGCGTCCAGCTACGGAGCCAGTTAGAATGAAATGCCCCGTGCTTTCTCTTAGAAAAGGTAACCCTGCTTTTGCTGTGTATAAAAGACCATTTACGTTCGCCCCCAGCATAGTCGACCAATCGCTCACATCGCCTTTTTCAATACCTGGAGAACTCGCGCCGGTTCCCGCGTTAGCAAAAACAACGTCTATTTTATCGAAATGCGCATTTATTTTGGCTAATGCGTTCTCCACTTCGTCAAAATCACTTACATCGGCCTTTACTGAAAACGCATTCTCGCTACCCAACTCTTCCACAAGACTGTTTAGCTTATCTTCACTTCTTGCAACTAACGCAACGCGATGCCCCTCTTGCACGAGTGATTTGGCCGTTGCCTTTCCTATGCCGCTAGACGCGCCCGTGATAACAACGACTTTAGATTGTTTAGTCTTACTCATAATTAGGTTCTCCTTTTTTCTCTCTAGTCACTGAATTCTTTGGAGCACTTTCTTCGAGAAAACGCGCGCTCGAGAGAAAGTGCCGCTTAGTTTTAGCTCTACTTACTATTTAACTTTGCTCAACATTAAACTAGAGAGGTGCAACAAGCGATCCAAAAATGCTGGGGCACCAAAAAACATAAACCACTGATTAATATATACTTTATTTTTATCACCCAAACGTTGGTCTCAGCATGTTCTGCTTATTTTTCAACGGGCAAGAAGTTCTTACAGGGCCCAAAATAACAATACGCAACTTGTTATTGATCACCATCGCCTTTTCTGGCAACTTCCACGCCTGATTTCTTTATCATCGGTCACTACTTATGAGCTGGGGCTTGCTGTCTCTTTTTATTCCTACGTTTTTCTTTGTGTCCATAACGCCAGGCATGTGTATGACACTTGCGCTGACGCTAGGCATGAGTATTGGTGTTAAACGTGCCTTATGGATGATGATTGGTGAACTGGCGGGTGTGGGGCTAGTAGCCACTCTTTCCTCTGTTGGCGTGGCTGCACTGTTACTCAATTACCCATCCGTATTCACTGTCCTCAAATACATCGGAGGCGCGTACCTTTTTTATGTAGGCGTGCAAATGTGGTTATCGCGAGGCAAAATGGCATTAAAACCTGATGGTGAAAGTCAGCGGGCCTCTCGTTTAGCCCTTATGTCACAAGGGTTTATTACCGCCATTGCTAACCCAAAAGGTTGGGCCTTCTTTGTTGCATTACTGCCGCCTTTTATCAACCCTGAACAACCGCTGATGCATCAATTAGCTAGCTTAATCACCATCATATTAGTGCTAGAGTTTAGTTGCTTATTAATTTATGCATCAGGTGGGCGGACCATGCGCTCTTTATTAATGCAAAGCGACAATGTGCAGTTAATGAACCGAATAGCGGGCACACTAATGATTGGTGTGGGCATTTGGCTAGCGCTTACTTAGCACTTAAAAAGCGGTTGTTTAGCCGTTTTTTAGCGGTCAGTAGCGTGATTACCGCTTTTACTCTGAAAGCCCTATGCAGTATAGTATTAGCCCGTTTCAGATATGTATTCGAATGCCCAACAAACTACGAAAAGTCAGTCGACATCTTCACTTGTGGATCTCCTTGAGTATTTTTCTTCCCGTTTTCATTGTGATTGGTAGCGGCCTGCTGCTGCAGGTGAAAAAGGAGATAGACTGGATCCAGCCGCCAACCCAAAAAGTAAGCCAAACTCTTTTAGAAGAAGCAACAGACTCGTCCAGTACCATCATAAGTTCGCAGCAGATTTTACAAGCAGTCCAAACCGTATCCAACGCCCAGTTAACGCGCTGGGAAGACATTGACAGGCTGGATATTAGACCGAACAAAGGCATCATAAAAGTACGTGGCAATAATCATTGGGAAGTGCAGCTTAACGCCTACACTGGCGCGGTGCTGCAAACAGCGTATCGACGTACCGACACCATAGAATCTATCCACGACGGGAGTTGGTTTTTTGAGGGCGCTAAGCTTTACCTGTTTCTACCCGTCGCTTTGCTTCTTTTTGTCATTTGGTTAACGGGCATAGTCATGTTGTTCACCACGCTGAAAAGTAAATATCGGAAAAAACAGGCTCGCTTGCAGCAGTCTAGTTAGTTCAATCTGGTTAAAACAAGCACTCTAAAGCAGCCTTTTGAAGCAAGCTTTCTAAAATAAAAAACGTAGAGCAAACTGAATGCTGCGACCTTGAGCAAAAGCCGCCCTGTCATCAGCACTCACGTAAAAAAGCTGATTAGTGAGGTTTCGAATGCTCACTCTTCCATTCACTTTATTATTAAACGGCAAAGATGCCCCAACATCTAAGGTCACTCCCCTATCTAACGACCGCTCTCCATCAGCAACATGTGTTTTACTAGCCCGATAAAGCACGTTTGAAAAAAAGCGTATCGTGCCCACCTGGTATTCCGCCGTGAGCCGATGACTGTGCGCGGGAATATCCGCAATAACATTCCCGCTTTCGTCCTCACCTTTTATCCAAGCACCGCTTAACTGCAAAGACAACTTGCTATTATCCGGTGCCCAATTAGCCGTATAACTCAGCCCATTAATAGTGGCGCTATCTAAATTCACGTATTCCAACACATCTTCGCTTACTTCTGTGCGCTCGATATAGTGATGTATCTTTTGACTAAACACTTCTGTGGTTGCCGATAAACGTCTGCTTTTATATGAAAGCACACCTTGGATGTTCACAGACTGCTCTGTGTTTAAGTTCTCATCACCCAGCACTGTACCTCGAGGAGTTACTCCAGAGAAAAAACGTTCTGTAAGCGATGGATTCCTGAAAGCGCTTGAAACATATAAGCTAGCAGACCAGTGAGAAGACAGCATATAGCTAGCACCAGTGAATCCGCTGACGTTTAGCTTTTTTACGTTATATCCATCCCGACTCTGATGCTGCCAGTCAAAGCGTGTACCTACCGCTACAGACAGCTTCTGGAACGTTCTTGAGGCATCCATCACGCCCGCCACTCCAATCTCACTGGCATCAAGTGTGGTGATGTTAAAAGCGTCAGTCTTAGCAACTTGTGCAGGGAGTGCTTGTAAAGACAGTGCTCGTAAAGATAGAGCGTGTATAGAGAGGGCTTGAGCTGATATTGCCGCCCCGGGTGTTACTTGAGCCCCTTGCGATGTTATCGGCGTTTCACTTTCATTAATTCTTACCCCTTCGCGTCCTTGTAGTTGAGCTTGCCAATTAACTCGCCACATACCTACACGCTGCCTGCCTCCAATATCACTGCCATAATCGAATGCTTTGCTTCTGCTTTCGTTAATGCGCGCTTCTGGCCGTAACGTTTGCGTATCTAATTGAGACTGATGCCACCACACCTTGCCAGTCATCTCGTCGAACACTGCACTGACTTTACCGAGCCAATGGGTATTATTAGGATATATTGTCACTCTATCTTGTGGATAATCACTGCTCGACTTTCCAACATTGCTATTGTGTGAAAACAGCGACCACGCCTCAGTGATATTAGATTGCTCCGGCTGATGCCGTATAAATAGCGCAGTTTGCTCAAATTGCTCAAACAACGCATTGCCATTAGCATCCTGGGTGTTATCTGCATTGCGATAAGAGATTTTCCAATCAGCGCTACCCGCATAAGCATGGCGCTTATCAGTACTGGACGTGAATGAACTATCCACAAAGCCTTCATAGCCGTATTCTTGGGTTTCACCATTGTTTAGCATTGTGACATGAAGGCTCTGCTCATTCGGTGCAGCAATCTGCAGGTTAACCGCGCCGCCTATTGCACCAGAACCTAAGTATGTAGAGGCTGCGCCAGGTACAACTGACACCTGAGTTATCCATGAAGGGGGTATAAAGCCAGCACTTGCACCGGCTCTCCTATCGCTAAAAATAGGAACGCCGTTTAACAGCGTTTGAATTCGCCAGCGGGAAAAGCCGCGAATACTCACATTTTGAATTTGCCCTCCCTGCCCGTTCAGGTTGATTACCGGGGACTGAACTAATACATCATTAATGTTAGTGGGCTCGGCAACTGAAGACTGTGAGTAGTTGTATAGGGGAAGGATACGCTCAAGCGTATCGTGGTAGTAGGGTCTCGTAGCCTTTACCACTATGTTCTCTACATCTGATTCGTTAGCGCCTAATTTGCTAACCTCTGATTGTTCAACCGCTCCTGAATACGCTGGAAACGTTGCTAATATAAGCGCTGCCGTAAGCGCTAGTGTAATGACTAATTTGAACATAAGCTGTTTACACACCGCCAAAGGTGCACTACTGCGCATGATGTACAAACTGTCTCTTATACACATCTGACGCTGCCGACGAATAGAGAGG